>ERZ1023263.6-NODE-6-length-220530-cov-93.867377_pt1 | contig 220530 bp, 199 predicted proteins | sample MGYA00380461_ERZ1023263 | MGnify/ENA primary metagenome ERZ1023263 (study PRJEB33173, sample SAMEA4830316) | metagenome | study: EMG produced TPA metagenomics assembly of the PRJEB25223 data set...
AACAAAAAGCCACACGCTGATGATGTGGCTTTTTATGGCTGATGTGAATTAGCCTAAAATTAGACCATTTGACCGACTCATGAGCAATATCTATACTTTAGATTGGTTAACTGTCATTTTTGATTGCATAAACCAAGGCATCGATATCTGCCTTAGTCGTATCAAAGCTACACATGAGTCGCACAGAACCATCATGCCAATCATAAAAATTACTTTGGGCTCTGGCTTTGGTAATATACTCTTGTTTCATTTTGATAAATACACCATTAGACTCCACAGGATAAACCAAAGAAGTGTCATCAAGCTTTAATAGCTCATCTGACAGATACTTTGCCATCTGATTACTATGATTGGCAAGTGTTCTATATAGCTCATCTTGAAATAAAGCAATCAGTTGTGCTGAGATAAAGCGCATTTTTGAGGCGGTCTGCATACTCATTTTACGCAAAAATTTCATCTCCTTTGACATCACGCCTTGAACATCGATGAGGCACTCACCGAACATCAAGCCATTTTTGGTGCCGCCGAATGCGACCATATCTACGCCAGTTTTGGTAATCATCTCATAAAAGCTGACATTTAAATAACTGGCAGCATTTGCCAAGCGTGCGCCATCCACAAATAACTTCATGCCGCGTGCGTGTACAAAATCAGCAAGTGACGCCAATTCATCAACAGTATAACAAGTACCGCATTCAGTAACTTGGCTAATATACAGCACCAAAGGCTGCGCACGATGTTCATTACCAAAACCTTGGGCATAAGGCGAAATCATCTCAGGCGTCAATTTACCATCACGGCTTTGAACTGTCCAAAGTTTATAGCCGCCCACAGCCTGCGGTGCGTTACTTTCATCTTGATTGATGTGCGCAGTTTCTGCACAAATCACCGATCCATATCTTGGCATAAGACTTTGTAGCCCCAAGACATTGGCACCAGTACCATTAAACACAGGATACCCGACTGCCTGCTCACCAAATTCACGGCAAATCAACTCATCAAGGCGTGCTGTGATACTGTCAGCCCCATAAGCTGCCTCATGTCCTTGGTTGGCATCAATCAGTGCCTGCATGATGGTTGGATGTACGCCAGCATAATTATCAGAAGCAAAATGTTTCATAAAATCTCTTATGATTTCTCAAAATTAATAGTATACACTCATTTAGTTATCGCCACCAATGAAAAACTTTGTTATAATTTCATATTTTATACGCTTTTAAGTTTTTTACAAATGATGTCTGTCATTTTTGAAAATGAATTTAAGGGCATTATAAATCATTTTTAATCAGTGCGTTTAGCGGTAAGAATATCAATCAACAAGCATATTCTTAATAAATAGATTTTTAATAAAGATACTAAGGCAATATTATGGTCGCAATTACCCTACCTGATGGTAGTATCAAACAATTTGACGGCAACACCACCGTGATGCAAATCGCTCAAAGTATCGGTGCTGGGCTTGCCAAGGCCACCGTGGCAGGTCGGGTGAATGGTCGGTTGGTCGATGCCAGCGACCCCATCACCACCGATGCCACGGTAGAGATCATCACCCCAAAAGATGATGCAGGCGTGGAGATTATCCGTCATTCAACCGCCCATCTTTTAGGTCATGCGGTCAAACAGCTCTACCCTGATGTTAAAATGGTCATCGGGCCTGTCATTGATGATGGCTTTTATTATGACATTTATAGCGAACGCCCTTTTACCCTTGATGACATGGCAAAGATTGAAGCTCGTATGATACAACTCATCAACCAAGATTATGATGTCATCAAAAAAATGACCCCACGAGATGAGGTCATCAAAACCTTTTTGGCGCGTGATGAGACTTATAAACTTCGCTTGGTGGAGGACATGCCTGATGAAACCCACATGGGCTTGTATCACCATCAAGAATACATTGACATGTGCCGAGGCCCACATGTGCCTAACACTCGCTTTTTAAAGGCGTTTAAACTCACCAAAATGAGCGGTGCGTACTGGCGAGGAGACGCCAAAAACGAACAGCTACAACGCATCTATGGCACAGCATGGGCGGACAAAAAACAGCTTAAAGCCTACTTACAACGCCTAGAAGAAGCCGAAAAGCGAGACCACCGCAAAATCGGTAAAGCCTTGAACCTATTTCACATGCAAGAGCAAGCCCCCGGCATGGTGTTTTGGCACCCCAACGGCTGGACAATCTGGCAAGTGCTTGAACAATATATGCGAAAAGTACAAAAAGACAACGGCTATCTTGAAATCAAAACCCCGCAAATTGTGGACAGAAGTTTATGGGAAAAATCAGGGCATTGGGATAACTATGGCGAGATGATGTTCACCACCGCCAGCGAAAAACGAGATTACGCCATCAAACCGATGAACTGCCCTTGTCATGTGCAGGTGTTTAATCAAGGCTTAAAATCCTACCGTGATTTGCCCCTACGCTTGGCTGAGTTTGGTTCATGCCACCGTAACGAGCCATCAGGGTCTTTGCATGGCATCATGCGTGTGCGTGGCTTCACCCAAGATGATGCCCACATCTTTTGTACCAATGCCCAAATCAGGCAAGAAGCCCTTAATTTTATCAAACTTACCCTTGATGTGTATAAAGACTTTGGGTTTGACCACATTCAAATGAAGCTGTCCACTCGCCCAGAAAAACGGGTTGGGGCAGATAAGTTGTGGGATTTGGCAGAACAAGCCCTAGCCGATGCCCTAGATAACGCTGGGCTTGACTGGGAGCTACAAGCAGGCGAAGGGGCGTTTTATGGTCCTAAGATTGAATTTAGCTTACAAGACTGCATTGGGCGGGTTTGGCAATGTGGCACATTACAGCTGGATTTTAACCTACCTGAACGCTTGGACGCTGAGTTTGTGGGCGAATCAGGCGAGCGTGAACGCCCTGTCATGCTCCACCGTGCGATTTTGGGGTCGTTTGAACGCTTTATTGGCATTTTGATTGAACATTATGCAGGTCTCTTCCCAGCATGGCTTGCCCCAACCCAAGTGGTTGTGATGAACATCACCGACAAGCAAGCTGACAGCGTGGGCGATGTGGTTAGCAAGCTAAACGCCAAAGGCTATCGTGCCATCAGTGATTTGCGTAACGAAAAAATTGGCTTTAAAATCCGTGAACGCACCTTAGAACGCATTCCCTTTATGCTGATTTTGGGTGATAAAGAAGTGGAGTCTGGCACGGTCAATGTGCGTACTCGCGCAGGTGATAACTTAGGCAGCATGAACCTTGATGATTTTATCAAAGTATTAGATGGGGCGATTGAGAAAAAAGGTCGGGTTGAAGCCAAAGCCGAATGATTTATCTTTTTATAAAAAATCCATTCAAAAAAATTGAATGGATTTTTTAAATCACGCTAAATGAAGTCATTTTATTGACAGCCCATTTATCTTTATTGATATCATGAAAATCATCACTTCATCATTATGTATCTCATTTGCATTTTTGATAGGACAGCAGCTAATTGTTGGCCTATCCACCTATTTTATTGCCAATCTTGCCATAGACATTGCTAAAAATGATGATTTTTTGCTAAATTTAGCTGGTTTTGTTTTATCGTTAATCATTGTTTATGTCCCTGCTTATTTTGCCACCATTTATTTAGAAAAGTCAAAATTTGACCTATTAAATAATTATGTGCAAAAATTTACGACAACTTTTTTTGGCAAAACTGTCTTGCTGAATAATAAAGAACTCAAAGACCAAAGCACCGTTTTTGTCAGTCAAGAGAGCAAATCAGTGATAGATGACATGCTGGACTTTGCATTTGATGGCGTGGCACTGATTTTAAATTTATTGATTAACATCTTAATCTTGGGGTTTTTTCTTGATTATGATTTATTGGTGGCGTATGCCGTTGGATTTTTATTGGTGGAATTTTTTATTTTTTACCATAAAAATCAAATATCTAAGATGTCAAAAATATCTCAAAAATCCAGAATATATTTTATTGCCATTTTAAATAAAATTTGGGACAATGTTGTTATTTTTAATCAATATAATGTGGGTATTTTTAACCGTATTTATAAAAATAATTTTAACCGCTCAAAAAAATATCATATTTACAGCCAATCATTCAATCAATTAATTTCTAGTTTTGGTATGATTTTGTTTATGATTCCTGTATTGGGCTTGATTGTTTATTTATTCATAAAGCATCAAAATGATTATGTATTTTTATCATTATTGGTGGCGACATTGCCAAGACAAATACAGTTATTACAAATGGGGCAGGCACTTGTTTTTCATCAAACCAATTTTTCTGGCATTAAAGCCAGATTTGTTGGTTTGCAAAATTCTTTAAATGTGCCTGATATTGACATATTAAGCAGAATTAACTTTAAAGAGATTTTTGTTAATGACATGCCATTGAGTGAGTTTGATTTAAATCATTTGCCAAAAAATGGTAGAATGACGATTAGGGGGCGTAATGGGGCAGGTAAAAGCAGTTTTTTGTTGTATTTAAAAACATTATTATCAAATAGGGCTTTTTATTTGCCTACTCACCATGATTTATTTTTTCATCAAAATCATAAAAAATCCACAGGTCAAAAATTATCATCTCAATTAATGCAAATTAACAATATAAGCGATGTTGATGTCATCATTCTTGACGAATGGGACGCAAATTTAGATAATATCAACAAAAGCCATCTTGATGAGTTAATCAATGAATTGGCAAGACAGAGATTGGTTGTTGAGGTCAGGCATTAAAAACCCCTTGAAATCCCTGTCATTTTTAAGTAAAATAAGGGTCTATCTTTTTATTTGGAGTATGACCCATTAAACCGTCAAACCGTTTAAACATCAATGAAGAAATCCGTGCCAAAGAAGTTCGCTTAGTCAAAGAAGATGGCGAACAAATGGGCGTGGTAGATATTCAAACCGCCCTAAAAGCTGCTTTGGATGTCAATTTGGATTTGGTTGAGATTGTTGCTGATGCAAAACCGCCTGTCTGCAAAATTATGGATTATAAACGCTATTTGTACGAACAAAAACAAAAAGCCAAAGAAGCCAAAAAGAACCAAAAGCAGACCCAAGTTCGTGAAATCAAGCTACGCCCCGGCACAGAAGAGGCGGACTATCAAGTCAAATTGCGTAAAATTGTTGAGTTTTTGGAAAATAAAGACAAAGTCAAAATCAGTATTCGCTTCCGTGGTCGTGAAATGGCTCACCAAGAAATTGGCAAGGCTCAACTTGATCGCATCATCGCAGATACCGCTGAGATTGCCAGCGTTGAGCAAGCTCCTAAGGTAGAAGGTCGCCAAATGGGCATGCTACTAGGCCCTGCCAAGAAAAAATAGGCATGCTATCAGACAGAGAATTGATCATCGATAGTATCGGAGTGTTGAAGCTTCGATACTAAATCTCATTACAAGGCTGGTTATCACGCTAAACCTGATTGTTGGTATCTTCAAAACCCAAACGCATGATCAGTGCATCTATACTCTGATTACTAAAACGATAATAGTTTTTACGCACACCAAATCGTAAAAATCCTAAGCTTTGATAAAGCGTAATAGCGGCGGTGTTATCACTGCGTACCTCCAATAACAGCTGTTGGCATTTGGCATGCATCACCTCAGCAATCAACCCAGTCATTAGCTGAGTGGCAACCCCTTGTCTTTGAAAATTTGGATGAGTGCCAATACGATGTAGCTCACTATTTTCAAAGACACGCTGATAAATACAATATCCCTTAATTGTCATCATTCTCCAATCAATATCAGATTTACTATTATCTGTCTGTATTAACATTTGTGTACCAAATTGACTCATCATCTCTGAAATTGCTTGTGCATGCCAAGCATCGCCATGCATGACAAACCGCTCAATCTCCGCAATTTTTTGACACAGATGGTTAAAATCACCCTCAGAAAGTTCTGATTTTTTGATCGCCAAATAATTCACAGCCACACTCCAAAATACAGATAACGCACATAACTTTTAGCTTTATGATACAATAAAGCCAATTTATGCAACAGTCAATTTAAAAAAATATTAGGTATAAGCAGTTAGGTAGCCCAGCAATGACTCAAACAACAAAAAAAACCAAATGGAATGACCCCAATGCTGATATTGAAGCATCAAAATATCAAAATCCCATTCCCTCACGCCTATTCATTCTACAAACCGTGGCAGATATCACCAATCAAGGCAAGCCTGCCACGCAAGAAACGCTTGCCATACACTTTGGGTTTTTGGATGATGAAGATAAATTTTTTGCTCTCACCAATCGCCTTAAAGCCATGCTCCGTGATGGGCAGCTTGAGCGTATCGATGGCATCCATTTTAGCATCGCACCATTACCAACCATATTAACAGGTCAAGTTTCTTGTAATCCCAAAGGTTTTGGTTTTGTTATACTTGACGATATGCCAGATTTATTTTTACACGAAAAGCAGATGCGTCTTGTGTTTGATGGCGATACCGTTGAAGCGGTAGCAACAGAGTATCGTGGCAAGACTGAAGCACGCATTATTCAAGTGATTAAACAGAGCCAACTTGAGTTTATCGGTAAATTAAACTTAGATGATGAGGGTTATTTTGTACAATTATCAGGCGCTAACGCCCATCAGCCCATTACTGTCACCGATGAGAATGTCCAAACCATGAATGCCGCCGTTGGTGATGATGTGAAGGTTTCCTTGATTGATTTACCCACTTATCAAGAATTTGCCACCGGTAAAATTACTGAGCTTTTAACCAGTTTAAACGACCGTGAATTAATTATTGAAACCACACTGTATAATTATGGCATTCCACATGAATTTAGCCAAGCCGCTTTAACACAAGCCTCAAAGTTTGACGAGCCAACCGATGCAGACTTTAAAAATCGTGTGGATTTGCGTCATCTGCCCCTGATTACTATTGATGGGGAAGATTCTCGTGATTTTGATGATGCAGTTTATGCTGAAAAACGCGCTGGCGGTAATTATCGTGTTGTTGTTGCCATCGCTGATGTCAGTCATTATGTCACACCACAATCAGCACTTGACCAAGATGCTTATGCACGAGGAACCTCTGTTTATTTTCCTCACCGTGTGATTCCAATGTTGCCAGAGGCATTATCAAATGGTTTATGTTCACTCAATCCCAAGGTAGACCGCTTATGTATGGTGGCTGATATTAAATTATCACGGGCGGGTAAAGTGACAGGTTATGAATTTTATCCTGCCGTCATGCACTCACAAGCCAGATTGACCTATAATCAAGTTAATGCCTACTTCAATGACCCAACCAATGAAACCCTGCCTGATGAACTGGTGCGTAATAGTGCGGTACTAAAATCCATCGATACCTTACACCAGCTTTATTTGGTACTCGATGCACGCCGTAAAAATCGTGGTGCAATGGCATTTGAAACCGCAGAAACTTACATTAAGTTTGACAAACAAGGAGATATCATCGATATTGTGGCACGCACCCGAGGCGATGCGCATAAGCTCATCGAGGAGATGATGCTACTTGCCAATACTTGTGCTGCCAATTTTTCGCTCAAACATGAATTACCCGTTTTATACCGCAATCATGATAAGCCTAATGATGAAAAATCAGCACGGCTACATGAATATGTTAAAAGTTTTGGGCTAAGCTTTCCGAGTGAAGCACCAACGCATGAAGACTATCAAAGAATTATCAAAGCCACTGCCGACCGACCTGATGCCATCAGTATTCATAGTATGTTGTTACGCTCGATGATGCAAGCAAATTATAGCCCTGACAATATTGGGCATTTTGGCTTGGCTTATGATGAATATAGTCATTTTACCAGCCCAATCCGCCGTTACCCTGATTTGATGCTACATCGTGCCATCAAAGATAAAGTAACTCACCAAAAACCTGCAACGCCCATTTATCACACTTTAGATGACGCAGGCGAGCAAACCAGTTTGACAGAACGGCGTGCTGAAGAGGCCGCTCGTGATGTTGAAACTTGGCTAAAATGTCATTATATGCAGCGACATATTGGCGATGAGTTTAATGCAACAGTAACCACAGTGACCAATTTTGGCTTATTTGTGACGCTTGATGCGTTGTTTATTGAAGGATTAGTTCACATCTCACAACTGGGTGATGAATATTTTACTTACGATGAGCGTGAACAAAAGCTTATCGGTGAACGAGGCTCAAGATTTGGCTTGGGTGATGGGCTTATTATTCAAGTTGCTGGCGTCAATATGGATTTATTACAAATTGATTTTCGCTTAATTGAGCAATTAAATCGTGTTGACAAAAATGGTGACAGCCAAACGATACCCTCTAAGCCTACCAATGACAAATCAGATACCAAAAATGAGAGGTCTAAAAAGCATCGCCGCAAATCAAATAAGTCAAAATAATCTGATCAAAATCATTTAAAGCTTGCCTGCTGTGCATTTAGGCAAGCTTAACAGCTGATCAAACACACCAAGGACATTGACAAATCAAAAACTGCCCTTAAAAAATCATATTCAAGGTGGTGTCAGTCATCAAATGATGCATCTAAGAGCGCTTGTGCTGCCGACAAATTCAATGTCCCTTCATAAATTGCACGACCCGTAATCGCACCCAGTAGATACTCGCCATATGGCTTGAGTGCCGCGATGTCATCAAGATTGGTTACGCCACCAGATGCGATGACTGGCAGACCACTAAAGCTAGCCAACTCGACCGTCTGTTCGATATTCACACCCTGCATCATGCCATCTTTGGCAATGTCGGTATAGACGATACTTGACACGCCAGCATTGGCGAAACGCTTGGCAAGCTCGGTTGCCTTGATATCAGTGACATTAGCCCAGCCATGCGTTGCCACCATGCCATCTTTGGCATCAATACCGACAATAATATGCCCTGCAAATTCACGACACGCCTCTTCTACAAATTCAGGTGCTTCAACCGCTTTAGTGCCAATGATGATGAAATTTAGCCCAGCTGCCAAATAATGCTCAATGGTGCTAAGGCTACGCACGCCACCGCCAAGCTGAATGGGCAACTGCGGATGTGCTTTAGCAATGGCAGTTACCACATCTTTATGCACAGGTACGCCATCAAACGCACCATTTAAATCCACTAAGTGCAGACGGCGTGCACCTTGGGCGACCCATTGGCTTGCCATTGCAACAGGATCACTGCTAAAAACTGTATCATCTTCCATGCGACCTTGCTTGAGACGAACACATTGACCATCTTTAAGATCAATGGCGGGTATAATCAGCATAGACATCTGAATTTTCCTTAAAATTGTGTCAAATTAAGGGAGGTATTTTAGCAGTTATTGACTGATTTTTCATGGACAATTTGCCAGTTTTTATCCAAAATGAGATGGCATTACTCAAAAATAGTGAGCGATATCTTGATAATTAGGCAACCCATTCAATCAAAATACCACTTAATTTATTGGGTGAATGTTTCGCCTTTTTGACTGTCACTCATTGATTTTTCAAATATTTTCATGAATTTTTGCCATAGAAATTGTCTTTAAGACTGTAAATTTTGAGCGTTTTAGCGTATAATTGTTAGATTAATGGTGTGAACAATCTTTTTTTGGCAAGAATTGAGCAATAAAGTCAGTTGCCAATTTTTGTCAAAGTTCATCAAAGTTTCATACTGACTCCTTTAGACAAAATCAGCCCGCCACTCATCGGTCGCACGGCTTTGGATGTTTTTAGGAAACTTGGTGTCCAGCCAATTAATCACCACTTGGTGAAGGCTGGTATGTTTTGGTCTTAATTTAAGTATCCGCTTATGATTACCATCAAAAAAGGCTTGGATCTGCCAATCACTGGCGAGCCCTCCAAGCAGATTAGCGAGCACACGCCCACTAAGGTGGCGTTAGTCGGCTACGATTATGTCGGCATGCGTCCAACCATGCATGTCAAAGAAGGTGATAAAGTCACCAAAGGACAGGTGCTTTACGAAGACAAAAAACGAGCAGGCGTCCTTTATACAGCACCAGTTGGCGGTACTGTCGTTGCTGTCAATCGTGGCGAACGACGAGTATTTGAAAGCTTGGTCATCGCCGTCGATCCAAATGCAAGTGAAGAAATCACTTTTAATGCTTATCGCTCTGAAGATTTGTCAGCACTGGATCGCAAGACAGTTGTTGAGCAGCTGGTCGCTTCAGGTGAATGGACCGCTCTACGCACTCGTCCTTTTAGCCGTACACCAGAAATTAATAGCACACCTTCTGCCATTTTTGTGACGGCAACAGATACCAATCCTTTGGCTGTTGACCCTGCCACCGTATTATTTGAAGAAATACAAGCATTTAATGATGGCTTGGCAATTTTATCAACGCTATCCCCAAAAACTTATGTCTGTCATGGTGATGTCGCACCTGAGACCTTAAGTAAATCCGCTGAAGGTAACGATACCATCTACGAAGGGTTTACTGGTGTACATCCAGCAGGCAACGCAGGTACGCACATTCACTTTTTACACCCTTTGGCACGAGGCAACTCGGTTTGGACGATTAATTATCAAGATGTCATCGCCATTGGTAAACTATTTACCACAGGTCGCATTTATACAGAGCGTCTGATCAGTTTAGCAGGTCCAGCCGTGGCTAATCCTCGCTTGGTGCGTACCACTCGAGGTGCTGATTTGACCGAATTGACCCAAGGTGAACTCAACGGCGATGATAACCGTGTCATTTCAGGCTCTGTTCTATCAGGTCGCACAGCTGTTGGTGCTACGGCATTTTTGGGTCGCTTTCATAATCAAGTCTCTGTACTTACCGAAGGTCGTGAACGCCCTGCACTTCACTTTTTTGTACCAGGGGCAAATCGTTTTTCAAAATTGCCAATTTATATTTCACAGTTTTTTAAAGGCAAAAAATACGACTTTACGACCAGTACCAACGGCTCGCCTCGTGCCATGGTACCAATCGGCTTATTTGAAACTGTCATGCCTCAAGACTATCTACCTACCCAGCTACTGCGTGCTTTGATTGTCGAAGATATCATCAGTGCGGTTGAATTGGGTGCACTTGAGCTTGATGAAGAAGATTTGGCACTGTGTACTTTCGTATCGCCAGGTAAATATGAGTTCGGTGATATTTTGCGTGATAACTTGACCCGTATTGAGCAGGAAGGCTAACCATGAAGTTCATTCACAATATCTTTGACCGTATGGAGCCATCCTTTACCAAAGGTGGCAAGTACGAAAAATATTATGCTGTATTTGAGATGTTTGACACTTTCTTTCGTCAGCCATCATCTCAAACTTATAGCGCATCGCATGTGCGTGACGGCGTCGACCTAAAGCGTATCATGATTACTGTTTGGCTTTGTACATTCCCAGCGATGTTTTGGGGTATGTATAATGTCGGCTTTCAGGCACTAAGCGCCATCCAAGCCATGGGTATCACACCTGAAGGCTGGCGTACCATCATCACGAATATGGCAGGCTATGACCCAAATAGTATTTGGGCAAGTTTTGTTTATGGGGCGATGCAATTTTTACCCATTTACGCCGTAACTTTTGCGGTCGGTATTCTTTGGGAGATTATTTTTGCGGTTGTGCGTGGCCATGAAGTTAATGAAGGCTTCTTTGTGACTTCGGTATTATTCGCACTCTCACTCCCCCCAGATATTCCGTTATGGCAAGTGGCTTTAGGCATCACTTTTGGGGTTGTGGTTGCCAAAGAAGTATTTGGTGGCACAGGCAAAAACTTTCTTAACCCTGCCTTGGCAGGTCGAGCATTTTTGTACTTTAGCTATCCTGCTTATATGTCAGGCGATGCCATTTGGACCGCTGTAGATGGCTTTTCGGGTGCAACACCATTAGGCCTAGCTGCCATAGGCGTTAGCCCAGATCAGTTTGTTGATGCCTACGGTCAGACCATCACTTGGATGGATGCATTTTTGGGCAATATGCAAGGCTCAATCGGTGAGGTGTCAACACTTGCCATCTTAATTGGTATGGTTGGACTTCTTTGGACTCGCATTGCTTCTTGGCGTGTGATTGCAGGTTCAGTCATTGGTTTGGTTGTGACTGCCTTACTATTTAATGTGTTTGGTTCAGACGAAAATGTGATGATGAGCCTACCTGCTCATTGGCACTTGGTGATTGGTGGCTTTATGTTTGGTGCAGTATTTATGGCAACTGACCCTGTTTCAGCTGCCCATACTAACATTGGTCGCTGGTGCTATGGTCTACTTATCGGTGTTATGACGGTGGCTGTCCGTGTGGCAAACCCTGCTTTTCCAGAGGGTATCATGTTAGCCATCTTGTTTGCCAACTTGTTTGCCCCATTGTTTGACTATTTTGTCACTCAAGCTAATATCAAACGCCAAAACGCACGGAGATTAAGCCATGTCAACCAAGAATAATAATGTAAGTACCGCAGCCACGGCACTGATTTTGTGCTTGGTCTGTTCGGTCATGGTTTCTGCGGTTGCTGTTGGTCTTAAGCCAAAGCAACAAGAAAACGCCCGTCTGGATTTGAATAAAAATATCTTGATGGCGGCAGATATGTACGACCCAGAAACAGAGTCAGCCGATGTCATTGCAGAGCGTTTTGCTGATTTTGAAATACGCTTGGTCAACCTACAAACAGGTCAATTTGCAACAGAGCAAGAAATTACGGCGTCTGGTATCAGTGATGTCAATAGCTATAATGTCTCAAAAGCAGCTCGCACACCCAGCCTATCTACTTCATTAACAAATGATATTGCCAAAATTGGCGGCAAACCAAATTTTGCCAAAGTATATTTGGCAAAAGATGCCAATGGTCAGCTTGAGCAAATTGTGCTGCCCATTCATGGTGCTGGTTTATGGGGACCAATTTTTGGTCTTTTGACCTTGGATAAAGATTTAAATACCATTAAAGGGGTTAATTTTTATCAACACAAAGAAACCCCTGGCTTGGGGTCACGCATTGAAGAAGCACAATGGCAAGCCACATGGGTGGACAAAGAGCTGTATAATGACGATGGCTCAAGAAAAATTGCCGTTGTAAAATCAGGCACAGCACGCGAGGGTCAAATTGATGGCATCAGTGGTGCTACCTTGACCATCCGTGGTGTCAATAATCTACTTCAGTACTGGATTGGCGAAGATGGTTATAAGCCATTTTTGGACAACCTAAGGGCTGGTCAAGCAGACAAGGGTGAAGGAGTATAATCATGGCTGATACCAAAAGTATTTTAACGACACCAATTTTTAATAATAACCCAATTGCACTACAAATTTTGGGTATTTGTTCAGCACTTGCGGTTACCACAAGTGTTGCAAACGCTTTGGTCATGTGTATCGCATTAACCTTAGTGACAGCATTTTCAAGTTTTTTTATCTCCATTATCCGTAACAAAATCCCCTCATCCATTCGTATTATCGTACAAATGGTGATTATCGCTTCACTGGTGATCGTGGTTGACCAAATTTTACAAGCCTTTGCTTATGAAATCAGCCGTTCATTATCGGTATTTGTCGGCTTAATCATCACAAACTGTATCGTCATGGGTCGTGCTGAAGCCTTTGCCATGAGCAACCCACCCATCCCAAGCTTTTTAGATGGTATTGGTAATGGACTTGGCTATTCAGCGGTATTGATTTTTGTGGCAACAGTCCGTGAAGTCATTGGTAATGGCAGCTGGTTTGGTATGACTTTACTTGAAAAAATCACCGAAGGTGGCTGGTATATTCCCAATGGTTTGTTATTATTACCGCCCTCTTCATTCTTTGTGATTGCAGGTTTTATTGCAATTATTCGTCTTTGGAAAAAAGACCAGCAAGAAGCTGCTGAATTTATCATGAAACCTCAATCTAAAGGCTTATCACACGGAGGAGGTCACTGATGGGACATTATGTCAGTTTATTTATCACCTCAGTATTTATTGAGAATATGGCACTTGCTTTCTTTTTGGGCATGTGTACCTTTTTGGCAGTATCTAAAAAAGTATCAACGGCCATTGGTTTAGGTGTTGCAGTGATTGCCGTCATGGCAATCTGTGTGCCACTGAATAACTTATTGTATCAATTCTTATTAAAAGATGGTGCTTTGGCATGGGCAGGCTATCCTAATGTTGATTTAAGCTTTTTGGGTTTATTAAGCTATATTGCATTGATTGCTGCGACAGTACAGATTTTAGAGATGTTTTTGGATAAATTTGTACCATCTTTATACAACGCTTTGGGGGTATTTTTACCCTTGATTACAGTAAACTGTGCCATCATGGGCGGTGTATTGTTTATGGTTGAGCGTGATTATAATTTTGGTGAGTCTATTGTATATGGTATTGGGTCAGGTTTGGGATGGGCATTAGCGATTTCTGCACTTGCAGGGATTCGTGAAAAGCTCAAATATTCAGATGTACCTGCACCGCTTCGTGGTCTTGGCATCACCTTTATTACCGTTGGGCTTATGTCCTTGGGCTTTATGTCATTTGGCGGTATGTCGCTATAAATAGATAGGAGAAAGTATCATGGAATTTGGTACCGCAATTGGCGGTGTTATCATGTTTACCATTATTATCATGAGCTTGGTTGCTGTCATTTTGGTGGCTCGCTCCAAGCTGGTGAGTTCTGGCGATGTCACCATTCGCATTAATGACAATCCAGATAATGATGTGGTTACTCCCGCAGGTGGTAAGCTACTACAAACCCTTGCTAATGAAGGCATATTTTTATCTTCAGCATGCGGTGGCGGTGGCACATGTGGGCAATGTCGCTGTAAAGTAACCGAAGGCGGTGGCTCAATTTTACCCACCGAAGAGGGGCATTTTACCCAAGGTGAGATTCGTGACAATATGCGTTTGGCATGCCAAGTGGCAGTCAAACAAGATATGAAGATTGAGATTGACCCAGAATTTTTTGATGTACAAAAATGGGAATGTGAAGTTATTTCAAATGATAATGTTGCAACATTCATTAAAGAGTTGACCTTGAAGATTCCTGAAGGTGAAGTTGTGCCATTTCGTGCTGGTGGCTATGTGCAACTAGAAGCGCCACCTCATACTGTACATTATAAAGACTTTGACATCGCCAAAGAATATCACGAAGATTGGGATAATTTTAATTTATGGCGTTACACATCAACCGTTGATGAACCTGTGATTCGTGCCTATTCAATGGCAAACTATCCAGAAGAAAAAGGTATTATTAAATTTAATATCCGTATCGCAAGTCCACCGCCAAGAGCTCCTGAAGGCATTCCACCAGGTAAGATGTCATCTTATGTATTCAGCCTAAAACCAGGTGATAAGATTACCGTTTCAGGTCCTTATGGTGAATTCTTTGCTAAAGATACCGATGCCGAAATGGTCTTTATCGGTGGTGGTGCTGGTATGGCACCAATGCGTTCACACATTTTTGACCAGCTAAAACGCCTAAAATCAACTCGTAAAATCTCGTTTTGGTATGGTGCTCGCTCAAAGCGTGAAATGTTCTATGTAGAAGATTATGATGGCTTGGCAGAAGAATTTGACAACTTTGAATGGCATGTTGCACTGTCTGACCCTCAGCCTGAAGATAATTGGGAAGGTTATACTGGCTTTATCCACAATGTCTTATATGAAAACTATCTTAAGGATCACCCTGCACCAGAAGATTGTGAATTTTATATGTGTGGACCTCCAGTCATGAATGCTGCTGTCATCAGTATGCTCAAATCACTGGGCGTCGAAGATGAAAATATCTTATTAGATGACTTCGGTGGCTAAATACAAAATCCGTCAATTTATTGGCGGATTTTTTATCATGATGAAACTTAACCATAAAAAGCGCCCCAAAAGTTAGCTTTGGGGTGCCGTTCATATCTAAACAGCTTTTTATGATTATCGTGAATTATAAAAAGCTGGGCAGATGGCGAGCAGGGTCAGTTTCACGAGCTTTTTTGGCATCTTCAACCGTAAGGCCCAACGCTTTGGCAACACCCATGGCATAATCAGGGTGGCATTTATCGCAATTACGGATATGGCGGTATTTAATAAAGTCAGGGGCATCACCCATCGCACGAGCCGTATTACCAAACAACGCCTGTTTTTGCTCATCGCTCATCAACTCAAACAAGGCTCTGGGTTGGCTAAAATAATCATCATCATTCTCACGATAATCCCAAATCTTAGCATCGCCATGAATTTTTAATGCTGGTTCAGCCAAATGTGGCTGGTCTTGCCACTGCCCAAAGCTGTTCGGTTCATAGTGCGGACGACCGCCATAGTTATCACCCACTCGCCCTTGTCCGTCTCTTTGGTTTGAGTACACAGGACAGCGTGGGGCGTTCACTGGAATTTGGTTGCGATTGACGCCCAAACGATAACGCTGTGCATCAGCATAGTTAAATAGGCGTGCTTGCAACATACGGTCAGGAGACACACTGATACCCGGAACCAAATTACTTGGGGCAAAAGCGGATTGTTCAACATCCAAAAAGAAGTTTTCAGGGTTTTTATTTAACTCAAACTCACCCACTTCAATGAGCGGATAGTCGCCTTTTGGCCACACTTTGGTTAAATCAAACGGGTGATAAGGCACAGTTTGGGCATCGGTTTCTGGCATAATTTGTACATACATTGTCCATTTTGGGAAATCGCCACGCTCAATGGCGTCAAACAAATCACGCTGATTGCTCTCACGGTCTTTACCAACCACCATTTCAGCTTCGGCATCGGTTAGATTTTCAATGCCTTGTTGGGTGCGAAAGTGAAATTTGACCCAAAAGCGTTCATTATCAGCATTGATAAAGCTATAAGTGTGCGAGCCAAAGCCGTGCATATGACGATAAGATTTAGGAATGCCACGGTCGCTCATGACAATGGTCACCTGATGAAACGCCTCTGGCAGCAGTGTCCAAAAATCCCAGTTATTGGTGGCAGAACGCATGTTGGTGCGTGGGTCTCTTTTGACCGCTTTATTTAAATCAGGGAATTTTTTTGGGTCTCTTAAAAAGAAAACAGGCGTGTTATTACCCACCATGTCCCAATTACCCTCTTCGGTGTAGAATTTTAGAGCAAAACCACGGATATCACGCTCCGCATCAGCCGCCCCCCGCTCACCTGCCACGGTGGTAAAACGAGCGAACATTTCGGTTTTTTTGCCAACTTCGCTAAAAATTTTGGCACGGGTGTATTGGGTGATGTCGTGGGTTACCGTGAATGTGCCAAATGCCCCTGAACCTTTGGCGTGCATGCGACGCTCAGGAATGACCTCACGGGCAAAGTCGGCTAATTTTTCATTGAGCCATAAATCTTGGGCAAGCAGCGGTCCTCTGGCACCTGCGGTCATTGAATCTTGATTGCTTGGGACAGGTGCACCATTACTCATGGTCAAGTTGGTATGGTCATAAGGGCATTTCATTTCACTCATAATTTTCCTTCCTATTCGGTGGGTTAATGAATTTTAGAATTTTAGTATACCAAAGTTGGCTCACTAGGTCAGCTGATTAACAGCCATCAAACCATTAATATTTTGAATATAAACCATTAATGGCTTGATAGATTTAGCCAAACTTGCTCCAACAAAGTTATTATCTCAAAATTTTATTCATGAGCCTACTGATAATTTTAAATATCTTTAATTAAATTTATAAAACTAAAAATAATAAAATCAATAAATCTTAAATGAATGATTAATTTACAACCAAAAACCATCTCTTTTTAGGTTCAAATATGCCTTTGTTTTTTCTGATTTAGCCCATGTGATAATAGGTTGCCGAACCTGGACCGACAGGTAAACCAAATACAAATACCCAAAGATAAAATAAAAGCATCCAACCGAACAAAAATATCATCGAATAAGGTAACATCATCGCCATTAAAGTACCAACACCTGTATCTTTCTTATAGCGAATTGCAACTGCCATGATTAATCCAAAATAGCTCATCATCGGTGTAATGATATTGGTTGTACTGTCGCCAATGCGGTAAGCAGCCTGAATCATCTCAGGCGCATAACCTGTTAGCATCAGCATCGGAATAAAAATTGGTGCCGTAATCGCCCACTGTGCCGATGCTGAACCTAACATCAAATTCACTAAGGCACAAATTAAAATAAATCCGATCAGTAGCAAAGGTCCTGTTAAACCAATCTCATTTAAAAAATTAGCGCCTGACACCGCCATGACCGATCCCAAATTTGACCAATTAAAAAAAGCGGTAAACTGTGCAGCAAAGAACACAAGCACAATATACATACTCAATGAGCTCATTGCTTGACTCATCGCATTGGCAACATCTTGATTTGTTTTGATGCTGCCTGTTACCTTACCATAGATATAGCCAGGGATAGCGAAAAATACAAAAATAAATACAACAATACCATGTAAAAATGGCGACCCTGCGATCAGTCCTGTTTCAGGATGTCTTAAAATACCATTTTCTGGTACAACCGTCCATGCCAACAGTAAACAAAAAATGAGCATACTCGCCCCTGCCCAAACCAGACCTTTTTTCTCAAGGGCATTTAACCGCTCAATTTTACTATCAAGCACGGTCGGATCATCAGCATCATGGGGGTTGTATTTACCAAGACTGGGTTCAACAATTTTTTCAGTAACCAAGTAACCCAAACCACTGATTAAAAAAGTACTGACCGCCATAAAATACCAGTTGGCTTCTGCACCAACCACATAATTTGGGTCAATGATACGGGCAGCTTCTTGGCTAATACCTGATAATAATGGGTCAACCGTACCAAGCAGTAAATTGGCACTATAACCACCTGAAACACCTGCAAAAGCAGCAGCCAAACCTGCCAAAGGGTGTCTTCCTAAAGCATGAAAAATCATGGCGGCTAAGGGGATTAATACCACATAGCCAAGCTCGGCGGCGGTATTTGACATAATACCAGCAAATACCACGACTAAAGTGACCATTTTTTTGGGGGCATTCATAACCATGCCACGCAGTGCCGCTGAAATCATGCCAGAATACTCAGCGATACCCACACCCAGTAAGGCTACCAGCACAGTACCCAAAGGTACAAATCCTGTAAAATTTTTGACTAAATTTTCAACAATTTTTGCCAAGCCTTCGCCATTAAGCAAATTGACAACATAAATCATGCCATCTTCGGCACGACCTTTGGCACCTTCAGGGCGTGGGTCAATGACAGCAACATCCATGGCAGATAAGATGGCTGATAATCCCAGTAAAATGACCGACATCCAAATAAATAAAACCACAGGATGGGGCAATAAATTCCCCAACCACTCAACACCTTTTAAAAAGCGTTGCATATGGGAAGTTTTGCCAGCTTGATCAAAATCATTAGGTGATTGCAAAGTCATGATTTTTTATTCCGATAGATTGATTTAATGTTAAAAAAACATAATGACATAGTATAGCAATAATTTTGGTATGATATCTAATGCTATCTTTGACTATTCTTTGTCATTTACAGAAAAAAAGCCCCGACCAACGACCAAGGCTTAAAAACTTTTTCTTGTTCACCATCAAATCACTTTTAGCCCACTTTTTGAACTTGAGGTGATGCAGGCTGTCTGTCAATGGCAACTGGTTGACCTATTTTATGATATTGCCTATCAAAATAAACCAAACTGCGTTTTTCATTCTCACCTTGTCGAATGGCGATAATTTTACAAATAAAAATACTGTGCGTACCAACATCTTGGATGGTTTGAATTTCACAATCAAAACTAACCAAAGCATCTGTTAAAACTGGTGCGCCTGTACTTAACACACTCCAATCAGCATGCTCAAATCGTGCCTTTGATTCAAGTGGTGATGCAAAAACATCTGATAAATGTGCCTGCTCAGCGGATAAAGTATTAACTGCCAATATTTGATTGGCGATAAAATGTTCATAAGAGCGAGCATTGGCATTCATGCACACAAGCAGCGACGGTGGCGAATCTGTCACACTACACACCGCCGATGCGGTAAACCCATGACGACCTGTATCGCCATCGGTGGTAACGATATGAACAGCAGTAGCTAGACGCGCCATGGCATCTTTAAAAATTAATTTTTCTACCATGATTTTCCCATTTAAAATTAAAAAGGATGTAGTTGATACACCCTTAAAGTTATTATTGTATTTAAAACTGACTTATGATAAATTTTTTGCTAATAAGCACGGTTTCACAAACTCAGTTTTAATCTTAGTTATTTGCCAAGCAGTTCACGACGAACAATCGCCGCCCCTTCACTTAGGGCATTGAGCTTGCCACGGGCCACTGTGCGAGACAAGGGTGCCATGCCACAGTTGGTTGATGGGTATAATTTATCAGCATCCACAAACTGTAACGCCTTACGAAGCGTATCTGCCACTTGTTCTGGCGTTTCAATTTGGTTTGTTGCCACATCAATTGCACCCACCATGACGGTTTTGCCACGAATGAGTTCAATCAAATCCATTGGCACATGCGAATTTTGACATTCTAATGAGATAATGTCAATTTTTGATTGTTGCAGTTTTGGGAAGCTCTCTTCGTATTGTCGCCATTCATTACCAAGCGTTTGCTTCCAATCAGTATTTGCCTTAATGCCATAACCATAGCAGATATGCACCGCTGTTTGGCATTTTAATCCTTCAATGGCACGCTCTAAGGTTGCAACACCCCAATCATTCACCTCATCAAAAAATACATTAAACGCAGGTTCATCAAACTGAATGATGTCCACGCCTGCCGCCTCTAATTCACGGGCTTCTTCATTTAGGATTTTGGCAAATTCCCACGCGAGCTTCTCACGGCTTTTATAATGACCATCATACAAAGTATCAATCATCGTCATAGGGCCAGGCAATGCCCATTTGATGAGCTTATCGGTATGAGCGCGTAAAAATTTGGCATCGTCCACAAATACCGATTTTGGGCGAGACACCTCACCTACCACGCTTGGCACAGACGCATCATAGCGGTTACGAATACGGACGGTTTCACGCTGATTAAAATCCACGCCATCCAAATGCTCAATGAATGTGGTAACAAAATGCTGGCGAGTCTGTTCGCCATCGCTGACGATGTCAAGTCCTGCTTGTTGTTGCTCAGCAAGCGACACCAACAGAGCATCTTGCTTGGCTTGTAATAACTCATCGCCCTCAAATTTCCATTCTGACCACAGTTTTTCAGGTTCAGCAAGCCAAGATGGTTTTGGCAAACTGCCTGCGGTGGATGTGGGAAGTAAAATTTTGCTCATTGTATTTTCCTAAACTAAATTTGCCATTATACCAAAAATTTCAATTAATAAATCAATCAACCGATAAATATTCATCGGCTGATTGATTAATACTTATCGCTTATTTTTCGGCAAGCCAAGCATCCAAAATCTCTTGATATGGTTTAATAAACTGCTCTTCGGCAATTTTGCCTTGTTTGACTGCCAAATCATTACGCTCTACACGGTCATAATCCACTTTTGGCACAGCATAATCTTCATAAGTTAAGCTACCCTTATATACCTGACCTGCCACAGAATTGGCATTATAAATCTCTGGGCGGTAGATACGCTGAAACGCTTCCATGGTAGCGATGGTGCTGATGAGTTCTAAATTGGTGTAATCGTTCAACAAATCAGCATTTTCATCAAAATAAAACGCATAAGGGGCAACCGATTTTGGGGGCATAAAATAACGCACTTTTAAGCCCATCTTGGCAAAATATTCATCGGTCAATGAATAATCATTTTGCACATATTCCACGCCCAAAATCGGATGCGTGTTGGTCGTTCTGTGATAAGTGCGAGTGGTCGCCACGCTTAGGCACAGTACGGGTGGTTTTTTGGATTGGGCTTTGTATTCTTCGGACGCCACCATGAATTTGAACAATTTGCCATGCAAATCGCCATAACCCTCAGGCACACTAAATTCAGCCTTATCCTTGTTATATTCACGAAGCAATACGCTAAAATCATAATCACGAACAAATGATGAAAAGCTGTTGCCAATGATGCCAGGGGTGGTTTTGCCTGTTTTGTGGTCAACGACAGATGTTTTTAGCCATTCTAATCCTGAGAAAAATTCGCCCTTACCTGCCACATCAACATCAATAGACACAATGTCAATGAGTACCGAATAACGGTCATTTGTCGGATTGTCCCAATGTGCCAAATCATTAAAACGGTTGTTAATCATTCTGATGGCATTTTGTAGGTTTTCTTTGCGATTTTCACCACGAGCCAGATTGGCAAAGTTGGTGGTCAAACGAGTGCTGGTCGCTGGCTCATAGTTTTCATCAAAACGCTGAGTATGCACTCGGCATTGAAATTGTGTGGTCATGTTTTTACCTTTTTGCTAAAGTTTAAAGATAAGATATTAAACCGCATTTTTAATCCAAATAAAAGCGAAATATTTTTTAAAGAAGATGAATAAAATTCACTTAAGCAATTTACGCAGCCATGAAATACTGCGATAAAAATGGATACTTAATTGTTAACCATAAGGCTAATCATATTTGTAAACTCGCCATGACCATTAAACTTGCCATGACAATGATGGTAAATAAAAAAACCCAAAATGATGCTTTGGGTTTTTGGTCAGACTAACTAAAAGTTATGAATGTTGGTGACCGCCTGCACCATGTGCGTGACCATGGGCAATTTCATCAGCTGTTGCCGCACGAACCTCAACAATTTCAACATCAAAAGTCAGCTCAACGCCTGCCAAAGGATGATTACCATCAACCACAACAATCTCATCGTTCACATCTTTAACAGTAACAAGCATCACATGACCATCATCTGTTTGTGATTGAAATTGCATACCCACTTCAATGTTATCCACACCCTGAAAATTGGCTCGTGGTACTTCTTGTACTGCTTCTTGAAGATACTCGCCATAAGCATCTTCAGGGGCAATCGTTACTTTAAATGTATCGCCTGCTGATTTACCCATCATCTGTTTTTCAAGCCCTGGGATAATGTTATGATGCCCATGCAAATATGCCAATGGCTGATCGCGTGATTGGTCAAGAACCTCACCTTCGGCATTGGTTAAGGTATAGTTGAATTGTACAACAGTATCTTTGTTAATGGTTGTCATAAGTAATTCCTAATAAACAAATTGCCATCGCTTAGGCGGGTGCCAAAGCTGTTAAATGACAAATTTTAATTACCATTGTAGCAAAAATATACCAAAAAAACACCTTTTATCCAATACTTGATAAAAAAGTTCTAAAAAAGTGATATTTTATGGCACTAAATCAGTCATTTCATCCATTTGGTATTTTTGATATAATCATTGTTTCATGTCATGACTGCCAAAATGATTGATACAAAAAATAATCCATCATTCATTCACTTAAACTCATCTTAACATGATGAGCTTGGCAAATTGCCATTAAATTAAATAGTCATATGGTCAAATCCAAAGTTAATTCTAATTATTCAATGAGTTTTTAAAAAGACAATGAGCCTAAATTACCACATCAGTTTTGAGCGGTTTAATGAACATTTAGCCGATATATGCATTCATCACACAGCGTTAAGCGATGCTCCTGCTTTTTCGATGGTCACATGGATTGCAGGCAGTTACTTAATCCGTGAATTTAGTAAAAATATCACCACAGTTTATTATCAAATCGGTGATAACCCAATACGCCATCGTGCCGAAAAAATTGACAAAAAAACCTTCGTACTGCCAAATGCCAAGCAAGGTGATGATATTACCATACACTATGAAGTGTACTGCCGAGACCTATCAGTGCGTACAGCATTCGTTGATGCCACGCGTATTTTTGGAAATTTTACCTCATTATTGTTGCTTCCAGAGGCAAATAAACACGCTCAAGCAAATGTCACACTGTTTGTACCAAAGGCATTTTTAGCAAACCATCCAAAATGTATAATTGCTTGTGGCTTAAAATTTGAGCAAACAAGCACGAGTGATGGGCTTGAATATCGTTTTAATGGCTTGGCAGCTTTTGAATATTTTGACTTTCCCTTTGAAATTGGTCACCAAGACGAAATCAGCTTTGAGATTACCAAAGATAAAAACACCTGCCTGCCACACCGATTTTTTTTGGCAGGTCGCCATCATGGCAACTTGCATCGCTTAAAGGCTGATTTGACCAAAATTTGTCAAAGCTATGTCAATTGGCTGGGTGATGCTCCCTTTGCTGATTACACTTTTATGACCATGGTAACAGATAAAGACTATGGTGGACTTGAACACATCAATTCAACGGCGTTAATCAGTCCTCGTGGTGATATGCCTGCTTTTGATGAACCCCAAATCCCAAATGAGCATTATCAACGATTTCTTGGGCTATGTAGCCATGAATATTTTCATGCATGGTGGGTAAAAACAGTCAAGCCTGATGTGATGATGAACAACCCACTCACCGAAGAGGCTTATACACCACTTTTATGGGTATTTGAGGGCTCCACTTCCTACATTGATGATTTAATGCTTTTAGTCTCAGGTGTGATTGATAAATCCAGCTATTTAAAACTCATTACGGCACAAATTAATCGCTATCAACAAACAGAAGGTTTGTCACATCAAAGCGTGGCAGAATCCAGTTTTGATGCTTGGATTAAGCTATATCGTACCGATGAAAATACCAACAATCAAGGCATCAGTTATTATAATAAAGGTGCATTGGTTGCCTTATTGCTTGATATGATACTGATGGATAAAACAGACGGCAAATATCGTCTGTTTGATGTCATCAAAGCTTGTTATCTAAAAACAAATAACCAACCCTTTGGGCTGACCACCCAAATTCTAGGCGAGATCATCGCTCAAATGATGGGGCAAGAAGCTTGGCAAGATTTTTATCATCGCTATGTCATTGGTGTCGATCCATTACCACTGACTGATTATTTTACAAAATTTGCCATTCAAGCTAATCTTCAGGATAAGCACAAAACATGGGGCATAAGCTTTAATGAACATGCCCATGGACTGACCATCAATCATGTCAGCCGTCAGTCTGCTGCAAGCCATGCAGGACTATCTTATGATGATACCATCATTGCCATTGATGGGCTAAAAGCAACATCAGCATTACTCAATCGGCTGATTAAGCATCAAAATACCACAGGTTCACCCTTAACCGTACATGCATTTCGGCGAGATGAACTGCTGTCATTTACCATTAACAACCAAAAAACCATACACCAAACAGTTAAACTTGAAGGTGACGGCGGTTTATGGCTGAATTTTGCTGATTTAACAGGTTGAGCTAATAACTATTAAGCACGAAACTTAGGCGGGCGGCCACGCCAAGATGATTTTTTTAGATGAGTTTTACCAGATTTTGGATTGACCGCCCCCTTTGTGTTGCTTGATATCAAGTTGGTTGGCTTATTTTTCTTGGGTGTTGGCTGAGCTGACAGACCCAATTTAAGCAATATTTGCTGATCTAACTGTAAAACTCGGCTTTCACCCACTGCCAAGCCATCCAGTTGCCAAATGCCGATTTGCGATCGGATTAACCTTAGACAGGGCAAACCAACATGGGCAACCATGCGGCGTATTTGTCGATTTTTACCTTCAACGATGGTCATCTGAAGCCATGTGGTTGGGATATTTGCTCGCTGGCGGATTGGTGGATTTCGCTGCCATAAACGAATCGGCAGTTCGTTTTCATCAAGTTTTTGTACTTTGGCAGGTAAAGTTTTCCCATCTTTTAAAATCACACCTTGTTCTAATGCCTGTATTTGTGCATTTGTTGCAATATTTTCTACTTGCACCAAATAAGTCTTGGCACATTTTGTATGCTTATCTTTGGCATTTTTGGCAGTTGGTGGCGTTGTGATGGCGTGATTGAGCCTGCCATTATCAGTCAATAATAATAGCCCTTCTGAATCTTTATCCAATCTGCCTGCCACACGCATCGTTTTATCATCAATAAAATCCGCCAAAGTTATCATGCCATCATGATCTTTTTTAAACTGGCTGTGCACGCCATAAGGCTTATTGAATAATACCACTTTTGTCATTTTATATTTTTTTGTGTTCAAGATGTGTCAGTTATACGATATGATGCAAATCCAAGACCCAAACTCTGATCCATTTTGGGTCAAATTGGTCTACATCATATATTGAGAGCCAATAAAAACTACCCAAGAACCAGATGACCGATGGGTAATTTGGTTCTTGGGTTGATTACGGTTGGTTTTGGTTATTAAAAGTACTTGTAAGATTGGTATATTATCATTCATTTGACCCAATCTAAAACCCATAACCAATAACAAAATAATCAGTTTTGTGTAACAGGTGTTGGTGCATCTTCAGCATGACCGACTTGAGTGGTCGCTTCACCTTCTTGGAAAAGTACAAACTCAATACGACGGTTTTGGAAACGACCTTGTTCGGTGGCATTTGATGCAACTGGATAATCAAAGCTTGCACCTTGAGTGGTCAAGTGTTCAGCAGCAACACCTTTTGATACCAAATACTCTTTAACAGCAGCAGCACGAGATTCTGATAAATCTTGATTATACTCATGTGTGCCTTGAGTGTCTGTATGACCAATAATACGCAAAGTTGTTTCAGGCACTGCTTTTAATTTTTCGGCAGCCAAATCCAAGATTTCTTTATTTTCTTGGGGAATTTCGGTTGAATCTAAAGCAAAGTTAATAATTTGGGTATTTAAAGCATTGATTAAAATATCCATCTCATTTTCTTCAACTGTATCGCCCAAAGCAACAATCGCAACACGCGCTGTTTCAATACTATCGGCAACCGCAGTATTAATATCAAGTGCAGGCTCTGCTTCTACCGTAAAATCAGCTGGTAGAATATTTTTAGCACCCTCTATCAGTTTTGTCACATCTTCTGGCATGGTTGCATTAAAGCGTACCGTATGATCATGAATCACAACGCTTGAATTTGGTACACCTTTCATCAAACCCAAAATGGCTGGTAAGTATTCTGCCGCTGGCATCGTAGCGGTATGTACACTGGTATTTTGAATGGTTAAATCTTGTGCACCAAAGACTTGAGCAACAGCTGCACGGATATGACCTGCAAGCTCTTCACTGCCAACCTGAGCACGGTGTGAGTACAACGCTTGACCTGTTTCATCAACAGATAAGCTAAGCGTTGCAGGTGCTTGGGCAACACCTGTTTGTGCTGGGTCTGCCTGTACAGCATTATCCGCTACCACAGGTGCTGTATCTGTCGCAACAGGTGCTGCAACAGGTGCTGGTTTGTCTTGACATGCTCTTAATAAAAGCCATGCCAAGCCTGCAAAAATAATCAATCCAATAATCGGTAGAATCGTTTTTAGAAAAGGGCTTTTTTCTTTGTTTTCGTAATGCTGGGCAGTTGTTGGTTTGACTGGGGTGGTAGCCGCAGCTGGGTGAACTGGTTCTGTCACAACACTTGGTTTGACAGGTTCTTGCACAACAGCAGAGGCTGTCGTCACAGGCTCGGCGGTGGTTGTGGCGGCGGTTGCAAATAGCCCTGCTGGCAATAAAGTATTTGCCCAAGTCGGCAAACGGTTTTCTTCTTTAGCCAATTGCGTACGAATAAAAGACGGTACAGATAATGCACCCGCTTGCTCTTTGATGCGTGCCAAAGCCAAAGGTGCTGCCGTTGCGATTGCGGTGCGTGCCGTTACTGGCGAAACATGATATTCGTCGGCTAATTGATTACTCAAAGAAGCAATCTGATCATCACCAGTTGAAACATCACTAAAAGCAACATTTAGCAGATGATGCCCATGCTCAAGCTCATTATCAGGCAAAGCATTGGCACGCTGATACACATCTTCATTACTCAAGCGTCCTGCAAAAATGGTATAAAATGCGGTTAACAAATTGGATTTATCAGCATTATCACCATCTTGATTTTTAATCGAAGTTAAGACATGCGGCGTAATGCGTTCATTTAATTTATTAATTAAGCTCATAAGTCACTCCATAGGTCATTTTAAATTTAAATTTTAAATTTCGTTATCCATCAGCAAAATGCCGATGCCGTCCTTAAGAAAAATAACAAGTTGCTTAAAGCTACTTATTTTATAATGCTATTGTGACTGATTTTATGGCAACTTAAAAGAGCTGGCAACAATTGATAAACAAAACCGCCTTTTATTCGCTCAAAAAAAATTAAGCAATTACAAAAGTAAATGATGAATGGTTTTTTATTTACATATCTGTAATATTATAGTAATTCATGCTCAATGATTTTAATCGTGAAGCAAAAACCCTCACATACCCACTCATCAAATTGACAGATAAGCCATTTGATTGATTTTATGTACATACTTTTTGGCATATAAATTACATTAACCACTGAAACTTAAAATTAAATTTACCAAAAAGTTGGTAGATTTTATTCACTTTTTATCAAAATCAGCCATAAAATCGTACAAAGGCTAAGCATTTTACCAAAAATCTGCTAGACTAAGCGTGTATTTATCAATCAATGCAAACACATATCATGAATCACACAACTGTCATTATTATCATTACTGTCATCATCAGCATCGCTGCATGGCAATCTAGACCTTTGCTTGAGCGATTGATTTTTTATCCGCCTGCCGTCAATAAAGGTCAATATGACCGCTTGCTTACTCATGGATTTATCCACGCCAATGGCATGCATTTACTGTTTAATATGTTTACGCTGTACTTTTTTGGTCGTGTGATTGAACGGTTTTATATTGATAAATTTGGCAATTTAGGCTTTGTGGGTTTTTATATTTTGGCGATTATTATTGCGATGCTGCCCACTTATGCACGCAATAAAAATAATATTTACTATTCAAGCTTAGGCGCATCAGGTGCGGTCAGTGCTGTTTTATTTGCTTATATTTTATTCGCCCCTTGGAATACGCTGTATTTATTTGCCGTCCTACCCATTCCTGCGATTGTATTTGCGATTGCTTATGTGGCTTATAGTATTTGGGCTGACCGCCGAGATGGCGGAAATATCAACCACTCAGCACATCTTTTTGGTGCCGTCTTTGGCGTGGTAGCGACAATTGCCGTTGAACCAAATCTGATTGTTCACTTTCTTCATCGTCTGCTAAACCCATCATTATAATTGAGTTAAGTTGTAGCGTGCCTGCCTTTGATGGCTTAATCTGATTTGATCACAGCCATCAAAGGCAAGTATGCCTAATAAACGAGCTTTACCAAGCTTTAAAATGGCTTTTGATATAACCATCAGGCAGGCTATCTAGCGTATATTGCCACTGCGGATTTTTGTCTTTATCAATCAATAATGCACGCACACCTTCAGCAAATTCGCCATTATGTGAACAATGAATTGCAACAATATATTCTAAATCCATCACCTCATCAAAGTTCATATTCTCCACCTGATTTGCCATATGCCATGTAATCGCCGCCGATGTCGGTGAGCCAGCGATATAAGTTTTAAATGCTTGTTGAATATATTCAATGTTAGATCCCGATCTAGCAAGTGTATCAAATACTGCCAAGTCATCCACCTGCTGCATGATACGCTCAATCTCATCACGATAAGGCAAAAGCCACCCTGTTGGTAGAGTGTGGTTATGATGCAGCTGACCAAGCAGTGCATTGAGCATCTGATGATTTTTGGCAGCATCATCTGACCAAGCGGCAGTGGTCAACCCTTGTATTAACACATTAAAATCATCACTTGCCATACCAAAATCTGCCACACCCAAAGCAAGTGCATCTGTGCCGTTAATTCTTGCACCTGTCAAACCCAAAAATAAACCGATCTTATTGGGCATATGTCTTAAAAAATAAGAACTGCCAGCATCAGGAAACAGCCCAATACTAATCTCTGGCATTGCCATCATTGTGGTTTGCGTGACAATGCGGTGGCTTGATGCGACTGCCAAACCCATACCACCACCCATGACAATACCATCTGCCCAAACGATGATGGGCTTTGCATAACTTTTTATTTGTTTACATAAGGCATATTCTGTAGAAAAAAACGCCTTGGCAGTTGGATTTGGGAAAATCTTGGGATTATAGCTATGATATAAACCACGAATATCGCCACCTGCACAAAATGCTTTATCTGCCGCCCCATAAATCAACACCGCAGCCACACTGTCATCAATTACCCATTCGTCTAAACACGCCTGAATGGCTACCACCATCTCCAAGTTAAGTGCATTGAGTGCATCAGGTCGGTTTAATGTTATTGTTGCAATACGCCGCTGATCATGGGTCATTAAAAAATCCGTTACAATTGTCATCATCATTCCTTTTTCATCATAAAAATCAAAGATACAAAACCGCACCATTTTGATTATACTAAAATTTGTCAAATTGCCAAATAAAATTTCATCCGATTTATCGGCGATGCCTGCCTTTTAGATACCCAAAAATGAAATCTTGTTTTTTAAATTTGCATTTTTGGTATAGGTTTGGTAGTTTGTTCATAGACAATTTAATCACAAACAAGAGCCGATTATGTTTTTTTTATTATCTCCTGCCAAAAATTTAGATGAAAAGACTGCCGTCCCGTTACCATCTCAGACAGTTTATAGTAACCCTAAATTCATTGAGCAAGCTGCTCAATTAATGCAAACTTTAAAAAACTATGATGTTATTGACCTACAAGAATTGATGGGCGTCTCTGCCAAGATTGCCGAGCTTAATGTCATTCGCAATCAGCACTGGGCTTATCCTTTTGATGAAAATGCCAAACCTGCCATTTATTTATTTGCTGGCGATGTCTATACAGGTTTGGATGCGTATCATCTCAACGAAAGCCAAATTAATTATTTAAATGATAGATTGGGTATTTTATCAGGGCTGTATGGTCTATTAAAGCCACTGGATTTGATATTACCCTATCGACTGGAAATGGGGACTAAATTTAAGACAAGACAGGCAGACAATCTCTATCAATTTTGGGGCGATAAAATTACTGATCAAATCAATCAGCATTTAAAGCAATCAGACGGTATTTTGGTTAACCTTGCATCTCAAGAATATTTTGGTGCTGTTCATCCCAAACAAATTCAAGGACGCATCATTACCCCTCGCTTTGAAGATGCAAAAAATGATGGCTATAAAGTTGTGAGCTTTTATGCCAAAAAAGCACGCGGACTGATGGTCAATTATGCCGCTAAGCATCAGATTCAAGATGTTGAAGATTTAAAATATTTTAATACCGATGGTTATTATTTTGCCCCCAGTGTCAGCAATGAAAATGATTGGGTATTTCGCAGAGAATGGTAATCGTTGGCAAAATCATCACACAAAATAAAATGAACAGTATTAAATGAATACTGTTCATCAGAATCTACTAAAATAACACAACCTAATAATTAATTGAATAAATATTGAATAAATACTTCAGACTAATTATTGGGTTATTTAGCTTATTTTCTCTTTTTACCGCCTTGTACAGCCTTAAAGCGTGGATTTGACTTACAAATCACAAAAGTACGACCACGACGGCGAACAATTTGGCAGTCTTCATGACGATTTTTAGCAGATTTCAGCGATGATAATACTTGCATGAGCTTACTCCGTTGAGAATTTACTTAATATTAATACGATATCATTCAATATTAAGCATAAATATGATAATAAAATAGATGGCAAGAAATAGATATTAAAACATTATACGATGATTTTTAAAAATATGCAAGAAAAATCATGCCACATTTCAATGTTGTTAAACAATTCAATGTTATTAAACAATCAATTACCATCTTTGTTTTGCCAGTCCTTAAGCGATATCTGAAATATCGCTTAAGCCAACAACTGGTTTGTATTGTATCCACAATGCCCAAATCTTAAGATTATTCATCAATGGCCTGTATTGCCGTCAAAGCAATCGTATAAACAATATCATCCACCAAAGCTCCACGAGATAAATCATTGACAGGCTTATTCAAGCCTTGGAGCATCGGACCAACACTGATCACATCAGCTGTGCGTTGAACAGCTTTATAGGTTGTGTTACCTGTATTTAAATCAGGGAAAATTAAGACATTTGCGTCACCTGCCACCGCTGAATTTGGTGCTTTTTGTTTACCGACATTTTTGACAGTGGCGGCATCAAATTGTAATGGGCCATCAACTTTTAACTCTGGCGACTTTTCACGAATGATTTGTACAGCTTGTTTAACAGTATCAACATCAACACCTGAACCTGAATCGATGGTCGAGTAACTGATCATGGCAACTTTTGGATCAATGCCAAAGGCTTTGGCTGATTTTGCAGACTGAATGGCAATCTCTGCCAGCTGTTCTGCGGTTGGATTTGGATTGACCGCACAGTCGCCATAAACCATGACTTGTTCAGGCAAGAGCATAAAAAAGACACTAGAAACCAAGCTGTATTGTGGTGCTGTCTTAATTAATTGAAACGCTGGGCGAATGGTATCGGCAGTTGTATGAACCGCTCCTGATACCAAACCATCAACATCGCCCATATGTAGCATCATCGTACCCAAAACTACCGTATCTTGTAATGCTTGCTTTGCTCCAGCTTCATCAATTTTACCCTTACGGCGTTCTACCATCGGGGCAACATATTTTTCAGCAATACTAGCAGGGTCAATGATTTCAATATCGCTTGGTAATACCACGCCACGCTCTGCCGCTACCGCTTCAATCTTGGTGCGTTCACCCAATAAGACACATTGAGCGATGCCACGACTCTGGCAAATTACAGCAGCTTCAATGGTTCTTGGCTCATCACCTTCTGGCAGTACAATGCGTTTTTTGGCGGCTTGTGCTTTTTGGACAACTTGATTGCGAAACGCATATGGTGAGAGTTTTTTGACTCTTGTTGTTGCTTGATAGTTTTTGATCACTTCTTCATCAACTGTCAACTGCTCACCATCAGTCGTTGCCCATACAGTTACCCCAAATTCATCTACGCCTGCTGCAATGACACCCAGCACACGCTCAGACTTAAGACCGCCAAACGCAGCAGCAAAAACTGCAAGCTCTTCAGCATTTTGGCTGACAAATAATACATCGGCATCCAGACCATTTGCCAAATTGCGATTGACCAAACTGGCATAAGGCGTATTTGGTAAAGTAGCCAAACCTTTAACAACCGTCAGCTTTGCACTTTGGGTGGCAACTACTTTTTCAAGCATCTCATCAAGCCAACCTTCACTGACTGCTACTCTAAGCTTGCTGTCACCTTCACCATCAAATGGTGCAATGTAAGCTGCGTCAATGCTTTTAGCAAAATTTTCTGCGATGGATGAAAAATTTGGAGCGTCAAATGTCGGAATCAATAACAGTGCTTTCATATGTACCCTTAATAAATATATGGTAGATTGGTATTAACACAAAAACCGCTCAACTGCTTGAACGGTTAGTTAAGTATTTATAACAAATTATAATCCCAAGACCGCACGGCTTTCGCTGGCGATTTGGTATTCTTCATCGGTTGGAATTACCCAAAGCTCAATCGATGAATCTTTGGCATGGAAACTGCCTTCAGCACCACGCATCAGCGTATCATTCTTAGCGGTGTCAATTTTTGCGCCCAAATGTTTTAGGTGCTTGATAATATCGGCACGCATCTCAACAGCATTTTCACCCACGCCACCTGTAAAGGCGATGCCTGTAAACTCAGGCAATGCTGCGGTTAGGCTTAGGAGATATTTGGCGGTACGATAAGCGAACATATCCAGTGCCAAACGAGCATCTGCACTGCCCTCTTTATCAGCAGCTTCAAGATTTCTCATGTCATTTGAGATGCCTGATACGCCAAGCAGACCTGATTTTTTATTGAGTAAGGTGTCAACTTCGTCTAATGATAAGCCCAATGTACGATTTAGATGAATATGCAAACTTGGATCAACATCCCCTGAGCGTGTACCCATCATCAGCCCTTCTAGCGGTGTGATGCCCATTGAGGTATCTAAGCTTTTACCATCATAAACGGCAGTAGCAGAGCAGCCATTACCCAAGTGGGCAACCACCCAACCATGCACGCCTTTGGCATCAGTAAGCTGGCTGGCACGATTTGAAACAAACGCATGCGAAGTGCCATGAAAACCATAACGGCGGATTTGATGCTCAGTATACAGATTTTTTGGCACCGCATAACGATAGGCATACTCAGGCATGGTTTGGTGAAATGCCGTATCAAAAATTGCGACCTGTGGTAAATCAGGATAAATGGCATTAATCGCTTGGATACCAGCAGCATTGGCAGGATTGTGTAGCGGTGCTAGACTTGTCAATGCTTCAATGGTTGATAACACCTCTTCATCAATCACGGTGGCAGATTTAAATTTATCACCACCATGCACCACACGATGACCTACAACCACAGGCTTATGCTCTTTAATCAAATCTTCTAAGATAACTTTAAGTGCGTCAGCATGAACACCATTTGGAATGTCAATAATCGTTGCTTCGCCCTCTAAATTTTTATGCTTAATGCGAGCTTCAGGATTGCCCAAGCCTTCTGCCAAGCCCTCAATGCGACTCCCACCATCTTCACTGATAAGGGCATATTTGATGGATGAAGAACCACAATTTAGAACCAAAGTGGGATTTGCTAAGCTCATGTACGCTCCTTGATGTATTGCGTCTATTATGTTAATTGCAAACAAGAAATTTTATCTTAAAATTCCCAATAAATCAACCTGTACCATCTTGCTTGTCAAGCAATAAATATAATTTTTTGCAAAATAGGCACTCATAACCATTGATAAATCACGCAATTTATTTAAGTGAGCCAAATTCACAGCTACCGACCAATTTGGCAAAAACGCATACCAATTTTTATCATATTTGGTCTAATTGATCGCCCAAGCCTTGGGTGTTGTGCTAAAATGTTCAGCAAATGGGCAACTTTGTTTAATCTAAAAGTTTAATCTAAAATTTGGCTTGCCTGCCCAAGCACAGTAATGGATTTGATGATTTATGAATATGATGAAACACTTATTTGGTTTATCTGTAATGATAATTTTGCTTTCAGCTTGTGGTCAAAAAGGTTCATTATATCTGCCCGATGAAAGTATGTCCGTGATTGAGCCGACACCCATCAGCGATGATATGAATGACGACTAAAACTATATCGGTAAAACTATATCGGCTATTTTTATTTAAAATTAGGATAATGTTATGACTTTTAGCCCAGTCAGCCATCATCAAGATGGTGCATTGTATATTGACCCCCAAGCTTTGGCAAATGCTTTACCATATTTTGAGTATATTAATGGCACTTTACATTTTGATGGTGTCAGCACTCACACACTCAAAGAAATCTATGGCACGCCTTTATATGCATATTCACAGCGTGCAATTTTAGAAAATTATCAAAGCTACACGGATGCCTTTGATGCCATTGACCATCAAATTTGTTATGCCGTCAAAGCCAACTCAAATCTTGCCATCCTAAAAACACTGGCCAAAGCAGGCGCAGGGTTTGATATTGTCTCCAAAGGCGAGCTGGCTCGTGTGCTTCAAGTTACCGATGCCAAAAAGGTCGTATATTCTGGTGTTGGTAAAACGGCTGATGATATTGAGTATGCACTCAAAGCAGATATTCATTGCTTTAATGTAGAAGCGATAAGTGAGCTTGATACCATCAATGAGGTAGCAGGTCGCCAAAACCAAATCGCACGCATTTCACTGCGTATTAATCCAGATGTGGATGCCAAAACTCATCCTTATATCTCAACTGGCATGAAAGATAATAAATTTGGCATCAGTCATGAACAAGCGGTAGCTGCCTATGTATACGCACATAGTTTGCCAAATCTTAAGATTGTCGGTATTGATTGCCATATCGGGTCACAGCTACTCGATACCGATGGTTTTTCTGATGCGTTGGATAAATTGATTGAGCTGATAGATACCTTGACCGATAAGGGTATCAAGCTTCAGCACATTGATCTTGGTGGTGGCTTGGGCGTACGCTATATTGATGAAAATCCTGTCAGCATTGATCAAGTTGCAAAGGCATTACTTCCACGCTTAAAACAGCTTGGATTAAAATTGTACTTAGAACCAGGTCGCAGCTTGGTAGCAAATGCTGGCGTACTTTTGACAACTGTGGATGTGCTTAAGCCCACCGAATTTAAAAACTTTGCCATCGTTGATGCTTCAATGAGTGAGCTGATTCGCCCAGCATTGTATGAATCACAGATGGCAATCATTCCTGCTAAGCTTAGTTGGGATACTGCCAAAACTTGGGATGTGGTTGGTACAGTCTGCGAATCCAGCGACTTTTTAGGCAAAGATCGTATTTTATCTTTACAAGTTGGCGATACCCTAGCCGTTACAGGTGCAGGTGCATATGGATTTAGTATGGCATGTAACTACAATACCCGCCCAAGACCGTGCGAGGTGGTGGTCAATCATGGCACTCATCGCCTGATTCGCAAGCGTGAAGCGTTAGATGATCTGTGGAAAGATGAGATCATCTAAATCACCCCCATCGCAGATGCTCTGAAACTTTCAGGGCATTTTTTATTATCTACTTATAAGCATTCATGCCACAAGTTTTTTATGGCTAATTTGAGATATTTTATTAATTAATTTTTTAATAATTTTTGAAATTTTATCCACAAAACCAAATTAATACGGTTTAATATTATCATTAATTTTTCATCAATCACACCACAAAATCATTAGCCACCACGCTGTTTTCATGTTAAGATACAAATGATATAACTAAAAATAAGGACAGGCCAATGCTCATAGAATTTACAAAAATGCATGGACTGGGCAACGATTTCATGGTGATTGATCTGGTTACCCAGCGCATGACACTAACTCCCGAATTAATTCGCCTGCTTGCCAATCGACGGATTGGGGTAGGATTTGACCAATTATTAATTGTTGAGCCACCAAGTCGCCCAGATATTGATTTTAAATATCGAATTTTTAATGCAGATGGTTCTGAAGTGTCCCAATGCGGAAACGGTGCTCGGTGTTTTGCTTCATTTGTACAAGCCAGAAAACTATCTTTTAAGCAACGCTTACGAGTTGAAACCTCAAGCGGTATCATCATCTTAAGCACCGATCGCTATGGGTGGGTGCAAGTAGATATGGGCAAGCCCAAGTTTGAGCCTGACCAAATTCCTTTTACCCCAAAAACCATCACCAAAGTTGGGCGTGCCTATCGCTTGGATGTCGATGGCACACCTGTTCAGCTTTATGTCGCCAACATGGGTAATCCGCATGCAATCATCAAGGTCGATGATGTCTTGGCTGCCGATGTAGATAGATTGGGTAAACTCATCGAATCACACGAAGCATTTCCTGAAAGAGTCAATGTCAATTTCGTGCAAGTCATTAATCAGCGTCATGTGCGAATTCGTGTCTATGAGCGTGGCGTTGGCGAAACCCAAGCCTGCGGTACGGGTGCTTGTGCTTCTGTTGCGACAGGTATTCGGGAGGGCTGGCTAGATGAAGGGGTGGATATTCGTGCCCAGTTATATGGCGGGAGTTTGGCAATTCGTTGGCAAGATGGCTACTCACTCATCATGACTGGACCAACTGCCTTTGTGTATGAAGGCGTATTTAGTCCAGATGGTTTGGCGGCATCGGCTGGCATTAAACTTGACCCAAATGCAGATGATGTTTACTGATGAGCAGATTATCGCATTTCATCGCACCCACTCATTCTAGCCATCAATCAGATCCAAGCTCACCTGCTTGGGGCTATTTATCATCTTGGTGTGATGAGCTAAGACTACAAAATTACTCTAAGCATACCATCACAACCTATCAAACAGCCTTAATACAGTTTTTCAATTTTTTGGAGTCTGATAACTATCTTGGCGGCGATCCTTTGGCTTGCCGTCGCCAAGATTTAACTCGATTTTTTAGCACTCGCTTAGAAGAAGAAAAAATCAAACCCATCAGTGCCAAGCTTAGCTTATCTGCCATTCGGATTTTTTATCAATTTTTAATCAAGCAAGGTGTTATCACAGTTAACCCCACGACAGGCTATAAAATCAAATCAGCACCCCGAAAACTGCCCACTGTCGCCGATGAGCTGCTCATAAAGCAACTGCTTGACCAAAAAATGCCTGAAGATCCAGCCAAAGCATGTCTATGGATACGCGACAAGGCAATGTTTGAGCTGATGTATAGTAGTGGACTTCGCCTATCTGAACTGGCAGGCTTGAATATGGGCGATGTTAATTTTGACATTGGCATCGTACGGGTGTTGGGCAAAGGCAACAAAACTCGCCAAGTCCCTGTGGGCAACAAAGCCATGATTGCTCTTCAAGACTACTTGCCTTATCGTGATTTGTGGCAAAAGAAAAATTGTAAAGCGTTGTTTATCAGTGAGCGTCACGGCACTCGCCTTGGCACGCGTGCGATACAGCTTCGCCTAAAAGTATGTGCCACCATGGCGGGCATTGAGCTTAATATGTATCCGCACATGTTACGCCACTGCTTTGCCTCTCATGTATTGTCATCTAGTGGCGATCTGCGTGCCATTCAAGAGATGCTTGGTCACCAAAATATCAGCACCACCCAAATATACACACATGTTGATTTTGGTGCACTGACAAAAGTGTATGACCATGCCCACCCCCGTGCGTATCGCACAAAAAATAATCAAGGCTGAACACTTTAATCGTCAAAGCTATCCAAATGTTTTCTACAAAATTTGGATAATTCGGATATTGTCATAAAGTCTTATCAATCGTTCATCAGACGATCAAATAACATGTCATCACTCATTACTTGATACATGATTATTTTTAACACTGTGATTTGATGAAATCTTGTTCAAGTGCATATGATTGCATGATATCATTTGCGTTACTTATCATTAATCAGATCAAAATATAATACTTTTGACCTGATTAATGTTTATCATAAAGATTTATGATAATGGATAGAATTTGCTAGTTTAGCCTACCAATTGTTTGGCAATCCAATGCTTGACTGGTGGGAAATTGTTACTGATACGCAGTGCCATATCACGCACCGCACGCATGGGCAGCGTATCGGTTGTAAATACGGTTACCATAGCATTAGTACCATGATATAAAGGTCTGGTATGTGCCTGATGGCGACGATTGTACATAGACAGCAGTTGACTTGAGCCGATGTCCAAGCCACGGCGGTGTGCCTGCAAAATCAGTGGTGCCAAAGTATTGGCACTCTGCAGACCCAAATTATAGCCATGTGCGGTCACAGGGTGCATACCGACTGCCGCATCGCCAATGAGCGCTGCCCGATTGGCATGAAACTTATGTGCATGAACGCCCATCAGTGGATAATGATGTACCGTACCTGCAATCGTGAATGTACCAAAACCATCGCCAAACATTCTTTGAGCCTCGTGAGCCAGCTGCTCTGGCGTCATCTTTAACAGCTCATCTGCTTGCGTATTGTCCAGCGTAATAACACAATTTGTCATGGTCTCATTCAGCGGCAGCAGTGCCAAAGTGCGACCATATAAAAAGCACTCTTGAGCTGTGCCATGATTTGATAACGGATGGGTAACTCGAAATACAATCACCGTACGACCAAAATCATGCATGTGTGCCCCAATGCCAAGCATACGCCGCACACCAGATAGGCGACTGTCGGCAGCAATCACAAGATCTGCATACAACTGCTTGCCATCCATCAAAGTTACGCAGGCTTTGGCGTCATCTGTATTCACATCGGTGACGGTCGCATCGGTGATGAGCGTAACATTATCCATCGTTACCACTTCATCGTACAGTGCCTTTTTGATGTTATGATTAGAGATTAAATTACCCAATCGGTCAAGCGAACGCTGTCTGTGCATTAACTTGGGTACCTGAAAATGCAGAGCGTAATTTAAATTACCGTTATACACCTTAGCATCTTTTAAAGGGTAAATCTCATCAGGGGCAAATCTTTGCCAAGCACCCAGATTTTGTAGGATTTCTTTGGAAGTATTGGTTAAGGCAATCTCTCGGCCGTCATAGGCAGGGTTTTGTAAAGCGGCTAATGATGATTTTTCAATCAGCGTCAAACGCACATCACTACCCTTAAAAAATCTTGCAAAAGCAAGTCCTGCTGGCCCTGCCCCCACGATAATAATATCACTACAATGGCTGTTGCTGCTCATAAATTTCTCTATCGTATGTTAATGGATTGTTTACCAAAATTAGTCATTTTTATTGCAACAAGTTAGTTTTGAGATATTTTTTCTTCGGGCTGATAATTTGCCAGCTCATGCCGTACCGCTATTTTAACCCAAGCACGCAAATCTTCAGAAAGCTGAGCCATATGCTCACCCAAAAACTCATCAATCTGAACTGATAAATTATGGGTCAGCTGTGCTTCAAGCTCATCAAAGTTTGGTGATTGGATAACTGTAACTTCATCATCATCTTTCAGTGATATTGTCTCGATGGTATGAATCAAGCGATTGGTCTGTGTGTTGCTATTTTTTTGCATTTCTTGGGCAACAGAAGCGTTAAAATCTGCGTGTCGAAAACGAAAATCCTTAACCAAACGCTCATTATCCAGCAAATCGATAATATCATCTAATTCCTGATAAATCACTGTGCGAGCCTTAAAAGGCGTGGCAAGCCAGCGTTTGGCAAAGTTGATACTGGGTGAAAAATTAGCCATCTGAAACCTTTTTAAATTTTTAATCGTTGGACTGTATTTTTATTAATCTGATGAATATAAATTAATCAAAATTAATAAAAATGACACATTCAAAATTATTGCTTTAGGCTATTGTAGTTCAAAACGCATTGCCTTGCAATGCAGGTTATCTATTTGGCAAATTTTTGTTGCATGGCATCGGTTTGCACAATGTCAAAGCCTGTTTTGGTTGGATTTTCTATCACAAACATCGCCATCAGACCTTGAGCATTAGCAAGCGTCAACGCTTCGGTATAAGGCAGTGCTGTTAATGCCGTCGCCCAAGCATCTGCCAACGCAACTGTATCATGTAGCACAGTAACACTGGGCGCATTATTTGCCACAGGCCACCCTGTTACTGGGTTAATGGTATGACTAAAACGCACCCCATCATATTCTATTGAATTGCGGTAACCGCCTGAAGTTGCCAAATGCATCGGCTCACCGATTGGTTGGGTTAAGGTGGTGAGTACGGTTCGATTTTTGACGCCACTATCAATGATGGGTGCATCGATACCAAGCGTCCAAGGATCGCCTTTATCATTAACGCCCAAAGTTGCCACCTCGCCACCAATTTCTACCATATAATTAACCACGCCATAATCGTGATGTAATGTCTTAGCAATCACATCTACCGCATAGCCTTTAGCAATGGCAGAAAAATCAAGCCCTACACCGTCAATGGATTTACTAAGCTTTTGCCCGTTAAGCACAACTTTATCAAGCCCAACCCACTGCTTAGCCTTGGCAATGTCATCTTCTGTTGGTGGTGATTGTAAACGCTCAATGCTCATCTGACCACCAAATCCCCAAAGCTGAACCAACGGATATACTGTTGGGTCAAACGCCTGATTGGATAATTGATAGACAGTTTGGCTATCAGTCAATACCTGAATAAAATCATCATCAATCATTAAGTCTGTCTTTGCAGGCAGGCGATTAAAGCGGCTGATGGTGCTGTTTTCTTGGTAAGTGGACATACTGTCATTGATCGCTTGCAAACGCTCATCAATAGCAGCTTGGATACTTGCTGCATCACTTGAATGGTCTGCATAGTCAAAACGGATATGATAACTTGTACCCATGGTTTCGCCACTAACGGTTTGATAGGTCGATTGCTGGCTACAAGCCGTCAGCATGGCGGCCGTCATAATAACAATAGGAGCGTTTTGCATGGTATGTCTCTTTTAAAATCAGTTAAGCGGCGGTTAAATAGATCCGTTTTATGCTATGTTAAAACTTTTTGCCAAGTGCAAAAGCGAAATTGAAATCCGCTTTTATCACAATAAAAAGTCTTAGTTTCATCTGTTTTTATGAATTTTTCATCAATATCAGGATAAAATGCATCTCCTTCAATGACCGTATCAACTTCAGTAATCTCAAGCACATCCGCCATCTCTAGGCTTTGATGATAAATCTCGCCACCACCGATGATAAAGATTTTGTTTTGCTGTTTTGCATGTGCATAAGCTTTGGCAAGTAAAATGGCATCTTGTAGTGAATGAGCCGTCACCGCACCTTCATAGTCAATGGGTTGTCTTGTAATAACAATGTGCGTACGATTGGGCAATAAATTTGGCAAAGATTCAAAAGTCTTGCGTCCCATGACAATCACACCACCTTGAGTGATACGCTTAAAATGCTGCAAATCAGCAGGAATATGCCAAAGTAGCTGGTTATCTTTTCCAATCGCACGATTTTGGCTCATGGCAACCACATGCACAAGTTGAATATTCTTTATCATACAGCCACTGGTGCCTTAATCGCTGGATGAGCGTGATAATCTGTGATTTGAATATCATCAAAACCAAACTCAAAAATACTCCGCACTTTGGGATTTAATCGCAATGAACAAAGTGGTAATGGCTCACGGCTAAGCTGTAATTTCACTTGCTCAAAATGGTTTTGATAAAGATGCGTATCACCACCTGTCCATATAAATTCCCCAACATCCAAATGACATACCTGAGCCACCATATGAGTTAGCAAAGCATAACTGGCAATATTAAAAGGCACGCCCAAAAAAACATCGGCACTGCGTTGATATAACTGGCAAGATAATTTACCTTGACTGACAAAAAATTGAAATAATGTATGGCACGGTGGTAATGCAACCTCGGCAGCCTCGGTAGGATTCCAACCCGAGACAATCAGTCGGCGTGAGTTTGGATTGGTATTAATCTCATGAATCAGCCAAGCGATCTGGTCAAAACCATCATCATGATAACTGCCATCGCTTTTTTTACTTGCACCAAAATTACGCCATTGATGACCATAAATAGGACCAAGCTCGCCCTCAGCTCTGCCAAAACGAGCTGTTTGTTCTGCTGTTGCCCACTCGTCCCAAATTGTCACCTGATGATCAGTCAGATATGTTGTATTAGTTTCACCCTTTAAAAACCATAAAAGCTCATGAATGATGGACTTCATATGTACTTTTTTGGTCGTCAGTAGTGGAAAACCTTCTGCCAAATTAAAACGCATCTGGTAACCAAACACCGAACGCGTGCCTGTACCTGTGCGGTCTTGTTTATCAGTGCCATGATTTAAAATATGTTGTAATAATTCAAGATACTGTTTCATTTCATTTTATTCCAATCATAGATTTGTTTTTGATACGCCATCACCATCAAGACCACACCTGCAATAATCATTGGCAAACTATACAGCTGCCCTTTACTCATCCAGCCAAAAATCAGTGCGTAGCCTACATCAGGTTGGCGGAAAAATTCTGTGATAAATCGGCTTAACCCATAAACCAATAAAAAAACTGCTGAGACAGCATAGCGGGGTCTTGGTTTGGCACTAAACCACCAAAGCACCACAAATAACAATATCCCTTCGGTTGCTGCCTGATAAAGCTGTGAAGGATGGCGTGGCAAAAGTAAATAACCTCCGATATTCGCAGCAATGTCTTGTAAGGCTGGGTTGGTCTGAATCATCTCAAAATCAACATGGGCAGCTTGCGGAAAATACATCAAATGTGACACATCAGCTTGTGAGATTCGCCCCCAAAGCTCGCCATTAATAAAATTCCCAATTCGCCCAAAAAATAAGCCTGTTGGTACACAAGGTGCGATAAAATCCAGTACCGTAAAGGGTGCTTTTTTATATTTATGTGCAAAATACCACATGGCAAGCAACACGCCTACAAACCCGCCATGAAAACTCATGCCCCCTTCCCATACTCGAAAAAGATACAAAGGGTTAGCAATCAGCTCACCAAAATTATATAAAAGCACATAGCCAATACGACCGCCTAAAATCACGCCCACCGAACCAAAAAAAACCAAATCCGAAACCATCTCAGGGGTAAAATCTGTTCGGGATTTGGTACGCACCCATGCCAAAAAATAAGCCACCACAAAAGCAAATAAGTACATCAAACCATACCAATGCAGCTCTATCATGCCCAAGTCTAAAGCAACAGGGTTAATCTGTGGGTGAACGATTGCCATATCTATCCATACTCAATAATAAATGATTCTATTATAGCTGATTTTTGGTAATTTGCTCAATGATGCCTCGAAAATATCTTGATTTAAGGCATAAAAGAATATCATGACCATCATGTCAAATTATTTAACATACTAATTATCCCCAAAAGACGCATGCCTTTTGGGGATAATTAAATCGCTAACTATAAAGTTAAACTTAGGTTACATCATACCGCCCATGCCACCCATACCGCCTGCTGGCATTGGTGCTTCTGGTGCTGGCTTATCGGTAATCATCACCTCAGTGGTCAACATCAAACCTGCGACAGAAGCAGCATGTTCTAATGCTGAACGGGTTACTTTGGCAGGGTCTAAAATACCCATTGCAAGCATATCGCCATACTCACCTGATGCAGCATTATAACCGTAGTTACCAGAGCCATTTTTAACTTCATTAACAATCACAGAAGCCTCATCACCTGCGTTACTAACGATTTGGCGAAGTGGTGCTTCCATCGCACGGCGTAGGATATTGATGCCTGCATTTTGGTCTTCATTATCACCTTTTAGGTTGCTTAATGCAGATAAAGCACGCACAAGTGCAACACCGCCACCAGGCACAACGCCCTCTTCAACAGCAGCACGGGTAGCGTGAAGTGCATCGTCTACACGGTCCTTTTTCTCTTTCATTTCAGTTTCAGTTGCCGCACCCACCTTGATGACCGCAACACCGCCTGATAGTTTTGCCACACGCTCTTGAAGTTTTTCTTTATCGTAGTCAGAAGTTGATTCTTCAACCTGACGACGAATTGACTCGACACGCGCCTCAATGCTGGCTTTATCACCTGCACCATCAACAATGACGGTATTTTCTTTACCAATGGTTACTTTTTTGGCAGTACCCAAATGCTCAATCTCAGCAGTCTCAAGGCTTAAGCCCACTTCTTCAGAGATAACCACGCCACCTGTCAAGATTGCAATGTCTTGAAGCATGGCTTTACGGCGATCACCAAAACCTGGAGCTTTAACCGCACAAGTTTTTAATCCGCCACGCAAAGTATTGACAACCAATGTAGCCAATGCTTCATTTTCAACATCTTCAGCAATGATTAATAGCGGACGGCTGGTTTGCATCACTTTCTCAAGTAAAGGCACAATCTCACGAATATTTGAGATTTTTTTATCGACCAAAAGAATAAATGGATTGTCAAATTCACAAGTCAAGCTGTCTTGTTTATTGGCAAAGTAAGGGCTGATATAGCCACGGTCAAACTGCATGCCCTCAACCACTTCAAGCGCATCTTCAAAACCTGAACCCTCTTCAACGGTGATAACGCCCTGCTTACCAACTGTTTCCATTGCCTTAGAGATAAGCTCGCCAATGGTAGCATCTGAGTTTGCTGAAATTGAGCCAACTTGAGCAATCGCTTTATGGTCATTAGCAGGTGTTGAGATAGCACGAATTTCCTCAACAGCGGCACGCACGGCTTTATCAATACCACGCTTTAGGTCCATTGGATTCATGCCTGCAGCAACCGTTTTCATGCCCTCAACCAAGATTGCTTGAGCAAGCACTGTTGCGGTTGTTGTGCCATCACCTGCCACATCATTGGTCTTAGCAGCAACTTCACGCACCAATTGTGCACCCATGTTTTCAAATTTATCTTCAAGTTCAATTTCTTTGGCAACTGACACGCCATCTTTGGTGATGGTAGGTGCACCAAAAGACTTATCAATCACCACATTGCGACCTTTTGGACCTAGGGTAACCTTAACAGCATCCGCCAAAATGTTCACACCATCAATCATTTTTTCGCGGGCATTTGAGCCAAAACTTACATCTTTTGCCATTGTTTACTCCGATTTTTTGATTTTTAGTTTATGAATTTAAAATAATTAAATATAAAAATGAATGAGAATTTAATTTTTTAGACCAACTTTGGTAACATGGTCTAAATGGTCTAAAGTAGACCAAACTCTAAAATTAAGCCTCAAGTACGCCTAATACATCACTTTCTTTTAAAATTAATAGCTCTTCACCATCAACTTTGACTGTTTGACCTGAATATTGACCAAATAATACCACATCACCGACAGCAACATCCAAGGGGCGAATCTCGCCATTATCACGCACCAAACCATTACCTGCGGCAATCACCTCGCCTTGTTGCGGTTTTTCGGCAGCCGAACCTGGTAGTAAAATACCGCCAGCTGTTTTTTGCTCTTCTTCGGTACGACGAACAACAATGCGGTCATGCAATGGACGAATTTTCATAATAACTCCGTTAATCAATTTACTAAGAGGAAAATTAAAAAGTTGTGATTGCTTTTTGGAGTCGCAGTGCTAAATTTCAAGCCATTTTTTTAATTTTTTTATTTCATGATGATTGACCATCAAAAATCCAAACTCATACACCATTGATTTTTATTAACTGTTAGATAATTTACCAAATTTGTTGATAAACTATGATGAATGCCCTATTATCTTATGCGTATGGTCTTTTATGTGTATCATCTAAGATGATGACTTAAATTTATCTGTCAAGCAGGCACACAAAAACAGATGTGTTTAAACAGATATATTTAAGATATCATCAATCCTTGGTAGATATTTTGGAGCAAATTTTGAGAAAAAACTTAACGGCGGTTTTGATAATGACTTTAGGCGGATTGTCAGCGACAGCGATGGCAGCAGATTTAACAGGCTATTTGGCGACTTATCGTGTCAGTGCTGATGGCAAAACAGGCACAGCGACACGCACACTCACCAAAACTGGCAACAATTATCGCTATACCGTCAATGCTCGAGCGGCAGGGATTGCAACCTTAACCCAAGAAGCCAGTTTTAGCCTTGTCAATGGTAATATTATCCCACAGTCTTCAATGATGTCTGCACGCATTTTGGGCATTGGCAATACTCACAGTATCCGCTTTAATCATGCCAGTAAATCAGCAGTCAGCACTTATAAAGGCAAACCTGTCACTTTAGCCATGCCAAAGCCAGCTTATGATGATTTAAGTTTAGAGACACAAATTCGCCAAGAGCTGATTGATGGCAAATTTAATGGCTCATATCAACTTGTCAAGCGTAACCAAATAGAAACCACCAAATTTCGTCGTGCTGGTCATGGTAAAATTACTGTGCCTGCAGGAACTTATGAGACGATACGCATTGACCGTATCCACGATGACCAAAACCGTGCAACCAGCTTTTGGTTAGCACCAAGCTTAAATTATCTGCCTGTCAAGGTCAGCCAAACTGCTGATGGTAAAGTGATATTCATGGAGCTTACCAAGATCAATTAAGGCAACAAACCATAACAGTCATTGATGGTCTGTGATTGATATTGATGGCAATTACCATTTTAATCCATTTTTTGTATAAAAACTGGCAAACTCTGATTTAAAAATTGCAATCACCTGACTTTTGGATGGGTATTTTTATGTTTTATGACAAATACCAAAATAAGCATGCTGTCAAATTTTATTTTGGGTGAGTGTGCTTAGTATGCATGGCAGGCAGACGCTTTAATAAGATAAATAATTGGCTATTGATGGTCAGTAGCAACAAAAACTCGATTAATTTGGCTACTGCAACCGCCTTTGGTGATTGTTCATAAATACGAAGTAATGTCAATACACCTGACGCACCCAAATAAATTAATATAATCATACTAACCCACATGAGTGCATAGGGTGATTTTCCTTGATGTATCGCAGGGGTAAATATTAAAGCTGGCAACAGTGCCAAACTTTGGACGCCAACACCTGCCCACAGTGAGGCATCTGTGGTTAGGCTCACGGCAACAGGATAACCCACCAAGGTCATAAAAATCCAAGCATACCAAGTCATACACAAAGCTTTATGTATAGGTTTGATGGGCTTAATGCGATTGAATGATCTTGATTGTTTCATAAGCTGCCTGCTTGCAACTGTTTGACCAGTGTCGCCAAACGCACACCTTGAGCGATGGCAAGTGCTTGTTCATCTACGGTCATGACATGCTGATGCTGAACACCCGAAACATGGCTGGCACCGTACGGTGTTCCGCCACGGACTGTCGCCGATAGCTCAGGATGAGCGTAGGGCAATCCCATCAAAAGCATACCGTGATGCAACAGTGGCACCATCATGGTTAACAGTGTGCTTTCTTGACCGCCGTGCATTGAACCTGAAGTTGTAAAAACACAAGCAGGCTTACCTTGCAAATCCCCTGCAAGCCAAATTGAAACGGTATTATCCCAAAAATACTTCAAACTTGCTGACATATTTCCAAAATGTGTCGGACTGCCCATTGCCAATCCCGAGCATGCCCTTAGCTCATCTGCCGTACAATACAAATCGCCATCATCAGGGATAGCAGGATGCGACTGCTCGCTGACAGCTGACACCTTAGGCACTCGGCGAATCATTGCCCTAAGCCCAGCATCATGAATGCCTTGAGCAATCAGATAGGCCAAATTTTTGGTAGCGTCTTGGTTGGTGTCATACAATACCAAAATATAAGGCATCTTCATACATTATCCATCATTTTGATTAACCACTTAAAAACAGGTAAATTGATAACCACATTATAGCAATATTATTAGGGCGTGTTGAACATTTATAGCACAATTTATCGTTTAGATGGCTTATAACAATAAACCGATTATTTTTGTATAAAAAATGTCTAAATCCCATCTGATATTCAAGACTTTTTATCTGTCTAAAACTTTGATACATAATTGTACAAAACTTTATCTGTAATATGTTGCAATATTTGTTACACTAATGCGATATTTAGTGATAAATATTTGACTTGGATATTATGACAAATTTTTTAAATAAACTCCCCTTTGCTCATCATGCTTGGTTTATGTACTTACGCTTACTTGTTCGCCATTTTATTGACGACGATACCCAGCAAAAAGCCGCAAGCTTAACTTATACCACATTACTTGCCTTGGTGCCGATATTAACGGTGGTGCTGGTGATTTTTTCGAGCGTGCCTGCACTTGAAGGTTTGCGTGAACAAGTTCAACAAACCATCTCTGACAATTTATTCCCTACTGCCAGTGAGCAAGTGGCAGGATATATTCGTTCTTTTGCTGAAAAATCTAGTAATTTAGGACTTGTGGGGGTGGCAGGTTTATTTGTTACCGCAATCATGACCTTAAATACCATTGAGTATGCTTTTAATAAGATTTGGCGTGTCCAAGAACGCTCAGGCGGTGCTGCCAGCATTATACGCTACTGGACAATCATCACTTTAGGTCCAGTGATTTTGGGTGTGGCATTTGGTGCCTCAAGTGCCATCCAAAGTGTGGACTTTTTAAATCGTCAGATTGCAGGTTATGGCATTGATTGGGGCATTTGGGCATATTTGGTTTCTTTGGCATTGATGACTTGTGGCTTTATTTTATTGTATTGGTTCATTCCCAAAGCCCAAGTTCCCATAAAAAATGCTGCCATTGCAGGCGTTGTTACTGCCATTTTATTTGAAAGTATCAAGCAGGTTTTTGGTACTGTGATGACCAACTTTACCAGCTATGAAGCCATCTATGGTGCGTTTGCCGCCCTACCAATTTTCTTATTATGGCTATACATTTCTTGGAATTTAATTCTTTTAGGCGTTCAAATCAGTTATACATTGACCATTTTTGATACCAAAGAGGTGCCAGTTCGCCATCCGTTATTAAGCCTTTTAGATATGCTTAATTTAACATATAAGCGTTATCAAAATGGTGAAACTGTCAGCGAAGATGAACTTCGTGGTATGCTCGGTCGCAAAGAGCTGCCCAAATGGAGTATGTATTTAGACCAACTTGTCAGTAATGATTTTATTACCGAAACCAAAAATAATGAATATATCTTAAAAACTGACCTAAGAACCATCAATTTTTGGAAATTTTATAAAAGCCTGCCTTATCCATTGCCGATTCGTCGTGAGCTTGACCAATTAGAATCTGCAGATTATGATCCATGGTTTATTGAGTTGTATCATCACTTAGATAAGGTTGAAGATGCTGCCATCAAAGAGCTGGATTTACCTTTGGCAGAATTGTTTGAAACTACACCCCTGCGAGAAAAACAAGAAATTGTACGCATTGTCTCTGAAAATACCGATGAGCTTGGCGAGGGCAAAGGTTTTGATGATAATGCTCGTCGCACGATTGATGAGTCAGGAAATGTGGTCATCATTCCAGATGGCAAAGCTTCATTTACCGAAAGTAAACTGACCAAAGTATTACGCTTACTAAAAAAAGCATATCATTTCTTTGGTAAAAACAAGAAACATATCAATGACATCAAACGAATAATCAGCAAATGATTATTCATTCATGACACTATAAATCACCCCAGCTGTCTGCTTGGGTGATTTTTCTTTTGGTTTTATATGAGTTTGGCACACTTAAATATCATATAGCTTAATATCATATCACAATGCGTCATACCGTTTGAGATATAAAATAATTTGTTGTATGTCGTCAATAGAAAGTCCGCTACCTACCAATACAGAGTATCTTTTATCTTTGGCTTTAAGACCCTTGATTTTTTGGTCGGTAATCCTGTGTGTATTCGTGTGTAATTCTGTGTGTGAAATTGTATGATATAACATGATTTTATATAATATAACAAGCAATAAAAAAGCCTTGATTTACAAGGCTTTTTTGATGATTTATGACACTTAAAAATACTTAATGATTTTTAGTGATTTTGATAAATGGTGGAGATGGCGTCATCTTAACAAATATCATAAGCTATTGATTTATAAATAGTTATCAAAAAATGAACCTGATAGAGATACAAATAGAGATACAAAAAACAAGGTGCTATAACTTGGCAATTACCCCAAAAAATCCCAGTTTTATAACGGATACACCCCCTATAGGGTTTTGACCACGCAAATAAAGCTTGGGGCGGTGAGTTCCTAGCATTAGCCAATTTCACTTTTAAACCACCCCTATAGGCTTATAGATGGTCTGAATATTTTTTCACCTAATTCATCCTATTATGACCAATCTATAAATAATCAGAATTATGATTATTTTGGTGAAATTACGCCAACAAATCCCCGCTCTTAATATATGCCAAAAAGTTTTATATAACATATTGGCATTTTTGAGATTATCCAGCTAGTAAAAGCCATATATTACCAATCTTACCATTTTGGAAAGTTTTTTTAAAAAATATCCTATTTTTCCCCCAAAATATTCAAAAAAGGCGGAAAAACGGAGATTTTTTTCCCAAATGAAATTTTTTTTATGCACGAGAGGGGGCGTGGTGTCCGCTGGGTTGTTATCTGAAACTTTTTAGCACCCCCCAGCCATCCCAACAATCAAAAGTAATTTTATCGTATGACTGGTTAGGAATTGATGGTTAATGTGTATCTTGTAATACATTTGCCTATTTTAACCCCGTTAAGCTTTACTTGGCTGTGTCGGCTGGTCTATTCAATACTAGATAGCATGGATAAGGTGCATGGATAGCCTTGATGGATAGCATTGGCATAATGATGGGCGGTGCTGGCTATCTAGCCATTAGCCAAAACAACATAAAGTTATAAAAAACTAGGAAAATGGGGAAAATGGGAAAATGACACCAGCAAAGCTATACATAGCAAGGCTTTCCCTATTTTCCCCTATTTTGGGCAAATAGGAAAATGGGGAAAATAAGGGGAAAATGGACGATTATCACGCCTGCCATGATGCCACCAATGGCATGATGGCTAGGCTAGGCTTGGCTTGCTGGCAGTGTTAGGCTTGGGCGGTTAATACTAGATAGCATGGATAAGGTGCATGGATAGCCTTGATGGATAGCATTGGCATAATGATGGGCGGTGCTGGCTATCTAGCCATTAGCCAAAACAACATAAAGTTATAAAAAACTAGGAAAATGGGGAAAATGGGAAAATGACACCAGCAAAGCTATACATAGCAAGGCTTTCCCTATTTTCCCCTATTTTGGGCAAATAGGAAAATGGGGAAAATAAGGGGAAAATGGACGATTATCACGCCTGCCATGATGCCACCAATGGCATGATGATTGGCATTGGCATAATGATGGGCGGTGCTGGCGGTAGCATGGTAAAAATAAAGCCCCTGCATTGTATGCAAGGGCTTTGGATGGTGGGATTGTGCTTAGGCGGTTAATAACTTAGGGTTAATCTCAATAAATCTACAATCATCTTGATAGGCTATTCGGATATGCTGTTTTTCTAGCAAATAATCTATTGCTAAATCAAAAACCGCCTTTTGTCTAAGTACTTTTGGGCTAATGGTGCTTTGCACTTCAGAGTAACCAAAGCTGGATTTTTTACGCATCTTAGCACGCTTAATAAGCCAATCTATTAATAGCTCTGCATCACCTTTGTTTTCGTCCACAATATCACAATATTTCAAGCGTTCTGCAATAGAAAAATCCACCAGCTTACTAGCCTTGACAATATGGTCTTTGCTTACCGTCTTTTCACCTTGGAATAATGCCAGCAGGCAAGCAATACGGGCGGTATTTTCGCCCATACGCCCAGCAAATGCAGGGATTTGGGCGTATGGTTCGCCAGTGCGTTGCTTGTTTTCTACATCTTGCATATAGTCCGCTAAGGCTTGCTTTGCGTTTTGGTCTTTAAATGGCATATTTTCACGCTTGGCAGGCTTACTAATAAGTAAATCCCTGCATTTTTGATAATACTTCACCAAATGCCAATCTTGGCTTGGGCTGGCGGTCATCCGTTCGGGCGTGTTATATTTTCTGTAGCCTTGAAAACTCTTTGGGCAAGCCAGTAACGCCCTAGGTAAAAAGCCTTGATTAATTAATACTGGGTCTGTCATGGCTGGTTCTAATATTACCCGTTGCCCCATAACATCCAGCGTTAGGCGTGCATCATAGGCATTTGTTCTATCTTGCCCAGTTTTGCCCCTTTGACTTCTAATTTTACTAACTGGGCTACCATCCCAAAGCTTAGTTAGGCTTGAAATGCTACTACCAGCGGTATCAGATTTCATGCTATATCCATTAAAAAACTGCCCAGCTTCATCCGTATTCCAATAAACATCCTTTTGTTCATCCAAAATAAACTTATCTGTAACCGCTTCTATCGTGCCATCTGATACCATGTAAGTATAGCTTTTTGGCTTTGGGTTATTGGCTTTTTCTTTTGGTGGCTGGCGTTCCCAGTCATTGAGTACCGCCAAATAGTTTAAATAGTTTTCTTTTTCCCATTCTGCCAATTCATAATTAGCCAATTTGGTCGCCTGTGATTTACCTTGACCGCTGGGAAATTCGGTGATTAAAAACAAGCTGGCAGGGATATGGGTGTTTAAAAATGGGGCGTTTGCCATACGCTGACCAATGGCGGATAACACGCCAAGCACACTTTGACCAGCTACCGCCAAGGGGACTTGTGCATAATAGGCGATTTGGGTTATTACATCCGCCAATTCACTGCCAAAGCTATCAAGTGGATAATCATTTTCTTTGTGGTATTTGTCATCTAACGGCAACGGTTCGCCCCACGGTTCATCCTGTTTTGATGCAGGCGTGGCGGTTGCTGGCTGGTTGTTTTTCGCTGTTTTGGCGGTACTGGTGGCGTGTGATAGCTGGCTTAGGTGGTCATTATCCAGCATTGGCAAAGCCTGTAATTTGGCTTGCATGGTGGCAAAATCGCACCCTTGCATATAATCGACAATATCGCCTTTTTCTACCAAGCCCAGCTTATCTACATCAACAATATGGATGGTGGGCGGTGGTGATAATACTTGTAAGGCTTGAATAAAAGTACCCAGCCATGAAATACCAGCGTTATCATTATCACGCCATAATATGCATTTTTTACCTGCCAAGGGCTGTAAATCGTGGGTGATAATGGTATTGCTACCGCCTGTTGTGGTGGCGGTGTAGCCCAAATTATCCATCAAATCCGCTTTTTGCTCACCTTCAAAAATCCATACGCTTTGTGCTTGGCTAAGCTTATGCAAATAATACAAGGGCTTTTGGTTGGGCGTAAAAACGGGTTCGCCCATTTTCCACTGATTATCCATATCAAAAAAGAATGGGCGGATATGTTTTTTACCTTGTGCATTTTTTAGGCGTGCTTTGGCGTAAATCGTGTTCCCCTGTGTATCGGTGTATTGGTGAATGGTGATGGTGTTAAAGCCTTGGTTTATCAGTTTGCCAAATAAGCCTTTGGCGATATTGGTTAGGTCGTTTGGATTGTACATTGTTGTTATTCCTAGTCATTCATCATCAAAATTAAAAGAGGCGGTTTTGGCTTGGCAGGCGTGATTAGCGGTATAAATCCAGCTCTTTGCACGCCTGCACAAAATCCACCCCAAAGCGTGCCATATAAAAGCCCACCATATCGCCACTGGCACCGCATACATGGCAGATATAGCCCCCATGGTCAGTATTGATGGATAAACTGGGGTGTCTGTCATCATGAAAAGGACAAACCGCCATACGCCATACGCCACCGCCTTTCAGTGTTAGCCCATAAGTATGATAAAAATCTATCGGGCTTGGCAGGCGTGATAAATCCGCTCTTTGACGCTGTTTTAGATGGGCTTTGGCTGGGTTTTGGCGTGATGGCTGGTTATGATTACCACCAATGCCAAAGCCTGCCTTATTTGCCCCTGTATTTGTGCTATTTTGGGCGGTTTTAGGGGCGGTACTGACTTGGCTGGTATCTTTGCCCTGCTGTTGCACCTTATGGGCGTAGCGTGGCTTTTTGGGCGTGTGGCGGTGGCGGTTTGCTGGGTGGCGGTTGCCTGCCTGCTGGTGTTGGGTGAATGGGGCGGATTGCCCCATTACTGGATTTATGATGGCTGGTTTGTGATTGGTCATGATTGTCCCTTATCGCTGTTTATCAATGACATTTCTTGTTTTTCTAGCATTTCACGGCTTACCATTTCAAAAAAGTCTGTATGGTAACCTGTGCCTTTTAGGTATTCATTTAGTCGTTCAGCATCACTAAAAGCCAAATCCGCCGAACTTCTGCACTTATTGATGACGCTTAGGGCAAGTGCAAAACGCTGGCTATTTTCAAGCTGGGCGGAAATTTTGCCATCTACCAATATTTTAATCAGTTCTACCATGTCTTTTAATTCACTGCTAAGAAATAGCAATAAGCCTACAATATCCGCCATATCAAGGGATTTAATTTCAATGGTTTTGGGCGTTTGTGCCAGTGCGTTAATTTCGGTCATGCTACTGGTGGCGTGTGTGGTGTGCTGTGATTGAGTTTTCATAAATATTCCTAATTTTGTAAATCTTGATAAAGTAAAGTTATCCAAAAGCCAAATTTTGGGTAAAAAATCCCTAAGCGGTGCTATCTACTGATAATAAAACCGCTGTTTGGCTGGCGTGCCTTAATGTGGCATTTGCTCAATACTGATGGGTGTGGCTGGATAGTCCTTGGCGATAAGTTCCGCTAGGCTGACGGCTTGGCGTTGGCTATCAAAAAGCCGTTTAATGCCAAGCTTTGGGACGGATAAAATATAGCCCACTTGCTTAGGCTTAAGCTCCTTAACTAAGCGTGTGATTTTTGATAATCTTATATCCGCTGTTGGATTAGCCTGTTTTAGCTGATAATACCGTTTTATGGCATCATATTCTTGGCTAAATAATTGCAAAATATCCAATTCCTTGCAATAGATTTCAAAATGCACCATCTTACACCCCCATAATCGCTAAAACGCCAATCACAAGGCAAGCAATAGGCAAGCCAAGGACAAAGCCTAAAACAAGGCTTTCTACTGGGGTAAAGATGGAAAATTTTTGAACGGTGTTTGAAATGGTATGGGTGATTGCATTCATGGCGAACGCTCCTAGTAGTTTAGTTAGTGTTACCACCCATGATAAAGGATGGCAGGGTTCAACTACCGCTACTAAACGGCTGGGGCTATTTCCTTTCGGTCTTGTATTTACCCCTATCACCCCGCCATAATTGGTGATGCTGTGTGCATCTTGTAATGACGGAATATTTACGCTTGTGGGGCTGTTATCGCTAACAGTAGGCGTAAAAATAGCCAAAAAATGACGGCTTGGCAATGCCGTTAGTAGTTTAGTAGTGGCGTTATTATCGCTGTGGCAGGTGAAAAATTCAAGCGATTTTTGCAAAAATTGAGATAATTGCTTAAAAAGGCTTTCTACTGGGGTAAAGATGGAAAATTTACTAATGGTGTTTGAAATGGTATGGGTGAATAAAAACTTATTCATGCGTGGGTTTCCTTGGAATTTAGTTAGTTTTCGCCACCCAAAAATAGGGTGGCAGGTCTCAACTACCATTCCAAGATGGCTGGGGCTATTTCCTTTCGGTCTTGTATTTACCCCTATCAACCCGCCATAACTGGTGATACTGTCCGTATCTTGTAATGACGATATATTTACGCTTGTGGGGCTGTTATCGCTAACAGTAGGCGTAAAAATAGCCAAAGAATGACGGTTTGGCTGTACCGCTTGGAATTTAGTAGTGGCGTTATTATCGCTGTGACAAGCAAAAAATTCAAGCGATTTTTGCAAAAATTGAGATAATTGCGTAAAAATGTTATAATTCATGATATAATTACCTTGTCGTAGGGGCGGTGGTGGACTGCAGGAACAGCCCACCACCCCCCTGTTTTTCATCATCAGCCCTTGCCCAGTGCAAGGGTTTTTTATTGGTGATTGGTGTTTGCTGTGATAAGCGTGCATTAGGGCGGTTTTTATGCGTTTTTTGCCCTGTTGCAGGCGTGGGCGGTGTCTTTGTACCAGTTCACGCCTGCACCGCTTAAAATCGCACTAAAAGGCGGTAGGATAGCCATGCTTGATGCACATTTGACGACAATAAATTAACACCCCCACAAAAGACAATTCCGCTTTTTTGGCATGGTGTATTAACTTATCCAAGTAGGCGTTTTGGTTTAGGCGTTTGCCTTTGCGGTTGTAGGGTTCTACTTGCCACATGGTTTGGCGGTGTTTTTGGATTTGTGGTAATAAAATGGATTGTTGGTTTAGGTTTGCCATGATTACCCCCTATTGGTCATTGGCTGGATTGGTGTTTTGGCTGGTATCCCATGGGCGGTTTGTGCTATTTTGATGCTGTTTGATATAGTCCGCATCTAGGTAATAGCGTTTTAGGCGTTTGCCATTACTGGTAAAGAAATAATCGCCATAGATAGGTACGCCATAAATGCGTCTAAGTTCGCCCAGTCGCTGGGTGGTGCATAGACACCCAAATAATTGCACACCATCAAGGGCGGTTAGGCTGTTGCCTTGTAATAGATATTCATACATTCGTTTGGTCGTGGCGGATAAGGCTTTTTTGTGCTTTTGGGTTAGTGGTGCTGGTTTCATGCGTTGCCCCCTTGTGCTTTATGCCAATCAATCAATGCTTGATAATCAAAATAAACAGATGATTGCATTTTATTACCTGTCTTATAAGGTCTAGGAAATGTTGGGTCATTCTCTACCAGCGTTCTAAGCTTTTCACGCCCAATGGCTAGTAGCTCACACGCTTGTTTTTTGGTTACTCTGATAGGTGTTAAGGTCATATATATCCCCCATTTGGTGATACTGGTTAAAGTCATGCCATGCTTGGCAGTGTGGGGATATGATAGAAAAATTAAAAAGCATAAAAAAGTAAGCAACCTAAGTTAATGGGGTTTAACCTAGGTTGCTTGGGTTTTCTTGGTTATTTTTTGTTATGGTTCGTTTCTTGGTCTGCCACCAGTTCGGGCGTACTCTGGGGCAACATCCTTAATCCAATCTTTAATACTTGCTGAATTGTATGGTAACTCTGATTGATATCCAAGGTTGTATACTTCACTATAAACAATCTCTGCCATTTCACCTATTTTGATGGCTCTTTCTTTATCATTATTCCATAATGCCTTTGCAATAACCTTGGCGTATTCTTGAGCTTGTAATTTTTTAAGGCTTACCCCTTTTCTTGGTTTAATCTGTTTAGTTTCCAGCTTGTCTTTTTGTGGTGCTGGGCTATTGCTGATGATATTATTTTCAAGTTCCATTAGGTCTTTGTGTAAAATTATTAAGTCATTTATTGTTATGTCAAAATCGACAATGACGAGTTCATCACTCCTAATATCAAAACAAGTATCATAGGGGAATTTTCTTTTAAAATCTTGCAAAAACTTAATATTATTGCTTGTTAATTCAAAATACATGTTGTAAATACCTGTTGCAAAATATTCTTCTTCATCTATGTTTATACGCCATTCTTGTAATATACTAGGTTCGCTTGGGTTTTTATATAAATTATCTTTGGTTAAAAATCCATCAAAGCTAAAAACCCTTGTTTTGCTGTCTGCATGGGTGGATAGTGCCATATTTTCTATTGTCCAATTATTAACTAAAAATAAAAGATTACCCATATATATCTCACCAAGTAATCGCATGGCGATATAGTTGGTTAATTTCTCATGCACCATCAATAGATAATTGTTTATTTTATCTTTGGTTAAATCATTTTTTGAGCAATTATAATATTGACTAACTTTATCCATATTTGATTGAACGGTTTCTAGGATATCATCCTCATAATATTCAATATACAAGCCGACATTTTCATCCTGTTCTGCATAATCCATTCTAAAATGAATGAATGTATTAATCTTATAAAAAGATATTTGTTTTAATAGTTTTTTTGTGGTTATGGTATTTATGCCATTTTTCAAATTCAAATAATCACAAGCTTCTTGCAATGTGTAATATTCTGCCTTTTCAAAGCTTAAAACAATGCCATCTCTAGCCATCATCTGCACCTTTAACACTTAACCAAATAAAGTGCATGGCGTTGGCGTTATGGTGTGGATGGTAACGCCTTTTTTGGTAGCTATCCTAGCCATGCAAACGGTTAAATTTAGTCTATTGGTTAATTATCTAATACCCACTGATTAAAAAATGGGTCATCAATTTCATATACGCCATTATCTTTTTTGAATATCAGCCCCTTTTTAGATAGCGAACGGATGGCGGATTGAATGGCAGGCGTGGTAATCTCTATACCTAGCTTTTTGCCCAGCCTATCTTTGGTGGCTTGGCTGTATGGCTGGTTTTCCCCCATGGCGATTAACACCAATACCGCTTGTTGTAAGGCGGTTAATTGGCGATAGGTGGGCAAATACTCATTAAATTGTGCTGTATCATCAATCAATAATTGCTTGGCATCATCTAGGCTTAGATTTGGATTAAGTGCCATTTTCTCTATCATAGCCCTAGCCATTTGGGGGCTTTTGTTCAATTCAATAAACGCTTGCCATAGTGCATCCTTATCAAGCTGGCGTTTGGTGGTATGATAAAATGTGTCTGCCAAATGGTCAGTAAAAGCCTTTGGCAAGTCAGGAAAATCTACATTTTGCCCATAGTGAAAAAATGGGGCTTGGGCAGATGAAAACATTAGGCGTAAATTCTCACGGCTTGAACCTGTAAAAATTACCTTGATTTTGTCTTTGTTGGTATCTAGGGCGGTTCTTAGGCTGGCTATAATTGGATAATATGCCACGCCTGCCAAGGCTTGAATTTCATCCAGCAGTAAAAGCGTGCGTTTGTTTTGCTTGGCAATGGCATTCAATGCGTGCAATACATCATCATGCTGTAAGTGCTGTAATTCAGCCTTAAAGCCCTGTATTTCCACGCTAGATAGCTGATTGATGGCTTTGCCTATCTTGCCTTGTCCAAAGGCTGTAAGCTCATAAATAAAGCGTTTTTGGGCTTGTTCGCCACTGTCTAAAAAGCTGAAATAAAATACTTGATAATCTTGTTCAATGGCTAATGGCTTAATATCTTTTAGTAAAAATTCGGTCTTGCCTTTCCGCCTTGGTGCAAAAAAGGTTAAGGCGTGCGATAAATTGGAATTAAACAAGCTCATAACCTGCTGGGCTAGTTCAGTTCTTGGATAGTGCCAAATATCTTGCATGGGGATTATCCTATTTTGTAGTTTGTCTTAGATTATAGCAATCTAATTAGATGATGACAATCTATAATAATCTACAATCCCCCACCTATTTCCACAAATCCAGCCCAAAACGCCAAAAAACCGTTCATTTTCCCCTTATTTTCCCCATTTTCCTATTTGCCCAAAATAGGGGAAAATAGGGAAAGCCTTGCTATGTATAGCTTTGCTGGTGTCATTTTCCCATTTTCCCCATTTTCCTAGTTTTTTATAACTTTATGTTGTTTTTGGTGCTGGTATGTCTTTATGTGATTGTGTGCCGACACGCCAAGCGAATAAGCTAAATTTAATGGGTGGGCGGTTGCAGGTGATGGGTTTGCTGGGGTTGTTTTGGTGCTGGGCAAATGGCAGGCGTGGCGGTTGTTATCTAAATGGGCGGATTTATGGCGATTTATTTTATTTGATAAAATGCTTTTTTAATTTCCCCTTTCCTTATTATATATATCTGAAATATTATTAAGATATTCTATATTATATATATTATTATTTATTAGTCTAATAAGCCTAAAAACAGTCCGCCTATGATACAACATGGGCGGATTTATTCATTCTATGACTTTTTATAATATGGCAGGCGTGGGCGGTTGCTAGTATATCGCTAGCCATCATGCCATTGGTGGCGATATGGCAGGCGTGGCGGTTGTTATCTAAATGGGCGGATTTATGGCGATTTATTTTATTTGATAAAATGCTTTTTTAATTTCCCCTTTCCTTATTATATATATCTGAAATATTATTAAGATATTCTATATTATATATATTATTATTTATTAGTCTAATAAGCCTAAAAACAGTCCGCCTATGATACAACATGGGCGGATTTATTCACTCTATGACTTTTTATAATTTAGTTGTCATTAGCCTTTACAAGACCATCCAGCCAATCACTGTACCATTGATTGATGCCTTTTCTATCATGCAGATATTCCGCCTTGTTATAAACGCCTGCCACACCTTGCACCTTGTGGGCTAATGCAAACTCAATAACACGCCCATCAAATTTCTTACCGTTTTCATCTGTATAGTTGTTTAACTTGGTACTAGCAACATGGCGGAAACCGTGCAGGGTTTGCGTATCATGATAGCCAAGGCGATTTAAAGCCATCCTAAACCGCTGATGGGCGTTTTTGCGGTCTTTGGCACGGCTGGGGAATAGATGAGTATCAAAGCCAGTCAAGCTATGTAATTGTTGCAATAGGGCAAGTGCCTGTTTGGATAGTGGCACAACATGGGGACGACGCTTTTTCATGCGGTGTGCTGGAATTTCCCAAATACCTTTATTAAAATCAATTTCTGCCCATTCACCATCTAGCACTTCATTTGGGCGTAAAAATAAATGGCTAAGTAATTGCACCCCTAAGCGAGTAATTTCACTGGGGATAGTTTGAATATCCAATAATAGCTTGTGTAAGTCTTGTTCGCTGACATGGGCAAGCTGTTTGGGTTCGTGTTTTTCTAGGCGTTCGTGCAAATGCTCTAATGGGTTAAATTCCACCCCTGCCAATTCTTGAGTAAGGGCAAAGCGATAGATGCGACTACACACCTGCAAAGCTCTATTGGCGGTTTCAATGATGGGTTTTCCTGTTTGGGGATTTGGTGTTTCTTGCAGTTTTCTAAAAAAGGTAAGCCATACTTGGCGTGATATATCGCCAATGGCTTTTTTGCCCATTATTGGAAAAATGTGTTTTTCAAGTAGGCTTAGATATTTGGATTTTGTGCCATCATCCAACTTTTGAATACTGGGTTCATTGTACCATTCCAAAGCCACACTTTTAAAAGTTTGGGCGGTAGGAGGTGCAGGTATTGCAGTTAATTCATCCAAGCCAAGTGCCAAATCTGCAAATTTTTCTTGTACCAGCTTTCTAGCCATTGCCCCAGTAACGGCAGGATAAGCACCCAGCCCATGCCACCGCCATTTTCCTTTAGCATCCTTATAACGCATTTTCCAAGACTTCGCCCCAGTGGGTTTGACAAACAAATAAAGTCCTTTGCTGTCTTTTTCGCTATATTCTTTTAACTCTGGTTCTAAATTGGCAATGACTGTATCAGATAGGGGGCGTTTTTTAATACTGGTTCTTTTCATTCTTGTATCTCTAAATTTTTCTAACTTGTATCTCTGAAAAGTAAACTAGGGTTTGGGCTAAACTGTTTTGTATCTCTATTTTTGTGAACACAAAGAGATACAAATAGAGATACAAAAATGATTATATTATAGGGGGTAATAGGTGGCAATATAAGGCAATAAAAAAACCCTAAGCCTTTGATTTTCTTAGGGTTTATGTTAATGTGTGGTTATGCTTGGTAATAGGTATGGTGGAGATGGCGGGAGTCGAACCCGCGTCCGCCAGCACTACATCTATGAATCTACATGCTTAGATTCTGTCTATGGCTTTAATCCGCACCGAACCGACAGTCAGGATGGATTGGACGATTTGCTAAGAGTTTCGCCAAAATCATCGCAACGCTAATTTTGGCTATCCTTTGTGCATTCGCATCTAGGAGAGCAACCAAACCAAAGGCAATTTGTGCCGTCCTAAGCAGCCCTTAAGCTGCTAGTGCGTAAGTTTCGTCGTTTGCGACTATTTTAAATGTATGTTGATTTACAAGAGTCACACGCTCTTGACATGCATCATTAGGTTTCGCTACCAGCGTCGAAGCCAGAACATCCCCATGATTTTACTATAACAATTTTAAACCCAATTGTCAAGCATCTGATTGTTTTGCTATCTATCAAACTATCAAATAAATTTTTGTTGTTAAACCATAAGATTTCACTATTGATACAAAAATAGATTTTATAAAATAGATGAAAATTACAAATTTTTATCAATGTTTAATAACATGTGATCAAAGGTAGGTGTCCCCAAATCAGTCACTTATCATTCAAAATAATTTGGCATGGCGGTAGGATTGCCTGATTTATCAATATAATAAGCGTCATCACCATCTACGACATAGGTTGCACCTGATAAAAAATCATACGCCAAATCGTATTTAATATCAATCACCACTTTACCTGTTTTATCAATAAAACCGTATTTATGTGGCAATCTACCATGTTCATCTAGCTTGTCTGTTTTCATCGTTACTGCGGCTAGGCCTTCTGAAAATCCTTTGGCAGAATCAAACTGTGGGCGGATGGCAATGTTACCTGATTTATCCAAAAAGCCATATTTATCTTTTTGCTTAAAAAGAACCAGACCTTCTTCAAACCAATCGCCAATCACTTCATAGTTTGGGTGTATGACAATTTTACCAGTCGTGTCAATAAATCCATATTTACCATCTTGCTCAATTTTGGCACGCCCTTCCCAAAATCCCCAAGCGTTGGTATATTGTGGAGCGATGACACTTTGACCAGATGTATCAATATAGCCATAGTGATCATTTTCACGATACAACGCCAAGCCATCACTAAACGGATAAGCCTCCTGATAAACTGCAGGAATAACAAGCTCGCCTACGGTATTGACATAACCGTAGTGATTGTCTTTGATGATTGGTGCCAGCCCTTCAGCATAACCACAATCAGAATCGATGGTAGCAAATTCAGCATTTTCTGGCAATGGTATGGCAACACAAGCAGGCAATGTATCATCAATAATATGCGTACTGATATTGCTTGCCAGTGCAGGCGTTGTGATCATCAAAGTGATCATCGATAATATGGTTATAATGGGTTTGATATTCATGACGACAATCTCAATCTTGACGCAAATTGTGAAGTGGCTATTTTGGCATAAGAATCATCAAATTATCAATAGTTGGGACATATTTTTATTCTTTAAAACCAAGATTGGTACCAATTGCTTACAAAGATCAAGTTAATTAAGTTATTTTAAAATAATATTAAATGTAATTATTCTAAAAATAATCATCAATTAAATGAGATATTAATTCAATGAGACATAAAAGGTATCAACTCAATGCCTGAATGATGGCAGATTTTAGCTGATTTAAAGCATCATCATTCAAAGATACGCCATGCAAACCACTTAAATAAAAGATATCCTCTGCTCGCTCGCCCAAAGTGGTAATGCGTGCGCCATGTACTTGAATATTTAGCTTGCTAAATACTGCACCGACTTTGGCAAGTAATGATGGTCGGTCTTTGGTGATTAGGTGCATTTTATGATGCCCTTGGTGTGCCAATGATGTCGCTTCTGAAAAGTAGACTTGGGTCGGTACGATAAAATGTTTAAGCTTACCATCCACTTCAAACACTCTTGAAGGTACTGGCACGCCACCAGTTTTTAGACCCTGCTCAAGCCCTGATATCATCTGGCTGGTGCGTTCAGGGCTTAACAATAACGGTATACTACTGTCCGTTGGCAACAATCGATCAATGATGACATAAGAGTCCACCGCTGTACTGGTGCCGTCAATATCAGCTGATAAAATTGTCGCATCCAGTACCGATAGACCCAACTGATCCAAAATACAAACCGTCGTGGCAAATAAATTATCCTGATCAGGTGCACAAATCAACAGCTGCATCCCTCGCAAGGACACATCGCCATGCTCTCGGATGGCAATGATTGGCTTACCTTGTTTTAGCTGATGTTCTGCTGCCAAGATTTCGGCGGATTGCCAAGCGATATCCCTGTGCTTTTGCTTTAAAAAATACTCTTCCCCAAAACCATCCCACAAAGCTTTTAGTCGCTGATTATCCACCATCGGCAATAAGTCTTGTGCTTTATTTTTTCTATCATCAATCACTCGATCTTTATCAACAACATGGACGCCCAAACTGTGTACTTGGTGGACGCTGGTGTACAGCTGCTTAAGTAGTGTCGCTCGCCAAGTATTCCAAAGTTGGCTATTGGTCGCATTCATATCCGCCACAGTCAAGACATACAAATGATTTAGCCGAGTGATGGAACTGGTAAATTCGGCAAATTGAGCAATCACCTTAGGATCGCTGATGTCTTGTTTTTGGGCGGTCAGCGACATCGTCAAATGCTCTAATACCAACCACCGCACAAGCTTACTATCTGCCTCACTCATGCCATGTGCCAGACAAAATTCATAAGCATCAGCCGCCCCAAGCTTAGAATGATCGCCCCCTCGACCTTTGGCGATATCATGGAAAATCGCTGCAATGACCAAAATGTCCTTACGGGCAATTCTTTGATAAATCTCAGCCACCAGCCCGTATTTATCTTGATTATCAAGACGATCATCACCAAAGCGATGTAAAATACGCACCAATAATAGGGTATGTGCGTCCACCGTGTAGCGGTGAAACAAATCATACTGCATCAGCCCCATAATTTTACCAAAGGCAGGTAGATAATTACCCAAAACCCCAAAACGCTTCATCAGACGCAAGCGATGAAACAGATAATTTAACTCTTGTAAATTGGCTAAAAATAATTGGCGATGTATAGGATTTTTGCGGTATTCTTCATCAATCAAATCGCTTGAAGCGTAAATTGCCCGAAGCGTACTTGCTGCAATCTGACGAATGCCCTTTTGACCCATGACCAAAAAAATTTTTAATAAATTGGCTGGATCTACCAAAAAAGCATCTGGGCGACGGATGGCAATTTTAGCAGGTCTAGATTGATGCTCAGAGCCAGACTGTATCAAATAAAAGGTCTCATCAATATCAATCAGGCGTGCGGTGGCTGACAAATAATTTTCATAAAAATATTTACACAATACCTCTGAAAAAGCGGCAATTTTCATGGCATGCTGATAATACACACGCATCATTGTCTCTAGAGCTTGTGTGATATCTTGATGGGTGGTATCTAAAGTGCGTGTATAATAGCCAAACCGCTCAGCGATGGATTTTTGATAATCAAATAACAATCGATCCTCGCCACGACCCGCCAGTGTATGCAAATGATGGCGAATGCACCATAGATACCGCTGACCTGCCTGCAAGATGGTGCATTCATTTTCGTTAATAAAATCAGTGCTTGCAAGTACTTTGATATCTGAGCTACCAAAATAAAATCGCCCAAGCCATCCAATTATATGGATATCTCTAAGCCCACCAGGTGCGTTTTTGATGTTTGGTTCAAGATTATATTCTGTCGCATTATGTGCCAAATAGCGTGCTTTTGATTCTGCCATTTTGGCATCATAAAAAGACCCCACATCCCAGACCTCTTTAACCGCCTGAGTTGGTTGGCAAGATAAATCTTCATTACCTGCCAAAAATCTTGCCTCAAGCATGGCAGAAGCAATGGTTTGGTCACTGACGGCAACACGCATCTCATCGACACTTCGCACCGAAAACGCAGGCGTGATACCAATATCCCAAAGCATCGCCACAAAAGATTCAATCGGCTTGGTGGCTTTGCCAATCTCATCACCAATCAATAAAATATCCACATCTGAAGCTGGCAAAAGCTCGCTGCGACCATAGCCGCCCACCGCAAATAACGCAAAATCTTTGGGAAATTGATAAAAATCAAACAACTGCCTTAAGATGATATCAATGGCAAGTGTACGCACTTTGAGCAGATTGGCAATATGATGAACCGCATGCATGCCATAAGCGACGACTTGATCATCAATGGCTTGATTTAATTTCTTAAGATAGGTTTGAATCGGCTCGCTGCTTGCTAATGTCTCTTGAATGGTTGGCGGCAACGCAATATTTAGGTGGCAGGTTTTGGCTAAGTGCTCAAAATTTTGGGCGGTAGAATTTGGCATGATAAATCCAGCATATCAGATACGCATTATCCTAGCACAAACCCATCATCACTCACAAGAAAAATCAAGGCAGCCCCAAGCTGCCTTAACAAAGATGAATTTAGACCATGAATGATTTTAATCAACTGCTTAAAAAGCTTAAATCCTCATCAGGGCGTGCTGTTGTTACAAGGCAGCCATCATCTGTGACAATCAATGTATGTTCCCATTGAGCAGATAGCTTACGGTCTTTGGTGATGGCCGTCCAGCCATCTTTCATGATTTTGGTCTGCCAAATGCCCTGATTAATCATCGGCTCAATGGTAAATGCCATGCCTGTTTTAAGTTCAATACCTGTACCCGCCTTGCCATAATGCAAAACTTGGGGTTCAGCATGGAAGGTCTGACCAATACCATGCCCACAAAACTCACGCACAATGCTAAAACGCTCAGGCTCAACTACCGCTTGAATGGCGGCACCAATATCACCCAAATGAGCACCATTTTTCACCACTTTCATACCAGCATATAACGCTTTTTGAGCCACTTGGCAAAGACGCTGTGCCATCACTGAACCTTGACCAACAATCCACATCTTAGAGGTATCGCCATAGTAGCCATCTTTAATGACTGTAATATCAATATTAATAATGTCGCCTTCTTTGAGTAGTCGTTCATGGTCAGGAATGCCATGACAAACCACATGATTAATCGAAGTACAAATTGATTTAGGAAAGCCGTTATAATTCAGTGGTGCAGGAATCGCACCGTGGTCAAGAATATACTGGTGTGCAAGATCATCTAGCACGCCTGTACTGACACCTGTTTTTATATGTTCATCTAACATCACCAAGACATCAGCGGCAAGCTTGCCTGCTGTTTTCATTTTATCAATGGCAACATCATCTAAAATTGGGATATGTTTTGTCATCATACTTTTCTTAAACTACCATAACTGTATCAACCATTTTACCTAAAAAGCCTTTTAAAAGCTACCTTTGATAAGTTTTAAAGGTCAGTGCTTTTTTGGTACTCATCATATTTATACCAAGCGATTTAAGTAAGCGTTATTATTAAGCTTATAAATTAATTAAGCCCATAATTAATTAAGCACATTAATCATTCAAATTTAATTGAACCGCTTATTCTTCATCTAATAAATCATGGTCACGAGCTGCCTGTAAAATGATGCTTGAGCGATTGCCACTACGACAAAAAATATGAAGCGGACGCTGACTTTGGTTGTAAAAATCTGCAAATTCTTGGACATGATGCATCTCAAGCATACCGCCTGCAAATGGAATATGCCGATATTTCATGCCATACTCGCCTGCGACTTTAGCAATATCATCAGATGATGGTTGGTTTGGTTCTTCGCCATCTGGGCGATTATTAACCAGCGTTTTGTATCCTTGATCTGCCAAAGATTTGACATCATCAACCGTAATTTGACCAGAGATTGTGATCAGCTCACTCATCATATTTTCCTTAAACATTCAATAAGTTTAAACACTCAATAAGTTTAAACATTCAATCAATTTGGTATTAGCTTACTCTGATTTGGATAATTTGGCAAATGATTTCACGATTTATACCATGAAGATTTATACCATTAATCAGTTAAGTCTAGATGACTCATAAGTCAAATACCAAAAAACCCTGTTTGATTGTCTTAAAAATATGCTAAAATTTAGGCATATCATCCATCATTACAAATCACTTTTTGTAAATTAGCAAGTCTCGCTGCCCATCTGTCAGCGTCATGACAAGCCAAAGGACAGGGATTAGCCATGCCATTACCATTTTTAAAACAGCGTCTAGCCAAGATTATCCCAACCAAAGCACCCGATACCAATCCCCAAGCACCAAGCCCAAATAATAACTATCCACACTTATTTGAGCCACTGGATTTAGGCTTTACTACGCTTAAAAATCGTATTGTGATGGGTTCAATGCACACAGGTCTTGAAGATAGATTTTATCATTATGGCAAACTGGCCACTTATTTTGAAGCTCGAGCCAAAGGCGGTGTGGGACTCATCATCACCGGTGGGATTGCACCCAACCGCACAGGATGGCTAACACCTGCAGGCGGTACACTCAACCGCTTGGGCGATATCGTACATCATGCACGCATAACCCGAGCGGTGCATAAGCATGGTGCTAAGATTTTATTGCAAATTTTACACGCAGGACGCTATGGATATCATCCTTTTGTTGTCGCACCCAGCCCAATAAAATCGCCCATTTCGCCATTTAAACCTCGGCAAATGAGCCAAAACAACATCCAATCAACCATCGCTGATTATGCCCACACCGCCAAACTTACCAAAAAAGCAGGCTATGATGGTGTTGAGATTATGGGTTCTGAAGGGTATTTAATCAATCAATTTTTATCAGCTCGTACCAATAAACGCACAGACAGTTATGGTGGCAGTTTAGAAAATCGCATGAGATTTGCTATCGAGGTAGTGCGTGCGGTGCGTGAAGCGGCAGGCGTGGATTTTATCATCACTTTTCGTTTATCGATGATTGAGCTGGTCGAAGATGGTGCAACCATGCAAGATGTCATCACGCTTGCCAAAGCCCTAGAGTTAGCAGGTGTGAGTATCATTAATACTGGCATTGGCTGGCATGAAGCACGCATTCCCACCATTGTCACAAGCGTACCTAGAGCAGCATTTACACGCTACACCGCCGCCGTCAAACACGCCATTAACATTCCAGTGATTGCCGCCAATCGCATTAATATGCCGCAAACTGCCGAAGAAATTTTGTCAAGTGGTCAAGCAGATTTGGTGCAGATGGCGCGTCCTTTTTTGGCGGACAGCGATTGGGTAAATAAAGCGGCAAGCAACCAAGCTCATCTGATTAATACCTGCATTGGCTGCAATCAAGCATGTTTGGATCACACCTTTGCCAATCAGCGCGCCTCTTGTTTGGTTAATCCTTTGGCGTGCTTTGAAAGTGAAATCAGCGTCAAACCCACCAAAAAGCCCAAGAAAATCATTATTGTTGGTGCAGGGGTTGCTGGTCTATCAGCTGCCGTAACCGCTGCCAGTCGTGGACATCAAGTGACAATTTATGAGCAGCATACGCACATCGGTGGTCAGTTTAATATGGCAAAAGTCATTCCCGGTAAAGAAGAATTTTTTGAGACAATTCGATATTTTCGTGAGCAAATCAAACACCTTAATATCACCGTACACCCAAATACCAAGGTGGATAAAGCCATATTAAATCAGTCAAGAGCAGACCATGTGATTATTGCTACTGGCGTAGTTCCACGCATGTTGCCCTCTCTGGAAGGTGCAAACTTGCCACAAGTCATCAGTTATAGCGATCTTTTGACTGGTAAAAAAATCGCAGGTGAGCGTGTGGCAGTCTTGGGTGCAGGTGGCATTGGTTTTGATGTGGCTGAATTTTTAACACATGGCAGTAGTGTATCTGATGCAGTCAATGATGCAACTTACAAGCCCAAAGCAATGGATACCGATACCTTTTTTACACATTGGGGTGTAGACCAGCAGGCATATTATCAGACCAAAGGGGCATTGGTTGAACCCAATTATGCCACGCCTGTGCGTCAAGTTTATCTGTTGCAGCGTAGCGAAGGCAAGCTTGGTAAAACATTAAATAAGACCACAGGATGGGTACATAAAGCCGCCATCAAACAAGCTGGCGTCATTCAAATTGCAGGTGCCAGTTATCACAAAGTTACCAATGAAGGCTTATGGATCACCATCGATGGCAAATCTCAGCTTCTGCGTGTTGATACGGTCGTACTGTGTATCGGTCAAGAATCTGTCAATGATTTGATGCCAAAGCTTGGCGATACGCCCAAAGCAGACTATCAGGTGATTGGTGGTGCCAAATCCTCCGCTCAATTGGACGCTAAGCGAGCCATTCGAGAAGGTTTTGAGCTGGCTGCAAGATTATAAATCAATATTCTGAAAAACCTCTTTCATACTAACACTCCCCAATGATTATGAAGCATCCATACACTTATCTGATGAAAATTGCAAACGCCTATCGGTAACTTAACGCTTCTGCCACATGTGCTGTTTTGATGTGCTCACTGGCGGCTAAATCTGCAATGGTGCGTGCCACTCGTAAAATACGGTGGTAACTGCGAGCAGACAGATTAAGCTTTGATTGAGCCATTTTGAGCATTTGCTGTTCTTTTTGACCCAATATGGCAAATTGATCAAGTTCATTGGCCGTCAGCTCATAATTGGCCCTACCTTGACGAGCAATCGCCATATTGCGTGCTGCCACGACTCTTTGGCGAACATCCTCTGATGACTCGCCCTTGGGTGCATTTTGTAAATCCTCAATGGGTAAAGCAGGCACAGTAATATGCAAATCAATGCGATCTAGCAAAGGTCCTGACAGCTTATCTTGATATTTTTTAATTTGCTCAGGTCGACAGCGGCAACGGTTCGTGGTATCGCCATAATACCCACATGGGCAAGGATTCATGGCGGCAATCAGCTGAAAATCCGCAGGAAATGACACTTGAGCATTCGCACGAGAAATGGTAATCTGTTTTGATTCAATGGGTTGGCGTAATGTTTCAAGTGTTTTACGATCAAATTCTGGAATCTCATCAAGGAAGATTGCACCTTTATGAGCCAAACTAATTTCACCGGGTTTGGGTTTTGAGCCACCACCAACCAAAGCAGTCGCAGAGATGGTATGATGCACGGCACGAAACGGTCGCTCGCCAAACGCATAATTGACACCTGCAATTGAATAGATACTTGCCACCTCTAAAGTCTCTGCATCGGTCAATGGTGGCAAAATACTGGGCAAACGCGATGCCATCAAAGTCTTACCCGACCCTGGAGATCCTGTAAATAATAGTGAATGACCGCCAGCTGCTGCAATCTCAAGCGCTCGGCGTGCATGATGTTGCCCTTTGACATCTGCCAAATCATACGCATACTGCATCACTTGAGGCCGACTCGGCACAGTTACTGGCACTAAGAGATGTTCTTGATTTTGGCTAATGCCACTCACCACATCCAAATGACGACAAACCGCCTCTAAATTCTCAGCAGCCAGCACCGTCATATCGCCCACTTTGACCGCTTCGCTTGCATTAATGCTTGGCATAATCAGCGTACGAGGCTTACCATCATAAGAACTGGATTTAATTGCACGAGCGATGGCAAGCGCCCCAGAAATGGGTCTAAGCTCTCCATTAAGCGCAAGTTCTCCGACAAATTCAAAATCCGCCAAAACCTTAGCATCAATCTGACCACTGGCTGCCAAAATACCCATTGCGATTGGTAAATCCAGCCTTGCCCCATCTTTTGGCAAGTCAGCAGGGGCAAGATTGATCGTCAAACGGCGATTGGGAAATTCATATCCTGAATTAATCAGTGCTGAGCGTACCCGATCTTTGCTCTCTCGTACCGAAGCTTCGGGCAGCCCGACAATCGTCAGAGCAGGCAGCCCTTGAGAAAGATGCACTTCAACAAATACTTGTGGTGCTTGCAAACCAACAACTGAGCGTGTAAAAACTTTGGCAAATGACATAAAAATGAATGCTCAATAATGAAAAATAAGCCCAAAAACTACCAGACATACATGTCTGCTGGGCCGTTAATATGAATATACTAAATCAGTCAGGTGCAACCGTTACCAAAACTCGAATGCTGTCGGGTACTAATGATAAACTATCAAGCGCCTGTAAACCTTGGGATTTAAGCTGCTCAAGTGCCAATATTTCATCATCACGAACATTGGGATTCACCGCCTGCAAGCGAACCAGACGCCCAATTTCTTTATTCATATAATCCCCAAAAGCTGTTTTGGCTTGTGTGCTAATTTGATCAAGCTGCATACCTGCAATGCGTTTGGCGTCTTGGGTTCTGGCATCTATGACACCTGCGCGTGCCTTGGCAACTTGACGAGCACGACCCTTATCCAAGCGATCGATGAGTGGTAGAATTTTTTCACTGGTGGCAACTTGGCTAAGATCATCACCTCGTTCACTCAAAAATACACGCAAACTTTGTTTGGGAAGATAAGCTGATAAATTCAATGACTTAGCAGCAATCACCTCAATACGAAACTGATTTTCAATCATCAGTATCCCCTTGGGCAATGCCGCTGATTTTAACAGACCAACTTGTGTATTACCAAAAGTACCCGTCAAAATCATATCAAGGATGGCTTGGATCAGTGGATGCTCATAGGTCATATAATGTATGTCCTCACGAGCAAGCGCCTGCTGACGACTAAAGGTCAAGGTCATGCCATCTTCATCCAAAGGCAAGCTTTCAATGCCCTCCACATCAACCTCAGATGCATCAATCGGATGGATAATCCATGAGCCATCACGCTGTACACTATAATCTATACCCACAGCCGTCAAATAACGATCCAAAAACAGCGGTAGCAATTTGCTATCATCAAGCTCACGCATGGCAACCTCAATGCGTGCGGCGACATTTGGGCGGCATGAGTTATACTCAAGCAATCTATCACGGCCTGCTTGTAGTGCCTCTTCTAACGATTGGCGATAGATGGAAGCTTGTGCGATGAGTGTGGCTAAATTTTCACGATTTTGGGGCGTGTCAGCACCTTCAAGCAGCGGCTTTAGCTCTGCAATAAAAGCGTCTTGGACAGATTGAGCCGTTGGGCTGATTTGATTAAAGATATTTAATGCACCATCATACCAATTATACAAACGCTCTTGGGCAGTACCCATCACAAAAGGCACATGAAGCTTAATCTGTGCAATCTGACCGATACGATCAAGGCGACCGATACGCTGCTCAAGCGTATCAGGATTGGCAGGTAAATCAAATAATACCAAGTCTTGGGCAAATTGAAAATTACGCCCCTCCGAGCCAATTTCAGAACATAATAAAATCTGTGCACCAGCATCATCAGCAAAATATGCCGCCGCTTGGTCACGCTCAAGTAAGCTCATCTGTTCTGTAAAAATTGCCGTCTTGATGCCTGCATGTAACCGAAGCGCCGCCTCCAAGCTTTCAATGGTGGCGCCGCTACGAGCAATGAGCAGTACTTTTTTATGCTTAAGTTTATGGCGTAGTAGCTCAATTAGCCAAGCCACTTTGGGGTCATGCTCAAGCCATGCACCATCTGGATACTGCTCCTCACCCCACAGCTGTTCACGCAATTTGCCTTGGGTGTAGTGTGTATTTTGCCATGCCGTTGGCAGAGGCAGCGGATAAGGGATACTGGTTCGCCCAAAAAACCCTTGAATGCTATCACGAGTATTACGAAATAAAATACGCCCTGTGCCATGGCGATCTAATAGCTCATTGATAATATGTGTACGCAAACGCTCATTGGCATTAATATCAGCCAGCTCCACCTCCTCAAAGCCCAACAGATTTGCGACTGCACAAACTTGTTTGGCAGTGAGCTCTTGTCCATCAATCAACAAAGATGCCACCATCGCCACATCTGCAAAAGCATCTTGGGCGACAATAAAATCATCCAAATCATCAAAACGGTTCGGATCAAGCAGACGCAAGCGTGCAAAATGACTCTCTACGCCCAACTGCTCAGGTGTTGCGGTCAATAGCAACACGCCTGCGATATTGGCAGCAAAATCGGCAACCAAGTCATACTTATCATTACCGCCTTGTTCGGCATCCCAATGTAGGTGATGTGCCTCATCGACCACAAGTAAATCAAATCCAGCTGCATATGCTTGCTCATACAAATCATGATGGTCAAGCAATAAATCAATACCTGCGATGATAAATTGCTCGGTCAAAAAGACATTTTGATCAGGATTATGCTCTTTGATGGCGGCCGTACGCACCAAATCAAACAACGCAAAATCTAAGTTAAAGCGACGCTTAAGCTCAATCATCCATTGATATTGCAAACTGTCAGGCACAAGCACAAGCACACGATTAACCTTACCTGTCAAGATTTGCTGATGCATAATCAGACCTGCCTCAATGGTCTTACCAAGCCCTACCTCATCTGCCAGTAGCACACGGGGCGCAAGTCGCTTTCCGACTTCATGGGCGATATACAACTGATGGGCAATAATATCAACTCTAGCCCCAATTAGCCCACGCAGTGGATGACGCGCAAGCATCGCCTGAATACGCAAGGCATCTTGGCGTAGCTCATACCAATCCGCGCCTTCAATACGCCCTGCCAGCAGACGCTCAAGTGGTTTTGACAAAGTAATATTTGCCGCAAGCCGTGTCTCCATCAAGCTTTTGCCACATGTCAAATGATAACGCATCACCCCCGAAATCTCTTCACAGCGTGCCACTTGATACAAATTACCCTCTTGGTCGGTAATATCATCACCCACCGAAAACACCACTCGTGACAGCAGCGCAGATGCCTTGGCATAGACGCGTGTTTCTTCGCTTTGGGGAAATAAGATATGGACACAGCGATCATCAACATCAATCACCACACCAAGCCCTAGGCTTGATTCGCTGTCGGATAAATAACGCTGACCAATGGCAAAATTATCACTCATAAAATACTCAGTTAATGTGTTGTTTTCAAAATTGCTTGCTTTTTTGGCAAACTTGCTATTTTACTAAAAATAAGCAGAATTTACATTAATTTTCTTTATGGCTCTTTTGGGCAATATTTTCAAGATTTTAAAAGCATGATGCATGATATAATTAAAAATCAACTAAAAATCAACATATGGATAAATGAATAAAAGGAGATGACACATGAAAGCTGTTTTTTTGGATGCTGGCACATTTTCTAAGCAAGCGTGCCTACCTACGCCTAAAGGCGTGACGGACTATCAAGCACATTCACAAACCCCACAAGATGACAAGATTATCATTCAGCGTTGCCATGACGCTCAGATTATGATTATTAATAAAGTTGTCATCACACGCGACATCTTAAAAGCCCTGCCAAAGCTTAGGCTGATCCAGCTGACTGCCACCGGTATGGATAATGTGGATAAACAAGCCTGCCAAGACTTGGGCATAACACTTAAAAATGTCGAAGGCTATTCGGTCAATAGCGTGCCTGAACACGCTTTGATGATGATGCTTGCGATTATGCGTGGTGCCAAATACTATCATCAGCGTGCAACCGATGGCACTTGGCAGGCAGATGGGCAATTTTGTTTATTAAATGAACCGCTGTTTGATTTGTATGGACAAACCTTAGGCATCATCGGTGCAGGCAATATTGGGCGGCGTGTGGGCGAATTGGCAAAAGCTTTTGGCATGCATGTTTTGTACGCCGAACATCAAGGCAAAACCCCGCGTAGTTCAGAATATACCGAGTTTGAAACTGTGCTAAACAGTAGCAATGTCATCAGTTTGCATTGTCCATTAACGGACGCCACCAAGCACCTAATCAATACCGACACGCTCGCCAAAATGCACAAAAAACCACTCATTATCAATGTCGCTCGTGGCGGCGTGGTATGCGGAGCGGACATTGTTGATGCACTCATCAATGATCGCATCTTAGGCTATGCATCGGATGTATTTGAGTCTGAACCATTTGCCAAAAATGATCCGCTACTTGGTATCGCTGATCATCCACGCGTACTGTTCACACCACATAACGCTTGGGGCAGTCTTGCTGCTCAAGAAAAACTTTGGGAAATTTTAACCAATCAAATCACCGATTTTATCAATAACCATTCAACCCACAATCCCTAAACTGTCTTATCGCATTAAAAAAAGCCTTTCGAGTCATCGAAAGGCTTTTTAAAGATGGTGGCGAGAGGCAGGATCGAACTGCCGACACACGGATTTTCAATCCGTTGCTCTACCGACTGAGCTATCACGCCAAAGTGGGCGTATTAAACCAAAAAAAGCGGCGGCGGTCAAGTATTTTTCATGAAAATCACGGATTTTTCTTCAAAATAAAGCATTTTTATCAAATTTTAAGATTTTCATTCAACTTTTCCATCAAAATCATGCCAAAATTTAACAATTTAAGGTATGATAAAGCATTTATCAATGACCCACTTATCATAAAATATCTAAATTTATCATGTCTAACGATTTCATATTTGATTTTAGCACGCCTCACATCACCACCTTTATTCAAAATGCCAATCATCTTGATCAGGTAAGGCAGTGGCAAAGCAAAAACCTACCAAACCTATTAGACATTATCCTAACGCATTCAAACCTGCCTGAACCATTAAACGCAGCTTGCCGCTATGCGATGAGTAACGGTGGCAAGCGTGTACGCCCGCTTTTGGTATTATCAACTTTTTTGACGCTCATTAAAACAGGTAATCAAGCAGATGATTTGACCAAAAACACACAAATGTTATTTCGTGCCATGATGGCAGTTGAGCTGATTCACAGCTATTCTTTGATTCATGATGATTTGCCTTGTATGGATGATGATGCACTGCGCCGTGGTCAGCCGACTTGTCATATTGTGTATGGTGAAGATGTCGCCCTACTTGCAGGCGATGCACTTCAGTCCATCGCTTTTGAAGTATTATTTGAATGTTACGACAAAAATTCAGCCGATGATGCCATTGCATACAAATTAGCCCAACTCTTAAGCAGCCGAGCACGGCGTATGGTATCAGGGCAAATGCTTGATATCAAAGGGGAAAATCAAACGCTCTCTCAAGACAAGCTAGAAGCCATCCACCGTGATAAAACAGGCGCCCTCATCGAAGCGGCGGTGATGATGGGTGCGATTTGTGCAGATGTACCGACTGATACTTTAGGTTATCTTAAGAATTATGCGCGTGCAATCGGATTGGCTTTTCAGGTGCAAGATGATGTGCTGGATATCACCGCCGATACGATCACTTTAGGCAAGCCAGCTGGCAGTGATGAAAAACTTGAAAAATCTACTTATGTCAAATTGCTTGGCGTAAAAGGTGCTCAAGCGTACGCCAATCAGCTGTTTGAGGAAGCCAGATCGCAGGTTAAATATTGGGGTGATAATAACCTACTGCTTCAAATCACAGATTGGCTCCAAACAAGAAAATTTTGACGCTTAATTGCGACAGCACAGCCCAAAATCAGCCGCTTAGGCGGAGCTATTGCTAAGTGTCATAAGCTTATGCATGGCAACAGGCAACGGTAAATTATGGGGCATATCCGTCCATAAATAGTCAATGCCCAAAGCAGTAAGCGTTTGATTAATTTGGTTAAATTGACGATTATTAAGACAGATTGACATGCCATAAAGATGCCAATGAACATGCGTGAGCGTATGGCGTAAATAGACTGTTGAGGTTTGGGTGGGTATAGGCAGAATCTCAATGAGCTGGCTGTGTAGCAAATCATGCACCTTTTCATCACTTTGCCACGCCTTAAAAATGGCATGACTTAAGGTTTTGTTATCAAGCTTTTGATTCTCATCCAAAGGCAACCTAAAAATCGGTAAACTCCAAAGCCCATCCCAAATACCGCCGCCGTTTTGTCGGTGCAGCCATAAAGTCAGCCCACGATGTGTCAAGGATAATGCCATACTGTGCCAATGAGGTTTGGGCGGTGCTTTTTTCTTGACAGGTAACTGACTTTGAACGCCCAACGCATCAGCAATACAATCGTCCGTCACAGGGCAAAGATGGCATTTTGGCTGAGTTCGTGTACAAATTGTTGCACCCAAATCCATCATCGCTTGGGCATAGTGTCCACTGTGCTCTTTTGGGGTTAGGGCGGTGGCAATTTCCCAAAGCCTTTTGTCAGTCGCACTTTTTGTTACATCACCAAAAACCGCACGATGGCGAGCAAGTACACGCTTGACATTACCATCACAGATGACGCCAAATTTCTTAACACCCATCGCAACGATTGCGCCAGCTGTCGATCGCCCCACCCCTTTGATTGCTTGCCATTCATTGACCGTTTCAGGAAACCTGCCATGAGTGTCAATAAAATCAGCCACTTGCTGTGCGCCTGCGTGTAAATTTCTTGCCCGAGCATAATACCCAAGCCCTGCCCAAAAAGACGCCACTTCTTGCCAATCTGCTGCAGCAAGCTCTTGGACTGTTGCAAATCGTGCCAAAAACGGCTCAAAAAATTTCAGCACTGTCACAACTTGTGTTTGCTGTAGCATAATTTCAGATACCCACACAGCATAAATATCTGCTGACGGCTGATGATGGTATTGCCAAGGCAGTCCATGGCGACCATGTAACTCAAACCATGCCAGTAACCGCTTGGCAAAACTGTGCCGCTGTTCATCAGATGGATAAACACCCTGCTCACTCATCTGAGCTGTCGTACAAACACCTGTTGTTTTGGTTGTTGTCATCTTAAAAAACTGCTAAAATTCAAAGGGACATTATAAAAACCTTATCAATGAATTACAATGACAATATCCGCTCACAGTGATAATGCACCAAAGCTATGATCCATTTTAAACACCCAAAGCAAATATCAACTTGGTTGCTCGTTATTATGATGAGTGCAACCAATACCGCCCATGCCAACGACAGTGCCATCAATTCAGCAGAACAGCTGACAACTCACATCACCACAACCATTAAGCAAACAATCGTCAAAAGCACAGACAATGACCGTTTATATCAAGACCCCAACCAACACGCTGATGATGAGATTGTCGGTGTGCGTTCATTTGATGGTAGCTTTAGCGACTGTCAAAATCAGTTTGCCAATCGGCAAGCACCAACGCTGATCGGTAAGCAAGGTGAACGACTGTCTGCCATGGCGCGTGCTTTATGCTTTGAAGGATTTGCCACTTTACATTCGGGCATCGCACGCACACCGCTATGGTCAGCATCTCACCTGACCCAAGCACGCATCAACCAAGCCCGAACCTTGACGCGTGTTGACAGCTTTCGGGCAGAGTCCAGACTACCTGCTGATGAGCGTGCTGAGCTATCTGACTATCGACGCTCAGGCTATGATCGTGGTCATATCGCCCCAAATGGTGATATGGCAACCACCGAATCCCAATATGACAGCTTTAGCCTAGCCAATATCGCACCTCAAAACGGAGAACATAACCGACATCTGTGGCGTCATATCGAAACACAGACTCGTCAACTGGCAATCGAGTACGGGGAGGTTTATGTCGTGACGGGCGTTGCTTTTTTGGGTAAGACTTCTGAGCGTATTGGTGGACGAGTGCTTGTACCCAGTCATTTTTTTAAGGCGGTCTATATTCCAAAATTATCGGCTGCTGGTGTCTATTTTTCTTCAAATGATAGTAGTGAAAATTATCAAATCATCAGCCTAGATGAGCTGACCCGCCTGACGGGTATCAATGCCATGCCATCACTACCTGCCAAGCTTCGCCAAACTGCCTACGATTTGCCCAAGCCCATTAGCAATAAAAACCCAGAACAAAAGGTGCTTGATAACCAGCCAAGCAGCTGGTTTGATTTGGTCATCAGTGCCATGCGTTATGTCTTTGAAACACTAAACCGTGCCTAATAAAATACAAGCCCTAAGGAATACCTATGATACATCCTTTTAAGAATGATGAACAGGTGCTAACCATTGGAGATCTGACCATCGAAAATCATTTTGACGCCATACAAATCTTTGGCGAACTTTCTATCGCCAAATGTCAAGATGGTCTAACTCAAGCGATGGCTTTACAAGATTTTGCCAATCGGTTAGTAGCAGCACTTAAAAATGAGCCTTTAGATGAAATAAAAGCTCATGATACGCTGCCATCTGAGCAGATTGATAATCCTTTTGCTTAGCATTGAGAGTATTACCCAAATACTCACAACACAACAATTACCTTGCCAAATCATGATAAAAATTTCATACTAAGTATTTACAAATGGTCTTAAGCTTCGCTATAATAAAAATGAGTGAACAATTCACATTTATATCACCAAAGCCGATCTATCACACCAAAGTATTTTCAATACGGATCAATACATAAAAGGAGCTTATATGAAACTATCTACCAAATTATTCACCTTAGGTGCAGGCGTTTTATTGTCAGTCTCAGCATTTGCTCATGATGCCATTGTTGGCAAGTGGAAGATGAGCGAAAAAGGTGAAGAAAAAGCCATCATCACCATCAGCCAAGCTGGCAACGGCTATCAAGGTGTGATGACACAAGGCTTAACCGATAAAGCCAAAAAGCGTGAAGGCACCATCGTATTGACGAATATCTCAAGCCAAGGTGAGGGTAAATATAAAGGTAAAGGTTCTCATCCTACTCTACCCATCAAAGGCACTGTTAATATTACTGTAAATGGCAACACGATCACCATTAAAAGCATCGCTGGCACCCAAACAGGTATAAGACAGTAATCACACTATACAATCACACCCTTTGCTAGCAAAAAAACCAAAAAAGCACTGAATATCAATCAAGTGCTTTTTTTGGCTTTAGGTTAAATCAGCGATTGGTCAGCAGCTGCAATACAGACTTTACCTTACAAGGCACTTTCATCAAATTCGCCAGTTCGAATGCGAATGACACGCTCAAGTGGACTGACAAAAATCTTCCCATCGCCAATTTTACCCGTATTGGCAACTTTAATGATTGACTCAATAATTGAATCAACCATCTCATCACGACACGCTATCTCAATTTTAATTTTTGGTAAAAAATCAACCACATATTCCGCCCCACGATACATCTCGGTATGACCTTTTTGGCGACCAAAACCTTTGACTTCAGTGATGGTGATACCATTGACGCCAATTTCTGAGAGTGCTTCTCGCACATCATCGAGTTTAAACGGCTTGATAATCGCAGAAATCAGTTTCATAAATATTCCTTGGCGGTTGGCAGTGTATATTAATCATAAAAAAATATTATATAAGGCAAGGCAATAATTCACAACATCATTTTGTAACAATTCACCGCTTTGATATCAGCTAATATAGCACATAACCTTGATACCACTTACCGCCAATATCTGTTAAAATAGCCCATCGGTCGTGATTATTATTGTGAGAAAATATTATGTCAAAAAAATATGCCGTCGTCGGTTTGGGCAGCTCTGGACTGTCAGCTGTGAATTTTTTGGTCAATCACGGTCATAAAGTTAGCATTATCGATGGTAATCCTAATCCTGCCTTGGCAGATAGGCTGTCCAAAGGCGTTCATTGTCATTTTGGTAGCTTGGACAGTGAACTCTTAAGCTCAGCCGATCAGATCATCATAAGCCCTGGCATTAACCCAAGAACGCCGAGCATTGCCGCCGCCAAAGCTCAAGGCATTCCTGTGATTAGCGATGTTCAATTATTCATTGATACACTCAAAGCACGAGATTTGACTCAAGCGACAAACACGCCAATCATCGCCATCACAGGCTCAAATGCCAAAAGCACTGTTACGACATTAGTAGGCGAGATGGCAAAACATGCGGGCATGATTGTTGGTGTCGGTGGTAATATTGGCACGCCTGCACTTGAATTATTAACCATCCAAAATATGGATTTGGTGGTACTTGAGCTGTCAAGTTTTCAGCTTGAGCATATCTCAAATTTGGCAGCTCAAGGGGCAACAATTTTAAATCTCTCCGCTGATCATCTTGATCGGCACGATGGCATGGCGGATTATTTGGCACAAAAATTGCGTATTTTTGAGAATTGCCAAACCGCCATCATCTGCCAAGATGACGCTGATTTAGCCAAGCAATGCTTAACCACACTTGCAAGCATTGCCCCAAATCACATCATCATCACAACAGACAGCTCACTTATCCACCAAACAGCAGATTTTTATTTATTTGATGATGGTGATGGTATGGCATTGTATCATCAAAAAAACAAACTTTTACCAATCCATCACCTAAAAATCAAAGGCAAGCATAACCTACTCAATGCCTTATCTGCACTTGCCTTAGGCACAGCTGCCAATCTGCCCATGGATGCCATGCTTGATACTCTTAAGACTTTCAAAGGGCTACCGCATCGCTGTGAGTATATTGATGATATTGATGGCAAGGCATATTTTAATGATTCAAAAGGTACAAACATCGGCTCAACCATTGCCGCACTTGATGGGCTTGGCACGGTTTATGGTACATCATCACTGGCATTGATTTTGGGTGGGCTTGGTAAAGGTCAAGATTTTAGTGAGCTGTCAGCATATGTTATGCAGTGGGTGGATCGTGTGTATTTAATCGGTCAAGATGCCCCGATAATTGAGCAAGATTTACTCAAAGGTGATGCACATTTGGCATCTAAAATACATCAGGTTGGTACACTTGATCAAGCAGTATTGGCAGCCAGCCAAAGCACCGCTAAGGCTGTGCTTTTGTCGCCTGCTTGTGCCAGTATGGATCAATTTAAAAATTATAATGAACGGGGTGATAAGTTTGTTAAAATGGTTCACGCTTTAGCCCATGCACCCATTTAGTCCATCCATGCAAACGCCATACTTATTTATGTGCATGAATTATCAGCACCGCTTTTGTCAAGCAGACTGCCACAACAGATCAACCTGACCAAATCACTTGAAATTTCCACATTTTTAATTCAAAAATCCGTTATAATAAACAGTTTATACAAAACCAACTCACAGCAGCACTCATGTCTCAATTTTCCGATAAATTTCTTGGTTTTTTTGATAAGCTCAATCCACGAACGGTATTGCTTACCAGTTTGAGCCTGATCATCTGTATCAGCCTTTTGATGATTGCGTCAGCATCCATTCCGTTTTCTGCTGCTCGTGATTTGGCATCACTGAGGTTTTTTTGGTATCAGTTGGTATATGTCGTCATCGGTACTATGATTGCAATGGTTGTTTATCGCATTCCTTTGAGATTTTATTATCAACGAACGCATATCAATGTGGTGTTTTTGATGTGGGCAACCGCTTTGGGGTTACTCATGCTTACAGCAATGTTTGGTGATGTGATTAATGGATCACGGCGATGGCTTGACCTTGGGATATTTAATTTACAAGCTGGTGAAGTTGCCAAAGCTGTCATGGTGTTTGTGACAGCAGATTATGTTGTGCGTCGATCTGCCGAGCTGCGGAGCAATGTTTTTACAGGGGTTCGTCTATTGGTATGGTATTTACCAGTGGGCGGACTGCTGCTATTTCAACCAGATTTTGGTACTGTCTTGGTACTATTTGCCACTTTGATTGTCATCATCTTTGTCAGTGGTGCGCCTGCACTACAGTACGCTTGGATTTTATTCATGGCGATCGTTTTGGGTATCATCGCAGCTTGGCTTGAGCCTTACCGCCGTGAGCGAATTTTATCTTTTACCGATGCTTTTGATGACATTCAAGGTTCAGATTTTCAGCTGGCACGCAGTTTGATCGCTTATGGTCGTGGGCAATTAAGTGGTATTGGTTATGGGGATAGTGTCCAAAAATTATCACACCTACCCGAAGCACACACGGATTTTCTGCTTGCCATCACAGGAGAGGAGCTTGGCTTTTTGGGTGTGGCGACGGTTTTGTTTTTGGAGATGCTGATTATTCTTAGCATTATGGTCATTAGCCTAAGAGCATTAAAACGCCGACAGCTTCGCTTAAGTTATACCATTTTTGGTTTTGCGGTGGTGATATTTGGTCAGGTCATCATCAATGCTGGTATGACCATGGGACTTGCACCCACCAAAGGCTTAACCATGCCATTTTTTAGTTTTGGTGGCTCATCCATGGTCGTGCTTTTGATTATGATTGGTTTTATTTTAAGAGTGGATAAAGAAAGCCTTGAGATTCATGCACAGCGTCTCAACGATAAATATTAGACCAATTTAACTTAATTTACCCATAGTTGATTGTTATTTAACATGACCATTTTATGGGATTGTGTGATTGATTGGTATTTATCCATCTGCTTGCACCATATCTCCCAATTAAGCTTGCCCATTGTTTATCACTTAGTTTTATACCTAAGCTAACTTATTTTTATGACCTATTTGTATGCTATTAGATATCACCCGCTTTGAATATCGTACTTATAAAAAAGAATTATCAGCACTCATTCATTTAAGTATGCCCATGCTACTTGCCCAAATCGCCCAAGTAGGTACAAGTTTCATCGATACCATCATGGCAGGCGGTGCGGGCAAAGGTGATTTAGCGGCAGTGGCTCTAGGCAGCAGTGTTTTTATTACGGTTTATGTCACCTTAATGGGCGTGATGACCTCGCTCAATCCCATGATCGCACAACTATTTGGTGCCAAAAAGTCGCACGAGATTGGTGAGATGGGGCGACAAGGTCTTTGGTATGGGATACTTATGGGTGTGCTTGGTATGATTTTAATGTGGCTTAGCATCACACCTTTTGGACTTTGGCTAGATATCGATGAAAGCACTTTTATTATCACCAAGCAGTATTTATGGTTTATTGGCCTTGCCATGCCTGCGGCAATGATACATCGTGCTTTACATGCCTATGCTTCTAGCCTAAATAAACCCAAAATCATCATGTGGGTCAGCTGGCTATGTTTTTTGATTAATATTCCACTAAATTGGATTTTTGTCTATGGTAAGTTTGGCATGCCAAAATTAGGTGGTGCAGGTTGTGGCTTGGCAACCGCAATTGTGTTTTGGCTAAATTCAATCATTCTTCTCATCTTAATCCAAAAAGACAAGCAATTAAAAGCTTTTGGGTTAATGGATAACTTTAGCCTGCCTAATGTTAAGATCCTGCATGAAATTACTCGGCTTGGCATACCCATCGGCTTATCATTTTTTATTGAAGTTAGTATATTTACTTGTATTATGTTTTTGGTCGCTAGGTTAAATGGCAACACAGAAGATTATGTCGCCGCCCAACAGATTGCGATCAGTTTAACAAGTTTAATTTTCATCATCCCCCAAAGCTTAGGGATTTCGACCACTGTGCGTGTCGGTTATAGCTTGGGGCGTGAAGAGTTTAATCGTGCCCGTTATATTTCAGGCGTTTCTATTGCCACAGCCATACTCATATCCATCGTAACAGCAATTTTCTTGGTGATTTTTCGCTATCCTTTGGTAAGCATGTATACCGATGATATGGCGGTGATTGGCATTGCAGGCAGTGTTATTTTATATGCCGCTGCTTTTCAGCTGGGCGATGCTATACAATGTGTTGCAAGCTATGCTTTGCGTGGTTATAAAGTCACCACCATTCCGATGGTGATTCATATCATTGCATTTTGGGGGTGTGGCTTAATTCCGGGATATTTTATGGCATTTCATGGCGGTATGGGGATTTATGGATTTTGGACCGCATTGGTCGTTTCGCTTGGCGTGGCGGCAGTGCTACTACTTTGGTATCTTGAAATTCATAGCAAAAAAGTCATCGCTCAAACCAGAATTCGCACCCTATAAAAATATAGCCCAAAAAGGGCTATAACATTATTCATCATTGGCAGAGCGAATACGCTTGACTTGTTTATTAACAGTTTTAGCTTCCCCGTCAACCGTTGTCCCAAATCCGCCATGCTTACCAAAAGGATTTGACTTCATACCACCTTGGGCAAAAGGGTTTTGACCCATACCCCCAAAAGGGTTTTTTCCACCCATTTGACTCGCCATCATCTGCATCATTTTATCTTGATTTTTGGCAGCATAATTTTTGGCGGCGGCGGTCAGTCTGGTTTGGATAAATGGCACTAATAATACCAAAGCCACGACATCCGTTAAAAGACCTGGAAGTAACAACAACAGCCCTGCCACACCCATGGCGATGGATTTAACCAATGTTGATTCAGCAGGTTGATTACTCGGATTGGGTATCACACCACGCTGCATAGCTTTCATTTGCTGTGCCATTGGATTAAGCGATTTTGCAGCTTTTTTAATCATCATAATGCCAATGATTGCTGCGATAATAAACCAAAAAAACACATACCAACCACTGATAAATTGTGCCACCAAATACCAAAGTAGCATTTCAATGACAAACCAAATCAGGGCAATGCCCACCAATGCACCCACGCCCATCTCCTTTAAATCTAATAAATAAATGAAAATATATAAATAAAATACGCTATAATATCAATAAATTAGGACATTTGGCAATTTTTCAAGCATTTTTTATTGTTTATTATTTTTAGTAATAATTTTTGATGATAATTTTTTGGTAATTATTGTATGACACTTATTATTGGCATTGACCCTGGTTCACGCTTGACAGGTTATGGCATTATCAGCACAAATAATGATAAATTAACCTTTTTAGATGCTGGTACCATCCGCACAAACAGCAGCGACATCACCGAACGCATTGCTCAGATTTTTGCTGGGGTTTCTCGGATTGTCAATCATTATCAAAAATACAGCAATAAACCCATACAAGCTGCCATTGAGCAAGTATTTATGGCAAACAATCCTGATTCTGCATTAAAGCTTGGACAAGCTCGTGGCGCTGCCATTGCCGCTTTGACAGCTCAAGATTTACAGGTCAGTGAATACACCGCTCGTCAAATCAAGCAGGCTGTCTGTGGCTACGGTGCTGCCGATAAAGAGCAAGTAACTGCCATGGTCTGTCGTATTTTATCATTGGATATTATCCCACAAGCTGACGCCGCCGATGGTTTGGCGTGTGCCATCTGCCATGCCCATTCATCACACTCAATGCATAAATTATTTGGTGCAAGTACGCTGGGCAACCGTACTGGCAACAAAAAAAAGGGTCGCTGGCGGTTGGACGAAGAATCACTACTTAGACTCAAAAATCGTTAATTTGAAGGCATCTGAACAAATCCACCTCGCCACACCTCCAAAATCAATAATACAGATAATGATAACAAAAAACGATCGGCATAAAAAATACCACCCTTAAATATACAAGGGTGGTATTTTGATCAAATCAATGACTTAAATTTTTTCGATTTCTTCAGCTTGTGGACCTTTTTTGCCTTCGCCTAAGATGAAAGCAACTTTTTGACCTTCTGCCAAAGTTTTAAATCCTGAACCTGTAATGGCACTATAATGTGCAAATACATCTTGACCGCCATTATCTTGAGCGATAAAACCAAAACCTTTTGATTCATTGAACCATTTTACGGTACCAAGAACTTTTTGTGACATAACAATTTTCCTAATTTGGATGAATGAAAAGCGTAAAAACGCAACTTATGCTATTCATGCAATAAAACATACAAAAACGATCGGGATAACAGGCGGGTTGCCCCATCTTCATTCAATCTTCCAAATAAGAAACTTACTGGTCTTGCCTAAAGAATGCTTGATACCACTGCGTCTATCTGCAGTTGGGAAAGTGGCCAGTATTAGCCAGCTTTGGGTACATAAATACCATGACAATCATTATAACAAATTTTATTAAAAAATGGAATTATTTTTAATCATTGATGGCTAATAAATTGATGACCAATAAATTAATCACCATCAAAAATCACGGCAATCAAAGCGTTCAATCATCGTTTAATCAAATTAAATTTGAATTAAGCCCACACTTTCAAGTAAAGCAGTCAAACATAAGATGCTATAAACCAAGCCAAAGGATTTACAAAAGCTTAAGTATTTTTTGGGTAATGCCATTTCGGCAGGATCATCAACCTCAATGCCACGCATGAGCATTGCTGAATATGCCAAACCCAAAAGCCCATACAGCGGATACACCATCGCTACCACCAAGCCCAAACCGACAAGATCCAAAAAATACCAAGCCAAACACGCCACCACCATCCATGCCGAGGTTGATAGACTGATGAACATAAATGTACTATTTTTAAGCAGCAGCTTGCCGCCGTTACGCTCAAGCAATGTTGATTCAATCATCACAAAGATGGCAATCATCAAACTTAGTGCAATAAATACAACTTCTAAAGAAAAATCAGGCATAAAAGACTTATCAATATCAAAATAGCATTCATTATAACGGTTTCATTGAATAATTTCAAAAAAACAGCCACCAATTTGGCAGCTGTTTTAGACATTGATTCAAATTAATCAGTTCTTTTGTTTATCAATAATCTTATTGCCACCAATCCAAGGCATCATTGCACGCAATTTTTCACCTGTTGTTTCGATAGGATGAGCAGCATTATTACGACGGCGAGCGGTCATAGATGGATAATTGGTTTGACCTTCAGCGATAAACATCTTAGCATATTCACCATCTTGGATACGCTTCAAAGCATGACGCATGGCGGCACGAGATTGCTCATTGATGACCTCAGGACCAGTCACATATTCACCATATTCAGCGTTGTTAGAAATTGAGTAGTTCATGTCAGCGATGCCACCTTCATACATCAAATCAACGATGAGTTTTAGCTCATGCAAGCACTCAAAATATGCCATCTCAGGTGCATAGCCTGCCTCAACCAAAGTCTCAAAGCCCATTTTGACAAGCTCAACCGCACCGCCACAAAGTACCGCTTGCTCACCAAATAGATCTGTTTCGGTTTCATCTTTAAAAGTGGTTTCGATGATGCCAGAGCGACCACCGCCCACACCTGCTGCATAAGATAGTGCAAGCTGCTTTGCCCCACCTGATGCATCACGCCAAATGGCGATCAAATCAGGAATACCGCCGCCTTTGGTGAATTCAGAACGAACCGTATGACCTGGTGCTTTTGGTGCAACCATGATGACATCTAAGTCAGCGCGTGGCTCAACTTGGTTGTAATGGATAGCAAAGCCATGTGCAAAAGCCAAAGTTGCACCTTGTTTGATATTTGGCTCAATCACCTCTTTATAAAGTTCACGCTGAAACTCATCTGGCGTCAAAATCATCACCACATCAGCACCTGCAACCGCTTCGCTGGTTTCAGCGACTTTAAGGCCAGAATTTTCAGCCTTTTTCCATGAAGCAGAACCTTGACGCAAACCAACAGTCACATCCACACCGCTGTCTTTTAGGTTTAATGCGTGTGCATGACCTTGAGAACCGTAGCCGATGATGGCGACTTTTTTACTTTGGATGATTGATAAATCACAATCTTTGTCATAATAAATATTTAGGCTCATAAAGTTTCCTTAAAAATTTTGCCAAAATTGGCAGGGTTAAAATCATTCATTGATGGTTAATTAATGATTGCTGATTAATCACTGTATTATTTATGGTGGTCAATTCATTTTATAAAAATACATTTTATAAAAATACATTTTTTTAAACCAATAAACTGCCTAAAGCATGGTTGATAGGATTAAATCGCCAAAGTTTTCTCACCGCGTGCAATACCAATCACACCTGAGCGTACCACTTCTAGGATACGATCACGACCAATCACATCGATAAAACCATCCAATTTACCAGCATCACCAGTAATTAAAATTGTATACAAATTTGTGCTAACATCGACAATTTGGGCACGAAATATATCGGCATTACGCTTGATTTCTTCACGATATGAACCCGTCGCACGCACTTTAATGAGCATCAACTCTCGTTCAACATGATGACCGCCTGACAGCTCGGACAGATTTTGGACTTTGACCACCTCGATCAGCTTATGCAGCTGCTTGGTGATTTGTTCGATTTTGTCATGTGTTGTAATGGTTGTCAAAGTCAGCCGTGAGATTGTTGGGTCATCCGTGGCTGCCACATTGAGCGTATCAATATTATAGCCACGCTGAGAAAATAAACCGACAACACGAGACAGCGAACCTGCTTCGTTTTCCATTAATACAGAAATCAGATGTTTGTGTACTTGATTTGGCATTAGGTACGCTCCCCTTTTGATAACCACATATCACGCATTGATTGGCCAGCGACTTGCATCGGATAAACATGTTCATTTCTATCCACATACACATCAATAAATACCAAACCATCCATTTCTAGGGCTTGTTTTAGCTCTTCTTGCATGGTAGCAGGATTGGTAATTTTTACACCCTTATGCCCATAACTTTCTGCCAATTTGACAAAATCAGGTAAAGATTGCATATAAGATTGAGCATGGCGACCTTCATAAAGCATATCCTGCCACTGCTTAACCATGCCAAGCTGAGCATTATTTAAATTCAAAATTTTAACTGGTAGATTATACTGCAGGCAAGTTGATAGCTCTTGGATGTTCATTTGGATTGAGCCTTCGCCAGTGATACAAACAACTGTCTTTTTTGGGTGAGCTAATTTTGCTGCCATGGCATAAGGTAAACCAACACCCATTGTACCTAAGCCACCTGAGTTTAACCATTGGCGTGGCTCATCATACTTATAATACAATGCAGCAAACATCTGATGCTGACCAACATCGGAGGTAATAATTGCTTCACCATTCGTCAGCTTATAAAGCGTCTCAACCACATGCTGAGGCTTGATGGCGTGTGTCTTGGCAGTCATATCATCTTCATCATAGCGAAGACCATGGCGTTTACGCCATTCGTTGATTTGTTGCCACCAATCATTGAGCGCATGTTCATCAATACGCTTATCAATCTCTGCTAGTAAGGCAAGCATTTCATTTAGTACCAACTTAACATCGCCAACAATCGGAATATGTGCCATAATCGTCTTTGAGATACTGGCTGGATCGACATCAATATGAATGATGGTTGCATTTGGGCAGAATTTTTTGACATTATTGGTCACACGGTCATCAAAACGCACACCCACTGCCAAAATCACATCAGCATGATGCATGGTCATGTTCGCTTCATATGTGCCATGCATACCAAGCATTCCAACAAATTGTTCGCCTGAGCCTGGATAAGCACCCAGTCCCATTAGGGTATTAGTAACAGGTAGTTTGAGCATATCGGCTAATTGACGCAGCTCATCACTGGCATTACCAAGCACTACCCCACCGCCTGAATATAGTACAGGGCGTTTGGCTGATAGTAGCGTTTCGATGGCTTTTTTGATTTGTCCGCTATGACCTTTATTGGTGGGCTGATATGATCTGATATTAACTGTTTTTGGCATGATATAAGCAAATTTATCACTTGGGTTAGTCATATCTTTTGGAATATCAACCACGACAGGACCAGGACGACCCGAGCCTGCAATATAAAATGCTTTTTTGATGATTGTTGGAATGTCTGCGGCATGACGAACTTGAAAACTGTGCTTAACGATGGGGCGTGAAACGCCGACCATATCACACTCTTGAAACGCATCATCACCAATCAAACCAGATGGTACCTGACCTGCCAACACAACCATTGGAATTGAATCCATATAAGCGGTTGCAATGGCTGTTACAGTGTTGGTTGCACCCGGACCTGAAGTCGCCAAAACAACGCCCGTCCTGCCTGTTGTGCGACTGTATGCATCAGCCATATGCCCTGCGGCTTGTTCATGACGCACCAAAATATGTTCAATTTTATCTTGCTTAAATAAAGCATCATAAATATGTAATACCGCACCGCCTGGATAGCCAAAAATATACTCGACACCTTCATCAATCAATGCTTGAACAAGCATCTCAGCACCTGACATCATGGCTATTTCACCGCGTGCGATGGTCTCTTGGAGTTCACGAAAGTGCGTCGCAGCATCTTTGGTTTGAGTATGCCCCGTCATATTCGGGGATTGGGTAGTTTGCGTCATAAGTTACATCCTTTTGTCATCGTGACAATATTCAGACGAAGAGCGTGGATTGATTCATATCAGGCAATCGGCTGCCATACGCAGATGAACTTACAACAAAGTGACTTGGAAAAATCCAAAACAACAGAGGGAAATTTCTTGCGTCTTGCAGACTGGTAAGTCCTATTGCAATGTGCAATCGTGCGTCATCAGACGGTAATCTCATGGCACCAAATGCACAAACGCAGCACCTGATAAATAGCTACGCCGACTTCAGATGACACCAATCAAAATTACCGACCGATGAGCGTCATCAAAATAATGACACTTATCTTACCTGAAAACTTTCATCTTGCCAACCTGTTTTTAGTGCTTTTTAAAAATTTCTCAAATAAATCGGTCACATCTTTGCCATATTTATCAATCTCTCCACTTTGTCCGTCCCAAAATTTGATAAAACGACTGTCTTTAGCACCAACCCAATGATACAATATCAGCCAGTTGATGATTTGGTGATGTGTCATGACTGGTAAATTAATAAAAACAGCTAAAAATACCGTGTGCCAAGTTGCTTTAGGGCTGGCAATTATCTGCGTCAATGATGCTCACAGCACCATGATTTTTCAAAGTGTGGGGGTGTTTGGAGAGCCAGTTTTTAGTCAAATCGCACCCATTGGCAAGCCATCTACAGCCATCAAAGTGCATTATTTTAGCGTTCCAAAAAATCATCAAAATACACAAGCCTGCCATTATCTTAAAACCAACCTTAACACCTTACAAGCAGGGGGTGTCATATACGAAATTGGTGAAAATGGTCAACAAACTAAGCTCACACAGGATTTAATCCAACAAAAAATTCACCACATTCAAACCGCTATCGACAATTATTGTCGCAACTCAGTCTATACTCATTAGTGCATAAAATATATCTTAATTGGTTATCCAATGACTAAAAACCCAAGCACTGATTTAGTACTCGGGGTTTTTATGATGATGCGATATGATACCAAGCAATTACTTTATTTAAAAATCTTTGAATGATAGCACGCAGACGATCAATTATTGTGGGATACGCAATACTTGACCTGGATAAATCTTATTAGGATCTGACAGCATAGGCTTGTTAGCATCAAAGATTTTCATATAATCATTTGCATTGCCGTACATTTCCTTGGCAATTTTTGATAAGCTATCGCCTGATTTGACGGTATAAAATCGTGATTCAGGTTCAGCAGATTCCACCTCAATATCATCAACCACCGTCTCAACATATTGGACATTGCCCACCGCAAGGCGAGCTCTTTCACGGTCGGCTTGCGTTTTGGCAACACCCGATAATGTGACCGTATCTGTATCGCCATTGTAATTGACTTTTAAGCCATTGATATTGACATTTTGAGCTTGAATACGAGCAAGAAGTAAATTGGCAATCTCTTGAGCGGTTGGCTCTTCTGCAGGTGTTGCAGCTGGAGCAGCGGTTGGCTCGGTTGCTTCTTGTCTTTTATTACGATGAAATAATTTGTCACCAATATCTTTTGCAAAGCTAAAAACACCCATCACATTCTCCTTAATTATGAATTTTATGATTTAATCAGACAGCACAATGTGTGCTAGAATTATCCTAAGCCAAAGCCAAGATAATGCATAGTGAGTTTTGACAGTAAAAGCGTTACAATGTGTAGAATTAGCCTACCAAATATTTTCTGCCATAAAAAAGTCACCTCAAAAAGAGATGACCTTAGGAGATAAGCTGTCAGACCAAGCCTGTTGATTTAAGCAACTTTATCAGAAACATAGTCGATGGCTTTTTGAACTGTCGTCAGTTCCGCTGAATCTTCATCAGGAATGGTGATGCCAAAGCTGCTTTCAAATGCCATAACCAACTCAACCAAATCCAAAGAATCAGCACCCAAGTCATCCATAAAAGATGCCTCATTTTTGATTTCGTCAACACTCAAACCAAGCTGTTCTGCGACTGCGTCTTTTACTTTAGCTTCGATATCGCTCATGGTAATTTCCTTTATAATGATTAACCCTGTAGCACCATGCTACCGTAGGTTTGGATAAAACTTAATAAATATCATAATGTATTTATTGAAAAAGTGCAAGTATTTATGAATACATATGTTCACTTTTTATTATGATAGTGGCAAATTAAGACTCTGTCAATGGATTAATCCTTGTCAAAATCATCACATTTACATGTACATACCGCCATTAACTGCCAATACTGCACCTGTAATATAGCTGGCATCATCACTGGCTAAAAATGATACAGCTGCCGCAATTTCTTCAGGCTGAGCCATACGACCGATTGGAACAGCATCTAACATAGAGTTAACCAAACGCTCATCTAATGCCTCGGTCATGTCTGTTTCAACAAATCCTGGTGCAACACAGTTGACTGTTACGCCACGAGAGCCGATCTCTCGAGCCAATGCACGACTAAAACCCTCCACGCCTGCTTTGGTAGCAGCATAGTTTGCTTGACCTGCATTCCCCATCTGTCCGACGACCGAGGTAATATTAATAATCCGACCTTGGCGTGCTTTCATCATACCACGAACCGCACGGCGACTCATACGATAAACAGCGGTTAAATTGGTATCAATCACACTTGCCCAATCTTCATCTTTCATACGCATGAGCAAGCCATCTTTGGTAATGCCTGCATTGTTGACCAACACATTGATTCCGCCATAAACACTGTCAATCTCTTCAAATAGCTTATCAATATCCTCATGGTTGCAAACATCTAAGATACGGCCAATACCACCTGATTCACTCAGATAATCACCAATAGCCTCTGCACCTTTTTTGCTGGTGGCTGTTCCGATGACAAAATGCCCTTCATCGGCAAAACGCTTAGCAATTGCCTTGCCAATACCACGACTTGCCCCTGTGACTAATACAATTTTTCGACTCATACTAAATTCTCCAATTTTTCTAGGCGTGCCACTTTATCTGTTGGTAAAGCGGTTATCGGTGTTGCTTGACGCTTGGCCAAGTTTGACAAAACATTACCTGGACCACATTCAAGTATCAAATTAATACCACGCTCTGATAATTTTTCCATGGTTTTTGACCACAACACAGGCATCGATAACTGTTCAATCAAAGCTGTCTTAATTTGTGTTATCTGTGTATGAATTTTGGCATGGCGGTTTTGTATGACAGGAATGCTTGCTTCACCAAAATTCGTCTCACCCAAAAGTTTTGCCAAAGCATCACTGGCAGGATTCATCAAAGCACAGTGAGAAGGCACAGAAACCTTGAGCGGAACAGCTTTTTTACCAAGCGCCTCTACGGCTGATAAAACACCTGACACGCCCACCGCTGTGCCTGCGACGACCACCTGCCCTGGGCTGTTAAAATTAGCAGCGTCAACTGTGCCTGTGGTTGTGCTAACTTCTTCACATAAGCTTACCACCTGCTCATCACCCAAACCCAAAATCGCTGCCATCTGAGTATCGATACTCTGTACAGCTTCTGTCATCAATTTACCACGCTCATGCACCAACTTCACTGCATCTTTAAGGTTGAGTACACCTGCTGCGACCAAAGCACTATATTCCCCTAGCGAATGTCCAGCAAGATACATCGGCTTGATGGATTGGGCTGATAAGATTGGCTCAATAATTTGCCAAATTGCGATACTTGAAGTTAATAAAGCAGGCTGCGTATATTGGGTCTTATTCAGACAGTTTTCGTCCTGTGTGACTGACCATAAATCAAAGCCCAAAGCTTCACTTGCTTCATCAAATGTCGTACGCACGCTTTTGAATGCTTTATCAAGCTCATCCATCATACCGACAGATTGAGACCCTTGACCGGGAAAAACTACCGCCAAACGCTTTGTCATACCGCTGTTGGCTTCTGTCATAATTCACCTGTTTGTACATTGACGATAAAAATACCGTATAAACCATATTACCAATTCTTAAGCACCAATTTGATTTGGTACAAGAAAGTTTGCCAATTCTACCATAAAAATAAACATTTGTTTACCCAAAACCATCTCAAATCACAAAAAATTTTAGATAATATCAATGTGCTTTTTTAAATGGCATTTTGTCAATAATGTCATGACAATAACAAAAAAACCAAGCCCGTTCATATTGGCTTGGTTTCATGACTATAAAAATAGTGCTTAGCTATCTTGACTTACTTTAAATAGCTGACGACCACGATAAAAACCATCTTTGGTCGCATGATGGCGAAGGTGTTTTTCGCCAGTGGTTGAATCGATGCTTAGCTCAGCGATAGCGATATGGTCGTGTGAACGACGCATGTCACGGCGTGAGCGGCTCTTGCGGTTTTGTTGAACTGCCATGATAGCTCCTAATAATCAGTCAGGCAAATTTGCCCTAAAGAAAAACGGTTCGTGCGTCTTTGTCAATTTGTGTCAATGCGATTTAGCATCAATCGCTGTCCATCATAGACCTATGCACAATAAACGCTGTATTATACGCAAAAAACTTGTAAATTTCAAAGCCTAATCGCATAAATTTACAAGTTTTTTAATAAAAATCTACTTTTGTGATAACTTTTAAAGTTATTTGAGCAATTTTTAAGATAATTTTCCTTTAAGCTGAGATAATGAAGCAAAAGGATTTTCTTGCTCTTCCTCATATTTTTCTTCATTAAGTATTTGAACTGGCATATCACAGTCTTGATGTCTTGGTGATAAAGGCAAAGTTAATAACAGCTCATCTTCTAGCAAGTCCTTAATGGGCAGCTTTGCTGTTTTTGTTGCAAGCTCATCAACCAAAATATATTCAGCATCATCAATACGCCCAATATCACCATCTGATGACAAAACTGCCAAGCGATATTCTCCTGAAACATCGATACCTAAAGCCTCCAAGCATCGTTGACAAGTCACAAAAACCTCTCCTGATACTTGATAGTTTAGCCAAACGATTCCTTCTTGTTTAGTTAGTGCAAATGTTAAGTCTAGCACACTATCAGCGACCGTTTGCTCACTCAAGCGTTTAAGCTCGGTGCTTGATAAACTGCCCTGCCATTTAAATCCAATATCTGCCCATTTATCAAGCATAATATTGGCAGGCAAGGTTTGTTGTTTGGGGTGGTGATTTATAGGTTTTGTCATCATATTATAAAATTATGTGTGCAATTTGTCCATTATTATGGCATAAGTTCATCGTGGTTAAAAGGAATTTTTAATTTAAGTATCTGAGTATGGCAATTTGACAAAATACATTATAATATCTCAAAATCAATCAGCCAATTCACTTTAAAACTTTAATTATGATAAACTTCAATCATCTTTCACCAGATGTGAATAAATGCCAACAGGCAAGCACCATCCAGCATGCCAAACACATTCAGACACTATGGCAACAATTTCATCAAAAGCCCATTGCTAAACTTCAAATCATCTTGGAGAAAATTTCACCGTCATCATGGCAAAATTTTTATCATCGCTGGCAGCTCATCCAAAATAACACAAAAGATGAGGCACAAGATGAGCAAATGCTGACTGACTGGTTGATTCACTTATTTGATTTGCTATTTAATCATCTGTATTTTGACCAAATTCCGACCGTGCTGGTGCGTGGTGAAAGTGAACCTGAATATTTTCCCAGTGAGCATAATGCACCTGCACGCATTGAATTTGCACATGGTTTTTTTCAAAGTGCATTACATGAAATTAGCCACTGGTGCATCGCAGGACAAGCTCGTCGCAAGCTCAATGACTTTGGATACTGGTATGAATCCGATGGTAGAAATGAACAAACTCAGCGGTTATTTGAGCAAGTTGAGATCAAGCCACAAGCCATTGAAGCTTTATTAACTTTAGCTTGTGGTCGATATTTTTATGTCTCACAAGACAACCTAAATGCAAATTTTGATATCTCAAACAGTACCTTTGCCCAAGATGTCTTTAATCAAGCTAAATTTTATCTATCAAACCCAAGCACCCTGCCCACAGACGCACAACTTTTATTATGGGTTATCTTAACACTCAGCCATTCAAACTACGCCACAATAATTAAGATGAGGTAAACAAATGCAAAAATTTTATATTCATCCTGACAATCCCCAAAAGCGTGTGTTAATGCAAGCTGCCAATTTACTCAAAAATGACCAGTTAATTATTTATCCAGACCCAAGCGGATATCGCTTAGCCGTCAGTCTTGATGCCAAACAATCACTTGCCCAAGTATTACGCTTTGGTCAATACGAGCCTAAATTTTGTTTAATATGTCGCCATATCAGTGAAATATCAACCTTTGCCAAAATCAGCGATTTTGCCCATCGAAATTTAAAAAATACTCTTAATAAAAACACCCAGTTTTTATTAAGCCCAACCAAATCAGCTCCAAAGAAATTTGTAAATTCTGGTGACAAAAATATTTGTGTCAGCCTTGCCCACACACCAATAGTACTGGGCTTAATTGAAGCACTCAATACACCATTTATTAGCATGCCAATTTATCTTAATGGAGAAAAAGTAACACACGATAGCACCTATGAGCTTGAAGCCATGATGGAAAATTTGGTCGACGGATTTTTGGACGCAGGCGAATTACAAGACCAATCATCACCAGTTGTCTCATTAATAGATGCAAGCTGATATTATGATAAAAATTAAGAATAATATTACATTAAAAATAAAAACCCTGATAAATAATCAGGGTTTTTAATGAAGCAGTAAAATCCATTATGGACGATCTACTAACTCAACATAAGCCATTGGTGCATTATCGCCATCACGAAAACCGCACTTGATGATACGCAAATATCCACCTGGGCGAGTTTGGTAACGAGGACCAAGCTCACTGAATAATTTACCAACCATATCCTTATTACGCATACGGCTGAAAGCAAGACGACGGTTTGCAACGCTGTCTTCTTTTGCCAAAGTAATCAAAGGCTCTGCCACACGGCGAAGCTCTTTTGCTTTTGGCAAAGTAGTTTTAATTAGCTCATGCTCAAACAATGAATTAGTCATGTTTTGGAACATAGCCTTACGATGGCTGCTGGTGCGACCCAGCTTGACTCCGCTTTTACGATGTCGCATGGTCAAGTATCCTTTAAATTAGCGGCTACGATAAGAGAAACGATCATCGACACGCAAATCACTTGGTGGCCAGTTATCTAAGCGCATACCAAGTTCAAGATTTTTAGATGCAAGTACATCTTTAATCTCAGTCAATGATTTCTTACCAAGATTTGGTGTCTTCAATAGTTCAGTTTCTGAACGCTGTACCAAATCACCGATGTAATAAATATTTTCAGCTTTCAAGCAATTTGCCGAACGAACCGTTAACTCAAGATCATCTACTGGGCGTAACAGCACAGGATCAATCTCTTCTTTTTCTTTGATAGGCTCAGGCGCTTCTTCAGCTTCAAGATCCACAAAAATAGCAATTTGCTGTTGTAGAATCGTTGCAGCTTTACGAATAGCTTCTTCTGGGTCAATCGTGCCGTTGGTCTCAAGCTCGATAATCAGTTTATCAAGATCGGTACGCTGTTCAACACGAGCATTTTCAACATCATAAGCCACTCTAATAATTGGGCTAAAGCTTGCATCAAGCTTTAAGCGACCAATAATTTTAGAATTGGCATCTTCACGACGCTGATTGGCAGGCTCGTAGCCACGACCTGTCACTACATGTAGACGCATCTTCAGATGGCCACGCTCACTCAATGTGCCAAGCACCAAATCAGGATTGGCGATTTCAACATTGTGTGGTAGCTCAAGATCAGCGGCAGTCACAACTCCTGCACCCTGTTTATCCAAAGTCAAATATGCTTCATTCTGGTCATGCAGAATAATCGCCAAAGATTTCAGATTTAAAAGAAGATCGAGTACATCTTCTTGCAACCCTTCTAGTGTTGAATATTCATGATCAACACCTTCAATCTCAGCTTCTACGACTGCAGCACCCGATAACGAAGAAAGTAGAATACGGCGTAGAGCATTACCTAGCGTATGCCCAAAACCGCGCTCTAACGGCTCGAGCGTGACCTTTGCAGTCGTTTCATTGACCGTATCGACATTAATCGCACTCGGTGTTAGAAACTCAGTTGCATTTGTCATAGTGTCACCTCGATTTAATTCGGATTATTTAGAATATAGCTCAACAATCAAGTTTTCATTGATTTCAGCTGGTAATTCACTACGCTCTGGCGCAGATTTGAAAGTACCTTGTAGTTTACTGTGATCAACTTCTAACCATGCTGGAATGCCACGCTGTGTCGCAAGCTCAACTGCGTTTTTAATACGAAGTTGCTCTTTTGATTTTTCATGTACTGCGATCACATCACCATCTTGAACTTGAATTGAAGGAATGTTAACGCGTACAAATTCATCACGACCAGCTTTTTTTAGCATGATAGCACGATGGCTAACCAATTGACGCGCTTCTGCACGCGTTGCACCAAAGCCCATACGATAAACAACATTATCAAGGCGGCGCTCAAGGGTAACCAACAAGTTTTCACCAGTCGCACCACGCTCACGCGCTGCTTCTTTATAATAGTTAGAAAACTGACGCTCTAATACACCATACATGCGTTTAACTTTTTGTTTTTCACGAAGTTGTGATGCGTATTCAGAGGTTTTATTTTGGCTATTACCATGCTGACCAGGTACACGACCTGCTTTTTTTGTCTTCACATCAAAAGGTTTTACACCTGATTTTAGTTGTAAATCAGTACCTTCACGGCGAGACAATTTTAATTTTGGACCAATATAACGGGCCATAAGTCTATCTCCTTAAACGCGGCGCTTCTTGGGTGGGCGGCAACCGTTGTGTGGAATTGGTGTTACATCGCTGATGCTATTAATTTTATAACCCAATGCACCCAGTGCACGAACCGCAGACTCACGACCTGGTCCTGGACCTTTTACCAAGACATCAACATTCTTAACACCATAGGTTTCTTGAGCAGTTTTACCTGCAACCTCAGCTGCAACCTGAGCTGCAAATGGTGTAGATTTGCGTGAACCGCGGAAGCCTTGTCCACCAGAAGTGGCCCAAGCCAATGCATTACCTTGACGATCAGTAATCGTTACAATGGTGTTATTAAAAGACGCATGAATATGGGCGATACCTTCAGATACCGAACGACGAGCCACTTTTTTGCGGCTACGAGTGTCTTTTGCCATCTTTTAGCTTCCTAAGTTAGTTACTTTTTAATTGCTTTGCGTGGACCTTTACGGGTACGCGCGTTTGTTTTAGTACGCTGACCATTAACTGGTAGACCACGACGATGACGAAGACCGCGATAGCAACCAAGATCGACCAAACGTTTGATATTCATTGAAACTTCACGACGAAGATCACCTTCTACTGTGTAGTTTGCAACTTCTGCACGAACAGCATCCAGTTGTGAATCATCTAACGAACCAATTTTAGTGGTTTCTTCGATACCAACAGCAGCAAGAATTTGCTTAGCAGTTGTACGACCAATACCAAAAATGTAAGTTAGCGAAATCACAGCATGTTTGTTGTCCGGAATATTTACACCGGCAATACGAGCCATTGATTTCTCTCCATTAGCACAAATACAATTGTATTTGCTAAGTTTAACTGCTATCTGACAAATGATAGCATAGCAAGAAGCGGATAATACATTATCCGCTATAATAAATCAAGTATTAATTTGTAAATTAACCTTGACATTGTTTGTGGCGTGGCTCTGCATTGTAAATAACAATTACTTTGCCTTTGCGATACATAAATTCACAGCTGCCACAGATTTTTAACAGATACTTAATTTTAAGATGCTTCTAAAGAAGCGTATCATTATGACGATTTAATAATTGTCTGATCATGGTATTGATGTGTCATTAAATGTGCTTGTAATTGAGCAATAAAGTCCATCAAAACAACAACCATAATCAATAAAGACGCCCCACCTAATGGAATTGGTACATTAAATACAGACTGTATAACCATCGGCATCAAACAGATGATTGTCATATACATTGCACCGATAAAAGTTAGGCGATTTAAAACAAAATCCAAATATCGCTTAGTTTGCTGACCTGGTCGTATTCCTGGAATATAAGCACCGCTTCGCTTCAAATTTTCTGCAACTTCTTTAGGATTAAACATTAATGCTGTATAAAAATAACAGAAAAATATGATCATCACGCCAAACAACAATAAATATAAAGGTTGTCCAGGCTGAAGCACTAAAGTGATATTTTGAATAATCTCTTGGGTCAGCGTTGGATTTTCGCTAACCGTAGTCCATTGACCTAAGCTGGCTGGAAGTAGCAATAGCGAGCTTGCAAAAATTGCTGGAATTACGCCAGCCATATTGATTTTTAATGGTAAATGCGACTGCTGCTGTGCATAAATCTTACGACCTAATTGCTGCTTTTGAGCATAGTTCACAGGTACACGACGCTGTGCACGCTCAATAAAAACAATGGCCGCTATCACTGCAATACCCAATACGACAAATAAAAGCATAACAATCAAATTTAAATTTTGACTGAAAGCCTGTGAAATCATGCCCGGCGCACTGGCTATGATACTTGCTAAAATAAGCATAGAAATACCATTGCCCACACCTCGCTCAGTAATTTGCTCACCAAGCCACATTAAAAACATCGATCCTGCGACCAAAGAAGTCACTGCTGGAATATAAAAGCTCAAACCAGTTGTCAATGTCAACCCACCAGCAATCAAGCCAGTAGACATACCAACTGCCTGAACAAACGCAAGTGCTAAAGTTCCTTGGCGCGTATATTTATTCAGCGTTCTGCGTCCAGATTCACCTTCTTTTTTTAACGCTTCAAGAGAAGGTACGATGGCAGACATCATCTGCACAACAATCGAAGCAGAAATATAAGGCATGATACCTAATGCCATAATAGACATACGCTCTAATGACCCTCCAGAAAACATATTAAATATACCCAAAAAGGTATTGCTATTACTCTGGAAAAAATTAGCTAAGCTAACAGGGTTCATGCCCGGAACTGGAATATGAGAACCAAGTCGATAAACAATCAGCGTCCCAAATAAAAAAAGCATACGCGTCCATAATTCATCATACTTTCTTATGAAAGTAAAAGGATTTAAGGGAATGCTAGAACGAGATGCTGACTGCTTTGACATAGATTACTCCTCGACACTACCACCAGCAGCTTCGATTGCTTGTTTTGCACCTTTTGTAACTTTTACACCTTTAAAGGTCAATGCACGGCTCACTTCACCAGACAAAATAATGCGTGCACGCTTCATATCACCACGAATAATATTCGCAGCTTTAAGGGTGTCTAAGCTCACAATATCGCCATCAATCTTATTAAGCTCAGATAGACGAACTTCAGCAGTTGTCATAGCCATCTTTGAAGTAAAACCAAATTTTGGTAAACGACGATAGATAGGCATTTGACCGCCTTCAAAACCCGCAGGAATGCTTGAGCCAGAACGCGAAGTTTGACCCTTAACACCACGACCACCAGTTTTACCTAAGCCTGAGCCAATACCACGACCACGACGGAATGCTTTTTTCTTAGCACCCAGTGCTGGTGATAGTTCATTCAGTTTAAGACCCATTACGCTTCCTCCACTTTAACCATGTAATGTACACGATTTACCATACCACGAGTTGATGGAGTATCCTCAACTTCAACAGTATGACCAATGCGACGAAGTCCCAAACCTTTCAAACAAGCTTTATGACTTGCCAAACGATGGGCACTCGACTTTACTTGAGTAACTTTCATTTTTTTCATCGTAACTCACCTATTTCTTAGCCCAAAATTTCTTCGACAGATTTACCACGCTTTGCGGCAACTTGCTCTGGCGATGTCATATCACGCAAACCTTTGAAAGTTGCTTGTACAACATTAGCTGCATTGGTTGAACCATAGCATTTTGCCAATACATTTTGTACACCTGCAACTTCAAGTACAGCACGCATTGCACCACCAGCAATAACACCAGTACCTTCAGAGGCTGGTTGCATATAAACTTTTGATGCACCGTGACGAGCATTGATTGGGTGCTGTAGTGTATGACCAGCTAAATCCACCGTAATCATATTACGCTTAGCAGCTTCTAGGGCTTTTTGGATGGCTGCAGGCACTTCACGAGCCTTACCACGACCAAAACCAACACGACCGTTACCATCACCAACAACAGTTAATGCGGTGAAAGAAAAAATTCGACCACCTTTTACAACTTTTGCTACACGGTCAACGGCAACTAATTTTTCTACCAAACCGTCAGTTTGTTCAACTTTTGCCATGATTAGAACTCCAATCCGTTTTCACGAGCAGCGTCAGCTAGTGCTTTAACACGGCCATGATATTTAAAACCACTACGATCAAATGCAACTTTAGTGATACCAGCAGCTTTTGCACGCTCTGCAATAAGAGCACCAACAGCTTTAGCTGCTTCCACATTGCCTGTTGCACCTGAACGCAAAGTTGCATCTAAAGTAGATGCTTGAGCAACAACCACACCACCCGTTGGTGAGATGATTTGTGCGTAAATATGACGAGGCGTGCGGGTTACTGTCAAACGGTCAACACCCAAATGACGGATATGTGCACGAGTTTTTTTCGCTCGACGAAGACGAGCTGATTTTTTATCGAACATTATGGCTCACCTTATTTTTTCTTAGCTTCTTTACGAAGAACAACTTCATCGCTATAACGAACACCCTTACCTTTATAAGGCTCTGGTGGACGGAAGCTACGAATTTTAGCAGCTGCTTGACCAAGCTTTTGTTTATCGCTTGATTTAAGCACAATTTCAGTTTGGCTTGGGCTTTCAGCAGTGACACCTTCAGGTAGCGTGTATTCGATTGGATGAGAAAAACCTAAACTTAGATTTACTTTATTACCTGCAACTTGTGCACGATAACCAACACCAATCAGCTGCAGGCGACGCTCAAAACCTTCACTAACACCTTTAACCATATTGTTCAATAGGGCACGCACTGTACCAGTGTGCATCCACGCTTCTTTAGTGTCTACAACTGGAGATAGTACAACAACACCATCTTCTTGTTTTAGCTCGACCAATTCATGCAGGCTCAAAGATAAAGTGCCATTCTTACCTTTGACTTCAACCTGCCGATCGTTCAAAGTAACGCTGGCACCTTCTGGTAGCGTTACTGGGGCTTTAGCCACACGAGACATAGGAATTTCCTTTAAATGAAAATTAAACTACCATCAGGTAAATGGTAGCCATAAAAAACTAACAGGCATTAAAGCCTGCTAGTTTAACATATCTATATTTAGCTGTAAACTAAATATTCTAGATTTTTATTAGTAATTGCGTGTAATTGATTATGCAACCAATGCGATTACTTCGCCACCAATGCCAGCTTCGCGTGCCGCACGATCACTCATAATGCCACGACTGGTTGAGATAATGGCAACGCCCAAACCTTTTTGAACGCTTGGAAGTTCATCTTTACCACGATATTGGCGTAAACCTGGGCGACTGTAACGCTTTAGTTGCTCAATAACACCTTTACCTTGGTAGTATTTTAATTCAATATCTAATACCTTTTTACCATTTTCAGCTTCACTGACTTCAGCAGAAGTCAAATAGCCTTCAGCTACCAATAAATCAGCAATGGATTTGCGTAGCTTAGAGGCAGGCATCTGTACAGATGGTTTATTTCTTGCTTGTGCGTTGCGAATGCGAGTTAGCATGTCGGCAACTGGATCTTGCATACTCATAGCGTAACTCCTTATTACCAGCTAGCTTTACGAACGCCAGGCACATCGCCTTGCATTACATGTAAACGCAACATATTGCGTGAAAGACCAAATTTACGGAAATAACCGTGAGGACGACCAGTTACGCCACAACGGTTACGCAAACGCACTGGAGATGCGTTACGCGGTAACGCTTGCAATGCTAACATTGCATCTAAGCGCTCTTCTTCGCTAGCATTGGTATCGCTAATGATAGCTTTTAGCTGAGCACGCTTTTCAGCATACTTAGCAACAGTTTTTTCGCGTTTTAATTCGCGATTAATCATGCTTTTTTTAGCCATAACGTTTTACCTTATCTGAATGGGAAGCCAAATGCTTTTAGCAATGCACGACCTTGATCATCATTTGCTGCGGTTGTCGTGATGGTCACGTCCAATCCACGGATACGATCGATTTTATCAAAGTCTACTTCAGGGAAAACGATCTGCTCTTTAATGCCCAATGAATAGTTACCACGACCATCAAATGCTTTGGCAGAAAAACCACGGAAGTCACGGATACGAGGGATTGCGATGGCAACCAAGCGATCTAAGAATTCATACATTTGCTCGCCACGCAAAGTGACTTTACAGCCGATTGGCCACTCTTCACGGATTTTAAAACCTGCCACTGATTTACGCGCTTTGGTAATCACTGGTTTTTGACCAGCAATTGCGGTCATGTCTGCCAAAGCACCTTCAAGTAATTTTTTATCTTGTGCTGCACCACCAACACCCATATTTAAAGTGATTTTGGTGATTTTTGGTACTTGCATGACATTTTCTAAACCCAGCTCTTCTTTGATTTGCTGTTTTAGCTTGTCATTATATAACGATTTTAATCTTGCCATTACTATATACCCTTAGTTTTTTATGCAGTCGCCACTACTTCACCAGTTGAACGATAGATACGCTCTTTTTTGCCATCTTCATTCACTTGGTAAGCAATACGATCTGCTTTTTGGGTGTTTGCGTTATAAATCGCAACATTTGAAATATGTAAAAAAGCTTCTTGCTTAACGATACCGCCTTCCTTGCCTAGCATTTGGTTAGGTTTTTGGTGTTTGGTTACAATGTTAATGCCTTCAACTTTTACACGGTCTGCTTTCACCGCCAAAATTGTGCCTTGCTTGCCTTTATCTTTGCCAGCAATCACAACCACGGTGTCGCCTTTACGTAACTTTGCCATAATAAGCCTCTAAACAATTACAGTACTTCTGGTGCCAATGAAACAATTTTCATGAATTGTTCACTACGCAGTTCACGAGTAACAGGTCCAAAAATACGCGTTGCAATCGGTGCTTTGTTGTTATTCAACAATACTGCTGCATTGTCGTCAAAACGAAGCACAGAACCGTCTGGGCGGCGAACGCCTTTTTTGGTACGCACAACTACTGCATTCATCACATCGCCTTTTTTAACACGGCCACGCGGAATTGCTTCTTTCACTGTTACTTTGATGATGTCGCCAACAGATGCATAACGACGATGTGAGCCACCCAGTACTTTAATGCACTGAACGCGTCTTGCACCACTGTTATCTGCAACTTCCAGCATTGTTTCAGTCTGAATCATCGCATTACTCCAATAATAATAAAGCAATAAAAGTCATTTGCCACTAAAAGTGGATACATATCTAAAAGATATATATTATACTCTCAAATGACTTTTAATGCAAATGTCTTAAATTTTTACAGCAGTTTCAACCACATCCACTAAAGCCCAAGTCTTAGTCTTGGAGAATGGACGAGTTTCTTTGATGCGTACGATATCACCTTCTTGGCAAACATTATTTTCATCATGTGCCTTAATTTTGGTAGAACGACGAACTTGTTTACCATACATTGGGTGACGGATTTGGCGTTCGACCAACACAACGATAGATTTATCCATCTTATTGCTGATAACTTTACCAGTTACAACGCCAACTTCTTGGGTTTGGGTGTTATCGCTCATGCCTCACCTCTTTGTTTTTCATTAATCAAAGTCAAAATCTTAGCAATCGTACGACGATTGTTTTTGATTTCATGAGTATTGGCAAGCTGACCTGTGGCCTTAGCCATACGCAGACGGAACGCATCAAGTTGCTTTTCATCAAGCAATTGAGCCAACTCATCTACTGATTTTTCGCGTAATTCGTTGGTTTTCATTACATTATCGTCCGTTTAACAATGGTAGTCTTAAATGGTAGCTTAGCGGCTGCCAAAGTCAGTGCTTCACGAGCAAGTTCTTCACTAACACCTTGGATTTCATAAAGCATTTTACCTGGTTTGATTTCAGCTACCCAGTACTCAACAGGTCCTTTACCTTTACCCATACGAACTTCTAATGGTTTTTCGGTAATTGGTTTATCTGGGAATACACGAATCCAAATTTTACCACCACGCTTAATGCGACGAGTGATTGTACGACGCGCAGCCTCAATTTGACGAGCAGTCATACGACCACGACCGATAGATTTTAGACCAATTTCACCAAAAGCAACTGTGTTACCACGCTGGGCAAGGCCTGTGTTACGCCCTTTGTGCATTTTGCGAAACTTGGTACGTTTTGGTTGTAACATAGCTTAACCTCTGTCTGTGTTGCGGCGATTAGAACGACCACGGCGTTTTGGTGCGCGTGTTTTATCTTCAACAACTGGGTTGTAGGCACTATTCATACCATCTAAAACTTCACCACGGAAAATCCAAACTTTAACACCGATAGTACCGTAAGTAGTTTCTGCACGCACTGATGCATAATCAATATCAGCACGCAATGTATGTAGCGGCACACGACCTTCACGATACCATTCGGTACGAGCAATCTCAGCGCCACCTAAACGACCAGAAAGCTCAACTTTAATACCTTGAGCACCTGAACGCATACTATTTTGAACAGCACGCTTCATCGCACGGCGAAACATCACACGGCGTTCAAGCTGGCTAGCAATACCTTCGGCAACCAAACGAGCATCCAAATCAGGTTGAGAAATTTCTTGGATATTAACCTGAGCTGGAACACCCATCAGTTTGGTTAGTTCTTTTTGTAGGCTTTCGATATCTTCGCCTTTTTTACCAATGATAATACCAGGGCGTGCGCTGTGAATCGTGATTTTTGCAGCACCAGTTGGACGCTCAATGTAAATATGACTAACCATTGCACCTTCCAATTTTTTACGCAAAAAATTACGAACTTGGAAGTCATTCAGCAAATATTCTGAATATTGCTTAGGATTGGCATACCAGTTAGCGTTGTGCTTTTTGATAACGCCCAAACGAATACCAATTGGATGTACTTTTTGACCCATGATTATTCCCCTACTTTAACAGTGATGTGACAAGTGCGTTTGCTGATACGATCAGCACGACCCTTGGCACGGGGCATGATACGCTTTAAGGTAATACCTTCATCAACATAAATGGTTGTGACACGCAACTTATCAATGTCCAAGCCATTATTGTGTTCAGCATTAGCAATGGCTGAATCTAGGCATTTTTTAACCAGTTTAGCACCTTTTTTATTGCTAAATGTTAGGATGTCCAAAGCGCGCTCAATTGGCTTACCACGAACTTCGTCCGCAACCAATCTTACTTTCTGTGCCGAAATGGCGGCACCACGTAATTTTGCAGTTACTTCCATGGTAGCACCTTATCTTTTAGATTTTTTATCAACGCCATGACCACGATAAGAACGGGTCGGGGCGAATTCACCGAGTTTATGACCAACCATCTGTTCACTTACAATAACTGGTACATGAGTGCGACCATTGTGAACTGAGATGGTTAGACCTACCATTTGAGGTAGAATCATCGAGCGGCGTGACCAAGTTTTGATCGGTTTGCGGCTGTTGCTTTCTAGAGCATTTTCAACCTTAGCAAACAAATGCGCATCGATAAATGGACCTTTTTTCAATGAACGAGGCATGAAACTTTTCCTTTATTTCTTGGCACGACGGCGACGGATAATCATACTGTCAGTACGCTTGTTAGAACGAGTCTTAAGACCCTTAGCTTTCTGACCCCATGGGCTGGTTGGGTGTTTACCGAAGTTACGACCCTCACCACCACCGTGTGGGTGGTCAATTGGGTTCATCGCTGTACCACGAACGGTAGGACGAACACCACGCCAGCGCGCTGCACCTGCTTTACCTAATGATTTTAGGTTATTTTCAGTATTAGACACTTCGCCAATAACCGCACGGCAGTTAGCGTGAATACGGCGAGTCTCACCTGAACGCAAACGCACGATGACATAAGCACCATCACGACCTAACAATTGAACCGCTGCACCAGCAGAGCGAGCAATTTGAGCGCCTTTGCCGATTTTAAGTTCAATGTTATGAATCACTGTACCAACAGGGATATTTTTCAGTGGTAAGCAGTTACCTGGACGGATAGGAGAACCTTCACCAGATTGAACCTGATCACCAACGCTCAATTTCTTGGGTGCGATGATATAACGGCGTTCACCATCAGCATATTTTAATAATGCAATGTGTGCTGTACGGTTAGGGTCATATTCAATACGCTCAACAACAGCTGGGATGCCATCTTTATTGCGTTTAAAATCAATTAAGCGATAATTTTGCTTATGACCACCACCGATATGACGGGTGGTGATACGACCATTGTTATTACGACCACCAGTTTTTGCTTTTGATTCAACAAGCGGTGCATAAGGACGACCTTTATAAAGGTGTGGATGCACTACTTTTTCAACAAAGCGGCGACCTGGTGAGGTTGGTTTTGCTTTTACGATAGGCATTTTTTATTCCTTATTCGTTAGTCGCTGTTTCGCCAGTGGCTTCTTCACCAGCACCGATTTGTACGTCTGAACCAGCTTTTAAGGTTACATACGCTTTTTTCACATCAGAACGCTTACCAACAACACGACCAAAACGCTTGGTTTTGCCTTTGGTGTTCAGTGTGTTTACTTTGACAACTTCAACACCTTCAAACATCAGCTCAACAGCTTGTTTGATTTCGCGCTTGGTTGCAGTGCTATCAACTTTGAAAACTTGCACACCAAGAGTGTCGCCCAGACGCTGAGATTTTTCTGAAAATACAGGTGCTTTTAGTACCTGATATAGTCTTGCGTTGCTCATGCAAGTGTCTCCTCAAATTGTTTGGCGGCTTCAACAGTCATAATCACTTTGTCAAAAGAAACCAAGCTTACTGGATCAACTTCACGAGTACCCAATACATTTACATATGGGATATTGCGTGCAGCTAAGTACAAGTTTTCGTCAACTTCATGAGTTACGATCAATGCACGCGGAGCATTCAGATCAGCCAGCTTAGCGATAAGCTCTTTGGTTTTTGGTGCTGATACAGCGATGTCATCAACCAAAACCAAACGCTCTTGACGAACCAATTCTGCCAAAATGCATTGCATAGCACCACGATACATTTTGCGGTTTACTTTTTGAGACCAATCTTGTGGTTTGGCAGCAAATGCACGACCACCACCAACCCAAATAGGGCTACGGATAGAGCCTGCACGAGCACGACCAGTACCTTTTTGACGCCATGGTTTTTTACCACCGCCAGATACTTCGCCACGAGTTTTTTGAGCACGAGTACCTTGACGAGCACCAGCTAGGTAAGCAGTTACGACTTGGTGTACCAAGGCTTCGTTAAACTCACGACCAAAAGTGATCTCTGATAGTTCAACCGCTGCACCTGTAACAGTTTTTAAATTCACGTTAATCCCCTTTACTAGGCTTTGACTGATGGGCGTACGATAACATCGCCACCATTAGCACCCGGAACAGCACCTTTGATGACCAGTACACCTTTTTCGGCGTCAACAGAAACGATTTCCAAGCCTTGAACAGTAACTCGTTTATTACCCATTTGACCTGGCATTTTTTTGCCTTTGAATACCTTACCTGGGGTTTGGTTTTGACCTGTAGAACCCAAAACACGGTGAGAAACAGAGTTACCGTGGGTTGCGTCTTGAGTGCGGAAGTTATGACGCTTCACACCACCTTGGAAACCTTTACCCTTGCTTTGACCAGTCACATCGACCAACTGACCAACTTCAAAGATATCAGCTAGGATATTACCGCCGATTTCACGACCTTCTAAATCGCTTTCTTCTGCACGGAATTCCCAAACACCACGACCAGCAGCAACGCCAGCTTTTGCGAAGTGTCCTTTTTGAGCAGCAGTCACACGGCTGTCACGACGCTCACCTGTGGTGATTTGGATTGCGTTATAGCCATCGGTGTCTACTGTTTTGATTTGCGAGATGCGGTTGGCATCAACCTCAACCACTGTGACAGGAATAGAAACGCCTGCTTCAGTGAAGACTCGGGTCATGCCGCATTTTTTACCGACTAAACCAATCGCCATTTTAGACCTCTTTATATTAATAGTTTAATAGTTCAAACCAGACTTATGTTCATTAGCCCAAAGCGATCTGAACATCAACACCAGCTGCTAGATCTAGCTTCATCAATGCATCAACAGTCTTATCTGTTGGTTGCACGATGTCGATCATACGCTTATGGGTGCGAATTTCGTACTGGTCACGAGCGTCTTTGTTGACGTGTGGTGATGTCAATACGTTGAACCGCTCAATACGAGTCGGCAACGGTACAGGACCGCAAACTTGTGCGCCTGTACGCTTTGCAGTATCGACAATCTCTTGTGCCGACTGGTCAATCAGACGATGGTCGAACGATTTTAGTCGGATACGGATTCTCTGGTTAGCCATGCCAACAAGCTCCTAATTAAGTGCTTTTAAACTTTCATCAATGAATGAAAGTTAAACCGTTAAAATTTACTTTCAAATTATAAAAAGCAAAATAATCTTATCCCTGCCCACCATATGCCAAAAGCAAGGTAGCAGGGGTGTTTGTTCAATGGTGCCAAAAACGATGCTTTGGCTGTGGCGTTGCTTGGTACTTCCTTTGAGTTGAACAAGGTTCATTGTTGAAGTAAACTTTTTGCATTCTTTGCAAAAAGTGCAACGCAGTTCAAATGATTTGCCTATTATACACGAAAAATTTATTAATGCAAGGCAGATTATTAGACTTTTTGTGAATTTTTCTTAAATTTGACTGATAAATCGGGCTTTAATAACCAAAAATTAATCAAGAAAATCAACGCTAAATGTTAATCAAGCGCAATATTGTACTGCTCGGGCGTAAAAAAGCTTTCAATCTCAAAACGAATCGGTTTACCAATCAAATATTCTAAGTCTGCCACTGTACCAGCTTCGCTAGATAGCATCATATCAATCACGCTTGAATGAGCGATGACGGTAAATTGTTTGGGTGTATTAAAGGTGCGTCCATAGCGCATGATTTCACGAAATATCTCAAAGCATACCGTTTCTGCAGTCTTAATATAACCTTTACCATCACAGGCAGGGCAAGGCTCACATAGCTGCTGTGGCAGTGATTCTCTGGTACGCTTGCGTGTCATCTCAACCAAACCAAGCTCACTGACTTGAGTGATATTGGTTTTGGCATAGTCATGGGTGAGCTGCTCTTGTAAACTTGCCAGCACATCGGTTCTGTGTGCTTCTTCGGACATGTCGATAAAGTCAAGAATAATGATACCGCCAAGATTTCGCAGACGAATTTGGCGAGCGATGGCGTGTGTTGCCTCTAGATTGGTTTTATAAACCGTATCTTCCAAACAGCGTGCACCAACATAAGAACCTGTATTGACATCAATGGTTGTCATCGCTTCGGTTTGGTCAATGATTAAATAACCACCTGATTTAAGCTCAACACGGCGTTTTAGGGCATTTTGTAGATCTTCTTCGACACGATATAAATCAAATAAAGGAATCTCGCCTGCATAATGCGTCACCATCGGTGCAATAAAAGGCACAAACTCTTGGGCAAAATGTGCTACCTCATGATACATCATCTCATTATCAATCAGTACTTTGGTTGTTTTTTCATTAACCAAATCGCGGATACACCGAAGCGGCAATGATAGTTCTTGGTAAATCAACTCGCTGCGTTTGTTTGAATGTAGCCGTGCCGTCGCTTGGCGTGCGATGATGGTTTGCCAAAGCTGTAATAAATAATAAATGTCCTCTTTAAGCTTAGACTCGCTCATCTTCTCAGCAGCAGTGCGTGCAATCAGTCCGCCTTTTAAGTTGGCACTTTGCATAAGCTGCGTTAAAATGTCTTTTAATCGTGTCCGCTCTTCACTTTCTTCGATGCGTATCGATACCCCAACATACTCATCATTTGTAGGTAAATACACCAAATAACGAGATGGCAAAGAGATGTTCGTCGTCAGGCGTGCGCCTTTTGTACCAAGTTCATCTTTGACAACTTGCACCAAAATTTTATCGCCCTCTCTTAGGCGATATTGAATTAATTCAGAGTTTGGTGACTCAGATTTTTTGGGTAAAGCAGGTCTTTGGATATCGATGGCTGGGCTATGCCCGTTTTGCTCGGCACGCTCATCTTGGGAAGTGTTACTTTGATGTGCGATGCGAAGCTGTGTAATCAACGCTGGTGGTGCTTCATCCACGCTGTCATTACTACGCTTGGGTTTTTGCATATCATTGACATGTAAAAATGCAGTTCTGGCTTGTCCAATATCCACAAACGCCGCCTGCATACCCGGCAAAACTCGCACCACAGTACCCAAATAAATATTGCCAACCAAACCCAATTTTTGGTGGCGTTCAATCAAAATTTCACTGGTAACGCCATCCGTCAGCACCGCCACGCGTGACTCCATGGGTGTATAATTAATTAATAATTCTTCTGACATTATTTACTCTTTATTTATAATTTGGTAATCTTTATCTGATACTTATGGTAAGTGATATTTTCTTAATGTGCAAGTTTAACGCCCCTTAGATAAGCTTATTGATTTCATAAAATCTGATATCAGTCTATACAATTTAAACATTGTCATATTTAAACATCGTTATATGTAAATTCATCGGTCAATGTGATCAATGAATAAAATGGGGCTAATTGACTGTTTGTAAAGCCATTTTATCAATCAAAGCCAATGTCTGTGCTAATGGCAGCCCAACAACATTGGTATAACTGCCATCAATCGATAGCACCCAAGCCATCGCACCGCCCTGAATGGCGTAAGCACCTGCCTTATCCTGTGGCTCGCCGCTCGCCCAATAAGTTGCCATCATCGCTTGGGTAATTTTAACAAAAGTGACTTTGGTACACTCACAAATGACTGCTTGATTAATCAGTTGACCTGCATCAATCACGCTAATACATACAGCCGTCCAAATCTCATGCGATGTCTCTGAAAGCATCTGCCACATACGATATGCATCCGCCTGATCTTTGGGCTTGGTCAGTACCAAATCATCAATCACGCCAATGGTGTCTGCGGTGATCAAAAGGCACTTATCTGGCAAATGGCTGTTCAGGGCTGCTTGCTGTGCCTTGGTCAGCACCATGCGATTAATATAGTCTGTTGGCGTCTCTTTGGCTTGCCAAGACTCATCAATCTCAACTGCGTTCACAACAAATTCAACCCCTGCCGCCAAAAGCAGCTCTTGGCGTCTTGGTGATGTGGATGCCAACACAATCGGCAAAGTTGTTACATCATTCATAATCGGTTTAAGATAGTAGATAACAAAAGCATTATCCGCTTTTTGAACAGCTTGGTCAAATGGCTCACTGATAAATATTTAAAAGTAAAAATCACTCAGATTTGAAAGTTTGTTTTGTGCCTGTGTCAAGCTATGGTACAATTAGCTATTTTTTAGGCTTTATGTCGTTAACTTTATAAGACAAATTAAATTCAGTTTAGTGCGATTGGCTTTTTGTGGCATGCGATGGCGTGTAGGCCACAATCAATCATTAAAAGCATGACTTATCTGCTTAGTGCCAACTGATCAATTTGAACAAATTTGTATGATTTTTAGGAGCATTCATGACCATTACCACCGAAGACATTTTGGACTGTGCAAATTTATCACGCCTTGCTCTTGATGAAAAAACCGCCCAAAACTATGCAGGCAATTTGGATAAAATCCTAGCCATGATGGACATATTAGATGGCGTAAACACTGATAATATCAAGCCTTTGGCAAATATCCACGAAGCGTGTAATGAGCTGCGTGCTGACATTGCCAACCCTGACATTGACCGAGACGGTTTTCAAGCGGTTGCCCCTATGGTGCAAGATGGGTTGTATTTGGTGCCACAGGTGATTGAATAATCAGGCACGGTTTAAGAAGATGACGGCATGTTTTAGACCCCATCTGAATTTAACATTTAAATAAAACAAAATTCAACATAAAAAAGGCATTTTATGACAGATTTACACCACCTATCCGTCCATGAATTAGCAGACGGTCTAAAAAACAAACAATTTAGCAGCCATGAACTGGTAGAGCATTTTGCCAATCGCATTAACCGCTTAGATGGTCAAATCAACAGTTTCATCACCAAAGATTTTGACAATGCCCTAGCCCAAGCCAAACTTGCCGACAAACTGCGTGCAGAAGGCGACAGCCGTCCGCTTTTGGGCGTACCAATGGCTCATAAAGACAACCTATGCACCAAAGGAGTCTTGACCACTGCTGGCTCAAAAATGCTCTACAACTTCGTCTCGCCCTATCATGCAACGGTCGTTGACAACATCGCAAACAGTGGCTTTGTGAGTCTTGGCAAACTTAACATGGACGAATTTGCCATGGGTTCGGACAACGAAAGTTCATATTTTGGGGCAGTGCATAACCCTTGGGATGTCCAGCGTGTGCCAGGTGGGTCGTCAGGGGGTTCAGCGGCGGCGGTGGCATCAGGTTTTGTGCCTGTGGCGACAGGCTCAGATACAGGCGGTTCTATTCGCCAGCCTGCCAGCTTTTGTGGCATCACAGGCATCAAGCCCACTTATGGGCGTGTGTCTCGCTATGGCATGATTGCTTATGCTTCAAGCCTTGACCAAGCAGGCACTTTTGGCAAATCTGCCCTAGACTGTGCCTACCTGCTTTCCCCGATGACAGGGCATGACCCCAAAGACGCCACATCCATCAATCGCCCCAGTGAGGATTATGTGGCGGACATTTTGGCAACAGCCACAGACGGCAAACCTTTGGCAGGCAAAAAAATCGGCATAGCAAAAGCGTATTTTGGAGCAGGGCTTGACGATGAAGTAGAAAAATCCATTCGTGCTGCCCTAGCCACATATGAAGAGCTGGGGGCAAAAATTGTAGAAGTGGACATTACCGACCCTGCCATCACGCTTGCCACCTATTATCTGCTCGCCCCCGCTGAGGCCAGCTCAAACCTATCTCGCTATGATGGCGTGCGTTTTGGTTATCGCTGTGAAAATCCCAAAGATTTGCATGACCTATACACCCGTTCACGCTCCGAAGGTTTTGGGGCGGAAGTGCAACGCCGTATTATCATGGGTACTTATGCCCTATCGGCAGGGTATTTTGACGCTTATTATACCAAAGCCCAAAAGGTACGCCGTCTTATCGTGGACGACTTTAAAAAGGCATTTGAAAAATGCGACATCATCGCAAGCCCCACCGCCCCAACGGTTGCCTATAAACTGGGTGAAAGCCTTGACCCTGCCAGTATTTACCTTGGCGATGTCTACACCATTGGTGTGAACTTAGCAGGTCTGCCCGCCCTATCTCACCCTGTGGGACAAGCAAGCGGCTTACCTGTGGGCTTACAGCTCATCGGCAAACATTGGGCGGAAAGCGAGCTGTTAAAAACCGCTCACATTTACCAAAGCCATACCGATTTTCATCAGGCAAAGGCGGATTTGGTGAAGTGATTTTTGGATTGGGGTGAATGATAAACTTATCCCAAACAATAATAAATTTATCCCAAACAATAAAAGGAGATAATGATGCAACGCCGTCATTTTTTACAAAAAACCTTATTGGCACTACCTATTATTTTTTCTGGCAATTTATTAACTGGATGTAAAACGAATTTATCTGATGATTATTTGCCCGATGATAAGATAACAAACAATCCAAATTTATTACAAAATAAATTAAAAGAGATATTGCCAATTTGGGAAAATAAATTTAATGCCAAAATTGGTATGACGATTATTGCTGACAATGGTGAACTATCCAGTCATCGTGGTAATGAATATTTTCCTGTTAATAGTACCATTAAAGCCTTTATTGCAAGTCATATATTATTACTTGTAGATAAAGAAAAATTGGATTTAAACGAAAAAATCATCATTAAAGAAAGCGATTTGATAGAATATTCTCCTGTCTGTAAAAAATACTTTGATGAGAATAAACCAATTTCTATTAGTGAATTGTGCGAAGCTACCATAACACTGAGTGATAATGGTTCTGCTAATATCTTGTTGGATAAAATTGGGGGTTTGACTGCATTCAATCAATTTTTGAAAGAGATTGGGGCGGATATGGTGCTGGCAAATAATGAGCCTTTATTAAATCGCTCACATTATGGTGAAACCAGTGATACCGCAAAACCAATTCCTTACACAAAAAGCCTAAAAGCACTGATTGTAGGCAATATCCTATCCAATCAAAGCAAAGAACAGTTGATAACTTGGCTTATCAATGATAAAGTTGCTGATAATTTATTGAGAAAATATTTACCAAAAAATTGGCGAATTGGCGACAAAACAGGCACAGGTAGTGAATCAAAAAATATCATTGCTGTGATTTGGAATGAAAATAATAAACCTTATTTTATCAGCCTATTTATCACCCAGCCCCATGATGGTAAATCCCTTGATTTTAAAAATCAAAAAGATGAAATAATGGCACAAATTGGTAAAGAAATTTATCCATTTTTATAATCCATTAAATTTTTATAGTGAATAGAAAAATTTATGACCCAACAAGCCCCCCTAATTGACGGCTATGAAGTCGTGATTGGCATTGAAATCCATTGCCAATTAAACACCGACAGCAAAATTTTTTCAAACGCCCCCACCGCCTTTGGGCAAGAACCAAACACCCAAGCCACCATTGTGGATTTGGGCTTTCCTGGGGCGTTGCCTGTCTTAAATGCAGGCGTGATTGAGCGTGCCTTAAAATTTGGCATGGGTGTCAATGCCAAACTTGGCACTTATAACACTTTTGACCGCAAAAATTACTTTTATCCTGACCTGCCCAAAGGCTATCAAATCACGCAAATGGCAAATCCCATTGTGGGCGAGGGTTATATTGACATTTTGGTCAATGCAGGGCAAAAGGATGAATACACCAAACGCATTGGTATCACACGAGCTCACCTAGAAGAAGACGCTGGCAAATCGGTGCATGATGCTGTACCGCAGATGACGGGTGTGGATTTGAACCGTGCAGGCACCCCGCTCATTGAGATTGTCTCTGAACCTGACATGCGTTCGGTTGATGAGGCGGTTGCTTATGTCAAGACCATTCACGAACTGGTTACATGGCTGGGTATCAGTGATGCCATCATGGCAGAGGGTTCATTTCGGGCAGACATTAATGTGTCGGTACACAAGCCAAACACGCCCTTTGGTACTCGCTGTGAGCTTAAAAACCTAAACTCATTTCGCTTTATTCACCGTGCTATTAAGTCTGAGATTGAACGCCAAATTGATGTCATCGAAGACGGTGGCAAAGTCGTGCAAGCCACACGCCTATATGACCCTGAGCGTGATGAAACTCGTGCCATGCGTACCAAAGAAGAAGCCAACGATTACCGCTACTTTCCAGACCCTGACCTGTTGCCTGTCATCATATCAGATGAGGCACTTGCCAAGGTGCGTGCCGATATGCCAGAGCTGCCAAGCGTACGCAAAGAGCGATTTGTGAGTGAATTTGGCTTGACCGCCTATGATGCCAATGTACTAAATGGCAGTCGTGAACTGTCAGATTATTTCTTGCAAGTACTTGATATCATTGGCAAAAATAACGCCAAAATCGCAGCCAACTGGGTCATGGGCGAGCTGTCAGGCTCACTGAACAAAAATGAGCTGACCATTGACCAATCACCCATCAGTGCCAAGCGTTTGGCAGGGCTGATTGTGCGAATTTTGGATGATACCATCAGCGGTAAAATCGCCAAAGAGGTGTTCGGTCATCTGTGGGAGTCCGACAAATCTGCCGATGAGATTATCAGCGAGCATGGACTAAAACAAGAGACCGACACAGGGGCAATTCAAGCCATCATCGCCGATGTGCTTGCCAATAACCAAACCATGGTGGATGAATACAAAGGCGGAAAAGAAAAAGCCTTTAATGGACTGGTCGGACAAGTGATGAAAGCAAGCCGTGGCAAGGCAAACCCCGCTCAGGTCAATGCGTTGTTAAAACAGATGATTGGCGTGTAATTTAAGCTTAAAATCTAAGCTTAATTTCATCGTACTTAAGTTTCGTTTTATGCCACACCAAAGGAAAAAATAATCCTTTGGTGTGGCACTTGTTTTGATAAGCACATCTACAATCGCCATAGGGCATAATTTTTTGATTTTACTTTAAGATCAAAAAACTTATAAATTATCTTGCAAATTCCTAAAAATCAGTTAAAATATAAAAGATTACGGAATGTAGCGCAGCTTGGTAGCGCACTTGCATGGGGTGCAAGGGGTCGTAGGTTCAAATCCTATCATTCCGACCAAATATTATTTAGGGTGTCGATTTCAGTGCGACACCCTTTTATTTTCAATGCTTTTAGCCTTTTTCTTATCCTAATGGTGTCATTTACTCCCCATTTTTCTAAATCCAATGAAATCATTAGTATCATTTGTTATCTGATTTTATGATACCAACAAGGGGTAAAAAATGCTCACCGATACGCAAATAAAAAAACTTAAGCCATCAGCATTCTCATAAAAGCACATGATTAACCATTAACCATGTGCTTGTTTTAGATTGGCTCAATGGAGTTTATTTGGCTTGCTCAAGTATATAATTAACCGCTGCATAAACCTCAGGTTCTGTTACATCGCCAATGGCTTGGGCTGGCATCTTGTTAAATCCTTTGGCAGAGTGTGCCTGCAATGTTTCCAAACCTTTTTCATCTAGGCGTTTTTGCCATTCAGCTTTGTCAGTGATTTTTGGTGCTTCAAGCAAGCCTGCGTCATGGCATACTTTACAAGTCTTTTCATAGCGGGCTTTACCCACCTCAATAGATGCAGCTTCCACTGGTGCATGACTTGCAGTAACATCAACTGGCTCAGTCACTTCCACCGCTTCAGGAGCGTCTTGGGTTTCTGCCGCCTCAGGTGTTACTTGAGTTTCAACACTTGGTTCAGGCTGAGCTGGGGCAGGCTCACTGGTTGGTGTGCTTGGCTGACTTTCATTGACAGGTGCAGGCGTGGATGTTGAATTATCGCTGCCACATCCTGTCAACCAAAGACCCAAACACAAAGAAAAAATAAGTGGTTGTACTTTTAGTTTTTGGTGTTTCATATTTGCTCCGATACAGTTTGGTTTGCGCTTTGCAGTTAACTTGGTTTGATGACCAAATTTAACCCTGCTTTAGGCTGACTATGAGTGCTGGATGCATCTGTGATAGTTTTTACCATCACATCAATATTTTAACATATTTAATATTAACAACAAATGATATTTTAAATAAATCATGTGGAATTGTCATGCCAATCATAAAACCAGACAACCATCCCATTCACAAGATAACAGCCCATAACCTAATAAAAATAAGAAATTTATCACCACTAGAACACCAATCAAAATAAACATACGGTTAAAAATACGGTTGTAATATAAGGTTGACTAATTTTGTATTTTAACTATTTTTTACCAATAAAATTTAATTATTGGTAGATAATCATTAAAATTTAATTATCAAATTAAGCCATACTGACCTTTGATAACATTTTAAAACAATGATGATAACTTGATGATTTACGATGTTTACATAAAATATGGGTAAATTTTAGTTTTCATGAAAAATACCAAAGGCAGCCATGCCCCATTTATTCAAAATTTAAACCTTAAAAATAAAAACCGCCAAATCCACATTTGACGGCTTTATTCCAAATAACTTACAACCACGATACTAAGATTTTATACATTCATATTTTGTATATTCGTATGATGGTTATCTGTATCTCATTTATTAACGCTATATTATCTTAAATGCTATGTTAGCTTAGTCAGATAAGCCAAGCATTACATCCCCTGCGGTGCTAAAATAATCAGCTCAACACGGCGATTTTGAGCACGACCTGCTTCGGTTGCATTCGATGCAATCGGTTGCCGCATACCATACCCCATTGTCTGAATACGATACGGATCAACGCCTTGATTGATCAAGTAATAACGCACTGAATTTGCTCGACGCTCAGACAGCTCTTGATTATAAGCCGCCTGACCCGTTGAGTCTGTGTGTCCTGCGATCACAATCGTTGTTTCATGATACTGATTCATCGTATTAGCCAGCTGGTTTAGACGACCCAAAAATGCACTGTTTAAAGTATCATCATCATGAGCAAAGGTAATATTACCCGGCATGGTTAGATTAATATTTCCCGTGTCGGTATCGTGGGTTACAGTTACGCCCGTTCCTTGCATTTGTTGCTCAATTTGCTTAGCTTGACGCTCCATATACGCCCCTGCTGCTGCACCAACTGCCGCCCCCAAAATGGCATCACGGCCTGTTTTTTCGCCACCAGTTGCTTTTGAAATGGCAGTACCGCCAAGTGCACCTGCCACAGCCCCAATCACCGCCTTATTAATATTAGCACCGCCCAATCCTGTGCCATTGCCAGTTGTGCCTGTATTTGCACAACCTGCCAAAGCCATACTTGATGCCAATAGCATAACACCCAATGCTTTAATTTTCATAAAAACTCCTTTTGCTTTTGGTCAACCAAATGTGAACCAAATGTGAACCAAATGTGAACCAAATGTGAAATTCTTCTAAATTTTCAGCTTACAAAATATTTTTGCATCTAAATGCAAAATGTCAGTAGTTATTGATTACTTACTTATATTATGAAGTATTATGAGCAAAATTTCTTACTTATTTGTATAATAACTGTAGCACAGATGTGCACTTTTTATTATTTTTAATCAAAAGTGTCATAGTTAACGACAGATTATCCTTGTTAATTTTGTGCATTTTTAGGCAGTTTTTGGTAAACTGTTCTCACTCATAAACTCATAAAGCTTTTTTTAAATTTAATCAACCCTTGTTAACTTTTACCGATACTGTCAAATGATATGAAGCAAATCGTGCATATTGCATTAAACATGGTCGGCATCACTGTATATAGGCAACTCATGATAAAATCTCGCAAAACGCTGCCCTTATTTAAAAAACTGCACACCAAGCAACCAAAACTTGCCCAAAAACTCTCACTACTCACCAACGCAAGTGCCATCACCGCCAACAGCTTGGCATTGGGTGTGCCTGTCATTGGGGCGGGCTTGGCTAAGACACTCACTCGCTCAAAATTAGCCGATCAAACCATCCTCACAGCTGCCAATCGCTGGATTCATACCAATAATTTGCTGATTGATAAGGTCTTACCTCATAAAGATTGGCGTATCTTTTTACCCAAAAATTTAAATCCCAATGGCAAATATCTGCTAATTTGTAATCATCAATCTTGGGTGGATACCAGCATCATTCAGTATATCAGTGAAGGCAGGCTGCCCATCACCCGATTCTTTGCCAAGCATGAACTGATTTATATCCCAGTTGTTGGTCAAGCCTTTTATTTTTTAGATTTTCCCATGATGAAACGCCATACCAAAGCACAAATTGCCAAAAATCCTCAATTGGCTCGCCGTGATTTGGATGAAGCATTACGAGCTTGCCAAGCTTTGAAAAATAAGCCTTTTGTCTTACTCAATTATTTAGAAGGTACACGCTTTACTGCTGAAAAACACGCCAAGCAATCCTCTCCGTATGAGCATCTATTAAAGCCTAAGGCGGGTGGTTTTGCACTGGCTTTATCCAGCCTTGGTGATGAGATTGATGGTATTTTGGATATGACTTTGGTTTATCCAGATGGTGCGCCGAAATACAGCGACCTTTGGTCAGGTAAACTGACACGGCTGTCGGTAGATATTGAATTTATCAGCCCAAATGATGAATTATTAACCGCACTTAAACATGGCGAATACGATACCAATCAAACCATCAAACACGCACTTTATGCTTGGCTTGATGAAATTTGGCAAGCCAAAGATAAAAAAATCAGTCAACGACTGGCGGAATTTCATCAGTCTTAATTAAGCCATAAACAAAAGTCCATCACAATATATCTTTAAAATATATTGTTAAACTATATTTTAACAAGTTGGGCTTTTTTAATACTTCATTAAAAATCCTGTCTTACTTGTTTTGGTTGGTTTTTGGTTTTGGTTTGGATAAAATACATACATCACCTCTTTATTGACCCATGCAATTGATTAGGCAAAACCATGAACACACCCCCAAATAACGCCAAAGATTTTGAAGAATTTGGCACGCCACAGCAAACGGACTTGCCAAACGATGTCATTCCGTTTTATGGCACTCAAAAACACAGTAGCCGCCCACCCAGTCGCCTTAAGCTTGGCTATGATATTGTCATGTTGATATTATTATTCATCGATTTGATTTTAATGATCATCGACAATATTTTAATGAGTGGTTTTGCACTCAGTATTGCCAATTGGTTGGGCGTATCACAGGCTTTAACAACCTATCAAACCGATCATCACTTACATATCTCTGCACTTGGTGGATTTTTTACATTATTTTGGGTCATAGATTTATTGGCACGCTGGAGTCTGGCAATTTATCAAAAAACTTATTACCGCTGGTTTTTCTTTCCGTTTGTGCATTGGTATGAGGTTTTGGGCGTATTTCCTGCTTTGCGTGCGTTACGACTTTTGCGAGCTGCGGTCATTACCAAACGATTGCACCGATTGGGTATTCAGGTCATTCCCAAACACTGGGTAGATTCTGCCAAATTTTATTATCATCTTTTGCTTGAGGAGCTGTCTGATCGGGTAATTTTGACAGCGATTGATAATTTTCGTGCCCAAATCACTCGTGATGGTGCTGGGGGTGCTAAAGTCATTCACCAGACCATTGAGCGTAATCGTCCCCAAATCGAGCTTGCCTTACTCACCTTATTGCGTAACGAGTTGACGCCCAAATTACAATCCGCCCTTTTGGCAAATCACGGTGAAAAACTTGCCATTGATATCGGGCAAGCCGTAGAAAAAGCACTCATCAACACCCCTGAATTACGCAAATATCTAAAACTCATCCCCATTGCAGGCGGTATGATAGAATCACAAATTCACACCATTGGTAATCAAATCGGGCAAAATGTCACCACTGCCGTCAATCGTCATTTGTTTGATCATACAACATTAGATACCCTAATGTCATCGATTGCCCATGGTGTTGCCCAAATTGACGCCTCTCGTCCTGAGATTCAGATACTCATTGCAGAGATTATTGAAGCGGTGCTAAATTCTTTTGAAGAACAAGTTAAGACTCAGCAATATCATCATAAAAAACAACTACCCATTTGAAACTGGCGTACTTTTTTCATTTTCTAAAAAGTGCTACAATGGCAAATTAAGTCAATCCTTTCAATTCAGGCATTATTTTTATAAGGCATCATTCTTATGACCCAAGCTGTCACTTTATTTGGTAAAATGCTAACTTTCAGTCGCCTAAAAGTCCATACCGATGACTTAACCGAGATTCGAAAGGATTTGATGCAAGTACTCAGCAACAATCCCATTGCCAGTGGCTTACCGATTGTGATTGATAGCACGGTAAATCTTGAGCTGGATGCACTCATTGATATGCTTTGGCTGATGGATGTACAGCCCATCGGCGTGGTGAGCGGTCCTTTAGATAATCAAGCACGAGATCTACGCTTGGCAATCTTTCCTGCTGATGGTAAACGCATTGAACGATTGCCAAATACTGAAAACAAATCAAACCCCAATCCCAATCAAAGCGGCACAGTGCCTGCACCCAGCCATGACACTGACAAACCCATCTCAGCTGCTGCCGTAAGTACTCAGCAAGGATCGACGCTATCAACTGCTCAAGATAATCATCGCTCATTAGTGAGTGGCATTCATACACATATGCTGCGTTCAGGTCAAAGCCTACAACACTTAGGGGGTGATTTGACGGTCATTGGTGGCGTCAATGATGGTGCAGAAGCCATTACGGATAACAGTTTACACATTTATGGGCGTGGTTTGGGGCGACTTGTTGCGGGTGCAACGGGTGATAAAGAAGCACGCATTTTTTGCCAAAAATTCAATCCATCTTTGGTGTCGGTTGCAGGTACTTATTGCTTACGTGATGCCATCCCAAGCGAGATGATTGATCAGGCAGTACAAGTGACTTATGATGAAGCGCAAGGCTTGGTCTTTACCTTACTAAATCAGCTATAAGCACGAATTTTTTGGATAATTTAATCTAAATTGATTGCTCATGAATTGATGAACATTCCTAAATATGCTATGCTAATAATATGTTAAATTTGGGTAAATTTGTGTGTTGATTTTATCATCACTGTTTACTTTATCTTATTTTAAGGAGTGCCATTGTGGCAAAAATCGTTGTAGTAACTTCAGGTAAGGGCGGTGTCGGCAAAACCACCACCAGCGCATCATTTGGTGCAGGGCTTGCTAAGCGTGGCTTTAAAACAGTCATCATTGACTTTGATGTCGGTTTGCGTAATTTAGATTTAATTATGGGTTGTGAAAATCGCATCGTTTATGACTTTGTCGATGTTATCAGTGGTAATGCCAAGCTTGCTCAAGCCTTGGTTAAAGATAAACAATTTGAAAACTTATATATCCTACCAGCATCACAAACCCGTGATAAAGATGCTCTAACCGATGAAGGTGTTGCAAAGGTCATGAAAGAGCTGTCAGATGATATGAACTTTGATTTTATCATTTGTGACAGCCCAGCAGGCATCGAACGCGGCGCACAACTTGCGATGTATCATGCTGATGAAGCACTCATCGTTACCAATCCTGAAGTTTCATCGGTACGCGACTCTGATCGTATCATCGGTATCCTACAAAGCCGTACCAAAAAAGTAGAAGACGGTGGTAGTGTGCGTGAACATTTGGTCATCACTCGCTATAATCCACAGCGTGCAGCCGAAGGTGAGATGATGGATTATCATACCATCGCCGATGAAATTTTACGCGTACCCCTGATTGGTATCATTCCAGAAAGTAATGCCGTCTTAGAAGCTTCAAACCAAGGGCAGCCTGTCATTCACTTCACAGATTCTGCTGCTGGTCAATGCTATGAAGACATTGTTTCTCGTTTTTTGGGTGAAGATGTACCACTGCGTCACCTAGAAGTGAAGAAAAAAGGCTTCTTTGAACGCTTATTTGGAGGCTAGTCATGAAAAAAGGATTTTGGAGTTCGTTGTTCGGCAATCAAAGTAGCCCAAACAGTGCTGATATTGCCAAAGACCGCCTAAAAGTTATCGTTGCCAGCCACGACCGTCTCAATACTCGCTTGACTGCTGATCGCATTGAGCAGATGAAGCGTGAAATCTTAGCTGTGGTCAATAAGTATGTTAACGGTGTTAATATTGACGACCTTAATATTAATCATCGCCATGAAGATAACTTAGATATGCTTGAGATGAATATCAGTTTACCTGATCGCAAGTAATTCTATCTGACCGACCAAAAACGCAAAGTCTCACGCTTTGCGTTTTTTATAAGATTTAAATGGTTAATTTGTTTAGCCAATAACCCAAAATAAAAAACCCTAGAATAATCTAGGGTTTAATCTTTATTGCTGATGCAATCAAGCAGCACAATAATTAGTACTTACGCTGATGACGCACTTGCTCACGATAGACTTTTTTCTTATAGCGTTTAACAGCAGCCGCTTTTTTACGCTTACGCTCTTGCGTAGGTTTTTCAAAGAATTCTTTTTTGCGAACATCTGCTAGCACGCCTGCTTTTTCACAAGCACGCTTGAAGCGACGGATTGCAATATCAACTGGTTCGTTCTCTTTTACCTTTACTGAAGGCATAGGTTACTCCATATTTAAGACAGGTGGCATCAATCTGGCTGTATTATTCGCTATATAGCTCCGTTGTCTTAGGACGGGCATCAGCTCAAATCGGAAAAAAATAAACCCATTCACCCTTTGGTGATATGGTCTGTTTTATCAAGGCAGACAAAACAGCGAAAATTATACATGAATATTTATAAAAAAACAAGGATTAATTGCAGTAATGTTTAATACAGTCTAATCTTTATCAATAAATACTGATTTTTATCATCATTCACACTGTGACAATATAGGGAACATTGATTAATTTCAACCCAGTTTCACCATTTAAACTGATTGATTTATTGATTTAACGCAGTTTAAAAAGTTAAACACTACTTGATAATAAATAAGCAAGTAGTGTTTAATGATGGCAAAGACTATTTTAGCCCCTTTTCCATATCCTCAAATTTTTGAACAATATAAACAGGCGGCGGTGCTGTCATCAGACTTACTGCAATGGTTGTCACCAAACTAAAGGCAAAGCCAGGTAAAATTGAATAAATGGCATCATTAGCTGGCTGACCGCCAATCTCAAAACCACCATACACCCAAATAATCACCGTCAATGCACCCACAATCATGCCAGCCAAAGCACCATTTCGGTTCATACGCTTCCACATCAGGCTTAAAATCACCAATGGACCAAATGCCGCCCCAAATCCTGCCCAAGCATGTGATACCAAATTTAATACCGAACTGTTGCTATCGCCTGCCAACATAATCGCAATGATCGCAACTAAAACAACCGAAATGCGACCAATAAGCACTTGGCGTGCCTCTGAGGCTTGTTTGTCCAAAAATAACTTATAAATATCTCGTGTCAGTGAACTTGAGACCACCAGCAATTGGCTTGAGATGGTACTCATAATTGCTGCTAAAATTGCCGCCAATAAAAATCCTGAAATCAGCGGATGAAACAGCACTTGTGAAAATACCAAAAAGATGGTTTCAGGGTCCTTAAGCTCTATGCCTGTGCGTGCCACATAAGCAATCCCTGCCAAGCCAACCATCAAAGCACCAATTAGGCTTAAAATCATCCAGCCCATGCCAATCACCATGGCAGTCGGAACATCTTTAACTGAGCGAATTGCCATAAAGCGTACAATAATGTGTGGCTGACCAAAATAGCCAAAGCCCCATGCCATCAAAGAGATAACACCCATGACAGTCACGCCATTCATCCAATTAAAGACCTCGGTATTTGTCTGTGTGGCAATCGTCATCGCCTCAGACACACCACCAATCTCGCCAAATGCTACCACAGGTACAATTAGCATAGCAATCAGCATAATGACGCCTTGGACAAAGTCAGTTAATGACACTGCCAAAAAGCCACCAAACAAGGTATAAGCCACAACAACGCCTGCCGTTACCCACAAACCCATGCTGTATGATAAATTCAATGAGCTTTCAAACAGTTTACCACCAGCAACCAAGCTGGCTGCTGTATAAACTGTAAAAAATAAGATAATGACCACCGCCGACATGATACGCAAAAGATGCGATTTATCATGAAAACGATTTGAAAAATAATCTGGTAAAGTAACAGCATTATCTGCAAGCTCAGTATAAACACGCAAACGCGGTGCAACAATCAGATAATTAGCACAAGCACCAATGGTCAGACCCAGTGCAATCCAAATACTCACCACGCCTGAAGCGTACATATATCCTGGCAAGCCCAATAAAAGCCAGCCTGACATGTCAGACGCACCTGCAGATAATGCCGTTACAGCAGGACTTAGGTTGCGTCCGCCAAGCATATATCCTTCAATGTCATTTTTTTGTTTAAAATAAGCATAAATTCCGATTGCAATCATTAAAATAAAATAGACAGCCAACGAAATCCATACACCTGTTTCTACAGATTGCATGGTCAATCTCCTTTTGATAACCAGCCTAGCGCATGTTATCATTTTTAATAAAATATATTTGTTTAAATATTAATAAATGCATACACAAAGTATATGTATATTCACATTATAACACGAAAATAACAAATGATTATCATTTGTCAGAATACCATCAATATTTATTCACTTAATTTTAATTCACTTAATTTTAATTAAATGACCAAGCTGCCCATTTGTTTTGTTTGCAATCGGCAATCAACTTCAAACTTTTTCATAAAATTATAATCAATCCCCTATCGTTTGATGACTTTGGGGAAATGTTATGATTAAACCATTAAAATCCTTTAAAAAAGATTTGTTAATTTAAAAAACTTAGGTATAATATTACGCTTATTTTTATTTTGATTATCAAAGTATGATCAAAATGATAAACGCCCATTTGGGCATCACTTGGCGAGCTGGTCGCAAGCTCGTCTGACATTTGACATTTATCTATCCAAAAGGATCTTTCATGAGCCAATTTACTTTAAATGGTGTTGCGCGTGCTGAATCGCAGCAGGGTAAAGGTGCGAGCCGCCGCCTGCGTAAAGACAATCTTGTTCCAGCGATCATTTACGGTGGTAATGATGAGGCTGTAGCCATCTGTGTTAAAACCAACGAAATCGTTAAAGCCTTGTCTAACGAAAGCTTTTTTTCTAGCGTGATCACCATCAATCTAGATGGTGCTGAGCATGAAGTTATCATCAAAGCACTTCAACGCCACCCATCAAAAGGTTTTCCATTGCATATCGATTTTCAACGCATCGTTCGTGGTCAAACCATGAATTTCAATGTGCCTGTACATATCATCAATGAAGACAGCTCTGTCGGTAAAAAAGAAGGTGGTATTCTTACAATCTTGGTGAATGATATCGAAGTGAATTGCTTACCACGCAACCTACCAGAAGCCATTGAAGTTGATGTAGCAAACCTTGCCATCGGTGATTCTGTTCATCTTAGCGATGTTACACTGCCAAATGAGGTGACTTTGGTAACACATGATGAAGCTGACCTAAACCGCACCATCGCTACCATGCAGCCACCTGCTGTCATTGAAACTGCTGATGATGCTGAAGCTTCAACCGAAGAGACAACCGAAGCAGAAGTCGCACCAGCTGACGCTGAAGAGACGACCGAAGAGTAAAATACACTCTGATCGTTTAAAAACCAGTAACTTGCTTACTGGTTTTTTCATCACATACCAAAAATGGATAAGCAAAATGGGCATCAAATTAATTGTAGGGCTTGGTAATCCCGGTGTACAGTACCAACAAACACGGCATAATGCAGGCTTTTGGTTTGTTGAACAGCTTGCCGATAAATTTGGCATTCGGTTGATTTTTGATAAAAAATTTCATGGTCAAGTGGGGCGTGGCACGATTTGCAATCAGGAAGTACGCCTACTATTGCCCGAGACTTTTATGAACCGATCAGGGCAGTCTGTTGCACCTTTTGCTAAATTTTATGGCATTCATCCAGAAAGTATTTTAATCGCACATGATGAGCTTGATATTCCAGTTGGGAGTATTAAACTAAAAACAGGCGGTGGTCATGGTGGTCATAATGGCTTAAAAGATATCGTGCCACATATTGGTGCCAATTTTCATCGATTGCGTATTGGTATCGGTCGACCCATGCACTCATCACAAGTCAGCGGTCATGTACTTAGCAAGCCTTCTGCTGATGACCGTATCAGTATTACAGCCGCTATTGATTGTGCCGTTGCCTCAATCCATGAAATTATCTTAGGCGATATGGAGCGTGCACGCAATCAAATTAATGGCTTTAGATAATAAAAATTTGCCAATCGTATCAATCCAGACTTGGTATATAAATACATCAAATCCGCCCAATCTTTTCATCGGTATTCCATTTTAATGGCGGATGCAACAAAAAAAAGGGCTAAAATCCCTGAAAAACTTTGTGGATTTGCGTTATAATGTGTCTATTGATTCATGTTCAATCACCAAAAAAGGATAGTTATGACCACGCCAAATCCTTATGCCCATCGTACCGCCCAGCATTTTGATGGTATCCGCTATGATGAAGCCTTGATCCAAAAATACAATCGCCAAGGTCCACGCTATACCTCCTATCCAACAGCCTTAGAATTCATGCCAATCGAACAAGGCGTTGAAGCTCAAATTTTAGCAAATCGAAATCCTGCCATACCATTATCTTTGTATATTCATATTCCGTTTTGCCATCATTTGTGCTACTACTGTGGTTGCAATAAAATCATCACCAAAAAAAACAGCGATGCAGGCGATTATTTGACCTATTTATTTGCCGAAATCCGCCACAAAAAATCTTTATTGCGTGGTCAGCCATGGGTCAAACAGTTACATCTTGGTGGCGGTACACCCACCTTTTTAAGTGATGATGAACTCATCACACTTTGGGATTTTTTGCATGAAGAGTTTTTATTTGCCGATGAGGGTGATTTTTCAATCGAAATTGACCCACGAGAACTACGCCCAAATACCTTAAAAATTTTAAAAGATTTGGGATTTAATCGTCTAAGCTTTGGCGTACAAGACTTAGATAAAAAAGTGCAAATTGCCGTCAATCGTGTGCAATCGCTTGAGCTGATTCAAAAAGTCATGCAAGAAGCACAAGCACTAGGCTTTGGTTCAACCAATATTGATTTGATTTATGGGCTGCCACATCAAACACCTGCCAGCATGAATGCCACCATTGAACAAATCATCAAACTTTCGCCAGACCGTCTTTCGGTATTCAATTACGCACATTTACCCGAACGATTTTTTGCCCAAAAACGCATTTTAGAAGCAGACCTACCCAGCCCCACCGACAAGCTAACCATGTTTGGTAATATCATCACATCGCTTGGTGATGCAGGCTATCAATATATTGGGATTGATCACTTTGCCAAGCCAGATGATGCCATGGCTATTGCACAACGACAAGGTAAGCTGCATCGTAACTTTCAAGGCTATGCAATCTTAGGCGAATGCGATTTATTGGGTTTTGGTGTCAGTGCAATCAGCCAAATTGGCAAGCATATTTTACAAAACCCAACAGCATTGACCGACTATCAAGCTGCTGTTCTTGCCGATACACTGCCCGCCATCAAACACATCCAAAGTGATGACAAAGATGCACTGCGTCGCCATGTCATCATGAATCTTTTATGCCATGACTACATGAGTTTTGAGGATTTGCACGCACGATTTAATATCAATGCCAAAGAATATTTTGCCAATGAAATTAAAAATCTACAAGATATGCAAACTGATGGTTTGGTTCAAATAGATGAAGATGGCATCACAATTTTACCCAAAGGTCGAATCTTAGGACGCAGTATTGCGATGGTGTTTGATGAATATTTAGGCAAAAAACACGCCAATCGTTTCTCAAAAGTCATCTAAACTTATCGTATTCAAACGAAATCAAAAATGATTTTTACGGCATTTGATGGTTTGCCATAGTGTTTGATGGGCGATTTTTGGTACTTTTAAAGTGATGGTATTTGACAACATATCATGCACTGCAAGCCCTTGACGGTTAAAAAGACAAAATAAGAAATTAAACAAAAACCCCAAGACTGCTGCCACCAAAATGGCAAGCTTTGAGCCATGTAAAAGCGCCCCCAATAATGCACATAACACAGGCAAAAGGCAAGCGCTGATGATACGCACAAAACTTTGACGCCATGTTAAAAGCCTGCCTTGATGATTGACGGTTTTTAATCGCCATGTTTGCATGCCCAGCGTTTGCCCTGATTTACGCCAAAAAATGCCATAAAATCCCACCAAAGTTAAGACAAATGACGGTGTCATAATTGCATTTTTATACCAATCTGGTAAAGTTTGGGCCTCTTGAGAACTTGTTCCAATCTCCAAAAATAGCACCGTACCCAAAACCGCCAATATCGATCCAACCAAAAATAACATCGCCAAAATCAGCATCCCATCATAAATAATGGCAACCAAGCGTACCATAGGTTTGGCAACGGTAGGTTGTGATGAGGATACAGAGACTAAATGAGAAGCGTTTGGCATGATTGATATATCAAAAAGAATTTGGGCTATTGTATCATGATTTGAATTGAGATGCATAAACTGCATGACAAAGCAAGACAAGCAAATCACTGACAAATAAAAAAATCACCGAATTTATCATTCGGTGATTTTTATTATATGGCGCACCCGGAGAGATTCGAACTCCCGACCCCTTAGTTCGTAGCCAAGTGCTCTATCCAACTGAGCTACGGGTGCAAGTTCAACTGAGATATTCTGAATATCTTTCGTTGTGGCGGCTATTATACAGTGATTATTTTGTATGTCAAGCACTTTTTTAAGTTATTTTCTAAAAATAAATCAAAAAATAAATGGCGGTGAAGGAGGGATTCGAACCCTCGATACCCGTAATTAGGTATGGTTCCTTAGCAGGGAACTGGTTTCAGCCACTCACCCACTTCACCGAACTTAGGCTAGATAAATTGCTAAATTTATTTGGTCATCATACATATCACAGATGATGATTTTGCCTGTCGTTGTGGGCAATGATTATATCAAAATTACCAACGATTGCAAGCGATTTTGATAAAAATATGAAAAAATTTTGTAATTTTTGCCAAAATCTTAGAAAATTCGCCCAATTTATCAAAAATTTGCTACCATATCCAATGATTAATGATAATCATGAGAGGTGAGCCATGCAAATCCATCAAATGCGACCGACAGTATTATGTTTTTCAGGACTGGACCCGTCAGGCGGTGCAGGTATCCAAGCTGATATTGAATCAATTGGCGCCTCAGGTGCTCACGCTGCCATTGCCTGTACTGCCCTAACCATACAAAACTCTCAAAAAGTATTTGGCTTTGAACCTGTTTGCCATCAGCTGTTAAAGGCACAAGCACAAGTGGTGCTAGACGACTTGCCTGTGCATGCCATCAAATCTGGCATGATGGGAACGCTTGAGAATATCATTGCCTTGACCGAATTGTTTGAAACTTGTGCCATCAAACATATCCCTTATGTTTTGGATCCTGTTTTGGTCGCCAATTCAGGTGGTGTTTTGGGCGATGTGAAAACTTTAGCCCAATCCTTTAGCCGTCTATTACCCTACGCAACGCTCATCACGCCAAATACTCACGAAATCCGAGCATTAAGTGGGCAACAAGATTTACATGATGCTGCCAAAGCGTTAAATGACCAAGGTGCAAACGCTGTACTGGTCAAAACCTCGCATGATTTTAATACAGGTGATATTGAACAATTTTTATACATAAATGGACGCATCCATCATACCAGCATTGTACCTAGATTGACTGGTGAATTTCATGGATCAGGATGCTCATTAGCCAGCCATATTGCAGGGCGTTTGGCGATGGGTGATGACATCATTGATGCCATCACAGCAGCCGATGCTTGGATTCATCAAACGCTTATCCATGCCGACAAACCTCATCAATCTGATAACACCCAACTTATCCCAAACCGTTTTATTTAACCAACCAAAATGCTTAGCCAAAATAAAACAGGGCAATTTGCCCTGTTTTAAATCCCCTAATTTATCCGCCCCAAATGTAGCTGCCAATAATACCAATAAAATTTTCAAGCAGCAGCAAACTAAATAGTGCTGCCAAAAATGATAAATCAATCATGCCAAGATTGGGGACAAAACGGCGAAATGGTGCGACGATCGGCTCGGATAACTGCATCAAGACAAACATCACGCTATTATTGATATTTAAAAATACAACAAGCAAACTACTGATTGCTGATGCAATCATGGTATAGCGAAGCAGTTGTAAAAATTTCATGATACCGCTTAAAGAACCAATAAAAAACAGCTCAATGGCAGTCATGGATCTACCCAAGATGATGGTATTGGCGGCAATGTTAATAAAATACAAAAGCAACATCAAAACCACAGCTGCCAGACTGATACGCCCTTTACCCATCGTTGGGAAAATGCGTGCAAACACATCCACCACGCCAGTCAAGCGATAAGCTGCTCGTGCTATCGGCATGTTGGTATCAATTTGGGCTAATTGAATCATGAAACGCACAAATATAAGCATCAAAGCAAAGTTGATGACCATATTGATTAAAACAAAAGACATGGAGTTCATAATATAAATCCATCATGGATAAAATTGACTATGGTTTAGTCCGCTTGGCTGAGTGTTTGCCCAAGCTCAAAGCTGCGGTCACTACATGCCTGCATAGCACGGGCAAAGGCATCGCCCACATTATCACGATATAAGCTATCAAGTGCAGCGGCGGTCGTACCTCCCTTAGAAGTTACCTGCTCACGCAAAACGGCAGGATTATTTTCTTCGGCCAATGCTGCCGCTCCACGCATACTTTGTACTGCCAAAGTATGTGCATCTTCTGGTGATAACCCCATTTCTACCGCCTTAGCAATCATATTTTCAAGCACATAAAAAAAGTAAGCTGGTGCTGAGCCTGCTACCGCTGTTACGGCATGTAATAAGGATTCATCTTCCACCCAAGACACCTTACCTGAAGCTTGCATGATATTTTGGGTCATTAAACGCACCTCATCACTCACATCAAACGCATAAAGTCCAGATGCACCAAAGCCCTTACTGGCAGGTAGGTTTGGCATACAGCGTACGATTTTATCGTAGCCGCCCAGCATGTGTGATAACGCCTTAATCGATAGCCCCGCTGCGATGGATAAAACGGTTTGTTGCTGTAAATAAGGTGCTATACTGCCAGCAACTTGATGCATCACTTGTGGCTTGACTGCCAAAACCACAACATCAGCACCATCGATAATCTGATGTGCATGATCAGGATTGGTTGCTATCAACCCTTTATCACGAAATTTGGCTTGTTTATCGTCATCGCTGTCTGAGACGCACAATGTCAATGCCAAATTATGCTGATTTTTTGCTTGTAAAAGACCATCAATAATTGCGTGTGCCATATTGCCGCCACCAATGAAACTGATGGTTTTACCATTAAGCGTACTAAAATCTGTCATAAGTTTTCTCCGTAATTTTTAGGGCTAAGTGATTTTATCTTATAATCATGCCAATCATGCCAATAAAAACCACCCGTACCGTTTTATCTTTAATACATCAGTAAAATAACTCAACTAAGGGTTAATTTCAAAAATTAATCAGGTGCATTGTACACCATTCGCCCTATTGGTGCAAAACTATCCAAACGCTGACCACTGCTCAAATCCCACACCATCATCGGTGCAATCAAATATGGATGACCTTGATGATTAATTTTCCATAAGCTGTCTCTTAGCCAAAATGGTATGCGTAATTTTTGGGCCAATTTTTTGCCTTTATATCTATGTTTACCAATGTTTATCGTATCGGTTTTGGTGATTTTTTGGATATCATCAATTTTAGCCATCAAGATAAGTTGACAACAGCCATCATCAGATAAAATCCAGCCTTGGCTGCTTGATTTGGTATGCCCTGATAAACCAAACAATGCCCAAATATCTGCACGATAACGATATAGGCAATCGTCATAACAGCACATCACATAAGCCGACTGTTCAGCTTGCCACACAAGCTGGCTACTGTGATCATTATCCTGTCGGCAAATCATCTCAATAACCTGCTGGGTCAACTGATGGCTTGGGGGCAGTGCTTCATCTGCCTGCAACCAGCGGTGCAGTACTAAGGCTTGCTCAGATTCTGATAAATTAAGAAAGTCTTTAATGCCAAGTACTCGCTGATAAGGCAGTTGGTTGGCAGTATGATCCAGTGATGCCAGTAAAGTCGCTACCTGCTGATCCACCATGGTGGACGCCATCGATAGCAGACCAGCCGATCGAGTGATATTCTCAACCGCCTTAGGATTGAGCGCCAAAAGATGCGGTAAAATATCTTGGCGAATGCGTCCACGCGCATAAGCAGGATCAGTATTAGTGACATCATCCACATAAGGCAGTGCATGGGCTTTTGCAAATTGACTGATCTGATCTCTAGATATCTTAAGCCAAGGTCGCCACAGGTTGATGGTTTTGGTTGTCTTATCTATATGCACAGTTTTGGCTTGCCAAACTTTCATACCTGACAGCCCTTGTAATCCTGCACCCGAAACCAGTCGCATCAGTACTGTTTCGGCTTGGTCATTTGCATGGTGAGCAAGCATCAGTACATCACCTTGGTTCATAACCTGACCAAAGGCCTGATAGCGTGCATCACGGGCATGCGTCTCACTATTTTTTGCCAAAGCTATCCGTAAAATTTGACAATCAAATCCATGCTCAATCGCCCAACGATGAACCAGTTGCGCCCAAGCATCATTTGCCGCCTGCCAACCATGATGTACATGTAATATGGTAGGCAATCTGATTATTTTACCTTGTTTATATAACAAGAAACATGCATAAGCCAAAGCCAAGGAATCCCTACCACCACTGCAAGCAAGATATAGCTTAGCATGAGCAGGCAACGCCAATTCATCAAAAGCGCTTGATAAGCTTGTTACAATATCATCAGTCATAAGCCCCACCAAATCCAATAAAAAACAAGGAGCTGCTTACTCCTTGTTTTTATGATGTTTATATTTATATTATTTATAATAATAACTTTAAATTTATAGTGATACTTTTGAATTAAACTGCATCAAACGCTGATACCGCTGTTCAAGCAGCTCATCAATTGGCAATGCGTGTAATTCTGCCAATTGTACCGTCAATAGGTTTTTGAGTGCTGCCATGACAGGTTCAGGTGCTTCATGCGCGCCCACACCTTCACTGACAATCTCATCAATCAGCTGCAATTGATATAAATTGGTTGCATTGAGCTTGAGTGCTTCTGACGCATCGGATGCTTTTTCAGCCGTTTTCCATAAGATAGATGCACACCCTTCTGGGGAGATGACCGAATAAATGCTATTTTCAAGCATATTAACCCGATCTGCCACACCAATGGCAAGCGCACCGCCTGAACCACCCTCGCCGATCACTGTCGCAATGATTGGTGTTTTTAGGCTGGAAAATACCGCAATACTTTTGGCGATTGCCTCAGCTTGACCCCGCTCTTCGGCACCAACACCAGGATACGCACCTTGAGTATCGATAAAAGTAAACACAGGCAAACCAAAACGCTCCGCCAACTGCACCAAACGAATGATTTTACGATAGCCTTCAGGGTTTGCCATACCAAAATTATGGGCAATACGCTCACGAGTGCTACGGCCACGATGCTGACCAACAACAAGTACAGGCTGACCGTTAAACCTTGCCAACCCACCAATAATAGCACGATCATCAGCAAACGCTCGATCTCCATGCAGTTCATCAAACTCATCAAATAATGAATCGACATAATCTAAGAACAATGGTCGCTTTGCATGTCGTGCTAACTGTACACTTTGCCAAACTTGACTCATAGGATACTCAATAAACTGTACAAATGTAAACTGATATTTAGTTTAGCACTTTTTTTGGGTCTCGTCATCTGTTTTATCTGAAATTTGTGATTTTTCATCAAATCAACTTTCATTGATTTATAATTCAAGGTGCCTCAGCTGGTCACTTCTAATCGCACACCCCATTTGGCAAATTGTGCCACATCTTGCTCTAACTGTGTGATGATTAACTCTTGATGTAGCCCCTCACCGACGGTTACCTGCCAATGATCTGGTGTGACACTGTACAAGTCAAGGGTGGCTGCCTTGGTGGTACGACTTTGGCTAGATTGGGCTGCCAAGCGTAAAATTAAGCACAGATGCACCAATTTACGGCCACCTAAATTTTCAACCGTCTCTCGTGCATCGGCTTTTAGTTTGCGGCGATGATGTAAGGCGATTTGAGCCATCATGGCTTGACCTACTTGGGAAAACCCTGCAATATCTGAATACTCAAGCAAATATGCACTATGACGCTGATAATTGCTGTGCCCAACTGCCAAACCAATTTCGTATAAATTGGCTGTACGGCGTAATAAATCGGCATCTTCATCATCTAAACCCAACGCCTCTTTAGCATGATGAAATAATCTGGCCGCGCGTGCCATCACCCGCCCTGCTTGTTTGGCATCCACCGAATACCGCTGTGCCATTGCTGCCACTGAACGATCACGCACATCTTCTGAATTTAGCCGACCCAGCATATCATACATCACCCCCTCTCTGAGTGCCCCATCTGAATAGCCAAGTTCATCAATCTTTAAAGTTTGCATAATCTCAAGCAGCTGTGCCACGCCTGCAGGAAAAACAGCTTGGCGATGTGCTTTAACGCCATCAAAATCAATCTTATCAACACTGCCAAGCTTAATCAGATGCTTTTTTAGCTTTTGCATACTTTGGATTGTGATGCTCTCACCGCCAAATCCAAGCTCCGCTAAGACCAGCCGTGCCGCTTTAATCGTACCTGATGAGCCAATCGCATTATCCCAACCAACTTTTTGATAGCGTTTTGCAATCGTCAAAAGCTCAGAGCGTGTGTGCTTGGCAGCTTTATCAAAGGCACGCTCGGTTATTTTACCATCACCAAAAAATTTTTTGGTATAAGATACGCAGCCCATTTGCAAAGATTCCATCTCGATTGGCTCAAACCCTTGCCCAATAATAAACTCTGTCGAGCCGCCGCCAATATCAATCACAAGGCGTTTATCAGTACTGGCATTAGAATGTGAAACGCCCAAATAAATCAAACGAGCTTCCTCACGACCCGAGATAATCTCAATCGGCTTTGGTAAAATCTCATTGGCATACTGTATAAATTCGGTCGCATTGACCGCTTTACGAAGGGCGTTGGTAGCAACAATACGCAGTCGACTTGGCTGCACCTCGGTGATGTGCTGAGCAAATCGACGCAAACACTCAATACCCCGTTGCATCGCCTCTTTGGATAACTGATTATTATCATCCAAACCTGCTGCCAACTGGACTTTTTCGGAAATGGAAGCAACTTTTCGCACCTCGCCATGATCTAAGCGTCCGATTGCCAAGTGAAAACTGTTTGAACCCAAATCAATCGCACCAAGCAACTCATCACGACTGATGGCAGCAGCATGGATGGCGTTGGCAATTTGTTGGTGGCGATGGTCATCATCTAAAATGGCTGATTGCATGGCAAATCCTTGGATAACATTTTTGATCAATGGGGTTATTTTACGACAGATGGCGGTTTTTATCCATCGCTTTTGCTAAGCTTTACAAATGCTTGACTGGGCTTTATGTCAATTTGATACTGTTTTGGGTAACCACTCTGCCGTTTTTGGCAACAACTGTGCCATATCATCTGCCACAGGTGCAACAAAATTTTGTGGGCGTGTGGCAGCGTGTGCTTCGGTATTCGTCATACCCAACTGCCAAGCGTGTAAGCACAAACGCCCAACTTTAGGCGCTAAAGGATTGTTTTGATATTTATCATCACCAAGTAGTGCATGCCCAATGTGTGCCATATGCACCCGAATCTGATGCGTGCGTCCCGTAGCAGGCATGGCAAGTACCAAGCTGACAGGACAACCATCTTTTTTAAATCGTAATAAAGTTTTGATTTTAGTTAGGCTGGCTTTGGCATATTCACCAGCTTTTTGCTCGTTTAAATGGGCAACTTTGACACGGCGTTCCCCATTAGCCAATGTATAACGCAGTAACGGCACATCAATAACCATTTCATCAGCCTGAACATAACCCATCACCAAGCACAAATACCGCTTCTGTATCGTTTTTTTGCGAAATTGCTCTTGAAGGATTTTTAGGGTGCTGCGTTTTTTGGCAATCAGTAGCAGCCCTGAGGTGTCTTTATCAATCCGATGAATCAGCTCAAGGTATTTTTTACCCATGGCCAAACGCATCGCCTCAATGACGCCAAAGCTCTCACCTGAACCGCCATGCACTGCCATACCATGTGGCTTATTTAATACAATCAAGCCATCATCTTCAAAAATAATACGCTCAAGCAGTCCTTTGGCAAGCTCTTCACTGATAATTGGTGCTTCACGCATGCTCAAGCGAATGGGCGCAACACGCACCACATCGCCCATATACAGCTTATCGTGTGCCTTGCACCGTTTGCCATTAATACGAATCTCATCACTGCGAATCAATTTATAAAGATGCGAGCGAGGCAAACCTTTGAGCCTTGCCAATAAAAAGTTATCCACTCGCTGACCATCTTGATTATTCGTCACCGTCAAAAAATTAACTCGGCTAAAATCTGTAATGGCAACATCGGCAGATTGTTTCACAGATTGCTTGGCTCTTTTAGATTTTTTGCTCAAATCGATGGGCAAAGGCTGTTTTTTTGAAGTTTTTTGTAAATTTTTCATTGTTTTGACATTTTTTAGTAGGCGTTTGGCAAAAGTTTTGGTATAGTTTATCATGTTGCAACGAAATTTTAGGATAATTTTTATTTTGACAAAATTTATCCGATATTCATTTTGGCAAATTTGCGATGACTTTGTCATCTAAGAATGTATCAATTGAAAGTTATCGATACAATGTACCACTAAGTACATTTGTGTGTTTTCATCACCTAAGTTAAGTTTTAATAATAAAACTTTGATGGTAAGATTACATATTCTTGAGACTTTAATCAAGCATCAAACATGCTTTGATATCAGCCATATCAGCAAAAATACCATCTCAATACGGATGAATTTTTGATAAAACAAGATTTTGCCATTTTTGAAGCCATTTTCTATGCAACCACCAAACAACATTGATCAAGCAAATTTTTAAACTTTTGCCTACTACTGTTGCGATGCAACTTCGGTATTGATACCGTACAAGATTTTGCCAACCACCAATCAGTGCTGGCGTAATTTTGGGAACTGTTGGTTCAAAAGCACAAGACAAACTCTGCTTTTGCAAAACAATCCCCAACAAAGCCCAAAGAACATTGAGTTTTTAAAATCGGTGCAAGCGATTTTTATTTATCCAATCTTGTCTAAAAGATAAGTATCATTAAGATTGGTATCATTTTAGACAAACAACAGACATAAATAATGCCAAGACGGATAAATCTGTGACAACTTAACCCATCAAGCCCAAAGAAAACCAAGCTTGATTGATAAATCTTCGTAAACTTGATACCGATGTTGCTTAGCCTAGGCATTTTGCCCATTAAGGAACATCATGAAACGCATCTTAATTAACGCCACACATAGTGAAGAAATTCGTGTTGCACTGTGCAAAGATAACCATTTATACGACTTTGACCTAGAAAATCGTACTCGTGAACAAAAAAAAGCCAATATTTATAAAGGTCATATCACTCGTGTAGAACCCTCTTTGGAAGCTGCATTTGTTGAATATGGCTCAGCACGCCAAGGTTTTTTACCACTCCGAGAAATTGCCCCTGAATACCTAAACGGCAATGCTCGTGAAGACAGCATTAAGCAGCTCATCAAAGAAGGTGATGAAATCATCGTCCAAGTTGAAAAAGAAGAGCGTGGCAATAAAGGCGCTGCCTTATCCAGCTTTATTTCACTGGCGGGCAGATATTTGGTCTTGATGCCAAACAACCCCAAAGCAGGTGGCATCAGCCGTCAAATCTCAGGTAAAGTCCGTGAAGAAATGAAACAAATCATCGCAGGGCTAAACCTACCAAAAAATATGAGCGTTATTGTCCGTACGGCAGGACTTGGTAAAGGGGCTGATGATTTACAAAATGACCTTGACCATCTTTTAGATATTTGGAAATCCATCCAAGAACAAAATAAAAAACGCCCAAGTCCTTGCTTGGTACATCAAGAAGCAGGCGTGGTAACTCGTGCGGTCCGTGACTATTTGCGTGATGACATTGGCGAGGTTTGGATTGATAGTGAAAATGCTTATGATGAAGCTGCCAATTTCATCAAAGCTGTCATGCCAACCCAGCTTAGCAAACTGCGTAAATACACCGATTATGAGCCAATGTTTGCCCGTTTTGGTATTGAGCGTCAAATCGAAACCGCCTATCAGCGTGAAGTACGCCTACCTTCTGGTGGTTCTATTGTCATTGACCAAACCGAAGCTTTGGTTGCGATTGATATCAATTCATCAAAATCTACCAAGGGTTCAGATGTCGCCGAAACCGCCTATCATACCAATTTAGAAGCTGCCGATGAGATTGCTCGCCAGTTGCGTTTGCGTGATATGGGTGGTTTAATTGTCATTGATTTTATTGACATGAACGACCCACGCCACCAAAAAGATGTCGAAAAACGCCTCATCGAAGCAACACGCCATGACCGTGCCCGAGTTCAGTTTTCTGAGATTAGTAAATTTGGGCTGATGCAGATGAGCCGACAACGCTTGCGTCCTTCTCTTGAAGAGTCAACAGGCTATATTTGCCCTCGGTGCCACGGTAATGGCATGATTCGAGATTTGCGTTCTTTATCGCTATCTATCATGCGACAAATTGAACAAATTGCTCTCAAAGAACGCATGGGCGAAATTCAAGCTGAAGTCCCAACCGATATTGCGGCATTTTTATTAAATGAAAAACGAGAAAGTTTGGTTTATTTAGAGCAAGACAGCGGTGCACGAATCACTATTTTACCACATGCACATCTTGAAAGCCCAAATTTTAGCCTACACTTTAACCCTGATGGATTTGCCCCATCAAGCTATGAACGCATTGCTGACACCGAAGAAAAAGAAAATATCGACCGTGGTTATGAGGTGAATTGGCAAACAGACCACGAAAAATCAGACTCAAACCGTTGGCAAAAACCTGATAATAAGCCCATCAAAAAAAATACGACCGATTCAGAACCCAAGCCAACCAAACCAACCAAGCCAGAACCTCAAGCGGTTGCATGGTTGTCAAACTTATTTGCACCAAAACCACAAGCGAAAGTTGCTGGCAGTTTAGGTACAGCAGATGCCGCTTTGGCGATTGAAGCACTGGTCAATGGCGGTGCGGTAAGCTTAGGTGCAGCAGGTCGCATGGCAAATATCCAAGCACCAGCAGCTGAGCCAGCCCCACGCCCCCAAGCAGAAGAGAAACGCCACAAAAAATCTCGAAATGCCAAAAAAGAATCTGGCGAAGAGACCGCCACCCAAGCCCAACCCTCTGAGAAGGCAGACAAAAAAACCAAAAAAGAACGCGACAAAGAACAGTATCCAAAGCGTGAAGCAGGCTCTCGCCGAGAATCTCGTGGTGAGATTGTGCGTGGTGAGACACTTCATAAAACCGAAGAAAAAGTAGAAAAAGCGGATAAGCCAATTCGTGCCAATAAGCCCAAATCCGAAAAAACCGAAAAGCTACCACATCAAAAAGTAGCCAATTTCAAAGAAGTGGTGCTGCATGTGAGCAGCATTAAAGCGGCTGAACATAATACGCAAGTCATCCATCTTTCATTGGACGGCAGTAAGTCTATCAAACCAACAAAAGACGAAACATCAAGTGCCAAAGATGATGCTAAAGTTGCACCTAAAGCACATTCCAATCAGGCAATAAAAGCACCAAAAGAGCCGACACCTGCCAAGCCCAAGCACGAAGCTGAGCCGATCACTCAATCAGATGAATCAGATGAGATGAGTGCATCACAGACAGTCTCTGCTACGACAGGGATTGAGTCCAAACTGGCTGAAAAAATTCAGGCACTTGCCAAATCTATGAATAAGGCTACCAACGACCCTAGAGTGGTACAAATCGCCCTTCAGCAGACTCAGGCTGTCAATCTCAATGCAATAACAGCAGGGGCGCTCATCTTGCGTGTCTTAGGTGAGTCGGCGACAGGTAATTTTGTGAATGATTTTATCACTGCAATGACAAAAATGTCCACGCCTTCACAGTTTGATTTTGCCAACTTTGGTTATTCGCCACTGGATACAGCCACAAAAAATGAGTTTGGTAAACTAACTCAAGCGACCGCTCAAGCATCGGCACCACAGGGCAGAACCGAGGCTATGCCACGCCCAATTACACGCCGTGCTGCCAATGACCCTCGTGGTCAGCATCCTGAGTATATTGAAGCGATCAGCCCTAACGATGAGCAGGTCAGCAAAACAACTGCCCAGCATTCTAATCAAGCCAGCTTGGATATTTCTGATCATGCTGTTACATCAGCCGACACCAAGCATCAAGAATCAAAGGCAGCGGTCGATTCTTCATCCGACTCAGATAACAGCCAAATTAGCAAAGCTGATGATGCGGTTGAACATCTCATTGATGATGCCATTGATGCTACAACGCTGGCTGCAGAGCAAATCTCTGACAACATTGGCGACACCGTCAGCAAGACAATGGCTAATATCTCAACCGTCGTATCAGAAGCGGCTGATGATACCACTAACATGGCGGATTTGGATACTCATAACCAAGTGAAACCTGAAAAACCTGAAAGTGGTAAAGACAAAAAAGTCAGTCAAATCAAAGAGATCACCGCTGACCAAAAAACCGAACGCAAGACCAAAGCAAATAGCTATAAAGATATGATTGAAAATGTCGCAGGTCAGCTCCAACCTCAGGTTGGTATTTTAAATCTGATGGCAGCCAAACCTGCCAAAGCGTCCAAACCAGCCAAAACAAGAGCACCTAGAAAGCCAAGTAAAAAACCAACCAAGGTAGAAGTGCGTAAGTTGTCTAAGCCTGTGGAGCCTTCAAAGTCTGCTCCTGCTAAATCAGCAGATGATTCGGCCAACAATTAATCTACATCAAGCATTTGCACAAAAAAAGCACCATGAATCTACATGGTGCTTTTTTATATTTTAGTTTCAAATGCTTAAAACGCATCAACATCAGAGCGATATTTTTTATTGAACATACACAAAACCACCCAGTTTTTAGTGTCTATTTTTATTTGGTCAAAAAAAGATATTCATCATTTCAAATGCTCATGTGTTTGGCAATTAATAGATAGCCTTAAATAATATTAAGCGTATTAATATTTAACACCATTTAAAATATCAAACCGCTTTTCATGACTGTATGCAAAGCGGTTTTATTTTAGCGTTCATCAGCTTATCAATCGCCTTGATAACCTTTTAATTTTAATCTTGCCTTGTGTAGTAGCGGCTCGGTATAGCCAGATGGTTCGGTCGCTCCTTTAAAGATCAGCTCGGCGGCGGTTTGAAAGGCAATGTTATTATCAAAATCAGATGACATTGGGCGATAGGCGGGGTCGGATGCGTTTTGTTCATCAACAACTTTTGCCATGCGTCTTAGGGTATCCCACACCTCATCGGCGGTTACAATGCCGTGAAGTAGCCAGTTGGCGACATGCTGAGAGGAGATACGCAAAGTGGCACGGTCTTCCATCAGTCCCACATCATTGATATCAGGCACTTTGGAACAACCCACGCCCAAATCAACCCAACGCACCACATAACCTAAGATGCCTTGGCAGTTGTTTTCAAGTTCACGGCGTTTTTGTTCTGCTGTCCAATTGGTATCGGTGGCAAGAGCAATGGTCAATAAATCATCAAGGCTAGGCGTGGCAAGGCGTGCCAATTCTTCTTGGCGTTTTGTAACATTGCATTTGTGATAATGAATGGCATGAATCACCGCCCCACTTGGCGATGGCACCCATGCACAGCTTGCCCCAGCTTGTGGATGCTCAATTTTGGTGCGGTACATATCGGCAAGCTCATCAGGCTTTGGCCACATGCCTTTACCAATTTGAGCCTTGCCACGCAGTCCTGCATTAAGACCGATTAAGACATTGCGTTTTTCATAGGCATGAAACCAGATTTGCTCTTTAATCTCACCCTTGGTCACAAATGCCCCTGCACGCATGGCGGTGTGAATCTCATCGCCTGTTCTGTCCATAAAGCCTGTGTTAATAAAAATCGTCCGCTCACAAGCTTGGGCGATACAGTTTTTTAGGTTGGCAGAGGTTCTACGCTCTTCATCCATGATGCCCATTTTTAGGCTATTTTTGGGCAAGCCAATGGCGTCTTCGGCACGAGAGAACAGCTCGGCAGCAAACGCCACTTCTTGTGAGCCGTGCATTTTTGGCTTGACAATATACATTGAACCTGTGCGAGAGTTACGCAAATTGTTTTCGCCACGAATGTCAATGGCACAGAGCATGGGCGTGATAAGTGCGTCCATCATCCCCTCAAAAATCTCTTCGCCACCCACCAAGATGGCAGGATTTGTCATCAAATGCCCCACATTACGAAGCAGCATGACCGAACGCCCATGCAGGGTTTGGGTATTGCCATTTAGGTCGGTATAAGTGCGGTCAGCGTTTAGCGTACGGGTGATGGTTTTGCCATTTTTTTCTAAGGTCTCAGACAAATCGCCCGTCATCAGACCCAACCAGTTGCGATAGCCCTCCACTTTTTCTTCGGCATCTACCGCCGCCACAGAGTCCTCCAAATCTTGAATGGTGGTAACGGCAGATTCTAGCAGTATGTCCTTAACCCCTGCTTTGTCATCTTTGCCAATCAGACTGTGTGGGTCAATCTGAATGATGACATGTAAGCCGTTGTTTTTTAATATAATTTCGCTCGGATTGTCAGGTGTGCCATTATAGCCTGCCACTTTATTTTCTGTTAAAGTCGTCTCGTTCTCGCCCATATTGGCAGATAATTGACCGTCTTTTATGGCATAAGAGATGACATCAGCATGCAAGCCGTCTATCAAGGGAAAAGTTTCATCAAGGAAATTTTTGGCAAATGCCACCACTTTCGCCCCACGCACAGGATTATAGCCCTTACCTTTTTCAGCGCCGTCCGTTTCGGCGATGACATCAAAACCGTACAACGCATCATAAAGCGATCCCCAGCGTGCATTGGCAGCATTTAGGCAATAGCGAGCATTACGCACAGGCACAACAAGCTGAGGCCCTGCCATGGTGGCAATCTCCTCATCAACATTTTCGGTGGTGATGGTAAAATCTGCAACCTCAGGTTCAAGATAACCGATGTCGATCAAGAAATTTTTGTAAGATGACAACTCATAGGCGTTGTTTTTGTGCCAATCGTCAATCTTGGCTTGTAACTCATCACGATGGGCAAGTAAGGCTTTATTTTTTGGGGTCAAGTCAAGCACCACTTGCTCAAAATTTTTCCAATAAGTATCACTGTCAAGTTTGGCGATAGGCAGGGCTTCATTTTCAATAAAATCAAATAAAATCTTGTCAATGGCAAGCGAGCCTTTGCTAATGCGTTCGGTGGTCATAATTTTGTCCTTAAAATGATTTGAGATGTTGGGGCATGGTCTGTACTTTATATGCCACAATGTCTTAAAACAATACCTTGAAACAATCTCTTGAAACAATGTCTTGAAATTTTAAACAAAAACGGTGTTTCACTTTACAGCAAAACACCGTTTCTTTTATTTAGCCGATTAATTAACCGCCAAATTGGTTCATGGTGTTCTTGCTTGCATCACCCGCTTTTAGGGCGTTTTCACCTGAGAAAATCTCTTTGTGGTCATCGCCAATGTCAGAACCTGCCATGGCTTGGTGTTTTACGCATGCAATGCCATCACGAATCTCTTTACGCTGCACACCAGCGACATAGGCAAGCATGCCCTCATCACCAAAGTAGCCTTTGGCAAGCTCATGCGTTGACAGTGCTGCTGTGTGATAAGTGGGCAAGGTGATGAGATGGTGAAATACGCCAGCTTCACGGGCAGCGTCCGCTTGGAAAGTACGGATTTTTTCATCAGCATCACAAGCAAGCTCACTGCCATCATATTGGGCATCCATGAGTTTATCACGGTCATAGCCCGATACATCACGACCTTCATCCGCCCAGCGGTCATAGGCTTGCTGACGAAAATTGATTGTCCAGTTAAACGATGGTGAATTGTTGTATACCAGTTTGGCATCTGGTACTTGTTTTTTGATGTCATTGACAAAACTTGCAATGCCCGCCACATCTGGGGTTGGGGTCTCAATCCAAATCATGTCCGCACCGTTTTGTAGCGATGTAACACAATCTAGCACCACACGCTCATGCTGCGTGCCTTCACGGAACTGATATAGACCTGATGGCAGACGAGTTGGGCGGTGCAATTTGCCGTTACGCTTGATAAGAATTTCATCTTCTTTGGCTTCACTGATGTCAATCTCGGTGGTCTGTAAGTAGCTGATGTATTTACTCGCCAAATCGCCCGGTTCACGGCTAACCGGGATTTTTTGGGTCAAATCAGCACCCTCTGAGTCGGTACGGGCCACAATCACGCCCTCATCTACGCCAAGCTCTAAGAAGGCATAACGCACGGCGTTAATTTTTGCCAAAAAGTCTTCGTGCGGCACAGTCACTTTACCCGCTTGATGTCCACATTGCTTAGCATCTGACACCTGATTTTCAATTTGAATGGCACAAGCACCCGCTTCAATCATTTGTTTGGTTAATAAATAGGTCGCCTCTTCGTTACCAAAACCTGCATCAATGTCAGCGATGATTGGCACAACATGGGTTTCAAAGTTGTCAATTTTCGCTTCAATTTCTTTGACCTTTGCCTCATCGCCTGCTTGCTCTGCTTGTTGCAAGGCACGGAATAAGTCATTTAGCTCTTTGGCATCTGCTTGACGAAGAAAAGTATAAATCTCTTCAATGAGTTTTGGTACGGCGGTTTTTTCGTGCATGGATTGGTCAGGCAATGGACCAAATTCAGAACGCAATGCGGCAACCATCCAACCTGATAGATAGATGTAGCGTTTGCTGGTAGTGCCAAAGTATTTTTTGTTGGCAATCATCTTTTGCTGGGCGATAAATCCATGCCAACAGCCAAGGGATTGGGTGTATTTTGAGTTATCAGCATCATACTCTGCCATATCACGACGCATGATGCTTGCGGTGTATTTGGCGATATCAAGACCTGTTTTAAAACGGTTTTGGACAACCATACGAGCGGCATCTTCTGGGCGGATGGCGTCCCAATGATTACCTAATTTGGCTTTGACAGAACGAACATGTTCTAGGGCTGATTGGTAGGTCATTACTAACTCCTTTTAATTTGACAACTTAATAAATATCTTATGACAAGATCGCACCTTATGTGCCTAGTCGCTGATGAGTGGGTGATTTTAGGGTTAACTAAAGTTACCTGTTAAAGTTACCTGTCATCTAGCTGTGATATACAGCATACCCAAAATAATGCGATTAATCCAATAGCCTTGACCAATGTTCACCATTTTTAAAATAAATGGATATAAAATTATCATTAAATTTTCAAATAAATAAAATGATATGGTTGCTATGCCTTGATTTATATCAGATTTTTTAAGTTATCCATCATATTTGATAAATTATCATCATAAGATATGATTGATAATATACCCAATAAGGTTTGCTAAATTTATCTTTCTTGGCTATTTTTATGCTAAAATTGTACACTTGTACCGCCAATAGATGATGATTTCATGCCAATGGATGAGATATTAGACCACCTGTCTCCAAAACTTGCCGATTTTGTATTCACTCAAGGGTCGTTAACGGCACGATTAGAAGCACACTCAAAAAAACCCCTGAAGGTTGAAATCATCTATCAAGGCTATCAGCCACTCACCTTCGCCCAAAAATCACAACTGGGACTGCCCCCAAATCGCCCACAAATGGCTTGGGTACGCAATGTCAAGTTATACGGTGATGCGAATGCTTGGGTGCTTGCCAAAAGTATTTTTCCTTTATCATCACTGACAGGTTCATTAGCACGCCTAAAAGCACTGGGTGCAACGCCCATCGGATATGTTTTGTTCAAAAAAAGGCAACAACTGCCAATTAAGCGTCATTTTTATCGGCATGATGGTCAAATTGGTCGGCAAACGGTTTATGATATTGATGGGCGTAAAATCTTGATTGATGAGCTATTTTTGGCAGCTTTTCAAGCGTCTTTAGACCAGTGACAACAGATACCGTCCTGATCAAATTCATATCATTTGGTGTCATCAATGAAAAATAGGCACTGCCCTAGTGAATATTGGGCAAATGTGCTAAACTAATCTTGACTTTTTATTCTCCCACCAAATTCTCCCACCAAACGAGGAAAATTCATGTTTAAAGAAATTTTGCTACATCAATACGACCCAGAATTGGCAACACAAATTGATGCCGAAACCAAACGCCAAGAAGATCATATTGAGCTTATCGCATCAGAAAATTACTGCTCACCTGCTGTCATGCAAGCCCAAGGCTCAACTTTAACCAATAAATACGCCGAAGGTTATCCAAAAAAACGCTACTATGGTGGCTGTGAGTATGTGGATGTCATCGAGCAAATTGCCATTGACCGTGCCAAAGAGCTGTTTGGTGCTGATTATGTCAATGTACAACCACACTCAGGTTCAAGTGCCAACAGTGCGGTATTTTTGGCATTACTTGAGCCGAATGACACTGTACTTGGTATGAGCTTGGCACATGGCGGTCACCTAACCCATGGGGCATCTGTCAATTTCTCAGGACGCAATTATCATGCGGTTCAATATGGATTGGACACCGAAACTGGCTTGATTGATTATGAAGAAGTCGCCCGCCTAGCACGCGAGCATAAGCCCAAAATGATTATCGCTGGCTTTTCAGCATACAGCCAAATCATTGACTGGCAAAAGTTTCGTGACATTGCCGATGAGGTCGGTGCATATTTGATGGCAGATATGGCACATGTTGCAGGCCTTGTGGCAGCTGGTATTTACCCAAGCCCTGTACAAATTGCTGATGTCACCACCACAACCACTCATAAGACACTGCGTGGTCCACGCTCTGGTTTAATTTTAGCCAAAGCCAATGAAGAAATTGAGAAAAAATTGGCATCTGCTGTTTTTCCAGGTAGCCAAGGCGGCCCACTCATGCATGCCATCGCCGCCAAAGCTGTCTGCTTTAAAGAGGCAATGAGTGATGATTTTCAGAGCTATCAAAAGCAAGTCATTGTCAATGCCAAAGCGATGGCAGAGGTTATCCAAAGTCGTGGCTATGAAATTGTCTCTGGTGGTACCAAAAACCATCTGATGCTTATCAGCTTAATCAAACAAGGCATCACTGGTAAAGAGGCGGACAAATGGCTGGGCGATGCTCACATTACTGTGAACAAAAATTCTGTGCCAAATGACCCAAAATCACCATTTGTAACAAGTGGTATCCGCATCGGTACGCCTGCCGTTACCACGCGTGGCTTTGGTGAAGCTGAGGTTCGTGAATTGGCTGGCTGGATTTGTGATGTTTTAGACGCACGAGGTGATGAAGCGGTCTTGGCAGCAACGCGTGAAAAGGTTGCCCAAATTTGTAACAAATTGCCTGTTTATGAGCGTAATGTGGCATAATAGTCGCTGATCACATTTCTAAAGTCGCTCAATCTTGAGCGGCTTTTTTCAACATACAATTCTCATAAAGTTTGTATCATTTCATCATGAATCATATCGATAATTCAAACACACTAAGCAATCTGCATAAACTGGCTGATACCTGCTTGTATGATTTTCGCCCACCAGCAGACAAGGCACATACACATGGTTTTTTGGGTACGGGGGGTGATTTGACGGTATCAACACTATTACATGCTTATCGTTCTGGTGCCTTCCCTTGGTTTGATGAAGACGAGCCAATCTGCTGGTGGTCGCCAGAGGTACGCTGCGTTATTGCACCAAATGACTTTTATCCCAGTAAATCACTGATACGCACAGCCAAAAAGCAGCCTTGGACCATCACCACCAATGCTGATTTTGAGGCAGTGATAAATGCGTGTCGTGCGCCTCGCCGTGATACCTTTCAGACTTGGATTCATGATAATATGGTTTTGGCATATCAACAGCTATTTAAAATCGGTGCAGCAGCAAGTATAGAAGTTTGGGCAGGCGTGCCATATGACAGCGAGCTGATCGGAGGTTTATATGGGGTGAGTTTTGGTTCGATCTTTTGTGGAGAAAGTATGTTTCACAGGCGTAACGATGCCTCAAAAATTGCCTTTTGGGTATTGATGCACTGGGCGAATCAATACGGCATACAGCTCATAGATTGCCAACTTGAAAATCCGCATTTAAGACGCCTTGGGGCAAATTTGATGCCAAGAGATGAGTTTTTAGAGTTACTAAAACACCTTGTCATGACGCCGTGCTTGGGAATTTCTGGCAATTTAATGCAAATATCTTGCATTGATTTGGTGAATTTATCCAAATAATTTAGATTTATTAAAATAACTATTTAACATATTCAGCTAAGACAACCAGTAAGCCCATAAAAAAAATCCTACATCGGTCATAAGCGATATAGGATTTTCAGAGTTTGGCGGTGACGGAGGGATTCGAACCCTCGATACGCTATTAACATATACACACTTTCCAGGCGTGCGCTTTCGACCACTCAGCCACGTCACCAAGGTTGACTATTATACTCAATAATTGGGCATTTGTCATGGATTTTTTACGATTGAAGTAGCCCAATATCCGCCACACTCAAAAAAAGCTTACGCACTTGGCTAAGTAGTGCCAAACGATTGCATTTTAAAGTTTCATCATCAGCATTCACCATGACCTGATCAAAAAACTGCGTCAAAGGTTCCGATAAGCTCACAAGGGTCGTCAAAATGCCTTGGTAATCGCCATGATGATGCAAAGGCTGAACGCTAACTTTGGCAGATTCGACCGCCTGATACAGTGCCAGCTCAGCAGGTTCGATCAGATTTTGGGGCATCACATCGCCTGATACAGTGCCAGCTTTTGCCAAAATATTTGCCACACGCTTATTATTTTCGGCCAAGACAGCCGCTTGTGGCAACAATCGAAATGCTGTTACCGCTTGGATACGCTCATCAAAATCCATCGGCACATCTGTCTGTACCGCTTGCACCGCCTGAATCGTATCCACCAAGACGCCTTGCTCATTGTACATCGCCCGATAGCGTGCATTGATAAATTCGATGACTTCTGTTAGGGTCTGATCGATATTTTCAAGTGTATCGCCATAGCCCATTAAGGCTTGTTTAACCAAATGAGATAGGCTCAAATGCAAGCGTTTTTCAATTAAAATACGCAAAATCCCAATAGACGCACGGCGTAAGCTAAATGGGTCTTTAGAGCCACTGGGTATTTCACCAATCCCAAAAATGCCCACCAGCGTATCCAAACGATCTGCCAATGCAAGTGCGATACCCACATGTGTAGCAGGTAGCTGATCACCGCTAAATTTTGGTAAATATTGTTCTTCGATGGCATCTGCCACCACATCAGGCTCATGATCTAGGCGTGCATAGTAAGTACCTGCAATGCCTTGCAATTCGGGGAATTCACCTACCAATCTACTCGCCAAATCGCATTTGGATAACAATCCAGCTCGATACGCTGCATCGGTATTAGCACCTATCTGATCTGCAATATGGGCGGCCAAATTTGCAATACGCTCAGATTTTTCCCACAATGTACCAAGCTTATCTTGAAAAATCCGAGTTTTTAGATGATGACTTAGCTCAAACAGTGGCTGTTTTTGGTCTTGTAAAAAGAAAAACTCAGCATCTGACAGACGAGGACGCACCACTTTTTCATTACCCAAAATCACCGCTTCTTTGTCTTTGCTGTCAATGTTGCTAATAAAGATAAAGTTGGGTTTTAGTTTGCCTTTATCATCTGTGAGACAAAAATATTTTTGATCAGCTTGCATGGTACTGATAAGCGCTTCTTGGGGAACGGCCAAAAATCGCTCAGGAAAGCTCGCTCGCAGAGCAACAGGATAATCTACAAGGGCAGTAACTTCATCAAGCAATTCTTGAGGAATGATTGCTGTGCCATTTACATCATCAGCCAATGTTTTAACTTGTGCTAAAATATCGGCTTGACGCTGATCAAAATCAGCAATGACATGATGATTTTTAAGTAAATTTTCATAATGCTCAGCATGATCAATCTCAAAAAAATCAGGTGAATGATAGCGATGACCACGGCTTTGGTTGCCAGTTTTATGGCCTTGAATGGTTGCCTCAATCACAACATCATCTGACATCAAGACCACCCAATGAACAGGCCGTACAAACTCATGGCGATCACTACCAGAACGCATACGCTTAGCAATTGGCAAATCATCCAGTGCTTTTTGTAAGATATTTGGCATTAAATCGGTGATTTTTTCGCCTTTAATGGTCAAATCATAAGCGATGTATTCGCCTTTTTTATCAGCAATACGCCCCAAATCTTTGACGCTAAGATTTCGCCCAGTTGCGTTTAAACCTTGCAAAAATCCTTGCCCTGCACGCGTTAAATTACCTGCGTCATCAAACGCCGCCTTAACACTTGGACCTTTTTTAGTTTCGATACGGTCAGGCTGAAACTCGCCCACACCCGTAATAGCAAGTGCCAAACGGCGTGGTGCGGCAAAGGCATGAATGTCATCAAAGCTGATATTTTGATCATTCAGCAAAGTGCCAACGCTATTTTTAAGGGTATCACGCAGCGTTTTTAGGTTTTTTGGTGGCAGCTCTTCGGTGCCAAGTTCAAATAAAATCGTGGTCATAAATCAGCCTTTTTTGTCCCATAAGGCGGCAAAGTTTACAATAATCAATTGCCAAATCAGTCAAAATTTATACTCATTTTAACACATTTTATCAGCTAAAAAATCAAGCCACCCAAAAAATCTGGACGGCTTTATATATCAATTATATATCAATTATATATCAATTCATTTGCCTCGTTTGGGTATACAGCTTGGATTGATTGATTAACTGTATCATAAGATAAGACAAGTTTTGGTTATTTTGGCAACCATTTTTCCAACGCTTCTGCCTTATGCTCATCATCTGCCAAAGGAAAGCCTAATTTGGCACGAGCTTGTACATAGCTTACCGCCACTTTACGGGCCAGTGTGCGTACACGCAAGATAAAGCGTTGGCGTTCGGTAACGCTAATCGCCCCACGAGCGTCCAATAGGTTAAAGGCATGGCTGGCTTTTAGTACCATCTCATAGGCAGGCAATGGCAGATTTACACCTACCAAGCGGTCGGCTTCATGTTCATAAAAATCAAATAATTCAAAGAGTTTAGCCACATCTGCATGTTCAAAATTATAGGTAGATTGCTCCACTTCGTTTTGGTGAAACACATCACCATAGGTAACACGCCCAAACTCACCATCTGCCCACACCAAATCATAGACGCTATCCACGCCTTGGATATACATGGCAAGGCGTTCAAGCCCATAGGTAATCTCACCTGTAACAGGAAAGCATTCAATGCCACCCACCTGCTGAAAATAAGTAAACTGGGTCACTTCCATGCCATTTAGCCACACTTCCCAACCAAGCCCCCACGCTCCAAGTGTTGGACTCTCCCAGTTATCCTCAACAAAGCGGACATCATGGGTCAGCGTATCAATGCCAATGGCTTTTAAAGAACCTAAATACAGCTCTTGAATGTTGGCAGGATTTGGCTTTAACACCACTTGAAATTGGTAATAGTGTTGCAAGCGATTGGGATTATCGCCATAACGCCCATCGGTTGGGCGGCGAGACGGCTGAACATAGGCAGCGTTCCATTTTTCGGGCGTTAAAGCACGCAAAAAAGTGGCGGTGTGAAATGTCCCCGCTCCCACTTCCATATCATAAGGCTGTAGCACCACACAGCCACGAGATGCCCAATAATTTTGCAGTGTTAAAATCAGTGCTTGAAAAGTCAAGGTCTTACCCGAATCCATATAAATCCCAAAACTATCATAAATGAAACCTATTTTACTAAATACTGGGCGTTTTTTCTATCAGTTTTTGAGTTTTTGTCGTGATCAAGTTTATCGTGATCACAGTTGGGTGAATAAGGGTAAAGTCATTGGTTTTAGCCATTTGTATGGCTTTAAATCATAGCAATCAATTCAATTTTAAATCAAAATTAAAATAAAATTACAGCGACTTACGGTCATCTTGAACCAAATTAGCGATAAGAATTTGGCGTTGCATTTGGCATAATTAGCCAAAGCACCAAATAAATTAAAATGCCTGGTACAGCGGCCGATAAGCTTGAGATAATTACAAATGCAATACGCACCATATTAGGCGACCATCCTAAATATTCAGCAATACCACCCATCACGCCTGCAATCATACGATGGTTTTTTGAGCGGTGTAATTTGATTAGTCTTGGCATAAATTTCCCCATGGTTTATCATTGTGAGTGAAGGGCTAAAAAAGCCATTTGGCATTAGCGACTTAGCTTATTTCATTTTTCATGAAACTTTAATTTAATCGGTTAAATAAAGCTAATGATAAATAAATCATGGTTATTTTACCGACGATTTCAAGCCATTCATACAGTTTGGTTACCAAGCAGCATAAAAAGTTTACACAGCATGACACAATCTAGCAAAGACATTGATATGATAAGCGTATCAATTAATATTTGGGTGAGGTGACTTTTGATGCAGTCTGATTTTACCCAATGATGATGACAAAATAACATACCAAGGATATTATAATGCAACCAGACCACTTGATTTTAATTGGGGATTTTGCACCGCTCACGCTTAGCATGCTTGCTGATATTAATCATGCTGCAGGATTGTCAAAGACACTACACATCATCGTTCAAACGCCCAACCATGCACATCTGCCCTGTGGTCGCACACGAACGCTTGCTGATGTGGTGCGTTGGGTTCAGACGGCTTGTCAATCATTTGATTTTATTAAAATTCATACCTTTGGCAGTTTGGCTTTACCTGATATGTCATTTGATTATCGAAACAATACACATTTGACCAACCATCAATTTTTAGCCATTTGCCAAGCACTCAATATTACCATTCATACGACAATGCTTGGTATTAAATCATCATATAAAGATACTTTGTATCCATTTGAATTGGCATTACCCAAACACGACCATGCTTCAAATCTTGATGATGCATTGGTGCAAAACAATCCATTGGCTTATTTTCATCAACTGTCTGTCATCTGCCGCTATTTTTATACCCAAACGGTTTGTATTGTTGGGGGCGAAAGCTCAGGGAAAACTACCTTAGTGCAAAAACTTGCTAATTATTATGGTGCCAGCGTCGCACCTGAAATGGGTCGATTATACACACACTCCCACTTGGGCGGTAGTGAACTTGCCCTGCAATACAGTGACTACGCATCCATTGCCATCAATCATGCCAACGCCATAAAAACCGCTCGTGCCACTGCCAGCTCTGCTGTTACACTGATTGATACCGATTTTGCAACAACGCAGGCATTTTGTGAAATTTATGAAGGGCGAACGCATCCGCTTGTCGCAGAATTTGCCAAACAAATGCGATTGGACTTTACGATTTATTTAGATAATAATGTTGCTTGGGTCGCTGATGGCATGCGTAGGCTTGGTGATGAGAATCAACGCAGTTTATTCGCCAATAAACTGCTTAAGATTTTGGCACGCTATGAGATTAATTATCATATCATTAATGACACCAACTACCACAAACGCTATCTACAAGCATTAGACTTGATCGATAATAATATTTTTAATCATTTTACAAAAATTCATGACGATTAATTTATGACCATTAATTAGGGAAAATCTAATGAAAATTGATATTTTAGATAACATCACAGGCTTTGGTAAACAAGATTGGACAACAAGCTGGGTGCTACTTTGGTTTGTTTGTGGATTGATTGCATTATTTATTGGATTTTGGACCACAACAGCTCACACTCATTTGGATTGGTTTTATTTTGCGATCTCAATCATCGGCTTGATCTGTGTGGTCAGTTTGTCTTTTCGCAAAAATATCACAGGCAATGGACTTGGTATGGTTGCCACAGCAGGTGAGGTCATCGTACAAGGTACATCAGGCGCCGTTGGTCTTATGCTCGCACCGTTATTTAATTTTTTTACACATGTCTATGGTGTTAAATACTGGTCAAACCACACTGGTGCTGATGGCGATATGATTCCAAAATCTGCAGGAAAGTATGTTTGGCTCATCACCGTATGTTTCATTATTTTGGGACTGTTATTATTCCCAGCGGTCAATACATGGCTTGCAAATATGGGCTATGTGGTGGTTGAAAATGACGGCAGTCGATTTTTGGGGCGAATTGACTTTTTTTGGATTAATGTCTTGGCATTTGTCTTGTCAATTACCGCACAAACGATGATGATTTTACGCTATTCCTTAAATTGGTGGCTATGGATTGTGGTTAATGCGGTTTGGTTGATTGTTAATCTGATGACAGGCAATACCATTTTTGCCATTCAAACCGTGATTTATCAAATCAATGCCTTTGTCGGATTATATGGTTGGTATCGCTCTGAGCAATTAGCTCGCTTACAATCGCCTTAAAACAGTCACCTTAAAATTTGACTATAGTAAGCAAAAGACCAACAAAAGGCGTGGTGATGTCACTATTTTTAAGCCAAAAATTTTAAGCCAAAAACCGCTCAATACTTGGCTTAATGACTATGCCAAAAGCCACCAAAATCCCACCAATCAACGCATTCATTAGCCGTGCGTGCCAATTATTTTTTTGTGCATTGTTGCACTGATTTATCTGATACATTCTGATTTATTTGCTAAAGCCGTTTTTAAGACGGCTTTTTATGGCTGCTTAAGATATGGCCAAGCAGCTTTTAGATAAATCATCATTGACCAAAGCGTTAAAATCACCGCAATAACCATCAGCACATAGCCGATCATCTCAAGCGATTGCCAATTAAGCAAAAATACCGTAATGGCAATCATCTGAAAAGTGGTCTTTAATTTCCCCACATAAGACACCGCCACGCTCGTGCGTGCACCAAGCTCCGCCATCCATTCCCGCAATGCCGATACTGCAATCTCGCGTGAAATAATCACAATGGCACTCGTTGCCATCACAATATTTGGATGCCACTGCACAAGGACGATTAACGCAGCTGCCACCATCAGTTTATCTGCCACAGGATCCAAAAATCGCCCAAATGCTGATGTGATATTCATACGCCGAGCCAAATAACCATCCAGCCAGTCTGTGACTGCCGCCAAAATAAACAGCAGTGTCAGGATCAAATGCCGCAGCATACTGTCGCTATAGTCCATCATGCCCAAGCGTGCGATGGCATTATCAGGAATCGCAGGCACGCCAATGCCAAGTGCGGGCGGCCAATAGGCAATCGCAACAAACAAAGGAATCATCACAATGCGCGCGATGGTCAGATTATTAGGTAAATTAAATACCGAGGGGGTTTTAATTGACCGAGATTGTGGATTTAAACTCATGCAGCTTGGTTTTTGATAAATTTGTATTATGATACCGAATTTTTGGGTGATTTGCTATGGATTTTGCTGAATTTAGCTGATTTCAACTCGTGATTTTAAAACCCAAAAATGCTACCATAAGCCATCTTTTTATTTTATTGATCTATCGGTGAGTTTTTGTGAGCATCAGTGTAGACACTCTTATCATCGGCGCAGGCGCATCAGGGCTGTTTTGTGCTTTTAATACGGCGGCATATGGCAAATCGGTACTCATTATTGATCACGCCAATAAAGCGGGTAAAAAAATTCTCATGTCAGGTGGCGGTCGTTGTAATTTTGTTAATAAACAAGTTGAACCATGCCATTTTATCAGTCAAAATCCGCATTTTGTCAAATCCGCCCTATCAAAATATCAGCCAGATGATTTTATTGATTTGGTCAACCGCCATCACATTGCCCATCAAGAGCGTGAACATGGTCAGCTATTTTGTAAAAACAGTGCCAAAGACATTTTGTCAATGCTACTAAACGAATGCCACATGGCAGGGGTTGACATTCATCTAAAAACAACCGTCCAAGATATTCAAGCAACCGATGCAAATTTTTTGGTCACTGTCAAATCTCAACCTGATAATCGCACCAAAGTCATTCAAGCACACGATTTAGTCATCGCCACAGGCGGGCTATCAATTCCAACACTGGGTGCCAGTGGTTTTGGCTATCAAGTTGCCACACAGTTTGGCCATCAAATTGTTCCAACTCGTGCAGGATTGGTCCCTTTTACTTTCACCGATAAAGTCGGTGAGATGATAAAATCATTAGCAGGGTTAAGTCTTGATGTGATTGCTTATAATGACAAAGCATCGTTTGATTTACCGATATTATTTACACATCGTGGTTTATCAGGCCCTGCCATATTACAATTATCAAATCACTGGCAAGCAGGCGAGCAAATTACCATCAATCTAGTCCCCACCCAAGATGTGTATCAGCATCTATTAAATGCAAAGCGAATACACCCCAAGCAATTACTGCGAACTGCCCTAGCGGCCTTATTGCCCAAAAAACTCATCAGTGCATTTGAAAAATTGTTCTGGCAAGCTTACCAAGACATTGAACTTGCCAATTTAAAAGATGAAACCATGCATCACATTGGTCAGCAGTTAAACGCTTGGGTACTCAAACCCAGTGGCACCGAAGGCTATCGTGTCGCAGAGGTGACTGTGGGCGGTGTTGATACGCATGATGTCTCAGGAAAAACCATGGAATCACGCCGACAGCCAAATCTGTATTTTATCGGCGAGGTGCTTGATGTGGCAGGACAGCTTGGCGGCTATAACTTTACTTGGGCGTGGGCAAGTGCTTATGCCTGTGCTCAGAGCATTGGGGTGCGGTGATAGCTGGCAAGATACTAATTTTTTAAACCAACTTTAAACTAAATTTAAACCAAAACTTTATTAAATAAGTAGATAACCCCACGCCCAATCTTTAGGGCGTGGGGGCTTAAAACAACCAAATGCCTTGGGCAGTTTAGCTTAATTTTTTAATCTGAAAGCCCATATCGATGAGTGCCGATTCTTGTTCAATGGGGGCAAGTACCGCTTGATGACTTGGCTTATTTTTAAGATATTTTTGAGCCACATACTTTAAATCATCAATACTGACCGCCAAAATTTTGGCACGCAGCTTTTGTTGCCATGCCTTATCACGGTGATGCAGCTCATTAAAACATGACTTGACCGCCTCACCAGCAGGTGAGCCTGGTTTATCCATACCTGCAATAATCCCTAAAATTGCCTCGTGTAATTGCTCGGTATCATGCTTTGTCTGCAAAAGCCAATCGATACTTTTGTCAAAATGTGCAAAAGTCTTAGCACAATGCGGATCACGGTAGCTATAAAACCGAAATGCGGCAGCATTGCTATCAAAACTAGCACCGCTGCCATAAGCACCGCCTTTTTCACGAATAGCACCATGCAAATAACCATTTCTTAAAAATAGGGCAAGCACCATTAAAGCAGGCGTATCTTCATGCTCTGATGTTGTTGCTTGATAGGCAGCTGCATTATAATAGACATTGCTTGAGATGAGCCATGCGGTTTTTTGTTCATCCTGTTGGCATAACAGCTCATCGAGTGTATCAAAAACCAGCTTTTGAGATACTTTTTGACTTGGTGTGGGTGTTTTTTTAGTGCTGATATGTTTTGAGATTTCATCCAATAAATCTTGACTTACCTGCTCTTCACACACAAGCAATACCTGTTTTGGCAAGCTGATTAAAGTTTGGTGCAGCTCGCTGAGTCGATGGCATAAGGTATCCCATAGGCTGTCATCTGCTTGTGCCGATGCCAAAAATGATTTGAGTGCTGCCAACGCAGGCAATCCTGAATAAGCATACTCAATGCGTGCTTGGCGGCTCATCTGAGAAGAAGCGGTTTGCATGGCGTAAGCATGCCCCGCACTTGCCAAACGCGCCTGCCAGCTACTTTGTTTTTGTTGTAACAGTTCTCGGATACGGTCTGTTTCGCTAAATACAGTCTCATTCATCACCTCGCTGACCAGCTCAATGGCCTCAAGTTTACGATTCAAAGCACGGGTGGCAACCACAAAATAACTGCTCAAAGACTCTTTATCGGTTAATTGTGTCCGTTGACTGATGCGAGCGGTGACGCCAGACGAATGCGACGCTTGCACTGCCTGAAAAGTACGGGCATCGTGGTTTATCGTCCCCACCTCCGATAACAGCGTCAAATACAGTGGCAGCAGCGGATTATTAATCACCTCATCTGCCACCTTATCGGTCAGCGGTGTGATGACTTGATAATAATACAATCCATTGGTGCCTGTATGATACAAATGCACTGGATAAGTTTCACCATCCAAGCTCAAGGTTGTTTTGATGCCCTTGGTAAATGCCACCTCACTTGGAATATCAGTAAGCCCAACTTTTGGCAGAAGACTCACATCATCAGGGGCTGCTTGCCGAGCTTTTAATTGAGCAGCTTTTGTGAGCAGATTTTTTTTATCATCATCACTCAGCGTGGCATCAAGTGCCGCCAGTGCTTGATTTTCCTCATCAACCAATCGAGTCGCTTTCTTGGTATCAGCAGACAAGGTTAAGCGTACACGGTGCGGATTATCAATCAAATATTGACGAATCAAGTTTTGTAGCCAGTTGGCTTCACCTGCCTGTTGTTTTAGCCATGCCAAATGCTCATCAATCTGCCAAACATCCAAGGGGTCGCCGCCATGAACTGCGGTGCTAAACGCCTCTAGCATCAAAGTTAGTCCATACGGCATACTATCACCGCCAATATGACGCTGATCAATTTCAATTTGATGCAAAATGGTTTCAATGACTTCTTGGGAAATCGGGTTGTCTGCAATTTGATTTAATAGTGCCAAAATCCCATTTTCTAATGCTTCGGCATGTTCAGGCTCTGAGCCACGCACCCCTGCATAAAACACCATTTGATAATGGCTATCATCCAGCCCAAGCAAAGGGCTTGGTGCAACTGCCAGCGGATGACTTTCTAAATATGCACGCAAAGGCGAACCACTGTGTTCAGCTAACACACCCTCCATCAGCCGCAGTGATAGGCGTAGGCGTGGGTCGGTAATGGTTGGCAAAAGCCATGCCAAAACATGATGGGTCATCTGTTTATCATCATTATCTGCACTGTATGTATCATACACCTGAATCGGCTGGCTTAACGGCTTTTCAACGACGGAGGTGAACTTTTTGCCTTGTGCAGGTTTTTGAATATCATCAAAATGCGACAAAGCCTCGTCATGAATTTTAGCTTGAATTTCATCAACGGCAATATTACCAAAACTCATGATAATGGCATTGCTTGGATGATAATGCGTCTGGTGAAATGCCACCAAATCCTCATGCGTCATCTTTGGAATCTGAGCAGGGTCGCCACCAGAATTATAATGATAAGTGGTCGTTGGGAATAAATGGGGCATCAAGGCATAATACAGCTGATCAATCTCGCCGCTCATCGCCCCTTTCATTTCATTAAAGACGATGCCATGATACTCAGACTGGTTGTCTTGATTAATCTCAACTCGAACGCCTTCTTGGGCAAAATCAAGTGGATGAATATTGGGAAAAAATACCGCATCTAAATAAACAGACAATAAATTAAAAAAATCTTTTTTATTTTGACTGGCAAATGGGTAAACTGTCCAGTCGCTTGCTGTCATGGCATTCATAAAAGTGTTCAAAGAACGCTTAATCATACTAAAAAATGGGTCACGCACAGGATATTTTTGAGAACCGCACAGCACAACATGTTCTAAAATATGTGCCTCACCACGAGAAGTCATCGGCTGAGTTGCAAAGCCAATCATTAATGCATTTTCACTGTTATCGCACGCCAAATGATAATGCGTCGCACCAGTGAAACGATGGCGTGATGTCAAAACTGTGATATCAAGTGATTCGATGCGACGCTGATCAATTAACTCAAAACTTGAATGAAGTGTTGTCATAAAACTGTCCAAAATTTTAACCAATTTTCATTTTAACACACTTTTAAAGACATCATCATTTCATCAGATTAATTTTTAATACGATGAAAAAATCAGATTGGCTGATGGCGTTTGATGATCCATATTATTTGAGATACCAGATTAATCAAAATTAAAATCATCAATCAATTTGGCTTTTTATCAAATCCAAGATGATTTATGACAAGGCTTTTGATATACTAAAATTAATCAAACAACTTGGCAAGCTGGCAAACTAAGGAGAAAGTAATGTATCAGCATGTATTACTCGTAACCGACCTAAAAGATGATACCGATTTGGTCGCTCAAAAGGCCAAATGGATTTTGGATCTGCAGCCACAAGCACAGCTCTCGGTGCTACATATTGTCGAAGAAACCATGCTTGGTTTTGGTTATGAGCTGATTCCTGCGTCAGCCTTGCACGAACACATTGATGATGAACGCTGCCAAACAGCTCGTATACGCTTGGCCGATGTGCTGGCACGCAATCATTTACAGGCACATCATATTAATATCAAAACCGCCATTTCAGGGCGTAAAGGTATTGTTGACTATTGCCAAGCTCATGCAGTGGACTTGGTCGTAATTGGTCGTCATAAGCGAACTGGCTTATCAGCTTGGATTGCTGGAGCGACCGCAGATAGTATTTTGCCAGATATTGACAGCGATTTATTGGTTGTACAATTAACCGAAGATTAATAACCAAAGATTAACCAGCCAAATCTAAAACATAACCGATATTTATCATCAATATCGGTTAAATTAAAATCATTTCATTGTTAAATTTCATCGTTAAATTAATCATCAAAGAGACTGTTTTATGTATGATGTCGTTGCTATTGGTAATGCCTTGGTTGACACCGAATTCACCCTATCTGATGCCGCTTTAGATGCCACAGGTTTGGCTCGTGGCAATATGACCTTAGTAGATACCAATGGTCAAAATATGCTGTTTGCCGCCCTAAATGAACAAAACCTAAAACCTGCCAAACAAGCAGGTGGCGGCTCAGCAGCCAATAGCATGGTGGCATTTGCTGCATTGGGCGGTCGTGCTTATTATCATTGCCGTGTCGGTGGTGATGATATGGGTGATTTTTATTTGGGTGATTTAGCCAATTTGGGCGTTGCAACCGATGCCACCTACGCTGTGCAAGCAGATGGTACAACGGGCTCTTGTGTGGTCTTGGTCACACCAGATGCAGAACGCACCATGCAAACACATTTGGGTACAAGCAGTGAAATTAATACTGACAATATTAATTTTCAGACACTCAAAGACACAAAATGGCTGTATTTAGAAGGGTATCTTGCCATGTCACCTTCAGCCACTGATGCACTAAGCCAGCTGTACGAGCATGCACGCAAAACTGGTGCTAAAGTTGCGGTAAGCTTTGCTGATCCTGCTGTGGTAAAATTTGCCAAAGAAGGGTTAAGTGCCATCTTAAACCGTGGTGTGGATGCGATATTTTGTAATGCTGAGGAAGCGGCATTGTTTGCCGATGCAGATGGTGATGCCGATCCTGTCAATACACTATTAAAATACAGTGACTTGGTGGTCATTACCAATTCAGATAAACCAACCACCATTGCCTGTCGCATCGATGATGGCATTATCGAGCATCACATTGATAGCTGTGTTGTCAGTCAAGTCATCGATACCAATGGTGCAGGTGATAATTACGCAGGTGCTTTTTTATATGGTTTATCACAAAATCTTGATTTGCCAAATTGTGGACGCTTGGCGGCGGCTGTGGCGGCGGCTGTGGTGAGTCAGTTTGGGCCACGATTAAGCATTGAAGAGTATCAAACCATTAAACGCACCGTATCATTGGCATAAATCAATCTTCTTAAAAACCCCTTTTTAAATGCCATAAGCTAAAAAGGGGTTTTTGATCATGATAAAATGATTAACAACAAGCTACTTGATTGGCTCTATCAAGCAATCGCCAAAAAATTATTTATAATAAGCATGATCTGAGATACTGTGGTCGGTGTCGTCTACCACTTGGGTAAGTTCTGGGATTTGTTGTTTTAACTGTACTTCCACACCTTGGCGTAAAGTCACATCAACCGCCGAACACCCTTGGCAACCGCCACCAAATTTCAAAACGGCTGTTAATCCTGCTTCATCTTCAATCACCTCCAACAAATCTACCGAACCGCCATGGCTGGCAAGATTGGGGTTAATCTCTGATTGCAGCACATAATTAATACGCTCTTCAATGCTGGCATTTTCGCCCACTTGCGGAACTTTGGAATTGGGTGCACGAAAAGTCAACTGACCACCGAATCGGTCTTTATTATAATCAATCACCGCATCATGCAAATAAGGAACGCTATCAGCATCAATATGGGCGGTAAACTTGGCATAATCAATGTGCAAATCTTGGTCATCGATTTCATCAGCATGGCAATAGCTCATGCAACATTCAGCACGGGGCGTGCCTGCATGTTCCACAAAAATACGCACACCAATCCCCTCTTCTTCTTGCTTGGCAAGCAAATCAGCTAAATACTCTTGGGCGGATTCGGTAATTTTGATATTACTGGTTAACGCTTCACTCATGGCAACTCTCTTTTGTTTAATTGGTTTAATTTATTGTGTTTTATGAAACTGTTTGACTTTTTAGCAAATCGTTTGGCTGTGGTTATGGTGCGTATTTGTCAGATGATTATGCAAATATCCTGCAAGCTTAAACGACCAATATCTTTTTTGGCTTGTATGCTAACATCAATTTATATGGTAACATAACTTAACTTTATCAACCCAAATTTTTTAAATTCTTGACAATTCTTGGATAAAACCATGCATTCATCGCAACAGTTTGACTATCTGATTTTTATTGGACGCTTTGAGCCTTTTCACCAAGGTCATCATTATGTCATCATGCAGGCATTAGCACACGCACGGCAAGTGATTGTTTTGATGGGTTCGGCAAATTCTCCTCGCACGATTAAAAATCCATTTCGTCCCGATGAGCGACAAGCAATGATTTTAAACAGTTTTGACAAAAAAAATCGTGAACGCATTCACTGTCTTGGTATCAATGACGCCACTTATAATGATAATAAATGGCTCATTGAAGTTCAAAATACCATTGTCAGCATCACCGCAGATACACCCAATGAACGCATTGGTATCATTGGGCATGACAAAGATGAAAGTTCGTATTATCTGGCACTTTTTCCTCAATATAAGACATTTATGGTCAAAAATTTTGAACACATATCAGCAACACCAATCAGAGAAGCGTATTTTGGTGATGATAGTGCCAAAAAACAGGCAAGCTTTGGTCAGTTGCCTAAAGCTTGTGTTGAATTTTTAACCGCTTTTGAGCATACCAAAGCTTACCATCGCATAAAGCAAGAGTATCAACACATTCAAGCCTATCAAGCAGCTTGGCAGGCAGCACCTTATCCACCCAGCTTCATCACCAGCGATGCACTGATTGTGCAATCGGGGCATATTTTGCTTATTGAGCGTGGCGGTGAATATGGGCAAGGTCTGTATGCTTTACCCGGTGGTTTTGTGGATACCAATGAAGATTTTTATCAAGCATGTTTGCGTGAAGTTCACGAAGAAACAAATCTAGATATCAGCTTGCTCAAAAACAGTCTGATAACAGCAACTTTGTTTGATGCACCCAAACGCAGCCAAAGAGCTCGTACGGTGACGATGGTGTATTATTTTGAGCTACCAAAACAGCAAACCCTACCTGATGTCCAAGCTGGCGATGATGCAAATCGTGCCTTTTGGTTACCTTTATCCAGATTAAATGCACTACAGATGTTTGAAGACCATTATGGCATCATCTGTCAGTTACTTAAAATTTGATTGCGACAACATGCAAAGTTTAAGATGTGGCTTTTTTGCCACATCTTAAACTCATGCCAAAACATCAATAAACGATGCTCAGTCATGCACCGTTATGAGCGATACTTATTCAAACTGTGCAAACAACTCATTTAACGCTTCGCTCATCGTTGGGTGAGTGAAAATATAATCCCTAACCTCTTGATAAGTCAGACCCTGACGAATTGCCAAATCCATAAAGTTAATCAACTCATGGGCATTGTCACATAACAACTGCACGCCTAGTATTTTATCGGTTTTGGCATCAATCACCGCCTTTAATAGCCCATCGGTTTGCTCTAAGATTTTGGCTTTGGGAATGTTGACCGCCTCTAAAACAGCCGTCTTAACGGCATGCCCTTGCTCCTTGGCAACTTGCTCGGTCATGCCAACATTGGCAAGCGGTGGATTGGTAAACACCGCATAGGCAAAAGTGCGTCCTTTTGTGGTGTATGTGCCATCACCCAACACTTGACTTTTGACCACCCGATAATCATCCAAGGAAATATAGGTAAACTGTGGACTGCCTGCCACATCACCCATCGCATAGATATGTGGCACGCTGGTTTGTAGCCGATCATTTACGGCAATGTTACCTTTATCCGTCAATATGACGCCTGCTTTATCAAGGTCTAACCCTTGCGTATTTGCCCGACGACCTGTTGCCACCAAAATCGCATCTGCCATCAATTCCCCATCTTCGGTTACAACCATCGCATGATTGTTGGCATCATTAACCTGCTTAATTTGTTGCTTGGTTTTAACAGTGATTTGTTTGTTTGCCATGATGCCCAACAAATTTTGGCGAATGTCAGCATCTTCTTTTGGTAAAAAAGTATCGGCAGTTTCTAAAATCGTGACCGTACTGCCAAACCCAGCAAAGATAAAGGCAAATTCCAACCCAATATATCCCCCACCAATGATGACTAACTGTTTTGGTAATTGGGTTAACTGCATGATGCTGGTGCTGTCATGGGCAAATTTGCTGTCTTTTAGCCCATCAATGGGTGGTTGCCAATTATATGCTCCTGTATTGATATGAATGTGGTCAGCGGTGATTTTTAGAGTGTCATCAGCTGTTATTACTTGCACGGTCTTATCATCAATAAAACTGGCTTCACCTGTGATGACCGTAGCGTTATCTAATTCATTGACTTTATCAAAATTGGCTTGATTAAGCTTAGCAATCAGTTGATTTTTACGGGCAATGGCATCGCTTAATGACACATCACGCTCATGTGATAAAAATGCCAATTTTTTTGATGGAATACACCCAATATTAATGCAAGTACCCCCATACATATCGGCAGATTTTTCTACCAAGATGACCTCTTTACCTGCTTTAGCAAGGGTTTGAGCCAAAGTTTTCCCTGCTTTACCAAAACCGATGATGAGATGCTCAGTGTGGCGGATATTGTGAGAATTTGTCATAACTTACCCTTAAATATTTACTCTTAAAAAAATTGCCCTTAAAAAATGAAAATAAACCAAAATGGCTGTTAAACCAAACAACTTAAAAAACCGAACTTAAGTTAAAACCAAACCTAAGCCAAGGCTTTAGATTTTACCCAAATTGAGCATTGTTATCCAGCCAAATCATAACCAAATCACCTTTTATCAACCAATCATTAAGGTTGTTTCCAACACGGTTACATAAACGACACAAGCCAATAACGCATCATGCCTGTTTTAAAAATGATTGGTTGTTATAATCAAAGCGTAAGTGAATTTTTTACTGTTTTTAAGTGGCTTTTTTAAATAACGGCTTAGTTTAGCAATGTTGCCTACTTAAAATACTGCTCACTTAAATCAATCATTTGGCTTAGATTTGGTTAAATTTTAAATTTAAGTTAATTTAAGTTAATTTAAGTTAAGAGCTTCAATAAAAATTGACTTATTTATTTATCACACATGAATATGAGGATAACATGATGACCACACAAAACAATCAACAAAACGGCAAAGTTGCCATCGTAACAGGGTCTGCCGCAGGTTTGGGCAATGCCATTGCCACTCGTTTGGCAAAAGATGGCTTTAAAGTGGTGTTGCATGACATCAGCGAAGACAATTTAAAAACGGCCAAAGATGAATTTGACAAAGCAGGCTATGAGAGCATCAGCGTTGTTGGTGATGCCTCTAAAAAAGACGACCAAATCCGCTTGGTTGATGAAGCGGTCAAGGCATTTGGACAGGTAGATGTGTTTGTCAATAACGCAGGGGTTGAGTCGGTTGAGCCATTTTTGGCAATTGAAGAAAAAGAGATTGACCGTGTGCTTGGGGTGAACATCAAAGGCGTGATTTTTGGCACCCAAGCGGCGGCTGAGCAGATGAAAAAACAAGACGGCATCGGTAAAATCATCAATGCGTGCAGCATTGCAGGACATGAATCTTATGAGATGCTAAGCTTATACAGTGCCACCAAGCATGCGGTGCGTTCGTTTACCCATTCTACCGCCAAAGAGCTTGCCGAGCATAATATCCGTGTCAATGCTTATTGCCCAGGGGTTGCTGATACGCCGATGTGGGAGCGTATTGATGCTGCTTTTGTTGAGCATAAAGGCTATGAACCAAAACAAGCATGGAAAGAGTTTACCCAAGGTATCTTGGTTGGTCGCCCACAACAGCCAGAAGATGTTGCCAACTTGGTGTCATTTTTAGCGTCCAAAGATGCCGATTACATCACAGGTCAAACCATACTTACCGATGGTGGCATGGTATTTAGATAATGGTATTTAGATGATTGACAATGTGATGACTGACATAATAACATTGGCAACATTGAAAGCGACATTGAAAGTAACATTAAAAAAGCATTGGGAGAGTTGCCCAATGCTTTTTGTGGATAAGAAAGTCATTAAAAACATAAAGTCATTAAAAATATTTTAATTAAATCCAGAGAGATGATTTATGAAAGCACACTCAGTTAAACGCTCAGTGAAACACTCAGTTAAAAAAACCAAGCGGTTTTTTTGCCCATGGTGATGTCGTTGACTGCCATGATGGCATTGACCGCTTGTGGCAGCCACCTAGCATCACAACCCAGCTCTGCTAAAACCATGCCCACCCAAACCATGGAGCATCACGCCATGAACACAACACATACCGCCAAAACCATCGCCAGCCGTTATGATTTTAATGACACCGTCAGTCGCTTGCAGTCTGCTTTTAAAGATAAAAACATGACCATCTTTGCCACCATTGACCACCAGCACGCTGCCCAACAAGTGGATTTGGACATGCAACCTGCCACAGTCATTGTTTTTGGCACACCAAAAGCAGGCACGCCATTGATGAAAAAAGACCCTCTTTTTGCGTTAAAATTACCCCTTAAAGTGTTGGTTACCGAAACAGATGGTCAGGTTTGGGTCAGGTTTGAAGATACGCACACACTGATAGCAGGCAGTCAGATTGACTTTGATGATGTCAAAGACACGCTTGCCAATGCTGAAAAATTGATTGAAAAAACCGTAACCCAATAGTGATGTTTTAACAATTTTTAGTTTTAACAATTTTAGTTTTAATAACTGCACAATCAATCCATTCCATCAGGAGACGATGATGAAACATGCCGTTTTATTGGCATTATCCGTGGCAACTTTTGGCTTAAGTGCCTGCTCATTCAATGCCACCGCCCAAAATCCAACCACAACAACCGCCATAAGTCAGCCCCCTGCCAAAGCCGTGGGTGTGTGGATTGATGTTCGTAGTGCCGAAGAGTATGCCGATGGGCATTTACAAGGGGCATTAAACATCACGCCCGACCAAATCGCAAGCCGTATTGAAGCCATTGAGCCGAATAAAAACGCCCCCATCAATTTGTACTGTCGTTCTGGTCGCCGTGCTGAAGTGGCTCGCAAGACACTCTTAGAAATGGGCTATACCAATGTGGTTAACCATGGCGGTTATCAAGACTTGTATGATAAAGGTTATCGTTGATGGTTGGTAAATGCCAATAAGACGATAAAACAGCCATCAGCTTAGGCGTGTAAAATTAGCGTGCCAGTTATTTTTTGGTGATAGTGATTTTAAAATCTGATGTATTAAAAAACAACTTTAAAAAATAACTTCGGCACGCCCAAAAATGGATGTGTGATGACTGCGAGCGTTGTGTTTACTGTTGTAATAACTCACATCAGTTTGTAAGAATAGCCATGGTCGCCATACAGGTTGGCGATAGCCTGCATAAGGCCCATAGGTATTTAGGTATACTTTTTTATCTTGGATATGACCACCTACATATAAACCATAATTCAGCTCTCCTTTGCCATGTTTGACAGGCACAAAATGACGCTGAAATAAACTGCTGTGCCAATAAAGATTTTCCTCTCCTTTGTGGGTATAATGCAGCTGGCTACGACTGACCAAATCACTATGCCCAGATTGTGGCTGAGTGAACTCAAGCGTTGAAACAGCGGTATGTTCTGTATGTGAGCCATAACGATACATTTGCTCAAAACGCATCGTAATGTCATGCGGCATTTGCCATTTTTTTTCGGCTTTGGCACGGACATAGACATCATTTGACCTGACGCCCAAATCTATATCAATATCTTTATTACGACGAAATTTAGACCATCTAAGTGCCAAAGAAGAGTTACTCTCTCGTGTTTTACGGCGATCGTATCGGTGATCATTAGCATTTGGCATAACTGTACGATCATCACTCAGCGCACCATCACGGGTTTCATAATCCAATGAATCATCGCCAAAAACTAAACTAAGGCGATTTTCAAGGGTTGGCAGTTTAATGCGGCCTCGCACACGAGGTTTAATTTTTATACCATCATATTTATTCCATGTGGTGTCCATCATCACTCGTAAGCTTGCCTTAGCAGGTTTTGTTGATTGATTTTCCCCAAACCATCCATCGATATTAACAGCACTATTTTGAAGCCAATCTTGAAAATCTTGATGATTTTTATCAATCCAGCCTATGGTATTGGTGTCGGGTTTTATGGCATTCATGCCAGTTTTTACCTCTGGTTGTGCCAGCTCATCAACCGCTACTTTCGCCGTTTGATTTGCCCATACCATAGGTGTACCCGCCATTATCAGCACACATACAACAGCTATTTTACATTGCATGATGACCTCTTTTAACTCCACCAATTAATCAAGATGCTAAATTTGGCTGATCCATAGATTTACCCCAAATCCAATAAATAACATCGCAGCACTAAACATCGCAAGACTACTCAAGACGGGGCGTTTTGAAAATTTTTCAGCCAACGCCTTACCAGTATACACCAATAAAGTCAAATAGCTAACACTTACCATCTGTAAAATCACCGCCAACACCAAAAAGCTTAGCAATGGCTTATCATAATTTGGGTCAACAAATTGCACAAAAAACGACAAAAAGAATAAAATCGCTTTAGGGTTGGTTACGCTAAGACTGAGCGAACGATAAAAATAATTTTGTTTTTTTGGTGGTTTAATTGATAACTCTGCCTTCATGATGGCTTGGCGATTTTTAAAGGTATGGTAAGCTCCGATAATCAGGCGAGTGCCGATATAAGCCAAATAAGTACCACCAATCAGCTTGATGACATCAAAAACTTGTGGATATTGCTTCAGCATGGCACCCACACCAAAAACTGTTGCCATAATCAGTATGAGATCGCCCAGTAAAACGCCTGCAATTGCCCGCAAACCTGCTGCATAACCATGTGATGCCGATACTGATAAGCAATACAAACTGTTTGGGCCAGGTAAAACGATGACCACAACCACCGCCAAAAAATAAGTCAATAAATTGATTGTACCGAACATTACTCATCCGTATTAACAGCTTATCAAAATTTGCTCACTATAGCGAATTTATTTTTTACTTGCAATCATTTCGTAAATTTTAGTGATAAAAACACCCCAAAAATTATCTAACTTTTGGGGTGGTTTTAATGTTTGAGTAAATTTTAATATAACTAAAGGCTATCGTTGACCTTGCGATTCTTGAATGGCTTGCATTTGAGCATCAATCATCGCCTGCTGTTCGGCAGCTATGGCTTTTTCATCAGAAACTTTTTTTAGGTCAATCACAAAGACCAAGACGCTGTTTGGACCAATGCCAGCATTGTGCATACCATGTTCACCATATGCCATTTGGCTTGGAACATACAGCTCATATTTGCCACCTTCTTTCATCAGTTGCAAGCCTTCAGACCAGCCTTCAATGACCTGACTTAGCATGAATGGCACGGCCTCGCCTTCAGATGAATCAAACACCGTACCATCAATCAATCTGCCTTCATAAGCTGCATAAACACCATCTTTGGCCGTGGGAGATTTGCCCGTACCCTCGGTAATGACTTTATATTGAAGACCTGATGGTGTTGTCTTTACGCCATCTTTTTTAGCGTTTTCAGCCAAAAACTTTTCGCCATCAGCCTTATTGGTAACGGCGGCTTGTTGTTGTTTTTGGATAGCTTCTTCGGTTTTACGCTTTTCATATGCTTGACCCAATGTTTGAATCTGCTTTTTGGTTAACGCACTCTCAACACCCGCATAGCCATCTTTAAACGCTTTGATATAAATATCAATGTCTAAATTTTCTTCAATCTTTTTCATCGACTCGCCTGCGTCATAGCCAAACACATAGCTGACTTGTTCGATCTCTGTGCTTTTATCGCTAACGACGGTTGACTTTTCGCCTGCTTTAGGCAACGAAGCTGAAGTGTCTTTTTGACAGCCTACCAAAATCAATGTTGCTGCCATGGTGGCAACCAGTGCATGTTTTTTCATAAATGGTCTCTGCATGATTTTTATGTAATATAAAAAAGTGTGGTATGAAAATTGTGGTATAAAAATAAAGTTGGCTAATCATACCAAAAATTACCATCGTTTACCATGCCTTAAGTAAGGTTTTTAAAGCAGATTTGATAACAATCTTGTATCGTTCTTGTGAATATTCTTACTTATGGCTTCTTATCAAATAAGCTAAAAACCATTTAATCTCTTGGGCTAAGCGGTGGTATTTCAAAAAAAGATTTTTCCCATCTTGCCCAATTTATCCATCTGTGCAAATTTTTGATGACAGTGTTGCTTTTGAGTATTTAAGACAGTCATCATAGTAACAAAAACCTGCCTAAGACTTTAGACAGGTTTTTTGTTAGGTTTATGACAAAGTAAATTTAAATCACCTATATAGTCATCAAATCCTATCCACCAATCTTCTTATATTTCATACGCTTAGGTGTGGCATCTGCCCCAAGTCGCTCTTTACGCCATTTTTCATATTCGCTATAATTACCATCAAAAAACTCTGGCTCTTCATTCTCAAATGACAAAATATGCGTACAAATACGGTCCAAGAACCAGCGGTCATGCGACACCACCATGACTGTACCAGGGAACACCTGTACCGCATCTTCTAAGGCACGCAAGGTCTCCACATCAAGGTCGTTGGATGGTTCGTCCAGTAAGATGACATTTGCCCCTTGTTTTAGGGTTTTGGCAAGTTGCAAGCGGTTACGCTCACCGCCTGATAAGTTACCAACGAGTTTTTGTTGGTCTTGCCCTTTGAAGTTAAAGCGTCCGATATAGGCACGGCTTGGCGTGGTATACTCACCCACAGTAATCATGTCAAGCCCATCTGAGACCTCTTCCCATACGGTTTTTTTGTCATCCAGCTCATCTCTGACCTGCCCCACATAGGCAACTTTTACGCTCTCGCCAAGCTCTACTGTGCCTGTATCTGGCGTGTCTTTACCTGTAATCATGTTAAAAAGCGTGGTTTTGCCAGCACCATTTGGGCCCACGATACCAACAATTGCCATGGGTGGCACGGTAAATGATAAGTTTTCGTACAACAAGCGTCCATCAAAAGATTTTGAGATGTTATTCACCTCAATGACTTTATTACCCAAACGAGGCCCTGGTGGGATATAAATCTCCGCCGTTTCGTTACGCTGTTGAAACTCACGAGAGTTCATCTCCTCAAAGCGTTCTAGGCGAGATTTGGATTTGGCTTGCTGACCTTTTTGGTTTTTACGCACCCATTCTAGCTCTTGTTTTAGTGCCTTGGCAAAGGCCTCTTCTTGCTTTTGCTCTTGTTCTAGGCGTTTGTTCTTTTGTTCTAGCCACTCGGTGTAGTTGCCTTGGTAGGGATAGCCATAGCCACGGTCAAGCTCCAAAATCCACTCAGCGACATTATCAAGAAAATAGCGGTCATGGGTAATCGCCACAATCGTACCAGAGTAGTCTTTTAAGAAGCGTTCAAGCCATGCCACAGACTCTGCATCCAGATGGTTGGTTGGCTCATCCAAAAGCAGCATATCAGGCTTGGAGAGCAGCAAACGACACAAAGCAACACGGCGTTTTTCACCCCCTGACAGCTTGGAGACATCGGCATCCCACGGTGGCAGGCGAAGGGCATCCGCTGCTTTTTCAAGTTGGGTATTTAGGTTGTGGGCATCCCACGCTTGAATGATGTCTTCCATTTTGCCTTGTTCGGCAGCCAATTTGTCAAAATCAGCATCAGGCTCGGCATATTCAGCATAGATTTGGTTAAGGCGTTCTAGGGCATCTAAAGCCTCACGCACACCATCTTCCACATTGCCACGCACATCTTTGGCAGGGTCAAGCTGTGGTTCTTGGGGCAGATAGCCAATTTTAATGCCTGTCGCCGCACGCGCTTCACCGCTAAATTCGGTATCCACACCCGCCATGATACGCAACAAGGTGGATTTGCCAGCACCATTTAGACCCAGCACGCCAATTTTGGCACCTGGGAAAAAGGACAATGAAATGTCTTTTAAAATTTCACGCTTTGGCGGAACAAGTTTTGACACTTTGTTCATGGTGTAGATATATTGAGCCATAATAAGCCTTAGTTAGTTAATTTTTGATTGGATTGAGTTAAATGATTGAGTTAATTGATTGCTGATAAAAATAGTTAATCTAAAAAGTAAAACAAGTCAATGCTTTATTATCGCATGCTTTAGAAAGTGGGGCAAGAGATTTACATCGCACTTCATTTGATTGACCATGGCATTTTTGTATAAAAATTAACAGATTATTTTAATCATATTGATTTTATGCTAGTATGATCAATAATATCAGATTAGCATAGACAAAACAGCGGAGTAATCATAATGACAAACCCAACCATCACCCACAGCCCCGACATACAGCGTTTTGAGACGACCATTGATGGGCATACTGCGTATCTAAGCTATGCCATTATTGATGATCATACGCTAAATTATCATCATACTTTTGTTCCGTCACAGTTAGGCGGTCGTGGTGTTGGCACAGCGTTAGTGAAATATGCTGTTCAATATGCCAATCAAAATAATAAAACCATCATACCAAGTTGCAGTTTTGTGGCACATTATATCAATAAGCAGCACACAAAATAAAACCGATTAATCTAACATACCGCTGATTTTTTGGCTTTATTAATCAATATAGTCGGTCTGATGACTTAGACATTCTTAAGTGTCGCACTGTGATTTTAGTTATCGTTGATTTTAGTTATTGTTAATTTTAATTATCGTTGATTTTAGTGATCAAGGATTATCAAGCGTGTATATGATTGGCTAAGCTACTTTTAAGTGATATAATTTTCATTAAGTTCTGTTAATTGATGGTATCATGTCATTTTATCAATGACTGATTTAATTATCATACCAAATGCTGTATAATAATATACCAGCATCATACCAACCGTACATTAACTGATTGGTGTGTGTTAAGTGATTGTCTGATGGTATTATAAGGCTGATTATGTGGCATCGTTCTTATCACCTTTTAAACACTAAGTTTTATCCAAACGCCAAGCCTCATCAATTATCTAAGCGTCGCCGATCGTGGTTTGGCTGGGTATTGGCAGTTTTGGCTTGGTTGATGCTACTGATGCCCATGACATCTTCACTGTGGGTGGAAAAACCAAAGATTGGTTATAATATTTGTATTAAGCTTGCCCCCATTATCAATCATATCAATCAGTCGCACCAAACTCATACTCACCTTCACCAAGCACACACGCACCAAACACACACGCATTTTTCAAAAAAAGACAACCAAACTCCCCATCAACATGACTGTGACATTTGTCTAAGTGCCATGTCTTTTGCATTGCCAGCGGGTGCTTTGGGTTTGTCTGGTCATATTTTACAATTCAACAGACAATTAGGCGCTTTTTATCGTCAGTTGCGTTTGCAGTTTTTATTTTTCTTACGCCCACCAAGTCGTGCTTCTCCTTATTATTCTTAATCAAATCACTCCAAAATTCATCAAAATTTGTCAATCATTACATTGACAAAACCAGATTTATTTTGGTCTATAAAACCAATTCACTCAATTTTATTGAGACACGATTTTATTGAGACGATTTTATTGAGAATAGTTATGAGCAAAAGCATCAAATCCAATTTTTCATCAAAACAAAGTCAATCCACAACGCCGCAGCATTATTTACGCATTTGGCGGTGGCATTTTTATGCAGGGTTATTTGTCATACCATTTTTGATAATCTTGGCTGGCACAGGGCTTGGCATGATTATCCTATCCAATACGGTTGGTAAACAAGGTGAGCTTATCAGCGTATCGCCACAAAACACCAGTATGGCAGTATCTCATCAAGCTCACATCGCCACATCAAACATCGCTGGCGGACAAGTGACACAATACATCGCCCCAAAAGATGATCATCATGCTGCCGCTTTTTTAGTTAAAAATCATGATACTCAAGTTGCCAACTGGGTCGCCGTAGATCCCTACACGGCCCAAATCGTTGGCACACAACCGCAAAAATCTGGCTTATATCACACATTAGACAGCATTCATGGTGATTTATTGATGGGTAAAACAGGAGATTTATTGCTTGAAACAGCGGCTTCTTTAACCATTTTATTAATCATCACTGGCATCTATCTTTGGTGGCAAAAACGCAAAAGTGTGATAAAAATGCTGACCGTGCAAGACACCAAAACAAAACGCAACTTATGGCGTGAAATACACGCAGTTTTAGGCAGTTGGACTGCCATTGTGTTGTTATTTTTTTGTATCACAGGCTTGGCTTGGGCTGGGATTTGGGGAGAAAAAATCGTGCAAGCATGGAATCAGTTTCCTGCTGGCAAATGGGGCGTAGAACCTGTGCCTACCTCCAGTTTACCCGTTGATGCTGCCTATGATGACGCATCATACCAGCAACTAAATACAGCAGATACGCCCCATCATGCCACAGATATCTCAGCACCCACACACGGCGACGCTCTGAATGACGGCACAAAACAAGTGCCTTGGGTACTTGAAAAAACCCCCATGCCAAGCTCCACACCCACATCAAACGCATGGCAAATGACGCAACCAGACATTGATTTTATTGATAACATGGCTAAAAACATGGGCTTTGTGGGACGGTATCAAATCAACTACCCCAAAACACCAACAGGCGTTTGGAGCATCAGCCAAGATTCGATGAGCTATGACAGCCCCAATCCAACCGCTGACCGCACAGTACATATTGACCGTTATTCTGGCGAGGTATTGGCAGACATTCGCTACCATGACTATTCAGCATTTGGTAAGTTTATGGCGGTTGGCATTGCACTGCATATGGGGACAGCGGGGATTTTTAGTATTTTGGCAAACCTCTTATTTTGCTTAAGCGTCATTGCCATTTGTATTAGTGGTCTTGTGATGTGGTGGCAACGCAGACCCGCCACCAACCTTCATAAAAACAACAAATCCGCTTTACCGATGGGCTTAATCCCCCCAGCCAGTCAAAAAAACATTCCCATTTGGTGGGGTTTTGGTGGGGTGTTATTGTTAATTTCAGCACTCTTTCCCATGGGGTTGTTTGCCATCTTGGTTATCGTCATTTTAGATTGGCTCATCATCAGCCGAGTCCCATTATTAAGTAAACTATTAAAATAACCAAGCCTGACAATATCGTTTATCAATAAAAAGTGGCCTTAGCTTAATTGGCCACTTTTTTATTGTTTTTTGTCATTAATCACCATCCTTGCTGATATTATCAATCATCAGCCACCATCACGGTCATATTCACAGCAGTCGCTGCTGCCATCTTAGTTGCTGTATCTGGTTTTTGATCTCATCAGTGACACTCATATGGGCATGATTTGGCTGATTGGCATGGCATAATTTACACAGGCACATCAAATTATTTTGGCTATTATTCTGTTTTACGCCATCAATATGATGCACATCGGCCAAATACTGATACCCAGATAAGTTAACGCCACAGACTTGACAAAGATAGCCTTTGCTTTTTTTAAAATTACGACTTATTGTCGACCAATCTTCTGCATAACCACCCTTATTTTGTCCCACATATTCAGGCAATTTGGTAAATTTGGTCTGATAATCACCATTAAAGAATGCCAAAAAGTCAAAATTTTGCCTAAAAATTGCTGGTGTTTTGATTGATAAATAATTATTATAATTAAGAAGTCTTAAACAATGATGACATGGCATCAGTTTGGTTGTGTGTGTATCGCCAACATTATTAACAATCTCAAATAAGCCATTTTGATTTTTATTAATATGATAACGATTCAACCGACCATTGTTAGCCATATCATCAAGTGTCTTACATTGGGTAAAATGTACTTTTTTACCTGCATTCAAATCACCATTTTTAACTTGATCAAAACTATTCCCATAGCCATGGTCAGGAATAAATAACACAACTTTTCTGCCATGATAAGCAAACACGCCTGTTTCATCAATCGCCAGCTCAGACAAGCCATCAATCTGCACTCCCTTTGGTGTGGCAAGCTTTGTATCTAGCTGTAAATCAAGGGAGACTCTTGGCTGAAGCTGAAATTCAACAAGATGGTCAACCATCCTTTTGGTGTTATTTATCAGCTCATCAAATACATTAGTTTTCTTCATAAGAACTCTTGCTTATTTTTTGTATTTGTTCATCGGCATTGGTCAAAATACGAAAAGTCACTCTTTTTGATGCACCAGCATTCTCTAGCCCAGACTCATTTTTGATGGTTTTGGCAGAAGATAAGCCCACTGCTGCCAAATGTGCCTTTATCCATGGGCGATACTGACTGACTTCAGGTATGGCATAAGCAAATTGTAAAACGGTACGGGTGCGGTCTTGTGATAACCGCATGTTCTCAAAGTAAGCAGTATCAACATCCACTCCTGCCGCCCATTCGCTGCTGGTATGACCCTCGATACGGATTTCGTTAATGCTATCTTTATAGCGGTCGATGACTTTGATATAGCGTGGGAAAAAATCAGATAAAATTTCTTTATAATTATCCTGCAAATCAGATTGTCCTGTTTTAAATAAAATATCAGGAGATAAAAATGAGATGGTTAATGTATCTTTATCTATCTTTGCTCCCCATTTTGGCAAATCATCTGCAAATTCGTATAACAATGCTTCATAAATTTGCTCTTGGGTATCCTGATATTCTTCAGCGATTTGCCGTACTTGCAAAATTAAGCTGATGGCAATGAACAAAAACAACACCATTAATCCGCTCATCAAATCTGATATGGGCAACCACTGAGTACTTTCTTCTGATGACTGTCTTAAAGACGGCACACTTAATCTTATCTTGTTTATGATTGTCATCGCATTGGTCTTCCGTGATGAATGATATTATTCATATGATTGACCAATTCTTTATAATCTTTGGTAAATTGGCTTGTCATACTAATTAAGGCGCTACCCATTTGCTGCAAATCTGACTCAATTTTTTTGGCTTCAGCGGTATTAAAATTATTAATTTGACCCTCTATGCTATTGCTGATATCTTCTAAGGTTTGGGCAGCGATATTTGATAACTGATTCATCTGCTCTTTGATATTACTGGCGTGCTTTTCTGTGATATTTTTGATATCAATCTCAAGTTGACCAACCAGCCGCTCCAATGTGTTTTTTAGCTCTTGAGTCGTGCTTTGCATGATGCTAGGCTGCGCTTTGATAGATTGATGAATCTGATGAAACTGTTCGGTCAGCTGTTGGCTGGCATCATCCATGCCCTGAAGCATGGCATCGATTTGCTCACTTAAGGTCGGTAGAGCAGCAACTGCCTTATCTTTCATATCAGCAAAAGCAGCCAAGTGATGCTGCAAAGTATCAATTTGCGTATGGCTCAACTCAATAGCATTGGTGAGCCTTTCCATGGCATCTGGGATGCTCTGAGTATGATGTGCAATATGTGATAAGTTATCATGAATATTTTCAATGGCTTGTTGTGTTGCTGCAACAGCATTGGTATGATTTTGATACTGAACCTGCATTTGTTCAAGCTGTTGTTTATAATTTTCTTGCCATTGAATCAACCCAAAGACGGCCTGATTTAACTGCTTAAAGTTTTCGCCAAACTGTTCGGTTAGCTGATGATTAAAGTCTTTGATAAGCTGATTGAGTGCCAAAATCACCTCTTCGGTGGCAGATTTGGTCAGAATTTGGGCAGTTTTCTCAAGTTCATCCCACAAAGTAGAAGCAAATTGCTGATTATTTTGTTTGACATATTCATGATGCGTGGTTAATGCTTGTAACAACTCTTCATGAATAACAGCGGTCTTTTTTTGTGTGTTGGTTTGCTCTGTAAGATGGTGTTCAATAAATTTAAGTATATTGCTGGCATCCACTTGGTCTGAATCAAGATTTGCTTTTTTATCTTGATGAATAGATGCCCGAATTTTTAGGATAATTGATAATAATAACCCCGTCACGCTCGTAATAAAGGCGGTTTTCATGCCCGAGATGATGTCATTGATATGAGATTTGATATCGCTATCATCAAAGGCAAGTAAAGCCAATACAATACCAAAAAAAGTTCCCAAAATACCGATGGATGTCAGCAATGTGGGAATACTGTCGATAAAATGCCTAGGTTTATGACCATCATCACGACCGACAGCAACCCACCCTATGATAAATAACCCTAACATAGCCAACAAAAATGCCATATTAATGGGTGCCGTGATGGCATCAAATAAAAGTGCAAAAGTAGACATAATTCACCTTAATCCGAGTGCTTAATTGTGGGTATCTTATCACTATCTTGTGATTCATGAGACGGTATTTTTACTTGGGAGTCGCTCGGTACTCGATGCCAGCGGGTGCGTGTACCCAGTAAACCACTTTCGCTATTTTTGGCTTCTTGTTGTAGATGCTTTGCATAATACGCCAAATCCTCTTCTGTATTATAATCATCATAGGGGTTATGTTTGATATGATCAGACATATAATCAAGGCGTTTTTGATAAATTACCTCACGATACTGCTCAAACTCTGCCAGCTTATCATAATAAGGTTTAAGTTTAAGGTTTAGCTCCTCAATCTCTTGGGTCAAATAGGTCATCTGTTTTGACAATTTAACCAAATTTTCATCGTACTCTAAATGAGCGTCTTCCAACGCTTTGATTTGCTGCTTATGATAAGCGATAGACTTTTGGATATGCTCATAGGTTTTTGTTCCCTCTAGCGTATAATCATGCTCTGATCCGACAACTTTCACCTTTAAAATATCCAAATCCTTTTGGACTTGTTCAAGCTTAGCAAGCCGTTCTTCTTCATATTCCTGACGACCGTTTTGCTTGCTTTTGTACTCTTTATCGATGGCTTGTAGCTCATCACTTAACGCATTTTTTTCATGACTCCATTTATAATAATTTTTACCATACTTTGTCAAATAAGCCTGCTCTTGTGCATCTATTTCTGCCAATGCCAAGTCTGTCACTTCTTGATTATACGCACGGTTATGAAACTCTGTATTTGAGTCTTTATATTCTTTGGCACGCCCCAAAAAATAAGCTTGCTTAGCCATATGGTCTGATTTTTCTTTATCTCGTTTTTGTTTTTCTTGAGACTCATATTCAGAAATATTGTTATTATACCTGACCATCATGGCTTCAAATTCAGCAGGAAACGCCGTTGTGGTAGGTAAAAGGCTACTGCTTCGCTCGGTAGGATTTAAATATTCATCAAAAACCCCTCGCTCGTATTTTAGCCATTTTTCTTGTAGAATTTCTGAAAAATAAAGCTGTACAGATTTGGTCTGAAAAAACTTACCTAAAATCAAAATTAAACCCAAACCCAGTAAGAAAAAATCCACTGCTTGTTTAACTTTTTGATAGGCGGAGTCTTTTTCTAGCTGCTCAATGGCTCGTTCACGAAATAATGGGCTGTCTTTGGCAACCTTAATCCCAAGCGCTGTTAATGCACCTTCATCTAATGTCTTTTCATTATACCCAATGATGACATCCTCAATTTTCTTTTCTTTGTCATTACGATCTTTGATGAGTGTCTCTAATTCTGCTTTATGCTCAAGGATTTCATTTTCCAAATTTTGAGCAATAGGGCCTTTGCCTCGACCTGTACCACGCCCACCACTAATTTCGGTATCCAATTTGACACGCAGGCTATTAATTTTCTCTTTTTTGGTACGAATTTCATCATCAATTTTACCGATGATCTCATTTTTAGTAGACTCAATACTCTGTTCGTATTGCTCAAACTGTTTTTGTTCAATGTCGGTTTTAAATAAAATTTGTGTTAAAAATGGTGCGGTAACATACAAAGAGCCAAGAATGATGACCAAACGGCACACCAAGAATAAATAAATTTTAAGGCTTTTGAAATAATACCAAAAACTCTGCACTTTACCCACAAAACCAGAAGACGCTTGAGGCTTTTCAATATTATGAAGATGTGGTAATAGCTGTCTTTTATGTTTATCTTCTAAAAAATCGGCTGTAATCATTTGCCGATCAAAAAATAGCAACGCAAAGCCAACAAAGCAGCCCAAGCCAATTCTACCCAGCCATGGGTTATCATGAGTAAAAGTACTGCCCAAATGCCCCCATGCAAAGCCCTCAGCAAATGCAGCCATAAAAACAAGCACTGAGATAATGGTCAAATAACTTGCCGCCCCTTTGGTTAAAAGCTTGTCATAGTACACTTTTAAAGTCAGCCAATACCAAAAACGCAACAAAATACTGGGTTTTTTATTGATATTTGCTAAATTATCGGGGGGGGGAGAACTTGGTTCATTTTATATCATCTCCATGATGTTAACTGTCTGGCTTATCCATCAAAACCCGCCCATATCGGGTGAATTTGGTAAATTTTTGCCAACAAAATAGGGGTATTTTTAAGTTAAAAAGATTAAATTAAGTTTTTCGAGGATTTTATAATCAATGCTTAATTAAAATAAAAAACAATCAATCAACCAAGGTTGGTTAAGAAAAATTAAGCAAGCCAATAGCGTATTATCGCACGCTTTAATTTACCAATCAAGACAAAAAGCTTAGTATCACTTACAATTAAGCAATACATCCGTTAGTCTATTTCGTACATTGATTAATCAATACAGTCATCAATCAAATACAGTCATCAACAAATAGTTCATACATCTGCTAAAGAATATGCTAAACTTGTGCCATCATCTTGCTTATTTTGGAGTTCATATGAGTAGCCTTACCGCCGATCAGGTCGCCCTTCAACTTGACAGCTTACCAGGATGGTCGCTTGATGGTCATAGCTTGGTTAAAACTTATCATTTTCAAAGCTTTGCTGATGCCATAAGCTTTATGGTGCGTGTGGCATTTTATGCCGAAATATTAGAACACTACCCCATTTGGGAAAATAATCACACCAGCATTTTGGTACGCATCGGTACAGCTGACCAGCATGCCGTTCAAAGCCGTGATGTCCAATTAGCCAAGCGGATGCAAAGTGCTTTTGCTGCCTGATTTCACCCAAATCATTTTTAAAACAGACCGCCTCTTTTAGATGCCAAGCGGTGTGCCATTGCTTTTTTACAACCAATCTTGGTATCATACCGATACATTTTGATTGAGTAATAATAAAGCAGTTTATGACAACACAGATTGATACTCGTTCGGTGAGCGACTTTACCGAATACGCTTACCTAAATTATGCCATGTATGTCATCATGGATAGGGCATTGCCGCACATTGCTGATGGGCTAAAACCTGTCCAAAGGCGTATCATCTATGCCATGAGTGAGCTTGGGCTAAAACATACCGCCAAACCCAAAAAATCTGCCCGCACGGTCGGCGATGTGCTAGGTAAATATCACCCACATGGTGACAGTGCCTGCTATGAAGCCATGGTACTGATGGCACAGCCGTTTAGTTACCGCTATCCGCTGATTACTGGACAAGGCAACTGGGGCAGTCCTGATGACCCAAAATCCTTTGCCGCCATGCGTTATACCGAAGCCAAAATGAGCAGTTATGCCAACACCTTGCTCACAGAGTTGGAACAAGGCACGGTAGATTGGCAAGATAATTTTGATGGCTCATTGTCCGAACCTGTCACATTGCCCGCCCGCCTGCCTAATATTTTATTAAATGGCACAACAGGCATCGCCGTGGGCATGGCGACAGACATTCCACCGCATAATCTACACGAGGTTGTCAAAGCCTGCATTCGCTTATTAAAAAACCCAGATCTGTCCATCAAACAGCTTGTACAAACATTGCCTGCACCTGATTTACCAACAACGGCTGAGATTATCACGCCCAAAGACGACATGATCGCCATGTACGAAACAGGCAAGGGCAGCTATAAGATGCGTGCTACTTATCACACCGACCCAAAACAAAACCATCTTGTTATCATCAACGCCCTACCTTATCAAGTTTCAGGTAATAAAGTTGTCGAGCAAATCGCCAAACTGATGATGGATAAAAAATTGCCTTGGGTTACCGAAATCCGTGATGAATCAGATAACCTTAATCCTTGCCGTATTGTCATTGAGCTTAAAAAAGGCAAACTTGATATTGATAAAATCATGAGCCATTTATTTGCCAACACCGACCTTGAAACCAGCCATCGGGTCAATATGAATATGATTGGCATCAATGGCAAGCCTGAGGTAAAAAACCTAAAAAGTATCTTACTAGAATGGCTATCGGTACGAAAAAGCGTGGTGATTCGCCGCTTGCAGTATCGTTTGGATAAAATCAATGAACGATTGCACATTTTGGCAGGATTGCTGATTGCTTATCTGAATATTGACGAGATTATTGACATCATTCGTACCGCAGAAGACCCTAAGATTGAGCTGATGACACGATTTGGACTTACCCAAACTCAAGCCAATGCCATTTTAGATATCAAACTTCGCCAGCTTGCCAAATTAGAAGAAATTGAGTTAACTGCCGAACACGATCGCCTAGAAGCTGAGCGTCTACTCATCAGCGAGCAACTAAACAACCCAGAACTTCTCACCAAGCTACTCATTGATGAGCTGACAGCCGATGCCAAAGCGCATGGCGATGCTCGTCGTTCGCCTGTGGTACAGCGAGCAGAATCCAGTAGCCTAAAAGCGGTGGATTTGATTGCCAGTGAGCCAATTACCGCTATTTTATCTCAAGCTGGCTGGATTCGAGCCGCCAAGGGTCATCATGCTGACCCTGCCGAGATGAACTACCGCACTGGTGATGCTTATTTAACACACGCTTTAGGCAAATCTACCGAGCGGCTTATTTTGGTTGATAATACTGGTCGCAGTTATGGACTTGATAGCATACATCTACCATCAGCACGCACCCAAGGCGACCCCATTACCAGTCTGTTAAACTTGCCTGCTGGTGCAAAAATTGAGCAAATGCTTTTTTATAATCAGGCCAACAGTAGCCCAAATGTCTTAATGGCAAGCAGTTTGGGTTATGGATTTATCAATCAGCTTGCAAACTTAGATACCGCCCAAAAATCAGGCAAAAGTAGCATTAATCTTGCTGATGGTGTACTTTTGCCCATTGTTGTCATGCAAGATGACGACAGTTTGGTCGCTGTCAGCTTATCAAATGGTAATTTGCTTATCTTTGCAAGCGATGAGCTGCCTAAGCTTGCCAAGGGTAAAGGCAATAAGCTTGCCAACCTAAAAGCTGGCGAAACCATCACTGCCATCACCGCTTTATCGGAAACTGATGCTTTGGTGATTACAGCAGGTAAGCGTACTTTAACGCTTGGTCCTAATGATATCGCCAATTATATTGCACATCGTGCCAACCGTGGCAGCCCATTACCAAAAGGTTTTGGCAAAGTTGCCCACATGACAAAGCTTAAAAAAGACACCGAATAACGCTGCTATTCACCGCCCAAGCCATCTTAAGACCGCTTGGGCAATATCGGCAGTTTTATGTTTAGCTTGTGCTTTTTTGAGATATTTGCCATAACAATGGCAAAATTATTATAATTTTTTAAATAAAAAGATACAAAATTCACCTTGTACAAAAAAGCGATCACGGCATTCGAGTGCAGCACGACGCTCAGGTTTTGCCTTATAGGCGTAAGGCGTCATGGCAATTAAGTTTTTAAGAGCCGTATTATCCAAGTGCATTGGTGCGGTAATATATGCTTGGTCAACCAAACAAAATTCAGGGGCAAGCCTTTGTATGGATTTGTTGGGGTGATGTGCAATTACCGTCTCAAATAACGCTGCACGCATATCATATAAATGATTGGGGGCAGCAGCTGCCACCATCAAGTAGCCACCATCACAAAGCACTCGCCGTATTTCATCTTTTGGTAGCGGACTAAAAAAGCTGGTACACACATTCATGGACTGATCAGCAACAGGTAATACAGACCCTGTTGCCACCACCCAAGTGATTTGGTTTGAGCCATCAGCTTTAGCGGCAGTCTGAATGGCTGATTTGGCAATATCAAGCCCAATCACATGATCACAAATGCTGCCCAAAGCTTGGGTGTAATAACCTTCACCACACCCAATATCCAGTATCGTTTTGGGGCAAATATTGCCAATCATATTTAAAATTTCTGATTTGAGCGGTTGATAATGCTCCGCTGATAAAAATGCACGCCGTGCTTGCACAGCAGCAGGCGTATCACCAGGCTGTTTGCTTTTTTATGTTGCACTAAGTGTAAGTTTACATAACCTTCTTTGGCAACATCAAAACTGTGTTGATTGGCACATTGGTAGGTTTTCTTTGTAAAGTTTAGCGATAAATGACAAATTGGACAGATAAGCATAGTATTGAGAATTGAGGAATGTGGCAGATAGTTTAACACAGTTATCAATAAACAAAAGGCTTAAGCGATGTGGGATCGATACACTTAAGCCAGACACTTATTTTTTACCTGCCAAAATGCCACTGGCAATCACAAGTACGATACCAACCATCGCCATGACTGGTAAGACTTCATCAAAAAATATGACTCCATACAGCATCGAGAGTACCACCACCAAGTAGCCCAATGCTGATACCATAAATTTACGCCCAACCTTGTAGGCATGTGTCATCGATAATTGCCCTATCATCGCAAATAGACCAATACCAAATAAATAAGGCAGCATTTGGGGCTGTATGGGTGTCCATCCTACCATTGTACTGGCGATCGCTGAAATGAGTGTTGCAAGTACTGCAAAATAAAACACAATTCGCCAAGAAGGTTCGCCCAATAAAGACAACTCACGCACCTGTAGATACGCATAGCCTGCCATGGCACCACTTGCCAGCCCAATGAGCGTTGGTAATAGCCCATGTCCAAGAATACTGGGCCTTAAAATTAGCATAATGCCACATAAACCCAGCATGAGCGCAAACCAAGTTAGGCGACTGGGGAATTGCTTAAGAAGAATGACTGAAAAAATTGCCAAAAATATCGCTGATGTGTGGCTAAAGGTAATGGCAGTTGCCAGCGGCAAATGCACCAAACCAAAAAAGAACATAAATAAGCTGATTGTACCAGCCAAAGAACGCCAAAAATGTGCTTGTGGATAGCGTGTTGAAAATTGTTTTTTTGTCAGTGCAGCTTGCAGACCCAAAACAGTTGCAGCAAACACAACACGCCAAAAAACCAACTCATATTCATGCATCTCAAAGCGTGTGCCTGTCATCTTGACCAGCAGTCCCATGATGCTAAAACCAATCGCACCGACTACCATCCAAAGCGAACCTATGACCGAGCCTGTATCGGTATGTGTGGTAATTTTCATGTGATCTTTTTTCATGTGATCTTATCGTGAGACTAATGCTCCCTTGTTGCCCGAAACTCAACCTCTGGATATCGCTCTTGCATGAGTTGTAAATTGACACGGCTGGGGGCAAGATAAGTCAGATAACCACCGCCGTCTACCGACAGCTGGTCATGGGCTTTTTTCTTAAATTTCTCAAAAGCGACTTTATCATCAGAGTGAACCCATCGCACCGTTGCAATGCTAATCGGCTCAAAGGTGCATTGTACTTTATATTCTTCTAATAATCTGTGTGCCACCACCTCAAATTGTAGCACGCCCACCGCCCCCAAAATCAAATCATTGTTGATTTGGGGCATAAATACCTGAGTTGCTCCCTCCTCAGAGAGCTGTTGTAAGCCTTTTTGTAATTGCTTGGATTTCATCGGGTCTTTTAGCACCACACGGCGAAACAGTTCAGGGGCAAAGTGCGGAATGCCTGTAAAATTTAGGGTCTCGCCACTGGTAAAGCTGTCGCCAATTTGTATCGTACCATGATTGTGCAGACCAATGATATCACCAGCATACGCCTCATCTAGCGTCTCACGGTCGCCTGCCAAAAATATCAAAGCATCCGACACTCGCACCTCTTTGCCAAGACGCACATGGTTCATTTTCATGCCACGCTCGTATTTACCCGAACACACTCGCATAAAGGCGACACGGTCTCGATGCTTAGGGTCCATGTTGGCTTGGATTTTAAAGACAAAACCTGTAAAGGCAGGTTCTTCCGCTTTTACTATCCGCTCTATTGCCACATGGTCTTTTGGGGGCGGTGCGTATTGGGTCAGCACATCCAAAATCATGTTCACGCCAAAATTACCTAACGCCGTACCAAACAGCACAGGCGTTTGTCGCCCTGCCAAAAATTCACGCTCATCCCAATCTTCATACGCCATTTGGGCAAGTTCAATGTTTTCTATAAATTCATCCCACAAAATCTGCCCAAGTCTGTCCTTAATGTCAGCATGGTCATAGCCATCTTTACTCTCAATCTCTGTTATTTGTGAACCAAAGCCTTTTTTATAAAAGTAAGTCTTGTTATCCACAAAACTATACACCCCCACAAAGTCCTGCCCCATACCAATGGGATAAGCAAAAGGCACGCATTTGATTTTTAGGACGCTTTCAATCTCATCAAGCAAGGCAAGCGGATTTTGAATCTCACGGTCAAGTTTATTGACAAATGAGATGATGGGCGTATCACGCATGCGACACACCTCCATAAGCTTAATCGTCCGCTCCTCAACGCCCTTAGCACCGTCAATCACCATAAGGGCAGAGTCCACAGCGGTCAGCGTGCGGTAGGTGTCTTCTGAAAAATCGGCGTGTCCTGGGGTATCTAGCAGATTAACCACATGATTTTTATAGGGAAATTGCATGACCGATGTGGTGATAGAAATGCCACGCTCTTGCTCCATACTCATCCAATCGGATGTGGCGTGGCGGTCGGCTTTGCGTCCACGCACCTCGCCTGCTACCTGAATTGCCTTGCCCCAAAGCAGCAGCTTTTCGGTCATGGTGGTTTTACCAGCGTCGGGGTGGCTGATGATGGCAAAAGTGCGGCGAAGATTAATTTCGTTGGTTAAATGGGTTATCATTGCTTGCCTTTTTTGTTATGTACACTTTGATGTATACGATGAGATACAAAAATTAAATCAGTCAAATAAAATAAAAATTATTATACCATAAATCACATCAAGTGATGACACGATTACAGCCGCTTAGCTAGCAACGCCATGGTACAAAATACCCACCCAAGCACTTGTTTTATCACAACTTAACACACCAAACCTAGATTTGTGCGATAATTTTTATCTTGTTGTCCAAGCGATATCCGCTCTTCTAAGCCAAAACCCATCCAAGCGGTGGGCTTTTTGATATCCAATGCCCCAAGCGGTGATTTTTTGGTTATAATATAAAATTCTTCATCTAATTTTGAAATCCAATGACTGCCATGACGAATGCCACTTACCCAAATATTAACAGTATTCCAAGTCTTGCCAAACTACCCACAGACCAAGTTGATCCCACTCGTCCACCTGTGATTTTGGTAGACGGTTCTTATTATTTATTTCGCTGCTTTCATGGTCTACCGCCATTATCAAATTCTCAAGGATTGCCAACCAATGCCATTCGTGGCGTACTAAATGCACTCAACAAATTGATTAAAAAATATCATCCCACCCATATGGCAGTTGCATTTGATACTAAAGCGCCCACTTTTCGCCACAATTTATCCGAAGCATATAAAGCACATCGTCCTCCGATGGATGAAGCATTACGCATCCAAATTCCTTATATTCATCAAATGATTGAAAAACTGGGCATTACACTCATTAAGATTGATGGCTTTGAAGCTGATGATATCATCGGCACATTGGCCTATCAAGCTTGCCAACAAGGCCATCGGGTCATCATTTCCACAGGCGATAAAGACATGGCTCAGCTGGTGAATGATTGTGTCATGCTTGAAGACAGTTTTACGGGTAAGTTGACCGATAACGCAGGTGTGATAGAAAAATTTGGTGTGACCAGTGAACAAATTGCCGATTATCTAACCTTGATGGGTGATGCGTCTGATGGTATTTCTGGTATTCCTAAAGTTGGTCAAAAAACAGCGGCCAAATTACTCAATGAATACCAAAACATCGATGGCATTTTAGCCAATCTTGCCAACATCAAAGGGGCAGTTGGTAAAAGCATTGCCGATAATCAAGACAGTATTCCACTCAATCGCATTTTAGCGACCATCGTTACCAACCTAAAACTTGCCATAAGCTTTGATGATATTGCTCTTGACCACAGCCAAGAAACCAAAATCAAGCATGCACCTGCCTTGTATGCACTCTTTGAAGAATTAGAATTTAAAAAAGAAATGGCTCAAACCGCTGAGCTGCTTAGTTTGCCCCATCAGCCAACCGATAAAGCCTTATCTATTGATACCCATGACAACACGCTTTTAGGTCAAACCCCAACACCACCCATCAAAGATATCTCTTATCACACCATTACAACCCAGCAGGATTTTACCAAACTGTTGGATAAATTAAATCAAACGCCCTACTTTGCCATTGACACCGAAACGACGGATATCAATTGGCAACATGCCAAACTGGTTGGTATTTCGGTGAGTACCGCTGATTATGAAGGCTACTACATTCCTGTCGGTCATACAGCAGATTTTGATGTTTTACTTGATAATCAGTTGCCGATTGATGCCGTATTATCAGCACTTAAACCCATTTTAGAAAATCCCAATATCGGTAAAATTGGGCAACACTTAAAGTATGATGCCCATATTTTTAAAAAGTATGGCATCAACATATCTTCTTGGCAAATGGATACCATGCTTGCCAGCTATGTCATCAATGCTACTGCAACTCGTCATGGTATGGATGCACTGGCTAAGCATTATTTGGGCGTACAGACCACAACTTTTGAAGATGTTGCAGGCAAAGGTGCCAAACAGCTTAGTTTTGACAAGGTCGCCATGGATGTGGCAAGCCATTATGCATGTGAAGATGCAGATATTACCTTTCGGTTATTTCATAGATTTAATCAACACATCAATCAAGATAAAACGGCTGCCCAACTGTTATACCATCTAGAAATGCCCACCGCCCAAATTCTAACCCAAATGGAGCATGATGGCATTTTAATTGCCACTGATTTTTTGGGGCAATTATCAGATGAATTTGATAAAAAAATTATGGCACTACAAATTGAGGCTGAACGCATTGCAGATGAGCCGTTTAATTTAGCAAGTCCAAAACAGCTTGGTGAGATTTTATTTGACAAACTGGGCATTGCAGGCGGTAAAAAAACCAAAACAGGGCAATACTCCACCTCAGAAGCTGTGTTATCAAAAATCGAACATCCGCTGATTGATGTGGTCCTTGAACATCGCAGCTTATCAAAACTCAAAAGCACCTATACCGATACGCTGGCAAACGCTGCTGATGAGCAAGGGCGAGTCCACACCAGTTATCATCAAGCGCTCACCAGCACAGGTCGCCTGTCATCATCTGATCCAAATTTACAAAATATCCCCATTCGCACAGATACGGGACGACTGATTCGTGAAGCGTTTATCGCACCAAAAGGTCGTATGATTTTGGCAGCAGATTATTCACAAATTGAGCTTAGGCTGATGGCTCATTTTAGCGGTGATGAAAGCTTGATTCGTGCTTTTAATCATAATTTAGATATTCATACGGCAACCGCCGCCGAGATTATGGGCAAAGATATCAGCGAAGTGACACCAAGTGAGCGACGCGCTGCTAAGGCGGTTAATTTTGGGCTATTATATGGTATGAGTGCGTTTGGGCTTGCCAAACAGATTGGGGTTGATCGAGCCGTTGCCCAAGATTATATCAAGCGGTATTTTGCAAGATATCCCGCCATTTTAGAGTATATGGAGCGTACCAAGACGATGGCAAAACAGTTAGGCTATGTGCAGACCATTTTGGGTCGTAAACTCTACTCGCCTGATATCCAAAGCAGTAATCGTATGATTAAAGATGCTGCTGAGCGTGCAGCAATTAATGCGCCATTACAAGGTTCGGCCGCTGAGATTATCAAACTTGCCATGATTGCAGTGGATGAAATCCTGCCCAAAGATGATGCCAAGTTGTTACTACAAGTGCATGATGAGCTGGTTTTTGAGGTTGATGCTGATAAGGCAGACGATATTGGCAACCTAATCAAAACAGCGATGCAAAATGCCCTAACCGATACAGCAAAAAAGCTGGGCTGGGAGGTTGATTTTGCTGTCCCGCTCGTGGTTGAAATAGGTATCGGTGAAAACTGGGAGCAGGCACATTAAGCCATCATTTGACACAGTACAATACAATGTGCGACTAAATTGGTCGCATATTTTGTACTTTTTTATATTTGTATTTTTTATATTAACTTGATTAATCCAATTTTAACCAATAAAAAGCAACAAGCCGCATCGTCACCAATGCAGCTTGCTACTTTACATGATTTTACCACCGTAAAATCTATATCCTTATCAGCCTTCCATGAATAGCACTTCATCCTTGCCCCAATCCATCAGGGTTCTCCTTTGCTATGGGTATATTATGCAATAAAACCATGCTGATGAAAATACGCTAAAATCGTCAAACTTTGTGCGATATTTCCTACAAAACTCCCAAAGTGCATAAAAATAGCTAGGCTTGTACCCATGCACCATCACGCCAAACCAAGGCAAAACGGGTTGCTTTACCGTCTTTTTCTGAACCAACATATTGCTCTTGATTTTTACGGCTCCATCGTAAAATCGTTGGGTTGCCAGCATCATCGGTATCTGGTGCATCAAACAAATAATAAAATTTTGGCTCAAGCTGATCTTTAATCTCACGAAGCTCGCTCAGCTTTGGTGGGCGAGTTTCACGGATTTTGGGAAATTTGGATGCCGCCAAAAATAGCCCTGCTGCACCTTCACGCAGCACATAATGATCATCAAATTTTTGTGAACGAAGATTAGGCATATCAATGGGTGTCATACGAGGCGGGGCCGCTTGACCATTTTTGAGTACTTTTCGGGTATTATCACATTTTCGGCAAGCAAAATATGCACCAAAACGCCCTGTTTTAAGCTCCATTTGACCATCACATTTATCACAATCAATGGTCGGTGCATCACTGGTTGCACCCCCAATCTCAAAGACACCTTTTTCAAGCACATGACCATCGCAATCAGGGTTATTGCCACAGATATGTAGCTTAAGCCCGCCGTCGACAATGTAGCCATCCATCGCAGTATTGCATTTTGGGCAACGCTTTTTTTCCATAAGGGCGTTGACCTCTGCTGAATCATCATCAGCATCAAACTCAAATGCCGACACTGGCATCAAATTTTTAGTGCCTTTACAGCGTTCTTTGGGCGGTAGATTATAGCCTGTACAGCCCAAAAATACGCCTGTTGAGCCTGTGCGTATCTGCATTGGGCGATGGCATAAATCACAGTGAATATCAGGCACATTGGTTGGGTTGTTAGGACGCATGCCATCGGTGGTTTTGGCATAATCAAGCTTTTGTTTGAAATCATGATAAAATCTGTCAAGCACCGCTTTCCAATCTTCCTCGCCAACCGCCACCTCATCAAGCTTATCTTCAAGCCCTGCGGTAAAGGCATAATCCATCAAATCAGGGAAACTTTCTACCAACCTTTCTGTTACAATGTCTCCCATTTTTTCAGCATATAGGCGTTTATTTTCAAGCTTAACATAGCCACGCTCTTGAATGGTTGAGATAATAGATGCATAGGTTGATGGTCGCCCAATACCGAGGCTTTCAAGCTCTTTAACCAAGCTTGCTTCACTGTAGCGAGCAGGCGGGCTGGTGAAATGCTGTGTTGGCAAAATCTCAATCAAAGGCAACTTTTCACCCACTTTAACAGCGGGCAGTAAAATATCATCAGTCTTGGCAGGTGGCTGCACCTTTGTATAGCCATCAAAAACCAAAGTCCGCCCTTTGGCTTTAAGCTCTATCTCACCCGCAGTGACAATTAAATTAACTGACTGATAGCGTGCTGGCACCATTTGGCATGCCACAAACTGCCGCCAAATCAACTCATAAAGACGCTGAGCATCACGCTCCATGCCAGTCAGTTGCGAGGATTTTACCAAAACATGAGAAGGGCGTATCGCTTCATGTGCCTCTTGAGCATTTTGTTTATTACCATAAAAATTGGGTTTTTGGGGCAAATAGTCATCACCAAAATGATCTGTAATATATTCACGCACCGAATTTAGGGCGTCTTGGCTCAAAAAAGTGGAGTCGGTACGCATATAAGTAATATGCCCTGCTTCATACAGACGCTGTGCCAAAATCATGGTTTTTTTGACACTAAACCCAAGTCGTGTACTGGCAGCTTGCTGGAGCGTTGAAGTGATAAAGGGTGCTGATGGACGAGACTGAGTGGGTTTTTCTTCGATTGCTGACACAATAAAGTCTGATGAACCTAGAGCTAAAACGACTTCATCGGCTTGTGCTTTATTGCCAAGTTTTAGCGTTTTACCATTTTTTTTGACCGCTTCAAGGTTTAGCGTCTCGCCTGCTGCGGTGTTATTGGTGTGAATTTTCCAATATTCAACAGGGACAAATGCCCGAATTTCTCGCTCACGCTCAACCACCAAACGAGTTGCGACACTTTGCACTCGGCCCGCTGACAGACCTCGGGCAATTTTTGCCCAAAGTAGTGGCGATACCATAAAGCCTACCACACGATCCAAAAATCTGCGTGCTTGCTGTGCATTGACACGATCAATATTTAATTGATCAGGATGCTCAAAGGCAGTTTGAATGGCTGTTTTGGTAATTTCATTAAACACCACACGGCTGTATTTATCATCACTGCCGCCAATCACTTCTTTTAAATGCCACGCAATCGCCTCGCCTTCTCTGTCTAAATCGGTGGCAAGATAAATTTTATCAGCCTCTTTGGCAAGTGCTTTTAGTTCACGAATAACCTTGGTTTTATTCGGCAATATCTCATACACCGCCGCCCAGTCATGTTCAGGGTCAACACCCATACGGCGAACTAACGCTTTTTGGGCTTTTTCTTCACGAGACAATCCCTCATCTTGGGTTTTGTTGGTTTTGGTCGTGCTGCCACCAACGGGTAGATCACGCACATGACCCACGCTTGAACGCACCACATAATCTTTGCCCAAATATTTATTAATGGTTTTGGCTTTTGCAGGCGACTCCACAATCACTAAGGATTTGCCCCGAGCATTGGCTTTGGTCAATGCTGCCTCAGCTTTGGTGGTCGTTTTTTTAGAAGTTGCCATGATGATGCCTTTATTTAAATTTGCTAAATATCTGAGAATTTATCCAAAATCCCTAGGATAAGTGGGTATCCATGTGCATTTATAGGGTGCAAATGTGGTTTTGTCAATCATTTTATAAAAATTTGCTCAAAGTTTTGCAAATCACCAATCACGCCCATCAGGGTGATTTGCCACCATCAATCAATTTTGCCCAAGCGATCATCTGGGTTTTGATGTCGTTTAAGTCGGATTGAGCTTTTGTTTTATCCAGCTTATAAGCCTTGTGGCTGTGCTGATATTTCTCATCCAACCAGTAAAGCGAGATGTGATTTGCTTTCATTGACAATCCCAAAACTTGAGCCTTGATATGCTCAGGCAGATGAATGGGCTGCTCATCAAGACGGCGTACTTGTGTCAGCATCTTTGGTGTATAAAACTGCTGCGGTATCAGATACCAACAATCTGCCATGACATGATATTGAGCCATTGGTAGCCTAAGATCTTCTATGATGACAGTGTATTGAGCAACCCAAGGCGTACTATCTGCTCTGGCATACGCATCTTTTTTGGTAGGTTTGAGCGTATCATACCTATCTTTAAGCCAATTTGGGCAAGTAATCAGTTTGGGGAAAATGCCAAAATGACGCGCCATCAGCCGAAAATCTGCCACTCGCATTTGATTGGCATTGGGGCGAGCTGCCATGAAATTGCCCACCAAAAAACCAACAACAACCAGCACAACAATAATAGCGATACTTTCGCTTGATAGTGACATCATATCATCCTACAAAAGCAGCTGACGCTTGCCACTGTTATCCATCGATGAGACCAGTCCACGCTCTTCCATTTGGTCAAGCAGACGCGCAGCACGATTGTATCCGATGCTAAACTTACGCTGCACCGATGAGATGGACGGCTTTCTGGTCTCCACCACAAAAGCTGCTGCCGCTTCATATAACTCATCGCCTGCAACGCTACCACCTGCATCACCGCTGCCCTCACCTTCAAAAGAATAACTGTCAGATAAATCAATATAGTCAGGCTTGCCACGCTCACGCCAAGCATCACAGACTCGATTGACCTCATCATCATCCACATAAGCACCATGCACACGCTCAGGATGATTTTTACCTGGCCCAATGAACATCATATCGCCATGACCCAACATATCCTCAGCGCCACCTTCTTCGATGATTGTGCGACTATCAACTTTAGAACTGACACGCAGTGCAACACGAGCAGGAATATTCGCCTTAATCAAACCTGTTACCACATTCACCGTCGGACGCTGGGTAGCAAGCAATAAATGAATACCAGCGGCGCGTGCTTTTTGTGCCAAACGCACAATCGGCTCTTCGGCAGTTTTGCCAAGCTGCATGATCATATCGGCAAATTCATCTGCCACAATCACAATCGTTGGCAGTGGCTTAAGCTTGGGCGGCTTATCTTGGCTGACACTTTGATTAATGTGCCATAAAGGGTCATAAATTGGTTCGCCCTCAGCTTCGGCGGCTTCCACTTTTTTATTAAATTCGCTGATTTTACGCACTCGAAGCTTACTCATCAGCTGATAACGGCGTTCCATTTCATTGACACACCAAGTCAAAGCAGCAACTGCATCTTTCATATCAGTGATCACTGGTGTCAGCAAATGTGGAATATCGCCATAGTTGGCAAGTTCAAGCTGTTTTGGGTCAATGAGTACAAGTCTAAGCTCATCGGGCGTGTATTTTAGTAGCATAGATAATAAAAATGAGTTCACCAATACCGATTTACCCGACCCTGTCGTGCCTGCCACAAGCATATGGGGTGCTTTTGCCAAATCAGCAATCACAGGCTTACCGCTAATGTCTTTACCGACAGCGATGGCAATTTGGTTATTTGGACTTTGATAATCTTTAGTGTCCAATAGCTCAAGCAAATGCACCATCTCACGCTTTTGATTGGGTACCTCAATACCAATATACGGCTTACCTGGAATCACCTCAACCACACGCAAAGATGCTTTGGACATCGAGCGTGCCAAATCCTGAGAGATGCGAGTGACTCGGCTTGCCTTGACACCCGGTGCAAGCTCAACCTCAAAGCGTGTAACCACAGGACCAACCATAGCCGATACAACTTGAGCTTGAATATTAAATTCTTGAAGTTTAATCTCCAAAAGCTCTGAAGCTTGCTGTAATTCATCATCGCTCACTTTAGGTTTATTGGATAAATCAGGCTTATCCAATAAATCCAGCTCAGGAATCGGTGTTAAACTCAAACGATGGCTTAAGGTATCCATCGCACGAGACTGTACAGGCGTTGCTGATTGTTTTGGTTTGGGTGACTGATGCGTCGGCTCTTGGGCAGGCTTAGTGTCCTTGGCGATTTTAACTTCAGTCGCCTGATTTTCATCAAAGTTAGGGCTAACTTTTTGAATTGTTTTAAATCGCTCCACGGTTGATGGGTTTTTATTAATGACGATCTGGTCGGACGACTCATTTGGCTCGCCCAAATGATTTGTGTCATCCGACTTGTCATGATGATGCTTCATCAGGTTAGCTGTAGTTACTTGCTGCGTTTCTTGGTCAATGTTTTTTGCTTCTGCTTTGGCAGCTTGTTTTTGGGTTTCATGATCACGCTCAGCAATCAGCTCATCACGCAGTCCAGAATGGCGTAAAAAGCTCTCAAGTGCGTCTTCATGATTATGCGGTGTACTTACCACCGCCGATGCGACAGGGCTTGTACTTTCATCTGGCATGGTAGTGTTTGTACTTTCTGGTTTAGGCTCTAGGTCTACTTTGGGGGTAGATTTATCGCCGCCAATCCACTGAAAAACCAGACCCATCAGATAACGCCAACGAATCTCAAAACTCAACAAAGATATGAGAATAATCATTCCGATCAACAGTAGTGCCGTTACTGTTCCGCCAAAGATACCAGCCAGACTTTTTTGTAGCTCAAACCCAATCGCCCCGCCCAGACGGGTTGCAAGCAAAGTATTCGTCATCTCACCAATATAAGCAAGCAAGGCACTGACAAATAATATCAACAGCCCATAGGCAAATAATCTTAGCACCCAAAATAGCTTAACATGCGACCACCACAGCCGAACCAGCTCATATGCCAGCACCAGCACAGCCACCCACGCCCCAAAACCAAACAAGGTATGCAAAATATCTGACACCCAAGCACCAAGTAGCCCACCGACATTATTAATGGTTGAATGGCTGCCAACATGCGACCATGCCGAATCCGTCTGATCATAAGACAGCAGCGATAAAAATAAAAATACCAACAATACAATGCCAAAAATGCTAAAAATCAGTTGCTTAATGGTAGGCAGCTTGCCCATAAAGCGGGCAATGGTCGGATTTTGAAATAGATTACTCATGATGACTCGTTGGCAGGCGATGGGCGTCTTTTTGACATAACTGTCTATTATAGCGAATTTGATTCAATTAGCCAAACATTTGCAAATTGTTATACATGATCAAATAAAGCCATCAAATAAAACCGTGCCTGCATACCGCTTATGCCATTGGCTTTTTTATTACATTGCTAGTTTATTAAATTGCTAGTTTATCAAAATTAAGACCCATCACCCTAAGGGCGTATTTTTTATCGATTCTCAAAGCCATCCTGAATTATTGATAATATTAATATATATTGATAATATTAATATATATAGAAAAAATTACGAAAAATATTTTGCCTTTATGCATTTTTGGGGTAGAATTATCTTGATAGATTTTTTTATGAAACTGTATAGATATTTTTTTGACCTTTGTGCTAATTTGCACCTTTTTAGGATTTTTCATGACCGATTCACGCCCCATTGCTCTGGACTTACAAGACATTCATAAAAGCTATGGCTCACTTGAAGTGTTAAAAGGTGTGTCTTTGACCGCATACGATGGCGATGTGATCAGTATTTTAGGCTCATCAGGCTCTGGCAAGTCCACCTTACTTCGCTGCATTAATCTGCTTGAAAAGCCCACCTCAGGAAAAATCATTGTCGGCCAAGAGACATTAAAACTTAAATCGCATAAAGGCGAATTGGTTGCAGCCGACAATAAACAACTTGAAAAACTACGCTCAAAAATTGGCTTTGTGTTTCAAAATTTCAATTTGTGGCCGCACAAAACCATTTTACAAAATATCATCGAAGGTCCTACGCAAGTGCTTGGCGTCTCAAAAGCTGACGCCATCAAAGATGCCGAACGGCTTTTGACCAAGGTTGGTCTTTTGGACAAAAAAGATGCCTATCCTGACAATCTGTCAGGTGGTCAGCGTCAGCGTGTCGCAATCGCTCGCTCACTTGCCATGCAGCCGCAAGTACTGCTGTTTGATGAACCCACCTCAGCACTAGACCCTGAGCTGGTCAATGAAGTGCTTGCTGTCATGCGTGAGCTGGCCGATGAGGGTCGCACTATGCTCATTGTCACGCACGAGATGCGTTTTGCTCGCGAAGTCTCAAGTAAAGTGGTATTTTTACACCAAGGTCGCATTGAAGAAATTGGCACACCAAAAGAAGTATTTGACCACCCAAAATCTGAGCGTGTACGAGAATTTATGGCATCGCACCGCTAATTTTATTGTCGCCAATTTTATTAACCCAAGGAATTATCATGATAAAACCATTTGCCACTTTGGCAACTGTCGCTTGTGTTACTTTGGTGGGTTGTACCAAAGAAGAAGCCAACACCCAAACAATAGCGCCCGCTCAGCCAAGCCAAAAAAGCATTGTGATCGCAACTGAAGCCGCCTACCCTCCATTTAATGACATGGATGCCAGCGGTCAGATTATCGGTTTTGATGTGGATGTGATGAATGCCTTATGTGCCGAAATGGACGCTCACTGTCAGATTATTGCTCAAGATTGGGATGGCTTAATCCCAAGCTTATTAGCGGGCAAATATGACGCCATCATCGCAGGCATGTCCATCACCCCAGAGCGTCAAGCACAAGTGGATTTTTCGGACTCTTATTTTTCAAATACGATCGTTTGGCTTGCCAAAAATGATGGCAGTTTTGATCCAAATAACATCACCAATCAAACCCTTGCTAGCCAGCGTGGCACGACTGGTGCTGCTTATATCACCAAAAAATATGACGGTCAAGATGGCAACCGTGTTCAGCTGCATGACACCTACACCAATGCGTATTTGGACACAAAAGCAGGACGCAATCATGCAGTCATGGCTGAAAAAGTATCGGCTATTGACTGGCTAAAGCAAGAGGGCAATGGTGAGTTTGGCTTAATCGGTGAAGAGATTGATAATAACGATCACTTGGGTATCGCCGTACGCAAAGGCGATAGCCTAAAAGCTGAGTTTGATGCAGCTTTAGCAAAAATCAAAGAAAACGGCAAATTAGCAGAAATTGAAAAAGCCCACTTTCAATCAGATACTTTTTAAGTTTGGCATGCCTATTTTGGGTGCATCGATTATCCATTCTTGCATATTCAGCATATTAAGAGGTTATTATGAGAACCGTATTAAAATTTACCACAGCCACACTGTGTGTTTCTTTACTTGCCGCTTGTAGCAATGATCAGCCTAATGCCAATCAAAAAACTGCTACCCAATCTAACAGCACAACCTCACAAAAAGAACTAATTATCGCTACTGAATCTAGCTTTAAGCCATTTAGCTATCTTGACAAACAAGGTCAATTGGTCGGCTTTGAGATTGATTTGGCAAATGAACTATGCAAGCAAATGCAAGCAGATTGTCAAATCGTAAGCCAAGACTGGGACAGTCTTATTCCAAGTTTGAACGCCAATAAGTCTGATGCCATCATGGCGGGTATGTCCATTACCGAAGAACGCCTAAATGCAGTGGACTTTAGTGAGCCTTATTTTGATAATACGCTTGTTTTGATTGGCAAAAAAGACAATGCCGCCACCATCAATGACATCGCTGGTAAAGCTGTTGCAACACAGCAGGCAACTGTTTCAGCCGAATACCTTAAAAAACATTATCCAGACACCAACATCAAAACTTATGATAAGCAAGACAATGCTTATCTTGATTTGACCGCTGGGCGTGTTGAATTTATGTTGTCTGATGTCGTGCCTGCGGCTGACTGGCTTGCCACTGAAGCTGGCTCTGAATTTGAGATCAAAGGCTCGCCCATTGATATCGGTGATAAAGTAGGTATCGCTGTGCGTAAAGACAGTAGCCTAAAAGCGGATTTTGACGCTGCACTTGCCAGCCTCAAAACTAATGGCAAATATGATGAGATTGTTGCCAAATACTTTAACAGCCAAGCATTAGGTCAATAATTTTAAGCCGATGGTGCTTTGATTTTAGTCAAGTCAATGCCACCCATCGAGAATTTAAGTCACACCAAATCAAGGAGTAGATTGTGAAATTTAAAACATTTGGACTTATAGCAGCCATTGTTGGTGCATTTAGTATATCAGCTTGTAGCGGTCAAAACGAACAAAGCACAAAAGCCAGTGGTGACACCTTGCGTATTGCGACCGAAGGCACTTATGCACCATTTAACTACACCAATCCAGATGGCAGTTTGGGCGGCTTTGATGTGGATATCGCCAATGCGTTATGCAACAAAATGCAAACCGAATGCCAAATCATTGCCCAAGATTGGGACGGTATTATACCAGCATTAAAAACAGGTAAGTTTGATGCCATTGTTGCAGCAATGTCAGTTACCCCTGAGCGTAGCGAGCAGGTGGATTTTAGCGAGCCTTATTTTGTCAACTCTTTGGTATTTTTGGCAAAAAAAGATTCAAATTTTGATCCGACCAGCACCGATGCCATCAATAATGCCAAAATTGTTGCTCAGCGTTCAACCATCTCAAGCCAATGGCTAACCCAAACTTATCCAAACAGCAAACCACAGCTGTACGATACGCTGGACAATGCTTTTATTGATTTAGGTAATGAGCGTGCTGATGCCATGATTTCTGACAAACTGCCAGCATTAACTTGGCTTAGCTCAAATTTGGGTCAAGATTTTGAAATCAAAGGCGGGGACATCGATATCAATGATAAGGTCTCCATTGCTGTCGATAAAGGCAATACCGCACTATTACAAAAATTCAATGAGGCTTTGGCTGCAATCAAGGCTGATGGCACCTATAAACAAATTGTCATTGAGCACTTTGGTGAAGCAGGCATGCCAACTAACATTGAATAACCTAACATTGAATAACGAATAAGACTGCCAAAAAGGCATAAAATGCTGTGCTTTCGGCGGTAAAATCCATCGCCGAAAGTGGCTTTTTATATGATAATTTGATTTTTGCGACACCATCTTTTAATGATTGTTAAGTAGGTTTTTAAAATAAGACAAACCGCAGCAATCAACTGATGGTATTTTATAATTTAAGGTACTGGCGTGTTTGACTTACAAGGCTACGGCCCAATTTTATTGCAAGGTACAATTCTGACCATAAAGCTTGGGCTTGCCAGTTTGGTGTTTGGTCTGTTATTTGGTTTGCTTGGTGCACTTGCCAAGCTGTCTGGCGTTTGGATATTACAAAAAATTGCCGATGCCTATACAACCATCGTCCGTGGTATACCTGAACTTTTGATGGTTTTTTTCATCTTCTTTGGCGGTAGTATCATTTTAGTCACCATTGCAAAGCAAATGGGCTATACAGGACGCATTGATGTGAGTCAATTTTGGGCAGGTGTTACTGCCTTATCTATCATGTTTGGTGCTTATGCGACCGAAGTTTTTCGCATGGCAATTCAAGACATTCCCAAAGGACAATGGGAGTCTGCCCAAAGCATCGGTATGACGCCAATACAAACATTGACACGCATTATTCTACCTCAAATGTGGATGGTGGCACTCCCTGGCCTTGGCAACTTAACTTTGGTACTACTCAAAGATACAGCCTTGGTTTCGTTGATTGGTTTACAAGATTTGATGTATTTTGCACAGCGTGCGGCACAATCCACCCAAAAACCTTTTACATTTTATTTAGCTGCTGCTTTTATCTATTTGGCTTTGACCTCGGTGATTACACTTTTTATCATGTGGTGTGAATCTCGTGCCAACCCTGCTGCACGGTATGCCAAGCTACTTCACAAGCGCTCGGGGGGTCAATCATGAATTGGAATTGGCAAGCAATTATTAACTATTTTCCAGATTTACTCGCAGCATCGGTTACAACCATTGAACTTGTGGTGCTGTCTTGTGCTTTAGGCCTTGTATTTGGTGTGATTCTTGGGCTGTGGCGACTGTCTCCAGTATTGTGGCTTCGTGCCATTCCAGCAGCTTATATTTTTTTCTTTCGTGGCACACCTTTATTGGTTCAGATTTTTTTAATTTACTATGGCTTGGGGCAGTTTACCGCACTCAAAGAGTCCTTTCTTTGGGATCCAATTTTTAGTCAAGCATATTGGTGTGCCATCATCGCCTTTACCTTAAATACTTCAGCCTATATCGGTGAAATCGTTCGTGGTGCAGTCATGGCTGTGCCGACTGGGGAGTTGGAAGCCGCCGACGCCATTGGTATGTCAAAACAGCAAAAATTACGCCGTATTACCTTGCCTCGTGCCTTTGGTATTATGATACCTGCTTATAGCAATGAAGTGATATTTATGCTAAAAGGGAGTGCTTTGGCAGCATCAATTACGGTGGTTGAGCTGACGCATAAGGCACGAGACATCATTGCCATTACTTATCTTAATTTGGAGATGTTTTTTGCCGCTGGTGTGATTTATTTGGTGATCAGCTGGGTATTTTTATTTATTTTCCGCCAATTTGAGCACCGTGTCAATCGTCATAAACGCTATATCCCACCTACAGTAAATCCCAATCCACCGATTTAATTTAAAGGAAGACTGATGACACTACATACCATTATTTTAGCTGCTGGTAAAGGCACACGCATGAAATCCAACCGACCCAAAGTTTTACAAACCTTGGCAGGCAAGGCTTTGGTTCAGCATGTTTTGGATACTTGTGCACAAATTCAAGCAGATGGTACGATTTTGGTTTATGGCTTTGGCGGTGAGATGGTCAAAGAAGCACTATCTAACCATGCTGTCACATTTGCCGAACAAACACAGCAGTTAGGCACAGGTCATGCAGTCAAGATGGCATTACCCCATCTGCCAAAAGAAGGCAAAAGCCTGATTTTATATGGCGATGTACCTTTAACTCAGGCCGACACCTTACAAAATCTTGTTAAAGCCAATACCAGCGGTATCTCAATGCTGACTTTAACAGTTGAACAGCCGTTTGGTTTGGGTCGGATTGTCCGAAATCAGGGTAAAGTTGTTGCCATCGTCGAAGAAAAAGATGCCGACACGCAACAAAAATTAATCACAGAGATTAACAGTGGCATCTATTGTGTGGATAATGCGTTGCTTCACAAATACCTGCCCATACTGAACAATAACAATGCTCAAGGTGAATATTATTTGACCGATATCATCAAATTGGCTGTTGATGATGGCATTGAGATTGCAACCATTAAACCTAAGTTTGCCTTTGAAATTGAAGGCGTGAATGATCGTATTCAGCTTGCTAATCTTGAGCGAGCTTTTCAATCACACCAAATTTATCAATTACAAATCGCTGGCGTACAGTTTGCCGACCCAAATCGTGTCGATATTCGTGGCAAATTGACCTGCGATCGAGATGTTTTTATTGATATTAATACAGTATTTGTCGGTGATGTCCATCTGGGCATGGGCGTGCAGATTGATGCAGGCAATATCATTACAAATAGCCATATTGGCAACCAAACACACATTAAACCCAACTGCGTCATTGATGATAGTATGATTGGTCAAAATGTTAGCATTGGGCCATTTGCCCATCTAAGACCAAAAACCATACTATCAGATGATGTCAAAATTGGTAATTTTGTAGAAACTAAAAAAACGACTGTGGGTATTGGCAGTAAGATTAATCATCTAAGCTATGCTGGCGATAGTATCATCGGGCAAAATGTGAACATTGGTGCTGGTGTGATTACCTGTAACTATGATGGCATCAATAAGTTTACCACCACCATTGGTGATCGTGCGTTCATCGGCAGTAATTCAAGCTTAGTCGCTCCTGTGACTGTCGGTATGGATGCAACAATCGGTGCAGGATCGGTCATCACCAAAGATGCCAAAGAAAATGCGTTGACCTTGAGCAGAGCGAAACAAGCCACCATTATCGGTTGGTCACGCCCCAAAAAAAATCAAGTTTAGTGCTTTGGTATTGATTTTTGATTAATCATGAAAAAGTTTTTACCTTCAATAAAAGCCAGCTAAACCAAAGGTTAAAGCATAAAAACCAAAAGCTGACCATGATTATGCCTAAAAGTCATACCATTTGAGCGAAAATTATCAAAAAAAGGGTTTATTAACTAAACCCTTTTTAAAATTGTCTTTACAAGATGACTTCAGTATGATGAAAATTTACCAAATCATCAATCTTTTTTACGACCAAAACGCTTACGCTCATTTTCGGTCAAATACCGCTTGCGGATACGGATTGATTTAGGTGTTACCTCAACCAATTCATCATCTTCGATGAACTCAAGTGCCTGCTCAAGCGTATAATCCAGTGCTGGGGTTAAAATAATCGCATCATCAGAGCCTGACGCTCGAATATTAGTTAATTGCTTGGCTTTGGTTGGGTTTACCACCATGTCATCTGAACGAGAATTGATACCAATAATCATGCCTTCATATACTTCAAGCTGTGGCTTGGCGAACAAACGGCCACGCTCTTGTAGACTAAATAAAGCATAAGCCAAACAGGTGCCTGTTACCATTGATACCAACACACCATTTTGACGCTTGGCTACTGTACCATCTTTGGCAGGGCCATAGTGGCTAAAGCTGGAAGTCATAATGCCTGTGCCTGAAGTCATGGTCAAAAACGCCGAGCGAAAACCAATTAAGCCACGAGAAGGAACAGTCGCTTCAATACGAATACGGCCTTTGCCGTCAACCTCCATATTAGTCAGCTCACCTTTGCGGTTGCCCATCTCCTGCATGACTGCACCTTGATGCTGCTCCTCAACATCAAAAGTAACATTTTCATACGGTTCACACATGACACCATCAATCTCTTTCATGATGACTTGTGGGCGTGATACACCAAGCTCAAAACCTTCACGACGCATATTTTCAATCAATACCGACAAATGTAACTCGCCACGGCCTGAAACTTTAAATTTTTCAGGGCTGTCTGTATCTTCAACACGCAGTGCAACATTATGAATCAATTCACGATCAAGGCGTTCACGGATATTACGCGAAGTGACAAACTTACCTTCTTTGCCAGCAAATGGTGAGTCGTTAACCTGAAAAGTCATCGAGACCGTCGGCTCATCAACAGACAGTGCTGGCAGCGCTTCAACATGTTGTGGGTCACAAATCGTATCAGAGATGTTCAAAGAATCAATACCCGTAATACAGATAATGTCTCCTGCCTGAGCCGATTCAACATCAACACGCTCAAGACCATGGTAGCCCATAATTTTTAAAATTCGTCCACTTCGTTTATTGCCATCTTTATCAATGATTGCAACGGGCGTATTTGTTTTTACAGAGCCTCTTTGAATACGGCCAACCCCAATTACCCCAACAAAGCTATTGTAGTCAAGGCTTGATATTTGCATTTGAAATGGACCGTCGACATCCACCTTAGGAGGCTCAACGATATCAACAATCGTCTCAAATAGTGGCGTCATATCATCAGCAAGATTGTCTGGTTCAAGTCCTGCAATCCCATTAATACCCGACGCATAGACAATCGGAAAATCTAACTGCTCATCAGTTGCATCTAAACTGTCAAACAAATCAAAGACTTGGTCAATTACCCAATCTGCACGAGCTGCTGGCTTGTCAATTTTGTTAATGACAACGATCGGTTTAAGTCCACGAGCAAATGCTTTTTGAGTCACAAATCGTGTTTGTGGCATGGGACCTTCTTGAGAATCCACCAATAATAATACGCAGTCAACCATCGACATGACACGCTCAACCTCGCCACCAAAATCGGCATGCCCTGGGGTATCAACGATATTGATACGATACTCGGTGTTAGTACGCTGATCAGTCCATCGAATGGCGGTGTTTTTTGCCAGAATCGTAATCCCTCGTTCAGACTCAAGGGCATTTGAGTCCATCACGCGTTCGATTTCACCAGAACGCTCACCCAACGCGCCTGATTGCTGTAAGAGTTTATCAACTAAGGTAGTTTTACCGTGGTCAACGTGAGCGATGATTGCAATATTGCGTAAATGCTTAATGTCGTCTGCCATAAATACTCATATAAAGATTAATAATCGTGCGATATGCCCGAACTGATAAAAGGCTTAAAAATAACTCAATTGATGAAATCAGTCAATTAGCTTAATTCATTTGATTTATTCAAAAGCTAAGAAAACCGCTTATTATAACATAAATCAATCTAACTGAACCAAAAATTTTATACCAAATAAAAAAGCCACCAAAAAGGTGACTTTTTTATCGATAAGGCTTGAGAATTCAAGCTGATTACCAAATACGAATGTGCAATTATTGAACAATCATGTCTTTGGTTTGATCAACAGTCGTTGTTTTGCTACCAGTGATTACTGCTTCTACACGACGGTTCATCGCTTTACCTTCAGCAGTGGTATTTGGAGCGATAGGACGATCAAAGCCATAACCAACTGCATTTAGACGGTTTGGAGCGATACCAAATTCGTTAGATAGCATTGATTTAACAGCATTAGCACGAGCTTCAGATAGACGCTGGTTGTAGCGTGCGCTTGAGCGTGCTGAATCGCGTGATGCGTGACCTTCAATGGTTGCAGTTGCATTTGGGAATTCACGCATTTGTGCAGCAACCTTAGCAACTTCTTCACGGTATTGTGGTTTGATGATTGATTTATCATAATCAAAGAATACACGCAACTCTTGACGAAGCTCTTCTACCAAATTAACTTGTACTGGGCAACCGCGTGCATCAACAACAGTATTTACTGGAGTTCCTGGGCAAGCATCTAGATGATCAGGCACACCATCTCTGTCTGAATCAACAACAATATCTTCAATTACAGCTGGTGCTTCCTCAATGACAGGCTCAGGTTCTGGTTTAGGAAGAATCATAGGTGCTGGAGCAACAACTGGTTCAGCAACAGGTTCTGCCACTGGTGCTACTGGTACTGCAGGTGCCAAACGACCACCCAAAGTTACCTCTAAACCAGCCAACGCCAAGCCTTCCCACCATTTGTTATCAAAATTATGGATAGCACGGGCTTCACCACGAAGTGCAAGAGCATCATTGACTAAGTAGCGAGCACCAAGACCTAGGTTACCGATGGTGTCTTTAGACTCAGCAACTTCTTGACCTGCTTGTACATCTTGAGCTGCTGCAATGTTTTGCCCATTGGCTACTTCTGCTTTATAACCATCAATTGCATTTACTTTAATCTTAGATTGACCTGCACCAACCAAGACATAAGGCTTGAATTTATTTATTGGATTGTAGCCACTGAACTGCTCAGTACCAATCAAAAAGTTACCGCTGATGGTTTCTTGCTCAGCATCAAAGCGATGTGCAGATTTGTCTGAAGATTTTGCATCACGGTTAGAGATACCATATTCAACTTGGAATTGAGTTGATGGCGTAAGTTCGATACCAATCGCAGCACCAGTCCATAGCTCACTGTCCAGTGCGACACCGCCATTGGCTGGTGCATTAGCAGTATCTTCTAGCTTCTTACCAGTGCGTAAGATTTCGCGTTGATCGTTATGAGCTTCGTCAGTGTAATGATAGCCAAGTAGTAGTGGGCTGACTGTCACACCAGCTTGAGCAGCTACTGGAGCTGCAGCAGCTGCGATGACCGCAAGAGCGATTTTATTAAATTTCATAAATTCCTCCAAGGAATGGTTGGTTTTTCAAGATTACCGCACCTATTTTAGCATAGCGATCCAAGACCTGCCAATAATCTGTTACAAAATTTTGCAGATTCTTAGTGACTAATGAGTCAAACCAATAGGTATTCATTGTGGCTTGTGGGCTTAGCTTAATGGTAAATGAATTTTTTTACAACCTTTTTTTGAACAAAAATACATAATATTACACAATAGTCATCATTATTTACGATTTTCTTTCTAACGCATCAATGATTGGTCGTTTTATCTTGCACAAAAGCCATTTTCATTGCCTTGACTGCATTATCAAGCCCCATAAATATCGCATCTGAAATCAATGCATGCCCGATATTCAGCTCATGAATACCATCAATTTGGGCAATCGCTGCGACATTATCACGCGTCAGACCATGACCTGCATTAATCAATAATGATGAGTTTTTTTGGGCAATCGTAACTGCTTTTTGAATACGGTCAAGCTCTTTATCAACAAGCTTTTGATTATTTTGTAAAGTCGCGTAAGCATAAGCTCCCGTATGCAGCTCAATCGCATCAGCACCCAAAGCAATTGCAGCATCAACTTGATGCGGATCTGGATCGATGAATAAAGAAACCTTAATATCTGCCTGCTGAAGACTGTGTATAAATGCTTGAATATTTGATAAATTGGCGATATCAAGCCCACCTTCTGTGGTCAGCTCTTGGCGTTTTTCTGGTACTAAACATACCCATGCTGGGCGTACCTTTAGGGCAATATTTAGCATCTCATCAGTGACTGCCATCTCAAGATTCATGCGTGTGGTCAGCTGCCCAATCAATTCATAAACATCTTTATCTTGAATATGTCGACGATCTTCTCGCAAATGCAGGGTGATACCTGACGCACCTGCTTGCTCACAAATCAGCGCTCCTTTAATGGGGCAAGGATAGCCGACGCCTCGTGCATTTCTTAATGTGGCAATGTGGTCGATATTGACACCTAATAATGGTATATTCATCATATTCCTCAATGTAGTTAAATCGCTATTGCAAATATTGGATGCTTTGTTGCCATAATGTGCGACTGTGTAGGGGCTGATGGTTCAATAAATTATCCAAAACCTCCTTTTGGATTTGGCTAAATTGATCCAAAACCGCCAAAGCAAGTTCTGGTTCTTTTATTGCAGCACCCATCTGTAAAATTTGTGAGCCTGTATAACATACGCCATCAAACTGAGTCTTAGGGTCAATCTGCGTCCGTGCAAGATGTGCTAACATAAAACCCATTTGAGGTATAAAGCAATACATGGCATCGGCATTAATCGGTACACCATGCCCATCAACACCAAAATCCATCATAACCCCAAGCTCTGAAAACAGTGCTCTTTCAAAGCTGCGTAAGTAAATCTTCATTGCCTGTATCTTATCGACTGCCATCAGCGATAACCGATCCAATGCATGAAGCTTGGTCATATTGGCATGATAAACTTGCCACAGCTCAGGGCAAGGGCTTTCGGTGGCAAGTAGCTTATAAAGTACCTCATTCATATATAACAATGCATACTGCACTCGCCCTGCTATCAAACCATAGCTTGCTGGATTATAGGCCTCTTCGTTTGACTGTGCTGTTAGTTGCTGCACAAATTCATCTGAAAATCCCAAGCTGATTTGACGAAAATTTTTTAATGACTTTGTACCACTTGACATCAGCCAAATGGGCGTAAACAAAGGCATGCCACGCCCACCGATACCGTGTACCACGCCCTGCTCATACGAAAAGAATTGATAAATTGCCCGCTTTTCTTGATAAGGACGCTGATGAAGCAGATAGCCATTAAGCGCAGCAGCACGCATAAATGTATCTCAAAATATTTGACTTAATAACCCAAACTATTGAGGGCACGCTCATCATCACTCCAACCACGCTTAACTTTTACCCATAAAGTCAGCATGATTTTACGGTCAAATAACACTTCCATATCTTTACGAGCATCAATACCAACTTGTTTGATTTTTGCCCCTTTATCACCAATGATAATTGATTTTTGACCTGCACGCTCTACAAAAATTGTCGCATCAATGAATGTCACCGCTTTACGCCATTTTCCTGTCTCTGGGTCTTTATGTGCAGGTTCATCTTTAAAGGTATCAATTTGTACTGTCAAATCATAAGGCACTTCATCGCCAGAGATACGCATGATTTTTTCTCGAATAATCTCTGATGCTAAAAAACGCTCTGAACGGTCGGTAATTTGTTCGGCATCAAAAATGGCTGGTCTGATTGGCAAATACTCGCCAATGACAGACTGTAATCGATCAAGATTATGGCGACGAAGTGCAGAAACAGGAATAATATCTGCAAAATCAAAACTCTCACTAAAGCTTTCGATGACAGGCAACAGCTTTGATTTGTCTTTAATGGTATCTGCTTTATTAATAACCAAGATAACAGGCAAATTGGTCGCTGATAACTTCTCAAGCGTCAATAAATCATCGTCTCGCCATTGAATGCCATCAACCACAAACAGCACCAGATCCACATCAGCCAATGCAGAAATGGCAGCTTTATTCATTCGCTCATTGATGGCACGCACCTCTTTGCCGTGAATTCCGGGCGTATCAACAAACACAATCTGCTGATTTTCATCTGTCAAGATACCATGAATACGATGACGGGTTGTCTGTGGCTTTCTTGAAGTAATCGACAGCTTTTGTCCAAGCATGTGATTCATAAGCGTTGATTTGCCAACATTGGGACGCCCAACAATTGCAACAAACCCTGCCCTAAAAGACTCATTTTGTGGTGTTGATCGATTCTCAAAAAACGCCGAAATGGTATCTTCATTGCTATGGGTCTTGGTATTATCAGACATATTTTTCCTTATGATTGCACTTTGGCTAATATCTTTAAAGTAAACTTAACTATTAGGCAATAATTTATTTAATTGATTAATCATTCTTTCGGCACATTTTTGTTCAGCAATACGGCGGCTGGCACCTGTTTCGATAATGGGGTCAACGCCAACAACTGTACAATGGCAGCGAACGGTAAATACTTGATTGGGTGCGCTACCCAAAGTTTGGATAAGTTCATAAGTTGGTAATGGCAAGCGATTGCCCTGAAGCAGCTCCTGTAGACGAGATTTGGCATCTTTGAGCACCTGTTCTTGGCCTACCTCTTGAATCAGTTCTTTGTACCAATCCATCACCATACGATCAATGACATTTTCGCCATCACTGTTTAAATTATCTAAATACACAGCAGCAATGATCGCCTCGACTGTATCCGCCAAAATTGATGCACGGTGGCGACCCCCACCTTTACGCTCACCAACTCCCAAAATCAGATGCCGAGACAACTCAAGACGGTCAGCGATTTGCACGAGGGTTTCTTGGCGTACTAAAGTTGCTCGCATTCGTGTCAGCTTGCCTTCATCATGCTTAGGATACTGTGTAAATAACGCTTTTGCAATAATTGAGCTTAGCAACGCATCTCCCAAAAACTCCAGCCGCTCATAGCTTTTTTTAGGATCATAAGAACGATGGGTTAAAGCACGACAAAGTAGCGACACATCTTTAAAAGTATAGCCAAGCTTAGCATAAAGTACAGGCAACCCTTGTCCAAAATCAGAAAAATACGGCATCTGATCGGGGGTTTTGGTCACCTTTTGTGACATCTTCATGGTTTTTGGTGATTTATTTGCCACCGCATACTCCAATCTTAATCAATTGTACCATTACGCCCAAAACTTGGTAATTTAAAACCTGACTCTTTATGCATCCAAATATAAGTTGCCTTACCCGACAGGTTGGATTCTGGCACAAAACCCCAAAAACGACCATCATCACTACGATCACGGTTATCACCCATCACAAAAAATTGACCCTTGGGAATAACAATTGACCATTGTTCTCCATGAGAAGCAACGACCTCTGGTGAGTGCTCAATTAAAAATGGTGCTTCTGCTGATGAGTTTGAATCTGCAACATATCGTACAGTATAAGTATGGTTGCCCAAATTTTCGGTTTGATAGCGTGCCAAATGTTCTTCTTGACGCCCCCAACCTGCTCGGTCTGCATCGCTGAGTGTTTGACCGTGAATCATATTGGGTAACATTTTATCCAATAATGCACTTGGCATTTGATAATTCACAGCCGTCGTTTTTACCTTTTCACCATTAATCGACAACACCCCACGATTAAAGCTTACTGTATCTCCGGGCAAGCCAATCACGCGTTTAATAAAATAAATATTATCATTCACAGGATAACGAAAAACAGCAACATCGCCTCGTTCGGGACTACCCGTATCCAAAATCTTAGTATGTGTAATTGGCAAACGAAGCCCATAAGCTGCCTTATTGACAACAATAAAATCTCCTGTGTATAAAGTTGGCACCATAGAAGATGATGGGATATTAAACGGCTCAATAACAAATGCTCGTACAATTATAATTGCCAATAAAACGGGCAAAAATTCATAAGCCCAGCGTACAACCGCAGTATCATTGGGAGGATTGCCCACCAAAGTAGCAAGCTTGGCACGGCTGGCCTGATAATCCTGATAGGCACGATGCAAATCACTTGGAGCATGAGCATCAGGTGTATAACTTTGGGCATCGTTACGCATGCCATAATTTGCTAAAGCCAGCTCAAGTTTTTGTTTATGCATTGAAAGTTGCGTTTCAGCAGACTTAACTTCTTTGGCATGATGTTTGATGGCAAAATGTTGTTTTAAAACAAACTTATCCACCAACCAAATCAGCAAAAACGCCAAAGTTATCGGTACGATCACTAAATTAATATCAAAATTCACCAAATTCTCCTACGGCAAATGCACCAAATTTATATAGCAACACACCATCAAAATCATTCAACTGTCAACTTTTAAGACTGCCAAGAATGCCTCTTGGGGAATTTCAACACTGCCAACTTGCTTCATGCGTTTTTTACCTGCTTTTTGTTTTTCAAGCAATTTTTTCTTACGGCTGACATCGCCACCATAGCACTTTGCCAAAACATCTTTACGCATGGCTTTAACCGTACTTCTTGCAATGATTTGACTGCCAATCGCTGCTTGAATGGCGACATCAAACATCTGGCGAGGAATTAACTCTTTCATTTTTTCAACCAACTGATTACCACGGCGGCGTGCGTGCTCTTGATGGCAAATCATCGCCAATGCGTCCACCTTTTCGCCATTAATCAGCACATCAACACGAACCAATTTATCCGCTTCATAACGCTCAAAACCATAATCTAACGATGCAAAACCACGGCTGGCAGATTTTAATTTATCAAAAAAATCCATCACAACCTCGCCCATCGGGATATCAAATATAACCTGCACTTGCCGTGCCATAAATTTCATATCCACTTGCACACCTCGACGCTCAATCGCCAAGGTAATGACATTACCTAAATATTCTTGAGGCACCAAGATATGGCAACGAGCGATCGGCTCACGAAACTCAGCAATTACGCCTGTGTCAGGCAGTTTGGATGGGTTATCCACATAAATAATATCGCCATTTTTCTTGACAATTTCATAAATGACCGATGGTGCTGTCGTAATCAAATCAAGATCATATTCACGCTCAAGCCGCTCTTGAATGATTTCCATGTGTAGCATGCCCAAAAAGCCACAGCGAAAACCAAATCCAAGTGCTTCAGAAGTATCAGGCTCAAAAAATAGTGCTGCATCATTAATTTGAAGCTTTTGTAATGCCTCACGAAATTTCTCAAAATCACTGGAATCAATCGGGAACATCCCTGCATAGACTTGAGGCGTAACTTTTTGAAATCCTGGAATATTTTCTACATCTGGCGTTTTGGCATGCGTAATAGTATCGCCCACAGGCGCACCTTGGATATCCTTAATCCCTGCAATGACAAAACCTACTTCGCCTGCATGTAGCACATCGGTTTCTAGTGATTTTGGTGTAAAAACCCCAACCGAGGTCACAATGTGCGTCTCACCAGTTGATTTAATAAAAATTTTATCGCCTTTGGATACCTGACCTTCACGCACACGCACCAATGACACGACGCCCAAATAATTATCAAACCAAGAATCAATAATCAAAGCTTGTAGCGGTGCCTCACGATTACCTTTTGGAGCAGGAATAACATCGCACAGTGTTGCCAATAATTCTTCGATACCAACCCCTGTTTTAGCAGATACTCTTGGTGCTTCCACAGCCTCAATACCAATGATATCTTCAATCTCTTCAATCACTCGCTCAGGTTCAACTTGGGGCAAATCAATTTTATTTAAAACGGGTAAAACCTCAAGCCCCTGTTCTACCGCTGTATAACAATTTGCAACACTTTGAGCCTCAACACCTTGAGCAGCATCAACAACAAGCAACGCACCTTCACAAGCCGCCAATGAGCGAGATACTTCATAACTAAAATCCACATGGCCGGGCGTATCAATAAAATTGAGCTGATATGTTTCGCCGTTGGGATGGTTATAGTACAAAGTTACCGATTGTGCCTTGATCGTGATTCCTCGTTCACGCTCAATATCCATACTGTCTAGCACTTGAGCTTGCATCTCACGGTCTGACAAACCACCACAAACTTGAATAAAGCGGTCGGCCAAAGTACTCTTACCATGATCGATATGAGCAATAATAGAAAAATTACGAATATGAGAAATATCAGTTGGTTTTTTTGCAGTCATATAAAGTGCTTATCAAAAGAAAATAAAAATAAGATAACAGAATATTTTACCTTATCTGACAATGTTTCGCCATCAATTTCACAGATTTTATGGGTAATTAGCAGGTAGAATAAATAGCATAAAAATGAAACACTCTTCCAAAAACGACAGCCAATAAACAGCATTTTTATATATTTTCACGATAAATCAAAACAACTTTATCAGATTAAAGTGGCCATTCTAAACACCCAAACAATCCCTAAGCCAAATCATCGTTAGCCACATACTTTGGTAAACCAAACTGGTCAATTAATCGCTTTATGTTTTTATTATCTTTCATGAATTATCTTTCATCAAAATCTGTTTAATTTATAAATATAAATAACATATTAATTAATCTAAAATATGTTAAAGGCTATACAGGTCTTAAATATGATCTGCTTTGCCCAAAAACATGGCATACCGTTCATTGATGCTGATTATGACATGGATAACTGGTTTGCCCGTGCCAAAGGCATGGAACAAGACCCTGAGCGTGGAAGAACATAGTGCAAATCAATGATTGTGGTCACCGTGCCGCTGCCCCTTATGATGACCTTGAATATTGGGATTTTAACTGGCGTAAAGGCGGTGGCAGTAATCGCATGATTGAGATTAGTAAACGAGAGCATTTTTATCAACAAGAATACTGTGGCTGTGCTTACTCACTGCGTGATACCAATAATTTTCGCCGTAGCCAAGGACGAGAACCCATTAAGATTGGGGTTAAGTATTATGGTGATGAGCCAGTTGAATGACGGTCATAACAGACGCACACCAAGCTTTTGATGAGCTTGGCGTGTTTTTACTGCTGTTTTTGGTGTGTTTTAATGAGCGTGATGATGGTGATGTGCTGGCTTTAAGTGATTGTTTGCGGTTTTATCTTTGGATACCAAGGTTACCAGCACCGTTGTCGGTGCTAAAAAGGTAGCTTCAATGTCATGATTGCCATCAAAAATAAGCACATCACCTGAAGACAGCGTATGTGCTTCTTGACCATTTAATAACACCTTTGCCAAACCATTGGTAACAGTCCAAGTAACAATGTCGTTTGGGTGATTATGACGCTTCATCGGGGTGTCTTTACTAAAAGTTTTACGCACAGTTTGAATGCCCAATTCATTTTGATAAATGACGCCTGTGCCCTTTGGTGATACGCCCATTGGCTCTGCATGGGCAGGGGTGTGTAACCACGATAGTGATAAAACGAGTATTGATAAAATGGCTGTGCCAAGCCGTGTGTTGTTCATTGTTTTGTTGGTGTTTTTCATGGGTCATGCCTTTTCTAGATCTAAAATCACTTTATTACATTAACTATTTATCACAACTTATTAAATATAACACAACTCATGGTAATAAAAAACAGAAAACCGATTTTATTTTTAAGGTATTATTTGAGATAACAGAGCCTAAATTATAATAAAAATAAACACAAATAATGTCCATGTCAGATTTATGTAAATACACCATCACGATTGACCAAAAACAGATAACAAGATAGCGGATTTCATTAAGTGCTACAGGTCAGTCTATCTATTGGTTGTTATTTAGGTTACTAGATATATTCTGATCACTATTCCACCCCCCAAACAAAACCCCCCTTTGCTTCTGCAAAGAGGGGTTTGAAATAAGGT
>ERZ1023263.8-NODE-8-length-192347-cov-20.968413_pt1 | contig 192347 bp, 165 predicted proteins | sample MGYA00380461_ERZ1023263 | MGnify/ENA primary metagenome ERZ1023263 (study PRJEB33173, sample SAMEA4830316) | metagenome | study: EMG produced TPA metagenomics assembly of the PRJEB25223 data set...
ACATCGCTTCAACCCGGCCGCTTGTTTATCAATATGTAACTATCCGATAAAAAGCATAGCCTTTAAAACCGCGGCATTGTCGGAGGATGGCCTAGCCTTTTTTGACCAGATAATGAAATTCTTTATTACCGGCAGCATCCAGCACTTCTTCCTGTAACAGCAGCTCATGGCCCAAATGCATACAGAATTTTGGAATATCCCACGAAGTAGAATTGTCGGTGGCAAAAATCTCCACCACATCGCCCGATTTAGATTTACGAATGGCTTGATGCAACATCATCACTGGTTCAGGGCAACGCAGACCACGCGTATTTAGCTGAATGGCAGGGGTAATGGATGAATCAGACATAATAAAACTCGGCGAGATAGAATTTTTCTATTCTAACACAAAGCCAGCAAAACCACTGATGCCGCAAGCTGGCTTTATCCGCCTGATAAATCATCAAATTCATTGTTTCAGCGAAAGTCGATAAACAATAGACAACTGTATTTTCTGCGGTATGATTAAATCAAGTTTTTTAGATACAACGAGTCTTTAGGAAGGATCATGCACGAGGAATCAGGCCCATCGTGGGGTATGCGTGGCTTACGTAAATGGTTAGGTACTGCACCGGAAACCCGCGATGAATTGCTAAAATTAGTACAAGATTCACGTCGTTTTTTAGAACCCGATACTGTGGCAATGCTGGAAGGTGTGCTAGATTTGCCGGCCACCAAAATCCGTGAGGTTATGACCCCGCGCACTTCCATGATCAGCTTGCAGGAAGATGATGAGCTGCTGGATATTCTGCATGTACTGGTCGAGTCGGCCCATTCACGCTTTCCGGTCTTCTCTTCAGACCAGCCTGACAATGTAGTGGGGATTCTGCTGGCCAAAGACTTGTTGCCCTTTCTGACCGAACCAACGCCGAAGGTCGATATCCGGGCACTGATGCGTCAGCCACTGTTTGTGCCAGAAAGTGCGCGTTCCGATCAGGTCCTGCGTATGCTGAAAAATACCCAGACCCATATTGCCATTGTAATTGATGAATATGGCAGCACTTCAGGACTGGTAACCCTAGAAGATATTCTGGAAGAAATTGTTGGTGAAATTGAAGATGAGCATGATCAGGCCGATGCCGAAGCACAATACATTGTGCCCGATCATGATCCGCAGACCGCCAACACCTGGCTGGTACAGGCACTTACACCAATTGAACACTTTAACAATGTTTTAGATGCTGATTTTTCTGACGATGAAGTAGAAACTGTCGGCGGTTTACTGCTTCAGGAAATTGGATTGGTGAGTGATCTGCAAGGTCAAATTATTGAAATTGGGGATTGGCAGTTTAAGATTCTTGAAGCAGATGCACGCACTATTCATCTGATTCGAGCTGTACGTCAATGAGGACTTATTTCACCAAGCTGTTAGATTCATCCCAACAACACAAACAGCTCCCGCTAGTTTATCCCCTGCTGATTGCCTTAATCGCAGGTGCCATTTTCAGTTTTGCCCTGGCACCGTATTATTACTGGTGGATTGCCCTGCTGTCTCCAGCCTTGCTTTATGCAGTTTTACGTCAGCACTCTGCCAAACAGGCCTTTTTTATTGGCTGGGCCTACGGTATTGGCCTGTGGTTTGTCGGTGCCTTCTGGCTATATACCTCCATTCATGTCTATGGAGATACCCCGGCCATTTTAAGCGTGCTGATGATTGCGATTATGGCCTTGGCCATGGGGCTGTTTACCGCCATTCAAACCTGGCTGTATCGCCGCTTCTTCCCGGAAACGCCGCTAACTTTTGCGCCGCTGTGGGTGTTCTTTGAATGGGCCAAAACCTGGGTATTTACCGGTTTCCCGTGGCTATTTGTCGGCTATGCCTTTACCGAGCGTTTTCTGGACAGCTATGCGCCTTTATTCGGGGTGTTCGGGGTGTCGTTTGTGGCCATTATTCTGGCCTGTGCGCTGGTGGAAATTCTGAATAAACGCATCTTCTGGCTGGTGCCGTCATTGCTGCTCCTGGCCGGTGCTTGGGGTGCTTCCCAGCTCAGTTTTGTCAGCGAGAAAGATGAACCGCCGCTGTCCGTGTCCTTGATTCAGGGCAATATTCCACAAGACCTGAAATGGCTGACCGAATATCAACTGAAAACCCTGTTAATCTACAGCGAACTGACCCGCACCGAATGGGGCCGCGACCTGATTGTCTGGCCAGAATCTTCCATTCCAATGTTCCAGACCGATATCGAACCGTTTTTAGCCGCCATGAAAACCGAGGCGGAAAAATCGGGAAGTGCCTGGGTCACCGGTATTCCATATTGGGACCTGCCTGAATCGCAGCAAAATGGCCAGCCGATGTACTACAACAGTATTATGGCCACCGGTACAGATTCAGAAGGCTTATACAAGAAACAGCGCCTGGTGCCATTTGGTGAATATATTCCTTTATCCGGCCTGTTAAGCTGGGTCTTGCCGGCCTTGCAGAATGATCCATCCATGAGTGGTTTTTCGCGCGGTGCCAAAGAGCAAAAACCGCTGATGATTCATAACTCGCCGTTGGGTGCAGCCATCTGTTATGAAGTGGCCTATCCGAATCTGACCCGTCGTAATGCCAGCCAGAGTGATTTTCTGGTGACTGTATCCAATGATGCCTGGTTTACCGGTACAGCCGGCCCGTGGCAGCATTTACAGATGGTGCAGATGCGTGCCAAAGAAAATGGCCGCTGGTTTATTCGGGCCACCAATACCGGCGTGACCGCTTTTATTGACCATCAAGGCCATATTGTGCAGCAGGCCCCGATTGATCAGGAAGCAGTGCTACGCGGTGAATTACCGGCAATGCAGGGCCAGACCTTGTACACTCGCCTTAGTGATTGGCCGGTGCTGATCTTCTCCTTCCTGTTGCTGGTTTTGGGCTGGATCTATCGTCCACGTAAAGTAGATGTCAGCTTTAAGTCGAGAAGATAATTCGCCTATGAAGTCCCCCTTTATCAAAGGGGGGTTAAGGGGATTAACTTTATAAATCCCTCCCTTGCGAAGCAGTGCTTCTCACCCTTTGTAAAAGGGAGGCGTAATAAAAAAACCGAGGTGCATGCCTCGGTTTTTTTTATTTTGTCTATATTTAAAGCTGGGTCACCAGATAGGACAGCATCGCCGCCAGAGAGAGCATCGGCAAATAACGATAGACTTTTACCACTGCCTGCTCAAAGCAAGAGGCCTGTTCTGGTTCTAGTTTTAAAATAGTGGCTTGTAGCGCCGACCAGAAACTTAAGAGCAAGCACGAGCTCATCAGGCTCAGGGCGAAGAAACCGACCATAATCTGGCTGCTGCCTTCGGTGCTTTGCCAGAGATGCAAAAAGCCCTGACTCAAGGGAAGCAGGCTTAAAATCAGCAGAACAGACTTCAGCATCGTCCAGTGAAACTGGTTAATTTCATCCGACAAGATTAATGCTTTCATACCATCCTCCAGACAAATATGTGCCTTTTGACTTATTATGAACGGTTTTAATGAAATAAATAGATGATATTGCTCCACATTCCCGGGATTATTGTAATCAGTACTGTTGGGAATAATTCTTATTATGAATCTCAAATCTGGAAGATTATCTTAAATCTATATTTATCAAGATATTAGTATATTTTTTATAATTAAGAGCTATTATCACTTCACCTTTAATTGAATAGTCCAATCAGGTGAAGTGATATATTCCATCACGGCATTTATAATCAAGCCGGCTTAAGGCTGATAATAAATATCTGCATCGGTCCCTTCACCGCCCTGCTGACCATCTGCACCAAAAGAATACAGATCAAAAGCACGGCCTTCAGAGCCTGGAATTACATATTGAATGTCATTGTCCCAGCTGTCTTTTGGATAACCGCCTTTGACATAACCACCTGGCAACCAGTTTTTAGCTGACGCGGGCTGATTGACCAGCGCATCTAAACCACCATCCTGCATGGATGGATAACGGCCATTGTCCAGCTTGTATTGATCCAGCGCGCCGGCCACACCTTTTAAGGTAATTGCGGTGGTATCGACTTTGGCTTTTTCACCACGGCCCATCACGTTCGGGACAATTAGCGCCGCCAGCACGCCTAAAATGACAATCACCACCATTACTTCAATGAGGGTAAAACCGGCCTGTTTATTCGAATAGGATTTCCGTTGCATCAGGTTCTCTCTTGAATCTTTCATCATTTGTTATCTTCAATGGGTCTCGATTTAAATCATATTATTCATATTGACAATAGGCAGCATCACCGCAATCACAATCACCAGCACAATACTGGCCATCAGCACCAGCATTAAGGGCTCCAGCAGCGCCAGTAAGGTCGAGATGAGCGTGGTCACCTCCCGATCCTGCATGGTCGATGCGCGCTCCAGCATCCGGTCGAGCTCACCCGATGCTTCACCACTTTTAATCATTTGTACCATCATCGGCGGGAAATAACCACTGCGCTCCAGCTGGGTGCCCAAGTTCCCCCCTTCGGTGACTTTCTCGGCCGCCAGATTAACCGAATCGCGGATCACCCAGTTACTGCTGACCGCAGCGCCAATTTTTAAGGCATCAACCAATGGTACACCGGACTGGGTCAGAATCGACAGGGTGCTGGCAAAACGTGCTGCGTTTATACCACGTGACAGTTTACCAAATAGTGGCAGTTTGAGGGTTAAACGATCAAATACATAATGGCCGGCCGAGGTTTTTAAAAAGCGGACCAACAGGAAGATGCCCAGAATCGTCCCGACCAGCAAAAAGGGCCAGGCCAGACGGATAAAATCACTGGCTTGCATTAACGCCACGGTAATCCACGGCAAGGCGCCTTTGTCCTGATCAAAGGTTTTGACAATATCCGGCACCACATAGGTCATCAGCCCCATCACAATGGCAAAGGACATCAGCATTAAAATAATTGGATAAATCATCGCGCCTTGCACTTTTTTCTGCATGGCAAAGCGGTTTTCGGTGTAGTCCGACAGCTGGTCCAGAATTAAATCCAGATGTCCAGAACGTTCCCCGGCGGCAATGGTGGCAATATATAAATCCGGAAAATGCCCCGACTGCTGTAAGGCATTGGCCAGTGAATATCCTTCTAAAACCTTGGAGCGTACCGACAGCAATAAATTCTGCACATGGACTTTTTCACTTTGCTTGGCCACGGCGCGCAAGGCTTCTTCCAGCGGAATGGCTGCGGCCACCAGTACCGACAGCTGCCGGGTCATTAAGGCCAGATCATAAGCGGTCATTTTTTTCTGGAACCAGCGCTGGGCCTGATGCTTCTGTTTTTGTTCTACCGGATCAACGCTAATCGGGATAAGGGCCTTGTCACGCAATTGCTGACGAATCTGCCGTGCAGAATCCCCTTCTAAAACCCCTTTTTGCTGCTTTCCTGATGCATCAAGGGCTGTAAACTGATATGCAGGCATTGTAATGCTCTAATTTTCCAAAAAATTATTCAACGCAGTTGCGTCTCACCACCAAAATCATTCATATTCTGAGATATAAATTATTTGCTCACTCTATCATAACTCCAGATCGAGCACGACGACATTTTCATCAGGAAGCAGACCCGCTGTTATGCCAAATTCGCCCGTCCATCCCGCCCCCATCTACCGTGTTCGTGTAGCTGTTCCGGTCTATCTGTATGACGGGTTTGACTATATGCTCAGTGCGGCTGAATATCAGCAGGCTGCCGTTGGCGCGCGGGTGCTGGTGTCCTTTGGCCGGCAGAATCTGGTGGGCATCATTATTGAAAAACTCCCGCCCGATCATCCGCTTGACCCCAAGATTAAACTGAAAGCCATTAGCGAGCTGCTCGACCAGCAGCCGATTCTAGATCAGAAAGTTTTAACTTTGTTGACATGGTCGGCGCAGTATTATCAGTTTCCGATTGGCGAAGTGATGCATAGCGCCCTGCCCAGCCTGTTACGTCAGGGACGCCCGTATAATTTACTGGCACGAATGTGGAAACTACTGGATGATCAGGCCGAAGCCAAACTGAAGCGCTCCGAGAAGCAGCAGGAGGCCTATAAAGTCCTGAAGCTGCATCCGAGCGGGACTTCAGAAAATATCCTGAATCTGGCCGGTATTGAAACTGCAACCTTAAAAGCGCTGGAAAAAAAGCAGATTTGCTATTGCGATCTGGAGCAGCAGGATTTTAGCCCGGTGCCAATGACGCTGGCGCAAATGCCGTTAACCCCGAACAGTGACCAGAAACGGGCCATTGAAACCGTACTGAAAGCGCAGCATCGTTATCAGGCCTTTTTACTCGATGGTCTGACCGGTAGTGGTAAAACCGAAGTCTATCTGCAGATCATGCAAGAGGTGCTAAAACAGGGCAAACAGGTATTGGTGCTGGTGCCGGAAATTGGCCTGACCCCTCAAACCATTAGCCGCTTCCAGTCTCGTTTTCACTGTCATATTGCGCTGCTGCATTCCGGTTTAAATGACAGCAAACGTTTGCAGGCCTGGCAGGCCGCCCAGACCGGCAAAGCCTCCATTATTCTTGGTACACGCTCGGCAATTTATACCCCGCTGCCCAATCTGGGGCTGATTATTCTGGATGAAGAACACGATCTGTCATTTAAACAGCAGGAAGGCTTTCGTTACCATGCCCGCGATGTGGCCTTATACCGTGCTCATTTAGAACACTGCCCGGTGATTCTCGGTTCGGCCACGCCCAGCATTGACAGCTATGCCTTAACGGAACAGGGTAAAATGATCCGTCTGGAACTGAACCAGCGTGCCGGCCCGGCACTGATGCCGAAAATTCACATCATTGATTTAAAAGTTGCGCAAAAGCAGCAAGGTCTAAGCCTGCTGCTGATTCAGGAAATCAAAAAACGCCTGCAGAAAAAAGAACAGGTGCTGATTTTCTTAAACCGCCGTGGTTATGCACCGGTGCTGGTCTGTGACAGCTGCGGCTGGCAGGCACAATGCCCACACTGTGATGCCAACTTTACCCTGCATCATAGTCCATATACCCATCTGCATTGTCATCATTGTGGCACCATTCAACGCAAGCCGGAGCAATGCCCGCAGTGCCAGCATAATGAACTGAAAACCCTGGGCATGGGCACAGCCAAGGTTGAAGAAAACCTGCAACAGCTGTTCCCGGATTACGATGTGGTGCGGGTGGACCGCGATTCCACCAGCCGCGTCGGCAGCTGGCAAAAAATTTATGACCGCATTCAAACCAGCCAGCCGCTGATTCTGCTCGGCACCCAAATGCTGGCCAAAGGCCACCATTTTCCTTATGTGACTCTAGTGGCGATTTTGGATATTGATGCCGGCCTGTTAAGTGTTGATATCCGGGCGCCAGAGCGGACTGCGCAGCTGATTGTGCAGGTGGCCGGTCGTGCCGGCCGCGGTGAACATAAAGGCGATGTCTATTTACAGACCCTGCGTCCTGATCATCCGCTGCTGAGCACCCTGGTCGAGCAGGATTATCGTGCCTTTGCCCGGCAAACCTTAAAAGAACGTCAGGCCGCCCTGCTGCCCCCGTTTCGCTATACCGCCCTGATTCGCTGCGAATCCAAAAGTCAGGAGCAGAACCAGCAGTTTTTACAGCAACATGCCCAGTGGCTGCGAGAAAATTCTGAACAGTTAATTGATATCTGGGGACCGATTCCGGCGCCAATGGAACGCAAGGCCGGCCGCTATCAGGCGCATCTGGTGCTGTTGTCGCAAGATCGCGCCCGTTTACATTTTTATCTACGTGCATGGTGGCAAAATATGTTGCATCACAAGCCATCAAATATGAAACTTAGCTTAGATATAGACCCTCAGGAATTCAGTTAACCACTGACTTTGGCTGCAGCCTGAGGGCACCATAACTCCTAGGATTGTCGATGTCGTTACTGCTGCAAATCACCCTGTTTCTGGGTGCCTCTTTATTACTGGTTCCGCTGCTCAAGCGTTTTGGGATTGCCACCGTACTCGGCTATCTGTTTACCGGTATTTTATTGGGCCCGAGCGTGTTCAATATCGCCAGCGACCCGGAAGCCATTCAGGAACTGGCTGAATTTGGCGTCATTTTACTGATGTTCATTATTGGTCTGGAACTGCGGCCCCAGCGGCTCTGGCAAATGCGTCAGTCGATTTTTGTCATGGGCAGCGCGCAGGTGGCCGTCACTGGCCTGTTACTGGCGATTCTGGTGTTTTTCAGTTTGCAGCAGCAGATTGCCGCCAGCCTGATTATTGGTTTTGCCCTGGCCCTGTCCTCAACCGCCTTTGTGCTGCAACTTTTAAATGAAAAACAGCAACTGAACAGCAGTTATGGCCAGCAGTCTTTTTCAATTCTGCTGTTTCAGGATATCGCCGCCATTCCATTAATTGCGATTATTCCCTTGCTGGCCGGTACCGAATCGACCCATCACGGGCTGGCCTATTTCGCCGCGATTCTGGCCACCTTTAGCGGACTGTTTTTATTTAGCCGTTATCTCATGCGCCCGTTTTTCCGTTTTGTTGCCAAAACCGGCGCGCATGAGCTGATTACCGCGGTCGGCCTGTTTATTGTGCTGGCCGTGGTCTGCCTGATGGATGTCTTGGGGATTAGCACCACGCTTGGCGCCTTCCTGACCGGGGTGCTACTGGCCGATTCCGAATTCCGGCATGAGCTGGAAGCCAGTATTGCACCGTTTAAAGGACTATTGCTCGGCCTGTTTTTCATGACCGTGGGGATGACCACCCAGATGTCCCTGCTGATCGACAGTCCGCTGTTCATTCTTGGCGGCGCCTTAGTACTGCTGTTGGTAAAATTTATTTCCCTGACCGCAATTGCCCGGTATTTCAAATATTCCTGGCAAAACAGTTTGCTGCTGGCCACCTGTCTGGCACAAGGCGGTGAATTTGCCTTTGTGGTGTTACAGGTTGCCTTAACAGAAAAAGTGGTGGCACAGGCCATTTTAGAGCCGATTACCCTGATGGTGACCCTGTCGATGGTACTGACCCCGGTGCTGTACTGGTTCATGACCAGCCAGGTGATTCCGCGTCTGAATCAGGACAAGACGCCGGAATATGACCAGATTCCCGATGCGCATCCAGCGCTGATTATTGCCGGTTTTGGCCGGGTCGGGCAGATTATTGCACGGGTGGCCTATTTGCAGCACCTACCCTATACCGCCATTGACAGCAACCTGGATAAAGTTGATTTTGTGCGCAATTATGGCGGCAAAGTCTATTATGGCGATGCCACCCAGCCCGATATTTTACGTGCCGCCGGGATTGAACATGCCAAGACCTTTATTCTGGCCATTGATGATATTGAAGACTCGATGAATGTGGTCCGGCATATCCGCCTGAATTATCCGCAGCTCAAACTGCTGGTGCGTGCCCGTGACCGTCATCATGTACATTTATTGCGGGATTTAGGCGTTAAACACATCTGGCGCGAAACCTATTTATCTTCTTTAGGGATGGCCTATTGCGCGCTGCGCGACCAGGGCATTGCTGAAGAAGATGCTTACAAGAGTATCGAATTGTTTCGCAGTTATGATGAAAAATTACTGGCCCAGCAGCAGAACATTTATACCGATGAGCAAAAAATCTATGAAACTCATCGCAATGCACTGGCCGAACTGGAGCACCTGTTCGAGAATGATGCCCAAGTCCGGGAAAGCCCGACCGGTGTAGATTTAAAGCGTTCACTACAAAACCATCATATTGATGTAACACGTAATGAATCAAACTGACTTGTGATTTACAATATCATCACCATTAATGCAGGGTTATGGAGAATTTTATGTCTGATTTACGCCAACGCTTTTTTATTGAAGATAGCCCTGTCCGCGGTGAGATTGTTCATCTTGAAGAAGCCCTGCAAACCATTTTGGCCCAACGTGACTATGCGCCAGCCATTCAGGTCCTTTTGGGAGAAATGCTCAGTGCCACCGCTTTGCTGGCCAGTACCTTAAAAATTAAAGGTCGGATTAGCCTGCAAATTCAGGCCAGCGGTACCTTTAAATGGGCAATGGCCGAATGTAACCATCTGGGTGAAATTCGTGCTTTGGCAGATTATGAACCAGATCCACATTTCCAGCAGGCTGAAGACAGCAGCACGGTACTCAAAACCCTGGTCAATCCGGTGCTGTTTATTAATATTGAACCGGAATTTGGTGAGCGTTATCAGGGTATTGTGCCTTTAGACAAGCCAAATCTGGCCGGCTGCCTGATGCAGTACTATGATTTATCTGCACAAATTCCAACCCGCATTGTACTGGCCAGCAACGACCAGCGTTCTGGCGGTTTACTGATTCAGCTGTTACCGCGAAATAGCGAAGAAGAACAGCAACGTGTAGATGAAGATTTATGGCCACGTCTGACCATGCTGACCGAAACCCTGAAAACCAGCGAACTGACCGATCTGGAAGTTCAGGAAGTATTGTACCGTCTGTACAACGAAGAAGAAGTACGTCTGCCAGAAGTCGAGCATCTTAAATTTGGCTGCACCTGTTCCAAAGAACGCTGTGCTACGGCACTGACCCAGATTGGGGCCAATGCAGTACGCGAAACCTTGGAACATCAAAACCCGATTGTGATGGATTGCCAGTTCTGTAATGCACGTTATCAGTTTACTGCAGAAGAAGCACTCGGCCTGTTTGGTGAACACCTAAGCTAAGCCGCACCATTCAAGCCGACCAAGAGATCAAACCGGAGAACAGTTTGGTCTCTTTTTTATGTTCAGTTTTATGCGTTTATTCAATCTTTACAACCCTGTAAATATAGGTTCAAATAGCGCACGCTTTTTGCTGAACTCAGCATCAATCTCGCTCAAGCTGTTACTCATCTTTTTTAAGCGACTGGGTTACACAAACCGTACCGCTTTATTCATCTAGCGCAAGCACACATTCTTTGTATAACCTGACTGATGAATTCAAGCGTGTGCAATAGTTGCAACTATTTAGTGGTTTCTCATCTTATTGTGATCGCTTTCACTTATTATTTCATTGATTTAACAGTATTTTCTTCTATAAAATTAGGCACTTTACTCTAATTTTAATAACGCGCATGGCGTTGGGGATAATAATCATGAAAAAGGGGTTTACAGGGATTGTTGCTGGATTGCTTTTGGCAACAGTTTCAGGCGTATCTTTCGCAGAGAATGATCCATTGGTGGGGAAATGGAAAACAATTGATGACCGTACCAGTTATTCCCGTGCCGATGTCGAAATCCGTAAAAAGCCAGATGGCACCTATGAAGGTATTATTGTTGAAACCCGCAACATTCCGGGCGCAGAAAAAATGAATATTTGCCACCAATGTCCGGGTCAACTTAAAAACAAACCGTTTATCGGCTTGCCATTTATCTGGGGCTTTAAGCAGGATCCAAAAAACCCGTTACAGTTTGTGCAAGGCAGTGTACTCGACCCGATTGGCGGCAAAGTCTATAAAGGCAAGGCACGCCTAAGTGCCAACGGTAAACGCCTGACCTTACGCGGCTATGTCGGTGTTTCCGTGATTGGTCGTAGCGTGACCTGGATTAAATACTGATTCTTCAACAAGTTTACAAGAGGCTTCTACGGAAGCCTTCATTTTATCTTAATGATATGGACATAATTTGAAACAATATAGTTACTCTACCCTCTGTCCGCCCCTCTCGAAAGCCTGAATAATGAATAAAATTTAAACAGTTTATTTAAACTGAAGATTAGCTGAAGGTAGGCCTGCTGAGCATCCTTGATGCCAGCAAAATGGCGAAAAAGCAAGCGAGGCTACGTTTCAAGCACAAAGGAATACCAAACAAAACAGCCAAATGCTGAAATATGGTTTTAAATAAAATTAATCCTTCAGATAAAACAACAAGAGCACAGCGCATAGACCCGAAATTACGTTAGAACAACCCATGCATCTGCTCTTCCTTGTTTTAACAAGTTCAAGCTAAAAGGAGTAAGCCATGACCACGATCCAATATCGCGAAAACTCCCAGTCTGGTCGCCCACAAGCTGAAATTATAGATGAGCGCGTATCTTTTGATTTAGAGCATTTTGCTGAAGCTTGTGGTCAAAGCCCGGAATGGGTATTACAGCTTTTAGAATATGATATTCTCCCCTCACGTCCGGAAGAACGGATTCACCAGTTTTTTGGGGAAGATGTTTCTCGTGCCCGCCAGGCCTATCGCCTGCAACGCGATTTTAATGCCAGCTTTTCTGCCGTCGCCATGATGCTCGACCTGATTGATGAGCTGCAAAATTTGCGCAAAGAAGTCAAACATCTGCATTTAAGACAAAGCTAGGCACCACGCCATTTACTCTCTACAGGGAAATCTGCGTATTTCCCTCTCTTTATTTTTGGGAAAATAGACGGTCGCAATGAAAACAAAAGAATGCAACAAAAAGGTCAAACTCATGTTCCCGGAGTTTCGGGAATTAATGCAACAACTGCGCGAAGACAACCCACATTTTGCGCGCCTGTTTGAAGATCATGAACATCTGGACCGGAAAATCAGCCAGCTCGAGCTTGATCCGGTTCATCAGATTAATGATGATATCGAGGCGCTGAAACGCAAAAAATTAAAACTGAAAGATCAGATTTATCAGCTTTTGCAGCAGGCCCAGCAAAATCCTTCATCTTCACCTTAACCGGTTTTTATTGCAGTGCGATGAAATCTGCACGCTGCCCGAAAGAAAGCAGATGCTTTCTTTCGGGCAGGCAAATGAAGGCTGCATTATTTTGGTTTAAGCTGAGAATCTCGAAGAGCGTTCTGACCTTCCGGCAGTAATGGCTTGCCAGGCACATAATCCAGAAACCAGAACAGGTCCATCCGGGTCCGATCCGGCCGCTGCGAAAGCATGTCCAGCACACTTTTTTCACCGCGTCCCACCATATGCCGCCGATAAAAATAATACAGCAGCAACAAGGTGGTAATAAGCATGGTGCCAAGCATCACCCAGAAAGCATAGGGTGAATCCAGCCCCGGAATCATCACGAAATTCATGCCGTAAATTCCGGTTAACAGGGTTAAGGATGCAAACACCGCGGTAATAATCGCCAGAATCCGCATATTTTCATTGGTCTGGTTGGCAATGGCAGAAAAATGCAGGTCAATGGCCGCCTGAATGGCACTTCTTAAACGCAAGGTATGTTTCTGGATGCGGGCCACATGGCTGCTTAAGTCATCTACCCGCACCAGCATGATTTCCTGTTTTTCACTGCGTTTCTTGCCTTTTAAATGCAGATAGTTTTCGACAATTTCATCGCGCAGTTCCTGCAAGGTATCAATCTGTTCTTCACACAGATTTTCCACATGCTGAAATGCCATATTTTCCTGTAGCAACTGATGCCACTGGTTAAAACGGCGATGGCCCTGCAACAGCTCACGCTGCCAAAACTCGACCCGGCGGGTTAAAGGATGACGCAGGTTTAAATAGTCATCGACCATACTGTTCAGTAAACGTAAGGCCAAATCTAGAGGCGAGGTCGCCAGTTTTTTTGGTTTATTCTGCTCTTCAGCCGGCCGGCTTAAAATGGTATCTAAACGGGCAATATAATTTTCGATGGCTTTATTGCCCTGCTCACTCACCGTAATAAGCACCTGCGGGGTCAGAATAAAACTGACCGGTGTGGTGCTTAAGCCAAACACATGCTCATGCGCTTCGTCATTAAAGTTATGAATCTGGTCATCCGGAGTAATCAGTTTGCGGAAAATCAGCAGGTCATAATCTTCCAGACTGTCGAAATTACAGGGATGTTCCAGATTTAAAATATCTCGCAGATGATATTCATTCAGCCACAGCTGGGTGTGCTGCAGTACCTGTTGCTGCCACTGTTCCGGATGCTGGCGTACATCTTCCCGGGTATAGTCCAGCCAGATAAATTCTGCCTCGGCGGCCGGCCCCCGATGCAGAAATAACTGTTGTGTGGTGTCATGGAGGGAAAAATAATACTGTTGCATCCGCGTGCATCCACATTCCTGCCATTTTATTTTGCGATCATGCCATAAAAAAGCCCGCTTCATAAAGCGGGCTTTTTCAATTCATCAGGGCCTGAAATTAAGCCTGATCAATGTCTTTCATGGTTAACTTGATACGGCCACGGTTGTCGACATCTGCAACCTGGACTTTCACTTCCTGGCCTTCTTTCAGTACGTCAGTCACGTTAGCTACACGCTCATTTGAAATTTGAGAAATGTGCAGCAGACCATCTGTACCCGGCATGATGTTTACGAAGGCACCGAATTCAACAATACGAATTACTTTACCGGCGTAGATTTTGCCTGGTTCAACTTCAGCAGTTAAAGCCTGAATTTTGGCAATAGCCGCTTGTGCAGCTGCTTTGGTTTCACCAAATACGCGAACGGTACCGTTGTCTTCAATATCAATTGCCGCTTTGGTTTCTTCAGTGATTTGACGAATGGTTGCACCGCCTTTACCAATCACGTCACGGATTTTGTCCGGGTTGATGGTAATGACCTGGAAGGTAGGCGCATGCATTGAAATTTCTGGACGTGCACGTGAAATCACTTTGTTCATTTCGTTCAGGATGTGCATACGACCGGTATAAGCCTGGTTCAATGCCACTTCCATGATCTCTTCAGTGATCCCTTCGATTTTGATGTCCATTTGCAGCGCAGTAATACCGTTGGCAGAACCGGCAACTTTAAAGTCCATGTCGCCCAGGTGGTCTTCGTCACCCAGGATGTCAGAAAGCACTGCGAAACGCTCGCCTTCTTTGACCAGACCCATCGCAATACCCGCAACTGGTGCTTTTAGTGGAACACCGGCATCCATCAGTGACAGAGATGCACCACATACAGACGCCATAGAAGATGAACCGTTCGATTCAGTAATGTCCGATACAATACGGATTACGTACGGGAAGCGGTCAGCAGCTGGAAGAACCGCTTGTACACCACGACGTGCCAGACGACCGTGACCGATTTCACGACGTTTAGGACCAGACTCACGACCCGTTTCACCAACCGAGTAAGCCGGGAAGTTGTAGTGCAACATGAAGTTGTCAGTTTTGGTTCCAGCCAGGGTATCAACCATTAATGCATCACGGGTGTTACCAAGAGTCGTTGTTACCAACGCCTGTGTTTCACCACGGGTGAACAGCGCAGAACCGTGAGCACGATCAAGAACGCCCACCTGTACATCTAACGCACGTACAGTTTTGGTGTCACGACCATCAATACGCGGCTTACCAGACAGGATGTTGTCACGTACAGTGCGGTATTTCAGATCTTCAAACAGTTCATTCAGGTCATCTGCGATGCCATCTACATCTTCTTCAGGTACGAACTGCGCAACCGCCTCTGCTTGCAATGCATCCAAAGCAGCATAACGGTCTTGTTTGATTGCAATGGTATAGGCTTCAGAGATTTTCGCTTCAAACGCTTCTTTTAATTTCGCGCGAAGGTCTTCATTTTTCTCTGGTGCAGTCCAGGTTGACTCAGTTGCGCCAGCCGCTGCTGCAAATTCATTAATCGCCTGAATCGCAATTTGCATTTCGTCATGACCGAATAACACTGCGCCCAGCATCTGGTCTTCAGACAGTTCTTTCGCTTCAGATTCAACCATCAGTACTGCAGCTTCTGTACCTGCAACCACGAGGTCAAGGTCAGACTGTGCCAGCTGTTCGTGGTTCGGGTTCAGGATGTATTCACCGTTGATTAAACCCACACGTGCTGCACCAATTGGGCCACGGAACGGTGTACCCGCAATTGCCAGTGCTGCTGAAGTACCTAACATGGCAGCAATATCCGCTTCCATGGTTTTGTCAGAAGAGACAACTGTTGCTGTTACCTGGATTTCGTTGTAATAACCTTCCGGGAACAATGGACGAATTGGACGATCAATAAGACGTGAAATTAAAGTTTCTGCCTCAGACGCACGGCCTTCACGTTTGCCATAACCACCCGGAATACGGCCAGCAGCGTATTGCTTTTCTTGATAGTTTACGGTTAGTGGGAAAAAGTCCTGACCGGCTTTTGCTGTTGGCTGTGCAACTACCGCCACCAGTACCGATACACCACCCATGGTGATTAAAACCGAGTTGGCCTGACGTGCAACACGACCGGTTTCCAGTACCACGTTGTACTGACCATATTGGAATTCTTTACGAATAATATTAAACATTGACATGTATTTTTGTTTCCTGATTTTATTCTAGTGGAGACCCCTAAGGTTTGGCATTCACGACTCAGGTTCAAGTAAATGACAAAGCTTAGAAGCCGACCTCACTAGAAATATAGGTTTTTTAAACACAAAGAAGGAGCGAAACAATCGCCCCTTCTTAATTACCCGGTCAACGCCGGGTACACTTTAGTTTTCAGACATACAGCGCAACGCATGCAATAACCCGAAAATAAAAGTCTAAATCGAATTAACGACGTAAACCTAAAGCACCGATCAACGCAACATAACGACCGTGATCTTTACCGTTTAAGTAGTCTAATAATTTACGACGTTGGTTAACCATACGGATCAGACCGCGACGGCTATGGTGGTCGTGTTTGTGCTCTTTGAAGTGACCTTGTAAGTCATTGATTTGAGCAGTTAAAAGAGCTACTTGAACTTCTGGTGAACCAGTGTCGTTTTCAGCACGAGCAAATTTAGCGATGATCTCTGCGCGATCTGCGTTTGTTAAAGCCATTCGATTTCTCCGAGATGCTTATAAAATACCTTGATAAAAATCAAACCGATGTCAAGCATCTGTCTGACTGCCGTGCATCACTACAGCAAGTGCATTATTTTAAGACAAAACCGCTTAAATTGCAAAACACAACGCGAAAAAGCCATGAATTATCCGATGCGATGTCACATGAATGATGCAGCGTCTACCCGGAGGATTGATTCTATTCTTGACATCCTCACCCACCTGAAAGGAGGGTGATTCCTACTGCTAGACGCTTATGCCCAAGCGCAAGTATGTTCTTGGCGGAGTTTAAATCGCGTTGATTTACACTTCCGCATTCACATTCCCATACTCTTATTCGCAAATCTGCTCTACCTTTCGGACTGCTTGCGGTGATTGCACCGCAGCTCGAACAGGTTTGGGTTGTGAATCTCTCGTTGACTTCCTCAAACATGACCCCTGCGTTCTCGCATTTATACTTGAGCATGGTTTTGAGTGCTGAAAATCCTGTATCTAAAACAGATTTCGCCATTTTAGTTTTTACAAGTTTGTTCGCACTTAGATCACCAACGACAATCAGTGCATTGTCTTTCACCAGCTGGGTGCTAACCTTGTGCAAATGGTCTTTACGACAGTTTGCAATCTTGGCGTGTAATGCACGGACACGCTTTTTATTTCTCGCTCTCTGAGCAATACCGAGCTTTTGCTCGTATTTTCGATAGAACTTGGGATTACTGATGACTGTGCCATCGGAACAGGTAGCAATATCTTTTAAGCCTAGATCAATACCCACGGCTTTTGTGGCGGTAGGTTTGTCTTGTTTGGGTGAATCAACCACTAAGCAGACATACCAACGTCCACGACTATCCTCTACAAATGAGCCTGTTTTAATGCTGTATTTCGATAGTCCGTAACTATCCCATAGCTTGAATTGATGCTTGCCATACTGAACGTATCCATCGGCATATTTAATAGCGACCTTTTTAAAGGGTATCCAACCTAGTGATCTTCTTGCTGATTTCTTATTACTGACACGCCATCTCAATTTTGATTTTTTGAACTGTTTTCTGCGAGTGACCAATTCTTCTGTTACAGCCTGAATGGTTTGGCTATGAAGATTACATTCCTTTGATGCGCCTTTCGTGTATTTAGCAATATCGTATGCTGAAAAGAATTGTTGTTTGCGCTGTAGGTGTTTGAAACACAAATCATTGACATAGTTCCAGACAAAATTAACTTCAGATGCCAATTGGTCTAGCACCTTAGTGTGACTATTTTTTATGCGTAATTTAAGTGTTTTCATGGGCTTATATTAGCTCATATCAGGCTTAATATATTGTTTTTTAGCAATTAAACGACATTTCATGTCGTGTCGCTTATATCTCTGACCTGAAAGACAGAGGTTTACGCTCCATTTGATAAAACACCGAGTAGAAGCCCAAGATGATCAAACGCAAATAAGCCAAGATGGAATAAAAATAGCCCGGGAATAAATTCCCGGGCTATTTTTTGCGCTGTAGTTTCTTCTTTTTTCGTTGTTCTAATTTTATTTATTGTGATGTATAGCGAGGCTTTGGCCTTCTTCTAATCAACATTCCCTGTTTTAATTGGCTTTCCTTATGTGATAGATTTTGCCACAAGCCCTTGGGGAAAGAAGCAGATAATTACCTCTCTCCTTGTACGTTTTCGCTTACGTCGATGAATGACGCTTCATTTTTTTGATTTTGAACTGCCAATAAAAAAGCCCTGTAGTCTCTCCCAAAACTACAAGGCTTAGCGGCTGTAAGTTTCCTCTTTTTTTCACCTACTTCAATGTAAGCTCGCTGTCTCTCGACTTTCTTATTCTGGTTTTGCGATTTTCCTCAACTTTCCGTGTTGAGCTTTTGTGTGAAGTCATCTTCTCAAAAACTCAGGCAAAGCTCTATGCGCAAATTTCTCGAATCGTTGTAAGCATTTTCTTACAACGGCCGGGTTTATTTATGCCAACTTTATAATGACAAATGTTCATTTACTTTTTCTAACACACCACTGTTACGGCTGGTTTTCACGGTTAAGGCCTGTACCAGCGCCTGCCGGTCGGCCAGTAAACTCACCACCGATTTGGCCCGGGTAATGGCGGTATAGATCAGTTCCTTGCTCAGCAGATTCTGCGCGGCCTGATCCAGCACCACCGCCACATGCTGAAACTCCGAACCTTGAGATTTATGAATGGTCAGAGCAAATGCGGTTTCAATATTTTTTGGCAAGCGTGTGGCTGGCACCCATTTATCCAGACTCGGGAAATACACTTCAAACTGCCGGTTGCCCTCACGCAGACGTTGCAGACACAGGCCAATATCACCGTTGGACAGGCCGAGCTGATAGTCGTTATAGGTCATCATTACCGGCCGGCCGACATACCAGTCGCCCTGCTTGGCCACGTCCAGAGCCAGTTGCTGCAACAAACGCTGCTCAATCTGCATGTTCAGCTGTTGCAAGCCCAAGCCACCATGCCGAATTGCAGTCAGAATCCGATACTGGTCAAAGGCTTTCACCACCTGCGCCACCACCGCGTCCGGATCATCGGCCTGTAAATACTGTTTTAGGCTGTGCACATAGCCCTGATAGCCCAGCATCAGTTTGTCATAATAGCCCTGCCCGGCTATGGGATCCGGGGCTTCATCGGGTAAATATTCCAGTTGCAGTACATCGGCCATGTCCTGCGTTAAAGTTACGGCCTGTAATTCGCCCGGCTGTACCAGCTGTGCGGCAAACTGCTGCAAGATTTGCACGGCCGGCTGTTCAGCCGTTTGCTGCTGAATAAAGCGGGCCATTTCACCAATTAAGGCACCGGCTTTAAAACGGCGACTGGTGACCAGATGCACATGATTATCTGCCAGTGCCGGCACCTGCTGTAAATCGGCCAGCACCGAACCAACATCGACCGACGCCAGCTGCTGCGCATCCCCAAGTAAAATCACCCGGGTCTGTTCAGCAATGGCATTGAACAGCATGCTGGCCAGATTCAGGTCCAGCATGGAAGCTTCATCAATCACAATCAGGTCATAAGGCAACGGCTGCCGGGCATGAAAACGTGGCTGCTGCCGGTTGCCAAGGCCCAAAAGCCGGTGGATGGTAATCGGGGTCAGGCGTTTGAGATCGTCACTGACCAGATTGGCAATTTTCGGATCATCAAAGGAATTCTGTAGCGCTTCTTTCATACGCTGCGCGGCTTTTCCGGTCGGGGCCGCCATGGCAATCCGGATCTCCGGCAAGGCTTGGTTCAGCACGGCAATAATCCGCGCCAAAGTATAGGTTTTACCGGTGCCCGGGCCACCCGTAATCAGGTTAAAGGCGGTCGTCGCGGTCATTTTTAAGGCCTGCTGCTGGTGCTGGTCTTCCAGTAAATGCAGATAGTCCGACACATCTACCGCCGTAACAACTTGCTGTTTTAAGCGTGCCACCTGCTGTGCCAGCGCCGACTCCAGCGCCCAATATCGGTACAGGTATAAATGCTGCTGGTCATAAATAAACGGCGCCACCGAACCCGGTTCAGAACCGGAGCCGACCAGATTGGCCAACGCTGCCACCTGTTCGGCAGAGGCGGCTATACAGCTGTCACCATTGAGAGTGGCTTCCAGCAACTGTGCGATGATTTTAGCGGAATCTTCTCGCTTTTCCGCCTGAAAAAAAGGCGCCTGTAAAAGATAGTTACTCCAAAGCGCAAACCATGCCGGGCTTTGTGTTTCAGGCGTTGCTGTTAAAACTGTCCGCTGGTTGTCCACACCATTATCCTCAAAGTTATCCACATGCTAAATCATTCTTTCTTTAAATGTTATTAAATGATTTAGGCACTTTTCCCCAGTTGATCGACAGTTGGATTCCCCAACAGTGCATCCAGTCGCAAAATAAACTCGACCGGCGGTTTCCAATGGTACACGCCCTGCCCGGCCTGACCATTCATGCCACGCAAATACAAATAGCTGGCCCCACCTAAATGTTGATAAATATCGTAATTTTCTAGATGGACTTTCAGGTAGCGATGCAGGGCTACCAGATACAGACCGGCCTGCAGCCAGTAACTGGACTGTGACATGCTGGCCTGCACCGAGGCCGCCTGATAATGCGACTGATCGGCGCCTAAAAAGTTACTTTTATAATCGGCAATATGGTAACGGTGGCCATCAAAATACACCAGGTCAATCGAACCGGTTAAATAGCGCGCCGAATTGGCATCATGAAAATCCAGCATCTGAATGCCATATTCATCAAACAGCTGATGAATCCGCTTGATCGCCAAGACCTGATCGGACAAGGACAGATAAAACGGAAATTCTGCCAGATGCTGCTCGGGCGCCAGCTGTTTTAACTGAAAGCCCGGATGCAGCGGTGTACTCAGCACATCCAGCAGCCATGCCGACAGCCAGCTCAGCAAGATTTCCTCCGTATGTTCCGGATATTCCTGACTAAACTTGTCCTGCAGCTCCTGCCACAAGGAAGGATAATCATTTTTAAAACGGCGCTGGATTTCCAGCGGCCAGTCCTGCTGATCCTGAAAATCAATGTGTTCAAAAATCTCATGCAGGAAATTACCGGCCAGCGTACCCATCGGGAACTGGCGTTTAATCCAGGCAATCGGCTGATTCAGGATGTCGACATCAGCCACCGCTACTGGCTGATGCAGTTCATCAGAGGCACTGCTGTGCTGCTCAATATGAGCCGCCAGCGCATCAATCGCCTGTTTACGGCTTAAATGCTGGGCCAGAGCACTGAAACTGGTTTTACTGCGCGGATAGAAACGCTGCTGCGGGAAAGTCTTTGCCGTTAATGGTAGCGTCTGCTCATGCTGCTGCAGCTTCAGCTTTGGCGGCTTTTCAGTCAGCAATGCTTCATCGCCACAATGCGGATGCTGGAAAACGTCACTGCCCTGACCGCGCCAGAAAGCCAGACCGGAACAGGATTTGCCGCTCTGATCCTGCAAAATGGCATAGACCCGATGGCTGGCCCGGGTCAGCGCCACATACCACAGACGGCGTTGCTCAGCTTCGGCCCGAAGCTGATGCTGCTGTTGATCCTCTGCACTGAGCAAGGCTGCTGCATTTACCGCAATCAGACGCTGCTGCTCGGTTTGACCGGTCAGCGGATTGACCGCCTGAATGGTCGAGAAATTCAGGGTTTTGTTGACCTCGCGAAAGTCCTTATCAGCCCCCAGCAAAAACACCACTTTAAATTCCAGCCCTTTGGACTGGTGGATGGTCATCAACTGTACCCCGGCGGCATTGGACAGTTTTCGCTCCAGTTCCCACTCGCGTTCACTTGGCGCCTGCAACTGTTTTAAATACCACTGATACAGGGTTTGTGCACCCTGATAATGTTCGCTGTGCTGGCTAAGCAGTTCGCTTAAATGGCGCAGATTGACCACCACCCGTTCATTGTCACGGCTGTGATGGGCGACCAGATTCTCCCAGACCTGAAACAGGTTCAGGGCATATTGCCAGGCACTTAAAAAGCCTTTTTCAAACCAGATGCTGCGGATGCAGTCAAAATCATCCATAAACTGGCTCAGGCCGGCCGGATGAGCCTCCAGTTCCAGTAAGCGCTGTAAATTAAAATTCAGCAGGCGGCTTAACAAGGCCCGTTTGACTTTGGCTTCATCATAAGGATGCATGATTGCGGTCAGCACCGCACCCACATCTTTGGCGATCTGGCTGTCAAACACACTGCGTTTGGATGGACGGTTCACCCGAATCCCGAGCCGCTCCAGTTCATACTGCACCTTGTCCAGCCCGTCATGGTTTTTGGACAGCACCGCAATATCATCTTCAATTAGCGGGCTGCGCTCCTGACCATTGTGCAGATAGATCTGCTGCTGCGCCGCCTGATTTAAAAGCTCCCGGATTTTCCAGGCCACCTGCAATGCTTCATTATTTTTGTCTTCTAGCATTAACCAGCGCAAGGGCTGCCGGTTCTCCCCTTGCCCGTCAATTAAGGCCGGATGGGGACGAGGTCCGGCTTCTACCAGGCTATATTGCACCTCTTCACCAAAATCTATTTGGCGCTGGAACAAGGCGTCCACCACTTCCACCAGAGCCGGAATAGAACGATGATTGTATTTCAGGCTATACAGGCGCCCCTGTTTGGCCTGCACATCGGCCCGGGCCTTGTTATAGGTCAGCATATCACCGCCGCGGAAACCGTAAATGGCCTGTTTTGGATCACCCACCATAATCATGCAGCCCTGCTGATAATAGCGGGCATGACGCCAGATACTGGCCAGCATACTGTCCTGATCCTGGTTTGTATCCTGAAATTCATCGACCAGAATCAACGGATATTTACTGTGCACAAACTGGGCAAAACGCAGTCCCTGCTCGCCCTGCAAGGCTTCCGACAGGCTGCGGATCTGCTGGGCAAAGGTGGTTTCACCTTTTTGCTGCAACACCTGTGGCAGGCGTTTTTTCACTTCGCGGCTTAAATAGTATTTGAGATAGGCATCCAGCAGCTCTAAATCCAGTTGCAGCTGCTGCAACTGCTGGCAGAAGGCTTTTAGCCGTTGAATCACCGCATGCTGTTCAAACTGCGTCAGCACCTCGTCCGGACATTTGTTCAGCACTTTTTTGGTGGATAAATCGGTACACAGCTTTAAGGTTTTTTCAAAATGTGGTGCAAACAAGGCATAGCCACGTTGCTGGGACAACGCCTTTAGTAATGCCGGCAAAGCCTTGCATAAGGTGTGTTGCATCAGCTGATTGGTGCGCCACTTTTTCCCAACCAATGCAGCGTACTGGCCCTGCTCCAGATAATAGTCGCTTAGGCTGTCGACATCAGCCAGATCCAGCTGCAACAACTCATCAATGGCTGCTTCAAACTGGTTTAAATCCAGTTCGGGCGCCGGTACTTCACGAAACTGGGCCGAGGCAAAATTCAGGGTATTTTCAACAATACCCACATAGGCGTCGACATGCTTGAGTTTCTTTTGCAACAGCAGATAATTCACCACCTGCTGTGGCTGGGCCTGCAGCCATTGCCGCAGCACATCATGAATTAGCTGATGCACATAACTTTTGGCATCATCAGTAATATCGGCGCGTTCAATCTTGCCACATTCAAAACTGAATTCTCGCAACAACTTCTGGCTAAAACTGTCTAAGGTACCCACAAACAGTTCATCCAGCTGGTCAATCACCAGCTTGAGCCGGTCACGGGCAAAGTCCGGTTTGGCAGCATAATCCGCCAGCACTTTTTGCAATAGCGGATCGGACTCAGTCTGGGCCTTGGCTTGCAGTTCGGCTTCAGTATAGGACTGGCACTGTTCAAAATAACGTAGGGTTTCAACCAGACGTGCACGAATCCGGCTTTTCAGCTCGGCCGCGGCGGCACGGGTAAAGGTGGTCGCCACCACCTGATGGGGTAAATAGGCTTCCAGAAAAATCCGCACAATCAGGCTGGATAAGGTATAGGTCTTGCCGGTGCCAGCCGAAGCTTCAATCCAGTGCAGCCCCTTGAACTGCATGTCGGTAATGGGCTGGAAAGATAGTGGCGAAGAATGTGGAGTAGCGGCCATCATTTACTCCTCAAGCGTCTGCTGGTGCCAGAAAATCGGCTGGTATAAATCATAGGAAAACTGTTCACAGGCATGCGCCAATAATAAACTGGCATCCTGCTCCTGCAAAATAAACTGCCAGTCACGATGATGCTTGCAGGCTTCGTTGTCGGCCACCGAAAAGGCACTAAACTGGCCCGAATCATTCCAGTCCTTATACAGCCCCTCCAGATCTTTCAGCTGCATACGCTGTTCGGCATCGGGTTCCCATTCATGCTGCTTGCCTTTTTCCGCCACTTTCAGCAGCAAGGCCGATGGCAGCACCAAAGGCTGGCGCTGGCCATAGTCCCAAGCCTTAAACCAGTGTTCCAGCCACTGTCTGGCCTGATTGGAACTGACTCCTTCACAGCAGACGGTATCATCACTAAATACCACAATCCGCTGATGCTGCTGGCCGCCATCACCCAGATTCAGATAGGCCAGCCAGAGCAGATATTCCAGCCAGAGTGCGGTACGGCGTTTGGCACGCGCACTGGACGCTTCCAGACTAACCCAGCGCTCGGCGCCCTGTTTTGGCAGGGTCAGGCGGATGTGCAAGTCAGGACGCACTTTCCAGACCTGTCGGGTGATAGTCGTTTCACTCGGTGCATAGTGCTGCAAGCGGGCCTGTAGCTGCTGCTGTTCGACCAGACTCATGGTCCAGCTGCCTTCACGAATTTTGCCAATCGGCAGGCGGTCTTGTAACAGTGCCGGATCGGGCGTATCGTGCTGCTGTTTCAGAAAATCGCGGATGGTATAGCGACCCAAACCATCCAGCAATAACGGCTCGGCCTGATCGCTGCGCTGTTCCGGACGTAGGTTTTCCACCCCGACACTTTTTAAATACAGCCGCGCCGGGAAAATCATGTCCTGAATCCATTGCTGGCTGTCCAGCACCTGCAAATCCTGGGTCAATAAAGGATAAGGCTGATTGGCCCAGTGACTGCGCTGCCCACCCGGCTGACGAATCTGCTGTGCCACTGCATACCACTGGTCCTGAAAACGGATGATCTCGCTGGATTCAAAACCGAGCGGATCAAACGGCTGTAAACGGTGCACACAGTACAGCTGACGCAACTGCTCCGGCACCTCAATCCCGTCAATACTCACGGTCTGGTTCAGCGCAGACTCGGGCTGCGGCGCGGCAACAATCAGCGCCAGATGCTGAATCAGCTCCTGCAAGATGCTGGACGGATCACGCACCTGCCCGTCATTGACATCAAAGCCGTTATAAAACAGCCAGACCTTGTCCTGCGCCAATAGCAGTGCATCCAAAAATGCACCCTGATCATCTTCCAGACGCGAGCGGTCACCCAGTTGCGGTTTCAGCAACTGCATTAAATCGAATGGCAGCTGCACATTACGATTCGGGAATTTGCCACTGTCCAGATTCAGCATCACCACCAGTTTATACGGCAGCGGACGCAGCTGGCCCAGCTGGCAAAAGGTAATCTGGCCGCTTGGTTCAGCCTGTTCCAGTTGTGCTGCCAGCTGTGCTTCAATTTCTTCCAATATATACGGCAAAGGCAGACTTAAGGCCGCCAGTGCATGCCGGTCCTGCTCATCATAATAGCTGGCCAAAGTCAGCATACGGTATTGCTTTTTAATGATTTTATAGACGTTTTCCAGCGCGGTGACACCAGCTGCGCTAAACTCGTCAATGTCTTGCATTAAGCGTTTTAGCCACTGTTCGGCCCGCGTGTTCTCGCCGCGTTCATGCGCAATCATCCAGTGCCGGCGCTCGGCCAGGTCCTGATAAATCTGGATCAGTTTGGCAATCAGTTCAAAATCGGCCGGCATTACCTCGGCAAAACATAGGGTGTCCTGAAACAGGGTATGTTCCGGAATGGCCAGCCCCAGCGCCAGACGATCCAGCGCAAATTTAAAACTGAAGCGATAATCCTGATCATCAGCGCTCAGGCTGCGCTGCAAATGCTCGGCATCAAAACCGCGTTTAAAACCGGCGGCACTAAGCAGCTCCAGCAAACGCTCCAGCTGGGTAATGTCCAGCTCATAACGCTGCAAACTGGCCGCTAGCCCGAGCCAGTCAGTAAATTCATCCAGACTAAAGCGGCCCTGTAACAGACGAATCCGGCCGGCCACGGCGCGCCAGGCATTGCTGACATCCAGCTGGCTGACCCCGGCAATCTGAATTGGCAAATACACGCTGTGCTGGGCCAACCGGCTACTGTCATGTAAGGGATTGCCCAGATCACGCGCACTCGGTGGCGGCGCAAAGACACTGCGGATTAAAGGCTCAATCTCTTTTAAATTCGGACTTAAAACCAGAATATCGCTTGGCCGGCGCGGCTGCTCTTTCGTGCCTTGCGACAGCCAGTGCAACAGCTGGTCTTTTAACACTTCCAGCTGACGCAGACTGGAATGGCAGACATGAATCTGGATGGAATCATCATGCTGCTCTAAAGCATATTGATGCGCGGCCGGTTCATTTAAATACAGGATATCGGCCTGCAGCTTGCCCAATAAGCTGGGCTGATAGTCATCAATAAACAGATCGGCCCAGACGCCTTCTTCACCGGAAGATAAGGCAGAGAGTAAGGAGAAATGATCGCGTGCCTGCTTGCCCAGACGGGTCAGCAAGGGATGACGCGACTCGCGGTTCTGGGCATTAAAATGCAGGGTAAACTGTTCGAAAAACTGGGCAATCTCGGCATCATTGGCCTGTGGATGCTGCGCCAGAAAACGCTGTTTCACCCGCGCATCATAACGTGCCTTCCAGTTCGGATCGACGCTGTCGGCCCAGTACTCCTGTGAAGGGTTGTAATGCAGGATAAAAATTTCAATGTACTGACCTAAACGGCGCAGGAACTGTAACTGCTGCGGCGGCAAGTCCAGCAAGGTAAATACCACCAGCTGTTTCGGTAATTTGCGTAGCGCCTTGCCCGGCTGCTCCGGACTGCCCAGCGCCTGCCAGAACAGCTGGTCAATCTGCTGCATCTGCTCAAAATCTTCATGAAAAACTGCCTGCCACAGCCAGCGCTGCCACGCCTCCAGTTCTTCTGCCTGCTGCAGCATAAAGCCCGACACTTCGCTGTCGGTTTTAAAGAACATCTGCTCCAGATCAAGGGCCTGATCACGGCCCCATTGCATCAGCCAGTTGGTCGGACAGCGGCACTGCTCGCCACAGCCTTTCTGGCAATGCCCGCGATAAGTCATATAGTGGCTAAACAGTTTGGATACCTGTTCGGCCACCCAGTACAGCATGCTCTGTTTTTTCAGCTGGCGTTCCAGCGGCTGTTCCAGCCGGTCAGCACTGGCATAAATCCGCTGGATAATCGGAAACAGCGCATGGCTGGTTGCTAGCGGATTCTGTTCCGGCTGAATAAATTCTTTTAGCGCCTGAAATACGCGCCATTTAATGATAATTCGTGGAATATTGGCTTGACGGACCAAGTCTTTCTGATCGTGCAGCACCCATTGATAGGCACTCCACTGGAAACCGCGAATCCGGTGATGAAACTCGGTATTGGCACAGATGCTTTGATGTTCGGCCAGACGTTGGGTTAACCAGGCTTCCACCGCAGGGGACGGCACAATAAAGTGCTGGGTTTTTAATACCTCCAGCGGATGCGCTGCAGGTTTACGGACTGTCTTCAGCATCGCCTCGACCAGTACATCGACACGCTGACTTTGAATGACATGAATCCCCATAACGCTCTACCCTGTTAAACTTTTGCCATGATATCTACAAAACCATAAAGATTCATTACTATACTTTTGCAGTTGCCTATGTCACTTTTAGCTCATGGTTCGATTCAAAAATGCTTTGAAATACGTACCTTAATAGTGCTTCAATAAAAAAATCGATACACCGCTTAAGGTATTTAATATTATGAAAATAGACAAGATTCCCAACTCGATTGACCCCAATTTAAATTTAGAGCAAGTTCGTGCTGACTGTCTGGAGCTGGTCAAAAAACGGGCCTACGTGTCCGCAGGCGCGGCGGTCATTCCGGTTCCATTTTTAGATGTCGTGATTGACGTCGGTATTTTGTCACAACTGATTCCTGAAATTAATGCCCGTTTTGGTCTGTCGCCGGAACAGGTCAGTGTCTATGATCCCGAAACCAAGCAGATTCACTGGCAGGAACTGCGTAAACGCGGCATTGAATTTTCCGGTTTGGTGGTGGCACGTACCGCCGTCAAAAAATCATTGAACAATGTTGCCGCGAAAGTGATCACGAAGCAAGTCACCAAATTTATTCCTTTAGGCGGACAGCTGGTGGCGGCCAGTCTGGGCTATTTTGTCATGAAAAAAGTCGCCGAAGCGCATGTAGAAGAAAGCTATAAGATTGCCAAAGGCATCCAGCAGAAACAGACCTAGGTGGTCAATGGCTAAGCCTTTTTCCTCAATCTGATGCCGGTCCAGTGAGCGGCATTTTTATGGCTGTTTCATGCATGGTTGCTGCCGGCTTAATCGACTTTCAGCTGTTTCAAGATGGTTTTCAGCACTTCAATCCGGGCACTGTTTTTGTCATTGGTGGCAATAATATGCCACGGTGCATCCTCGGTGCTGGTATGGGCAAACATATCGGCTGCGGCATTTAAATAATCATCCCAGCGGTTCCGGTTCCGCCAGTCTTCCTCAGTAATTTTAAAGCGTTTATGCGCAGTCTGTTCACGCGCTTTAAAACGCTGTTCCTGCTCATCTTTGCTAATCGCCAGCCAGAACTTGATAATCACGGTCTGATGCTCGGTTAAATCCTGCTCAAAGCGGTTAATTTCCGCATACGCGCGTTGCCATTCCAGGTCACTGGCAAAACCTTCAATCCGTTCCACCAGTACCCGACCATACCAGGAACGGTCAAAAATACAGATTTTTTCTTCTGGTTGCAGCTTGGTCCAAAAACGCCATAAATAAGGCCGGCGTAATTCATATTTTTCCGGTGCGCCAATGGTATAAATTTCGTATTCACGCGGATCCAGCTTTTTCACAATCCGTTTAATTGCGCCGCCTTTGCCGGCTGCATCCATCCCTTCAAACACAATCACCACGTTGCGGTCATCAAAACGCAAGGCATCGGCCACTTTGCGGCTGAGTTTTTTGAGTTCGGCTTTATAGTCGCCCTCATCCAGCGCGGCATTGTCCGGATTGAGCAAGGCCTCGGGAATCGGCGCCTGCTGCCAGCTCTGCTCAACAGTTTTCGGATGCTCCGGGCAATCTTTAAAAGCCTGTAATACATGCTGGGCAAACTGCTGGTCACGCAGCTGCTCATCTTCACCATCAATAATAATCCAGTCATCGGTAAAACGCTGGCGCAGCTTTTGCAAGGTGTCGTACTGTTTCTTGTTGCGCCAGTCGAGGCCATTCATCTTGTGCCAGCGCACTTCGCTCGGGTCCATCTCGTTCAGGCGTTTTTGCAGGGTTTTCCAGGACAGGTCAAACCAGATCTTGACCACATCGACCTGGTTGTTTTTTAAATCCTGTTCAAAGGCCCGAAAACGCTGCACATACTCATCAAACAGGCTGTCATCAAAGGGCTTCGAGACATGGGTGGCACTGCTGAGCAGATCGCTATACCAGTTGCCAAACAGAATCATGATCTGCCCTTCGGCCGGAATAAAACGGGCATAGGGCTGCCAGAAACTGGTTTTGAAATCAAACAGGTGTGCGGCATCGGCCTTCACATGCAAATAACGTGGATCAACCCATTCACGCAGCTGTTTCACTGCCTCGCCTTTGCCGGCCAGCTCAATGCCGCTGACCAGAATCACCAGACTTTTGGCATTGCTCTGACCGCGGCTGTCTTTTAGGGCATATTGCGCTTCAATCAGCTCTACAGACAGCTGATCTTCATCCATTAACTGAAATTCTGTTTGCGGGTTCTGCTCGGTCATAGGCACACACTCTTGTTTTATTGTTCCGTTCAGTATAACCAGCCTGCTGGCCGGGCGGCTGATGATTTTGTATAGCGCGTCTGTCTGATTTTGTCTATTTCTAGTGCAAACTGACCCGATGATCCTGAATCTGTCACCAATTTGTCATGGCCTGTGCATGTAACTGGCTTTAGAATGCCGCTTAAGTCAAAACAATTGAGACGCTCCATGTCCAAACTTGCGGTTTTAGATGACCTTTTAGAACTTTATAATCAATTTGAATATCATCGCCAGCCGGAAATTTTCACACGTTTGCAGGAAGTGCAGCTGTGGCAGAAACAGCGCATGCAACGTACCCATGCCCCGCATTTTGCCGAAAAAAATAATGTACTGATGGCCGAATATTTTCTGAACCGTTTATACGGCGGCCCCGATTTTGATGCGCTGGCCGCACAGATTGCACGCCTGACCAAATACGCACATAAAGCAGAAAAACTGATTCCGGAAAATGCCATTAAAACCGGCACCTCCGGGGTGGCCCTGGCCATTTTAGCAGTGCAACTGGATGAACAGGTTGCCATTCAGCTGTTAAAGGATTATCCGGCGCAGACGCCATTGAGCGACGAGATGATGCGCCTGACCTATTTAAAGCTCGATCAGGGCACCGCGCGTTTAAAACAGCTGGACATGCTGGATGAACTGGGCAAAAGCCTGGACAAATACATGCGCTCCTTTATGGTTTATACCGCCTTTAAAATGTGTAAAGGCGCCGCGCATAAATACAATTTCGATATCATGTACGAGTTTATGCAAGATGGTTTTGTGGCCATGAAACCGCTGAAATCTGCAGAAAAATTTGTCCGCGAATTTACCGCAGTTGAACGCCAGATTATTGACAAAGTGCATCGGGGAGATCCGCAGCCCTTTCAATAAAGCCACATAATTTTTTGCATGTGATGGCCAAAATTTGGTACAAAAACAGCAGTAAAACGAATATGCATTCACGTTCATCAGGATAACAATTCAATTTTCTGTATTTTATTCCTGACAATTGCAGGCCGATGACTGTACAACGCCTAAGAATCTGTCATCATGCTTGCACTGCCACATCAACCCGATTTTCATGTTAGGAGTGACACTATGTCTAATGAAGAGCAAAAGCCTACCCATCCAGAAACGGCAACCAACACAGACAAAGTGAGCCCATTCTTAACCTCGCCATTACCGGAAGGTGCACCACAAGGTCAGCAGCAGTCTCTAGAACAGCGCCTAACCGATACTCCGGTAACGGGCAGCATTCCAAAATACAACCTGCCACGTGGCGCCAATACCGGTAATGTCGGCGCGACCACGCACTTTGGCTACCAGACCGTAAACAGCGAAGAAAAAGCCCAGAAAGTGGCGGAAGTGTTCCATTCGGTGGCCAGCAAATACGACATCATGAATGACCTGATGTCTTTTGGTATTCACCGTTTATGGAAACGCTTTGCGATTAACATGTCGGGTGTGCGTCGTGGCCAGCACGTACTGGATATTGCGGGCGGTACCGGCGACCTAGCCAAAGTTTTTAGCCGTGAAGTTGGTCCAAGCGGCCATGTGGTCCTTTCAGATATTAATGAATCGATGCTGAATGTCGGTCGTGACCGTCTGATTGATGCCGGCTGTACCAATGTCGATTTCGTCCTGGCCAATGCTGAAACACTTGAACCTTTTGCTGACAACAGCTTTGACCTGGTGACCATTTCTTTCGGTTTACGTAATGTGACCGATAAAGATGCTGCACTGCAAGCCATGTACCGTGTGCTTAAGCCAGGCGGCCGTTTACTGATCTTGGAATTCTCAAAACCGGTATTTGAACCGTTCTCGAAACTGTACGACCTGTACTCGTTCACTGCACTGCCAATCATGGGCAAACTGGTGGCGAATGATTCTGAAAGCTATAAATATCTGGCGGAATCAATCCGTATGCACCCAGACCAGCGCACCCTGAAAGGCATGATGGAAAATGCCGGCTTCCAGAACTGTGACTACCACAACCTGACCGGTGGTATTGTGGCGGTGCACCGCGGTTTTAAACTCTAATTCCGAAAAGGACACTGCTATGTGGTCGATTCTGGCCTTAGGTGCCGTTGAACGATGCATCCATCATGTCATTAATCTGGATGCGATTACCCGCATCCAGCTGAACCAGCTACAGGGCAAAACCCTGCGCGTGGTGATGGATGCGCCGCAACTGTCGGTAGATGTATTTTTTGATGAAAACAAGGTGCGTCTGGAGCCGACCGTTACCGGACAGGCAACCCAACCGTCTATTTTCGAGCAGCGCCCGTTTGAGCGCGAACAGCAGCTCAGTGAAGCCACCGCCACCTTGCAGGTCAAGAATGTGGTGGAACTGCTGAAACTGCTGCTGGCCGATGATGTCGGCACCATTCCGGTACAAGGCGACTATAAGCTGCTACAGGACATCCAGCGTATTATCGAGCAGGCCGAACCCGATCTGGCCGCGCATCTGTCGCCGTGGGTTGGCCCGACACTGGCACATGAGCTGGGTAAAATCCAGCTGGCGCCCAAGCAGCTGAAAAAAACCTTGCAAAGTCAGCTGTTTTTCGCCGAAGATGCCCTGAAAGAAGATTCCGGCCTGTTTGCACCGCGCTGGCAAATGGATGATCTGCAACAGGATACCCGCATCCTGAACCAGAATATCGACCGCGTAGAGGCCAAGATTCAACAGCTCCGCAAGCAGCTTGAAGACACTCCAGATTCACACGACTAGGTAAAGAGATTTATGATTCCGCACGTTTCACGTTTAATCGAACTTTGGCGTATTGCTGCGCACTATAGACTCGACACGTTGTTCCCTGCGGAAGAATTACCAGAAAAAGCCCGCCATATTCTGAGTCTGATCCGGATGCATCCGGCGGCCTGGTCCAGTAAGGAACGGAAAAATCCGCTCAAGCTGAAACAGGCGCTGGAAGATATGGGACCGCTGGCGATTAAACTCGGTCAGCTGTTATCGACCCGTCGTGACCTGATTCCACCTGAAGTATTACAGCAGCTGGTCTTATTGCAGGACCGGGTCAAACCCTTTGGTTCCGATGTCGCGCAAATGCGGATTCAGGAATCCTTAAAGGCCGATGTCAACACCCTGTTCGCGCGTTTTGATGAGCAGCCGCTGGCAGCTGCTTCAATTGCCCAGGTGCATACCGCTGCCCTGCACGATGGCCGCGAAGTGGTGGTCAAAGTCACCCGTCCTAATATCCGCCAGCAGATTCTGCAGGATTTTGAAATTCTGGAATGGCTCGGCCATTTTCTGGAAAAACGTCTTGAAGCGGCACGCGCGCTGCATTTATCCGAAATTATTCAGGACTATCGCCAGATTATCCTGAAAGAACTCGATCTGACCTTAGAAGCCGACAATACCCGCCGTATGCGCCATTACTTCACCGGCTCCAGCATGATGTATGTGCCGGAAGTGTATATGGACAGCAAAGATGTAATGGTGGCCGAGCGGATTACCGGGGTGCCAATTTCCGATGTGGCCACCTTTGACCGTCTGGGTATGGACCGCGCCGATCTGGCACAAAAAGGCCTGACCATCTTCTTTACCCAGGTGTTCCGCGACAACTTCTTCCATGCCGACATGCACCCGGGCAATGTTTTTGTAGAAACCATCAATCCGCAAAACCCGCGCTTTATTGCGCTGGACTGCGCGATTATGGGCGAGCTGTCCAAGCACGATCAGATGACCGTAGCGCGCATGTTACTGGCGGTCATGAACAGCGACTTTATGCAGCTGATCCAGATTGTGCATCAGGCTGGCTGGATTCCACCGGGCACCGATCAGGATGCTTTGGCACGTGAAATGCGCCGTACGGTAGGACCGATGGTCTCCAAACCCATGCATGAGCTGGACTTTGCCGGTATTCTGATTGAAGTGATGGATATTGCCCGCCGTTTCCATCTGGAAATTCCACCGCAGTTGATGCTGCTGCTCAAAACGCTGGTGCATGTTGAAGGTCTGGGCACCGATCTGTATCCAGAACTGGACATCTGGAGTCTGGCCAAACCAATCCTCACCGATTGGGTCAAGGCACAAATGAATCCGCAGAAAAACCTGAAAGAGCTGGGACAAAAAATTCCGGACCTACTGTTGGGTGCGCAGGATTTACCGACCCTGATGATCGACAGCTTAAACGGCCTGAAAAACCAGTCGGCCTGGCATGCCAAACAGCTGAATGAACTGCAAAGCATGCGTCTGCAAATGGAACATCAGCAAAAACGCAGCTGGATCTTTGGCAGCGTAATGGCGATTCTGCTGTCGATTGCGATTATTTCACCGTGGTTTGTCTCAGTCATTCTGATTGTGCTGGCCAGTATTCTGGCAGTCTGGCGCGTGGCCAAATAAGGCGAAATGGGCAAAGTTTCCTGAATCCTTATATTCCTCCATTATTTAAACCGGTCACATGACCGGTTTTTTTATGGCCTGCAATTGCAGATAACATACCGGATGACTGAGCAGTCAGAGAGTGAACATTCCTGCCCTTGTGAGCCTTGGTCACTGGCCTAAAATACAGACAACTGTTTATTTTTCTGCCTGACCATGATCCAGATTCTGCAAAAACGTCCACCTGCCCTCACCCTTCGTGCCGGTCATCTGGCCCGGCAGCTGATTGCCGAGCAGGGCCTACAACCCGATCAGGTCGATATGATTCCGGGTGCTGCCGGTGGTCCAAAAGGTATTGGTATTCAGGGACTGGATCAGGCCATTTTTGGCGAGTTTTTGCCGCAGTCAGCGCAGCGCCGCACCCTGATTGGTTCTTCAATTGGCAGCTGGCGTTTTGCCAGCATTCTGGCCTGGGGCGCCAAAGCAGGTACCGAACGGCTGGCAGACTTATATACCAATCTGAGCTTTCATAAAAAAATGTCACGGCAGGACGTCAGTCATGTCTGCCGCGATATGCTGTTGAATCTGGTCGATGGCAAGGCACAGCAGCTGGTCGATCATCCGGATTATCATCTGACCGTGCTCTCGGTAAAAGCGCAGCACATTTTCCAGAGTGACCGTGCACTGGCCCTACTGGCCTCGGTGGCTGGTATTGTCAGCGGCAATGCACTGGCGCGCAAACACAACCGCCTGTTTATGCAGCGCGTGATCAGCCAGCCAGCTCAAGGCAACCAGTTTCAGGTGCAGGATGATTTCTTTACCCATTATCATGCGCTAACGCCGGACAATGTCACCAGCTGGCTGATGGCTTCGGCCTCAATTCCGGGCGTGATGTCCGCAATTCGGGATATTCCGGAAGCGCCGGGCAGTTACCGCGATGGCGGCCTGATTGACTATCATATTGACCTGCCGTTTCAGAGTCAGGGACTGGTGCTGTATCCGCATTTTACCGATAGCATTACCCCAGGCTGGTTCGACAAAATGCTGAAACACCGCAAAGCCAATCCGGACAATCATGCACGAACCCTGCTGATTTCACCATCAGCCGAATATTTACAGTCTTTACCCTTGGGCCGCCTACCCGACCGCAAAGACTTTAATTTAAAAGGTATGGATCAGGCACAGCGTATTCAGCTCTGGAAACAATGTATTGCGGAAAGTCAGCGCCTGGGCGATGAATTTTTAGAACTGGTTGAAAAGCAGTGTTTACCAGAGGTGTTACAGCCGCTTTAAATGGGGAGATGAATGAGCAGGATGGTGGTAACATCCTGAGCAAAAATAGGCAAAGATTTTTTCCTGCAAGCCGGTCAGATACCGTACACTATAGCGTTTGCGCACTGGCGTAAATCTCGTTTTTCTGAACAAATTTTGGTGACATACTCATGAATAACTTGCAATGGCTCGATGAAGTAAAATTTAACGAACAGGGATTAGTGCCAGCCATTGCACAGCATCATCAAACCGGTCGGGTGTTGATGGTGGCCTGGATGAACCGCGAAGCGCTGGCCTTAACCGCAGAAAAAAATCAGGCGGTGTATTTTTCCCGTTCACGCAACAAACTCTGGCACAAAGGTGAAGAATCCGGTCACTTCCAGACGGTGCATGAAATCCGTCTGGACTGCGATGCTGATGTGATTATCCTGCAAATTGAACAGCATGGCGGCATTGCCTGCCATACTGGCCGTGAATCCTGCTTCTATCGCAAACTGACTCCGAATGGCTGGGAAATTGTTGATGCGCAGCTGAAAGACCCGAATGCGATTTATGGCGAGAAGTCCAGCAATCCGCACACCTTGGCCATGAATGCCTCCACTGCGCAATCTGAACAGGTCGAAATTCTGAGCTATTTAGGCAAAATGATGGCTGAACGTAAAGCCGCCGATCCGGATTCTTCGTATGTGGCCAAGCTGTATCACAAAGGCCTGAACAAGATTCTGGAAAAAGTTGGTGAAGAAAGCGTAGAAACTATTCTGGCAGCCAAGGAATATCAGGCTGCAGCTTATGAAGACAATAAAAATGACCTGATCTATGAAGTGGCTGACTTATGGTTCCACAGCCTGGTCATGCTCGGCTATTTCAATCTGGACCCGCAACTGATTCTGAATGAACTGGCACGCCGTCAGGGCTTATCCGGTCTGGTGGAAAAAGCCAACCGTACTCAGGCTTAAGCTGTCGCCCTGTGTCTGAGCTGAAGAAACCGACCGCCACCTATGAGCAGGCCACTGCCATTGATAACGCACGTCTGGGCAAATCCTTCAAGGTGATTGCCTATGCCGGCACAGGGAAAACCACCACCTTGCAGATGATCAGTGAAGCCATGCCGGAGCGGCGTGGCATGTATCTGGCCTTTAACAAATCCATTGCCGCAGAAGCGCAACACAAGTTTCATCGCAATGTCGATTGTCGCACCTTTCACTCGCTGGCCTTTCGTAGTGTTCCACGTGGAGTCACCGACAAACTGCGCCTGCCGCGCCTGAGTCCGAGTTTTATTGCCAAGGAATATCATCTCGAACCGATTACCCTGCGCCGGATGATGGGTGGCCGCTATGAAAAATATGTGCTGATGCCTTCACGGCTGGCCAGTCTGGTGGCCAATGCCGTTGGCTATTTCTGCTCGACCAGCTCGCAATATCCGGCACCACGGCATATTCAGGCACCGAACTGGCTGCACCCTGATGATGCCGAGCTGCTGCAAAAACATTTGTATCCGGCAGTGGAACGGCGCTGGCTGGAATCGATTGATCCAAACCATCAGGCCGGAATCGGTCATGATATTTACCTGAAACTGTGGGCACTGTCGGAACCGAATATTCCGGCCGATTATGTGCTGTTTGATGAAGCGCAAGATGCCGACCCGCTAATGCTGGGGATTCTGCTCAAGCAGCGCAATACCCAGGTGATTTATGTTGGCGATGCCCATCAGCAAATTTATGCCTGGCGCGGTGCCATCAACGCCATGCAGCAACTGCCTTTGCCGGAGTCGCGCTTAACCACCTCATTCCGTTTTGGTCCGGACATCGCCATGACCGCCAATGCCATTCTCGGCGGCTTAAATGAAACCGTGCCGCTGCTCGGCAATCCGGATTTACATTCCAAAGTGGTGAACAAGCCGCATACCAAACAGCGCGATGCGATTTTATGCCGCACCAATGCCCGGGCGATGGAATTGCTGCTGGCCGGTCTGGTACATGGTGACAAGGTCAGCCTGCAGGCCGACCATGTCAAACTGAACCGCTTTGTCGATGCCGCCAGTATGCTAAAACAGGGCCGCCGCGTCATCGATGTACCGGAACTGGCCTGGTTTAACTCCTGGCACGATGTACATGAATATTGCGAAACCAATGAAGGCAGCGACATTAAGCCGCTGGTAAAACTGGTGGATGATCATGGTACTGATCCGCTGAAAAAGGCGCTGGCCAAAATCACCCCGATTGGCCAGGCGGACTATATTATTTCGACCGCGCACAAAGCCAAAGGGCTGGAATGGGACCGCGTGCATCTGGAAGATGACTATCAGTTCAAGGTCAATGAACGCGATCATAAAATTAGTGATGAAGAGTTACGATTACTGTACGTGGCCTGCACACGTGCTAAAGTAAGCTTAAATATCCATCATATTTACGATCTGGTGCAACAGCTGAAACAGCAGATGCCGGTGTCCTTGCGTAAGGCGGTGGGTTAAAGCATGCAGGTGACCCATGAAAATTCAGTCTGTCCAGTTCAAGCACATCACCCACTTTACCGACCTTCAGCTGCAACTGCATCCGCAGCAACAGCCTGTGGCCTTAATTCTAGGCAATCAGAGTTCCGGTAAAACCTCGCTACTGCGCTTTACCTATCAGGCACTGACCTGGTTTGCGGCCCGTTATAAAGATTTACGCACCTCCGGACTGGTCATGCTTGATCAGGACATTATGCACACCCGGCTGCAGTCCAAAATTGACCTGTGCGTGTGTTTTCCCAAAGACATTGGCAGCCTGCCAGAAAACAGCGATGCCCAACAGCAGGACCGTCAGTGCTGTGACTGGCAGCTGTATAAAACCCTGAACAGCAACGGCGTCGGGGTCAGTAAGGCTGAAACCCAGAAACTGGAAAAAATGGTCAGCTTGTACCAGCAGGCCGTAAAACAGGACCCGCTACAAGGCCTGCCATTAATTGCCTATTACCCAGCCGAGCGTTTTGTCAATGAAGTCAATCTGCTGAGTAAAAACAATCCGCTGATTTTTCAGGCCGTACATGCCTATGAAATTTCGGCCATCCCCTTCACCACCTTTACACGCTTCTTTGAGTGGTTCCGGGAAATTTCCGATATTGAAAATGCCCAGAGTGCCCAGCTGATTGAGCAGTTATTACATCCGCAGCATCCCGACGCAGAACCTCCACGGCGTGACAAACTGATGCAGGCACATGCCCAGATGCACGCACCCAGCCTGCAGGCCCTGCGCGACGCACTACAAATTGTGCTACCGGAACTGAGCCAGATTTATCTGCAATATCATCCGAAACTGCAATTAATGGTCACCTATCAGGGCAAAACCCAGCTCTATCAGCAGCTGTCCAACAGTATCCGCAACTGGATTGCACTGGTCGGCGATATTGTGCGGCGTTTATGTCTGCTCAATCCTTATAGCCTGTACCCCACCTTGGAAGGCGATGGCATTCTGCTGATTGATCAGGTCGATCATCAGCTTGATCAGGATATGGCCTCGGTGATTCTGGCACGTTTGCATCAGGCCTTTCCGGCACTGCAGATTATTGCCACCGGTAACCGCACGGCACTCTTGGAAAATGCCGAAAACTATCAATGTTTAAGGCTGGATCAGCAGCAATTGCATCCAATCCATCTGCAACCGGTGCAGGAACAGTTCGACGCCATTTATGCCCAGTTTATGCAGACTGAAGCCAGCAGCAGCGATGAAAGCCTGAGTGAAGCGGTACAGGAACCCACCAGTGTGGATGACCTCTATCAGCAGATTCAGCAGCAACTGAGTGCCGAACAGCAGGAAGCCTTGCTGAAACGGCTGCAAAATGATGATGACACCTCGACCCCGCATCCGCTGCCTTGAATATGAGGAATATCGGAAAATCAGCCGAAAAAATCCGGTCTGATCTAACAATTTCATCCTGAAAAAAGTTCGGCGGCGTATAATATCTGCCGTGTGCGCAAAAACAAATTGATGTTGTTTTATTCATGTAATAAAATCAATCAGATTTATATTTTTATAGTAAAATCCGATTTGCTATAAGTTTCTCAAGTTGCGCAACACAACTTGTTTATTTAGACATAATTCTATTTTTCGGCTTTCAAGATTGAGTATTTTGGACTGCTCCTTGCATTCCTGTAATCCTTGAAAGATAAGATTCACCCTTAGGTTTTGAACCTATCAAGACAATGGATACGAGTGTGCTATCGATTATTATATTGCTACCGCTGGTACTTGGCACAACCCTTGTCTCGTGGCTGAAGAAATTTTCGCGCGGGGTAACGGCTTTAGGGGCGATAGGAGTCAGTTTAAGCAGTCTGATCCTGTTACTGACTCAAGCAAAGGATGTCTTTAATGGCGCCACCATCATTCAGTCATGGTCGTGGCTACCCCAGTTAGGGATTGATTTAAGCTTTCGCCTGGATGCTTTAGGTTTATTATTTTCTTTGCTGATTACCGGTATCGGTACCCTCATCTTTATTTATGCTTATTATTATTTAAGCCCCAAAAACTCCCTCAGCAAACTGTATCTCCTGCTCATGCTGTTTATGGCAGCCATGCTCGGGATTTCATTGTCGAATAACCTGATTATCCTGCTGGTGTTCTGGGAACTGACCAGTATTTCCTCGTTCCTGCTGGTCGGTTACTGGAGCAATTATCAAGCAGCTCAACGCGGTTCACGTATGGCCCTGACCATTACCGGGATGGGCGGCCTGGCCATGCTCGGTGGTTTTGTTCTGCTCGGACAGATCACCGGCACCTATGAGCTGGACCAGATTCTGACCATGACCGATCAGATTCAGAGCCATGCGCTGTTTGTACCTAGTTTATTGCTGATTTTACTCGGCGCCTTTACCAAAAGTGCCCAGTTCCCGTTCCATTTCTGGTTGCCGAATGCCATGGCAGCGCCAACACCGGTATCGGCCTATCTGCACTCCGCGACCATGGTGAAAGCCGGGATTTTCCTGCTGGCGCGTCTACTGCCAATTTTTGCCGGCGCGGCGCTGTACCATAATCTGGTGACCTTTGTTGGTCTGTTTACCCTGTGTATCGCGGCTTTCTTTGCCATTTTCAAAGAAGATCTGAAAGGTCTGCTGGCCTATTCCACCATCAGCCACTTGGGCCTGATTGTCTGCCTGCTCGGGATTGGTTCTCCGCTGGCCGTGGCTGCAGCCATTTTCCATATTATTAACCACGCCACCTTTAAAGCGGCGCTGTTCATGATTGCCGGGATCATTGACCATGAATCCGGCACCCGTGATTTACGCAAACTGAGTGGCTTATGGCAGCTGTTACCGTTTACCGGTACGCTGACCATGATTACGGCTGCGTCGATGGCAGGTGTGCCACTGTTCAACGGCTTCCTGTCCAAAGAAATGTTCTTTACCGAACTGCTGGCCAATTTAAGCGGACCGGTGGTGGTGATCTCGGCAATTGTGGCGACACTGGCCGGTATTTTTGCCGTGGCCTATTCGGTGCGCTTAGTGCATGGCGTGTTCTTCGACGGCCCGATTGGCAAAGACGTACCCAATAAAGATGCGCATGAACCGCCAATGGGCATGCGCGCACCAGCCCTGATTCTAGCGATTTTATGTATTGCGGTCGGCCTGTTCCCTGCCCTGCTGGTTGAGCATCTGGTCAATAGCACCACCCGTGCCAGTACCCAGCTGATGAATTTTGAAGGCACCCATCTGGCCATCTGGCACGGCTTGAACCTGCCATTGCTAATGAGTGTGATTGCGCTGGTGGGCGGTCTGGTGATGTATTTTGCCCTGGCCAAAGGCGGCCGTATCCGCGAGATTGATCTCGATCCGGCATTGGGTCGCTTACAGGGACGGGTGTTATTTGACCTGTTCTTAAAAGGCCTATTGCTGAACTCGCGCCGCTTTAAACGCCTCACCGAAAACGGCTCCCTACAAAGTTATCTGTTCTGGATTCTGGTGTTTACCATTGCATTAGTTTCTGTGCCGCTGCTGAATCAGGGGATTGGTACCGGTACGCGTGAGCTGACCCAGGCACCTGCGATTGCCATTGTCTTGTGGCTATTATTATTCAGTGCCTGCTGGATGATGCTGTGGTTCCATCATGAACGGATTAAAGCCGTATTAATCAGTGGTGCTGTCGGTCTGGTGGTAACCATGATCTTTGTAACCCTGTCGGCTCCGGATCTGGCCCAAACCCAGATTACCGTCGATGTGGTGACCACCGTCTTGTTACTGATGAGCCTGTCACTGCTGCCACAATTAACCCCGTATGAATCGAGCAGCACCCGTCGCTGGCGCGATGCCGGGATTGCAATTCTGGCCGGTGCTGGCATCAGCTGGCTGGCCTGGTTAATCATGACCCGTGATCACAACTCGATTTCATGGTTCTTTAACCAGCAGTCAATTCCACTGGGCGGCGGCACCAACGTGGTCAACGTGATTCTGGTCGACTTCCGTGGCTTCGATACCTTCGGTGAAATTACCGTACTCGGTATTGCTGCCATTGGTGCCCTCTGCCTGATGGATGGTATGCGTGCCCACGGCACCACCATGACGCAGGGTCTGACCTATCGTTTTAATCCATCTCCACTGATGCTGCGCATGACTGCTTCCTGGATTTTACCGGTGGCCTTAGTGGTCAGCCTGTATATTTTCCTGCGCGGGCACAACCTGCCAGGCGGCGGCTTTATTGCCGGACTGGTCACGTCAATGGCATTGATCATTCAGTACATTGCCATTGGTCAGGACCAAACCGAGCAAATGTTGAAAGCCAAATCCGGACGTTTATATGAAATCTGGATTGGTTCCGGTCTGACCATCGCCGGCCTGACCGGGATTGCAGCCTGGTTCTGGGGTCGTCCATTCCTGACCAGCGCGCATATTTATGTCAATCCGCCGGTGATTGGTGAACTGCATTTGGCTTCAGCGGCACTGTTTGATGTCGGAGTTTACGTTACCGTTGTCGGGGCAACCATGTTGCTGATTTCCGTGCTGGGCGACTCGCGTCACTCCAGTATGTCTGGTCCAATTCCTCGGGGGTAAGCATGATTAGTATCGAATTTTTAGTCGCAACCTCTGTAGGTTTACTGGTCGCCACCGGCGTGTACCTGATCTTAAGGGCACGTACCTTTCCGGTGGTACTGGGCCTGGCCATGATTGGTTATGCAGTCAATATTTTCCTGTTCGCCATGGGCCGGATTCAGCTGAATGCACCGGCCATTTTAACCACGGCGGTGCAATCCACTGACCCTTTACCGCAAGCGCTGGTGCTGACTGCTATTGTAATTGGCTTTGCTACCACCGCCTTTGTGGTGCAACTGGCCTTACGCAGCCGTTATGAATCGGGAACCGACCATGTGGATGCCAAAGATGATCCTGCTTTACTTGACCCACGTGAGGATGAGCCATAATGCATGACTTTATCCAATTCTGGGCGCAACACACTCCTATTCTCAGCATCCTGCTGCCGGCCTTTACCGGTTTTATTCTGGTGCTGCTGGGCAACCCGGGCTCGGGTTCGCTGTCGTATGACTGGCGTCAGCCGTGGCGTCGTGGCATCAGCCTGATTTCCACTATTCTCGGACTGGGACTGGCGATCAGCTATTTGATGCTGGCCAAAACTGGCCAGATTACCGTCTACAACCTGTCTGAATGGTCGGCTCCATTCGGGATTGTACTGGTGCTGGATCAGCTGTCTGCGCTGATGCTGGTGCTGACTTACGGTCTGGCCTTGCCAGTGCTGTGGTTCGCCTGCCAGCAATGGGATGAACGTGGCCGCTATTTCCATGCCATGTTCCATTTCCTGATGATGGGCTTGTGTGGGGCTTTCCTCACCGGCGATTTATTTAACCTGTTCGTATTTTTTGAAGTACTGCTGCTGGCTTCGTATGTGCTGTTGCTGCATAGCCAGGGCAAACCGCGCTTTCAGCTTGGGGTGCATTACGTCACCATCAACCTGCTGGCTTCAGCGCTGTTCCTGATTGGTCTGGGCATGATTTACGGCAGTGTCGGCAGCCTCAACATGGCCGATGTGGCCCGTTTAATACCGACGCTGGCAGAAGATCAGCATCGTCTGGCGGTGGTCGGCGGCTTGATCCTGTTTATTGTGTTCGGGATTAAAGCGGCAATGCTGCCAGTCGGCTTCTGGTTACCGAAAACCTATGCCGTAGCGGCAACGCCTGTGGCGGCGATTTTTACCATTATGACCAAGGTCGGGATTTATGCGATTTTAAGGGTCAATGGGACGGTCTTTGATGATGAACTGAGCCAGAAAATTCTCAGCAACTGGTTATTGCCAATTGGCCTGATTACCTCACTGTATGGCGTCATTGGCGCAATTGGGGCAGAACGCTTACGCCGTTTTGTCGGTTTTATGATGCTGTCGTCGATTGGCACCATCCTGATTGCGATTGCCCTGTTTAGCACCCAGGCCTGGACAGCAGCGCTGTATTATCTGGTACACAGTACCTTAATTGCCGCGGCCTTCTATCTGTTCTGCGGCTGGGTCACGGCGCAGCGCGGTGAATTTAAGGATCACTTTAATATCGCCCCGCAAATGAAACAGCATAAAGTGATGTCTATTATCTATCTGCTGATTGCACTGATGATTGCCGGCCTGCCGCCTTTTAGTGGCTTCCTCGGTAAAGTGTTCTTGTTACAGGCCACCGCTGATGCGCCTTATCAGGGCATTATTATTGCCGTGGTGCTGCTAGTTGGTTTACTCAGTATTCTGGCCCTGACCCGGGTTGGCTTTATCCTGTTCTGGCGCGCATCGCGTCCGGAAGATGATCCGGACAATGACGCCTATCACAGCTACCAGGCCCTGCCAGCCAAGGCCCCGAAAGGCAATGATAAGGCCATTTACCTGTTATTGGCAGCACTGGTGGCTTATGTGGTTTTTGCTAATCCAATCCAGCGTTATGCCTTTAGCACGGCCCAGCAAATGCAGAACAACCGTCTGTATGAAATGGCGGTGTTAAAGCAGGATGAAACCGGCCAGGTGATTAGCGTCCAGCCTTATGATCCAAACTATTTGCCAGAAACCAAATACAGTGGTGAAAAACCGGACCCGAATGCCAAGCTGATTCCGTATGTAATCAGTCCAAATACACTGGAAGGTGAGCATATTTCGGACTATAAACAACGTCAGATCAATCAGCAGATTGAGCAGGACGCCGCAAGCAACGACCTGCCACAACTTAAACCTATGGAGCCATAACTATGCAAAAGACATCGTTTTGGGATATCTGGCTGCCACATCCCTTTGTTTCGGTGATTGTGGCCATTAGCTGGTTGTTACTGGCACATAGTGTTTCTGCCGGCAATCTGCTGATGGCATTGATCCTGAGTATCCTGATTCCGCTAATGGTCAAACCGTTTATTGCCCGCACCCCGAATATACACTGGGTGCCGGCCTTTAAACTGTTCTGGGTGGTGGTCTGGGATATTATCCTGTCCAATATCCGTGTCGCCAAACAGGTGCTGGGACCCACCGATGCGCTGCATCCGAAATGGTTCCGTGTGCCACTGGAGACCGAGCATGAACAGGTCAACACCCTGCTGGCGATGATCATTACCACCACGCCGGGGACGGTCACGGCTGGTATTGACCAGGACCGTGGCGATATTCTGGTACATGCCTTAAGTACCGATGACGAAGAAGCTGAAATTGCCCTGATCAAGAGCCGTTATGAACAGCCGCTGATTGAAATCTTTAACGTCAAGACAGGAGCGGCCTCATGATGATATTGCCTTATGCGCTCGGCATCTGCCTGATTGCCATTGCCGGCTCGATGTTTATGTGCCTGATTCGCCTGATTATGGGACCGTCAATTGTGGATCGTCTGCTGGCGCTGGATACCCTGTTTTTAAATGCGACCTGTCTGATTGTGGTACTGGGCATTTACTGGACCAGCACTTCACTGTTTGAAGGTGCGTTACTGGTGGCAATGCTGGGCTTTGTTTCAACCGCTGCCCTGGCCCGTTACTTCACCTCTGGCCACGTGATTGATTAGGAGAACAGCATGCAACTGATGATGGAAATCCTGGTCTCCATTTTCCTGTTAATCGGCACCTTCTTTATGCTGGTCGGCGGAATTGGCATGATTCGTCTGCCGGACCTGTTTATGCGCCTGCATGCCCCGACCAAGTCCAGTACCTTAGGTCTGGGCAGCTTCCTGATTGCTGCCATTATTTATTCGGCTTATCTGGGTCGCTTTGGTTTTGCCGAAGTGCTGATTACCCTGTTTGCCTTTATTACCGCGCCGGTATCGGCCAACCTGATGGCACAGGCAGCCCTGCATTTACGTCTACGCTCGATGAGTGGTGAAGTCCCAGAAACCCTGGAACGACCACTGCCATGGCAGCGTAGCCGTCGCCGTGCCTTTAGTGATCGTAAACCACTGGGCAGAATCAAACCCTCTAAAGATGAATAAGTCTTCGCGTCATCTTCTAAAAAACCTGACCCGGATTGTTCCTGGTCAGGTTTTTTATGCTGTCTCAACCCGCCCTGCCCTTGCCTGATTGCAATCTTAAAGCGCTTGTATCCGCTGAGAAATAGCAAGTCAACCAATTACGGATGACATAAAAAAGCCACCCGAAGGTGGCTTTTTTGCATAGACCTGCTGGCCTACTTATTCTTCATCTTTTTTTGCATCGGCAGCTGGTAAATCTTTTACTGCTTCTGCAATCAGACCAAACATATAGTTACCGTAGGCATTGGTTTTGTCGTAATGGAAACGCAAACGCGGCGTAATCCGGGTCTTGATACGACGGCTCAGCTCATGGCGCAGGAAACCGGAGGCTTTGTTGAGCACATCCAGGGTTTCCTTGTTTGCCGCTTCACTTTGCTCATCGCCAAGTTCACGACCCATTACGGTCACATACACTTCGGCATAGCCTAAATCTGGGCTGACTTTCACCGCCGAGATGGTCACCAGACCACCCAGACGTGGATCTTTCAGCTCCTGGCGGATCAGGTCGGACAACTCGCGTTGTACCGTATCTGCCATTCGCTTAAGACGCTGACTACCCGCCATTAAAGACTCCGTTTAATTAGTTGGACATCGTACACTTCAATCTTGTCTTGTACTTTGATGTCTTTATAGCCTTTGACTGCAAGACCACATTCCATACCGGCACGAACTTCTTCCACCACGTCTTTATAACGACGCAGAGATTCAAGTTCGCCCTGGAACACCACCACATCATCACGTAATACGCGAATCGGCTTGTTACGGTGTAAAGTACCTTCCAGTACCATACAGCCTGCTGCTGCACCGAACTTGCTTGAGTGGAATACTTCACGGACTTCAGCCACACCCAGAATCGTTTCACGATGTTCTGGTGCCAGTTTGCCGCTCATCGCATCTTTCACGTCATCAATCAATTGATAGATGATCGAGTAGTAACGGATGTCGATACCGTCAGCATCGGCTTTTTGACGTGCAGTATTGTCGGCACGAACGTTAAAGCCCAGCAGTACCGCTTCTGAAGATTCAGCCAGCGTTACGTCAGATTCAGTGATCGCACCGACACCTGAACCAATCACACGGACTTTCACTTCATCCGTTGAAAGCTCGGCCAGTGCCACGTGCAATGCTTCCAGCGTACCACGTACGTCAGTTTTCAGTACCACGTTCACAATCGGCACATCTTTCTTGCCCATAGACGCCATGATGTTCTCAAGACGCATTGCAGACTGACGCTCAAGACGTTTCTGACGTTCACGATCCATACGCGCATCAGCAACTTCACGCGCTTTCTTCTCGTCATTGACCACCAGTACTTCATCACCCGCCATTGGCGCTTCTGGCAGACCCAGAATTTCCACTGGAATTGATGGACCGGCAGACTTGATGCGTTTACCGTTTTCATCGGTCATGGCACGTACACGGCCATAAGATGAACCGGCAAGTACCAAGTCACCGACTTTCAGGGTACCGTTTTGAACCAGAATCGACGTCACTGCACCACGGCCTTTATCAACACGTGCTTCAATCACCACACCTTGTGCTGCACCTTCTTCAGAGGCTTTCAATTCCATCATTTCTGCTTGAATTGAAATCAGGTCTAGTAATTCGTCAATGCCGGCACCGGTATGCGCAGAAACTTTGGCGACTGGAACATCACCGCCCCATTCTTCAGGCACGATTTCCTTGGTGGTCAATTCGTTCAGTACGCGGTCTGGATCAGCTGAATCTTTGTCCATCTTGTTGATGGCAACAATGATTGGCGTACCCGCTGCACGCGCATGGTCAATCGCTTCTGCAGTTTGTGGCATCACGCCATCATCTGCTGCAACCACCAACACCACGATATCAGTCGCTTTGGCACCACGTGAACGCATCGCGGTAAACGCGGCGTGACCCGGAGTATCCAGGAAGGTGATGATACCTTTGTCTGTTGTCACATGGTAAGCACCGATATGCTGGGTAATACCACCGGCTTCGCCTTGTGCCACTTTAGCACGGCGGATACGGTCAAGAAGCGAGGTTTTACCATGGTCAACGTGACCCATGATGGTAACAACAGGTGGACGCGTAGTTTGCTCACCACGTGCTTCTTCAGCCGCTTCCAGCAGGTTGTCTTCTGCCGCAGTTTCAGACACCAGCACCGGATTGTGGCCCATTTCTTCAACCACAAGCACCGCAGTATCCTGATCAATGGCCTGGTTTTGTGTGACCAGCTCACCCATCTTCATCAGGGTCTTGATTACTTCACGGACCTTAATCGCCATTTTCGCAGCCAAGTCAGCCACAATAATGGTTTCACCAATTTCTACATCATAAACCTGTTTTTTCACCGGTTTTTCAAAGCCATGCTTGTTGGCCTGACTGGTTTTTAAACCACGTTTATGCGAGTTGTCACGGAATGACTGTTCTTCACCACGACGGCCGCCTTTCTTCTGGCCACGGGTATCTTTGGTTCCGCCACCACGTTTGATTTCACGGTCTTCTTTGGCAAATGAATCTTCATAGGCCTGACCCACCAGACCTGCGGCCAATGGAGAATCATCAATTACGCGAATGGTCGGTGCAGCATCATCAGATGAATACTTCGATGCCATTTTACGCATTTGCTCAAGCGTACGTTGCTGCGCCTCTTCAGCTGCCTTACGACGTGCAGCTTCTTCAGTCGCTTTCAACTGTGCTGCCTGTTCTTCACGGGCACGTTTTTGCTCAGGCGTTTCAACCACTTTAACCTGGGCTTTCACCACTGGCTTGTTGGTTGATTTACGCTTCACCACCACAGCGGCTTTAGAAGTTTCCTGTTTGGCAGTTTCCTGTTTCGCAGCAGCACGCATTGCTTCTAAGGCCTGTTTGGCTTTAGATTCGCCTTTGCTGGCCGCTTCTGGCGCAGCTTTTGGCTTCGCCGGTTCACGGGCTTGCTGTTCAGCTGCTTTGGCTTCTGCTTCAGCCTGTGCTTTGGCCAAAGCTTCTGCTTTAATTTGCTCAGGGTCTGGCTTGACAAATGTATGCTTCTTGCGCACTTCTACATTAATTGTTTTCGCCTTACCTGACGTACTTGCCACTTTAGCAGTACTGGTAGTTTTACGTTTCAACGTGATTTGTCCTGCATTACCCGCATCTTGACCATGTACTTTTTTCAAGTGGGTCACGAGGGTATCTTGTTGTTCAGTGGAAATAATGTCGTCAGCTTTACGTTGCGGTAAACCTGCATCACGAATCTGCTCCAGGAGTTTCTCAACTGGACGTCCTACGCTGAGCGCTAACTCTTTAATCGTCTTGTCCGTCATACATTACCTCCTAGTTAAACCATGATTCGCGTGCTTTCATAATGAGTTGACCCGCTTTGTCAGCACCTAGACCTTCAATATCTGCGATATCGTCGGTGGCCTGGTCTGCCAAGTCATCAACGGTCACTACACCACGAGCAGCAAGCGCATAGGCGATCTCTTGTGTCATCCCTTCCATTGCCAGAAGTTCGTCACTCGGATCCTGAATATTTTCTTGCTGTTTTAACGCATCTGCCAAAGCCACTTCTTTGGCACGACTTTGCAATAATTCAACCAGCTCGGCATCAAGCTCAATTTCATCAAATGTTTCTGCTGGTACATAGGCAATCTCTTCCAGTGAAGTGAAGCCCATTTCAACCAGTGCCATCGCCAGGTCTTCTGCAATATCCAAACGCGATACAAACATATCCAGATATTGCTGCGCTTCATTTTGCTGACGCGCGTAATATTCTTCTTCCAGCATCATGTCCAGTTTATAACCGGTCAGTTCAGATGCCAGACGTACGTTTTGACCTTGTGAACCAATAGCACGGGCCAATTGATCGCTGGTGGCAAAAATAATGTCAGCAGTACGTGCATCTTCATCAATTACGATACTCGATACATCAGCCGGCTCTAATGCGCTGGCAATGTACTGTGCCGGATCATCTGACCACACCACCACATCAATACGTTCACCATTAAGTTCCTGCTGGACTGCCTGGATACGCGTACCACGCATACCAATACATGCACCAACCGGATCAATACGATGATCGTTGGTTTTCACTGCAATCTTAGCACGAACGCCTGGTTGACGCGCAGCCGCCTTGATTTCAATGATTTCTTCAGAAATTTCAGGAATTTCTTTTTTCATTAACGCCATCAGCATTTCAGGTTTTGCACGCGACAATAATAATTGCGCACCGCGACCTTCACGGTTGACGTTAAATAAAATGGCATTCACGCGCTGTTTTGGACGCAGAATTTCCTTTGGAATCATTTCTTCACGTGCCAGATACGCTTCGGCATTGTCACCTAAATCAATGATAAAGCCATCTTTGGTCTGCTTTTTCACTTCACCGTAAATCAGCTCGCCCACTTTGGCTTCATAAGCATCGGCAACGAGTGCACGTTCTGCTTCACGAATTTTCTGAACAATTACCTGTTTGGCAATTTGCGCCGCAATACGACCGAAATCAATTGATTCCACTTCAAGTTCGCGAATGTCACCAATTGACCACTGCGCCGGATCGACATCAGAAATCGCATCCTGACATGCTGGCATTTCATGATCTTCATCCGCCACCACTTCCCATTGACGGAAAGTACGGTAGTCACCTGTTTTACGGTCGATTTCTACACGTAAACGTGCTTCTTCCGCATTTGTGCCTTCGTAAAATTTCTTTTTCGTCGCAGCAACAAGAGCCTGCTCTAGCGCCTCAAAGATTGCTTCACGACTTACACCTTTTTCGTTACTAACCGTTTCAACGACGGTAAGAATTTCGCGTGCCATAAGTCACCTATTTTAGATTCTTATTTATTGAATTAATCTTGATAAACCAGATTGGCCTTATCGATATTGTGGCTGTCAATTTCCAGCACTTGCTGTTTTTCAACTTCAACCTGAATGGTTTCATTTTCAAGGTCAACTGCCACCAGTTTCGCCTGGAATTTACGACGGTTTTCTACCGCGCTAATCAAACGCAAGGCAATGGTCTGGCCAATATAGGCAGGAAGCTGTTCCAGCTGGAAAAACGGACGATCCCAACCTGGGGAAGACACTTCGAGTGCATATTCACCTGAGATCGGATCATGAACGTCCAAAATGGCGCCCACTTGCTGAGTCACGCGCACACAATCCTGTACGCCTACACCACGACCCTGCTCGAGTTCACCGTCTTCATTCAGGACCGGTGCGGCATTTTCATCAACCGCTTTGTCGATATAAATACGCAATAGTGAGCGTTTACCTTGTGGCAGGAATTCAATTCCCCACAAATCTACATCACAGGCTGCAACTGCGGGTGCAATCAAGTCCTGGAGTGCCTGGGTTTTATTTGATAGCTTCATTTACTCTCGTCATATGGGTGCGATTCAATGGCCTGATCTGACCACTACAGTCTCATTCAAGCTATAGTAGTAGTGAAACATGACACTTGAGTTTATGCCGTATCCGGCTCATATCGACACTACACGATAGCCAATAAAAAAGGGCGTAAATCGCCCCTATTATTACACAGAAAAACCAATGTCCACTGTGCAAAAAGGCCCACCTTGTTGTGAGCCTCTTAAGAAACTTGGTAGCGGGAGCTGGATTTGAACCAACGACCTTCGGGTTATGAGCCCGACGAGCTACCAGACTGCTCCATCCCGCATCAACGTGCAAAAATTATATACAAAATATGCGCAATTTTCAATGAAAATCGTATGTCCTGTATATGGCGTTATTTATCGCTGAAGAATGAGTAACAAGCGTCAGATTCAACCAACATGAAATATATTACTCAACCATTAAAAATGGTAGCGGGAGCTGGATTTGAACCAACGACCTTCGGGTTATGAGCCCGACGAGCTACCAGACTGCTCCATCCCGCATCAACAGAAGTTTTGCTGCATACACCAAACTTATGTTCTGGATTATAAGTTTGGTGCGGAAGGGGGGACTTGAACCCCCACGCCCGAAAGCACTACCACCTCAAGGTAGCGTGTCTACCAATTCCACCACCACCGCAGCTGTGACGCATTCTAGTCGCATCACCGCGAAAAATAAAGGCCTAATTGCAATTATTCCCCAGTTTGAGGTGTAGTTGGTGAAGAATCAGGCAATGTTGCCGGCGCGGTTGTGGTCGCCGGAATTGATTTTAAACTGTAGGCATCGGTGGTTTGCTGTTTGGCAAATACCGCCAGGGTCAGACTGGTGATAAAGAACAAAGCCGTTAAAATTCCAGTCAAACGGGTCATAAAATTACCCGAACCAGAGGCACCAAATACGGTCGCCGCACCGCCGCCACCAAAAGAAGCACCAGCATCTGCCCCTTTGCCGTGCTGAACCAGAATCAGCACAATCATCAAGACGGCTAAAATAATATGTACTACCAGCACAAAAGTTTGCATGCTGAACTCCTAATTATTGTGTATTGGCAAAGGCCTGCGCAATTTGATGGAACGATGCTGCACTTAAAGAAGCACCGCCGACCAGCGCGCCATTAATATCTGGGCAGGCTGCTAACTCTACTGCATTTTCCGGCTTAACACTACCACCGTACAGAATAGCCATTTGCGGACCATAGCTGGTCAGCTGGGTCAGACCTTCACGAATTTTGGCATGCATGGCCTGTGCATCTTCAGGCGAAGCGGTTTTACCGGTACCAATCGCCCAGATTGGCTCATAGGCAATTACAATATTCTGCCACTGCTCTGCCTCAACCACTGCTGCAATGTCACAAATCTGCTGTAACACCACCTGCTCGGCCTGGCCACTTTCACGTTGCTGCAGGCTTTCACCGACACAGTAAATTACGGTCAGACCGGCTGCCAGTGCATTTTGAATTTTTGCATTTAGAATTTGCACATTTTCAGCAAAAATTTCACGGCGTTCTGAGTGACCGACCAGTACAAAGCCAATCTGGCTGTCTTTTAATAGCTCGGCACTCACCTCACCAGTATAAGCACCTAAACCAGCAATACGTGAAACATCTTGTGCCACGGTATACACCGGACGTACCGCAGTTTTCAGCTGTTCCTGAACACTACCCAATGCGATTGCAACTGGCGCAACCCCTAAATGACACTGTGCGGCATCAATGGCCTGCTGTTCTAATAATGTTTTAAATTCTGAAACCAGCTGTTGCGCTTCTGCTTGCACTGGGTTCATTTTCCAATTGCCAATCACCCAAGGCGTAATCGCCGAACCCGACATACAATACCTATTCAAATACCTATGTTTCAATCGCGCACATTCTACACGTAAATCGGTTCAGGGCAGAACAATTTGTTGCAGCATTTTTAGATCTACAGTCTAAATAAGCCCATCTGAACACCGGCTTAACAAAAAATCTTTGCCGATTAATTGCGACTGGTTCATGCTTTTAGGGGATACTTAGGTGGTGACATCATTTTCAGATATGGTATTTTTATGCAACAAAAGTATAATTTTGTGATACCAATTATAAACAAACTTTTTTGATTTTTTTAAGGACGTTGGGGAATGTCAGTACAACAAGCAATGCCTAGATTTACAGGTTTTATTCGGCGACTGGTCGAAGAAGGGCTTGTGACGGCTGAAAATATGCAGCAAGCCATTGTCGCGGCGAAAAAAGCCGAGACCGATATTGTGCCGTATTTAATTCAGCAGTTGCAGATTTCACCGCTGACCATTGCTGAAAAAATTTCCTATGAATTTGGTGAACCGATTTTTGACTTGGCGGTGTACGATTCGCGTCTGATTGTACGTGAAGGTCTGGATGAAAAACTGTTCACCAAATACCGAATTCTGCCCATTTTCCGACGTCACAATCAGCTTTATATTGCTACCAGTAACCCAACCAATATCGAAGCCATTGATGCGATCCGCTTTAACAGCAAGCTGAATATTGAAGTGGTGATTGTTGAGCATGACAAGCTGGAACGGCTGATTGAACAGAACTTTACCGAAGACAGCACCTTTGACTTTGATGAAGACTTTGATCTAGAAGTTGGCGACAACGCTCCCGAAACACAAGAAGATAACGATGAGCCACAAGGCGATGAAGCCCCAATCGTCAAATATATTAACAAGTTACTGGTCGATGCAATCCGTATGGGCGCCTCGGATTTACACTTCGAGCCTTATGAAAAAAGCTACCGGGTCCGTTACCGGATTGACGGCGTACTGCGCCAGATTGCCAATCCTCCGTTACAGCTGGCCACACGGCTCGCCTCACGTTTAAAAGTTATGTCACAAATGGACATCTCGGAAAAACGTATTCCGCAGGATGGCCGGATCAAGCTCAAGCTGTCAAAAAACAAAGCCATCGACTTCCGTGTCAACTCATTGCCGACCCTGTTCGGGGAAAAAATCGTACTGCGTATCCTCGATCCATCTAGCGCCATGCTGGGGATTGATGCACTTGGTTATGAACCGGAGCAAAAAGAGCTGTTTATGGAGGCGCTGGACAAACCACAAGGCATGTTGCTGATCACCGGCCCGACCGGTTCCGGTAAAACCGTATCTTTATATACCGGCTTAAACATTCTCAACCGCGAAGACACCAATATTTCTACCGCCGAAGATCCGGTGGAAATTAACCTGGAAGGCATCAATCAGGTCAACGTCAACCCGAAAGTGGGTCTGACCTTTGCCGCAGCACTAAAATCATTCCTGCGCCAGGATCCGGATATTGTCATGGTCGGTGAGATCCGTGATCTGGAAACTGCAGAAATTGCCATTAAAGCCGCACAAACCGGTCACATGGTCATGTCGACGCTGCACACCAACAGTGCACCCGAAACCCTGACCCGTTTACGCAACATGGGCGTCCCCTCATTTAACATCGCCACCTCGGTGAACCTGGTGATTGCCCAGCGTCTGGCACGTCGTCTCTGCCAGAAATGCAAGGCCCCGGTGGAGATTCCACGCCAGAGCCTCTTGGAACTCGGTTTTACCGAAGAAGATTTAAACCAGCCAGAGTTCCAGCTGTATCAGCCGGTTGGCTGCCCGGAATGTCGTGAAGGTTATAAAGGCCGTGTCGGGGTCTATGAAGTAATGAAAGTCACCCCGGAAATCTCACGCATTATTATGGAAGATGGTAATGCCTTGCAAATTGCAGCAGCCTCGGCAAAATCCGGGTTTAACAATTTACGCCGTTCAGGATTAATCAAGGTCATGCAGGGGGTCACTTCTTTACAGGAAGTGAATCGTGTGACCAGCGAATAGATGAAGCATTTAAAATAAGGATAAACACGCATGGCTGTCAAAAAAGCACAGATGATGCCCACCTTTATTTATGAAGGGATTGACCGCAAAGGGGCAAAACTTAAAGGGGAACTGCCAGCACGTAATATGGCGCTGGCCAAGGTCACGTTGCGCAAGCAAGGGATCACCATCAAAACCATCCGCCAGAAGAAGAAAAATATTCTTGAAGGCTTGATGAAGAAAAAAGTCTCGACCCTGGACATCACGATTTTTACCCGCCAGCTGGCGACCATGATGAAAGCCGGTGTACCGCTGGTGCAAAGCTTTGAAATTGTGGCTGAAGGTCTGGAAAACCCGGCCATGCGTGAAGTGGTATTGGGGATTAAAGGCGAAGTCGAAGGGGGCAATACCTTTGCTGGTGCACTGCGTAAATATCCGCAACATTTCGATAATCTGTTTTGCTCGCTGGTTGAATCGGGTGAACAGTCGGGTGCTCTAGAAACTATGCTGGACCGGGTAGCGATCTATAAAGAAAAGAGCGAATTACTCAAACAAAAAATCAAGAAAGCCATGAAATACCCGGCAACGGTGATTGTGGTGGCGGTGATTGTCACCATTATCCTGATGGTCAAAGTGGTACCGGTGTTTGAAGAACTCTTCACCTCTTTTGGTGCCGACTTACCAGCCTTCACCAAAATGGTGGTGAATATGTCGCAGTGGACCCAGAAATACTGGTTTGTGCTGATTATTGTGGTCGGCTTTGCGATTGCAGCTTTTCTGGAAGCCAAGAAACGCAGCAAGAAATTCCGTGACCTGCTGGACAAAGCCGCCCTGAGAGCACCAATTTTTGGTGATTTGGTGTATAAGGCGATTATCGCGCGTTATAGCCGTACCCTGGCCACCACCTTTGCTGCCGGTGTTCCCTTGATTGATGCACTGGAATCCACTGCTGGGGCCACCAACAACGTGGTCTATGAAGAAGCGGTAATGAAAATCCGTGAAGATGTCGCCACCGGTCAGCAGTTGCAGTTTGCCATGCGGGTCACGGATAAATTCCCTTCGATGGCCGTGCAGATGGTTGCGATTGGTGAAGAATCCGGTGCGCTGGATGCGATGCTGGATAAAGTCGCTACTCACTACGAAAACGAAGTCGATAACGCCGTCGATGGCTTAACCTCGATGATGGAACCACTGATTATGGCCGTTCTCGGGATTCTGGTCGGCGGTCTGGTGGTCGCGATGTATCTCCCAATCTTCCAAATGGGCTCTGTGGTTTAATGCAAGAATTCATTCATTATCTGATTCAACACCCAACTGCGCTGTATTTCGCAGTTGGGATTTTTAGTTTATGTATTGGCAGTTTTCTGAATGTGGTGATTTACCGCACGCCAAAAATGATGGAACAGGAATGGCGCAATGACTGTCAAATGCTGCTGCATCCTGAACAGGCCATCATGAATGAAAGTAAAATCAGCCTCAGTCAGCCAGCCTCGACCTGTCCGAAATGCCACAGCCCGATTCGCTGGTATCAGAATATCCCGCTGATCAGCTGGCTGCTTCTACGTGGCAAATGTGGCCAGTGCCAAAACCCAATCAGTATTCGTTATCCTTTTATTGAACTGCTGACCGCAGTGTGTGCCTTAACCGTAGTCGCGGTTTTTGGCCCGACCCTGCAAATGCTGTTTGGCCTGGTGTTAACCTATGTGTTAATTGCCCTGACCTTTATTGATTTTGACACCCAGCTGCTGCCTGACCGCTATACCCTCCCCCTGGCTGCACTCGGCTTGGGGGTGAACAGCTATGCCCTGTACACCTCCGCTAGCTCTGCCATTTGGGGATATATCATTGGCTTTTTATGTCTGTGGGTGGTGTATTACCTGTTTAAGCTGGTGACTGGCAAAGAAGGCATGGGCTATGGTGATTTTAAATTACTGGCAGCTTTAGGTGCCTGGATGGGCCCGCTGATGTTACCGCTGATTGTGTTGCTATCTTCTTTGGTTGGTGCAATCATTGGCATTATTTTGCTGAAAATCCGCAAAGAGAACCAGCCTTTTGCCTTTGGCCCTTATATTGCCATTGCCGGCTGGATCGCCTTTTTGTGGGGTGATGCAATCATGAAGCTTTATTTAGGTCAATAAGGACAACAGGATGACATTTGTTTTGGGTTTAACTGGCGGCATTGGCAGCGGCAAATCGGCAGCAAGTCACTGGTTTGAAACCCAAGGCATTGTGGTGGTCGATGCAGATGTAGTGGCACGTGAAGTGGTTGCGCCAGGCCAACCGGCCCTGACCCAGATTCATCAGGCCTTTGGCGACTGGGTACTGCTCAATGGCGAGCTCAACCGCCGCGCCTTACGCGAGCATATTTTTAAAGAACCGGCAGCACGCAAAACCCTGGAAGCGATTACCCATCCGGCCATTCGCCAGTCGATCATCCAGCAGTTACAGGCAGCCCGCAGTGCCTATGTGGTGCTGGTATCTCCGCTATTATTTGAAAGCAACCAGCATGAACTGACCCAGCGCAACCTGTTAATTGACGCCTCGGAAGAACTGCAGATTCAACGTGCCTCACAACGCGATGGGCAAAGTATCGAACAAATCCGCAAGATTATTCAGGTACAGATGTCACGCGCAGACAAACGTCAGCGAGCAGATGATATTGTGCTGAATGATGGTCATCTGGAACATCTCTATGCCCAACTACAACCCTTACATCAACACTATCTGACTTTAGCGCAACAGCAGCAGTCGGTTTAAGACGGCTTGTTTTGCTGTTCGATTTGCTGGCTTAAGCTGTCTTTCCGGCCCCACCAGCGCCATGGCTGTAATGCCCCAATACCCATACCAAGCAGACCACAAACAATTGCCAGACTCAAAGGCTCATTCAGTAGCGGCACTGCCAGAATAGCCGCAATAAAAGGCGCCAAAGTCACAATACTGCCGGCTTTAAAAGCACCTAAACGCTTAATTGCTTCGACATAGCTGAGCGTGGCAATAATCACCACAAAAATTCCATGAAACAGGGTCTGACCAATTAATTGCAGTGGTTCGGGACCACTCAGGTTTTTCGGAAAAAATAGCCAATAAATAGGTACATACACCAAAGCTGACCAGATGGCCACACTGGCCATAGAATGCCAGGCCGACAGCTTCCATTGCCGCAACAGCACCGTAAAGACGCCCCACCATAAGGCACTCAGGAAAAACAGCAGATCGCCAAAACCGAAAGCGACTCCGGTTTCCTGATACATCAGCAGGCTCATGGCGGCAATCGCCAGCAGCATGATCAATACACTAATCCAGGTATGCCAGTCAAAGGGCTGTCGAAACAGCAACCAGGCCGCCAGCGCAGTACATAAGGGAATACAGCCATTTAAGAAAATCGCGGCATGCGCCGCTGGCACAAAATGAAATGCACTATAAGCCGTCAGGCAGTAACCGACACCGCCAATCATCGCCAGGATAAAGGACTGTCGGGTCCACAAAAATGCCGTATCTTTGCGATACAGCAAAACCGGCATCAGCAGGCAAAAGGCCAGCATAAAACGCAAGGCCACCAGATCCCAGGCACTAATGCCCCACAAGGCACTTAAACGGGTACTCAGGGTAAAACCACCCCAAATACACATGGTGATGGCCAGTAACAGATAGCCTTGCTGGCGTGCATTGATCATTGAGGTCGAAAGAGTGCTTAAGCCGGTTGACGCTGACGGCAGGCTTCATACAACGCCATGCCGGTGGCCACGCTGACATTCAGGCTTTGCAGATTGCCCATCATCGGGATATATACGGTTTGATCGCACTGCGACTGGGTGATTGGGCGCAAACCAGTATCTTCGGCTCCCATCACTACACACACCGCCGTACCGGTGAAGTCAAACTTCTGGATTGGCAAGGCTTTTTCATCCAGCATGGTACCGACCACGCGCACATTAAACTGCTCTTTGATTTGCCCCAAAGTACGGGCCAGATTGGTGACCTGAATAAATTTGACTTTCTCGGCCCCACCTGCAGCCACTTTACGCGCCGTTGGGGTCAGGCTAGCTGAACGGTCACGCGGTACAATCACCGCTTCTACGCCCATGGCTGCTGCCGTACGGATACAGGCGCCCAGATTATGCGGATCGGTGACCTGATCCAGAGCCAGTAATAAAGGCTGATTGGACTGCTGCAACAGCTGTTCCAAATCTTTTTCATTTAAGGTTGGATGCGGACGCACCGCGGCCACCACGCCCTGATGAAATGGCAAACCGGCCAGTTTTTCCAAGCTGTCACGACTGGCTTTTTGTACGCTAATGCCAAACGGCTCTGCCAGTTCCAGAATACGCTGTAAACGCTGGTCATCACGACCTTTGAGGGTAAACAGGGTTAATACGCGCTCCGGTTCAAGTTCTAACAATGACTCTACCGAATGAACGCCATAATAATATTCTGGTTTTGCCATGAATGACCTCAACGCTGTGCTGTAAATCCAAAAGAAAAATCCTGCAAAGGAAACTTTACAGGATTTCTGTGTCGGCCTAGTTTAACCGATTTCGGCTAAAAATGCTTAGCCTTCTAAATGACAAACGTAGTCCAGCACATCATCAGTTTCAATCTTAAAACGGCTGTTGCCCGGTACATAGAAAGACTGACCAGCGCGGAAAAGCTCACTTTCTTCACTATCGGCGATTTGTACACGACATTCACCTGAAATAATTTCCATCCGTTCAGGAACATGCGTTTCGAAAGTTAAGGCTTGTTCAGTCGGTAAAATCACACCCAGCGTCTTTTTGGTGCCATCTTCAAATTGCACCGTATGACTAATGCAGAGCCCGCCAAAATAAACATTGGATTTTTTTACCACTGATACATGATCAAACTGAGCTGACATGCGTATTCTCCAGCTAACGCGTTTTTATATTTTATGATTGAGGTAGTGTAATGCTGCCTACTGAACTAATCAATCAATCTTCATCTAAGGTAAATCACTCTATTTCCTGTCGTTTCAGGCAAGTCATTTTACCCGGCACGCAAATAAATTCACCTCATTTTTGCGAGAGTCTAAATCAACTTTCAGGCAAGTACAAATACCTTTTAATCGCAGATGAACTAAAGTTCAACGCCACCATTGCACTCTCCGACCATCTGTATTTTCAGCCTGACAAATCCTGCGCCGAACTAGTTCAATTCGGGTTATGCATCTGACTGATTTTCATCTGAATCTCTAAATATAGTGAGCACTTTCCTGCTCGTTTTCAGCTTGTCTGATAATCACAAAAAATTTTGATGATTGGCAGATAAAGTTATGCACCATTCTGCCGGCGCTGTATTGCAAGCACATGAAACTGGACACAGTTTTCTGTTTCAGATGAAGATAACAGCTGATCTTTCGATTGCAACAGTAGCGACTTGATCTACACGATGGATGTAGAACATCTGCTCACAGCACACCGCTGAATATTCTGTACCGAGAAGTTTTATTTTTCTGCAAAAATTAAGCTAGAATGATTGTGTTTTTTCAGTTGCTTAAAATAAAGGGCAATGCTTTGCACTGTCCAACCTGACACTTTTCAACTCAAACTTTTCGCAGCCTGGATGCGTTTATGCTGACACATTTAACCCTGATCAATTTTGCCTTAGCCGACCGTTTAGCCATTGATATTGAATCTGGTTTTAACGTCCTGACCGGGGAAACAGGTGCCGGAAAATCATTATTGCTGGATGCACTTTCAGCCTGTCTGGGCGAACGCACCGACACCAATTATGTCCGTTATGGCGCAGACAAAGCCGATGTCACCGCCACCTTTAGTTATCATGACGGCAGTCCGGAAGCCGAGTGGCTGAAACAGCAGGAACTGGATGATGAATCGGGCGAAATTCATTTACGCCGGGTGATTTTCGCCACCGGACGCAGCAAGGCCTGGATTAACGGCCGTCCGAGCAGTCTGTCTGAGCTCAAAGAAATTGGCCGTTTGCTGGTGCAGCTATATAGCCAGCACAGCCAGCAACAGTTGTTAGAACCGCCTTATCCAAAACACTGGCTGGATCGTTATAGCAATTTTTATGCACCGGCCCAGGCCGTACGCGATGCCTATAGCCAGTGGCAAAAAGATATTCGCCAGCATCAGGCGGCTTTGGATGCCCAGGCGACGCGTAAACAGCGCATCGATACACTGGAACTGCAGCTGGAAGAATTAGAAGAAGTGGTCCAGGTCGATTATGCCGACATTGAACAGGAATTTGATCGCTTAAGCCATCATGAAGCGATTATGCAAGACTGTGCCTATAGCCTGAACGGGCTGGATGAAGCAGAACCAAACCTGAGCCAGGAACTGTCCTCAATTTTACGGCGTCTGGAAAGCCATGCCGGCCGCAGTGAACAGCTGTCAGAAATTTATACTTCCCTGCTGAATGCGCAAAGTGAAATTGAAGATGCCACCGCCAGTTTGCGTCATTTCATTGACCGGCAGAGTTTCGATCCGGAGCGGATGGAAGAACTGAATTCCAAACTGGAAATTTTCCATCGTCTGGCCCGCAAATATCGCACTCAGCCAGAATTATTGAAAACCGAATATGACAACTGGCAGGCCGAACTGGAACAGCTGCATCAGCTGGAAGATCCGGAAACCCTGGCCGAACAGGTTGAAGTATCCTATCAGGACTTTTTGGTCAAAGCAGAACATTTAGACCAGATTCGACGTGAAGCCGCCGGACCTTTAGCCAAACAGCTGACAGAGCAAGTGAAACAACTGGCCTTACCGGAAGCGCATTTTGAATTTAAATTTGAGCCTTTAGAACAGCCATCGAGTGAAGGTTTAAGCTTTATCCAGCTGCTGTTTACAGCCAATAAAGGCATTCCGGCACAACCACTGGCGCGTGTCGCTTCGGGCGGTGAACTGTCGCGTATTGCGCTGGTGATGCAGGTCATGAATGCTGAAAAAACTGAAGCAGAAGTGCTGGTGTTTGACGAAATTGATGTCGGGATTAGTGGTGGTACTGCAGAAATTGTGGGGCGTTTACTGGCCGGTCTGGGGCAGCACGTACAAATTCTGTGTATTACCCATCAGGCGCAGGTTGCGGCTCAGTCTGACCAGCACCTGCTGGTGAAGAAACAGCAGACTGATCCGGCCAGTAGTACTATTTTAATGCTGCAAGAAGAAGAGCGGATTCTGGAACTGGCACGGATGACTGGTGGCGTCGAAATTAACGAAACCACCTTGCAGCATGCCAAGCAGTTACGTCAGCTCAAGTTTCAATCTGGCGCATAAAATCACTGAAAAACCACAAAAAATGTTTGGTGAAATAGCAATCCTCTTGTAACGTGATGATTAAGACCTATATCTATATCAGAACATACATTTTAGGAGAAAGGCTTAGGTGACCAAACAATATCTGACACATCGCTGTCTTATTGCGCCACCCGAGATAAATGATGACTTTTTTGCGAATACTGTCATTTATTTGGCGCGTCATGATGAAGACGGGGCGCAAGGCATTATTCTCAATCGTCCGGCAGGGATTCAAATTAAAGAATTACTGAATGATCTGGATATTGAAGCCGATCATGTCCATCCACATGAAGTGCTGCAAGGCGGGCCGCTGCGTCCGGAAGCCGGATTTGTGCTGCATACTGGCCAGCCAACCTGGCATTCATCCATTGCAGTTGGTGAAAATGTCTGTATTACCACTTCCAAAGATATTCTGGATGCCATTGCCCATAACGAAGGCGTAGGCCGTTACCAGATTGCCCTCGGCTATGCCAGCTGGAGTAAAAACCAGCTGGAAGAAGAAATTTCGCGTGGTGACTGGCTGATCTGTGATTCAGATATGGACCTGATTTTTAACCTGCCCTATAGCGACCGTTGGGATGCCGCCTACCGGAAAATCGGAATTGACCGCACCTGGCTTGCATCAGAGATTGGCCATGCCTGAGTCTGCTGTACACCTGATTATGGCCTTCGATTTTGGCACCCAGAAAATGGGCATGGCGGTGGGTCAATCCCTGATTGAAAGCGCCACGCCGCTGGCCCTGTTTCCCATGAAAGATGGTATTCCAAACTGGGACGAACTGCTGAAACTGGTGAAACAGTATCAGCCAAATTTATTTCTGGTTGGCTTGCCACTGAACATGGATGATAGCGAGTCAGAGCTGTCGACCCGGGCGCGCAAGTTTGCCCGACGTTTACGTCATCAGACCAATATCGAAACCCTGATGGTGGACGAGCGTTTGACCACGCGTGAAGCCCGTGATGAACTGGATCATTATCAGGCTCAGGGACGCGGTAAAAAAATTGCCGCCGACAGTATTGCGGCCGCCCTGTTCATTGAAAGCTGGTATCGTTATCCGCAAGGCGTCCAGCCTTAAAATCTCGCTGTTGACGTCCAAATCCCCTTTCTCTTGGTTTTCAGCTCAATCCGGTCTGTTATGATAGTCAGTACCGGATTTTTTCATTGATCTTTTTTTACGTTGTAGAGTAATCGCTGATGGCAATATCGAGTTTTGGCAAAATTTTGATGGTTCTGAATTTATTTTCAGTGTCACGTCCGGTGATTAATGTCGATATGATCAGTGAAGAACTGGGCCTGTCCAAACCGACCAGCTACCGCTATTTAAAAGAACTGGTTTCGGCCGAATTATTGCAGCGTTTAAGTGGGACTTCGGGCGATTACACCCTCGGCTCGAAAATTGCAGTGCTGGATTATATTTCCCGCACCACCGATCCACTGGTGCAAATCAGCATTCCGTTTATGCAGGATATTGTGCAGCGTACCGAATTTTGCTGCGTACTGACCTATCTGAATCAGGATGCCTGTATCGACCTGCATGATGAAGTGTTCCAGCATATGAATCTGCTGTCCTATGGCCGTGGCTGCCCACGTCCGGTGTATATGGGTTCTTCACCGAAAATCATGCTGGCGCATTTACCAAAACAGAAAATGCTGAATTATTATCAGCGTTTTGCCGTGCAGTTCCGTCAGTCCGGTTTTGCCCAGGATGAAGCCGAGTTCATTAGCAAAATGAAAAAAATCAAAAAACAGGGGTATTACTATTCTAGTGGTGAACTGGAACCGCAACTGGCCGGCTTGTCGGTACCAATCAGACTCTCCAATAAAACAGCGCCGTTCACCTTGACCTTGCTGGCCTCCAAAAATCGCTTTGAATTTGTCAATGTCGAAAAGCTGATTGCCATTTTGCAGGAAAATGCGGCACTGATTGAACAGAAAGTTGAAAGCCTGAATCCACACGCTTAACTTGATCTTTATCAAAACACAGCTGCTAAGATCAGCGTGGTGAGATAGGTCTCTGCCCTGCCCGGCCTTTGGATTACAACCAGAGTTAGAGCGGATAAAAATAGCGAAAGGTTAAATTGATTCGTGGCGTCACCACACGGCTGGATTTGGGCAGACTGTGTTTCCAGTAGCGCTGGGTCTGCCCGCGCATCACAATTAATTGACCACTCTGTAACAACAGTTCGACTTTTGCCGCGCTGTGTTTATGCTTAAAACTGAATTTACGGGTCGCCCCCAGACTTAAAGAAGCAATCACCGTTTCAGCACCCGGAGATGCGACCAGACTTGGCTCATCATCACTGTGCCAGCCCAGTCCCTGACTGCCATCTGCATATAAATTGGCTAAGCAGGAATTAAATGGATGCCCCACGATCTGTTCAACCTGCTGTTTTAACCGCCACAAAGCCGGATGCCAACGCTGCGCCTGCTTTAAACTGCCCGAATAGCGATACTGATAATGCTCATCACCATACCAGACAATTTTCCGCGCGGTGACATAATGTTTACCAAATAAGGTGACTTCATCGGCCTGCCAGGCCAGCTGCTGTAAACATTGCTGCAAGTAAGCGTGACTGTCCTCAGCGGACAGGATCAGCCCATAATCCTGCACGATCCCCTCATAGGGCAACAGATTCTGCCGTGGCTCGGGCGGAAACAGTTCCAGATTCATTGTGGCGTTTTCCTGCAAAGTGGAACTTCAGTTTAACCCCAAAACTGCTTCACAAATCAAAACACTCTCTGTGCTTGTGAGCCACGCCAAATCGACATAGACTGAAAAACAGGTTTTAGAATAAAAAATAATTGCTTATGAACTTATGGCAGCTCTTTCAGAAGCTCAAGCCCTTTGTGCGGCCGTATCGGCTGCTGGTGATTGTCACGCTGATTCTAACCTTAATTGGTTCCCTGACCGCACAGGTCAATGCCCTGACCCTGCAATATGCCGTCGACAGCATTAACCGGCTGGTAGAAGCCGGTCAGGGACTGGCTGAAGGCTGGCAGATTCTGATAACCATTAGCGCCATTTTACTGGGCAAGGAAATCATTAATGCCTTTGTCCAATTCGGGCAGAAATTTTATGGTGAAAAACTGCGGATTTTTGTGTCGCAGGATTTGGCTCAAGGCATTATTGAGAAGTTCCTGACTTACCGGCTGGCGTTTTTTAATCAGGATAACAATCAGGCCGGCAAGCTGCAAACCCGGATTGACCGCGGCATTGGCTCCCTCACCCGGCTGGTACAAATCTTTTTTATTGATATTTTACCGTTATTTACCAGCGCGATTATTGCCTTAGGGCTGATGTACTGGGCCAATTTCTATGTCGGACTGGTGGCCTCGGCCATTGTGCCCATTTACTTCTGGCTGACCTATAAACAGGCCCAGAAACTTGGCAGCTGGCGCCGCAATTTACGTGATGGCCGCGAACGGAAAAGCCAGGGTATTCTGAGTATTATCAACTCGATTACCGTGATCAAATCCTTTAACCGGGAACATATCGAATCGGACAAACAGCTAAAACTGCAAAAGGAACTGACCGATAACCAGATGCATACCCGGCAGACCAGCTTCCTGTTTGATGGCCTGAAAACCTTTATTGAACAGATCGGAATTGTGCTGATTATTATCCTGACTGCCTATTTTGTGCTGGATGGCCAGATGAGTATCGGCATGATCATGTATCACGTACTGCTGTTTAATAACGTATCGGCGCCAATCCGTTCACTGCACCGGATTTATGATGAAGTGAATGATGCCATGATCTACTCGGAAAGCTTTTTCCAGATTCTGGAAGCCGATGATGAAATTGAAGCCAGTGGTGCACAAAAACCGGCAATTCGCGGGCAATTCAATTTAAGCGGAGTCGAGTTTTATTATCCGAACGGGCATCATGCCTTAAAAAATATCGAGATGTGCATTCAGCCCAACAAGATTACCGCGCTGGTCGGCCTGTCCGGTGCCGGGAAATCGACCCTGATCAGCCTGCTGGATAAATTCTATGAACCGCAGCAGGGCAGCATTCAGTTAGATGGAGTGGATTTAAAAGACATCGACACCCAATACCTGCGTGACCATATCGGGCTGGTGCTGCAAAAAAACCATATTTTTCAGGGCAGTATTTTTGACAATATCCGCTATGGCAAAACCGATGCTTCTCAGGAAGAAGTGATACAGGCGGCCCAGAAAGCCTCGATTCATGAGCAGATTTTACAGCTCCCGCAAGGCTATGACAGTGATGCGCTAATGCTCTCGGGCGGTCAGCAGCAGCGGATTGCACTGGCACGGATGTTCCTGAAAAATCCACCAATTATTTTTCTGGATGAACCAACCGCCAGTCTGGATGCCATTGCCACCGAGCAGATCAAGCAGAGTCTAGATGAAATTAAACAGGGCCGTACCGTAGTGATTATTTCACACAGTCTGTCGCAGATTATTGATGCCGATTACACCTATGTTATGAAAGAAGGCGCGATTGCCGAACACGGCGAACATGACACGCTCTACCATCAGGATGGTGTCTATAAAGAAATTTTTGATGCGATGGCCAAAAGCCTGAATATTGAAAAGATTGCCCGAACCTTTGAAGATGACGCAGAAGAAGAAACCCATAGTTAAACCGCAATCCGGTTAAAGATGAAGGAATGATTCTGTATTTTTTAATCCATAAAAAAAGCTCCTGTACAGGAGCTTTTTTGCCTTAAGGCTGTTTTAAATACGGCCAGGCGGCTTTTAAATAAATAAACATCGACCACAAAGTCAGCACCACCGCAGTATACAGTAAGGCATAACCAAGCAATTCCAGTGGCTCCCAGTTCAGCAAGAACACGGAAATCGCAATCATCTGAAATGCAGTTTTATATTTCCCGACGGTAGAGACCGCCACGCTGGTACGCGCGCCAAGTTCTGCCATCCATTCACGCAAGGCCGACACGGTAATTTCACGTGAAATAATTACAATCGCGGCAAAGGCCATGGAAATGGTCGGCTGCCATTGCACCAAGACAATCAGGGCGGCTGCCACCATCAGTTTATCCGCCACCGGATCCAGGAAACGGCCAAAGGCTGAGGTCTGGTTTAAGGTTCGTGCCAGATAGCCATCAAACCAGTCAGTGACGGCAGCAATCACAAAAATAGCGGTCAGAATCAGATGCCGGGTCATCCCTGCATCATGATCATGGATTCCCATGGCAGGCGGCCAGTAGGCCACCAATAAAAATACGGGAATTAAGGCTATACGCGCTAAAGTTAAAATATTTGGAATGTTCAGGATTCGACCTGTTGTCATAGACACCGCCAATGCTTCCCCGTTATGCACGAGCTAAATGCACATATTTTTTGAGGGTTTATCCATCGTTAATAGGCTTCACTTTATACGAAATGGCAGAAAGTGTCACTAGGCAAAGACCGTTACGGTTTGCCGCGAAATGGCAATCAGCCGGTTTTCAGCATCCCAAAGATGCGCCATTTCAGTAGAATAGCCATCTGCCGCATGCTCAGTAATCACTTTATATTTAAACCAATCATGCACTTGGTGGTGGATCGGATGCACATAAGTAATATGCCAGGTCAGCGAACTGGCCGGTGACAAGGTTTTAAATAAAGGCAGTACACCCGGTGGCCAAATGTCCATCAGTGTGACCAGATCGGCCACAGTAAAGTCGCGGTTGGCATGTTTTTCTGGCGTATAGCGGCACCAGCCGCCAAAATCGGACTGCTGGCTGCCGGTACACGGATAATCGCCTTCGGCCCAGCACACCTCAAACTGCTGATAACATTCCGGCATCAGCTGATGCACCGGTAAATAGTTAAGCTGCGCTGGTGCAGGATAATCCGGCGCCAGCGGTTCCTGCTGTACCTGAATACTGGATTCACGCGCCGCGCCAAAGCTGGCCAGCAAGATGCTTTGTACCGCATCATCCTGCCATAAGCGCACTTCCAGCGTGGTCACCGACTTTCCCTGTCGCAAAATTTCTGCACTGATTCTGGCCCGGTCTTCCCGTACCGGCCCGACAAAGGTCACCGATGCACTGAGCAGACGTTTATCCGGGTCGGCAATCACCGAAAGGGCTTTCTGCATCATCAGTCCGGCCACCAGTCCGCCATAGATGGTTCGACCCTGTAACCAGCCTGTTGGAATCTGAATCCATACATCCTGCTCGATTGCGGCAAATACAGAACGCAGCGACATATATTTTCCTTTTTATTGAGTGCGCTTCATCTTGCAGCTTTTCAGTGTGGATGTGAATGGTCAATCGTATACTGGCCAGTGACTATTTTTGCCAATAGGTCAAATATGCCGGACTTATTCGTGCAGAATTTTATAGATGGTCCGCGCCATGACCTGCCCCAGTCCCGGTACCAGCATCAGGTCTTTTTCCGAGGCTTTTAGCACGCCCTGAATCCCGCCAAAATGGGTCAGCAAATCACGGCGGCGTTTTGGTCCCAGGCCGGGAATCACTTCCAGCACCGAACTGCCACGTTTTTTATCACGTTTGGCCCGATGCCGGGTAATGGCAAAACGGTGCGCTTCATCCCGTACCTGCTGAATCAGATGCAGAGCTTTATGATCTTCCGGCAGCTGGATTTTGCTGCCATCGGTAAAATGCAAGGTTTCCAGTCCGGGTTTACGCCCCTCGCCTTTGGACACGCCGACCATAAAGGCTTCCAGTCCCAGTTCCTGCATCACTTCCATCGCCATATGCAGCTGGCCTTTACCGCCATCAATCAGCAGCAAATCCGGCAGCATGGCTTTTTTATAACGTCGGGTCAGGGCCTGACGCATTGCGGCATAGTCATCGCCTTCGGTAATGTCATTGATGGAAAACTGGCGATAATCGCGTTTGCGCGCACCGCCCGAATCAAACACCACACAAGACGCCACGGTCGCTTCGCCCATGGTGTGGGAAATATCAAAACATTCAATCCGGTCAATAGGACGCCCCACCACCTGCTCCAGCTGATGAAAACGCTCATTCAGCTCGAAGTGATTGGCCAGCTTGCCTTTAATCGCGTGTTGCACGTTCATTTGTGCCAGTTCTTGCCATTCGGCCCGGGTTTCGCGGACTTTGTGCTTGATCTGGACTTTCTGCTGAAACTGCTGCTGTAGCGCCTGCTCCAGCTCTTTGACATCTGGCAGTTCCACATTCACAATCAGCTCGGCCGGTACTTCATCGGCGACCTGAAAATAGAAATTGGCAATAAAGTCAGACAGCATCTGCCCCTGATCATCTCCGAGCATATCCGGAAAATAGCTTTTCCCGCCCAGCATCTTGCCATTGCGCACATGCATAATCTGCACACAGGTCACCCCGGCCTGATAAGCAATCGCCAGAATATCGGCTTCACCTTTGACCTTATAAATCGCCTGCTGTGCCTGTACATCGCGCAGCAAGGCCATTCGGTCCCGATAAAACACCGCTTTTTCAAATTCCAGTGCTTCAGCCGCGGCTTCCATTTTGGCAATCAGTTCCTGATTCAGTTCACGGGTATCGCCCTGTAAAAAACGGATCGAGTTCTGCACATCTTCCTGGTAGGCTTCCGGTGAAATCAGCCCGACACAAGGCGCCGAACAGCGTTTGATCTGATATTGCAGGCAGGGACGTTTGCGCTGGGAAAAATAGCTGTTTTCGCACTGGCGCACATTAAATAGCTTTTGCAGCACAATTAAGGTATCACGGGCGTTGTAGGCACTTGGATAAGGCCCGAAAAATTTACCCACCTGATGCTTGCCTTTGCCACGGCCACTGGCAATCCGCGGATAAGGCTTGTCACTGGAGACAAAAATATAGACATAAGATTTGTCATCGCGCAGCATGATGTTATACGGCGGCCGATGCAGCTTGATCAGGTTCTGTTCCAGCAGCAAGGCTTCGGTTTCAGAGCGTACCACCAGCGTTTCAATATCATAAATCCGCGCCACCAGCGCCTGGGTTTTCGGATGTTCGATGGTTTTTACGAAATAGCTGGACACGCGATTTTTAAGATTCTTGGCCTTGCCCACATATAACAGTTCCCCATCTTTACCCAGCATGCGGTAAATACCGGGCAAGGTGGTCATATTGGCCAGAATTTTGACAATATGTTCGCGTGCGTTTTCGTTCACATTCAGCCTATTTATCGATCTCGTCTGCTCTAGCATGATGTGATGGTGATTCTGCTATTTTCAAGCATTGCCGCGCAAGCATGCCGGCAGAAATGACATGATTGCTACAAAGTCTTAGTGCCACAGACAAATTTTGCTATGCTGAACAGCTTGTCCCGCTCAGGATTCAGTTTATGCACACCGCCCACTCTGCCATGCATATTATTCAGCCGACCACCTCAACACATGCGGCATCGGAAAAAGACCGCCTGATTGGCAAACCGCGCTTTCATTTTGAACCGCGTGAAGTGATGCAGCTGCTCAGAACCCGGATTATTGGACAGGACGCAGCCTTAAATGAAATTGAAAAAATGCTGCATGTGGTCAAGGCAGATTTTTCCAGCCCGGAACGTCCGCTGTCAGTGACGCTGATGCTGGGGCCAACTGGCGTCGGTAAAACTGAAACTGTCCGGCTGATCAGTGAAGCGATTTATGGCCGCCCGGATGCTTTTTGCCGGATTGATATGAACACGCTGGCACAGGAACATTATGTAGCAGCACTCACCGGTGCACCGCCGGGCTATGTTGGCTCCAAAGAAGGCCATAGCCTGTTTGATGAAACTGCGATTGCAGGCAGTCACACCCGCCCCGGCATTGTGCTGTTTGATGAACTGGAAAAAGCCTCGACTGAAGTACTGCGCGGGCTAATGAATGTGCTGGACACCGGCAAACTGACCCTGACTTCTGGCACCAAAACCATCGACTTTCGCAATTGCATGATTTTCATGACCAGTAATGTCGGTGCCCAAGCTGCGCAGCAATATCTGGACAAGCTGAATCTGTTCCCGAAAAAAATGCAGGACCTCTGTCTAAAACGTCTGCCGGCCAGACAGATTATTGAAAAGGTGATGCAGCGCCGTTTTGATCCGGAATTTCTCAACCGGATTGACCGGACCCTGCATTATGCGCCGGTCCAGGAAAATGCCCTGCCGCAACTGGTCGAGATTGAACTGGAAAAACTGAACAAACGCCTGCAGCATCAGAAACGTCAGGTGCAGCTGACCGATGCCGCCAAGGCTTATTTTTATCAAGGACATGATATTCGCTATGGCGCCCGGCATTTGGGCCGCCGCATGCGCACCGAACTGGAACCGATTCTGGCGCTGTATTTCCTCAGTCATCCAGAGCAGCTTAGTCTGTGTCTGGACTGTCAGGATCAGCAGCTGTTGATTCAGCCGGACCCAGCGACCAGCACTGAATCAGGACGATAAAGGCTGTTTAATCGCGGCGCAGAATTGCTCCGGATGCCGCGGCGACACCAGCACAAACTTGTTCACGCCATCTTGCTGATAGTCAATCTTTAAGCGTTTTAAGGACATGGCCGGAGATGCCACCGAGTTATTGGTCGATGATACTTTTTGAATCTGCGCCAATGGGATGCGCCAGCTTAAAAACAGGCAGCGGATGGTCAGGCAGTCTTCGCTCACACGATAGCGGGTATTCCACACCGGCCACCAGATCACCACAATGGTCAGCAGATACACCGCAGTATGCACCGGATACGCTTGCATGGTACCTTTGGCCTGCATGGTCAGCAACAATTGCACCAGCAGCCCAGTCATACAGATCAGAAAAGCCAGCACCCACCAGTCAATTTTGGAACGAAATTTCTGCATTATTTTCCCCTTTACTGTCTGTATCTTACACAAAATTTATGGGGGCTGCTGTATTGGGCCGTGCAGAAAAAAAACGCCCATGTGGGCGTTTTGGTTGGAGTGCAAAAGATCAGAATGTCATCTTAAAACAGATAAGGCCGGATAAAAATCAGGAAGAATAGCCCCAGCATCAGCACCCATTTTAAAATGTAATACAGGGTCCGGTTTCTGGCTTTCAGGGCCTTGGCCTGAATCCGGATCTGATAAACATAGGCAAAGACTTTATTCAGGCCGCCGGTACGATCGCCAACTTCATTGGGCGAGCTGGCTGCCGTCATCACCTTTTTACCAAACCAGTGATTAAACTTTTGCATCCAACGGGTATTTAACGGCCGCTCGACATCGGCAAAGAAAATAATCCGGTTTTGCGTAGTGCCATTTTCAGCATAGTGAATATAGGTTTCATCAAATACCACACTTTCACCATCACGCCATGAATAGCGCTGGCCATCGACATCAATAAAACAGCGCTCATCATTCGGGGTCATTAAGCCCAAATGATAACGCAGCGAACCGGCATAAGGATCGCGATGCCGGACCAGGCGGCTGTCCGGTGCCAGTTCGGTAAACATTGCCGCTTTAATACTTGGCAAGGTTTTTAATAAAGCCGTGGTTTTCGGGCACAGCTCGGCCGCAGAAGGATGCGCGGTGTCATACCATTTCAGGTAAAAGCGTTTCCAGCCGGTTTTAAAGAAAGAGTTAAACCCCAGATCATCATATTTGCTGGAGGCCTTGATGCCGCCTTGTTCATACAGCGCTTTGGCCTCATCGCGAATCATCTCCCAATGTTCATCCAGCACTTTTAAATCCTGAAAATGCTGGGTGTCGATATAGGGCTGATTCGGTACGCGCGAAAAACGGTACATCAGAAAATTAATCGGGGCGAACAGGGTCGAATGGTCAAAGAACTGACGATAAAACGAATGCCGAACTTTGCCGCGTTGCTGGATATAAAACGCTGAAATGACAAAGATGGCCAGAATAATCCACTTAAGCATAGCAACATCCGGGAAATTGCCGCCCTGTACAGGGACAACAGACAAGCCAAAATATCGGCGAGTATAACAAATTTAGCCAGGCCAATCAGCCAGGCGTTTAAGACACAGCGTTGCAAAACTGGCGCTGTTCAGGTGCTTGCAATGCCCTGTCCATTCACACAAATTGACTTTTTTGACCAAAACACCACAACTCCGGCATGGGCAGTAGCAGCTTTTTCCGTTATAAACAGAAGTCAACCGCGCCAAAAAAGTAAAACTGAAACAAGTACTTCATCTGCTTTTAAGCAAAATAAGCAGGAGAAGAAAGGGAACAAGACCTTGATTGGGCATACAAAAATTGATGACCCTTGCGTCACGGCTTGATACAACTTGTTATGTTCTTTTTCGATATAGTTATCGTAAGATTAGCGAGGCATAGAAGTGTGCGGGAAATGCACACTCGCTTCACAACATCAACTTAGAAATCCTCCAAAATAAAGGAGATCAGGCATGATCCACGCTGGCAATGCCATTACCGTCCAAATGCTTTCGGACGGAATTGCAGAATTCCGCTTTGACTTACAAGGTGAGTCGGTCAACAAATTTAACCGTGCAACGATTGAAGATTTTGAAGCTGCAATTGACGCTGTCAAAGCCAATAGTGAAATTAAAGGCTTGGTGGTCACTTCAGGTAAATCGACCTTCATCGTGGGTGCAGATATCACTGAGTTTGGTGAAAACTTCGCACAAGGCGAACAAGCAATTGTGGAATGGGCGTTGCCTGTTCACGACATCTTCAATGCTTTTGAAGATCTAGATATTCCTAAAGTCGCTGCCATTAATGGTATGGCGCTGGGTGGCGGTTTTGAAATGTGTCTGGTCTGTGACTACCGTGTCATGTCCGAACAGGCGCAAGTCGGCCTGCCAGAAATCAAGCTGGGAATCTTCCCAGGCTTTGGTGGTACAGTACGTTTAAGTCGTTTAATCGGGATCGACAATGCGGTGGAATGGATGGCAATGGCCAATCCGAAAAAACCAGCCGCAGCATTAAAAGATGGTGCAGTAGATGCCGTTGTTGCCGCAGACAAACTGACTGAAGCCGCAGTTGATCTGGCTAAACAGGCAGCAGCTGGCCGTCTGGACTGGAAAGCAAAACGCCAAGAAAAATTAGACCCTGTAAAATTGAACCCACTTGAACAAATGATGGCGTTCAACACGGCGAAAGGTGCGGTATTAGCCAAAGCGAATCCTGCACAATACCCAGCACCAAAACTCATGCTGGATTCTTTACAAGCTGGTGCAAGCTTGCCACGTAATGACGCACTCAAAGCGGAAGCTGAAGGCTTTGCTAAAGCTGCTGTAACGCCTCAAGCAGGTGCGTTGATTGGTTTGTTTATCAACGACCAAGTGGTGAAAAAGACCTCGAAAAAATATGAAAAAGGTGCACATCCTGTGAACCAAGCGGCTGTACTCGGCGCGGGTATCATGGGCGGTGGTATTGCTTACCAAGCGGCAAGCAAAGGCACACCAATTATCATGAAAGACATCGGCAACCCACAATTAGCATTGGGGATGTCTGAAGCAAACAAATTGCTGACCAAGCAAGTTGAACGTAAAAAAATGACACCTGCCAAAATGGGTGAAACTTTGGCACGTATCCGCCCAACTTTAAGCTATGACGAGTTTAAAGAAGTGGATATCGTGATTGAAGCCGTGACTGAAAATCCAAAAGTCAAAGGCATTGTGTTGGCTGAAACTGAGAAAAATGTTCGTGACAACACGATCATTGCTTCAAATACTTCAACCATTTCAATCACACGTTTGGCTGAAAACCTACAACGTCCAGAAAACTTTGTCGGCATGCACTTCTTTAACCCAGTGCACATGATGCCATTGGTAGAAGTGATTCGTGGTGAAAAAACCTCACCTGAAGCGATTGCGACCACTGTCGTTCTTGCTCAGAAAATGGGTAAAACACCAATCGTAGTGAATGACTGCCCAGGCTTCTTGGTGAACCGCGTATTGTTCCCTTACTTTGGTGCATTCGACTTGTTACTGAAAGATGGTGCAGACTTCCAGCAAGTCGACAAAGTCATGGAAAAATTCGGCTGGCCAATGGGTCCTGCATACTTAATTGACGTTGTTGGTATCGACACGGGCGTTCACGGTGCAGAAGTTATGGCAGAAGGTTTCCCTGACCGCATGAAGCCTGACTATAAAGGCTCAATCCAAGTCATGTACGAAAACAAACGTCTTGGTCAAAAAAATGACGTTGGTTTCTACAAATATGAATTGGATCGCAAAGGCAAAAAAGCCAAAGTGGTTGATCCAACTGCATACGAGCTTGTAACATCTGTGGCAACATCTGAAAAACGCGAATTTGATGCACAAGAAATCATTGACCGTATGATGCTGGCGTTCTGTAACGAAACTGTTCGTTGCTTAGAAGACAACATTGTGGCTACACCATCTGAAGCAGATATGGCGATGATTATGGGTGTCGGTTTCCCTCCATTCCGTGGTGGCCCATGCCGTTACATCGACCAAACAGGTGTTGCTGAATACGTTGCGCTTTGCGACAAGTATGCACACTTAGGAAAAGCTTATGAAGCGCCACAAATGTTGCGTGACATGGCTGCTAACAACAAAAAATTCTACGGTTAAGGAGCAACGTGAATGGCTACTTTAAATCCACGTGACGTTGTCATCGTTGATGGCGTACGTTCTGCAATGGGTAAAACCAAAAACGGTATGTTCCGCAATGTACGTGCTGACAGTCTATCGGCTGAATTGGTTCGTGCTTTAGTTGCTCGTAACCAGTTTGATGTCAACGAAGTTGAAGATGTAATCTGGGGCTGTGTGAACCAAACCCTAGAACAAGGCATGAACATTGGTCGTAATATTGCATTATTGGCTGATCTTCCAAAAACAGTAGCGGGTCAAACCGTAAACCGTCTGTGTGGTTCTTCAATGCAAGCAATCCACACGGCTGCAGCACAAATTGCAACCAATCAGGGTGATATTTTCATCATTGGTGGTGTAGAGCACATGGGTCATGTGGGCATGATGCACGGTATCGACATCAACCCTGCTGCATCGAAGCACTATGCCAAAGCATCAAACATGATGGGCTTAACTGCTGAAATGTTGGGTCGCATGAACGGTATTTCTCGTGAAGAGCAAGATGCCTTTGGTGTGGAATCACATCGTCGTGCATGGGCTGCAACACAAGAAGGTCGTTTTAAAAACGAAATCATTGGCATTGAAGGTCATGACGCAAATGGCTTTAAACAGCTATGCGACATCGACGAGGTTATTCGTCCAGATGCCAACCTTGAGTCGTTCCAAGCTTTACGTCCTGTATTTGACCCGAAAGGCGGTACAGTCACTGCGGCAACATCTTCAGCATTGTCTGATGGTGCATCTGCGATGCTGCTTATGTCTGCTGAACGTGCACAAGCTTTAGGTTTAAAACCACGTGCGGTGATTCGCTCTATGGCAGTTGCAGGCTGCGATGCAGCAATCATGGGTTATGGTCCTGTACCTGCAACACAAAAAGCGCTTAAACGTGCTGGCTTGTCAATTGCAGACATCCAAACCTTTGAATTAAACGAAGCGTTTGCTGCACAAGGTTTGTCTGTTCTTAAAGGCTTAGGCATTTATGATCAGCAAGATCGTGTGAACTTGAACGGTGGTGCAATTGCACTCGGTCACCCATTGGGTTGTTCAGGTGCGCGTATCACCACCACATTGCTGAACGTGATGGAACAACAAGATACCCAAATTGGTCTTGCGACCATGTGTATCGGTCTTGGTCAAGGTATCGCGACAATTATTGAGCGTGTTTAATCTTTAAATACCAAGATAAAAAACCCCGCTTAATGCGGGGTTTTCTTATTGAAAAATATAGAATATTTTTATTTTTTATTATATAGTCTTCTTGCTCATGTATATGTGCATGAGGAAGGTAATCTGATGTCAAGTGTTGCACTCAGAAATATCAGAAGAAATTCTAGTATTTCAGGTGATACATTACATAGTGCTTGGAACCCAATACTAACTACTAGGTAGGAACTCCACAGAATGTAATCAATGCTTCTCATAGTATATTCCTTTCGTGATCTAAAGACGGTGTAGGAGATATTCTTCTAGAGGGAACCATTCTAGGGTTCTTAAGTATGCTCTTGGGAATTCTACGAAGTAGAACGCTTAATAGTGGGGATTACCGTCAACCTTTCCCTTGAGTTTTCTAATAATGATAAATATAGACTCTAATTTTTTTAAGAATCGTCAAAAAAGCTATTTACATTTCGATTATCCAATGCAACCACAAAGGATTTATGACTATGTCACGAATCCGAAAAATATTGAGAAACATGCTTTTTATCCATTTATACATTTCGAATTAAAATCACAAAAAATAAAAAAAGATAAAACTAGATTTATTCGAGTGCCTGGAAAGAAACCTAGACATCCAATTGTGAAATGTGCACCGAAAATTCGACCTATTAAATATTCTTCACATATAGATGGTCATATATACGCTTATTACGCTGCTTTATTGACCCCAAAGTATGAAAAAATACTTCAAGATCTTAATTTAACGCAGAATATCTTAGCCTTTAGAAAACTTCCTAACTCACCTAATAATATTGATTTTGCAAAAAGAGTTTTTGATGAAATTAAATTAAGACAAGATTGTGCAGCTTTATGCTTTGATATAAAGAGTTTTTTTGATGAACTAGACCATAAAATATTAAAAAAGGCTTGGATGAATATCCTAAATTCCAAAGTTCTGCCCAAAGACCACTATCAAGTATATAAAGCTATTACTAAATTTTCTTATGTAAACAAAAAAGAGGTTTATCAAAAGTTAAACTTATCTATAAATAAAAACCATAGAGAATTAAAGAGATTGTGTTCTGCTCAAGACTTTAGAGAAAAAATCAGAAAAAATAATTTAATTACCCAACATAATGAGCATAAAGGGATTCCTCAAGGCTCAGCTATTAGTGCATTTCTATCAAATATCTACATGCTTGATTTTGATAAAGAAATGAAAGAATTATTATCTAAATACAATGCCACCTATTACAGATATTGTGATGATATATTGATAATATGTGATACAGATTTAGGTCTTAAACTAAGCCTTATGACAGAACAAAGAATTAAACAATTAAAAGTTCAAATACATCCCGATAAGACTAAACGTGTTTATTTCAAAAATGGTATACATGTATATAATCTGTCTCATATGAGCAAACAGCCACTTCAATATTTAGGCTTCATTTATGATGGAAAAAAAATATTATTGCGTGATATAGGGCTGACTCAGTATCATCACAAGACTTCAAAAGCCATTAGAATGTCTAATAAAAAGTTTATTAAAATAAATGAAGCAAGAATTTCTAGAGGAGAGGATTCACTCCAACCTCATAAAAAGCATATTTATCGTAGATTCTCTTATATGGGTAAATGGAATTATGTGAGCTATGCACTACGTGCAGCAAAAATTATGAATGAACCCCATATAAATAAGCAAATTAAATCTCATTGGCAACGCCTCCAACGAAAACTCCAAATCTATGAAGAGTTCAATACTGAATATTTTTCATCTATCAAGAATAAAAAATAAAAACAAAACGCCCCATGTGCTACATCGGGCATTTTTAAATTGCATCTCAATCACGACTGAAGCAAGCTTCAGCTCATCGCCTTAATGTTCCGGCTTGGCCACTGTAGTTAACACTGGCTCAACTGCTGTCTTTTTACCAAAATGAAGATGGTTAAACAGGATATTCAGGAAAATCGCCATCACACAGGTCGAGCTAATGCCCGAATGGAACAGGGTCTTAAACCAGGTTGGAAACTGGGCATAGAAGGAATGATCAATAATTGGAATCATCCCGGCAGCCAGAGACGTCGCGACAATAATCAGGTTTTTCTGATCGCTATAGTCCAGTTTAGATAAAGTACGAATTCCGCTGGCCGCCACTGTACCAAATAGGACCAGACCAGCGCCGCCTAATACCGGCGTAGGAATGGAAGCAATAATACGGCCCATAATCGGTAGCAGGCCCAAGATCACCAGAATCAGGCCACCGGCAGCTACCACAAAGCGGCTTTTCACACCGGTAATCGCCACCAGTCCCACGTTCTGTGCAAAGGCACTTTGCATAAAGGTGCCAAAGAAGGGCGCTACTGCTGAGGAAATCATATCGGCGCGCAGGCCATTGGCAATACGCTTGTTATCTACTTTGGCACCGACAATATCCCCCACCGCAATAATATCGGCCGTGGTTTCAGTTAACACTACCACCATCACAATGGTCATGGCCAAAATTGCGGACAGATGAAAAGTCGGTGCACCAAAAGCCAAAAAATCAGGAAAGGCAAACCAGGCACCCTCACCCACTTTGGAAAAATCGCCAAAACCCAAAGCATAAGCCAGAATCGAACCGATCAGAATTGCCAGTAAAATTCCGGTACGGCGAATGGTTTCAGAACCAAAACGGCTTAGAAGCAGCAAAATCCCCAAGGTCATGGCAGCCAGACCAATATTCTGCATAGAACCCCAGTCGGGTGCATTGCTATTACCGCCCATAATCCAGCGCACGGCCACCGGCAATAAAGACAGGCCGATGATGGTAATCACACAGCCGGTCACCACCGGTGGAAAAAAACGGATAATCTTGGCAAAGAAAGGTGCCAGCAATAACCCGATTAAGGAGGAGGCAATCACCGCGCCCAGAATGGCATTAAAACCGCCCCCCGTGGTGGCAATACCCACCATGGTGGCTACGCCGGCAAAGGACACGCCTTGCACCAGTGGCAAGCGTGCCCCGAAATATTTCACGCCCAAGGTTTGTAACAGGGTCGCCAGTCCGCCCATAAATAATGAAGCAGTAATCAAAATCCCGATTTGCGCAGCAGTTAAACCGGCCGCTGTGCCAACAATCAATGGCGGCGCCACAATACCGCCATACATGGTTAATACATGCTGTAAGCCATAAGTCAGGCTTTTTCCTGTCCCTAAAAATTCATCTTCGGGCGAAATATTCTGTTTGCTCGTTGTCATGTGTAGCCCCACGCCGCAGCTGAGTGATGCTTTTCTCTGAAGCCATCCTTTAAAAATATACTGGCCCTTGCCTGCATGTTACAAACAAGCGCGCTTCCTGCGGGATTGGAGCAATTACTATGCCATTTTAAAAAATCTGCCGGATTTTGCTGGTAAATCGGCACCAACATGAGGAGGAGATGAACTAGTTAAAAACAAGAAAGAATAGAAAGATAATTTCTTAAATTTTAGAATTTTATCAATTACTTATACCAATATTTTTTCATTCATAATTTTATTCTTTTCCTCTTTTTAAATGGATCACGCACGATGCTGTCCATGTATATAACTCGTAGCCATCCACACCCTTAAAAAGCGCTAGAGGCTGTACACTCACAGTGCATTTTCACAGCCATCGCGGCCAGCAGCAGCACTAAAATATGTCCTGAGCCTGTGGCCAGGTGATCATTAAGAATGCACCTTGCATCTGCCGATACTGCCCCATGACGGTGTTGGGGCAGTATTAAGCTTTGGCTTAAAACAGGTGCAAGAAGTTGAGCTGTTACTTACAGTTTTTCAGCCAATGCCTGCTGATGCGCCTGGGTAATCTCCTGCATTTGCTGATTCAGCTTGAGCATGTCCTGATAGGCCTGATTAAACTGTTTCAGGCCTGCATCTTCATAGAACATAAACAGGTTGTTTTTCATTTCCCAGCGATTATTTTTTAGAATCCCAAGCAGCACATAGGCCTGACTCAGGCTCTGTTTTTCCAGCTCAAACAGCACTGTGCCTTCATCATTCTGGCGGCTTTCCAGCAGAGATTCACTTAACTGACGGCGTAGATGCGATTTAATCGGTAATTCTTCAATTTGGGCCAGCGCCTGAGCTTCATGTTCAGTCAGATGCTCCTGATACAGCTCCATCATGGCTTTGACCTGTGACAGCATCGCTTCAGTTTCGGCATAGTCCTGTTTTTTATCTTCATTCAGGCGTTTAATATCCAGAAACTGATCCCATTGCAGCGCTTTCAGCTCACGTAAATAGCTGTTACGCGCTTCGGCACTTTGCACCAGATGGCTAATCACAAATTCAGCCATCAGGGCATAATCACCGCTTAAACGCGGATCGGACGGATCAACCTGAATCGGGGTCGACCAATCCTGCGCCTGTACATAAATCTGCTCGGCCTTGTCATACAGTACGTTCTGATATTCGTGTAATTGGGTCAGTTCTTTTTGTTGTGCCTGATATTGATAAAACATCAATCCAAACACGGCACAGGTCACGAGGACGATGATCCACACTATACGTCGCATATCCTGTCCTCTTGTTGTATTTCTCGTTATCATAACGCTTTGTTGTTGTATCGCCTGTTTTTTAGACAAAATTATTCAACAAAGCACACAAAAGATCAAACAATAAAAATGACTTAAGTGATTTATTTTATTCAGCTAATTTTTTATCGTTTAGCTTATTTTCAAAAAATATAAAGTGATGAGGATGAAAAATACGGTTTGCTGGCGGCAAAGTACCCATCTCGGCTTTAATTCAGGCAAATCATCCCCATCAATAGTTGAAAACAAGGCAAAGAGAATATTCATGCGTGTAGATATCTGGTCCGATGTGGTCTGCCCTTTCTGTTATATCGGCAAAAAACGTCTTGAAGCCGCGGCAGCACAGGTCGGCGTAGAACTTGAGGTGCACTGGCACAGCTTCCAGCTTGACCCGGAGGCACCGGAACGTCAGGAAATTTCCAACTCTGAACGTCTGGCACAAAAATATGGCCGTACCTTGGCAGAAGTAGAAGACATGCAGCGCAATATTGCCAGCATGGCTGCTGAAGAAGGCATCCAGTTTAACTGGGAACAGGCCAATTCCGGCAATACCTTGAATGCCCACCGTCTGATTCATCTGGCGCAAAGCAAAGGCTTGGGCAATGAAGCCAAAGAGGCTTTTTTCTACAGCTATATGACCCAAGGTCTGGCCATTGGCGAACGCGAAACGCTGGAAGATGTCGCTGCACGTATCGGTTTAAACCCGGTGGAAGTCGATGATGTGCTCGATTCCGATGCCTATGCCGATTTTGTGAAATTTGATCAGGATGTAGCACGTGATCAGCTTAAAGTGACGGGCGTACCCTTTTTTGTATTTGACCAGCGCGTTGCTTTAGCCGGTGCCCAGCCACGGGAAGTGTTTGAACAGGTGCTGAAAAAAGCTTTGGAAACACCTACAGACAACGGCGCGCAATGTCAGGATGACCAGTGCGATGTACCGGAACAATAAGCAGTTACATCCTTAAGCATCGCTGCCATAAAAAATCCCCTTACGGGGATTTTTTTCTATGTACTTTATTCCACCAGGAAACTGATTTTTAAATTAACCCGATACTCGGTAATCTTATTGTCCTTAATCACCACTTTCTGTTCATTAATCCAGGCACCCTGCAGGTTTTTGACTGTTTCACCGACTTTGGCAATGCCGCTTTGAATGGCATCTTCAAAACTTTTATTACTGCTGGCATTCACTTCTACTACTTTTGCAATCGCCATGATTGATCCCTCAGTGTTGGTATAAACGTTCATCTTAGAATAAAAAATAGACAATAAAAGAGCGCTTAACCATACCGCGTCAAAAACTTACATCTCTATACAGATCAAGGGATTTGTACAGAGATGACGCGTGGATGGGGCAAAAAATCTGGAGATTTTTTCATCTTAAAACAGGATGATCTCGTTCTTGTAAAAATCATCATTAATTTAAATCTTGTAGCTAAATGATTAGAGCAATTATTCTAATTTATTGTTTTTAAATGTTATTTTTTAACAAAAAGTCTTAAACTTGCCGATATGATCATTTTCTCTCAATCACAACGCGCTATCATAGCTGTTGTTTGAATACATTCTCCCACGATGACTTTTCTCCCAAGTCATCCTTTTTTTGTGAAGGTAAGATTGATGAACGTTTTAAAAGCGCTTGGCCTGTTTATGGTCACCCTGTATGCAGCCAATGTATCAGCAGAAATGGTTTATGTACCAAGCTTCCCGACTGAAAAAGCCCACACTGAAACCGTGAGCAATGATCAGCCTGCAAGCGCTGAACAGAACAAAGAAGCTTAAGCACTTCTTTAAATACAAGCAGACCTGAGGTCTGCTTTTTTATTGCAGTTTGGGACCATTCTGCGGCTGACACCTGATCCGACCGGACAATTTGAGACTGACATTTTTTGTCAATTCGGCAGCATGATCTGTTTATTCTCTGATTTAACTGAAATTTATCTAAAAAATTTTTTAATATTTCTTATATTGAAATCCCAATTTCTGTCATAAATGCCTAAAAATCCACAAAAGCTGACATTTTTTTTCATGTAATTTTTAGTGAAATACCTATAATCAAAGTGATCCAAAACAATTATTTAAGTACAGGTTGATGAGAGAGCAATGCACGAACTTCAAGCCCTGATTCAGAGAAAAATTTCTCCACAAGAGATTAATGTAGAAAATCTGGTGGCGCTGGCGGAACATTATTCACAGCCGCATTCTGCCGAATACAAATTGGTTGAACTGGCCCTGAATATTGTCCTAGCCAGTTATCTGGAAAAAGCACAACAACTGGTTTAAGTTTCCACCATGAATACTTTAGAAAAATCCCGGCTGATTAAAGAACTGCATGACCTGACGGGCGCACTGGAGCGTCGTTCCTTGAGTCTGTATGAAACCGCCAAGGCCAAAAGCCGGATTAAAAGTATTTTTGTTGAATGCGACCAGCCGCTGTTTAAAAAACAGATTCTGGCCTATAAGGCATAGGTGCAGCCGGAACGTTCTGCCGAAGAATTTGCGCGCGACACCATTTATGCATGTTCTTTTCGGGGGGTGTTTCAGCAGGTTGAGGCTCTAGAACAAGCTTTATATACCCAGCCCGATTCAGGTTGGGCTATCTTGTATCAGCCCGCCTCCGGCTGGCAAATCTGGCTGATTCCGGCACCCGCACGTACTGCCCTGCTCAGTGACTGGGGCAATCTGGAACAGGTCTATCGCTGGATGTTGCAACAGCAGCATCAGTATCGCAGTCTGCACACCGATCTGGAATTACTTAACCAGCAAAACTATGCCGCAACGCAGGCCTTTCAGCATACCGTCGCAGCACGTTCATCTGTAGCGATAGAACCTGAAGAAGCAGCTCAGCAGTTCAAGCCTACCAAAGCCGCACCTGTTCAGCCTGAACAGCAAGCAGATTCCGTACCCGAAGCAGAGTCTAGCGCCCGTCATCTGCTGCTCAATCAGCTCAGCTGCCCGATTTCCGAATTACCCCTGGACCATCTGCCGGCGGAAAAACTGTGCCGGGTATTTTTACCAGCCCGGCCTGAAGTGATGCAGTATGCCGATGTGCTGGTTCATGATGCAGAGCAAGCAGCTCTGCTCAAGCGCCCCGGTTATGTGGCCGAGCAGATCAATGCCCAAGGTCGTTTTATTAAATATCTGGTCTTGTTTGGCGCCTTGGATGCCATGCAAGCCACCCGTTTTGCCCACGCCTTTAGCCAGCAGCATGAACATGAAATTGCCGCAATTCGTGAAATAGACAGCGCTGTACTGGAAAGCCAGCTGTTTGCGCTGGACAGTCTGTTTCAGTGCTATCAACATGCCGAGCAGATGATCTGGCACAAAGAAGATTATTATCCGTTTATTCCGCTGCACCTGATTCATACCCAGAAATTTATCCAGTTTGAGGAAACAGCAGCCACGCTGGCCACCCCGCTGATTTTATTAAAAGAGCGACAAAAAATTCGCCTGATTCATGGCCAGCAGCGTTTACAACTGGCGCGTACCGAACCGGCCTATCCCTATATTCTGCTCGATCGTCAGCAGGGCGTGAGCTGGCAAATCATTCAAAAAGTCTTGAATCACCTGCCTGCGCCAGTCGACCCTTTACGTCTGGTTCAGGCCATTCAACGGCTCACCGCCAGTTAATGTTTATGTTTTTGTAGCTGCATCTTGCTTTTCGCCTGAAGATTTTCAACACTAGCAAAAAGAGCTTAAAGATCAGTAAATAATGCCAAGAAAAGTACATTTTATAGCGCCATCATTATTATTATTTTGCCTGTTAGGCAGTGGATATACGGTTGCAGACAACAATACCAACCTGGAGACAGAACCGCAGACCGCACCACCAGGTTATGAGGTGCCACTGGTGCCCGAAAGTGAGGCGGGTAATGGTTTTTTCTATACCCTGCCGCGGCTGATTGATGCCACCCCGACCATTTTGCCGGAACAGTCGAATGAACCGATTGTGCCGCCCACGCATGAAACCGAAGAACAAAGCTGGGTAGACCGGCGCCAGAAGCAGATTCGCCATTGGGCAGACAATACCGCACATAAAATTGATAACTGGTTTGGAGAAACCAGCCCGGAGGAACCGGCCTCTGCGACCTTGCGTATTCTGGTCGACAGTCGCTGGAACAAATATGATGACTACGATATTAAACCGCGGGTACGTGGCCGGATTAAACTGCCGACGCTGGAACGCAAATTAAGTCTGGTCTTTGGTGATGACTCACTGGATAACGAACTGCAAAACAGTGTTGCCATTACCAATGAAAACCCCAGTAACAGCCCGGACAAAACCCTGGATGGCCGACGGGCACGTGAAGACAACAGCTCGCTGGCCTTACGCTGGTCTGACTTCACTGAACGCTTACCCTTTGAAACTGATGCCGACCTCGGGGTGCGTTCCGGCGATGATATTTATGCCCGTTTAAAAATTGCCAAGGACTGGGAACTGGTCAATGACTTTTCCTTTCATGCCGAGCAGATTTACCGTTACGGCCTCGACAGTGAAAACTATTTAAGAACCAACCTGGAACTTATTCATGCCCGGCCCGATCATCCGTTTTTAAGCAACCAGTTTAGCCTGACCTATGCCGATGAACAGGATGATGACCTCAGATGGGACAACTACAGCTTTAGACAGCACCAGTTCTTCCACGGCAACCGTTTTAACTACGGGCTCTACACCGGCGGTTATTATCATAATGATGATTTACGCCTGAACAGCTGGGGGCCATTTGTGTCCTGGCGTCAGCCGTTCTTGCGCGAATGGTTTTTTGTGCAGGGCGACCTGAATTACTATAATGATGACCGTGAAGACCGCAGCCATTTCCCGAGTGTCTTGCTGCGTTTAGAAGCCCTGTTCTAAAGCCGTCGACAATATAATCGTGCATTAAAAAACCTCCCGCAGGAGGTTTTTTTAATAGGCTTATTTTAAGAGCAGACTGTTGATGCGTTTCAGGTACTCTGCCGGATTTTCTGGCAGTCCCCCTTCTGCAATCAGGGCCTGATCAAAAATCACATTGGCCAGATCATCAAACTGAGCCGAACCTTGCAGTTTTTGCACCAGTGGATGCTGCGGGTTAATTTCCAGAATCGGCTTCATTTCTGGCACCGGCTGACCGGCATCTTTCAGCATCCGGATCAGCTGTGGCGACAATTCCCCATCAGCCGTAACCAGACAGGCCGGAGAATCAACCAATCGTGTGGTCACGCGCACTTCTTTGGTTTTATCTTTCAGCGATTCAGACAGCTGCTCCACCACTGGCTTAAACTGCTCTGCCGCCTGTTCCAGTGCCTTCTTCTCTTCAGCATCTTGCAGATCGCCCAAATCGACCGCACCTTTAGACACGTTTTGCAGCGGTGTACCATCAAACTCATGTACGAAGTTCATGGCCCATTCATCAACACGTTCAGTCATCAGCAGGACTTCAATGCCTTTTTTCTTGAACAGCTCCAGCTGCGGCGAGTTCTTGGCCGCGGTCAGGCTATCTGCGGTTGCATAGTAAATGGCTTTCTGGCCGTCCTGCATCCGCGCTTTGTAATCTGCCAGTGAGGTACTGACCTCATCCTGGGTGGAGGTCGCATAGCGTAATAATTTCAGGATACGCTCACGGTTACCAAAGTCTTCGCCCAGGCCTTCTTTTAAGACCGAACCAAATTCACGATAGAAAGTCTTGAAGTTGTTCTGGTCTTTTTCATCTTCAGATTTGGCCAGACCATCCAGCATGGTCAGCACACGGCGTGCGTTACCTTCACGTATGGTTTTCACATCGCGGCTTTCCTGTAGCAGTTCACGGCTGACGTTCAGCGGTAAATCGGCGCTATCCACCACACCCTGTACAAAGCGCAAATAGTTTGGAATCAGGTTGTCAGCATCATCCATAATAAACACGCGTTTGACATACAGCTTGATGCCAGCTTTGGCTTCGCGGGTAAAAATATCATGTGGTGCTTTTGGTGGAATATACAGCAACTGGGTATATTCGGTGCTGCCTTCGACACGGTTATGCGACCAGGCCAGCGGTGCCTCAAAATCATGGCTCAGGTTTTTATAAAACTCGATATATTGTTCTTCGCTAATCTCGTTTTTACTGCGGGTCCATAAAGCACTGGCCGAGTTAATCGCTTCCCATTCATCAGTTTTCACATACTGGCCGCCTTTTGGCTGTTCACCTTCCGCTACTTCCTCTTCCTGCCAGACTTCTTTTTGCATTTGAATGGGCAGGCTGATGTGATCAGAATATTTATTGATAATCTGCTTCACTTTATAGCTTTGCAGATAGTCCAGCGCATCTTCACGTAAATGCAGGATGATGTCGGTACCACGACCTTCCTTGTTGATTTGCTCGACTTCAAATTCACCGGTGCCACCGCTGATCCAGCGTACACCTTCCGATGCGTCCAGACCGGCACGGCGTGATTCTACGGTAATTTTATCGGCCACAATAAAACCGGAGTAGAAACCCACCCCAAACTGGCCAATCAGCTGGGCATCGGCTTTTTGATCACCGGTCAGCTTGGACATAAAGTCTTTGGTGCCCGATTTGGCAATGGTGCCCAGGTTATCAATCGCTTCCTGCTGGCTTAAGCCAATACCGTTATCGGAAATGGTCAGGGTATGGTTCTCTGCATCCAGACGCACACGCACGCGCAGGTCCGAATCATTTTCATAATATTCAAGATGGTTGATGCCTTCGAAACGCAATTTATCGCAGGCATCAGAGGCGTTAGAAATCAGTTCACGCAGAAAAATTTCAGGGTTGGAATAAAGAGAATGCGTCACCAAATGTAAAAGCTGAGCCACTTCAGCCTGGAAACTGTGTTTTTGTGCGCTTTGTTCGCTCATTCATCACTCCTTAAATTGACAGCATTGTTGTATTGGAATGCCTTATGAATTGGAGTGAGGCGACAATTTTTCAATAGGAAAACAAAAAAATATTAAAATGGGCCCTGCTGATAGACCCGCTGCATATACTGCTCCAGCTTTTGCTGACGCATCTGGTAAACCTGAGCCAGACATTCAATCGACTGGCCACAGCGGTCACGCAGGGCCAGCCAGCGCACCTGTTCATCCCGTATGGCCGAACGTGTCCCCATCGGTACCAGACGGTTAATAATTTTATAGGTGGTGGCCATTTTCACATCGGCATCATTAACACTGCGATGTTCACAAATGGCCTGTTCGGTTGGGGTTTGGGCACGTTCACAATTAAAGCTGGCTGCAGCGGCAGGCAGGCTGATCAAACTGGCGAAGACCAAGGCAAAGGTTGTATTTCTATTCATATTTGATCTTCTCACTTTTTCATTTCTTTCATTTCATTCACTACAAATTAAATGAAAACGAATACTTAACTCAATATTCTGATTTTGTTCTATTGTTATCATTTTGCAATAAAAAGGCCCCATCACCAGGATGGGGCTACGCTGAATTTTATTATTGGTACTTTTTTATAATTAGAATTTGTAGCTATAACCGATGGTGTACACCATTGGATCGATATCTAAATCGAATTGGGCTGCCACATCACCACTTAAAGTAACTTCAGGGCTAAGTTGCGCATAACGTGCATCAAAGAATACGCCCCAGTTTTTGGCATCTGCTGGCTGGAAGTTAAAACCAATCTGGCCGGCAAAACCAAAATCTTCTTTTACTTTCACATCGGTATCACCCAGACCTTTGGTACGCTCATCCCAAGCCACAAATGCGGTACCACCGACACCAATGTACGGTGTAAAACCGGTATTGTTTTTAAAATGGTATTTTGCCGTCAGCGTTGGTGGTAAATGTTTAATACGTACCACATCTGTACCCGCTAACTGAACATCATGGTTAATTGGTGCAGCTAAAAGCAGTTCTGTCGAAATATTGTCATTAAAGAAATATTCAACTGACGGGGTAAATGCATATTCATGATCTGCCTCAACTGTTGCGCCGCCGAGATTATAATCGCCTGTAGGTGCTACAACCGAACCACCCAGCTTGACTTGCCATTGGCCTGCCATCGCAGAAGCAGAAAGACCCATTAATGCAACGAGTGTAATTTGCTTTAACATTTTAATACCCCACTGGAAGATTATTTATTCAAAAATTAAACATTAATTAATAATAAACACGTTAGAAATTAACATGCAATACTTATCCGATATAATAATTTTATATTATTTTTAAACCATTGATTATTAAATTAATTTATTTTAACCAACCACATAACTTGGTTTTAAATACCAACCTGTTTTATCAAGATTAAATAATATTATTCAGATTAAAATACTCAGGTTTATTTTAAAAAATTTTATAATATATATTTTAAATAAATCTATTATTATATTATCAGAATGATTATAAGATTTATTATAAATACATCTATGATTGAAAAAAATCCCGGGATTTTATTCCCGGGATATTTCAGGTTAAAGCACCATGGCGGCAATCCAGCCAAAAATCATCAGCGGAATATTAAAGTGAATAAAGGTCGGTACCACACTGTCTTTCATATGGTCATGCTGACCATCCATATTCAGGCCAGAAGTTGGCCCCAAAGTCGAATCCGAAGCAGGTGAACCGGCATCTCCCAGCGCAGCCGCAGTACCAATAATGGCGATGGTGGCAGCCGGACTAAAACCAAATTGAATACAGAGCGGTACATAAATAATCGCCAGAATCGGAATGGTAGAGAATGATGAACCGATACCCAGAGTAATCAGCAAACCAATCAACAACATTAAAAAGGCTGCAAGTGCCTGGCTATTACCAATCCAGTCAACCGAGGCTTCAACCAGCGCAGGAACCTGTCCTGTTGCCTCAATCACGGCAGCAAAACCTTGCGCAGCAATCATAATAAAGCCAACCAGTGCCATCATCCGCATACCGGTAATAATAACATCGTCCGCTTCTTTCCACTTAAAGATCCCGGCACAGCTCAGAATCGCTACACCAACCAGACCGGCCAGAATCATCGAATCTGAATACAGCTGCACGCCAAGGGTTACCAGAATCGCAATGACTGCCATCCAGATGGTGAACGTCGCCACTTCAGGTTGACCTGATTTTTGTGCCACACCCATTTCAGCCGAAATGCTTTGCTGCTCTTCAATATGCACGTCTTTATATTCACGTGGCTTACGGTATGAGAAAAACACCGCGATCAGCAAACCGACAAACATCCCGAATACCGGAATGGCCATCGCTGTTGGAATCTGGTCATAGCTGATCTCAAATCCATATGGCTTGCCAAAGGTATTAATATTATGGCCCAGAATATCATTCAGGAAGATGGCGCCAAATCCGACCGGCACCAGCATATAGGTGGCCACCAGACCAAAGGTCAATAAACAGGCCACCAGACGACGGTCCAGTTTCAGGTGGTTAAATACCATTAACAATGGCGGAATCAATACCGGAATAAAGGCAATATGCACCGGAATCATGTTCTGGGAGAATACCGCGGCAATGGCCACCACCAGGAAAATAAAGTATTTGACCCGGTTTTGCGCTTTCAGATCGGCCTCATCCTTTAAGGTGTGAATCATTTTATAGGCCAATAAATCAGGTAAACCTGAACGCGCCAGTGCCAGTGCAAAAGCACCTAAAATACCGTAGGCCAAAGCAATTTTAGCACCACCGCCCAGGCCATTATTAAACGCCTCTAAAGTACCTTGCAGGCCCAAACCAGCCAGCAAACCACCCGTAACGGCACCAATGACCAGTGCAAAAACAACAGGAACACGTGCCAACGACAGCCCAAACATGACTGCGATGGCGGCAAGAATTGCAAACATAAGAAAAGACGGATCGAGAAAAAACGCTATTTTATCAGAGATTGATCGCTATTTAGCTGCTGTTGTTGCGCTGTCCCATATTTGTCTTGACCTTGCCAGTAACAGTCAAATTAACTGCCTGATTTTGAAAATGCAAAATCCCGAAGAGGTTGGGAAATCCGCTCCGGCTGGCTTAAAATTGCCCAGTGATTGGCCGCAACCTCCACGCGCTGGAAGTCTGCTGCCCAGTTCGGCACCTCATCAATCAGCTCTGGACTAACAAAACGGTCTTCAGTCAGCACCACGGCCTGTACCGGACAAATCGCCACACGCTGACGTGGTTTAAGCAAACGCGGGATAAAATTGGCCCGATACAGGTTGACGCCATATTGACCATCTTGCTGGATATTCGGGTTTAAGGCCAGCCCCGGGCGTTGCTCCAGCTGCCGTACCATTTTGCCCCAGCGCTCTGCGCTCATGTATTGCCACACCGTCGGTGCCAGTAACGGCAATTGAAACACAGCGATATACCAGGACTTGCCCAGCTGTTTTAAGAATTTAGCCTTACCCTGCTGTAACTGGGCACGCATCCAGAATGCAGCATGGTCCAGACAAGGCCCGGAAATGCTGCTGTAAGAGAGAATCCGCTGAAGAAACCGGGCATCGGTCACCGACTCCCAAGACTGAATTGAACCCCAATCATGCGCAGCCAGGTGAAATGGCCGGTTAGGTAGCACCGCATCTACCACCGTCAGTAAATCTTCAGACAGGCGTGCCAGCCGATAATCACGAATATGCTTTGGAATGGAAGACTGACCGGCCCCACGCACATCATAGGTCACAATATAAAAATCCTGAATCAGCTGGGCAATAACAGCTTCCCAGACTTCCTGATTGTCGGGATAACCATGAACCAGTACCAGCGCCGGATTTTCTGGCTTGCCCCAGCTTTTGACATACAGACGCTGCTGGTCTGAGGTATGAATCCACTGCGTATGAGCGTGCATGATGACATCCTGTTCTGTTTATGGGTGATTTCTTGTATTGGCTATTTATTGGCAAGCGCAGTCAATCAAATCAATGCCACCTGCCGGTTTCTGTTCTAGTATGCAGATCAGTGCAATAAAAATAATTGACCCTTATGAGCCTTTTAAAAAAACTACAGACAATTCCGACCCTGGCCAAATTCCTGATCAATCGCTATGCACCCTATCGCGGCGCCGGTATTGCGGTCGAGAAAATGGATCTTGCCAATTACCACATTCGTGTCAAAATGCCACTGACACGTAAAAACAAGAATATTGTTGGGGTGCATTTTGGCGGTAGCCTTTATGCCATGGTCGATCCGTTTTATATGCTGCTGTTGATACATCATCTTGGCTCAAAATATATTGTCTGGGATAAGGCCGCGATCATCCGCTTTTTAGCGCCCGGTCGCAGTATGGTCTATGCCGATATCCGCCTCAATGCCATGGAGGTCGCTACCATTCGGGAACTGGCCGAAAATTATGCACCGGTGTATCGCAACTATCACCTGAATATTTTTGATGAAGCCGGCGTACGTATTGCCGAAGTGGAAAAGACGGTATACATCCGCCGTAAAAAGCCGCATGCGGCCAACTAAATAAAAAAGCGCTTATCTTTAAGCGCTTTTTATGTGAGATGGTCTGCACCCGACTTAGCGGTTCTGCTCAATCGCGGCACCTGCACCGCCACCAATGGCACCACCAATCGCTGCACCGGTACTGCCACCGAAGATGCTTTTACCCACCGCAGAACCAATTGCACCGCCGACGCCACTATAGGTCGCGTTACGGTTGGAACCATCCTGGGTTTTACTACCCACTGCTGCACCGGCACCACCACCAATGGCTGCACCTGCAGTACCGCCGACATTACCACCGACACCACCACCAATTGCACCACCTAAGGCCGCTGCACCAATACGCTGTTCATTTGGAGACATACTTTCACAGCCGGCCAGCATAAAGGTAGATAAGGTGGCGGCTGCCATAATACCGATAACTTTTTTCATGATCGCTCTCCCCTGTTTTGGTCATAGCTTTAGCTTATTCGATATTGATGGGTCGAATCTGAGCAATATGTTACCAACTTGGTAACCAATAGAGGATTTATGTAAAAACACCCGCTTTGCAGCAGTAACCCGGCCCATCTAACGCCAAAGTACAACGCGATACTCTTTTTTGCAGGCATAAAAAAAGACGCCCGAAGGCGTCTCTTTGTGTCATTTCACCAGCTTAGAATTCCTGGTTAAATGCCTGACTTAATGCTTGGTCTACATCAGAGAAGTCATTTTGCAGTTCAAATTCTGCAGCTTCTGCTTCCTGACGACGACGCTCTAAATGGTAAGCCAAACCTGTACCCGCTGGGATCAGACGACCTACAACGACGTTTTCTTTCAGACCACGTAGATCATCTTCTTTACCGGTTACAGCCGCTTCAGTTAACACACGTGTGGTTTCCTGGAATGATGCAGCAGAGATGAACGAATCCGTCGACAGCGATGCTTTGGTAATACCCATCAACTGGCGATCAAACTTCGCTGGGAACTTGTTCTGTGCAAGTACAGCCTGGTTTTCTTGAACCACGCGGATGTAATCCACCTGTTCGCCTTTGATGAAGCTGGTATCACCACCGTCAGTGATTTCAACTTTACGCAGCATTTGACGTACGATGACTTCAATATGCTTGTCGTTGATTTTTACACCTTGCAGACGGTAAACGTCCTGAACTTCGTTCACGATGTAGTTGGTCAACGCCACTTCACCTTTCAGACGTAAGATATCATGCGGGTTTTGTGGACCATCAGAAATGGTTTCACCACGGTTCACATGCTCACCTTCGAACACGTTAATAGTACGCCATTTCGGAATCAGCTCTTCGTAGATCTCTGAACCATCATCCGGGGTAATCACCAGACGGTTCTTACCTTTGGTCTCTTTACCGAAGCTCACGATACCTGACACTTCTGCCAAAATCGCATGCTCTTTTGGTTTACGTGCTTCGAACAAGTCAGCAACACGCGGCAGACCACCGGTAATATCACGGGTACGTGAAGATTCTTGTGGTACACGACCAATAACGTCACCGACACCAATGGTTTCGCCATCGCGAACCGAAAGAATAGTGTTTTGTGGCAGGAAGTAGAACTGTTCACCACCGTCCACGGTGTCTAACACAACAGCAGGACGTAAATCTTTACCTGACGCAGGACGTGAAGTCACTGGCAAGATTTCGATTGTGGTCATACCGGTTGCATCATCTGTTTTCGAGGTTACGGTTACGCCATCAGCGATCTGGCTGAAACGTACTTTACCTGCAACTTCGGTTACCAGTGGATGGGTATGCGGATCCCAAGTCGCCACGATACCGCCTGCTTCTACCGCTTCGCCATCTTTCAGCAAGATTGACGCACCGTAAGGCAGTTTATAGCGCTCGCGCTCACGACCTAAGTCATCTGCAATACCAATTTCACCTGAACGAGAGGTCGATACCAGGTGACCTTTGGCATGTTGTACAGTTTTCACGTTGTGGAAACGTACGGTACCTTTGTTACGTACTTGAACGCTGTTGGCAGCAGAAGTTCGGCTTGCCGCACCACCCACGTGGAAGGTACGCATGGTTAACTGGGTACCTGGCTCACCAATTGATTGAGCAGCCATTACACCCACAGATTCACCCGGGTTCACCAAGTGACCGCGTGCAAGGTCACGACCATAACATTTCGCACACACACCGAAGGTCGATTCACATGATACTACTGAACGTACTTTCACTTCGTCGACACCTTGCTCTTCCAGGAAGTTGGCAAGTTTTTCGTCAATTAAGGTGTTACGTGGCAGGATCACTTCATCTGAACCGGCTTTCTTCACGTCTTCAGCAACCACACGACCCAGTACTCGCGTACCCAGGTTCTCGATCACGTCACCGCCCTGAATGAATGGTGTCATCACCAGACCAGCCATGGTGCCACAATCTGGCTCAGTGATCACCAAGTCTTGCGCAACGTCAACCAGACGACGCGTCAGGTAACCCGAGTTCGCAGTTTTCAGTGCAGTATCGGCCAAACCTTTACGCGCACCGTGCGTTGAAATGAAGTACTGAAGTACGGTCAAACCTTCACGGAAGTTCGCCTTAATTGGCGTTTCAATGATCGAGCCATCCGGCTTCGCCATCAGACCACGCATACCTGCAAGCTGACGAATCTGAGCTGCCGAACCACGGGCACCAGAATCCGACATCATGTAGATCGAGTTGAATGATTTTTGCTTCTCGTCTTCACCCTGTTTGTTTTTCACAGTAGTGAAAGACAAGTTGTCCATCATCGCTTTCGCTACCTGGTCATTGGTACGTGCCCAGATATCGACGACTTTGTTATAACGTTCACCAGCAGTGACGAAACCTTGTTCGAACTGTTGTTCGATTTCACGAACTTCAGCTTCTGCCTTGTCAATAATCGCCTGTTTGCTTGGTGGAATAACCATGTCTTCCATACCAACAGATACACCTGAACGCGTCGCTTGACGGAAGCCCAAGTACATTAATTGGTCAGCAAAGATTACCGTGTCTTTCAGACCCAGTTTACGGTAGCAAGAGTTGATTAACTTAGAGATGTTTTTCTTGGTCATCTCAACGTTAATTTGCTCAAAGCTTAAACCTTCTGGCACAACTTCCCAAAGCAGGCAGCGACCTGGCGTGGTGTCTACAACAATAGTTTGTTGCTCACGCTCACCGTTGTCATTGATCACAGTTTGGTATACACGTGCTTTTACGCGAGCGTGCAGATCAACCTGACCGGTTGCAAGGGCACGGTTAACTTCATGCGTATCTGCGAACACCATGCCTTCACCTTTGGCATTTACCGCATCACGGGTGATGTAGTAAAGACCCAAGACCACGTCCTGAGACGGTACGATGATTGGCTCACCGTTGGCTGGAGACAGAATGTTGTTGGTCGACATCATTAACGCACGCGCTTCTAATTGCGCTTCAAGTGTTAATGGTACGTGTACCGCCATCTGGTCACCGTCGAAGTCGGCGTTGAACGCAGCACAAACGAGCGGGTGCAGACGGATCGCTTTACCTTCAATCAGGATCGGTTCAAACGCTTGCAGACCCAAACGATGAAGGGTTGGCGCACGGTTCAACATCACTGGATGCTGACGAATCACAGATGCAAGAACGTCCCAAACTTCTGGCGTCTCGCGCTCAACCATTTTCTTCGCAGCTTTAATGGTAGTGGCTTGACCAGACGCTTGCAGTTTCGCAAAGATGAACGGCTTGAACAGTTCCAGCGCCATTTTCTTCGGAAGACCACATTGGTGCAAACGTAAAGTAGGACCTACGGTAATCACCGAACGGCCTGAATAGTCAACACGTTTACCCAACAAGTTCTGACGGAAACGACCTTGCTTACCTTTGATCATATCGGCCAAAGATTTCAGCGGACGTTTGTTCGAACCGGTAATCGCACGACCACGACGACCGTTATCAAGCAATGCATCTACAGACTCTTGTAACATACGTTTTTCGTTACGTACGATGATGTCTGGCGCTGCAAGGTCAAGAAGACGCTTCAAACGGTTGTTACGGTTAATCACACGACGGTAAAGGTCGTTCAGGTCAGACGTTGCGAAACGGCCACCTTCAAGCGGAACCAGCGGACGAAGGTCTGGCGGAAGTACTGGCAGTACATTCATCACCATCCATTCTGGCTTGTTGTTCGACTCTTTGAACGCTTCCATCAATTTCAAACGCTTAGACGCTTTTTTCAGTTTCGTCTCAGAGGTTGTTTGTGGAATTTCTTCACGCAGGCGTGAGATTTCGTTTTCAAGATCGATGTCTTTTAACAGGTCCTGAACTGCTTCTGCACCCATTTTCGCTGTGAATTCATCACCGTGCTCTTCCAACGCATTGAAGTATTCTTCATCGTTCAGAAGCTGGTATTTCTCAAATGGAGTCATACCTGGGTCAGTCACTACATAAGATTCGAAATACAGAACACGTTCGATATCACGTAAGGTCATGTCTAATAACAGACCGATACGGCTCGGCAGTGATTTTAAGAACCAGATGTGTGCTACTGGAGATGCCAGCTCGATGTGACCCATACGCTCACGACGAACTTTTGCAGTTGTTACTTCAACGCCACATTTTTCACAGATGACGCCTTTGTATTTCATACGCTTGTATTTACCACACAAGCATTCGTAATCTTTGACTGGACCAAAGATTTTGGCACAGAACAAACCGTCACGTTCTGGTTTGAAGGTACGGTAGTTAATGGTTTCAGGCTTTTTAACTTCACCATGAGACCACGACTTAATCATTTCTGGTGACGCAAGACCAATACGGATGCGATCAAACTCTACAGGAGCATGACCGTCTGAGTCCGTCTTTTTGCGCATGATATCGAGCAAGTCTTTCAATTTTTTTCTCCGTGTGCCGGTAAGATTTTCACTTTCCGACTGGGTCACAAATATTGTTTTTTAACTGAATTTTAATCCCCCTTAATCCCCCTTTTTCAAAGGGGGAAAAGTCCCTCTTTTACAAAGAGGGATTTAGGGAGATTTAATGGAGATTCTTAGTCACCATTTTTCAGTTCAATGTTGATACCTAAAGAACGGATCTCTTTGGTCAATACGTTGAACGATTCAGGCATGCCCGGATCCATATAATGGTTACCATCTACAATGTTCTTATAGATGCGGGTACGGCCTTCAACGTCATCCGACTTCACAGTGAGCATTTCTTGAAGCGTATAAGCTGCACCGTATGCTTCCAGTGCCCAGACTTCCATCTCACCGAAACGCTGACCACCGAATTGTGCCTTACCACCCAGCGGCTGCTGTGTTACTAATGAGTAAGAACCAGTTGAACGCGCATGCATCTTGTCATCAACCAAGTGGTTCAGTTTCAGCATGTACATGTAACCGACAGTAACTGGACGGTCGAAACGCTCACCCGTACGGCCATCATACAATACGGTTTGACCGGTACGTGACAGACCCGCAAGTTCAAGCAAGTCTTTGATCTGACCTTCTTCAGCACCGTCAAATACAGGTGTTGCCAATGGAACACCGGCACGCAGGTTGCCAGAAAGCGCCAAGATTTCATCATCCGTCAGGCTGTCAAGATCTTCTTGCTCGCCGCCCACCTTGTTATAAATCTTGTCCAAGAATTCACGTAGTTCAAGAATGGTGCGCTGTTCTTTCAGCATCTTGTCGATCTGATCACCCAGACCTTTGGCTGCCATACCTAAGTGCGTTTCCAGAATCTGACCCACGTTCATACGCGATGGTACACCAAGCGGGTTCAGTACCACGTCTACTGGTACACCGTTGGCATCGTGTGGCATGTCTTCAACTGGCAGAATGTTGGATACAACACCCTTGTTACCGTGACGACCCGCCATCTTATCACCCGGCTGGATACGACGTTTCACTGCAAGGTAAACTTTAACCACTTTCAGTACGCCAGTGGTCAGTTCGTCACCTGTAGACAGTTTGCGTTTCTTCTCAGCGAATTTCTCGTCAATTTCAAAGCTCTTCTCTTTCAGGAAGGTTTGAATTTGCGTTAAACGTTCCGCAATCGCTTCGTCACTTGGCTGGATTTCAAGCAGATCAACCAGTTCAAGACCAGACAGCATATCTTCAGACAGTTTGTCGCCACGTTTAGTGCCGCCACCGCCATTCGATTCCTGACCTTTTAACAGACGAACAATACGTTCACGTGCTGCTTCTTCGAAGATTTTGTATTCTTCTTTCAAGTCTTTACGGTATGCATCAAGCTGCGCTTTCTCAATCGCCAGTGCACGTTCGTCTTTTTCCAGACCATCACGGGTAAAGACCTGAACGTCGATGACTGTACCTTTGGTGCCCGATGGAACACGTAAAGAGGAGTCTTTTACGTCCGCTGCTTTTTCACCGAAGATGGCACGAAGCAGTTTTTCTTCAGGCGTCAACTGGGTTTCACCTTTTGGTGTTACTTTACCCACCAGGATGTCACCGGCAGTCACTTCTGCACCGATGTAAACGATACCTGATTCGTCCAGTTTAGACAGCGCAGCTTCACCGACGTTTGGAATATCAGCCGTGATTTCTTCAGCACCCAGTTTGGTATCACGTGCAACACATGACAGTTCCTGAATGTGAATCGACGTTAAACGGTCTTCTTGAAGCACACGCTCAGAAAGCAAGATCGAGTCTTCGTAGTTGTAACCATTCCAGGTCATGAACGCCACGCGCATGTTTTGACCCAGGGCCAGTTCACCGCCATCTGTCGATGGACCATCCGCCAGGATGTCACCACGTGCAACTTTATCGCCTAAACGTACCACAACGTTCTGGTTGATACAGGTGTTCTGGTTTGAACGCGTGTATTTGATCAGGTTGTAGATATCTACGCCTGCTTCACCCGCGATCATTTCATCTTCATTGACGCGAATTACGATACGTGATGCATCAACAAACTCGATCACACCACCACGGCCTGCAACCACACACACACCTGAGTCACGTGCCACGTTGGCTTCCATACCGGTACCAACCAGCGGTTTGTCCGCGATTAGTGTAGGTACCGCCTGACGTTGCATGTTGGAACCCATCAATGCACGGTTGGCGTCATCGTGTTCAAGGAATGGAATCAGTGATGCTGCAACAGAAACCACCTGCTGAGCAGATACGTCCATATGGGTCACTTTTTCAGGTGACATACGTACGAATTCACCGTGGTGACGTACAGAGACGAATTCCTCAGTCAGGTTACCGTCCTGATCTACAACCGAGTCGGCCTGTGCAATCACGGTACCCACTTCTTCAATCGCAGACAGATATTCAACTTCGTCTGTTACACGACCATCAACCACTTTACGGTATGGCGTTTCCAAGAAACCGAAGCTGTTGGCTTTCGCGTAAACAGATAGCGAGTTGATCAAACCAATGTTTGGACCTTCAGGCGTTTCAATTGGACATACACGACCATAGTGAGTCTGGTGTACGTCACGCACTTCGAAGCCTGCACGTTCACGGGTCAAACCACCAGGACCAAGCGCCGATACACGACGTTTGTGGGTGATTTCAGACAATGGGTTGTTCTGGTCCATAAACTGAGACAACTGGCTTGAACCAAAGAATTCTTTGATTGCAGCCGCCACTGGCTTCGCATTGATCAGATCTTGCGGAGACAGGTTGTCAGTTTCAGCTTGTGATAGACGCTCTTTTACAGCACGCTCAACACGTACCAGACCCACACGGAACTGGTTTTCGGTCATTTCGCCCACTGAACGAACACGACGGTTACCCAAGTGGTCGATATCGTCGACTTCACCTTTACCGTTACGGATTTCAACCAATGTTTTCAGTACATCCGTGATGTCTTCGTTCGACAGGATGCCTTCAACTTCGCGCGACTTCTGGTCAGTACCAACTTCATAAGGACGACCCAGACGACGGTTGAATTTCATACGGCCGACTGGTGACAGGTCATAACGCTCAGAAGAGAAGAACAGGTTGTTAAACAGGTTCTCAGCTGCTTCTTTGGTTGGTGGCTCGCCTGGACGCATGACTTTGTAGATTTCAACCAGTGCTTCTTCACGACCTGTAGTCGTATCGGCACGTAGCGTATCTGCAATGAATGAACCGCGGTCGATGTCGTTGGTGAACAGGATATTGAACTGCTTCACGCCGCCTTCAGCCAGCTTCACCATCACTTCATGGCTTAACAGTGTGTTGGCCGGAATCACATCGCCATCTTTCAGCACGATGTCTTCGGCAGTAATGCGCTCATACAGGTATTCATCCGGCACTGACAGTTTGGTCAGACCAGAGGCTTCCATTTGACGAACATGACGTGCGTTGATACGCTTACCTTGTTCAACAATGACTTTACCATCGGCATCAGTGATATCGAATTGTGCCATTTCGCCACGCAGACGTTCTGGAATCAAGTCGATCTGATAGCTACCCATATCCAGGTAAACAGGAACTTTTTCGTAGAACAGGTCAAGAATCTGTTCGTTGTTATAGTTCAGGGCACGCAGAACCACAGTCGCCAGTAATTTACGACGACGGTCGATACGTACATAGACTAAATCTTTGGCATCAAATTCAAAGTCTAACCATGAACCACGGTAAGGAATAATACGCGCTGAATACAGCACTTTACCGCTTGAGTGAGTCTTACCTTTGTCATGGTCAAAGAATACGCCTGGTGAACGGTGTAATTGTGATACGATTACACGCTCGGTACCGTTGATCACAAAAGTACCGTTATCCGTCATCAATGGCATTTCGCCCATATAGACTTCTTGTTCACGTACGTCTTTGATTGATTTCGTTTCACGATCTTTCAGGATCAAACGAATTTTAACGCGCATTGGTGCCGCATAAGTTGAGCCGCGAAGGATACATTCACGTACATCAAACTCTGGTTTACCAAGACTATACTCAACAAATTCTAAAGCAGCATTGCCAGAATAACTTTCTATAGGAAAAACTGAACGAAATGCGGCTTGGAGACCGATATCTTCGCGGTTTTTTGGAGATTTGCCATCTTGCAAGAAAGTACGGTACGAGTCGACTTGAATCGCCAACAGGTACGGTGCTTCCATGACTTGGGGCAATTTACCAAAATTCTTACGGATCCGTTTCTTTTCGGTATATGAGTATGCCATCTGGAGTCCTCGGAAAGTAAACCAAGCCCGCCTGCAGAACGGGCTCAGAAGGAATTACGCAGGCCGATATGGCCACCACTCTTTACAAATGCTGCAATTTTTAGTGGTATTAAAACGCTTAACAATATTTTTTAACATTGAAAAATATTGGTAAGCGTTTGATTGTTATCTTTATTTTTAATTTGTATGAAATTTATATCATGCAAACAAAAATCGAGCCGATTATTGTAACGCAAAAAGGCTGATGACCCAAGAGCCATCAGCCATTTTTTGGAGTCGATTATAAAAAAATCGACTCCGCTTAAGCTATTACTTAAGTGTAACTGTAGCACCAGCTTCTTCAAGTTTCTTCTTAAGCTCTTCGCCTTCTTCTTTAGAAACGCCTTCTTTAAGTACTGCTGGAGCACCTTCAACCATGTCTTTCGCTTCTTTAAGACCAAGGCCAGTCGCTTCACGAACTGCTTTAATTACTGCAACTTTGTTTGCACCGAAAGAAGTCAACTCAACGTTGAATTCAGTTTGCTCTTCAGCAGCAGCAGCGCCAGCGCCTGGAGCAGCAGCAACTGCAACAGCAGCAGCAGATACGTTGAATTTCTCTTCGAAAGCAGAGATCAGTTCAACAAGTTCAAGAACAGTTTTTTCAGCAACTGCGTTTAAAATTTCTTCGTTAGTTAAAGCCATGAGAATAACTCCAAATGGAAATTGAATGGTGTGTAAATTGATTTAAGCTTAAGCTGCTTCTGACTCGTTTTTCTCTTTGAGTGCTGTAATAAGGCGACCCAATTTCGAAATAGGAGCTTGAAGAACGTTTGCAAGCATAGTAAGCGCTTTTTCTTGGTTCGGAAGATTTGCAATCACGCTAACTTCAGCACCTTCATAAACCTTGCCGTCAAATGCAGCAGCTTTAAGTTCAAATGCTTTGTTTGTTTTAGCGAAATCTTCGAACAAGCGTGCAGCTGCACCCATGTCGTCTTCAGAAGTCGAGAAAGCTAAGATTGTTGGACCAACAAGAGTTGCATTCAAGATATCGAATTGAGTACCTTCGAATGCACGCTTAGCCAAAGTATTACGCACGATACGAGTCGTAACACCAAGCTTACGCGCTTCAACACGTAAAGCAGTTAATTGCTCAACGGTTAAACCTTGATAGTCAGCAACAACAGCAGAGAACGCGCGAGAAGCAACTTCGTTTACTTCTGCTACGATCTGTTTTTTGTCTTCGATAAGAAGAGCCATTGTAAAACCTCCTAACGGTGATTTATGTACCCACAAGGGATACACTCCCAATTCGTGAATTCATCACTGAACTCACACGCGGAGGAGGAATAAATCACACCACCGCGTCTACGCAGGCTGGGATTTTAAGAGAAGAGCATAAAACTCCCCTCGCCTGAGGTCTTTGACGCTGATAAATTCTCATTTACCAATTCAAAGTCCGCCTGAATGTCCCCTCTCCTTTCAGGAGAGGGCTAGGGAGAGGTTTAACCCTCATCCCAACCTTCTCCCAGAGGGAGAAGGAGACCTTTCAGGACTTTAAAATTCTGTCTAAGTTAAACTTAGTTAGAAACGTTGTTTACATCAACAGTCAGACCAGGACCCATAGTTGAGCTTAGAGTGATCTTTTTGATGTATACACCTTTAGAAGTCGCAGGTTTTGCTTTCTTCAGGTCAGCTACAAGAGCTTCAACGTTTTGACGAACAGCTTCAGCAGTGAAACCTACTTGACCGATCGCAGCGTGGATGATACCCGCTTTGTCTACACGGTAACGTGCTTGACCAGCTTTTGCATTTTTAACTGCAGTTGCTACGTCAGGAGTAACCGTACCCACTTTAGGGTTTGGCATTAAGCCACGTGGACCAAGGATTGTACCTAATTTACCTACAACGCGCATTGCATCTGGAGCAGCAATTACTACGTCAAAGTCAAGGTTACCCGCTTGGATGCTTTCAGCCAGGTCATCAAAACCAACTACGTCCGCGCCTTCAGCTTTAGCAGCTTCAGCAGCAGCGCCTTGAGCAAACACAGCTACACGTACAGTTTTACCTGTACCTGCAGGAAGTGTAGTCGCGCCACGAACAACCTGGTCAGATTTACGAGGGTCAACACCTAGGTTTACAGATACATCCAAAGATTCTTTGAATTTAGCTGCAGGAAGGCTGTTAAGAACTTGTACTGCTTCTTCCAAAGTATAAACTTTGTTTGCTTCTACAGCAGCAGCAATGGCTTTTTGACGTTTAGTTAACTTTGCCATGTCTTATAGCTCCACTTCCAAGCCCATAGAACGTGCAGAACCAGCGATGGTACGTACACGCGCGTCTAAGTCAGCACCAGTTAAGTCTGGTTCTTTCGTAGTCGCGATCTCTTCTAACTGAGCACGAGTCAACTTACCAACTTTAGTTTTGTTTGGTACAGCTGAACCCTTCTGGATACCAGCAGCTTTCTTAAGCAGAATAGCAGCAGGTGGAGTTTTCATGATGAATGTGAACGACTTGTCGTTGTACACAGTGATCACTACTGGAATTGGAAGACCAGCTTCAACTTTTTGTGTCGCAGCATTGAATTCTTTACAGAATGCCATGATGTTAACACCACGTTGACCCAGTGCAGGACCAATTGGTGGAGATGGATTTGCTTTACCAGCTGGAACTTGCAGCTTGATATAGCCGTCAATCTTCTTAGCCATTTTCAATTACCTCTGGGTACAAACGCCGCTAGGCTCCCCAATGATTTCTAAGTAACGATACCGTTACAACAACAATGCCCGATCCATAACAAATCGGGCGTTTTCAACCAGCAGTGAATTAAACTGATTTTTCGACTTGGCGAAATTCCAGCTCAACCTGTGTTGGTCGATTGAATACATTAATCGTCAACGTTAAACGCGACTTGTCGTAAAGGACTTCTTCCACCACGCCTTTAAAGTCGGTGAATGGACCGTCAATTACCAGTAATTCTTCGCCTGGTTCAAACATCGTCTTCGGACGAGGTGCTTCACCAGTATTGCGTACACGTGCAAGAATCGCATCAGCTTCACGCTGCGTAATTGGCGCAGGTTTTTCCGGTGTACCACCAATAAAACCTAATACTTTTGGACATTCTTTTACAATGTGCCAAGTATCATCATTCATTTCCATTTCGACTAGCACATAGCCCGGAAAGAATTTACGCTCAGATTTACGTTTCTTGCCATCCTTCATTTCTACCACTTCTTCGGTAGGAACCAGGACTTCACCAAAGCTATCGGCAACAGCGCTACGCTGGATTCGATCATTAAGCGAACGCATCACTTGTTTTTCATAACCAGAATAGGCATGAATAATGTACCAACGTTTCATAGCTCTCTTACCCGATAATAAATTTAATTGCCCAACCTAAAACGTAGTCAAAACACCACAATAAAATGGATGCTACAACCACAACTGCAAGTACGTGCCAAGATGTGGTCACTGTCTCTTGCTTGGTTGGCCAAGTCACTCGACGCAGCTCGATTCGTGAATCTTTCAATAAACGAACAAAGCCTTTGCCTTGATGGGTGGCGTATAATAAACCTAAAGCCACTACGATACAAGCCAAAATTACCCCAACGCGCACCCAAATATCATTTGCCGGTGCCCAGTACGCTGGTAGATGCTGATTCACCATGGTTGCCGCAATGAATAAAATCAAGGCGATAATCCACAACACGTAGTCTAATGGAGAACCCGAATTTACAACTTCAGCAGGATTATTTCTTTGAGGAATTGGCGCTTCGCTTAATGCGTCACGCGATTTATCATTCGACATTTTTGTACTCGTCGTAGGATTCGCGACTTATTATATGACCAGTTTTGCCAGCATCAAGCTTTTTTTGAAAAATGGCAGGCCAGGAGGGACTCGAACCCCCAACATTCGGTTTTGGAGACCGACGCTCTACCAATTGAACTACTGGCCTGTAGAACAAGCCGAAATCCGCAAACTTCGGCTTGTGAAACTTATTTTATAATTATGCAGTTACTTTAGCAACTACACCCGCACCTACAGTACGGCCACCTTCACGGATCGCGAAGCGTAAACCAGCGTCCATTGCGATTGGGTGGATTAATTCTACTGACATTTCAACGTTGTCGCCTGGCATAACCATTTCAACGCCTTCTTTCAGCTGGATCGCACCAGTTACGTCCGTAGTACGGAAGTAGAACTGTGGACGGTAACCATTTAAGAATGGAGTGTGACGGCCACCTTCGTCTTTAGAAAGTACGTATACTTCTGCGTCGAATTTAGTGTGCGGCTTGATTGAACCTGGTTTAGCAAGTACTTGACCACGTTGAACTTCTTCACGCTTAGTACCACGTAGAAGAACACCACAGTTCTCGCCAGCACGACCTTCGTCAAGAAGCTTACGGAACATTTCAACGCCAGTAACAGTTGTTTTCGCTGTATCTTTGATACCCACGATTTCAACTTCTTCACCTACTTTAACGATACCAGTTTCTACACGGCCAGTTACAACTGTACCACGACCAGAAATAGAGAATACGTCTTCGATTGGCATCAAGAATGCTTGGTCGATTGCACGTACTGGCTCTGGGATGTAAGAGTCAAGTGCTTCAACAAGAGCAACAACAGCGTCTTCGCCGTATTGACCAGCTTCACCGTTAAGTGCTGCAAGAGCTGAACCACGGATTACTGGAGTGTCGTCGCCTGGGAAGTCATAAGTAGAAAGAAGTTCACGAACTTCCATTTCAACCAGCTCAAGCAGCTCTTCGTCGTCAACAAGGTCGCATTTGTTTAAGAATACAACGATGTAAGGCACACCTACCTGACGAGAAAGAAGGATGTGTTCACGAGTTTGTGGCATTGGACCGTCAGTCGCAGCACATACAAGGATCGCACCGTCCATCTGAGCAGCACCAGTGATCATGTTTTTAACATAGTCGGCGTGGCCTGGGCAGTCAACGTGAGCGTAGTGACGAGTTGGAGAATCGTATTCTACGTGAGAAGTGTTAATTGTAATACCACGTGCTTTTTCTTCTGGAGCAGAGTCGATTGCAGCGTAATCTTTCGCTTCACCACCGAATTTCTTCGCACATACAGTTGCAATTGCAGCTGTTAAAGTTGTTTTACCATGGTCAACGTGACCGATTGTGCCCACGTTAACGTGTGGCTTATTACGTTCAAACTTAGCCTTAGCCATGTTTATTTTCCTCGTTTACGTCGAACACAATCTGAGTAATACCCAGCCTCGACATATCGCCTAAAAAACTAGACACCTAATACTTAAAAAGCAGACTAAATAGCCTGCTTTCTTTAAATCTCATGCAACCAAGTTGCTAAACTGTATCTGGAGCTCTTATCGAGATTTGAACTCGAGACCTCTCCCTTACCAAGGGAGTGCTCTACCACTGAGCTATAAGAGCGATCATCTTCGATGATGGAGCGGGAGACGAGGATCGAACTCGCGACATGCAGCTTGGAAGGCTGCCGCTCTACCAACTGAGCTACTCCCGCACATTGTTGGTAATGTACCACTTCATTCGAAGTTAATGGTGGTGGGAGAAGGATTCGAACCTTCGAAGCTTACGCGGCAGAGTTACAGTCTGCTCCCTTTGACCGCTCGGGAATCCCACCAATATCACACTTATTGCAGTGCTCGTTCTTTACTTCACATCTCGAATTCTCTAAGATGGTGCCGGCACACGGATTCGAACTGTGGACCTACTGATTACAAGTCAGTTGCTCTACCAACTGAGCTATGCCGGCGTTTCTTAGTGTTTCGTACGTTTCGTATCGGAACGGTGTGCAGTTTAGCAAAACTTGAAATCCGTGCAAGTGTTTTTTTTAAAAAAACCGTCAAAAACTCACAAAATCAATCCGTTTGACGATAATTCAACCGCTTTGATCACTGCGCGAGCTTTTATTTGGGTTTCATTCCACTCAGATTCAGGATTTGAGTCGGCAACAAGGCCTGCGCCAGCCTGCACATAGACCTTATTTTCACGAATAACGCAGGTCCGAATCGCAATCGACATGTCCATTTCGCCATGCCAGCCTAAATAACCAACAGCACCACCAAAAATTCCACGTTTTACTGGCTCAACTTCGTCAATAATTTCCATCGCACGGATTTTTGGTGCCCCAGAAAGTGTCCCTGCCGGGAAAGTTGCCTTAAAAACATCCAAGGCATCAACATCATCGCGCACTTCACCCTGCACATTGGACACAATATGCATGACATGCGAATAACGTTCGATCACCATTTGATCAGTCACCTGCACTTTGCCAATTTTTGAGACGCGACCAACATCATTACGACCCAAGTCAATCAGCATTAAATGCTCAGCAATCTCTTTTTCATCAGAAAGTAAATCTTTTTCCAAGGCCAGATCTTCTTCTTTGGTTTTACCACGTGGACGTGTGCCAGCGAGTGGACGCACGGTGGCAATACCATTTTCCAGACGTGACAGAATTTCCGGCGATGACCCAACAATATGGAATGGGGTGTCATTGTCCAAGGTGCGCCCTTGCACCAAGAACAGATATGGTGATGGATTAAGGTGACGTAAAGCGCGATAGACCTGTAACGGCTCACCATCAAAGTCAGACACCATACGATGCCCCGGCACCACTTGCATGACATCACCAGCACGGATGTATTCTTTGACTTTCTCAACCGAGGCAATAAAGTTGTCGTGACCGGTTAAAGATTCAAAATGCGGTGCCGTATGGGTTTGCGCCTGCAAGTTCACCGGTGTCGCCAGCAACTGCTCCAGCGCATCCAGTTGCGCCTGCGCTTTCTGATAGGCATCAGCATCCTTGCTATCGGCATGCACAATCAGGAATAAGGTATCTTTTAAGTTGTCAAATACGATTACGGTTTTAGACAGCATCATCCAGATATCCGGCAGGCCCACCGGATCGGCGTCTGGAATATTGTTCAGGCGCGGTTCGATATAACGCACCGCGTCATAGCCAAAGTAACCGACCAGTCCACCAGTAAAGCTTGGCAACGCCGGTAAATCGGCCTGTGTTGGCACTTTAAACTGGGCCTGGAAATCACGGATAAACTGGAAAGGATCACTACACGGCTGCTGTAGCAGTTCGCCATTGGCCTGCTGAATGGTCAACCGCCCTTCATTGCAGGAAAACACGGTTGACTCGCCCAGGCCAATAATCGAATAGCGCGCCCAGTTTTCACCACCTTCAACAGATTCAAACAGATAAGCCTGTTCATTCTCTTTTAAACGCGCAAACACAGACAATGGGGTTTCGGTATCGGCCAGACGCTGACGGTAGACAGGAATCAGGTTATAGCCGGCAGCTTGCAGTTGTTGATATTGGGCTTGAGTGGTCATGTTGAATCTCTTTCATTTTCGCGGGGTCATAGGAAGGTTGCTGGTAGGTGCTGACTTAGTGACGCCATCGAAAAACTACACAATCACTCATTGCGGTGTCCTTTTACATCTATTCTTACATTAGGAAGCTAATAATTCTGTCAGATTATCCACCACTTGCTGCGGCTGACAATCATAAATACTCTCGCCATGATTATAGCCATAGCTGACTACAATACAATCAATACCGGCACGACGTGCGGCTTCCACATCATTGGAAGAGTCGCCAATCATCAACACTTGGGATTTTTCTACCCCAAAGGTCTCAACACAGTGCAATAACTGGCGTGGATGCGGTTTACGTTCGCTAAACCGATCACCACCAATCACATCAACAAAATAATGGCTCATGTCCAGTGCATCTAAAATGGCGCGTGATGGCAGCTCGGGCTTGTTGGTGACACAGATCATTTTTTTCTGCTGCTGTTTGCCCCATTCCAGAAACTCCAGAATTCCGGCAAAAGGCTGGGTATCCAGACAAGGATCGGCATTGTAAATTCCTAGGAAAGTTTCCAGCAGCTGCTGATGCTGATCGGGATGCACCTCTCCGGTTAAATGCAGCAAGGTGCTGTGACAAAATACCGAGGTGCCTTTGCCAATCCAGGTGCGTACCTGTGCTTCGGTGACCATGGGCAGCTGCAAGGCATTCAGGCTCATATTCATGGCACGATACAGATCGGTGGCTGAATCGACCAGCGTGCCGTCCAGGTCAAATAAAATCAGCTCACGGGTGTCAAGTTTGGCCACAGACATTTTGGTCCTCTCAAAAAATAAAGGCATGCCAAAGCATGCCTCGATTGTATGCTGTGTCGCGGTTTATTTAAACAACAGCCAGGCAATAATTGCCAGGATCACCAGCACAATAATGGTCATCAGGCCAACAGAGGCATTTTTCTGCTGCTCTTTTTCCTGCTCAACGCGTGATACAGGCTGCTCAACCGGTACCGGTTGTGGCTCTGGGGTGGCCGCGCTTAAATCGGTCCCTTCAGGAATTGGGGCCGGTTTTGGTACACCGACATTGGTTGGCATGCCATCACGTGTCAATTGTACCGATGCATCACGCTCTTTCAGCTCAGGCATACCCTGATCATTCATCTGCTGTGCCGGCGTTTTCACTGCTACAGTTTCTGTCGGCTCAGCTGCAGTAGCGGTTTCCACCACATCCAGCTCAGGAATCTGTTCTACTTCGGTGCCTGCAGGCGCAAGCGGATCATCTGCCAACAGTTCCGGTTTGGCTGGTGCCAGGACTGAAAATTTAAAGCTGGCAAACTGGACAATATCACCTTCATGCAACGGAGTTTCCTGCTCAATCCGCAGGTCATTCACAAAGGTGCCATTGGATGAATTTAAGTCTTGTACCCACAGGTCTTCAGCTTTCAGTAACAACGCAGCATGTTTGCGTGATACTTCAGCCGACTGCAGCACCACATCAGCTTCCTGATGACGCCCCACCAGCATGTCACGATCAACACTAATTTCCTGCCCGGTAAATTCACCCGTAATTGCTTGTAATTTCCAAGTCATAGCGAACTTCTCTTTAAATTTTTGCCCATCATAACATGCTCAAAACCAGATTCCATGTCCGCTCTGTTAAGAGCGCGGTCTTAAGGTGGTCGTGGTGGTGGTATTGGTAGTATTGCTGACTTGCGGGCTTAAGGTCTGACGCTGCAGCGCCGGTTCTACCGCAACGGGCGTGGTCACCACAGCCGCCCCCGACTGTGCCGCAGGGGTCGCGGATGGCACCTGCTGATAACGGGTTTGATTTAGTGGAGTTTTAGACACTGGCACCCGCTGCTGATAGATATCTTCCACCCGCTCCGGCAGTTTGGCAAAATTACCATCCTGATCCAGTGCCAGTTGCAAGCTATACAGCTGACTATAACGCTGCTGCGAAATCCGGCGGATATCATTCTGATCTCCAACAATGGTCGGGTGAATAAAGATCAGCAGATTACGCTTCTGATTGGACTTACCATCGGAACGGAATAAACGCCCCAGTCCTGGAATGGCACCCAACCCCGGCACGGCCTGGCGAGAATAGGCAGTGTTATCTGAAATAAGACCACCCAAGACAATAGTCTGACCATGCTCGGCCAGAATTGAGGTTTTAATTGCGCGTTTGCTGGTGACCAAGTCCTGCGCCTGACCTTTGCTGGATTTAACCCCAGAAACTTCCTGTTCCACTTCCAGACGCACTGTGCCATTTTCGCCAATGTGCGGCACCACTTTTAGGGTGACCCCGACGTCCTTACGCTCAATGGTGGTATAGGGATTGACGGTACCATTTCCGGTACTGACCGAACCAGTGACAAACGGCACGTTCTCACCAACCACGATATAGGCTTCTTCATTGTCCATGGTGACAATAGATGGGGTCGACAACAGATTGGATTTGGTGGTTTCTTTTAAAGCTTGAATCAGCGCGCCATACAAACGGCGTGAACCATCACTACCTTCCTGATAATCCCCCAGCACCAGTGAGGTACCCGCGCCAATCGCACCACCGGCACCCGCTGCACCTCCAGTTAAATAACCGGCGGCAATATTTTTCAGGCTGGAACCCAAGTTATCAAAATTGATCAGGCCAATGCCGCTGCTTAAATCACCCAAGGCCCATTGCACGCCAAGCTGATCGGCATCGGTGCCTTCTACTTCAATAATCGCGGCTTCAATGAGAACCTGTTGACGGCGTGTATCCAGCTGCTGAATCGCAGATTCAATTTCACGCATCAGCTGTGGATCGGCTTTGACCACCAGGGCGTTCTGGCTACTATCGGCAATAATACTGACGCCATTGCCATTAAAGCTGGTGATCTGGCTCTGCTGATCAAAACCGTTATTCAGGGTAATACTTGGCGAGGTACTGCCCGTGCTATTGCTGGATGTGCTGTTACTGCTGTTATTGACCAGATTGCTAACGCTATTGTTACTGCTGTTTTTCGTATTGGAAGATGAACTGCTGACCGCCTGCCCCGATACTAGCCCTTGCAGAATTTCCGCCAGGCTTTGCGCACTGGCATATTTTAAGCGAAAGACTTTTAAGCCGCCGAGACGGTCGGCCGCCGGCACATCCATCATTTCAATCATCTGGCGGATACGCTTGCGGGTGGCGGTATCACCTTTAATGATAATGCGATTGGTCCGGTTATCCGCCACAATTCGCACCCGCGAACCTTTGAGATCTTTGGCATTGCCGGTCGAACTCATTGACTCCAATAGCCCGATCACTTCTTCGGCCTGACTGGACTGTAGCGAGATGGCTTCAATATCATTTTGGCCGGTGCCATCCAAATTACGGATAATATTTTCCAGCTGATAGATATTGCTGGCCCGGTCCGAAACAATCAGGGCATTGGTGCCGGCCACCGCAGACAGGTGGGCAAATTGCGGCATTAAAGGCCGTAAAGCCGGAATCATGTCATTGGCATTGGTATTTTCCAGCCAGATGACCCGGGTCACAATCTGGTCGCCGCGCGCATTCTGGCGTGCATCAAACGGAATTCCGGAGCTTTTGACATTGTTATCTGGCACCAGCTTGATGGTATTGCCCGAGGGAATAGCCACTACCCCATTAACATTAAGCACGCCCAGAAACAGGTCATAGACTTCATTGCGGTTCAACGGCTTGTTGGAAATGACCGTGACATTGCCGCGCACCCGCGGATCAACCGCGAAGTTCTTACCGGTAATATCGGCCACTTCATTAATAAATGCAGTCAGGTCAGCATCACGTAAATTAATTTTCCAGGTTTGTGCATAGCTCGCCGTACTTACCATAGCCACCAGAGGTGCGCCGACCACCAATGCCCAAAGCGGACGCTCATGATTTAATAAAGCCATAATCTACCGTGTTTCCTAACCCTATAAGGTGACAAATCCGTCACTTAAAATCTTGTTGTACCGTGATGACCTGGTCACCACGCTGAACTTCCAGTCTGACCTGACCGTCCTGTCTTGCCTGCTCCAGCAATTGGGCTTCATTTTGCCCTTGTCCGACAGTCTGACCATTTAAGGATAAAATCCGGTCGCCTGGTTGTAATCCCAATCTGCTTCTGAGTGCCGCCGGTGTCCGTGCAGTAATTTCATAACCCTGACCATTGCCACTATTTACACCCATATCCTGTAAATAGCGTTCCCGGTCTTGCTGAATCTTTTGCACTGCCTGACCAATCGCATTTTGCGCAGTTGTTGCCGGTGCCGGATTTCTGTTGGGTGCAGCTGGGCTTTGTGTCGGCACAATCGGCTGATTCAGCCCGTTTTCAATGCCTTTAAACTCTATCTCACGGGTGGCGCCACTGCTATGACGCAAAACCACCCGATCCCAGTACACTTCAGCCAACTGATAGCCACTGCCTTCAATCACATCACCGACACGATAGCGCTCTGCCACTTCATTGACTTTGAGCACGGCAGAAGAAAACTGGTTCGGATAACCGACCATCACGCCTTGTAATTGAAGGTTCAGATTGTCTTCGGCCTGTGTGCGCTGGCTCGCTTCATGAAACAAGGCAAAGCTGCTGATATTCGGTACGCGCAGCTGCTGCGAACCCAGTTCGACCCGGTCCAGTTGCATCGCTTGAGGCGGCGCCAGTAATAGCCAGAACAGACTGGCCAGCTTCCAGCTTAAATACAGAATCAGCAGCGCCAGCAATACCGGTGCGACACGATCGGCCTGTTTCAACTGGAGAGTCTGCAACTGTTCCCAGATTTTCTGCATCAGAAGCCTCCCTTGAACAGAGGCTGGCGGGTACTGATTACATAGGTATCGGCACCAGCCTTGCCTTCATAAGAAGGAACATGCATCAATAAACGCTGGGTCAGCTGCACATCCAGCATCATCTCCTGATCCAGACTCAGGTTTATCATTTTCTGGTCACGTGCATCACGCACATCAATTTTCAGTTTACCGCTTTCATCCGACAGCGTGCCTTTCAGCGTTGGTACGGTCATGCGCTCTTGACGCTGGGCAAACTGATACACCAGCTCCCCGCCGGCCCAGTTCAGCTGGCCTTGTGCCTGGGCAAACCCTTGCTGCTTGTTATAGTTCAGATCGATATTTTGCAATTGAATCGGATTGGTCGGCCATTGCCAGTCGACCAGGGTTTTTAGAGTTTCTGGCGCAACACGGCCATGTACAGCGTTCAGCATGAAGGTCCCAAAACGGTAACCCATCACGCCTTTTAATTCAGTATGACCACTATGGATTTCAACATCGGCTGCCACTTTCAGCAATAACAGGTCTAAAGGACGCGTATTCCAGCTTAAGCTGCCACGCAACTGTCCCTTGTGCCAATCTGCCTGCCCCTGCCAGATGTTACCACTGACATTATGTAAAATCTGATTGTTTTTATAAAACTTTGAAATTAACCAAGCTGCAGGAATCTGTAATAACACAAAAATTAAAAAAGCAATGATGGCGAAAATCCACCACGTGATGTATCTCGGTTTCTTTATCATTCCACCACGACCAACCTATCTAATGCATTCATGAACAAATTGTTATTTTCATGCACACATTATGCACACTTTTTTTACAACACCAACGGATACACATAAAAAAACCAAGCAGTTCTGCTTGGTTTCGACACTCTAGTGCGCTTAGATGACAATCTGATGAAGTTTAGATCAAGAAGTCTTCAAGCTTGGCACCTTTTTCCAGTTCTGCCACTAACCAGCGCGGTTGCTTACCACGACCTGTCCAGGTTTCATTGGCATTGGCTTTATTACGATAACGCGGCTCTACCGATTTACGTACATTCTTTTTACGTTTAGACGCACCAAACTCAAGAATCTGTTCAATGCTTAAACCCGCATTTTCAGCAATTGCCAAAATCTGATTATATGCATCTTCAACTGCCTGGTCCTTTTTCGATGCAATTAATGCTTCCGCTTCTTCCTGCAAGCGCTTTAATTGTTCTACAGACAAATTACTAATATCGGGCATCATATTTACTCCACAAGTATGCTTTTATATTAATTTACTTCAATTGCATTAATACATCATATTTTTATCTGAATTAAGTTTCAATCATTATTTGAAATGAAAAACAATTATTAACAGAGATAAATAATCTATTTATTCGGGATTAGAATTAATCCAGATAATGCCCCACACTATTTTCCAAAGCCAAAATATGCTGCCGAATCGACTCGGGTAATGGCATTTTCTGCATACTTTCAGAATTCACACAAACCATGATGGCTTCTGCACTCGCGACTACAGCCTGTTGCTGCTCGCTCCATAATATATAATGCATGCGAAAAGCACTATTTCGGATTTCCTCAACCCGTACACCTATTTTTAAGGTATCCGGATAAAATACCGGACGCATATATTTGCACTGATTTGATGCCACTACCGTCGAAAAGGATTGCTGCATCATTCTGATCTGATCCATATAATGAATGCGGGCACTTTCAATATAGCGGTAATATATCACATTATTGACATGACCAAGCGCATCCATATCGCCCCATGCCACCACTTGCTGATGAATTACTGGATAATCGGTTAATTGCATGCGACTTTACCTAGATTTTAATTTTCATGAAATGACTATTATTTTCAAACACCAGATTTAACTGCTGCTGTAAATGCGGTTGATCTTTTAATGCCGATTTGATTCTTAAATAGTTCATTAAAATATGTTCCGGATATAAATCCAGAAGCTGTGCTGCATCGTCATGACGACCGGTAGCTTCCAATATATGCCATTTGGCAAAACTCAATACCGGTAAAGCAGGATATTGCTGTTCCCACTGATTCAGATAATCTTCAATCTTGAGATAATCCGGTACCGGTTTTAACAGCTGCTGCTGGAACCATAAATAGAACACATCCTGATGAAACTGTTCAGACAGTAAATGCACCGCCAGATGCTCCTGCTGCTCTCCCATATCGCTTAAGCGTACCAGCACTTTTAACCACAGCACTTTAATCGCATACGGCTGGGTAAATATCTGCCCGGACAGGTTGCAATAACGCTGTTTTAAATCCTGTAATGCTTCCGGTGTAGCCTGCTCAAAATGCTGCAAGATTTGCTCAAGCCATAACTGCTTGCTGTCCAACCCTAAATGCCCATATTGAGTCGCACGCAAATATAACCATGGATACTGCAGTGCAAACTCCCCCCACAGTGCGGTTAAGCGCTGTTCATAGGCCTGTTTGACATCTTTGAGCCACGGCGACAGTTGATGGCCATTTAAAAATTCCAGATGGGTCAGGGCTTTTTCCGGTTGCTGCTGCGCCAGATAAATTTCAATACGCTGCAACTCGGCCAGCTCAAAGGCCATGGCATTACTCTGGTTTAACATCTGCAAGGCCACCGGATAATCCTGCTGCATCAGCGACAGGCGTGAATGAATCACGGCTTTTAATAAACCAGACTGGTTAAATACCTGACGGATAAAGGCGTCCTGCTCACGCGCGGCATCCAGCAGCCAGATTACTGCCATTTGCTCATAAGGATGTAAATGCTGGAAATCAAACACTGCCGCCTGCTTACGCTGTTCACGGCTTAAATAGCGTTTTAGCATTGCCCAGATCAGCTGCACCACCAGACTGATCAGCATCAATAAAATTAAAAGCACCCAGATATTGGTCTGTAGCTGCCAGTCACGCCAATACAGATAAACATAGCCTGCGCCATAGCCATAACTGAATACACTGAGCAAGGCCACCAGCACCAACGTGACCAAGACATAGGCCAGAATAATCTGCTTCATGATCATTCATCCAATAAGGTGCGGCTGGTCAGTACCGGCACCGGAATCATGGTCAGGCTCTGAATTTCCGCCAATTCAGCGCTTAACTGCTGCGCGCCCCGATCTGGTAGTGGCTGTAACAAATGAAGAATTTCAGTTAGCTCCTGCTGATAATTCAAATATTGGCCTTGTCTTAATAACTGACGTGCCAGTAATAAACGCAGCTGCGCTTCTTTTAACCGCAATTGACGCTGACTAAGTACAGTCGCTGGCTGCTCGGCGGCTTCCAGCTTCAACCATTTGTGCCAGAAGGCCGGATTGGCCGCTTGCGCCGGCTGCAGCTGCGGCTGCTGGATTTCCTGACGCAATAGCTGATCCAGCTGCTGTAGAGCCTGAGTGACCTGCTGCTGCTGGGCACTGCGCTGTGCAGCAAATTGCTGAATCAGCTGCCGGTCTTTACTCAGGGTTTGATGCAGGCTTTCAGCCAAGGCCGGTGACAAAGCCCACTGATTCAGCTGAACATCCAGCGCTGCCAGCTTTTCCAGTGCATACGGATATTGCGCCTGCTTTAAGGCAAATTCGATCAGTTCCAGCTGCTGTTGAAGCATCTGCTGCGGCGTGATCGTGGTCTGGCTGATCTGCACTGTAGTATTAGTTGCAGGCGCACTTGAAGATGCTGACGGTGAAGGATTGCTACTCTGGCGCTGCAAAGCCACTAGCTGGTCATTGAGATTGGCGCGGCTTTTTTCCGCCTGATGCATACTCTGAGACAATTCGGACTGCTGCGCCGTTATTTTAAATACGTCATAGCTCAGCTTTAACATCCAGGCCAAGCCGATGATCAATAATAAAATAAGTAGCTTCTTCATGCGTGTCCTGATTTAAGCTCAATCTGCTGCAGTATTGTTTCTGTTTTTAAATTCGTCAACTTGATCAGTTGAAAACGGGTGTGATGCTGTTGTTGATAATCCATCAACAGCGCTTCCAGGCGGTCACCCAACACCAGATAACGCCCCCGGTTCAATAGTTCTTTTTGCGCTTGACTCAGCCGCAACCAGTTTAACCAGCTGGCCTCACTGCTAATCAGCATCCAATAGTCCCGGTGCTGCTGCAGTTGTGGCAATAGCGCGGGCATCTGCTGAATCGACGCGGCCGGACACTGACGCTGATATAAAATAAAATTCAGAATCTGCATTCCGGCCTGTTGCAGGCTGTCCATCATAAACTGACGTCCACCTTCACCGCGCCAGAAGGCAATACACGAACCGGCCGCCAGGGATTTTAATAAAGGCAGTTCCAGCATGCCTTCCGAGGTTTCAACCTCCGGCACGGCGCTCGAAATTCCGTATTCTGCCAGTACCTGCGCCGTTTTTTCACCAACCGCAATCCACTGTAAATGTTGTAATTGATCGAGATGAATACCGCTTTTCGCCAGATACTCCATCCCGATGTGTACTGCGGTCGGGCTGACCACCACAATCCGCTGCGCCTGTGGTAATTGCTGGTACAGCTGTGCCAAGGCATCAGACCAGGGACAGGCCTGTAATTCCAGCAGAGGCAGCTCAATCACCGACCAGGCCTGTTGCCTTAAAGCCTGTGACAAGGCACAGGCACGATCGGCCGGACGGGTATTAATAAACAGCATCTTAATATAAGGCTTTTAGCAGCTCACCTGCCCCTTGTGCCAACAAGTTCTGTGCCAGTTGTTCACCCAGCTGTTCGGCCTGCTCGGGTGCGGCACTGAGCTGTGCGCTTAACAAGGTCTGGCCATCGACACTGCCCACCCGGCCTTCCATCGACAGCTGGCCATCTTTTAAAGTGGCATAACCGGCAATCGGCACCTGACAGCCACCTTCCAGATAAGCATTAAACGCACGTTCTGCGCGTACACAGACATTGGTTTCATCATCCATCAACGGCAAAATCAGCTCGAGTACGGCCTGATCATTAGTCCGGCATTCCAGCCCCAAAGCGCCCTGACCCACGGCCGGCAAACTCACTTCAGGCGTGAGCGTATGACGAATCCGCTCACTAAGGCCCAAACGCTTCAGGCCGGCACTGGCCAGAATAATCGCATCATATTGACCTGCATCCAGCTTGGACAGACGGGTACCAACGTTACCGCGCAAATCAATAATCTCCAGGTCAGGGCGTGCTTTTAAAATCTGGCATTTACGGCGCAAACTGGACGTTCCGACTTTGGCACCCTGCGGCAAGTCCTGAAAGCTGGCATAAGTATTGGACACAAAGGCATCCAGCGGATCTTCACGCTCACAAATCACCGCCAGGCTTAAGCCTTCTGGTAGCGCCATTGGCACATCTTTCATGGAATGCACAGCAAGGTCAGCACGACCATCTAGCAAAGCTGCTTCTAATTCTTTGACAAACAGTCCCTTGCCCCCAATTTTGGCTAAGGGGGTATCGAGAATTTTATCACCCTGGGTCACAAAGGTGACCAACTCCACGTTTAGACCGGCATGTAAGGCTTCTAAACGCGCACGAATGTATTCCGCCTGCCATAATGCCAGCGGGCTTTGTCGAGTTGCAATTTTCAGGGTGTTCATCATGTCAGTGAAAGCAAATAAAAGGATTCCCTTAAACTTAACCTGATCGCTTGAAAATGCAAGTCAATTTGCACCCTGAGATGGCGAAAAAGCCATTTCAGCCGGTGCTTACAGTTTCTGAATACGTTCTCTTAAGGTCGGTAAATGACGACGGCTTACTGCCAGACGTTCTTCCAGTTCACGACAACGCACCTGATATTGACCGGTATTAATCACTTCCAGTCCTTCAAGATAATGAATCGAGACCAGTGCATTGCGATGAATCCGAATAAACTGGTCGGCAAATTCATGCTCCAGGTCTTTTAAGGTTTCGTCAATCAGCACGCTGCCATTTTTATGGCGCACGGTGACATATTTTTGATCTGCTAAAAAATAATAAATATTTTCTACAGGCACCAGTTCAACACCACGATAAGTTTTCGCCGTGATCTGGTGGCGTTTTATATTCAATTCTTCCATATTTTCTTTTTGTTTTATGTGACTCAGCTGGGCTTGCGTGAGTTTGGTTAAGTGATCTAAAACCTGCTGCAATTCCTGTTGCATGACCGGTTTTAACAAATACCCTTCTGCCTGCGATTTAAATGCATCAAGTGCATGCTCATCATAGGCGGTACAAAAGACAATTGCCGGCATGGGGTCAAGCTCGCGCAAATGCTGGGCGCAGCTTAGTCCATCCATTTCTGGCATCTGAATATCTAATAACACGACATCTGGCTGATGTTCATCTGCTAGCTCAATGGCCTGCTCACCATGACTGGCGGTTGCCACCACCTGATGTCCAAGTTGAGTCACCAAGCGGGCCAAACGCTCAGTTGCAAGAGGTTCATCATCACAGATCAGAACATCCATTTATCCCTCCTTTACGTTAAATCATTTATTTTTATAGCTTAACGTGAATTTTTTTTTATTTATATGGATACTGTACCACGGTGGTATACATGCCCTCCCCTGCATACGTTTGAAAGACCACCTTTCTTCCATAAAAGGCGCGTAGACGCTGTTGCACATTTTGAATTGCAATACCATGTCCTTGTCGTAAATTCATTTTAGCGTTTACGTAAGGGTTTGTAATGACGATATTGACTTGATTTTCCAAAATTTCTACCAATACGCTAATGGTACTCGGTCTGGATATTTTTTCAACACCATGAAAAATACTATTTTCCAGTAAAGGTTGTAAAGTTAATAAGGGAATTTGTACCTGACTGAGCAGTTGCGGCTGTTCAATTTTCCATTCCACCTGCAAGCGTTCACCCAGACGAATCTGCTCAATCTCCAGATAACGCTGGCATAATTCAACTTCTTCCTGCAGCTTGACCAGCTTGACTTCCTGTAAACTGGCACGAAACAGACGTGACAGATTGAGCAGCATCTGCTCGGCTTTTTCAGGATCAATCGCAATCAGGCTAATGACATTATTTAAATTGTTGAATAAAAAATGCGGATGGATACGCGCTTGCAAGGCATGCACCTTGGCCTTTAGAGCACTTTGCTCGCGCAGATAATTCTGTTCGCGCAAATATAAATAGCGAAAACAGAATGCTCCCAGCAAGATGCCATAACTTAAATGCAAATCCAGCCCGCCCCCCAGCTCGGCTGCAGTCAAGTCACGCAGATGAAAATTCTGGCCAAAATGCGTCAGCAGATTCAGGCTTAAAGTGGTCACCAGTACAATTAGCTGTAGCAATAAAAAACCAAAACCGAGCGAAAAGCCCAAACTCATCCGGCCCAAACGTCTTTGAAAATATTCAATAAAGGCAGTAAAGGCCAGCAGCACCCAGTTAATATACAGCACATATTGCAGCAGCCTTGAGCCGGTTAATGCCTGCCAGCCCTGCGCTTCAGCCAGTGCCAGCACCATGGCCAATACATTGCTGGCAATAAATAATTCAATTAGATGTTGCCAACGCCCTATTTTCGTAAAAAAATAACTGTAATTTTTTTCATCAGCCGTATCTGCAAAAGATGATCTCACCTGCCCTTCGGCAAGTGATTCCGAATTTGTTATACTCGTTTTCAAATTACTGCTTTTTATTCTATTGAGCCGACATGACCACATCTTCTAATTCCTCAAATCCGTCACAAACCCAGACTTCGGGTATGTGGGGCGGTCGTTTCTCTGAAGCTACTGACGCATTTGTTGCTGAATTTACAGCATCTGTCCAATTTGACCAACGCTTTTATAAACAAGATATTGCCGGTTCAATCGCCCATGCAACCATGTTGGCCAAAGTTGGCGTGCTGACTGCACAGGAACGTGACGACATCATCAACGGCTTAAACACCATTAAAGCCGAAATTGAAGCGGGTCAGTTTGAATGGCGTATTGACCTTGAAGATGTGCACATGAACATCGAATCACGCCTGACCCAGCGTATTGGCATTACCGGTAAAAAACTGCACACCGGCCGTAGCCGTAACGACCAGGTGGCGACTGATATCCGTCTGTATGTGCGTGATGAAATTGATGCCATTTTAGAATTATTGAAAAAACTACAAACTGGTATTCTAAGCCTGGCGGCAAAAAACACTGACACGATTATGCCGGGCTTCACCCATTTACAAACTGCTCAACCTGTGACTTTTGGTCACCACCTTATGGCCTGGTTTGAAATGCTGGTACGTGACTCTGAGCGCTTAATTGACTGCCGTAAACGTGTGAACCGTATGTCACTCGGTTCAGCTGCACTGGCAGGTACAACCTATCCAATCGACCGCGCCTATACCGCAGAATTACTGGGCTTTGATGCCGTGGCTGAAAACTCTTTAGATGCAGTATCTGACCGTGATTTCGGGATTGAATTTAACGCTGCGGCATCGTTAATCATGATGCACCTGTCACGTATGTCGGAAGAACTGATTCTGTGGACCTCAGCCCAGTTTAAATTTGTGAATATTCCTGACCGTTTCTGTACCGGTTCATCGATCATGCCGCAAAAGAAAAACCCGGATGTCCCTGAACTGGTTCGCGGTAAAACCGGCCGTGTTTATGGCGACTTAATGAGCCTGTTGACCCTGATGAAAGGTCAACCACTGGCCTATAACAAAGACAACCAGGAAGACAAAGAGCCTCTGTTTGATGCAATTGATACTGTACGTGGTTCACTGATGGCGTTTGCTGACATGATTCCGGCATTGGTGCCTAACATTGCAGAAATGCGTGAAGCGGCGCTGCGTGGTTTCTCTACTGCAACCGACCTTGCGGATTACCTGGTGAAAAATGGCGTTGCTTTCCGTGATGCCCATGAAATTGTTGGTAAAGCGGTCGCACTGGGCGTACAGGAAGGCAAAGACCTGTCTGAACTGACCCTGGAACAGCTGCAGCAGTTCTCTGACCTGATTCAGGCCGATGTATTTGAAAAAGCCCTGACTCTGGAAGCTTCAGTGAATGCACGTAACCATATTGGGGGGACTGCTCCGGCACAAGTCGCTGCTGCGATTGAACGCGCCCACGCCCGTTTAGAGCAACTTTACGCTTAATCTTAAATTCGGAGTATGGATATGTCTCGACAAGTATTTTGCCGTAAGTATCAACAAGAAATGGAAGGCTTGGACTTTGCCCCGTTCCCGGGTGCCAAAGGTCAGGAATTATTTGATACCGTGTCTAAACAGGCCTGGAACGAATGGCTGAAACATCAGACCACGCTGATCAATGAAAAGCGTTTAAATGTGTTTGAAGCAGATGCGAAAAAGTTTCTGGAAGAACAGCGCGAAAAATTCTTCAATAATGACGAAACCTTAGAAAAAGCCGAAGGGCTAAAGCCTGAGTAAAACTTAAAGCGCTGCTTTAAGTTTTACGCAAGATAAGGACGAAGTCCGCGTAGGCTTTCATGCAAAAAGAATCTCCATTTTTGGGGATTCTTTTTTATGCACGGTTGTAAAAATTACGTAAGACAAGCGAAGCGCGTAGTTTCAAATGTCTCAAAGGAGTCTGAAGAGGCTCCTTTTTTATACTCGATACTGCTCCGCCACGCCGCAAGACGAGAAGCTGTGCTTCGAGTAAAAAAGAAAGCGCTGCTTTAAGTTTTACGCAAGACAAGGGCGAAGTCCGCGTAGACTTTCATGCAAAAAGAATCTCCATTTTTTGGGGATTTTTTTATGCACGGTTGTAAAAATTACGTAAGACAAGCGAAGCGCGTAGGCTTAAATTTGAAAGGCTCCAGAAATGGAGCTTTTCTTTTACTCTATCCAAACCCAAGATCAACCACTGCACATAGGGTTTTATCTCGGAAGATGCTTTTAGCCTTTAATCGGCTTTGTTGCACAAAGATTTCATAACTATATGATTTTAAAAGTTTTGATTATTTTTTGATCCAAAATTAAATTTATTTAAATCAGATGCTTACATATTTATGCAACAAAGCCCCTTTAATCCAAAAAAATTTCATCGATAAAAAATGAATTCCTCTTCATTCACCCATTTCAGGCTTGGCACAGAAAAAGTAGATGAACTCTGTTGTTTTCCAGCCGCAAGCTCCCTGTTTATAGTGAGCTTAAGGTGATTGGTTTTTATTGAATTGACAGGTATATCTGGACAACTATAAATTTTTACTTCACCAAAATCAGGGGTTTATAATTTAGATTAAAATTAACCTATTTAACCGATTGGTATTGTAACTGGCCGATACATTTGTTCATAAAACTCAACATTAGACTACAATAAGCTTAAAGATTTCCGCGCATCATCTTCCTATAATAACAATCAAGGAGATGGAAGCATCTCTTATAATAGATATAAATATCCCCGATTTCGATCTCAGATTTCCCCCAAAATCTGGGATTTTTTTTATCCATTTTATGCGTAATCCATAAAAAAAGCCTGAAATTATTTCAGGCTGTTTCTGGTATTCAAACTTAGCGTTCTTGAACTTTCTGTTCAATTTCTTCCATGCTGGTATGACGCACATCCAGACCTTTGACCATATAAATCACTTGCTCGGAAATATTACGCGCATGGTCACCAATCCGCTCTAGGGAACGCAGTACCCACATTACATTGATGACACGGGAAATATGACGCGGATCTTCAATCATATAGGTCATTAAGGTCCGGGTGGCCGACTGGTATTCACGGTCGATATCGGCATCGGCCAGCAGTACACGTAAAGCCTGATCGACATCCAAACGGGCAAAAGCATCCAGCGCATCATGAATCATGACTCGCACCTGGTTACCAATATGACGGGTCTCCATATAACCGCGCGGCGAGCCCCCTTCTTCACATAGGCTTTGTGCAATCCGGGCAATTTTGGCCGCTTCATCGCCAATACGTTCCAGGTCGGTATTGGCCTTGCTCATGGCAATCACCATGCGCAGGTCAATTGCAGCGGGATGACGGCGTGCCAAAATCAGGGTTAATGCTTCATCAATTTCAGTTTCCAGACGGTTCACCGCATTGTCCTGAAATTGCACCTCTATTGCCATCGCGGCATCTGTGTCCAGCAATGCATGAATCGCATTGGCCACCTGCTGTTCTACCAAGCCACCCATGGTCATGAATTTTGTATTGACATCCTGTAGATCTTCATTAAATTGAGAAGAAATATGGTGATTTAACACAGGATTATTTGGACTCAAGAGATGTACTCCAATGCAATAATAACGGACTTATTTGATCATTGATTATTAAATCACATTAAACATTAAGCTTTTATGACAATTTAAACAAGTGCCCGATTGCATCATTTTATTTTATTGAAATTTAAGGTTTTTCTATTAACCACAAGTTCATCTCGGCCAGATCTTTTTCACTGAGTTGCCCCACCGATGCCCGGAGGCGCAGCACATTAATCAGATAATCATATTTGGCATTCAAATAGTCCTGCTTGGCCGAAAAAGCATTACGCTGGGCCAGCAGGACATCGACCATGGTTTTTAGGCCTTCATGATATTGGGCACGGGAGGCGCGCGATACCAGTTGCGCCGATTGCATGGCCGCCTGTCGTGCCTGTAACTTGGATTGATCGGTTTCCACCTGCAAATAGGCACTTTTTACATCGGTATTGGCTTTACGGATGGCCGCATCCAGCTCGGCTTCGGCTTTATCGACATTCACTGCTGCTTTCTGGATATTGCGCTGGGTACGGCCGCCGGTAAACACATTCCAGTTCATTTCAATGCCGACCTGATCAAACTGACCATCCTGAGAAATCAGGCTTTGTGGCGTCTGCTTGTTATAGCCATAAGTACCGACCGCTTCAATTTGCGGATAACGCGCGGCCTGCTCCACCCGTTTCTGGTCTTCGGCATAACGCTGCTGCAAGCGGGCCTGTAAAATGGACAGGTTCTGACTTTGTGCCAGCTCGGTCCATGCCTCTAAACTGGCCGGATAAGGCTTTTGGAACTGAAAGTCATCTCGCAGTACCGCCAGATTTTCACGATATGGCCCGATCAGCTGCGCCAGTTGTTCCTGTGCCAGCACCAGCTGCACATGGGTAGCAATCCGGTTGGCCTTGGCATTTTGATATTGCGCCTCGGCTTCGCTGACATCACTGCGCGCGACCAGTCCCTCGCGCAGCTTGGCATTCATCATGTTCAGCTGTTCCAGCAGTGCCTGCTCTTCCTGCAAATAGGCCGTCGTTAAAGACTGCTGGCGCAGCACATTAAAATAGGCTTCGGCCACATTTAAAATATGCTCCTGCTTTTGCAGTCTTAAGGTGACTTCACTGAGACTGAGTGAGGTTTTGACCTGTTTTAGGCCTTCCCAGGCATCCCAGCGGAATAAAGGCTGGCGTGCAGTGACACTCACCTGACGGGTGGTGGTTGCTGAAGGTGACAGGCTTTCAGAGCTGACTGGAAAACCTGGAATTGTCGCAGCATTGGCGTCCTGACTGCGCCGGGTGATATTGCCAGACACAGTCACGGTCGGCAGCAAATTGCCTTTGGCAATGCCTAAATTCAGTTGATCGGCTTCATATTGCAACAGATTGGCCTGCCAGTTCGGGTCGGTGGCTTTGGCACGCTCATAGGCCTCGACCAGATCCAAGGCTTGCGCCCAAGGGCTAAACAACAGCAGGCCCAATACACATATTTTTTTCTTCATTTTATTCGTTTAACTCATCTCGCCAAAATGGCCATGTCTCAGTCAAGCATTGACTCAATTTGCTCCATAGTAGCGATTTATCGCATTTTTTTCGTATGTTTTTGATTATTTTTTTATATTTTACCGCTTTAACCCGAGCAGCAAGCTGTCCAGTTGAGTTGAGCCAGGAGCGGACTCACAGCCATGTAACCAAACTTCAGCACAACGCTACAATTCACCGGCCCGAAGCTGGTTACAATAGCGCCATACATTCCGCACTTGTTATTTTTTTGCTGCTTTTTTAATTGGGTTATCGTGAAGCTTATTTCTCCCCGCTGGCGTACTTTACTGCTCAGTTTATGTTCTGCAATGGTTTTGACCGCGTGTCAAAGGCCAGAACCTCCTGTGGTCATTGAACAGAAGCCGAAGCAGGCTGTGGCTGAACAGGCGGTCGATTTAAAGTCGATCTGCCGCGGCATTGAACAGGAAATGCGCGAGATTAACCAGCAGCGCACCACCTTTGCCCTGGAACAGATTAACCAGGATTTAAAAGTCTGTTTGCCACTAATGGATTTCCCCGACCAGCAGCATCTGCTGGAACTGTCTGCCCAGATGTACCAGAATTTTCTGAAAGTCGAACGTACCGCCCAGCAGCAGACCGCTTTTGATCAGTATGCCTTTGATCTGGCCCAGCATCCCACCATTCAGCAAAGCCATTTCGAACAGTTTGCCTTACGCGACCAGTATCTGCTGAAACACAAAGGTCAGGCCTATGTCGACCTGTATGATGCCGGTGAAGGGCAACTGGTCTATCGGCGTAATCCGCAGTACCTGGCTCGTATTTTTGCGCCTTATCTGCCCGATGCCGAACGGATTTTTATTGAAAATCTGGCCGAACAGAATATGCAGCGTCCGATTCGTGATGGCGGCCTGACCATTGATGCCCAGGAAGTGGTCCGTCGCGCCCTGTTCTGGGAAGATTATGTCAAAAACTATCCTGACAGCAGTTATATCCGCGATGCACGTTATCTGGATCAGGTCTATCGTATGTTCCTGTTTAAAGGCACCTTAAACACCCCGGTTTCAGACAGCTATGAAGCAGAATATGCGATTCAGCCCAGTGTCTGGTATGAAATTGAAAAGCTAGCCAAGCTGGAGCAGTCGCGACTGGCAGATCAGGCGCGTAAATTCCGCAGCTTTGTGCAGATGTCGCCACAGGAACGGCGTAACCGCATTCCAGTCAGCCTGACTGCACAGGAACAAAATAATGAACGTGCCAATACCCTGGCGCTAAAGCAGCTGTCCCATTATCTGGATTTACCGCTAAACGGCTTAAGCCCGACCCGTGACTGTTTTAGCGATGCGGTCTGTATGCCCTATCAGAATAATTAGGCCCCCACCAATTTGGCAGTTTTATCACTGGCCTTTTTAAGCCAACCTGTTAAGATTTAAGCAGCTTGACGGAGCGCGAGTAAATCCTCGCTGAGATTGTGTAATTGTCTAACCGTATAGATGATTAAGCACAAGTACCGTTGAACCTGATCAGGTTAACACCTGCGTAGGAATCAAGCGCAACTAAACCTTAAGTTTCGATTTATTATTCAGGATAAATCCGTTTCGTTTTGGTCGTGCTTGATTCGTTGATGCTCTTCATAAGGATCATGGTATGAACCAATTAACGAATCTTTCTTCCGAGGCTATTTCTGCTCAACACGAGCAAGATGCCAAAGACCTCACCCGTATTTTACCCGCTTCGAGCAAAGTCTATATCCAGGGCTCACGTGAGGATATCCGTGTCCCGATGCGCCAGATTGAACTGACCGAGACCCCAACCAGTTTAGGCGGTGAACACAATCCGCCGGTAATGGTCTATGACACCTCTGGCGTTTACACCGACCCGGAAGTCAATATTGATCTGAACCAGGGTTTACCGAATGTGCGTGAACGCTGGATTGAAGAGCGTAACGATACAGAAATTCTGGATCAGCTCAGTTCTAAATTCGGTCAGGAACGCCTGCGTGACATCCGCACTGCCGACATCCGTTTTGCCCATATCCAGAAACCACGCCGGGCCAAACGCGGGCATAACGTGACCCAAATGCACTATGCCAAACAGGGCATTATTACCCCGGAAATGGAATACATCGCCATCCGTGAAAACCTGCGCCAGCAGCAAGGCGTCGATATGCGCCAGCATCCGGGACAAAACTTTGGCGCACAAAACCTGCGTGAAATTACCCCGGAATTTGTACGTCAGGAAGTCGCTGCCGGCCGCGCCATTATTCCCGCCAACATTAACCACCCTGAAATTGAGCCAATGATTATTGGCCGTAATTTCCTGGTGAAAATTAATGCCAATATTGGTAACTCGGCACTGGGTTCCGACATTGCCGAAGAAGTGGCAAAAATGACCTGGGCCACCCGCTGGGGCGCCGACACCATCATGGATTTATCGACCGGGAAAAATATTCATGAAACCCGCGAATGGATTATCCGTAACTCACCCGTGCCAATTGGTACCGTGCCCATTTATCAGGCCCTGGAAAAAGTCAACGGCGTGGCAGAAGACCTGACCTGGGAAATCTTTAAAGACACCCTGATTGAACAGGCCGAACAAGGTGTGGATTACTTCACCATTCATGCCGGGGTACTGCTGCGTTATGTACCGCTGACCGCCAACCGTCTCACCGGTATTGTGTCACGTGGCGGTTCAATCATGGCGCAGTGGTGTCTGGCGCATCATGAAGAAAACTTCCTGTACACCCACTTCGATGAAATCTGTGAAATCATGAAAGCCTATGACGTGTCATTCAGTCTGGGCGATGGCCTGCGTCCGGGCTGTATTCAGGATGCCAATGATGAAGCACAATTCAGCGAACTTCGTACCCTGGGCGAGTTAACGCATCGCGCCTGGGAACATGATGTACAGGTGATGATTGAAGGCCCGGGTCATGTGCCAATGCATATGATCAAGGAAAATATGGATCTGCAACTGGAAGTCTGCAAAGAGGCGCCGTTCTATACCCTTGGTCCGCTAACCACCGATATTGCACCGGGCTATGACCATATTACCTCGGCCATTGGGGCCGCTATGATTGGCTGGTATGGCACGGCCATGCTGTGCTACGTGACGCCAAAAGAGCATTTAGGTCTGCCGAACAAGAAAGATGTTAAAGACGGTATTATCACCTACAAGATTGCTGCACATGCCGCCGATCTGGCCAAAGGTCATCCGGGTGCGCAGGCGCGTGACAATGCCCTGTCCAAAGCCCGCTTTGAATTCCGCTGGGAAGATCAGTTTAACCTGAGTCTGGACCCGGATACGGCGCGCAGTATGCATGATGAAACCTTGCCGAAAGAAGCACACAAATCAGCGCACTTCTGTTCGATGTGTGGACCGAAATTCTGCTCCATGAAAATCACCCAAAATGTGAGAGATTATGCGCAAAATCAGAATCTTGCTAAAGAAGCCATGCAAAGTGATACAGAGGTTGCGGAAGGTCTCAAAGCCATGAAGGAGACCTATCAGCAGACTGGTCAAAAATTGTACCACGACGTCTAAACTATCGAAAAAGAGTTTGTGTTCCATTTAATCTCAGTTAGGATGAAAACTGATGTTCTTCATCCGTATGATGTTTTATGGAAATACTTAAACAGGCGACCTATGGTCGAAATGAACTGCGCATTCAACAGCGTGAATTCTTGTTTCGTGGCTTTATTCAGGTTGAAAAAGTCAGTCTGAGCCATCGCCTGTTTAATCAAAACCACTATACACCGGTCATTCATCGGGAGTTGATTCAACGCCCGGAGGCAGCCGGTGTATTGTTATATGATGAAAAAAAACATAAATTTGCATTAATAGAACAATTTCGTATTGGGGCAATGGATGATCAGGATTCTCCCTGGCAACTCGAAGTCATTGCGGGCGTACTCGATGGTGATGAATCACCGGAAAGCTGCATTCGCCGTGAAACCCTAGAAGAATCAGGCTGCGAAGTTGAAGAACTGCAGCATCTGTTTACCTTCTATCCTTCTGCAGGAGCTTGTGCGGAAATCTTTCATTTATATAGTGCGAAAGTAAATTTGCCTGAACAAGGCGGTGTGTTTGGTCTTAGTGAGGAAGGCGAAAATATTCAATTGCATATTTTTGAGTATGAGCACTTACCGATCTTATTGGCCAATGGTCGGCTCAGGAATGCGCCGCTGATCATCGCCCTGCAATGGTTACAACAACAAATTAAACCATAAGGAATGTCTAAGGGGTCAGGCATGACTTTTATAAGCAAAAATACACAAAGCTGGACCATCGTCCAGATTTCAGACACACATTTAATGGATCAGGAAGACCTTAAATTTGTGCAGATGAATCCGGAACACAGCTTTCATGGCATCATGCGTGATATTCAGCAACGTTATCCTGAGCTGGATGCCATTTTTCATACCGGGGATCTGGCACAGGTGCCGGTGCCGGCGACCTATGCGCGCTATCTGGCATTTATGCACCGCCTGAATATTCCGTTTTATCAGATTCCGGGCAATCATGATGAAGTCGAATATTTTCCGTTTCACCAGCAGCAAAACCGGGTACATGCTATTCATTTGGGTGCCTGGACCATCATGCTGCTGAACAGTGCGGTCAAGAATCAGATTGATGGCCGGATTGAACCCTCCCAGCTCGCGCAACTGGACCAGCTGTTAACCGAACATGCCGGCCAGCATGTGATTCTGGCCTGTCATCATCATCCTTTTGCCATGCAGTCACATTGGGTCGATCAGCATAAACTGAAAAATACCGCAGATCTGACTGAAGTGATGGCCAAGCATCAGAATATTAAAGCGGTTTTATTTGGTCACGTGCATCAGGATTCGCTGAACATCTGGAACAATATTCCTTTTTATTCAACACCTTCGACTTCAGTGCAGTTTAAACCGCACAGTGATGATTTTGCCCTGGGACAGGAAGCACCGGGCTATCGGGTCTTGCATTTAAAGGACAATGGCGAGTTCGACACACAGGTACATCGTGTTGAAAATTTAGTCGGTCAAATAAATAATGAAATTTCAGGTTATTAACTTTTCATTTTAATCTTTTTGCTTTAAGTTATGGCTGCGAAGGAAAACGTGATACGACGAAATCCAAACATCAAAGACTATCAATATACATAAAAAGTCTATATGATGACGACCCCCGAAGGGATAATCTTCTCCTTGGGAGTGGATAAAAACACTTGCATATCACCATATTTTTTGCGTATAGATAATACGTATATGATGAGGAATGCCCTACATGGCGAATGACAACCAAAATCAAGTCTTGGACGAACAAACAGATGTTGTAGAGGAAAAATCTACAAAGCGCGTGCGTAAGACAAAGCCAAAGGCGTCAGAAGGTGGTTCTACTGCTAGCTTATTTGGTATTGAGCCTTATCAGCCGAAAAAAAATGAAGAATATATGTCTGAGGGCCAGCTTGAGCACTTCCGTCAGATTCTCTTGGCCTGGAAAGCCGAGCTGATGTCTGAAGTTGATCGTACGCTAAACACAATGCAAGATGAAAATACTGCATTGCCTGACGTAAACGACCGCGCCACTCAGGAAGAAGAGTTTGCCATCGAGTTACGTACCCGTGACCGTGAACGCAAACTGATCCGTAAAATTGAACAATCCATTGAAGCCATTAAAAACGATGACTACGGTTTCTGTGAAACCTGCGGAATCGAAATTGGTTTACGCCGTTTAGAAGCGCGTCCAACTGCGACTTTGTGTATTGACTGCAAAACTTTGGCAGAAATCAAAGAGAAGCAAAATAACGGTTAAGCATGTCTATTCGTAATCCCTCCCTGCCCCTCCCTTTGATAAAGGGAGGGAAAGCTGAAGAGAATTACGTGGGCCGGTTTGCGCCATCGCCAACCGGCCCTTTGCATTTTGGTTCCCTCATTACCGCGGTGGCCAGTTATTGCGATGCCAAGGCCCAGCATGGGCGCTGGCTGGTCCGTATTGAAGACACTGACATTCCCCGTATTTATCCCGGCAGTGAAACGCATATCCTGCGTTCTTTAGATGCCTTTCAGTTCGAGCCAGATGGCGAGATTCTGTTTCAGAAAGACCGTTTGGCCATTTACGAAGATGTTCTTGAGCAACTCACCGAGCAAGGCTGGGTTTATGCCTGCCAATGCACGCGTAAAATGCTCGGTTCCAATCATATTTATGCTGGCACCTGCCGCAATCTGCAACTCCCCTTTGCACAGCAGGCCATCCGCCTGAAAGTGACCGATATAGACATTTGCTTTGAAGACCGCTTGCAGGGCCGACATTGCTCCAACCTGCAGCAGGATCTGGGTGATTTTGTCTTAAAACGCCGTGACGGGATTATTAACTATCAACTGGCCGTGGTGGTCGATGACTATCTGCAAGGCATTACCGATGTGGTCCGCGGCGCCGACCTCTTGGACAATACCGAACGACAGATCTGGCTTGGGCGGGTGCTGGGCTATCCGGAACTGCGCTATCTGCATTTACCGCTGGCCATGAATGATCAGGGACAAAAACTCTCCAAGCAGAATCTGGCTCAGCCGCTGGATTTAAATCAGGCTCCTCTGCTATTACAAAAGGCGCTCACGGCTTTGCATCAACCCCCGGTAGTTTTAGACACCCCGGCGCGTATGCTGCAGCAGGCTATTGCCCAGTGGTCAATTGAGGCGATTCCACATACAACTCAGCTACAGGGCAGCTACGCATAACTACACAATTTGCGCTAATCTAGAAAAAAATAACTGCAAGATGGGATTACTATGTTTTTTATTTTCGGGATTGGTCCAAAAACCAAAGTGCTAGAGAAAAACCAGTTTGTCTGTCCGGTCTGTCGCAGCCGCACCAGCTATGAACTGAAGCAGCAGCGCAATTATTTTTCCTTATTTTTTATTCCTTTAATTCCGCTGTCCAAAGCCAAAGGCAGCTTTGTCAAATGTCTGAACTGTAAAACGGAAATGCCAAGCACAGTGTTGCACCATGCTCAGCCAGATCCATTTCAGCAGAGCAATCTAGAAGCTTGATTCCTCACGGCTTGGATTGGTCTGCTGGGTAGTACTTTCAATTTTCAGAATCAGACTGACCATCACCGCACACATAATTAGCGATGAACCACCATAACTGATAAATGGCAGGGTCAGCCCTTTAGTCGGCAACATGCCCATATTCATGCCGGCATTCACCAGAATCTGTAACAGGAAGATGATGCTGATGCCATAGGCCAGATAACCAGCACGTAAATACTGATGTCGCAAGGCACGATGACCAATGCGAATACAGCAGACCAGCATGGTGAAAGACAGGCTCAGCACCACCAGGATACCAAAAAAGCCAAATTCTTCGCCTAAAACGGCCAGCATAAAGTCGGTATGCGCTTCCGGCAGATAGGACATTTTCTGGATACTATGCCCCAACCCCACCCCGGCCCATTCACCCCGGCCAAAAGCCATTAAGGCATTTGACAGCTGATAACCGGCCCCGAGCGGATCATTCCACGGGTTAGAGAAAGACATTAAACGTTCAAAACGGTAGGGCTCAAACACCACCAGGAAGGTAAACGCACCCAGCATCGCACCCAAGGCAATCCCGAACTGAATCAGTGGTGCACCGGCCAGGAAGAACACCCCGAGCATGGTCAACGCAATCACCACAGTCGCACCCAAATCCGGTTCTGCCATAATCAGGCCCACAGTCGCCGCCATAATCACTGCCAGCCGTACCAGACCTTTAATATTATTACGCACTTCTTCGGCACGACGTACCACGTAGTCGGCGGTAAAAATCGCCATCATCACCTTGGCCACTTCTGAAGCCTGCAAGGTAAACCCGGCCACCCGAATCCAGCGTTTGGAACCATTGACTTCGGTACCGACCACCAGTACCGCAATCAGCAAGGCAATGGTAATAATCCATAAAAAGAAGGTGTTATTGAACCAGAGGTTTAAGGGAACTTTATACACGGTATAGGCGGCAATTAGCGCTACCGCAATTGAAATACCATGCCGCAGTACATAATGGAAGGCATTTTCATGCATACGCTCGGCATAGGGCATTGAGGCAGACGCCACCATAATCGAGCCGATACAGAGCAAAGCCAATACGCTAAAAATGAGCACATTGCGCACATTCACTTCGGCCGGTAACCGCGGTAACCAGCGCTCATAGACCTGATTGATTTTATTGATCGTTGTCTGAGCAAAGCCAGCCATATCCCAAATCCTTATTATTCTTGACCAAGTTCGTTGACATAAGCCACGAACTGACGACCACGTTCCGGATAGCCCGAGAACATATCAAAACTTGCACATGCAGGTGACAATAACACGACATCCTGCGGCTGGGTATGCTGCTGGCACAGTGTGACCGCCTGTTGCAGACTGTCGGCATGGAGCAGCGTGGTAGTGCCCTGTACCGCCGCTTCAATGAGTGCGGCATCTTCACCAATCAACACTGCCAGTTTGGCATATTGACTGAGCGCCTGACGCAGTGCCTTAAAGTCCTGGCCTTTGCCCTGCCCGCCTAAAATAATGGCCACCTGACCGCCATGCGGCTGAATTGCTGCACCCAAACCTTCTAGTGCCGCGAGGGTAGCGCCAATATTGGTGCCTTTGGAGTCATTATAATAACGCACGCCTGCGACCTCTTCGACGAATTCACAGCGATGCTCCAGACCTTTAAAGCTTTTTAAGGTGTTCAGCATGCTGTCCATCGGCAGGCCAATCGCTTCACCCAGCGCCAGACAGGCCAAGGCATTGGCAATATTATGCGTACCCTGAATATACATGTCGCTGCTTTTCAGCAGACGTTCACGGCCACGCGCCAGCCAAATGGTGCCATCTGTTTCTTTTAAAATACCGAACTGGTTGATATCTGGTGCGTTCAGGCCAAAGCTCTGCATAGGGGTGGTATCTGGCACCAGCGGACGGGTCAGTGCATCATCACGGTTATACACCACCTGTTTCACGCCCTGGAAAATACGGTGTTTGGCGGTGTGATAACCGAGCATGTCACCATGACGGTCCAGATGGTCTTCACTCATGTTCAGCACCACCGCCACTTCAGCATTCAGGTTTGAGGTGGTTTCTAACTGAAAGCTGGAAAGTTCCAGAATATACAGCTCCGGATCATCTTTGGTTAAATCCAGCGCCGGACGGCCCAGATTACCCCCAACCGCGACCTTCTTGCCAGCATCGGCAGCCATCAGGCCAATTAGTGTGGTTACGGTACTTTTGGCATTGGAACCGGTAATGGCCACAATTGGCTTGTCAGTGGCACGGCGCAAAATCTGGATTTCACTGACCACCGGAATGCCCTGCGCTATTGCCGTCTGAATTTCTGGCAGTTTTGGATCAAGCCCCGGACTGATGATAATTTCTTCAGCAGACAACAGCAGTTCCTGGTCAAACTGGCCAAAACTGGTCTGAACCTCGGCCGGAATCTGGTCATAACCGGGGGGTGTCGCTCGAGAGTCTGTTACGGCAACGCGGTAGCCCTGATCATGCAAGAAGTTGACTGCTGCAACACCTGAAATGCCAAGACCTGCCACAACTTTTAATCCACCGCGTTGTATTAACATTTGAGCTCCATCAATGATTTGGATTTTAAACTGCGGAAATGTTAGCACTTTGGGGTTTTGAATGCTTTTTCTGTTTGCAGTTTCTGGAAAAAATTTTGTGTCAGTGCGTAAAAAAGCCGTCATAGAGATGACGGCTTTTTTGATGCTCAAGGGCTTACTTCCACTTGACCCCTTGTACTTCAGTTTTCTTGCTGGCCTGCTCCGACACCGGACAATCACAGCCACCGCCACAACCGGCAGCCATTTTCGGTCTGAACCATTTGCCCAGCGTGTGCCAGCCTTTTGCCGTACAGGCATCCGACAACTTCAGAAAGACTGAATTTGAAGTCTTCGGGAATACCTTTTTGAAGACCACCAGCGTGCTCCACATCACCAATACCGCCACAATCAATACTTCAATCATTTCAGTCTCCTTTTTTTGTTTCGGCTTAAGCCAACAGGTTGGATGCAATCTGATAGGTCAGGAATGACATCAAATAGGCCAGACCAAACAGATACACGGTCATAAAGCCCACTGTTTTCCACGATGCCGTTTCACGGCGTACCGTGGCCAGCGTCGCCAGACAGTGCGGCGCATAAATAAACCAGACCAGTAGCGATAAACCGGTCGCCAATGACCAGCCCAAGTCACCACCGCTGCTGATGATGCTGGCCAGACCATCGGCCATGGCATCTTCGTCCCCTGACAGGGCGTAAATGGTACCCAGTGCAGCCACCACCACTTCACGGGCTGCCATTGCTGGAATCAAGGCAATACAGATCTGCCAGTTAAAGCCCAGTGGGGCAAAAATTGGCTGCATGATATGGCCCAGCATCCCGGCAAAGGTATAATCAATCGCCGGCATGGTCGCGCCTTCTGGCGGCTGCGGGAAGGTACACAGGAACCAGAGCAGAATCGACAGGGCAAAGATGATGCCACCGACCCGTTTCAGGAAGATTCGGGCGCGATCCAGCAAACCAATCCAGACGTTTTTGATGTCCGGGAAACGGTAACTTGGCAGTTCCATCAACAGCATGTGATCGGACTTGTCTTTCTGGAAAAACTTCAGCACAAAAGACACGCCTAGCGCACTTAAAATACCAGCCATATACAGCGCAAACAGCACCAGACCCTGCAGGTTAAACAGGCCCCATACCGTTTGTTCCGGAATAAAGGCGGCAATTAACAGCGCATACACCGGTAAACGCGCGGAACAGGTCATCAGCGGTGCCACAAAAATAGTGGTTAAACGGTCACGCGGGTCGCTAATACTGCGTGTCGCCATAATCCCCGGAATCGCGCAGGCAAAGCTGGACAATAACGGAATAAAGGCACGGCCACTTAAACCGGCTTTAAACATCAGTTTATCCAGCAAGAATGCGGCACGCGGTAAATAACCCGATTCTTCCAGCACCAGAATAAAGAAGAACAGAATCAGAATTTGCGGCAGGAACACCACCACGCCACCGGCGCCGGCAATAATCCCGTCCACCACCAGACTGTTCAGTAAAGGATGGGCAATACTGCCACCAATTACTTCACCCAGCCAGCCAAAGAAGGTTTCAATCCCGTCCATAAATGGGGCTGCCCAGGCAAAGACCGCCTGGAAAATGATAAACATCATGACCGCCAGACTGACCAGACCCAGCACCGGATGCAGGAACACCTTATCGAGGAAATCGGAACGTTTATCTTCCTGATCGACGTATTGCACCACATCATTCAGCAGGGTTTCGGCCTTCTGATGGGCATCGCCTTTCAGACCGGTCAATTCGGTATGTGGCAGCGCATATTTACCCTGATCCAGCGCATTCATCAGGTTTTCAATCCCGGAACGGCGCACGGCCACGGTTTCTACCACCGGCACACCGAGGCGCTCAGACAGTTTCTGGGTGTTGATCTGCATGCCACGACGACGCGCTTCGTCCATCATGTTCAGCACCAGCAACATTGGACGACCCAGTTCAATCATTTCCAGTACCAGTCCCAGATGCAGCTTCAGATTGGTGGCATCAACCACACACAGGAAAGCATCCTGCTGGCCTTCTTCTGCCAGCTTGCCCTGTACCACATCACGGGTAATGGCTTCGTCCGGGCTGGCAGCATTCAAGCTATAAGTGCCAGGTAAATCCAGCACCCGTACCGGCTTGCCTGAAGGTAAATTAAAATGACCGACTTTACGTTCGACCGTTACGCCGGCATAGTTGGCAACTTTCTGGCGTGTACCAGTTAAATGGTTGAATAATGAGGTTTTACCGCAGTTAGGATTCCCTACAAGGGCAATACGTAAGGCATCACTCATGTAGTGACTCCATCTTCAATTTCAATTTTCTCTGCTTCATTTTTGCGTAAGGCAAAACGGGTAAAACCGACCTGAATCAGAATCGGGTCCCCGCCAAAAACACCTTTGGTAATGACCTGAACGCGCGTGCCCGGCACAAACCCCAATGTTTCCAGACGGCTGGCCACCAAGTCATTGTGTGACTCGCCCCCCTCATCCTGCCGGATAATCTGGCGGATAATGGCCGTCTGCTTTACCTTTAACTCTGATAAACGCACTGTGAAATTCCTAAGCTCTTTTAAATAGTATACAAACAAATGAGAATAATTAACAAATAAGGATTGATTACGTTTCCGTTCTTATATCACATCGACAGCCCGGAAAAATTACTCTACATTGGAGAATTCCAATGATCTTGATCGAATTCTTAAATTAAAGTGATCCACATGCTCAATAAAAAGCCCCGCATTCCTGCACCTGTCACCATTCCGGAACATTTAAGCTATTTGCAGGGCTTTCGCGATCATCTAGTAGCACAAACCGTCAGTCCACATACCCGCAATGCCTATCTGTCCGACTTAATGTTATGCAGTGCCTGCGTGCCCAGTTCGATGCTGGACTGGAGTCATGATGATATTTCCGATGTCCTGATTGAATTGACCAAACAGCAAAAAAGCCCACGTTCGATTGCCCGCTGCCTATCGGCCTTAAGGGCTTTTTATAAATTTCTGCGTGAACAGAAACTGCGCGCCGACAATCCGGTCGCCGCACATAAAACCCCAAAACTGGGCCGGGCCTTGCCCAAAGATCTGTCCGAAGCCGATGTTGAAGCGCTAATTCAGGCACCGGATGTCAATACAGCGCTGGGCCTGCGTGACCGGGCCATGTTTGAAGTGCTGTATGCCTGTGGGTTACGGGTGTCTGAATTGCTGAATTTACGTCTGGAGCTGATTAACCTGAAACAGGGTTATTTGCGCATTGTCGGCAAAGGCAATAAAGAACGTCTGGTGCCTTTAGGCCAGGTCGCCTGTGAATGGGTAGAACACTATCTGCAAGAGGCGCGGCCGCAGCTATATAAAACCAGCACCGATTATTTATTTCTGACCCAGCATGGCGGCATCATGAGCCGGCAGAACTTCTGGTATGCGATTAAACGCTATGCACTACAGGCCGGGATTCAGGCCGAATTATCGCCGCATACCTTACGCCATGCCTTTGCCACGCATCTGCTCAATCATGGCGCGGACCTGCGCGTGGTGCAAATGCTGCTGGGGCATAGCGACTTGTCGACCACACAAATTTATACCCATGTCGCGCAGATTCGCATGCAGCAGCTGCACGCGACCCATCATCCTCGCGCTTAAGCGCACTGCCGAAATACGACCAAGAAGTTTTCGATCGGTCATTTTTTTTTGTTATGCTAGCCTCCTTGTTTTTATATCGATAAGAAAAGGGTTAGCAATGACATTTACCCGCGCGAAAATTGTAATGGCCATGACACTTGCTGCAGGCTTGGGCCTGACGGCATGCTCGAGCAATAATGATGAGAAAAAACAAACCACGCTTACGGCCAGTGCACCGGCAACCGGGGAAGCCTCTACCCTTTCTGAACGTAATGCCCAGCAGCGTCTGGTCAAAACCCTGGAACAGCATTTTAAAACTGCTGGCATTCAGGCCAAAATCACGGAAGTTAAAACCACGGAAGTCCCGAATCTGTACTGGGTCAGCCTGGAAGGCATGTCTGCGGTCTATGCCACCAGCGATGGCAAATACATTTTCCAGGGTGATGTGATCCGTTTAGGCGACAAACAGCTACATAACGTCGGTGAGAGCCTGCAAGCCGGCACCAATAAACAGATTTTTGCCAGCCTGAAAGAGCAGGACCTGCTGATCTATAAAGCCAAGGGTGAAACCAAACACATCATTTATGTGTTTACCGATGTCAGCTGTCCATACTGCCACAAGCTGCATGAACATATGGATGAGCTGAACAGCAAAGGCATTGAAGTACGCTATATTGCCTGGCCACGTGGCGAACAGTTTATTCCGGCCATGGAAAGCGTCTGGTGTAGCCAAGACCGCCATGCGGCTTTTGATCAGGCCATTGCCGGTGCTGAACTGCCTGCCGCGAGCTGCAAAACGCCAGTACGTGAACACTATCAGCTGGGTCTGAATATTGGGGTGAACGGTACCCCGGCAATCTATAGTGCAGACGGGGTTTACCTTGGTGGTTATCTGTCGCCAAGCGAATTGCTGAAGCGTTTAAATAACTAATTTTAATGGGTTAAATTACTGTTTTTTATAGATCAAGAGAAAGTGATTTCTACGCTAGAGTCTTCAGCTTTTTTTAGCTATGATCTAAGCTCGCTTAAAATTGATTAAATATGGAGTGTGACGTGAAACCAGTTCGTCTGGCAATCCTCGGTCTTGGTACTGTGGGTGGTGGTGCCCTTAAACTATTAAAAGAAAATGCTGCTGAGATTAAACGTCGCACCGGTCGTGAAATTGAAATTACCTATGTCGGCACCCGTCGTCCGCGTCCAGACCTGAACCTGCCAGAAACGGTCAAACAAAGCTCGGATCTGCTGGATATCGTGCGTCAACCGGATGTAGATGTCGTGGTTGAAGTCATGGGTGGGATTCATCCTGCATATGAAGTCATTATGGAAGCGATGAAACACGGCAAACATATTGTCACCGCAAACAAGGCCTTGCTGGCTGAACACGGCAACGAACTGTTTAAAGCCGCGGATGATCATGCCGTTCAGATCGCCTATGAAGCTGCGGTAGCTGGTGGTATTCCAATCATCAAGGTGATCCGTGAAGGTCTGGCCGCGAACAAGATTGAATGGCTGGCAGGTATCATTAACGGTACCGGTAACTTCATCTTAAGCGAAATGCGTGAAAAAGGCCGTGCCTTTGCCGATGTGCTGAAAGAAGCGCAAGAACTGGGTTATGCCGAAGCCGATCCAACCTTCGACGTTGAAGGTATTGATGCAGCGCACAAGCTGACCATTCTGGCCTCATGTGCATTTGGTATTCCGCTGCAATTTGACAAGGTGTATACCGAAGGCATTAGCAAAATTACCGCGCAAGATGTCAAATATGCCGAAGATTTAGGTTTCCGCATCAAGCATTTAGGGATTGCACGCCGTACCGATGCCGGTATTGAATTGCGTGTGCATCCAACCCTGATTCCTGAAGAAGAACTGATTGCCAATGTAAATGGCGTGAAAAATGCGGTGCTGGTGCAGGCCAATGCAGTCGGTCCAACCCTGTATTATGGCGCCGGTGCCGGTGCAGGCCCAACCGCTTCAGCAGTGGTTGCTGACGTGGTCGATATTGTCCGTGACATCTCCTATACCGAAGACGGTGCAGGAACAATTCCGCAACTGGCCTTCGAAGCCTTAACCGACTTGCCAATTTTAAGCCGTGAACAGATGACCACGGGTTACTATATTCGCATTAATGCCGAAGACCAGACCGGTGTACTGGCCGATGTCACCACTATTTTAAGCCGTGCCGGTATCAGTATTGATGCCATCATGCAGCAATCTCGCTTAAAAGACCTTATCCCTATCGTGATTCTAACTGACCCAGTTCAGGAATCAAAAATGGATGAAGCATTACAACAAATTCAAGCTTTGCCTGTGATTCATGGCGAAATTGTACGAATTCGTTTAGAATCGCTTGATAATTAATCGGGTCAAGGGGAATATTTCCCCTTGCCAAGCTCTACACACAATTGGAACATCATCATGTCGAATGCCAATCGTTATACTGGTTTAGTTGACCGTTATCGTGACCGTTTACCAGTGTCTGCAACTACACGTGCAATCTCTCTCGGTGAAGGGAATACCCCGCTAATCAAGCTTGAGAACATTCCACGTATTATTGGCAAGAACGTTGAAATTTATGTGAAGTATGAAGGCTTAAACCCGACAGGTTCATTTAAAGACCGTGGTATGACCATGGCCGTAACCAAAGCGGTTGAAGAAGGTTCAAAAGCCATTATCTGTGCCTCCACCGGTAACACTTCTGCAGCGGCAGCAGCCTATGCAGCGCGTGCTGGTATCAAAGCGTTTGTGCTGATTCCTGAAGGCAAAATTGCTATGGGTAAAATGGCACAGGCCATGATGTACGGTGCCATCACCATGCAGATTCGCGGTAACTTTGACGATGGTATGCGTCTGGTGAAAGAAGTGGCCGATCAGGCTCCGGTAACCATCGTAAACTCGATCAACCCGTACCGTCTGCAAGGTCAAAAGACCATTGCCTACGAAATCGTGGATGAACTCGGCCGTGCACCAGACTACCACTGCCTGCCAGTTGGTAACGCGGGCAACATCACTGCACACTGGATGGGTTATACCGAAGCTGTGGCTAACCAGCCTGCAGACCAGTTTGAACAAGTGGTTTATGATGCGGCAACGGATGCCTTTACTGGTCCAAAACCGGAAGGTTTACCAGTTATGGTCGGTTATCAAGCCTCTGGCGCTGCGCCATTCTTACGTGGTGCACCAGTTGAAAACCCGGAAACTGTAGCCACTGCAATCCGTATTGGTAACCCGCAAAGCTGGAACCATGCCAAAGCTGTAGTTCGTGATTCACAAGGCTGGTTCGATGAACTGACCGATGCAGAAATTCTGGAAGCTCAGCGCATGCTGTCCATGTACGAAGGCGTGTTTGTTGAGCCTGCATCTGCAGCATCCATTGGCGGCGCGATGCGTGACATTAAAGCCGGTAAAATTGCAGAAGGTTCGGTGATTGTATGTACTGTTACTGGTAACGGTCTGAAAGATCCAGACACTGCAATGAAACAATGCCAGGATGCGGTGATGCTGTCAATTGACGCCACTATGGATCAGGTTCGTGATTCTATCCTTTCAAATATGAATCAATAATTCCGGTTTGAAACAAAAATCCCTGCTCATGCAGGGATTTTTTTATGGCTGAGGTTTTAAGTTCTGCACGATTTCGCACAGAACAGTTCAGCTTAAATCCGTTTTGGTAACTGGCTGGTCCAGGACATTAAACGGGTGGCATCGTTATTACGCGCCTGGGTATTGCTGGCCCCTAAAATAATCACCACCGCCGGACGTGAATTTAAAGTGGTGTGCATCACCAGACAACGCCCTGCTTCATTAATAAAGCCGGTTTTAGACAGGTTAATATTCCAGCCACCATTACGCACCAGCGAATTGGTATTGTTCGATTTCAGCACCCGATAACCTAGGTTAAAGTCATAGCTTGGCGTGGTCGAAAACTGGCGAATCAGGCCATATTGTGACGCGGTACTGACCAGAATACCTAAATCACGCGCCGATGATACATTGCGTGGGTCCAAACCGGTCGATTCGGTAAAGCGGGTCGAATGCATGCCCAGCTCACGCGCTTTGTTGTTCATGGCAGCCACGAACGCGCTGCGTCCACCTGGATAGGTACGCGCCAGCGCTGCTGCGGCCGGGTTTTCTGATTTCATTAAGGCAAATAATAAGGCTTCAGCACGGTTCATCTTGTCGCCCACACGCAGGGTCGAACTGGAGTTCTTGCCTGCTGCACCGGCAAAATCAATCTGCTGCAAGGTAATTTGCTCAGACATATTTAAACGCGCATCCGCCGTCACTACCGCAGTCATCACTTTGGTAATTGAAGCAATCGGCAACGCGGTATTGGTATTTTTACTGTACAGCACTTCACCGGTATTGGCATCCATCACCAGTGCGGCACGTGCGTTCACAGTGGGCTGGTTGCTATAGGATGCAGTATCCAGAATCGGGCTGGTTCTACTGACCGTGCTGGCGGGCGCCGGTGTGCTGGAACTGCGTACCGTGGTGGTAATTTTGGTTGAGCCTTGTGGTGACGGTTCCACCACCTGCTCGGTCACAGAAGTCGTGGCGGTGGTCATCACATCGCCATTCAGCAGCTGATTGGCCTCTTCAGATGACCAGCTTAGCGTTGCCTGGGCGTTACTCCCCGAGGAAGGGTTCATGACGATTTCAGCAGTACTGACTGAACTCATGCCGAGCAGAACCGATGCTCCCAGCACATGCATTAATAACTTCTTAGAATTTTTCACTATTGCTTACTCAACTCAGGGAGGTAAGATACATTTGCGTATTACCTCAAATATGCCTTACATTTACAACACAGCACGGAACCAATTTTAGCCTCCGACATTGTGCAGAATTTTTCACTTTAGGTTAAGAATAGGATGGCCAATTTTGTCGGTTGATTGCAAGCTAATTTTGCTATATGTAACAAAAAAGATGATTTTAGTGAGAGGGAGAGTCTAGGTGATCACAGTTTTAGTGGTAGATGATCATGAATTGGTTCGTACCGGCATCTGCCGTATGCTCGAAGACCACACCGATGTTCAGGTCATTGGACAAGCTGAATCTGGGGAAGAAGCCATTAATCTGGTGCGCCAGCATCATCCCAATGTGGTCCTGCTTGACGTGAATATGCCGGGCATTGGCGGGGTGGAAACCACGCGCCGTTTATTACAGACTGCCCCGGAAACCAAGGTATTGGCGGTCAGTGGTCTGGCCGAAGAACCCTATCCTTCTTTATTACTCAAAGCCGGTGCCAAAGGCTATATCACCAAAGGTGCACCTGTCTCGGAAATGGTGCGTGCCATTAAAAAAGTCATGCAGGGCGGTAAATATTTTAGTGCCGATATTGCCGAGCAACTGGCCAGTTCCTACCTGTCAGACACCCAGCAATCACCGTTCGACAGCCTGTCGGAACGTGAAATGCAGGTGGCAATGATGGTGGTGAACTGTATTAGCGCGCAGGAAATTGCTGACAAGCTGTTCGTCAGCGTGAAAACCGTAAACACCTATCGCTACCGTATTTTTGAAAAACTGAATATCGACAGTGATGTCAAACTGACCCATCTGGCCATTCGCTACGGATTAATTAAACCTTAAGCGGTTTAAGCCTCATGGATATCCGCCGTACGCAAGCTGAACTGAACCAGTACCATCTCGGGCTATGGTACGGGGCGTATCGGCTGATAATTGCCTTCTGTTTGCTGCTGATTTATTTACTCACCACTCAAACTCTCAATCATGATTATCAGCATCCACGGCTGTATGCCGCCAGTCTGGTGCTGTATTTTATTTTTAGCTGTGCCCAGCTGCTGTATTTTCGCTATGTCCGGCACAGGATTCCGCTACAACTCACGCTGATTTTCAGTGTTGATGTACTGGTGCTCAGCAGCCTGACCTTTGCGCTGGATGGACCGAGCCTGCATTTAAGCCTGCTGTTTGTGATTGCGATTTTCGCCGCGACGTTATTGCTGGAAAAAAGCAAGGCGCTGTTCATTACCCTGGTGGCAATGATTTGTGTCACCTATCAGCATTTTGTTGGCACATTACTGGATTTTTCCTCTCTGGATCGCATCGGGCAAAGTGCCCTGCTCTCGTTCCTGTTTTTTATTATTTACCGTTTTGGCCAGATTGCCGTCCGCCGTTTCCAGATTCTGGAGCACCTGAACTTTTCCCAATCACTGGAACTGAACCGGCTAAAGAATATTAACCGCTATATTCTGGAACAGACCGATATGGGCTATCTGGTGCTGGATGAAAACTGCCATATTATGGTCAGTAATCCGGCCGCCTGCCATTTGCTGGGTATTAATCCGCTGTATGCTTTCGACAAATATCCACTGTATAAAGTACAGCCCGACCTGTTTCAATTATTGCAATTTGACCAGCTCTCTAACGGCGAAAAATTCCAGTTTGAATCGCAGCTCAGTCATTTCCTGATCCAGATTCAGGTACAAAAGCTGGTGGTGCCGCAGCAGACCTTAACCTTGCTGGTGCTGCAGGATGCACGGCAAATCAACCAGCGTGTGCAGCAACTGAAACTGGCAGCACTGGGCCAGCTTTCGGCCAGTATTGCCCATGAAATCCGTAATCCGCTGGCGGCCATTGTCCAGGCCAATCGCCTGCTGGCTGGCAGCGATCCCGATCAGCAGCAGATGCTGAGCCAGATGATTGACAAGCAGTCGCAGCGCATTGACAAGATCATTGATGACACCCTGAGCATGGTTAAAAATAAGGAAACCACACCGGTGCAGATTGATCTGGCGCGTTTTATTCCGCAGCTGATCCAGGATGATCTGGCCGATCTGGCCAGCCAGATTCAGGTCAGCCAGCCCGAACCTCTGCAGATTCTGTTTGATGAATCCCAGCTGCGTCAGGTGCTGATTAACCTGATCCGTAATGCCCAGCGCCACAATGCGCCGGATCATCCGATTGAACTGCAACTTTATCGCCAGCAGGACACGGTCTATATGGATGTCAAAGATTATGGCAGCGGCGTGGCTTCACATGATATTCGCTACCTGTTTCAACCATTTTTTAGTACCGAAATTAGTGGAACTGGTTTAGGATTATACTTATCACATAGTTTCTGCGAGGCCAATCGGGCCAAGTTGCGCTATGTAGAACAAAAACAAGGAGCATGTTTCAGGATTGAATGCTCACCTGTTGACGTAAATAAATAGTTTTTTGGGGAAGTTTAGTGGAACAACCACTCGTTCTCTTCGTCGATGACGAGGAAGATTTATGCACGCTCATGCAAATGACATTGGCGCGCATGGGGATTCAAACACACGTGGCACACCGGCTGGAGCAAGCACGTCAGCTGCTGTCCAGTCATCACTATGACGCCTGCATCACCGATCTGAATTTACCTGATGGCAATGGCCTGCAACTGGTCGAGCTGATTGCCCAGCATTTTCCGCAGCTGCCGGTTGCGGTGCTGACGGCCTATGGCAATATGGAAATTGCCATTGCCGCACTCAAAGCCGGGGCCTTTGATTTTGTCAGCAAACCGATTAACCAGAAACACCTCGAACAATTGCTGGAAAAAGCACTGAATCAGCCGCTGTTTAAAGCACATAGTCAGGAAGCGGACCAGCTGGAACAGCGGATGCTGATCGGGCAATCTCTACCGATTCAGCAACTGCGCACCACCCTGAAAAAAATTGCCCGCTCGCAGGCACCGGTGTTTATTAGTGGTGAATCGGGCACCGGGAAAGAAGTAGTGGCCAATCTGGTGCATCGCCTCAGCAACCGCAGTGACGGGCCTTTTATTGCCATCAACTGTGGCGCGATTCCGGGCGATTTGATGGAAAGCGAATTCTTCGGCCATAAAAAAGGCAGCTTTACCGGTGCAGCGCAGGACAAACAGGGCCTGATTCAGTCAGCACACGGCGGTAGCCTGTTTCTGGATGAAATTGCCGAACTGCCGCTCAATATGCAGGTAAAACTGCTGCGCGCGGTGCAGGAAAAACGGATTCGTCCGGTCGGTTCCGATACGGAAATTGATGTTGATTTCCGGATTATTAGTGCCAGCCATCAGGACCTGGAAGCGTTAGTCCAGCAAGGCCGGTTCCGTCAGGATCTGTTCTTCCGGATTCATGTGATGGATATTGTGTTGCCACCGCTACGTGAGCGTGGTCAGGATATTTTATTGCTGGCCCAGCATTTTATTCAGAAAATTGCCCAGGAATGGGATATATACAGCAAAACCCTGTCAGAACGTGCCCAGCAGTTTTTGCTGGAACAGTATTATCCGGGTAATGTGCGTGAGCTACGCAATATCATTGAACGCGCCATGACCTTGAGTGATGATGATGTAATTGATCTGCCACATCTGCAGACCGCACCCTTACGCAAAATGGCACCGCTGGCCGAGCCAGAAGCTGACCCGGCAACACCGGTTACAGCTGATGCCCTGCCCGCTGCTCCGCGTAAACTGCCGGAAGAAGGACTGGAGCTGTTTCTGGAGAAAATCGAAAAAGAGATTTTGCTGAATGCACTGAATCTGACCCATTGGAACCGGACCCTGGCTGCGAAAAAACTGGGGATGTCGTTTCGTTCCCTGCGTTATCGACTAAAGAAATTCGGACTGGATACCGATGAATAAGGTGCGAACCCTGCGCCTATTTATGACTTAACAGCAGCTCTGCAACATGGTCCAGATAATTGTCTTCTTTCATATCCTGTTGCAGTGCATAGCGCTGGTTCGGTTCAATCCCGACCCCTTCGATCATTTTGCCTTGCGGGGTGTAATAGTGAGAAACCGTCATTTGTAAGGCGGTGCCATCTGACAGCGGAAACAGCTTCTGTACCACCCCTTTGCCATAACTTTTTTCACCAATCACCCAGGCACGGCCATGATCTTTTAAGGCGGCAGTAAACACTTCTGCAGCCGAGGCCGAACGCTGGTTAATCAGCACACCGACCTTTAGATTCTGGAATTCAAAACTCGGTAAAGCCTGAAATTGCTGGTCGCCTTCAGCGCGGCTTTTGGTAGAAACAATCACGCCCTGATTCAAGAACAGATCGGCTGATTCAACCGCCGAGGACAGCAAACCGCCCGGGTTATTGCGCAGGTCAAACAGTACCGCCTTTAGCCGTGGTGTGCTGTACTGTTCGATCAGTTCCTTGATTTCATTGGCAGTATCTTGCTGGAAGACTTTGACTTTAATCAGTAGTACCTGATTACTCAGCATCTGCGCCTGAATATCGGTTTCGACTTTTCTGTTGCGTACCAGACGAATCGGCTGCGCGCTTGCGGTCAGTTGCAAGGTGATATTGGAGCCAACCGCGCCCATCAACAAGGCATTGACCTGATCCTGATTGAGCTTTTGCAGTTCCTGATTGTCGATTTTAAAAACCGAAATACCATTACGCAGGCCCTGTTTGGCCGAGTCGGCATCAGGTCTTAAATTATGAATCTGCCATTGATGCTGCTGGGCATCGTAACGTAAATTAAAATCGACCGAGGCCAGATCACCTTCGGTATATTGCACCAAGGCACGGTAATCTTCGGCATTCAGATAACGCGAATACTGGTCCAGTCCGGAAACCAGACCTTGAATGGCTTGAGCAAACAAAGCTTCGTCACTTTTTTCCGTGACATAATTGGCTTTGACCAGCCCATAAATTTTGACAAACTGCTGGATCGATTCGACCGGCACTTCCACATAGTCCTGCTCAGTGGTTTCTTCTAGTGCCAGCGGATCTTGATCTTCTGCCGCCCAGACAGGCAGGTTCACACACATCATCAATGTTGTTGCAACAAGCATGCGTTTCCAGTGTGGAACCATCCTTTCACCTATCTGTTGGCAGTTTATGGAGTCAGGGTAATTAAATTACGCCCTTGCATTTCTGCAGGAATTGGCAGTTGCATCAGACTTAATAAAGTCGGTGCTACATCGGCCAGAACACCACCTTCTGCAATCACCGCCTGGGTCGGGCCAGCATAAATAAACGGCACCAGCTCGGTGGTATGCTGGGTATGAACCTGACCACTGTCATAGTCCTGCATCTGCTCGACATTACCATGATCAGCAGTAATCAGCATATGACCCTGCTTGGCCATTACAGCTTCATACACACGGCCCAGACAGGTATCCACTGCTTCTACCGCTTTCACCGCTGCATCAAATACACCGGTATGACCCACCATATCGCCATTGGCATAGTTGACCACCAACAAGTCATATTCACCTGAATTGATCGCTGCGACCAGCTCATCCGTTACTTCATACGCGCTCATTTCTGGCTTGAGATCATAAGTCGCTACATTTGGTGATGGAATCAGAATGCGCTTTTCGCCCGGATATTCATCTTCACGGCCGCCACTAAAGAAGAAGGTCACGTGTGCATATTTTTCGGTTTCGGCAATACGCAGCTGGGTTTTACCCAGGTCTGACAGATATTCACCGAGCGAGTTTTTCAGTGCTTCTGGCATATAAGCCACAGGTGCATCAATGGTGGCCTGATAACGGGTCAGCATCACAAACTTGGCCAGCTGCGGCACCACTTTACGCTCAAAACCGGCAAAGTCGGTTTCCACAAAGGCTTTGGTCAGTTCACGGGCACGGTCTGCACGGAAGTTCATGAACACCACGCTGTCGCCATCCTGAATTGCCGCAACCTCACCAATACGGGTAGCTTTAACAAATTCATCGCTTTCATCGGCTGCATAAGCTGCGTCCAGACCAGCTACGGCGGTTGCTGCAGTACGGACTGCTTCACCTTCTGTTAACAGACGATAAGCCTGTTCTACACGGTCCCAACGGTTGTCGCGGTCCATGGCAAAATAACGGCCGATCATGCTGGCAATCCGGCCTTGGCCTGGATATTGGGCAAACAGGGCATCCAGTTTTTGCAAAGAGGGCTGCGCACTTTTTGGCGGAGTATCACGGCCATCCAGAAATGCGTGTAAATAAACAGTTGCACCACGTTTCAGCGCCAGCTCCGCCATTGCCACAATATGGTCTTCATGTGAGTGCACGCCACCTTCCGACAGCAGGCCCATTAAGTGCACGGCACCGCCCGCAGCTTTGGCTTTCTCGACTGCATCGACCAGCACTTCATGTTCAAAGAAAGCACCGGTACGGATATCTTTGGTAATGCGGGTAAAGTCCTGATATAGCACACGGCCGGCACCCAGGTTCATATGGCCCACTTCGGAGTTACCCATCTGACCATCTGGCAGGCCCACATCTTCACCTGAACCTGAAATCAACCCATGCGGATGCTTTTCCTGCATAGCGGTCAAATTTGGACGTTGTGCCGCCAGGAACGCATTGTCCTCAACAGCTTCACGATGCCCAATACCATCCATAATGACCAGTACGTGAGGGATTTTGCCTGCAGTTGCATCCGTCATAGTTCACACTCTTTTAGTCTACAAATTAATCGCATATCTTACCGAATTTTCAGTTCGGACACCATGCACGGCTGATGGTTTCAACCGCGCCACACTATCGTTTTGTTCAATTGCCGGCTTATCGGGCACGTTGCAGCAGATAACCACCCACCACAAACATCAGAATAATCGGGATAAACACAAACCAGGCTGGAGATGGCGCATAAATCAGGCTGGCATAACCGAGGAAATCCTGTAAATAGAAAAAGCCCAGGCCGACAAACAAGGCAATCACCAGACGGAAACCCATCGACTGCTGGCGCAGCGGTCCAAAAATAAAGGAACAGGCAATCAGCACCAGCGCAATCAGGGCAAATGGAGAACCAACTTTTTGCCAGAAAGCCAACTGATAGCTTTTCGGCACCTGACTGTACTCATGCATATAGCTCATGAAGCTGACCAGCTGGCTGGGTGATAAATCTTCCGGGTCGATGGTGACCATGTGTACATATTTCGGTTGCAAAGCCAGCGATAAAGGCTGCGTGGCCTGCTGATCAGCAATAGCATTGCCCTCTGGCAGAATGTCCATTTGGCGGCTGTTTTGCAGTGACCAGGCGCCATCTTCGACAAACTGGCCCTGTTCGGCAATTAAGGTACCGCGTAAGCGGAAGTTATCATCGAAGTCGATGACCTGAATATTCTTCAGTGTGCCCTGCGAGTTGGCATAGTCAATATAAATAAAGCGCTGCCCTTCGCGGGTCCAGTAGCCTTTGACTTCACCGAGTTCAGCCACGCTGCGATATTTCTTGACGCTTTCTGCGCGCTCGTTGGTATAGGGAATCACCCATTCACTTAAGGCAAAAGACAGCACCACCAGAATAAGCGCCGAACGCACCACCCAGCCGACAATCCGCCACAGGCTGATACCAGCGGCACGCATCACAATCAACTCACTGTTTGAAGCCAGAGTGCCCAGGCCCAGCACCGCGCCAATTAATGCGGCAATCGGGAGAATTTCATACAGATAACCGGGCGCACCCCAGAGCACATGCCATAAAGCATCCAGCGCGCCATAGCCTTCTTTTAGGGAACCGAGTTCCCCCAGATAGGTAAATAACACCTGTAAACCGGACAACACCGCGGTTGCCCCCAACATCGCCAGTGCGGTCGTTTTGGTCACATGCTTGGCGACTATACGACGTGCGAACATATTAAGACCTCACTCGCTGAATCTGTTTCTTGATTTTGGGTGCCAGTTTCTGTTTACGCGAGAACAGCGCCGCCGCAATGGCATAGACCATCAGCACCAGCGGATAGGCCCAGATACCCATTTCTTCTTTACTGATCCGGGTTTTGACCGCCATTAACGCCACAATCAGGCTGGCAAAAATCAGCAGGGCCGGAAACAGTTTTAAATAACGTCCCTGACGCGGACTGACTTCAGATAAAGCCACCGCCAGCAGCAGTGCCACCAGAATTGAAAACGGCACGAAGATGCGCCAGCCCAGCTCACTGGCCACCACCGGGTCCTGACGGTTATCCCACAGTTGCCCGATTGGCAGGGCTTCCACTTCTGTACTCTGGAATTTGGCTTCCTGATCGCTTTCCAGACGTAAGCGATAGCTGGCAAATTCAGCCTGAGAATATTGCGGACGATCCGGATAAATTTCATAACGGCGCCCTTCAACCAGATCGACCACATTGGCCGGGTCATTGGACAGTTCAATCCGGGTGGCTTCTTTGGCCAGAATCATGATATCCGGTTTGCCCGGACGGTCGGCACGCTGGTAGAAGAAAATATCTTTCAGATTACGCCGGTCTTCTGACAGGTCGCCGGCATAAATGGTATAGGGCCCCGAAGAAATAAACTCTTTTGGCCGTACCAGATCGAAACCGGTACGGACCGCCTGATTGGTGGTCAATTCTTCAAACTGGCGAATCCCCCACGGCGCTGCCCAGACCATCAGCATGGCCTGCACCGCCAGAAATACCACCGTCATCGGGACTAATAAACGTGCCAGTTGGTTACGACTGACGCCGCTGCCGTTTAATACTGCCATTTCATGGTCGACATAAAGCCGGCCAAACACCAGCATTAGGCCAATAAAAAAGCCCAGTGGCAAAATCAGGGTTAAAAATTCCGGCAGACGGTAGCCAATAATGCTAAACAGAATCCCCGCATCCAGACGCCCCTGCGCGGCGACGCCAAAATACTTGATCAGCCGGCCACCCATCATGATCAAGGTCAATAAGGCAATCACAACCAAGGATGTCGACACAACTTGCTTGACCAGATAACGCCGAATAATCAAATTAATGCTTCCAGAAAACGAGGGAATAAAACTAGCGATAGTTTACCCGAATGTTGAAAATATAAAACCTATACTGTTGTTTCACATTGAAACTCTATTCATGAAAATGTTTCAATGGTTTAATGGTTTTAAAATTTTAAAAGGCCTATATAACGCATATGAAACTGACGATTCATCCGACATACCAAGACAATGTCACCGCAGCTGCTTTATTTATTCTGGTCGATGCCGATACCCTTCGTACAACCGCAGATCACTATAAAATCAAAAATTTAGATAGCATCACCCAGGCCGTACAATTTAAATCCGGCTTTAATGAAAGCTTAAGCCTGACAGCACAGGACAACTTGCCGGCATTCAGCCAGCTGATTGGCCTTGGTTCAAGCAGCGAATTACAGCCGGCTAAACTGGCCAAACTGGCGCAAACCATTGTAAAAACTGCACAGAAAAAATTTAGCAGCATTGCGGTAGATCTGTCAGTGCTGCCACAAGAACTGCATTATATTTTTGCCTTGAGCCTGACCCAGGCCGCCTACGGTTTTGATGAATTTAAAACCAAAAAAAATGAATTTGTATTAGCGCAGATTCAATTGATTGCCACACAAAGCCCGTTAACTGCCCATCAACTGAAATTGATTGAAGCGGTACATACTGGCCAGAATTTTGCCCGCGATTTAGGCAACCGTCCGGGGAACATCTGCTTCCCGGAATATCTGGCTGATCAGGCCTTGGCACTGGCAGAAGAATTCCCGGATTTACTCAAAGTAACCGTGCTGAATGAACAGCATATGGCTGACCTGGGCATGGGTGCGTTCCTGGCGGTCAGCAAGGGTTCCGAGCGTCCGGGCCGCATGATTACCCTGGAATACAAGGCCAATCTTGAGCAGGCGCCTATTGTGCTGGTCGGTAAGGGTATTACCTTTGATACCGGCGGTATTTCCCTGAAACCAGGTGCTGGCATGGACGAAATGAAATTCGATATGTGCGGTGCAGCCTCAGTCTTGGGGACCGTGCGTGCGCTGTGTGAATCACGCTTGCCGATTCATGTGGTGGCGGCCATTGCGGCAGCTGAAAATATGCCATCGGGTAAAGCCACCCGTCCGGGCGATATTGTCACCACCATGAGCGGTCAGACTGTCGAAATCCTGAACACCGATGCTGAAGGCCGTCTGGTGCTGTGCGATGCGCTGACCTATATCCAGCGTTTTAACCCGGCACTGGTCATTGACGTGGCGACCCTGACCGGTGCCTGTGTGATTGCGCTCGGTTCGGTGTTAACCGGTCTGTTCACACCAGATGATGAACTGGCACAGGAACTGACCCAGGCCGGCCAGCAGAGTTTTGACCGCGTATGGCGTATGCCGGTGATTGATGACTATCAGGAACAATTAGATTCACCTTTTGCCGATATTGGCAACATTGGTGGTCCAAAAGCCGGTTCTGTCACTGCAGCCTGCTTCCTGCAACGCTTTACCCGTGACTATCGCTGGGCGCATCTGGATATTGCCGGCACTGCCTGGAATTCAGGAACCCATAAAGGTGCAACAGGCCGTCCGGTACCGCTACTGATGCAATTTTTGGCCAACCGTGCAGAGCAGCATGGCTAAAGTCAGCTTTTATCTGTTTGAAAAAAGTCCTGAACGGCAAGTGGACAGCACTTGCCGTTTATGCCGGAAAATCCTGCGTGAACCACAGCGCATCTGGCTGTATAGCGCAGACCCGGCATTGCAACGGGCGCTGGATGAACGGCTGTGGAGCTTTGATGCCGGCAGTTTTATTCCGCATGGTATTGATGAGCCTACGGCACAGGTCTGTATTTCAGCGCAGTTGCCAACTGAAAATGATTGGATTGTGTTTAATTTTAACGAACAGGCTCTTGAACAGTTCGCCAAATTTAGTCACATTATCGAAATCATTGAAAATCATGAAACCGCCAAACAGCTTGGCCGGGAAAAATATAAACAATATCGTCGTTTAGGCATTGAGCCGCAAACCCACAAATTATAGAACCACCCCAAAGGAGATGCAGCGTGGCATTAAATGTTGGTCCAGATTTTAAACAGCGCTGGTTAACTGCGCCTGAAGCTGTGCGTCAGACCTTTATTGATGACCTGCATCGGATTAGTGAGGTACTGCAACCGGACAGCGACCTAAAACGCTGGGTAGAGTACGATCAGCAGCAACAGCAACAGTCCTTTCAGAAAATTGATCAGGCCTATGCCGAACTGAAAATCCAGTTAATTGAAGAAGCGCGTATTCGCCGCCAGCAGATGCTGGAGCAACGTCTGGCCCAACAACGTGCCGATCAGGCCGCGTATGCGCAGGCTCTGTATCAGGATGAACTGCAACAGTTTGCCGCGCAGACCGAAACCCTGGCCAGTTTACGCACCCAGCTGGATCAGGAGATTCTGGACTACACTGCGCGTTATCAAAAAAATCCGGAAAATGGTAGTTTCAATTTTGCCAAAGGCGTGCGTATTGCCGATGAACAGATTCTCTCGGAACTCGACAGTGTGCGGGTACGTCTGGAACTGGAAGCCGAAACCCGGATTGAAGAAGCAGTACAACAGTTCCGCAGCCAGCTACAAGCCGCTGCCCAGGAAGAAATTGAATATATTTTAAAACATTCCCAATTTTCCAAAGAGGCCTAAATGTCGGCCTTCTGGCGTGAAAAACCCGGTACGGTGTCAGTAAATGCAGATTTAAACCGGCCCATCTGAAAGATCAATCGGGTGTGAGGCAGAATTTCTCGCCCAAGTGTCATGAAAGTGAAATATTTTTGTCACAAGATAGTCATACTTTAAACAGCAGTACTGCTGCCTTTTAAAGTAAAAATTATTTTTATAATTAGGGTTTAAAATGGGTATCTTGACACAAATATCGAGCAAAATTGACCATCTGCATAGTGGTGAACAATGGCATATTACTGCTCAGGATTTATTAATCAGCCGTGCAGATTTCCAGTCGCTTTATATTTACCTGACCAAAGAAGCTGAAAAGGGTACATTTTCTTTGGCACCGGTTGCAGAAGCCAGTCCACGTTTAGGCGGCACTTCCGTCACAGTGATCAAGCACTAAGGTCAGCGAATTTCTCCCCGCAAGATAAAAGTCCACCCCGCGTGGGCTTTTTTGTACGTGCGGTTTTTCAGCACTGTTTATATTAAAAAATATGACCCAGCCACGACAGGATATTGCCCAGACCGTAACCGATGGCCAATAAAGACACAATCCAGATAATGCCACCGGCAATGTTATAGGCCGTAAAGCTGGCGATGGGCATATGTCCGGAACCGGCAGCAAACGGTGCAAAAGAACGGACAAAAGGAATAAACCGTGCAATGAGAATGGTTTTACCGCCATGCTTCATAAAATAGCGGTTGGTTTTGACGATATATTCCGGTTTGAAATAACGCGAATGGTCATTAAAAAACTTCAGCCCCAAGACCTTGCCGGTATAGTAATTCACGCTATAGCCAAGAATAGAGGCCAGGCACAGTAAAATCGCCATATAGTGTAAATGCACCACATCGGTGGTTGAACATAAGGCGCCAATGGCAATCAGCAGACTGTCTCCCGGCAGGAAAAACATAAATACCGAACCGGTTTCCGCAAAGATAATTAAAAATAAAATTGCATAAATCCAGACCCCATAGTTGTTGAGCAACACAGGCAGCCACTGTTCAAAATTTAGCAAAAAATCAATCATCTACACTTAACCAACGTAAGTTACTCTGTTTCGCGCAGCCTGAATTATCGCTAAAAATAAAAAAACAGTCTAATTTTTTCAATCAGACTGTTCTGTACAGCAGCGTCAGGACTTATTTTAAGAAGCCATTTTCGGCCAGAAAGTCCATGCTGATTTTTGACTGTGCCGTGGTTTCTGCGGCTTTTTCACCGAGCAGTAAACGCTCGATATAACGCGCCAAAACATCCACTTCCAGATTGACTTTGCTGCCAGTTTTCCAGGTACCAATATTGGTACGCTCTGCGGTATGCGGAATCAGGTTCAGGCTGATTACACTGCCACGCAAATGGTTAATGGTCAGGCTGATGCCATCTACAGTCACCGAACCTTTTTCGGCCAGATATTTGGCAATTTCAGCCGGTGCAGTCACTTCAAAATATAAAGAACGCGCATCTTCACGCACCAAGGTAATTTCACCCACGGCATCGACATGACCACTGACAATATGTCCGCCAAAACGGGTGGTCGGTAACATGGCTTTTTCCACATTCACCGGCTGGCCAACTTTCCAGTTACCTAAGGTAGTCCGGTTTAAACTTTCCCGTGACACATCGGCCGCGTACCAGTTATCGCCCCACTCAATAACGGTCAGGCAGATGCCGTTGGTGGCAATAGAATCCCCCAGATGGACATCGGACATATCCAGATCGGTCTGAATACGCAGGCGGACATCACCACCGACACTTTGCAGGCTGTCCACTTTGCCCACGCTTTCAATAATTCCTGTAAACATAGTCTTTTCTCTTATTGTCTCTAGTGCTTACCACAAGGCCAGTTGGGTGCTGACACCGCTGGTATCGACCCCGCCCAGCTCGGCAAAGTGATGCAACTGCCCCAGCAACTGCCGGATTGGCGGGCCAGACTTGGCATGAGTATCGGTAATCACAATAAATTCCAGTACTCGTGCACGTTCAGACTGACGCTGCTTGCTGACCCGGTAACGCGGTACATCCTGGGTTAACAGGCTGACCCGGCCACGTTTTAAATTGGCCTGCAACAAATCCACTGCACTGATATTGCCATCGGTGGAGTAACTGGTCAGGATATAACGTGCATTAATGGTTTCTAACAGTTTCTCATACGCTTCTTTGGCGTGCTTGGACGAGTTATACGGACTCGGACGCTCTTTGCGCCAAGCACGGTCAATGCCGCTCTTGAAGCCTTTGGTATCCGGGGTTGGTAAATCAACCTGATCCCACAAGGTTAAGGCATTTAACACATGATAGTTACTGCTATAAGCATGCTGGTTATATGGCGGATCTAAATACGCCACATCCACTTCAAAACCGCTCATCTGGTTGGCCAGATGCTGGGCATCAACACACCACATTTCGGCAGCCGGACGTTTCGGATCACCAATTTCACAGAAGCGGCTTGGGGTTAACCACAACAAAGATTCAATCCGTTCCAGTGCAGTCTGGGTTTTACCACCCCAGCCATGGTGGAAACTTTTAAAGACCCCGGAGGTGTTGCTGACAAAACTGGCCGAATACAGCAAAGGCGCCAGCAGCGCGCTCATCTCGACATCATCAATCGCGCCTTGCGCCTGCCAGGTGGCAATCTGCTGGCGGATGGCATCAATACGCATCCCGTTACGGCGTTTAAAGAATAAACGGTCGCGGGTCGGATCATAAATTTCATCATTGCGTGGGCACAGGTTATGCGTGACCCAGCCTTTGACTTCTGGCAAACGGTTTAAATAATCAATCGCTTTCTGATAACCGCCCAGCTCTTTAAATGCCGGCGCTTCTACACAGGCCAAAATCGCATGATTCAGCGCATGGCTATACGGTTCCCAGTCATTGGCAATTACCCGATAGCCATTTTGACGGGCCAAGCGCGAAACCACGCCTGAACCGGCGAAAAAGTCAGCGAAGATCGGGGCGCGGCCGCCTTTGTTCAGGGTGCCGGTCTGCTCCAGCGCTTCCAGAATCAGATGTAACAGACGACGTTTATTCCCCAGATAAGGAACCAGCTGATGGAAAAGATATTCATCTGTCGTACGTGCGGCGTGACGACGTTTGTGATAAACCGTAGACTCTGAATTCATAACGTCTCTTGAGAAGGGGTTAACCTTAAGCGCACATCATCACCGAATTGAGTGACGTCGCAAAGTTTAAATCGAAGTTGTTGTGCCATACGCTCAAATTCTGCCTGAAACATGGCACGTGCAGACCGGCCTAACAGGGTCGGAGCCACATAACTGATCACTTCGTCGACCAGTTGCTGCTGTAAAAAGGCGGTCGATAGTGTCGCACCGGCTTCAATCAGCACATCATACAGCTGATACTGCTGCACCAAAGTTCGAAGTAGTTGATCCAAAGGCTGAACCTCGAGCTGGATCACGCCCAGCGCCTCAAGCTCGGCCCGATACGGACCCATCACCATCACACTGTCCGGCTGCTCGAGCAGTTTGGCGGTTAAGGGTAAGCGTCCCTGACGGTCCAGCACCAGCCGTTTCGGCTGGGCAATGCTGCTGATGTCCTGATGTATCGCCAGCTGGCGGACATTGAGCTGACAGTCATCGGCCAGTACGGTTTCAATCCCGGTAATCACCACTGCTGAAATTGCACGCCAGTGCTGCACATCCAGACGCGCCGAATTGCCGGTAATCCATTTCGATTCACCGGAGGCCATGGCAGTACGCCCATCCAGACTCGACGCCACTTTTAAGCGGACATAAGGCTGACCCGTGGCCATGGCTTTTAAAAAGCCCAGATTCAGCTGATGCGCCTGCTGTTCCAGCACGCCTACCTCCACCTGAATTCCGGCATCGCGCAGAATCTGCACGCCTTTACCAGCCACCAGCGGATTCGGATCAGGACAGGCCACTACCACTCTGGCCACACCGGCTTCGACCAGACCTTTGGCACAAGGCGGGGTACGTCCATAATGCGCACAAGGTTCCAGAGTCACGTAAGCGGTTGCACCGCGGGCGGCATCGCCGGCATCACGTAAGGCAAATACTTCGGCATGTGGCTGTCCGGCACGCGGATGATAGCCCTCACCCACCAGCTGTCCGTCTTTAACCAGCACACAGCCCACATTCGGATTCGGTTTGGTCGAGTACTGTCCGAGTCGTGCCAGTTCAATGGCACGCTGCATCCAGATTTGGTCTTGAGTTAACTCGGACATGTCACCACTCTTGCGCGTTGAGCTTAGTATTCACGTTGCTGCATTTGTTCAATTTGACGGCGGAAGGCTTCCACATCCTGAAAGTCCTGATACACCGAAGCAAAACGCACATAGGCCACATGATCCAGTGAGAATAAAGACTGCATGACAATTTCCCCGATGGTGCGTGATTTAACATCACGTTCGCCCAGACGGCGGATTTGCAGCTGGATATCACTGAGTACCGTTTCAATCTGTTCCTGAGTCACGGGACGTTTTTGCAAGGCATGCATCAATGAACGGCGCAGTTTGGCTTCATCAAAGGGCTCATTTTTACCGTCCGATTTAATGACGCGTGGCATCACCACTTCATAACTTTCAAAGGTGGTAAAACGTTCACCACAGCTAATACATTCACGACGTCGGCGAATTTGACAGCCTTCAGCTGCCAGCCGTGAATCAATCACTTTACTGTCTGCGGCGTTGCAAAATGGACAATGCATAGTGGTTTAATTGAACAAATCCAGTTGATTTGAGAGTGTAGCAAAAAAACAGGATTTTGTAGAGTTTTACGCAATATATAGAAAAAAAACAGCCCTTTTGGGCTGTTTTACACAATATATTGATTATGCTGCTGAAAGATTATTCAACCCGTTCACCATGCTGGCTTAAATCCAGACCCATGCGTTCATCATCAGATTCAACACGGATACCAATTACCAGATCAATCACTTTCAGGATGATGAAGGTTAATACTGCAGAGTACACAATGGTGGCAATCACACCTTCCACTTGCACCCACAGCTGACCCATTAGACTGGCGGGTGCCGCATCGCCCATAATGAATTCGCTGGCAAAGAAGGCGGTTAAAATTGCACCTACAATACCACCCACGCCGTGCAGGCCAAAGGCATCTAAAGAGTCATCGGCTTTCAGGGCACGTTTCAGTGCAGTAATCCCCCAGAAGCAGACCACGCCACCAATCAGGCCCATGGCTAAGGCACCACCGACGGTGACAAAACCTGCTGCCGGGGTAATGACCACCAGACCAGCCACGGCACCTGAAGCACCGCCTAATACAGAGGCTTTACCACGGACCACTTTTTCCGTCACTAACCAGGCCAGTGCGGCTGCAGCTGCGGCAACTTGAGTCACCACCAGGGCATAACCTGCTGAACCATTGGCGCCCAACGCAGAACCACCGTTGAAACCAAACCAGCCCACCCACAGCAGGCTCGCACCCACCACAGTTAAGGTCAGATTGTGCGGTGCCATCGATTCACGGCCCAAGCCCATACGTTTGCCCAGCATATAGGCAGCCACCAGACCGGCTACACCAGAGTTAATGTGTACCACGGTACCACCAGCGAAATCCAGCGCGCCGTCGTTGCCTAACCAGCCGCCACCCCAGACCCAGTGGGTAATAGGTGCATAGACCACCACCACCCAGATGGCAATGAACGCAACAAAGGCCCCAAATTTCATCCGCTCTGCAATCGAACCGCTAATAATGGCCACGGTAATAATCGCAAAGGTCATCTGGAAGATCACGAACAGGATTTCAGGAATGGTGCCACTCAAGGCATCGGTGGTAATACCGGCCAGCATGAACTTGTCCAGGCTGCCAATAAAGGCATTGCCTTCGCCAAAGGCCAAGGTATAACCAATAATTACCCAGACCAGACTGACCACTGCGGCCGCAACAAAACTGTGCGCCATGGTGCTGAGGACGTTTTTCTTGCGCACCATACCGCCATAGAACAGGGCCAAGCCCGGAATGGTCATAAGTAGGACAAGTGCTGTTGAGACCAGAATCCAGGCAGTATCACCAGTGTCTAACACGGCTTCTTCAGCCGCTGCCACTTCAGGCAAAGCAGTTTCTGCAGTGATGATATCGCTTGATTCAGTAAGCGCAGGTTCCACAGTGTCATTTACTGTGATTTGTTCTGAAGGAGTTGGCGCTGTTACGGCTTCTTCAGCCCAAGTAACAGAACCACCCAAAAGCGCGCCGGACAGGCCGAGCGCAAGTAGCATTTTTTTCATTCGTATCCCCCAACCTAGTTTTTGTGAGTTATTAGGTACTCAGCAAACTTCGTGCCAATTGCTTAAACAGCATCTGCACCTGTTTCACCTGTACGAATACGGATGACCTGTTCCAGATTCGTCACAAAAATTTTACCGTCACCGATTTTGCCGGTGCTTGCTACACGGGTGATTGATTCAATCACTGAATCCACCATCTCATCACTAATGGCGATTTCGATTTTCACTTTTGGTAGAAAATCAACAACATATTCTGCGCCACGATACAGTTCAGTGTGACCTTTCTGACGACCGAAGCCTTTGACTTCAGTGACAGTGATCCCTTGAACACCAATTTCTGACAGTGCTTCACGCACGTCATCTAATTTAAAGGGTTTTACAATTGCAGTTACGAGCTTCATGTGTGTTTTCCTTCGGCTTATTTCACCAGTAAGGTTTTATGTTCAAATTTCATGCCAAAACTCCTAAGGTCGGGGGAAATTAGAAGTTACGGCATGTGATTTATTTATATCTTATTTTATACCTTTCTCATGCACCAATCTTCAAAAAATAAACATTTTTCTGTAGAGATTTACGATCTCCGGCATCGAATAAAACCATATTTCATCTGAAACACTATAGTCTGGGCCAGAGCAATGCTACACTGCGCTTTTCAGTCCACTGGAATGGAATTTATTATGATAGAAACCTTATTACAGGCCATCTTAGAACAGGTCGATCAACCGAAAAAAGACTTAGAACATAACCTGCGTGCCCTGCTAAGCGAAGCCGTCAGCAAAATGGATCTGGTGTCCAAAGAAGAGCTGGACCGTCAGCGCACTGCACTGAATAATGCCAATCTTCGTTTAAATGAACTGCTGCAGCAGGTAGAAGCACTCGAACAAAAGATTTTGAACAAAGAATAAGCACCTTCTTAGTGCAACAAAAGACGCATAACGACCAAAAATAACGCACCAAAACGGAACATAACAACAATGTCTTTTGCCAAAATTTATACGCGGGGTCTGCTTGGACTGAATGCCCCGTCCATTGAAGTTGAAGTCCATTTAAGTCAGGGTCTGCCCTCCTTAACCATTGTCGGTCTGGCCGAAGCCGCGGTCCGTGAAAGTAAAGACCGGGTTCGCTCGGCCATTATTAACAGTGGTTTTCAGTTTCCCACCAAACGTTTGACCATTAATCTGGCCCCGGCCGATTTACCCAAAGATGGCTCACGTCTGGATTTACCGATTGCCTTAGGCATTCTGATTGCTTCCGGACAATTGCCCGAACAGGCCGCAGAAAACCTGGAATTTATTGGTGAACTGGCGCTGGATGGCCAATTGCGTCCGGTCACCGGCACTTTAAGTATTGCCATTGCCTGTCAGGCGGCCGGCCATCAACTGGTATTACCGGAACCCAATGCACAGGAAGCCGCACAATTGCCCGACTTTCAGGTGTTTGCGGCCAGTCATCTGAAACAGGTCTGTGAGCATCTGGCGCAGGCTGCGCCCCTACAGCCTTTTGCAGCAAGCTCGGAAACCCGCTTGGAACGCTATGCTTTTGACCTGGCGGATGTCAAAGGACAGCTGCGACCTCGGCGTGCCCTGGAAATTGCCGCTGCCGGTGGCCATTCCCTGCTTTTTAAAGGACCGCCCGGCACAGGCAAAACCCTCTTGGCCTCACGTCTGGCCAGTATTTTGCCGCCCCTGAATATGCAGGAAAATCTTGAAGTTGCCAGTATTTATTCAATTGCCAATACCCCGCATCGCTTTGGACAGCGGCCATTTCGCGCCCCGCATCATACCGCTTCAGCGATTGCACTGGTCGGTGGTGGCTCGCATCCGAAACCGGGCGAGATTACCCTGGCTCATTTAGGTGTGCTGTTTTTAGATGAACTGCCGGAGTTTGACCGTAAAGTGCTGGAAGTATTACGGCAGCCCTTGGAGTCCAAAGAAATTGTGATTTCCCGCGCGTCACGGCAGATTACCTTTCCGGCCAGTTTCCAGCTGATTGCGGCGATGAACCCCTGCCCGTGTGGCTATGCGTTTAATCAGGATATTCGCTGCCAATGTTCCGCAGAAAGTATTAAACGCTACCAGAACCGGATTTCTGGCCCACTCCTGGACCGGATTGATTTGCATATTGATGTACCACCATTACAGGCCCATGAGCTACATGATAAAATTGCGGTGGAAGATTCAGATACGGTTCGCCAGCGGGTGATTCAGGCCTATGAACGGCAGATGCAACGCCAAGGTATGCTGAATATGAACTTAAGTCCAAAACAGCTGGAACAGTTTGCTGCCTTAGCCACACCAGCACAGAACATGATGGATCTGGCCCAGCAGCGCTTAAACCTGTCGGCTCGCGCCTATCATCGGGTCTTAAGAGTGGCGCGCAGTATTGCCGATTTGGCCGAAAGTAGCGAAATTCAGACCGCTCATTTATCGGAAGCGCTGTCTTATCGGGCGCAGCCCAGCCCATAAAACGCGTCATTAAAAACGAGTATAAAAAAATAGCCCATTTCAAATGGGCTATTTTTTTATGTGAAGCCTTAAATTAGAATGCCTTGGTCAATGTCACGACTGCGCCTGTTTCTACGCCACGTTCAACCACATCTGGTGTGCCTGGACCATAGTCAATATCTGAACCCACCGCAGCCAGTTCTGCAGTTAAGCCCTCAACACCGGCAAAGGTATAGGTTACGCCCAATTTCCAGTCCACATAGCTGTCATCATCACCAAAAATCTCTTCATCTGCCACGGTATAGCCTAAAGCCGCCACTCCACCAAAACCGGTCGCACCAAAAGGCATGCTATAGGTGGCATTGAAATACCAAGCATCTAAATCTGCGCCTAAAAAGTCATTGCTGTAGTTCACTGCGGTAAGCAAACTGGCATCTTTGACCAGCACATCATTAAAGCCAAGTTTTGCATAGGCTTCTAACCAGTTTAAATCGCTTTCACTTGGATAAGCGTAGTACCATAAGCCCACATCCAGTAATGGCTTGCTCGCAAATCCATCTAAGGTTGTGGCATAGCCAATATACGGGTCCAGCTCTAAATGGGCCGTACCGCCGAAATCGACATTCGAGCCCCACACCCCGGCATATACACCAGATGCATGTGACAGCGCGAAACCGGCTTGTACCGCAGGATCATTAAAGGTTTGGGTCAGACCACGATAACGGTAATCTGAAGTCAGCGCTGCAGTACCGCTAAACGATAAAGCAGATGCCGAAGTGTCTTCTGCTGCAGCCACGCTGAAGCTGGCAGTTACGGCAACAAGCGCCAGTGAAAGTGTTTTGATAGAAAATTTCATTGTTTGATCCCCTGCTGCATATTTCAATGCTTTTGTGTATTTGTTTCACTCACACAGGAGATAGCAATCCCTATGCCAACACTGGCATCTGTTCAAAAAGAATGATTTCAATTTTTCTTTAATTAGTTTCAACCTATTATTTTATATAAACTTTTAATATCAGATAAAAATTTAAAAACAGCATGATACTTTTTCAATCCTACTGATGTGCTGATCCTTGCGCTGTATTGTGAGATAAACCAGATCATTTATATTTGCTTACATCATGCGCTATTTTGAGTCGCTTAATCATTCAAAAGCCTTTTTACTGCTTAAAAAAAGTGCAATCTTGCATTCCACTAGAATGCACTGATTCATGAGATAGTTCTAATCATAGCTTCAACGAAATGCATAAAAAATTCAGCGAGATAAATCTTTTATGTACGTTTTACTCCCTGTAAAGTGCCAAATTTTCTGTATCTTCACACTGTCTAAAACCGCAAAATCACAAATTTTTTGAATAAAAAGTATAAACACAGTACATTAAAGCGCGAAAATTGCCTTCCTGTTTTGAGAAGCAAATTTTCTGCAATATGACCCAGGAAGGGTGTTTTACAAGAGCAAGGATTGAAACTGTATACGCCAGCGTTTGCATTTTTCTCAAAGAAAAATGGATAAAACGGTATCTTTTTTACAAATTCCCTATAAAATTCTTCCGGTTTCTGGGTTCTTTTTAAACAAATTGAAACATAACATTCTGGATGAGGCTCTCTCCCAATGCTAAACGCGAAAAAATTAACATTAGCAGTCCTGGTACAAGCTGCTTTAATTTCTACAGCTGTTGCCAGCGAACAAAGTGAATCTAAAGGCTTTGTAGAAGACGCAAACGGTTCGGTTTTATTCCGTACTGGTTATTTGAATCGTGATAAAAAAGATGGACTAACAAACGATACAAGCTCTGCAGCTCAAACAGCAATAATTAATCTAGATTCTGGCTTTACCAAAGGTATTGTTGGTTTTGGTGCAGGTATCATTGGTGATGCTTCATTTAAACTCGGTAAAAATGGGCATACTGGCAACCAAATGATCCCAACGCATAGTGAAGATAATGCCGATGGAACTAAAGATGCCTATGATCATTGGGCACGTGGTGGTGCTTATGTCAAAGCACGCGTATCAAACACAACGGCTAAATATGGTACGCAAGTATCTGAAATTCCAGTAATTGCAAGTAATACTGCTCGTTTAACCCCTGAGTACTACACTGGTCTTTATATTGAAAGTAACGAAATTAAAGACTTGACATTAATCGGTGGTAAATTCACTAAAAACCAATGGTCAAATGACATCAGCTCAGACCAACAAGGTTTGGATAGTGCTATTTTCTGGGGTGCGAAATACAAATTTAACGACCAAGTTAATGCCTCTTATTATGGGGTAGACGTTAAAGATAAATTAGATCGTCACTATGGGAATGTAAATTACAGCTTTCCTACAGCAAATGGTGCGACCGTAACTTTAGATGCAATGGGTTACAATACTAAATGGAAAGTTGGAGCAGCAACCACTGATCCACGCAGTGCGACTGAAGAATTGACTAACTCAATTTGGGGTGTATCTGCAAGCTATAACAGAGATGCACACAATTTGATGCTTGCATACCAAGATAATGCGGGCAACATAGGTTACGACTATGCTTACAACGCAGATGGTCTACAAAGCATTTATGTACCAAACTCATACTTATCCGACTTTAATGGTAACGATGAAAAATCTGTTGGCTTACAGTACAACTATAATTTTAAAAACCATGGTCTTCCAGGTCTAAACTGGACAACAGCATTCGTTTATGGTTGGGATATTGATGTAGCCGAAATAAATAATCCAGCACAAATTATCGACCAAGCTGAAGAACATGAATTCTTTAACCAAGTGAAATATACGGTTCAATCTGGTGCATTCAAAGATGCAAGCTTACGCTTACGTCACTCATACTTGCGTGCAAGTGATACTTACAATAATGCTTCTGGCAACTATGTAAGTAATGCTATCGGCTCAACAAATGAATGGCGTATCTGGTTAGACATCCCGGTGAAATTATTCTAATGTCCTGACGATGGTTTAAATCAAAAAAACCTGCACACTGTGCAGGTTTTTTTATGGCGTCCTCACTAAACAAAACAGATCAGTGAGGGGGGAAAAGCCGTATTATTTTGCAGCTTCAATCGCTTTTAATACTTCAGCTTTGGCAACCTCTGCGCCTTCCCAACCGGTCAATTTCACCCATTTGCCTGGCTCTAAATCTTTATAGTGGGCAAAAAAGTGTTCAACCTGTTGAATCAATAATGGTGGAAGGTCGGTATATTCTTTCACATCTTTGTAAATTGGGGTCAATTTGTCGTGCGGTACCGCGATCAGTTTCGCATCAATACCACCATCATCTTCCATGTTCAATTTACCGACCGGGCGGCAACGAATTACTGAACCTGGTTCAACCGGATGTGGTGTTACCACCAATACGTCTAATGGGTCACCATCTTCAGACAAAGTATTTGGTACATAACCGTAGTTTGCTGGGTAGAACATTGCAGTACCCATGAAACGGTCTACAAATAACGCATCAGAATCTTTATCAATTTCGTATTTGATTGGCGCTGCATTGGCAGGAATTTCAATGATTACATAGATATCATTTGGCGCATCTTTACCCGCTGGGATATTGCTGTAGCTCATGGCATCACTCTTTCACAAATTAAATTTTTTAAACCGCGTCAATTATAACGGGTTTCGGCTATTAATGACTTCGCGATTATACATTCATGACATAAAAATAGATATTTTGCTGTGCAATCACGCGGTCAGTTTAATCACCAGCAGCAATAAGCAGATCGGGCACAGTAACGATAATAGCCAGATAATCGAGCGCAACGTCGCCCAGTTGGCCAGATAACACAGGCCGTACAGCAGACGAAACACCAGATAGGCAATGCCGAAAGTCATAATGATAAACTGCGGAATCACCATATATTCGGCCAGTAAAATGGCGGCAATAAACAGCGGCAGACTTTCAAAGCTGTTTTGCTGTGCAGCATTGGCACGTGCCGCCAGACCCGTGGTATTGGCTAAAAAAGAACGTGGATTTTGATTATCTTCAGATTTAAAGCCGCCAGCCATTTTTGCAATCACCGCAAATAAATAAGGCAACAGGCAGGCGATCAGAATCAGATAGACGATTCCACTAATACTTTGCATCTATTTTTTCTCGTCGGAATTCTTCAAAACTTTATCATAGCATGGTGTTTTAAGCATAAATTTTGTTAAATAGGGTGTTTTTATTCATTGTGTAGGATTCATGATGGTCAATCCTGATCAAAAAGAAATGTTCGATGTACTTGAAAAACAGCGCCAGCATCAGCTGCAAGTCGATCGGGCCTTAAAAATTTTGATTCCCATTGTGGCCTTTTTATTAACGGTCATCTGTTCCAACCTGAATATCTGGTCGACCCTGTTTACCTTTGTGGTGCTGTGGGTGGCCCTGTATGCGGTGGGAATTAAACGTCTGCCTTTATGGCACTGGGTGACCGTAATTCTGGTGTATTGCCTGATTGATAATATTTTAAGTTATGGCAGCTTCCATTCCTCCGGTTTTAGCCGTCAGTTTGGTTCGATGTTTATTTTCCTCGGGGTGATGGGAGTCGGACGTCCTTACTTCGACCGCTGGCTAATGAAAAAAGAGAATTAAAAAAAGCGCCTAAGGGCGCTTTTTTTATTGCAGAATTTATGCAGTCTTACGTAGGTCTTTACGCAGGATTTTACCTACGTTAGATTTCGGTAATTCATCCATAAATTCAACATAACGTGGGCGTTTATAACCGGTCAGGTTTTCTTTCGCAAATGCCAGAACTTCTTCAGTCGTCAATGAAGGATCTTTCTTCACAACGAACAGTTTTGGCACTTCACCTGATTTTTCATCTGGTACACCAATTGCAGCCACTTCCAGTACTTTTGGATGTTTCGCCACGACTTCTTCAATTTCAGAAGGATAAACGTTAAAGCCAGAGACCAGAATCATGTCTTTCTTACGGTCTACAATTTTCACATAGCCTCGTGAATCCATAACACCAATGTCACCTGTACGGAAGAAACCATTAATCATCACTTTGTCGGTTTCATCTGGACGGTTCCAATAGCCTTTCATGACTTGTGGACCACGGATTGAAATTTCACCCTGCTCGCCCAATGCTACTTCATTGCCGGCATCATCCAGAATTGCCACTTCAGTTAATGGCAATGGAATACCAATGGTGCCACTGAAGGCTTCAGACGCTGGCGGGTTCGCGGTAGCCACCGGTGAAGTTTCAGATAAACCGTAACCCTCAATGATGTTGGTGCCAGTCACTTTTTTCCAGGCTTCCGCTGTAGATGGTAATACAGCCATACCGCCGCCCATCGCCATTTTCAATCGGCTATGATCCAGTTGCTTGAATTCTTCATTGTTTACAAGCGCATTAAACAGCGTGTTCACAGCAGGGAAGAAAGTTGGTTGATATTTGCGTAATTCTTTCATTACCGCAGGTAAGTCACGCGGGTTTGGAATCAATACGTTTGCCTGACCTTTATACATCCCGTAAAGCGCGCACACCATAAATGCAAAAATGTGATACAGCGGCAATGCACAGAAAATACGGTCATCTGGCTGACCATCTTGCGCACCAAATTTACTTTGGAAAATACCATCGCATTGCAGCATGTTTGCCACAAGGTTGCGATGCGTTAATTCTGCACCTTTAGATACCCCTGTCGTACCACCAGTATATTGCAGTACTGCCGTATCGCTTAGGGTCAGGTTTGGACGCTTGTAGTTGCTGACATTGGCTTTCGACATGGCCGCATTAAACTTGACATGACCCGGAAGGTCCCACGCCGGAATCTGTTTACGCACTGAACGTAAAACAAAGTTCACCAAAGTACCTTTTAAGGTGCCTAGCATATCGCCCACAGAGGCAACCACGACGTGCTTGACTGGGGTTTTACCCAGAATCGCCTGATATACAGAAGCGAAGTTTTCAATAATCACCAACACTTCTGCGCCAGAGTCATTTAACTGATGCTCAAGTTCACGTGAGGTATACAGCGGGTTTACATTCACCAGCACCAGACCGGCACGGAATACACCCAACGCCACCACTGGATATTGAAGAACGTTTGGCATCATCACTGCAACACGTGTGCCTTTGGCCAAGCCCAGACCTTGCAAATAGCTTGCAAATTTACGGCTTGCTTCTTCCAGTTCAGCAAAGGTCAGCACTTTATCCATAAAGATAAAGGCATCACGTGAACCAAACTTCTGGAAATTACGTTCAAAGATATCAACCAGTGACGTATTCTCCGGTGGCAACTCTACAGTTTCTGGAATCCCTGTCTTTCGGTATTCTTCAAACCAAATTTTTTCCATAATGCCAATCTCTCCAATCAGTAATCCTTAGTATTCAACTGTTTTATACACTGCCGCACTTCATTTTTTGGCTTGTTTATGTACAGCAGTGGATCCATTTTCACGAATTCGATTCATATATAACGTATTTTATGTAAACAACGCTAGTCTTATCTCTGAATCAACAGTTTATTTGCTTTTTGATATCCCCGTGGTAAAAGCTGTCCCTTGGTTCCTCTCTTACCGATATACTTCTGCAAGTCATCACCTTTTAATTTTAACTGCTGTTGTCCTGCAAACACTTGAATTATTTCATCTAAATTTAGCATTGTCATGGATACAATCTGATCTTTCGGTTCAAGTTGTATCAATTTATTACCTTTACCTTTGTTCAGCACCGGTAATTCTGCCAGATCAACAATCAGTAAACGGCCGGCAGAACTGAGTAGCGCAACATGACTGAACTGCTCAATAGTTTGCAGATTCATCACGCTGGCGCCTTCAGACAGGCTCAGGAAAGCCTTACCGGCTTTGGCATTGGTATCCAGCTGTTTGGCTTGGGTTTTAAAGCCATAACCTTTGCTGCTCATGACCAGAATTTCAGCCTGATCTTCTGCCACAAACACCTGTTTAAAGCCGACCCCGCTGGCCGGTGATAAACGTGAACTGAGCGGTTCACCCAAACCACGCGCCGATGGCAGGCTGTTAATGGCTACACCATAACTGCGTCCGGTGTCATCCAGCACATAGGCACGCTGGTTGGATTTGCCTTGGGCATCACTTAAATACTGGTCGCCAGCACGGAAATTCAGGTTTTCGGCATCGACATCATGGCCTTTGGCACAGCGAATCCAGCCAGCTTCAGACAGCACCACGGTTACCGGATCGGCCGGCAGCATGTCCTGTTCATTAATGGCAGTGGCTTCAGCGCGCTGCACGATTGGTGAACGGCGGTCATCACCAAACTTTTTGGCGTCGTCTTTTAACTCCGTAATAATCAGGTTTTTTAATGATTCCGGATTGGCCAACTGTTCACGAATTGTGGCAGCTTTGGCCTCGAGTTCTTCCTGTTCGCGACGGATTTCCATTTCTTCCAGTCGGGCCAGATGGCGCAACTTGAGTTCCAAAATGGCTTCAGCCTGAATCTCATCAATACCAAAGTGCGCCATCAGCTCTGCTTTGGGATGATCTTCTTCGCGGATAATGCGGATCACGGTATCAATGTCTAAATAGGCAATCAGCAAGCCGGCCAGAATATGCAGGCGTTTTTCAATCTTGTTCAGATGATATTGCAGGCGGCGTGTGACGGTATGTTTACGAATCTCGATCCATTCCAATAAAATCTGGCGAATCGATTTCACCTGTGGACGACCATCGGCACCAATCATGTTCATGTTGACCCGATAGCTTGATTCCAGATCGGTGGTTGCAAACAGATGGCTCATCACCGCATCGGCATCAATCCGGTTGGAACGCAGCACAATCACCAGACGGGTCGGATTTTTATGGTCCGACTCATCCCGTACATCGGTCACCAGTGGTAGCTTTTTGGCCTGCATCTGGTCAGCAATCTGGGTAATGACTTTTGAGCCAGAGACCTGATACGGTAAATCACTGATAATAATTTCATTTTTTTCAATGGTATACACCGCACGCATGCGATAACTGCCGCGTCCAGTGGTCTGAATCTTTAACAGTTCATCTGGCGGGGTAATTACTTCAGCCCGGGTCGGTAAATCCGGGCCAGGAATATATTCTGCAACCTTGCTATCGCTTAAATTCGGATTACGGATCAGGGCGATGGTGCCTTTAATGATTTCACGCAAGTTGTGCGGCGGAATATCGGTGGCCATACCCACGGCAATGCCGGTGGTGCCATTGAGCAGGATATTTGGAACCCGTGCCGGCAAGGTCACTGGCTCTTTTAGGGAACCATCAAAGTTGTCCTGCCAGTCGCAGGTGCCCTGACCGAGTTCAGACAGTAACAGGTCACTATATGCGGATAATTTGGCTTCGGTATAACGCATTGCGGCAAAGGATTTTGGATCATCCGGTGAACCCCAGTTGCCCTGCCCTTCAATAAATGGATAACGATAGCTAAACGGCTGCGCCATTAACACCATGGCTTCATAACAGGCCGAGTCACCATGCGGATGGTACTTACCCAGCACATCACCGACCGTACGTGCAGATTTTTTTGGTTTACTGCTTGGCTTGAGACCCAGCTCGCTCATGGCATAGACGATACGGCGCTGTACCGGTTTCAGGCCATCGCTGATATGAGGCAATGCACGGTCCATAATCACGTACATGGCATAGCTGAGATATGCTTGTTCAGTAAATTCTGCTACGGAACGGTTTTCTGTCGCATGATGCGCGAGGCTTGTCATAACAACCTGTAATCCTAAATTAATGCGTTATAGTTTTGACGTTCTTATGCTATGCCGCAGCCGCGGCCAGCACAAGGGTAGCCGATCACACTCTGCGACAATTTATGTCTTATGGCGTAAAAATATCCATTTTAGGCGCGTCAATCAACTGAAAAATGCACAAGCCTGACTGCACGTTGAAAAACATATTCCAGAAATAAAAAAGATGCACCGGCACAATAGCCAGCGCATCTTGCATTGTCTGTATGAGCGGCTGCTTATAAACCAATCGACTCCAGGGTCTTGCCGCGGGTTTCCTCACCCAGCAGCACAATCACCAGTGCCACGGCCAGCAGCACCGCGGTAAACATCATAAATACATAGCTAAAGCCGTTGTGCATCACCATCATCTGGGTCACCACCAAAGGCGCAACAATACCGCCCATACGGCCCACCGCCGAAGCCCAGCCGGAACCAAAGGCACGGATATTGGTTGGATACTGTTCCGGCGTATAGGTATACAGCACACCCCAGGCGCCTAGGTTAAAGAAGGACATCAGGCAACCCCAGAACACGATCATGCCGACGCTGCTGGCCTGTCCAAAGAAGTAGGCTGATACCGCACACAGCCCAATAAAGCCGGCCAGTGTGGCTTTGCGGCCAAGTTTTTCTACCAGCCAGGCCGCCGCAATATAACCCGGCAACTGCGCCAGAATCATGATCAGCACATATTCAAAGGACTGCACAATAGTATAGCCTTCCTTGACCAGCAGACTTGGCAGCCAGGTAAAAATGCCATAATAGGAATAGACAATGCCGAACCAGATCAGCCACAGCATGAGGGTACGACGCGCAAATGGCCCCGACCACAGCTGGGCAAAAGAAATATTCTGTTTGGCGGCCACCGGTTTCACTTCCAGCTGTTCAATCACCTCGACACCGCAGCGGCGTTCCAGACTTTGTACTAGTTTGTGCGCTTCTTCGACCCGGCCGCGGTTAATCAAATACGGCACCGATTCCGGTACTTTTTTCCAGATGACCCAGGCATAGAGCGCCGGCAAACCACCAATTAAAAAGGCCATATGCCAGTCAAAGGTCGGAATCACAAAATAAGACACCAGCGCCGCACAGAGCCAGCCCAGCCCCCAGAAGCTTTCCAGCAGCACAATAAAACGGCCCCGCACATGCGCCGGAATATATTCACTGACCAAAGTCACCGCAACCGGCAACTGCCCGCCCAGCCCTAAACCGACAATAAAACGGAAAAACAGTAACCAGCTTAAATTTGGGGCAAAGGCACAGGCCGCTGTGGCCAGGCTATAAATCACCAGGGTCGTGGCAAATACGGTTTTACGCCCAATCCGGTCGGCCAACCCGCCGGAGAACACCGCACCAATGGCCATGCCAACAAAACCAATTGACACCACCCAGCCTTTTTCTGCCGGGCTCATTTGCCAGTCTTCCGCCATTTTGGCCAGAATAAAGGAGATTAAACCGGTATCCATGGCATCAAACATCCAGCCCAGTCCGATGACCCATAGCAAGGTATAGTGGAACTTACCAATCGGTAAGCGTTGTACACGAGAAACTAGATCCATAATAAACGCTCTGACAGGGTGGAGAGAAAAACGCGGATGGCGCGCCTGGTTATTGTTATGACAACAGCAATCAGCTTTGATTTTAAAGACAATGACCGCTATCTGGATAGCGGTCATGCAGTTTAATTTATAGGAGATTTGTGGCTAGGAGGCATCTTTGGATGAGGCCGACTGCTCATCATCATCCTTATAAATGAATTTTGGCATTTCCAGACCAAAATAGATCGCAATTAAACGCAGGGTAAAACCAAAAATCAGCGTGGCGATAACGGTTAACTCCAGCGACAGGCCAATTTCAATACAGCCCCAATAGCAGATTACCGACACAAAAGAGATACTGGCATACAGCTCACGGCGGAACACCAGCGGCACATCATTACACAGAATATCACGCAGAATCCCGCCCGAGACGCCGGTCAGCACACCAGCCACTGCCGACACCACAAAACCGTGGCCCATTTCCAGCGCAATCTGGCAGCCAATAATGGTAAAGCCTATCAGGCCCAAAGCATCCAGCACCAGGAAGATGGAACGCAGATGGCGCATCCATTTGGCAATTAAAATGGTGACAAAGGCTGCCGCGCAGGTCAGCACCAGATATTCCGGATGTTTGACCCAGGTTAAAGGATAATGGCCCAGCAATACATCACGTACCGAGCCGCCGCCCAGTGCGGTGACACAGGCAATCAGGGTCACCCCAAACCAGTCCATGCTTCGCCGTCCTGCCGACAATGCGCCTGTCATTGCTTCTGCAGTAATGGCAATAATATAAATGACCAACAGCAACATGAACTGCCCTTCTTTCACTAGGGGAATTGATGCGCGTTATCATAAGCGAAAATACGGCAAATGTTATAAAAATTGCGCACAACATTGCTTAAATTTCTTGCCCGAACCGCAGATACAGGGCTGCTTCATGGTGATCTGCTGATCGGTGGTCGGATCAAGAAAATACCACACACCCTGATGTTTGACGAAATGCGACACTTCATGATGTATCTGCGGCTGGTTACCATCCTGATAATAGGCCTTGAATTCGACCTGGGCATGGCTTTTGTCCAGCTTTTCCTGGGCACTTATGATTTCCAGTTTTAACCACTGGTTGGCACGGCTCCAGTCCCGAATGGCGGCCACATCCAAAGCCTGCTGCTGACCAATTGCGGTGGTTTTGACAATATAATCAATCTGCTGCAAGGCAAAGGCACTATAGCGTGAACGCATTAGCTGGGCGGCAGTTTGGGCCTGCTGCTGACCTAAATGCAAAGGCTGGCAACAACGGTGATAAGACCCGGCGCCACAAGGACAAGGCTGTTCTGACATAAATGTTTTCCAAAAAAATAGCCTGACAATACAGGCTATTTTAACGGAACTGAACCAGAAAACAGGAATATTCTAAGCGCTATTCCGCTGGCGGCTGCGGCAGCACATGCACCTTCTCGATTTTATGCCCGTCCATGGTGACCACTTCAAAAATATGATCATCGGCCAGCAGACGTTGGCCATTTTCCGGCAAACGGCCGAGATGGAACAGGATATAACCCGACAGGGTCGAATATTCTTCCAGCTCATTGACCAGATCACGACCGAGCAATAACGAGACATGGCGGATATCAGTCGAGCCATCCAGCATCAGGCTGCCATCTTCCAGGGTTTCTGCAACCGCATCGAGGGTATCTTCATCCGGGAATTCACCGGCAATGGCTTCCAGCACATCAATGGGCGTGACCACACCTTCAATCGAGCCATATTCATTCAGCACAATTGCCATTTGCAGCGGCGCCTGACGTAGCTGTTCCATCACCATCAACACCTGTGCATTTTCATGCACAATCACCGGTTCGCGCAGATGTTTCTCAAAATCCAGCACACCGGTTTCAATAAATTCATTCATGACCTTATGGGTCAGCACCACCCCGGCAATATTGTCCAGCTCGCCATGCACCACAATTAAACGTGAATGCGAGGTATTCATCAGCTGGGCCTGAATGCTGTCCTGGTCTTCATCTAAATCCAGCCATTCCAGTTCCGGTCGCGGGGTCATCACCGATTTTACCGGACGCTCGGCCAGACTGAGTACACCCTGCACCATCACGGTATGGTAAACGCTGTTCTCTTCGGCAAAGACTTCATCGGCAAAAGCACGCGTGGCCAGCACTTCTTCCGGACTTGGATATTCCGGTTCCGGCCCGTTCGGTTTGCCGCCGAGCATCCGCATCACCGCGGAAGCAGTGCGATAACGCAGGTCAGTGGTGGTGACCATTTTTTCCTGATTTTTGCGCATGGCTTGGTTCAGGAACTCGATCATCACCGAGAAACCAATCGCGGCATATAAATAGCCTTTTGGAATGTGATAACCGAAACCTTCCACCACCAGCGAGAAACCGATCATCATCAGGAAACACAGGCACAAAATCACCACAGTTGGATGTTTGTTAACAAAGTCCATCAGCGGTTTAGAGGCCCAGAGCATAATACCAATGGCAATGATCACCGCGATCATCATCACCGACAGCTCTTTGACCATACCCACCGCGGTAATCACACTGTCGAGCGAGAACACCGCATCCAGTACCACAATCTGCACAATCACCATCCAGAAAGTGGCGTGTACCGGATTTTCTTCTTTCAGTTGCGGCTTGCCTTCAATACGCTCACGCAGCTCCATGGTGCCTTTAAACAGCAGGAACACCCCACCAAACAGCAAGATCAGATCACGACCCGAAAACGGATGATCAAAAATATGGAACAGCGGATTGGTGAGAGTCACCACCCAGGCAATTGAAGCCAGCAGAATCAGGCGCATGCCTAGAGCCAGAATCAGCCCGACCACCCGTGCGGCGTTACGCTGTTCCGGCGGTAATTTTTCAGCCAGAATGGCAATAAACACCAGGTTATCAATACCCAGCACAATTTCCAGAATAATCAGGGTCAGCAAACCCACCCATGCGGCTGGATCAGACATCCATTCAAAAATCATGGGCGATGCTCCACAAATACCGTTTTGGCTGTGCGACAGCCAAGGCCGGCTGTTTCAAAACCTGGGGAATGAAAGGGAAAAAGAAAAGAGATTAAAAGCGGCTGTTGTTGTATGGTGCGATAGTGTCCACTACCCATGACGGTTCTATTGTTGTCAAACACAATTTCAGTATAGAAAAGATTGGCGCCAGAATCACTCTTTTTTTGGCCTGGTCACGGTTGTGCTGCATGCTTTAACAATTCTTTGCAATCACACTGCACGGCGCTGGCATTGTTTGTCATATTTTTTGCATAAGCTAGAGCAGACAAAAAGAACATGTTAAGGTGAAACAAGAATCATGAATAGCGTAGTAAAAATGACTGATAATTTAAAACATCCCTCTCCTAAAACAACACAACCTTTAATTGCTTTATATTGCGGCTCACGTTCTGGAAATAAACCGGTGTATCAGGAAAAGGCCGTGGCACTGGCACGCCGTCTGGCGGAAAATGGCTTTGGTTTGGTCTATGGTGGCGCCAGTATTGGTTTAATGGGTCAGGTCGCCGATGCCGTGGTTGATCACGGTGGTGAAACTGTAGGGGTGATTCCGGAATTTATGCTGGATTATGAAATTGCCCATCATCGTCTGACCGAGTTGCATATTGTACACAGCATGCATGAACGTAAAGCCCTCATGGCCGAACGTGCCAGCGCCTTTGTGGCCTTACCGGGCGGACTGGGTACCTTTGAAGAAATTCTGGAAATTGCCACCTGGGGCCAGTTGAACCAGCATCAAAAACCGATGATGCTGTATAACGTCAATGGCTTCTATGATGCGCTGATTGCCCAGCTTGACCATGCCGTAGCCGAAGGCTTCCTGCCGCCGCAGCACCGCGCCAAGCTGATTGTCTGCAATCATGCCGATGAAATCCTGACTGCCTTGCATAATCTGGATGCCCCACAGCACGTTGCCATTTAAAGCGCTTGAACCCAAAAGTCCAGAAAGAAAAAAGCGAGCCGAAGCTCGCTTTTTTTGTACTTGATGTTCAGTCCATGCTTAGCCTGAAATCAGGTTATAGAACCATGGCAAAGTGGTCGCCAGGAATACCGACATGGCCAGACCAAACATCAATTTCATCGCATCTTTGCTGACATTGCGTGAGGTACGGTATTTGCTAACCCCGTTCACAATCATTGAGATGGCAAATTCACGACCGGCCAACAGACCCAGGAATACCCAGGTGGTACTCATCGGAATATTGCTCCACTCTTTGAAAATCAGCAGGATCATTGCATAGATAAAGTCCACGATGGTCGCAGCACGTACATCGGTAACATCGGTTTTGGTATCGACAACCTTCTGGATGGCACCACCACGCTGGTACAGAATAACCCCCAGCAAGATCACAAAGACCGTAATGGCAAACATCAGGAATTCAAACGGTACCTGACGCGGCACATACACGAAGATGTTGGCCAGATCCTGAATCAGCCACTGGCTCCACAGGAAACCGGTAGATAACCATTGTAGAATCACCCATTTGGTCGAATGTTCCTGATCTTTGGTCTGGTTGAAGTACACCGTCATTTTGTTGGCCACAAAACGATAGATGATCAGCGCCGCCAGGAAGGCCACGGCATAACCCATCATGGACTTGACCATCATCGAGCCCAGGCTCGCAGGAGAGAAGATGGTCAACACCAGGAAGGTGGTACTGACCGGAATACCATATTTGGTCAGTAGCAACAGTAAAACCGGCGGCACAATATACAGCCAGGTAATTCCGCCTTCAGGGAATGGAATGGTTTCCAGTCGCCCATAAGAGGCATCACCGACGCCCGATGCATACCAGCCATAGACCAAGACCACAACTAGGATACTGCTGATATACACCCACAGTACCCACCAAGGACGATGGGAGTTAGAAGAAATAAAAGTCCCTAAGGTTTGAGGTACATCATTTCCGACAATAGAATAGGCCGCCAAACAGAAGCCGATTACCATTAAAAGTTCAATTGTCATAAGAACAAAGCCTATGTTCAAAAAGGGAATACCACCCCCAATCGGGCTGGCATTAGCTTAAAATGATGACAATACTATTTCAGTTCTATGACATTTTAGTGACAATGAAAATTTAAAATAAAAAAGAGCACCGTAGTGCCCTTTCTCTTTTTTGCTCACTTATTTCAGATTCAGCTGATATACCGCGGTGCTGCCGCTGACTTCATTGCCCACCACCAGTAATGGCTGGCCATTTGGTGAGTCCTTTGCCGCAATAAAGACCAGACCTTCCGGGCCTAAATCGCCAGCCTGACCCAGCTCGATCTGCTCGGTAGTCGCTTGCATATCGCGGCTATTCAGATACTGCACAAAACTTGGTGCTGCCGGAGTCGACACATCATAGACCATCACCCCGCCAGCACGTTCCAGACCAATAAAGGCAAAGGTTTTGCTGCCAATCTGGCCGAGCGTCACGCCTTCAGGTTCAGGGCCTTTGTTGTCACTGCGGTTATCCATGCCGGCTTCTTCATGGTTGGCATTGAAAATTTCCGGATGATGCTCGGCAATGTACTGCTCAAAATCATCCCCTGAATCCCAGACCAGTTCCAGACCATTTTGCGCGCTATTTTCTGTCCAGATACTGACCGAACGTGCACCAAAACTATAAAGATGGTCATATACCAGATTGCCGCGTTCATTCAGCTTTGGCGTACCATCGGCATTTTTCTGGTAGCCTTCAGTCCAGGTAATATTCAGACGACCCAGCAGATGATCTTTACGGCAGTCACCGGCATTGCCTGCCATGGCACCGCAGTAGCCAAAATTGTCCGGATTCAGCTCGGCACCTTTGGCCAGCTGGCTTAAGTGCGCCGGTAAATCATCGCCTAAACGGCGGGCAAAGCCATCGGCATGTACCAGATGTTTCACTCGCCATTCTTCAACAAAACCTTTGCTGGTGTCGTTGTTAAAATATTCTGGTGTGTCTTCACCCCAGGCGCGTGCATCGCCTTCATTGGCGGTCACAATATAGGTTTTGCCGGCCACGTCAAAGCTAGCAATTGCATCTGGCATATACAGACCGCGCACATTGGCCCAGGTCTGGATCTTAATACTGCCCGTTCCATCAACACCATCGGCATCGCTGACATCCATGCCATTGCCGTCCAGACCATGGTCTTTAAAGCCCAATGGATACACCGCCAGCACCTTGGCATTGACCACATCAAGTTTGGCCAGCGCATTGTTTTCCTGCAATGCAGCCCAAGCCGTTTTGCCATCTTGCGATACCGTAATATATTCTGGTTCAAAATCCTGCGCCGCAGCCGCATTTGGTCCGAAAATACGCACGCCCTGGGCACGCAGCGCCGCTTCCTGACCATTAAAGGCTTTAAAGTCTGCAGTGCGAACCACAGGCGCTGTTAAATTACTCAGCTGAATCACGGAAATTGAACCTTCCGGATCAACCTGATAATCATCAGACGGTTCACCTTCATTGGCCACCAGCAGGGTTTGACCATCCGGGCTAAAGGTCAGCATATCCGGCAAGGCACCAACCTGCACATGCGCCAGTTTGCTCAGATCTTTGGCCTGATACAGCGCCACATAACCCGGATCGGTTTTGACGGCAGCCTGAATCGCAATTGCCACAATACCGTTATGCACCGCGACACTGTTTACTTCTGCGCCTTCGGCAATATCATGGACCTGAATCTCGGCAATTTTAACCGGCTGATTTGGCTGGCTTAAATCGAGTACATCCAGCACCCCGGCCTGCGCATTGACCACAAACAGACGTTTGCTGGCGGCATCATAGGCCGGAATTTCTGCGGCACTTTCTGCAAAAATGCCCGACTGATAGGCCCCAATTTTGCTCAGTTCAATGGTATTGGGGGTTGGATCGACCGGTGCAGGACTGACCTGATCATCATCACTGTTACACGCTGCCATCCCCACGGCCAACATGGCCACCCAAAGTGATTTCAATTTTAATTTCATACGTTTAATTTGATAGTGTTTAGAATATGAACAATTTATAAACATCCGGTTACAGTGCCATGACGTTTTGATTGCAGTTTTCTGACAGGGTCAGGCCGTCACGCGGCAACGCTTTAGATACGACATCCGCGCCAGATTGTTTTACACTAGGCAAAATTCCACCATGCCCGCTAATTATGACTGCCACGCCAACCCATCAAGCCCTGCAACCCGAATTCAGATTGTTAGTGCTCTTGGTGTCGATTGGCTTTTTTATGCAGGGCCTGGATACCACCATCATCAACACCGCGTTGCCGGCCATTGCCGAGAATTTGCAGGAAGATCCGCTGCGAATGCACAGCGTAGTGGTGGCCTATGTATTGTCAGTGGCGGCCTGTATTCCCTTGAGTGGCTGGCTGGCCGACCGTTTTGGCGTGCGCAACACCTATTTTTCCGCCATTGTGATTTTCACCCTGGCCTCCATTGGCTGTGCCTATGCCAGCAGCCTGAATGAACTGCTGTTTTACCGGGTACTGCAAGGCATTGGCGGCGCGTTCTTATTGCCAGTTGGTCGTCTGGCGATGCTAAAAATCATTCCCCGCACCCAGTTTTTATCGGCCATGAGCCTGATGAGTCTGGCCGGTCTGATCGGCCCCTTAATTGGACCTACTTTGGGCGGCTGGCTGGTCGAAGTGGCCTCATGGCACTGGATTTTTCTAATCAATCTGCCGATTGGCATTTTAGGCGTCTTGATTACCTTTAAAGCCATGCCAAACATCACCGAGCCGAGCGTGCCGCAATTTGATTTCTGGGGATTTATCCTGTTATTGATTGCCATGGTCGGGCTGTCACTGGGCATTGAAAACGTGGCCAGTCCGCTGTACTCGCTGTGGTGGAGCATTGCGCTGGTCCTGCTCGGTCTGCTGAGTGCCGGCCTGTATGCCTATCATGCGCATACCCATCAGAATGCCCTGTTTCGCAGCAAGCTGTTCCGGCACCGGATTTATGCAATCGGGATTCTTGGGAACTCGATTGCCCGGCTGGCCGGCAATTCAATTCCCTTTTTACTGCCGCTGATGCTGCAACTGGCCTTTGGCTTTGAGCCCTTTGTGACCGGCCTGATGATGATTCCGACCGTACTCGGTTCGCTGGCCTCAAAACCGATTATCCGCCAGCTGATTCAGCGCTTTGGTTATCGTCAGGTGCTCATCACCAATACCTTGCTGGTCGGGGCCTGTATCGCCAGTTTTGCCCTGACCACGGCCGATACACCCATCTGGTTACGCGCGCTGCATTTCTTTATTTTCGGTCTGCTCAATTCACTGCAGTTTGTATCCATGAACACCCTGACCTTAAAAGATTTACCGCAGCAAGATGCCAGCAGCGGCAACAGCTTCCTGTCGATGATCATGATGCTGTCCATGAGTATTGGCGTGGCCTTGGCCGGAACACTGGTCAACCTGTTTAGTGCCTATTGGGGACCGGAACAGGTGGTCGCAGCCTTTCATGCCAGCCTGATCTGTCTGGGCAGTATCAACCTGCTGGCTGCAATGATTTTCTGGAAAATTCCAAAAAACACCCCGGTCTAAAGCCGCGTGGAATGCTAGCCGCCGTGCAGCCTTCGCGTTATGATCAAAATTGAATCCTGAAGATCTGCCTTGCCTATGTCTGCACGCCCTGCCCGCCGTTCTGTCCAGCCCCTGACCTATGCTGCGGTTGCCATCTGCGGCATGGTGCTAATGGCAGCCTTGCTGTATTGGGGCGTGCTGCATACCCGGCCGGTCACCGCACAGGACTATCCGATTCAGGGCTTTGATGTTTCGCATCATCAGCAGCAGATTGACTGGCACAGGATTTCACCGGAAAAATACCGTTTCGTCTATTTAAAAGCCACCGAAGGCGGCGATTTTAAAGACCGTAAATTTCAGGACAACTGGCTGGCCGCGCATGAACAGGGCTTTCTGGTCGGCGCCTATCATTTTTATCGGCTGTGTCGTAATGGTCAGGTGCAGGCGCAGAATTTTATTGACAGTGTCCCGAAACAGGCCAACAGCTTGCCGCCGGTGATTGATCTGGAATACGACAGCAACTGTATCAACACCTATACCCGGGAACAGTTACTGCATGAAATTGGGTTGATGCATGACGCGCTGCAACAGCACTATGGCAAACAGCCGATTTTTTACATTTCCAGGAATTTTTATAATATTGTACTGGTCAATCAGTTCCCGCAGGTGCCACTGTGGGTACGCGAATATCAGGGCAAACCGGCCTTAAGCGGTAATCCCGACTGGCTGTTCTGGCAATATAGCAATCGTGGCCAGATTCCCGGCATTGCCACTCCGGTCGATCTGAATGCCTTTTATGGCGATGAACAGGACTGGCAACAGTTTCTTAAGGCCAACCAGATTGTGGAACCATCTAAAAATAGCGTGGATACAACCCCTTAATACTCATACCAACAAGATAAAAATAAAAGCTGACAGGAATATTGTGCGAATGACACTGAAATACAAGATTTTGTCAGGTCTGCTTGGCCTGATGTTACTGCTGATTGCACTCATCATCTATATACTGCAGCCCTCCGGAAAAGTGCAGGATTTCCAGCCGTGGCTGTATCAGCCGGCAGCAACCGCACCAGCGGGCTACACGGTCAAATTCTTTGGCGTATCGACCTTACTGTTTGATGATGGCCAGCAACAGCTGTTGATTGATGGCTTCTTTAGCCGGCCGAGTCTGAGTCAGCTGATGTTTGGTCAAATTAACAGCCAGCCAATCGTAATTGAACATGCGATTGAGCTCCATCAATTGCAACGAACGCAAGCCATTCTGGTGACACACTCGCATTATGACCATGCGCTGGATGTCCCTCTACTTGGCCAATTGCTGCCGCAGGCTAAAATTATTGGTTCCCGAAGCACGCTGAATATTGCCCGTGGTGCTCACTTGCCCGAAAGCCAGTTACAGCAGCTGGTACCTTTACAACCGATGCAGATTGGCAACTTTACTGTCACCGCTTTCCCGTCCCAGCATACTCCGCCAACTGCAGTGAATAATGATCTGGGTGAGGAAATCCAGCAGCCACTGAGCCTGCCGGCACGGTTTTCGGAGTTTAAAGAAGGCCATAGCTTTGACTATCTGATTGAATATGAAGGTCATAAAAGTCTGGTCAAGGCCAGCACCGGTTTTATTCCCGAACAGCTCAAACAGCTACAGGTCGATCATCTGTTTCTGGGCATTGCCCAGCTGTCCAAGCAACCGGAACAGTATCAGCAGCAGTATCTGGCAGAAACCTTGCAGCGCCTGAAACCCAAGGTACTGATTCCCATCCATTGGGATGATTTTTTCCAGCCGCCAGAACAGCCGCTACAGTTTTTACCACATCTGGCCGATAATACCCCGAAGAGTCTGAATACCGTGATCAAGGCCGCAGCACAACAACAGACCCAAGTGCTGCTGCTCGATCAACCGTATGCTTATCAGCTAATGACAGCCACGGATGTCGCGCGTTAAGATGGTGCCATGAGAAAAATCATTCATATTGATATGGATGCGTTCTATGCCTCGGTCGAGCTAAAAGAGCGTCCAGAGTTACAACATCTGCCGGTGGTGGTGGCATCACATCATCCGCGTGCAGTGATTGTGGCCGCGTCCTACCCGGCGCGGGTGTTTGGGCTGCGCTCGGCCATGTCAATGAGTCAGGGCCGGAAACTGTGCCCGCAGGTGATTGTACTGGAACCGAATTTCCAGAAGTACCGGGAAGTGTCGGCACAAATCCATCAAATTTTTCAAAAATATACTGCAATCATTGAACCGCTGTCGCTCGATGAAGCCTATCTGGATGTTAGCGAAAACCTGCAGCAACTCCCCAGCGCCACAGAAGTGGCAATGCGCATCCGCGAAGATATTTTTCAGACCACCGGCCTGACTGCATCTGCCGGCGTGGCACCCAATAAATTTCTGGCCAAAATTGCCTCGGACTGGCATAAACCGAATGGCCTCTGCGTGATCAAGCCTTCGCAGGTGCAGACCTTTATTCAGGATTTACCCTTAAAGAAAATTCCGGGCGTGGGCAAGGTCATGCAGGAAAAGCTGAAGGCCTTGGGTCTGGAAACCTTGGGCGATCTGCAACAGGTCGAAGAAGGCCTGCTGATTCAACGTTTTGGTAAATATGGCAAACGCCTGTTTTTATATGCACAAGGCATTGATGAGCGCCCCGTTCAGGCCGAACGCAAACGCCAGCAGATTTCCAAAGAAATCACCTTTGATGATGATTATGTCCTCAGCCAATGCACGCCCTACTGGCCACAGCTGCTGCAACAGGTCTGGGCCAGTCTGGAAAAAAAGCAGCTCTGTGCCCGCGGCGTGTCAGTCAAACTGAAACTGAAAAACTTTCAGGTGTTGCAGCACAGCAAAAGCTTTCAGCATATTTTTACTCATCCGCAGCAGCTGGCACAGGCGCTACAACTATTAATTGAGGAAATGCATATTTCGCCTCAGGAACAGTTCCGGCTGATTGGCGTGGGGGTTTATCAACTGTCTTCACCAGCACAGCAGCCGCAGCTCAGTCTACTTTAGGCTTAAAATTGTGCAGGAATTGATCAAAAGAATAAAAATGATACAAAATGCGCTTCACAATGGGCAAAATTAGAGTAATCTATCTGCGCAATACATTTATCCATGTATGTGCTGAGATGCTGAAAATCACCTTTACTTTCAGCATGCTGTCCTGTGATTGGCGTGATGATCTATCCGAATATTACAGGACAACTCTGACGTTCCCATGGATGGCTGTATCGTCTCCCGCCTTGCTGTAACCTGCTTCTTTTTATCTGATTTTCTATCGCATTATCCCGATCTATTCCCTTCAGATCACCGGCTTTTTGCGTCCTAAAATTCCCATTTTTCAAATCAAAATCGCCACAAGATTGATGGATTTCTGTACCAACTCCGGCAGCGCTGGTGTTCTGTACTGGCGCTTCATGGCAATATAGTCACATTGCCAGAGCAGCCGAGGTGCTGCTTGCCCATCTACAGGATTTTGTTATGACCGTACAACGTTTACATGTCGCACAGCGCTATTCAGAAATTGCCATTTCAGGCCATCTGGTGCATTTGGCCGGCCAGCTGGCAGAAGACACCAGCCTGGATATTCGCGGTCAGACCCGCCAGACCCTTGAGATAATTGACCGTTTACTGGCTGAAGCCGGCACCGATAAAAGTCATATCATGTCAGTCATGATTTTCTTAAAAGATATCGAGCAAGACTATGCAGCCATGAATGAAATCTGGGATGCCTGGGTCGCCGATATTGAAGCGCTGCCCCGTACCTGTGTGGAAGCCAAGCTGTATCAGCCCGAAGTCCTGGTTGAAATGACTGTGGTCGCGGTTAAACCATAAAAATTTGAGATAAAAAGCATCTGTTTAGATGCTTTTTTTCAACCCAACGCGCCCATTCTGCGCGCTGAGGCCGGATAGAACGCCAATTTCTTTTTTGGCAGATCAAGCGCCTCCAGATTTTCAGCGCCCTCCAGTAACCCAAATTCTTCACGCAACTGCTGATATTCCGGCACCTGATCAAAGCTGATTACGGTATAACCGGCCATCCGCAGCAATTCATTCTGATACTGAATATGCTGACGTTTTAAGGTCAGGGTATCATCCAGGGTAATCACGGCCAGTACCTGATAAGCATCATCCAGCACCACAAAGTCCGCCACCATATTGCGGTATTTATTGCGGGTACGCGGCAGTTTGGTGGTCAGTAGCGCATCAAAAGACACATGGGTCAGCACGGTATGGGTCGGTAAAATTTCTTTCAGCCGGGTATAGGTCAGCTGCTCATTCAAACTGAAAATAGCGCGGCGTTTCAGGGTACTGTCGGTCTGGCGTTTGGCCTGAATGGCATGCCTGGCCGCCATGATGAGCAACCCTGCCAGAATAAGACTTGCGAGAATAATATAAACAGTCATGAGGTTAATCCTTTAATACTCTATTCTTATAATTTATTCGGTATCTCACCGATTATTTTTCAAATACAAGTATAACGTTTTGCTTATTATAAATAGGTTAAATTTAAGAAACTTAAAGCAATGCTGACGAAAGATGCATAAACACTGACAGTCTGTTGCAGAGCAAGTTTCCAGGAAAAACCATCTCCTTGTTTTTCCTCAAGCTAATGTATACCAACTTTTATGAGCTTCACAATTCTTTTCAAACCGATTGTCTGACAAATCCGACAAAATGTGCGCCAGAAAAAAGGACGCACTTGGCGTCCTTTCCTGATTTAAGCACGAGATTTTGGCTTAGACTTACCTTTGGCCTTTGCACCGCCAAATGGACGTTTTTCGCCGGTTTCACGTGGAGGCAAACCGGTATGCTGGGTCAACATCTGGCCTTTTTTCGGACGATTCGACTGACCCTGATTTTGCCCTTGGCCACGGTTGCCAGGCTGACCGGTACGTTTCTGTGAATCTCCGGCCAGGGTCGAGTTTTTCTTACGCGCTGACTGGTACTGCCCTTCCGTACCTTGCGGCTGATAGGTTGGAATCAGATGCTGCTTGGAATTGCCAATCAAATCGGCACGGCCCATCTCTTTTAAAGCCTCACGTAACAATGGCCAGTTGTTTGGATCATGGTAACGCAAGAAGGCTTTGTGCAGACGACGACGTTTCTCTCCTTTCACAATATCGACATCTTCGGTATAACGCGCCACTTTGGCCAGCGGGTTTTTACCGGTGTAATACATGGTGGTGGCGGTGGCCATTGGCGATGGATAGAAGGTCTGTACCTGATCGGCACGGAAACCATTCTTTTTCAGCCAGATCGCCAGGTTCATCATGTCGTAGTCGGTGGTGCCCGGATGCGCCGCGATGAAATACGGAATCAGATACTGTTCCTTGCCGGCTTCCTTGCTGAAACGATCAAACATTTGCTTGAAGCGGTCATAGGTACCAATACCGGGCTTCATCATCTTCGATAACGGACCTTTTTCGGTATGTTCTGGTGCAATCTTCAGATAACCCCCAACGTGGTGGGTCACCAGTTCACGCACATATTCCGGATTCAGTACCGCCAGGTCATAACGCAGACCGGAACCAATCAAAATCTTTTTAATGCCTTTAATCGCACGTGCTTTACGGTATAGCTGGGTCAGTGGTGCATGATCGGTATGCAGGTTCTGACACACGCCTGGGAATACACAGGACGGCTTACGGCAGTTCTTTTCAATTTCCGGATCTTTACAGTGCAAGCGGTACATGTTAGCGGTTGGACCACCTAAGTCCGAGATAATCCCGGTAAAGCCCGGTGCGGTATCACGGATTTTTTCCACTTCACGCAAAATCGACTCTTCCGAACGGTTCTGGATGATACGGCCTTCGTGTTCGGTAATCGAACAGAACGTACAGCCCCCAAAACAGCCACGCATGATGTTCACCGAGAACTTGATCATGTCGAACGCCGGGAAACGTGCATCGCCATAAGCTGGATGTGGCAGACGTGCATATGGCAGGTCAAACACATAATCCATTTCTTCAGTGGTCAATGGAATTGGTGGTGGATTAATCCAGACATCACGCTCGCCATGTTTTTGCACCAAAGCACGTGCGTTGCCCGGGTTAGTTTCCAAATGCAGAATACGGTTGGCATGTGCATATAGCACCGGATCATTAGCCACGTCTTCAAAAGATGGCAAACGAATAACCGCCAGTTCACGTGGTGGCAGTTTATGCTTAATGGCTTTTGAGGCCGGTTGCAGCTGAACAATCTGCGTATCGGCATCCAGGTTGTCGCCTTCACGGACAATCGGATTGGCCACCATTTCTTTTTGGAAATTCTGGTACTGGCTTAAGCTGTTACCCTTTTCTTTTTCAACTTCACAGCCATCAATATCTTCGGTCATCACATAGGGGTTGATGATCGGATCGACACGGCCAATGGTATCGACATCATTGGAGGCGATTTCGACAAACTTGGCTTTGGCCGCACGGTTATGTTTATTGATAATAAAGGCAGTACCGCGCACATCGGTGATATCGGTAATTTTTTCGCCTTTGGCCAGACGGTGCATCACTTCAATAATGGAACGCTCGCCATTACCGTACATCAATAAATCGGCTTTTGAATCCATCAGAATTGAACGACGGACTTTATCTGACCAGTAATCATAATGCGCAATACGACGCAGTGAACCTTCGATCCCGCCAAGCAACACCGGCACATCCGGGAAGGCTTCACGACAGCGCTGGCAATACACGGTTGCAGCACGGTCTGGACGTTTGTTCGGGACATTGTCTGGTGAATAGGCATCATCCGAGCGGATTTTGCGGTCCGCGGTATAACGGTTGATCATCGAGTCCATATTGCCGGCGGTGACGCCCCAGGCAATATTCGGTTTACCTAAGGCACGAAAGGCCTCGACATTGGTCCAGTCAGGCTGCGCGATAATTCCGACCCGGAAACCTTGCGCTTCCAGCACACGGCCAATAATACCGGATACAAAAGATGGATGATCAATATAGGCATCGCCGCAGACCAGAATAAAGTCACAGCTATCCCAGCCGAGTTGGTCCATTTCCTCGCGTGACATCGGCAAAAATGGCGCGGGTTCAAAACATGACGCCCAATATTTGTCGTAATCAAACAACGCTTTCGGCGCGGTTTGAGCGGTATAAGCAGTAGACATGGCTAGCAATTCTCGGCTGGCAGATGGAAGATCAGAAAAGATCGAAAGATGAAAGCCGAGTATTTTAGCATGAATTCCAAGGGGCTTGCTTGATTATAATTTATACAAAATCAAGTTTTTAATTTTTAATCTGTGCCGTGGGTGCAGTGCTGCTTAATTTTTTCAGATATAGGGTCAATATCAGGCCCAACAACAGCAGACTTGCGATAAAGATCAATAAGCCAGGCCAGTCCCAGCGCTCCCAGATCAGACCGCTACCACTGCCGAGCACGCTCGAGCCCAAGTAATAGCAGAACAGATATAAAGATGAACCCACCGCCCGATACTGTAATGATTGCACCGTCACCCAGCTGCTACAAAGAGAATGTGCTGCAAAAAAAGCAAAGGTAAAAATCAGCAGCCCGACTAACACGACCGCCAGCTGATTCAGTAACATTAGCGCCAGACTGGCCCACATCACCAGCAGCATCAACGGTAACACTTTTTCCCGGCCAAACTTTTGTCCCCACTGTGCTGCCCGTGGTGAACTGTAAATTCCAGCCAGATAGGCCACAGAAATCAGCCCGATCCAGGTTTGTGGCAAAGCAAAAGGCGCATCCAGCAGATGATAGCTCATGTAGTTAAATACCGAGACAAAGCATCCCATTAGAATAAAGCCCTGAAGAAACAGAATTCTTAATTTTGGATCGGCCAGATTTTTGGCAAAGGCCTGTTTAAAACGCGACAATTGAATTGGATAGGACTGGAAATTCCGGGAATTGGGCAACAGCCAGTAAAACAGAATCGCAATCGCCAAGTTAATCACACCAATGATTAAAGTTGCATATTGCCAGGAAATAAAATCCACCAGGACTCCGGCAATTAAACGGCCACTCATGCCGCCAATTGCGGTGCCTGAAATATATAAGCCCATGGCAAAGCCAACATCTTTGGCCGCAATTTCTTCGCCAATATAGGTCATTGCCACCGCGGCCACCCCACTGACTGCCATGCCAATCAGGACACGGGTGCTGAGAAAAAATGACCACTGTGGCAATAAGGCACTGGCTATTAACAGTAAGGCCGCAGAGAACAATGCCACGACCATAATCTGTTTACGCCCGACCCGATCTGAAATCAGGCCGGTAAATAATAGAGCGGCGGCCAAAGCAAAGGTCGAAAAAGATAAGGGAAAACTACTTTGGGTCGGACTGACCTGAAAGAACTGGGCCAGAATCGGCATCATCGGTTGAACACAGTACAAGGCAGAAAAGGAGGCAAAACCGGCCAAAAACAAAGAGAGAAGAATGGCCTTAAACTGAGGAGAATCGTGCTCAATTTGCTGAGTCTGGCTTTGGGAATCTGACATATACACTCCAATTATGTTATGAGTATACGCCGGTTCCGGTTAAATTGGGGGCTTCAATTTCAACCGATTAAAAGCTGGTTTAAACGGAGAGAAGAACCCTCGATAAATTCTACTTTCTTAAGCACACAAATTTTCTGCATAAAAAAATCCCCCTGCTATTTAAGCTAGGGGGATTTTGAAATAATGAGCTGG